>Ga0163162_10000005_pt1 | contig 447195 bp, 363 predicted proteins | sample S55metaG_FD_115310 | JGI IMG/M metagenome (GOLD analysis project Ga0163162, IMG submission 115310) | Switchgrass rhizosphere microbial communities from Kellogg Biological Station, Michigan, USA - S5-5 metaG | ecosystem: Host-associated > Plants > Roots > Rhizosphere > Soil | place: USA... | reverse complement strand
AGTCAGAGGACCGAATCCCTAGATAGGCCTTGATACCTGGATAGCAGATGGTTCACCTCTGACTTGCGATATTTTATAATACAAACAAACCTAATGGATGGCAACGGATACAGGCCTTGCGCCTAATGCCTCGCAGGCGTATGAGTGAACAGCCTGGCCCCGCTTCTACCAGCGGGGAAACGCCCAAATTAATGTACGCCTCAAACCTTTGCGTGAGTATATCGCTATACTACCCATCACTTTTATAAAACAAACCAATGATAGCAAGCAACCGCTACTGCTACTTTAATATTCCCCCACTCACAACTCACCACTCACTCAACCCCCTTCCTTTTCCCCACAGGAAATGCTACTTTTGCCTATCGGGAAATATTTATCAAGAATTGGTAATAAATTTGAGTATAAAATATTAACAATCAGAAAATCAGATATCTGTCTTATTGATTTAGTCAGAAATAATTTACATCTTTCAGTCCTAATTTGTTTAAACGCTTTGACCGAGAAGCCCGTGTGCTGCCCCCGCGAGCTATGCTTTGGAAGGCAATGATTATGACCTTTAACTTAGTGTGCAATTTTTAAAATGGGTGAAATTGAGAACAAAGTGCCAAAAACTACGGTTGGCCAAAGTATTAAATTGATTCGTCAGCGCAACGGATGGACGCTGGAAGATGTGGCAACCCGCCTGGGAATTTCTATCCCGGCTATGTCAAAAATCGAAACCGGTGTAACCGATGTCAACCTGTCGCGCCTGGAGCAGATTGCTGATATTTACAGCGTCACGCTCCTGCAACTGCTCAACGTGTACAACGAGGAGCTTGCCCCTATTGAGTTTACGAGCGATATCCTGAAAAAGAAGATATCGGAGCAGGAAGCCGAGATAACGTCGCTGCAGCGCAAGGTGATTGAGCTGTACGAGGAACTGCATGGCCGCCACAAGTTTTAAGCTCGCGCCGAAGACATATCCTTTTGGAGAATTATCATATCCATCAGAAAGGCAGGCGTACATTTACCACAATGGTAACCACCGTTCCTGCCTTTCAATCCACATTAATCTCCATTCACAAAGATCAATCTAGTTCATTATTATCTTATTACCGGGCTGATGCACCATCAGCATAAGGTTTAATTGGTTATATTTACCCAAACCTTATGCAAATCATACCATTCGTCATCTGGCTCTTTTATCTCAGGCAATGTGCCTACTGGGGCTCAAGACGCGTCATCGGCGCCTGGACCGGCCTTATGTACGGACTCATCTTCAGCTTTCTGGGCATGCTCTTTATCTTTTCATCCCGAAAGATCAAATAAACTAATGCCCACTGCCAACTGAATAAGGGCGTTCCCCCGCTGATAGAAGCGGGGTCAGGCTTTACGTTCATACGCCTGCAGGCCTTAGGCACGGGCAGGTATACACTTCAATCCTTAACGCAGGTTACGGTGTCATACGTCGTGTTGACTCACCCGGTCATTGCTACGCTCGACCACCCTCTCTACCGCAAGCGGTAAAGAGGGAATTGGATTTTTTTTCACCCTCTTTGCGAAGCAGAGAGGGTCGACCAGCGTAGCGTCGTCGGGGTGAGTTAAATAGGCGATTTGCCCGACTCAGTGCACCAACGCCGCCTCATACTCATAATGCGCAGGCGTAATAACCGGCCTTGCCGAGTCCATGTTTACCCCTGCTTTTGCCAGGATCGGCATCAGGGTTTCGCCAAACTTATTGAAGGCTTCTGCCGACTCCCATACGTCCACAACCAGCCAGCTATCGCCTTGCTGTGCGCCTACGTGATGATGAAGTCCTGCGGGGTGCGATTGGCCTGCTTTGCGTAGTTCGTCCCAAATCTGGTCATACACCTTTGATGTCATACCAGGGATGTTGAATTGAACGATCACTCTTTCCATGATGAATACATTTAAATACGTAATTGACCTATTTATTGATGATACAAAGTAGCAAGATGCCGTGCAAAGAGGGCTTTAGGCATGTAAAGAAGAGTAATCTAAGTTAGGTAAAAAAGAAGGTCAGAAGCAAGGAAAGGCAGGTTAATTTTATTGACAATTTCTGCAAAAAATACATGCAAGATCTGCATAGTTTGGAGACGCAATGCATTGCGTCTCTACAGTAAAATAAACACGCCAACCGCAGGGCGCCTCGCACCACCCCTATCCTGCAACTTTTTTACCTCAAACCGACATTTCACGCCGAAAATCGGACCTTTATTATGCATACATAGCAACTGTACCGAATACCGTTTTTAACTTTGGTATACTTTGCTAATAATTTTATTCTGAAATAAGTTATATTTACAGAATATTTATAATAATTTATAATTTAAACAGAATAAAATACTAAATAAAAATTTATTTTTTGACTATTGCGGTTTGGGGATGGTCTGGGTAACTTGTCTAAACCAATTGGCAGAAGTTGATTGAGTTGATTGAGTTAAGTGGTTGATTAAGTTAAATCACCCCAAAAATAACTTAATCTAACCTAATCAACTTAATCCAACTTATTCAACTAATATAACAAATGAGTACTACCACCACCGACGAACAAATCGTGCTGAACAAATATAGCCGCACGCTTACGCAAGACCCAACCCAACCGGCCGCACAGGCCATGCTTTATGGTGTCGGCCTTACCGATGACGATATGAAAAAAGCACAGGTGGGCGTTGCAAGCATGGGCTATGATGGCAACACCTGCAACATGCACCTGAACGACCTGGCCAAAGTGGTAAAAGAGGGCGTATGGGCTGAAGACCTGGTGGGCTTTATTTTCAACACGATTGGTGTGAGCGACGGTATGAGCAACGGTACCGAAGGTATGCGCTACTCCTTAGTAAGCCGTGATGTTATTGCCGACTCAATTGAAGCAGTATGCGGTGCACAATATTATGATGCGGTAATCACCTTACCAGGCTGCGATAAAAACATGCCGGGGTCAGTTATGGCGATGGGGCGTTTAAACCGTCCTTCAATTATGGTTTATGGTGGTACTATTAAACCCGGTCATTGGAAAGGTGAGGATTTGAACATCGTTTCTGCCTTTGAGGCATTGGGTAAAAAGATCGCGGGCACTATTACCCCAGAAGACTTTATGGGTGTGGTTAAAAATGCATGTCCAAGTGCCGGCGCTTGCGGTGGTATCTACACTGCCAATACCATGGCTGCAGCTATTGAGGCTTTGGGCATGAGTTTGCCTTACTCCTCATCAAACCCTGCACTAAGCGAAGAAAAACAACAAGAATGCCGCGATGCCGGTAAATATATCAAGGTGCTGCTGGAGCGCGATATCAAACCAAAAGATATCATGACCCGCGAGGCTTTCGAGAATGCTATCACTACTATTATGGTAATGGGCGGCTCAACTAATGCCGTGCTGCACCTCATCGCGATAGCAAAAAGCGTTGATGTACCATTGACACAGGATGACTTCCAGGAGATCAGCAACCGTATTCCGTTGCTGGCCGATATGAAGCCAAGCGGTAAGTACATGATGGAAGATCTGCACAACGTAGGCGGTATCCCGGCGGTAATGAAATATCTGCTAAAACTAGGCTGGCTACACGGCGACTGTCTCACTGTTACCGGCAAAACATTAGCTGAAAACCTGGCTGATATTCCTGAACTGGATTTTGATACACAGAAAATAATATTCCCTGCTGAGCAGCCAATCAAGGCTACCGGTCACCTGCAGATATTGTATGGGAACCTGGCCGAACGTGGTTCAGTAGCGAAGATCACCGGAAAAGAGGGTGTGCGTTTTGAAGGCCCAGCCCGCGTGTTCGACGGTGAATTTGAACTGATAGATGGCATTCTGAGCGGCCGAGTCCGTGCGGGTGATGTGGTGGTGATTCGCTACGTTGGTCCGAAGGGTGCGCCGGGCATGCCGGAAATGCTGAAGCCCACCTCAGCCATATTCGGCGCAGGTTTGGGAAGCTCTGTAGCTTTAATAACGGACGGACGCTTTAGCGGAGGTACACATGGATTTGTGGTTGGCCACATCACTCCTGAGGCCCATAACGGTGGCAATCTCGCACTGGTTAAGGACGATGACATTATAGAACTGGATGCCATCGGTCGTACCATGAACCTCAAAATATCGGATGCCGAACTGGCACAACGAAGAAGCGAATGGAAACAACCAGCACTGAAAGCCACAAAAGGCCTGCTATACAAATACGCAAAAACCGTAAGCACAGCTGCTGAAGGTTGCGTTACGGATGAAATGGATTGAGAGGTGAAGGGCGAAAGGTAAAAGGTGAAGGGTTTTCTTAATAATCACTCATTCACTAACTCGCTAAATCACTCATTAAAAAAGGTATTTACAATAACTAAATAAGCATACAGTGGAAACACAAACAATTGCTAAACAAGAAATGAGTGAAGCCGCAGAGAAATCAGCGGGGTCACCGGCTAAAGAAGTATCCGGTTCAGTTGCTTTACTAGAGGCATTGATAACCGAGGGTGTTGAGACGATATTCGGATATCCGGGCGGAGCGATCATGCCTATTTACGATGCTTTGTATGACTACAGCGATAAACTGGATCATATCCTGGTACGTCACGAACAGGGTGGTATTCACGCGGCTCAGGGCTATGCACGCACATCGGGCAAAGTGGGTGTAGTATTTGCAACCAGCGGTCCGGGTGCTACCAATTTGGTAACCGGTTTGGCTGATGCACAAATAGACAGCACACCAGTGGTATGTATCACCGGACAAGTATTTGCCCACCTTTTAGGTACTGATGCTTTCCAGGAAACTGACGTGATCAACATCACCACGCCTATTACCAAATGGAATTACCAGGTAACGGATGCCAACGAGCTTCCTGAAGTGATCGCAAAGGCATTCTATATTGCCCGCAGTGGTCGTCCAGGGCCTGTGCTGATCGACATAACAAAGAACGCGCAGATTCAGAAATTCCAGTTTAAAGGCTACACGCCTTGCAACCATATCCGCAGCTACAGACCGAAGCCTATCGTTAGGGCACAGTATATCCAACAAGCTGCTGAACTGATTGCTCAGGCAAAAAAACCATTCATCCTGTTCGGTCAGGGTGTGATTTTAGGTGGAGCAGAAAAAGAATTCAAAGCTTTTGTAGAGAAATCGGGCATCCCAGCTGCATGGACAGCTTTAGGTGCAGGTGCTATCCCAACAGACCATCCACTTAATGTCGGCATGCTGGGCATGCATGGCAACTACGGCCCGAATGTATTAACCAACGAGTGCGATGTGTTGATCGCCATAGGTATGCGCTTTGATGACCGTGTTACAGGACGTTTAGACAAATATGCTAAACAAGCTAAAGTGATCCATTTGGATATTGACCCTGCTGAGATCGACAAGAACGTGAAAACTACGGTTCCTGTTTGGGGCGATTGCAAGGAAACATTACCATTGCTTACACAGGCTATTGAAGCAAAAACTTATCCTGAGTGGCTGCAGAAATTCCACGATCATACTGCTGAAGAAGTTAAACAAGTGATCGATAAGGAACTGAATCCAACGACAGACGAAATGACCATGGGCGAAGTGATCAAGCAATTGAATGAAATCACCAAAGGCGAAGCAGTTATAGTTACTGATGTAGGTCAGCACCAGATGGTGGCTTGTCGCTATGCTAAATTAAACAACACCCGTAGCAACGTAACCAGCGGCGGTTTAGGTACCATGGGTTTTGCCTTGCCTGCTGCCATGGGCGCTAAATACGGTGCGAAAGATCGCGATGTGGTAGCTATCATTGGCGACGGCGGATTCCAGATGACTTTACAGGAATTGGGCACCATTATGCAAAGCAACATCAACGTGAAGATCATCATCCTGAATAACAGGTTCCTCGGTATGGTTCGCCAGTGGCAGGAGTTGTTTAACGAGCGTCGTTATTCATTCGTGGATATGCAAAGCCCTGACTTTGTGAAGCTGGCAGCTGCCTACGGTATCGCAGGTAAATCAATTTCAGAAAGAACAAACTTACCAGCCACCCTGAAGGAAATGCTGGACCACAATGGCCCGTATTTATTAGAGGTAATGGTAACTAAGGAAAACAATGTATTCCCAATGGTACCGCAAGGTTGCAGCGTAGCAGAGATCAGGTTAAAATAGTTTGCAGTTTTGAGTTGGTGCCAAAGACATTCCTTCGGAACAGTTTGCAAAACCAATGACTGATGACCAATGACTAATGACAAAAACAATGAGCACACAGGAAGAAAAACAAGAATTTAATATAACGGTTTATAGCGAAAACCAGATAGGGTTGCTTAACCGCATCGCTATCATCTTCACCCGTCGCAAGATCAATATTGATAGCCTGAATACCTCGCCATCAGAAGTGAGCAGTGTTCACCGCTTTAATATCGTGATCACCGAGACCGAGGATGTGGTGCGCAAACTTTGCCGCCAGATAGAAAAACAGGTAGAGGTATTGAAAGTATACTATCATACCAACGAAGATGTGATCTGGCAGGAACTGGCTTTATATAAACTATCAACAGACGTCATCGCCGAGAAAGTAAGTGTTGAGCGCCTGCTTCGCGAGAACGGTGCACGTGCAGTTGCTATCCGCAAGGATTATACGGTATTTGAAACAACAGGCCACCGCGAGGAGATCGATAACCTGATCAGCATTCTACAGCCTTACGGCCTGATAGAATTCGTTCGCAGCGCTCGGGTAGCTATCATCAAAGACAGCGAAGGCTTCAACGCTAAACTACGTGAGTTTGAGCGGTTAGAACCGGGAGAAGATGTGATAGAGAATGAGTTTTTGAATGAAGGGGACAAGGTCTTTACTATGTAAGGTAAAAGCTGAAAGGCGAAAGGTTAAAGGCAAAAACAAATCGTAATTCGTAAATCGTAAATCTAAAATAAAGGAATGTTCTTAGAGAACGAAACAGAAATCCACCCCAAGGCCTACGATAGCATTAAAAAAGCTACCGAGGCTTGCGGTTTTTTGCAGATGTCAGAAATATCAACCTGCACGCTGCTGAAAACGCTGGCCGCTTCAAAACCTGCATCTAAATTTTTAGAGCTGGGTACTGGAACCGGTCTGGCAACTGCATGGGTATTGGATGGCATGGATCAGGATTCGACCTTAGTATCACTGGATAATGACGAAACATTATTAAGCATAGCAAAGGAGAATTTAGGTATCGACAGACGTCTGACTTTGATCTGTACCGATGGCGGAGAATGGATAAAGAAAAATAACAGGCAAAAATTCAGCTTTATATTTGCAGATACATGGCCAGGTAAATACACTCACCTGGAGGAAACTTTGGAAATGCTGGAAACCGGTGGTCTGTATATCATTGATGACATGCTGCCGCAAGCCAACTGGCCCGATGGTCATGCAGATAAAGTAGCAAACTTGTTAAGCTACCTTGATGAGCGCGAAGACCTGGTATTAACCAAAATGGGCTGGGCATCGGGAATTGTGATCGTTGTGAAGAAGTAGATGTGCAGATGTGCGAATATGCGGATGTGCAGATGAGGAAAAATAGTTTAGGTCAAAGGTGAAAGGTAATAATGACTAATGACCGATGACAAATGACAAAATAAGTAACCAATTAAAAATAATATCGGTGTGATATTAAAAGCATCGGAGTAATCAAATAAACAAAACAATGGCAAAACTAAATTTCGGCGGCACTGAAGAGAACGTAGTAACCCGCGAAGAGTTTCCTTTAGCAAAAGCGCAGGAAGTATTGAAGAACGAAACCGTAGCTGTTATCGGTTATGGCGTTCAGGGTCCCGGTCAGGCACTCAATCAAAAAGACAACGGTATCAACGTAATTGTTGGTCAGCGTAAAAATTCAAAAACATGGGATAAAGCAGTAGCTGACGGCTTTGTACCTGGTGAAACCCTTTTTGAGATAGAGGAAGCTTTAGAGCGTGGTACCATCATCTGCTACCTGCTGAGCGATGCGGCACAGATCGAGCTGTGGCCAACTGTTAAAAAACACCTGACTGCAGGTAAAGCATTGTACTTCTCTCACGGTTTCGGTATCACTTTCAAAGAGCAAACCGGCATCATCCCTCCTGCTGATGTCGACGTGTTCCTGGTAGCTCCAAAAGGTTCTGGTACTTCATTGCGCCGTATGTTCCTGCAGGGCCGTGGCTTAAACTCAAGCTATGCTATCTTCCAGGATGCAACAGGTAAGGCTAAAGAAAGAGTTGTTGCTTTAGGTATTGCGGTAGGCAGCGGTTATTTGTTTGAAACCGATTTCAGAAAAGAAGTTTATAGCGATTTAACCGGCGAGCGTGGTACCCTGATGGGTTGTATCCAGGGTGTATTTGCAGCCCAGTACGATGTATTGCGCAGCAAAGGCCATTCTCCTTCAGAAGCATTCAACGAAACTGTTGAGGAATTAACTCAATCGTTAATGCCATTAGTTGCGGAAAACGGTATGGACTGGATGTATGCTAACTGCTCAACCACAGCACAACGCGGCGCTTTGGATTGGTGGAAGAAATTCCGTGACGCTACAAAACCAGTATTTGAAGAATTGTATAACAGCGTAGCTACCGGCAAAGAGTCACAACGTTCAATCGACTCAAACAGTCAGCCAGATTACCGCGTGAAACTGGATGCAGAACTGAAAGAACTGCGTGAAAGCGAAATGTGGCAGGCAGGTAAAACTGTACGCAGTTTACGTCCTGAGAACCAGGTTGTGGAAGCGTAAATTGTCTGAACTCGAATTAAACGAATTTTTGAATTAACAGAATTTGTGGAAACCGGCAGAAAAACTCCTGAAGAATTTAACGATTGTACAAGTAGAATTATTGGTTGTGCAATGCGTGTCCATGCTACATTGGGAAATGGTTTCCAGGAAGTAATTTATCAAAGGGTTTTAGAAATTGAAATGGCAAGTGAGGGGTTAGCCTTTGTGCGGGAAATGGAAATGCCTATATTTTATAAAGAAGTACAAATAGGTACCAGGCGTGTTGATTTTTTTGTTGAGGGTGAAATCATGGTTGAGTTAAAGGCCTTAATTGAATTAGAAGAAGTTCATTTAGCACAAGGCATCAACTATCTGGAAGCTTACAACATGAAAACAGGTCTGTTAATCAATTTCGGAAGTAAAAGTTTACAATTCAAAAGATTGTTAAACAAAAAGCACCGGATAAATTTAAATTAGAAAAGCAAATTCTGTTAATTCTTTAATTCAAAAAATTCCGGTTCAGACAATGATTCTCGAAGTCGCCATACTAAATGTGATCCCCGGCAAGGAAGATGAATTTTTAAATGCATTTTCCAAAGCGCAGGAGATCATAGCGAGTATGACGGGTTATATTTCGCACCAGCTAAAAAGATGTATTGAAAAAACGAATCAATTCATTTTACTGGTTGAATGGGAAAAGCTAACAGATCATACCGAGGGCTTTAGGAAATCAAAAGAATACCAGGAATGGAAAAGCCTGTTACATCATTTTTATGATCCTTTTCCAACTGTTGAACACTATTTTTAAGGTTAAAGGCGAAAGGAAAAAGGTAATTTCACTAATGACCAATGACTCCATGACCAATGACAAAAACAATGGGAATAAAGAAACACATATTAGTAATACCCGGTGATGGCATCGGTCCTGAGGTGACAACCTGGGGTAAGGCTGTACTGGAAAAGATCGGCCAGGAATATGGTCATGAGTTTACGTTTGACGAAGGTATAATGGGTCACGTAGCTATTGAAGCTACCGGCACTTCATTGCCTGATGATACGCTCGCCAAAGCAAAAGCCAGCGATGCGATCCTGTTTGGAGCTGTAGGCCATATTAAGTATGATAACGATCCGTCAGCCAAAGTAAGACCAGAACAAGGCTTATTGAAGATCCGCAAAGAGTTAGGTCTTTATGCTAACCTTCGTCCTATCATGCTGTTTGATGAATTGTTGAACGCATCAAGCCTGAAACCTGAAATATTAAAAGGAACCGACATCTTGTTCTTCCGCGAATTAACCGGCGACGTATACTTCGGTGAGAAAAACCGCACTGCTGATTTCGCGTCAGACTTAATGAACTACAACCGTTACGAAGTTGAGCGTATTGCGCGTAAAGCTTACGAAGCGGCAAGAGCGCGTACGAAAAGATTATGTTCAGTTGATAAAGCAAACGTTTTGGAAACCTCACGCCTGTGGCGCGAAGTGATCCAGGGAATAGCACCGGAATATCCTGATGTAGAAACTGAGCACATGTTCATAGACAATGCAGCTATGCAGCTGGTGAAGAATCCTAAGAAATTCGACGTGGTAGTTACTGCCAATTTGTTCGGTGATATCCTGACCGATGAGGCTTCGCAAATCGCGGGCTCGATGGGCATGCTGGCGTCGGCTTCAGTTGGTGACGGAACAGGTTTCTTCGAACCTATTCACGGTTCAGCGCATGATATTGCTGGTCAGAACAAAGCTAACCCATTGGCTTCTATCCTATCGGTTGCTTTGATGTATGAAATTGCATTCGGGTTGAAAGAAGAAGCAAAACGCATCACATCAGCTATTGACAAAACATTAAAAGCAGGCTACCGCACCGGCGATATCGCTGACGCGAATACCGACAAAGCAAAAATACTGGGCACTGATGCCATGGGGCAAAAGGTGCTGGAATATTTGTAGATGTGCAGATGTGCGAATATGCAGATGTGCAAATGAATTATAGGGTATTGGAAAGTTGAAAGGTTATACACCATCCACCAATGACTATTGACCAATGACAAATGACCAACATGAAATGGAACGCTGAATTATATGACAACAAACACGCTTTCGTATCACAATACGGGGAGAGTGTGTTGGCATTGCTGGATGTAAAACCCGGCGAGCGTGTCCTTGATCTGGGTTGTGGCACGGGTGATTTGGCTAAGCAAATTCAAGAACACGGTGCTAAAGTGATCGGCATCGATGCATCCCCTGAAATGATAGCGAAAGCAAAAGGTAAATACCCGGAACTGGACTTCAGTGTAGCCAATGCTGCAGGCTTTCATTTTGATGAGCCGTTTGACGCTGTTTTCACCAACGCTGTCCTGCACTGGATACATGATGCTGATGGTGTGATCAAAAGTGTATATGATGCACTAAAACCAGGTGGCAGGTTTGTAGGCGAATTTGGCGGCAAGGGCAACAATCAATTGATGATGGCTGCTGCCTCAACCGTGTTCAGGAATCATGGATATATCAAAGGTGATATTCCACTTCCATGGTATTTTCCTTCGACAGCCGATTACGCAAGCAAATTGGAAGCCGGTGGTTTTAGAGTAACATTCACATCGCACTTTGATCGCCCTACCCTGTTGCAGGACGGTCGCGAGGGAATTGCCAAATGGTTCAGCATGTTTGGTTCAGCGTTGTTTCAACAAATACCGGCTGCTGAACTGCAACAGATAATGAATGAGATCACCGACCTGCTACAACCGACCAACGAAATAGATGGCCAGTGGTATGCGGATTATAAAAGGCTGCGATTTGTAGCTGTGAAAGAGTAAAAGGTTATACGTTGGACGTGATACGTTTTACGTAAGACAAATATTGAATAAGATATAAAAGTACAAAAGACGTACAACGTAATACGTAAAACGTCCAACAAAAAGGAATAATGTCCAACTAAAGAAGAAAGACTATGTTACACGATCCCAACCGCGTTTATGTTTTTGATACCACGCTCCGCGACGGCGAGCAGGTACCGGGCTGCCAGTTGACCACGCCCGAAAAGATAGAGATTGCCCGTGAACTGGAAGCATTGGGTGTTGACATTATTGAAGCCGGTTTCCCGATATCGAGTCCCGGCGATTTCCAGAGCGTGGTGGAGATATCCAAAGCTGTAAAAGAGCCGACTGTTTGTGCACTTACGCGTGCCAATAAAGGTGATATCGACTCTGCCATCGAAGCATTGAAATATGCCAAACGTCCGCGTATCCATACAGGTATCGGCTCGTCTGACATGCACATCAAATATAAATTCAACAGCACCCGCGAAGAAATCTTAGAGCGTGCCGTTGAAGCTGTGAAATACGCCAAACGTGCAGTGGAGGATATTGAGTTTTATGCTGAAGATGCGGGAAGGGCCGATATTCATTTCCTTGCGAAGATGGTCGAAGCGGTCATTGCGGCAGGTGCTACCGTCGTCAATATTCCCGACACCAACGGTTACTGCCTGCCTGATCAATACGGAAGCAAGATTCTCTTCCTGAAAGAAAATGTAAAAAATATAGACAAAGCCATTATCTCTGTTCACTGTCATAATGACTTGGGCCTTGCCACAGCCAACTCAGTTGCCGGACTGCAAAACGGCGCACGCCAGATAGAGGGCACGATCAACGGCATCGGCGAACGTGCCGGAAATACTTCAATAGAAGAAGTGGTGATGATCCTGAAAACACACAACAGCCTCGGCTTGCACACGAATATCCAATCACAAAGAATTTACGACATCAGCCGCATGGTAAGTACGCAGATGCGCATGCCTGTGCAGCCAAATAAAGCCATCGTGGGTGCCAATGCTTTCGCACACAGCTCAGGTATACACCAGGACGGCTTTTTGAAGATGCGCGAAAACTACGAGATCATTAAACCTGAGGACGTGGGTTTCCCAAGCGCAAGTATTGTGTTGACAGCCCGCAGCGGACGCCATGCACTGAAGTTCCATTTAGAAAGATTGGGTTACAGCTTAAGTAAAGAAGAATTAGCAGGCGCTTATCACCGCTTTTTAACTTTAGCTGATAATAAATTAGATATCAGCGACGATGATTTACACGGCCTTGTGGTAAATCATTTGGTAAAACAGTAGATCAATATTATCGATAAAATTCCCCTCTCGAGAGGGGCAGGGGTGTGTTTCTACGCGCGACGAAGAACACACCCCTCCTATTTCACAAAACCGCCGCGCCCCCTCTCAAGAGGGGAATTTCGTTTTAATACTATGGATACCCCATTAACCAAATACCCCCTTAATTTCGAAGCCGCTTATGAGCAATTGAAAGGCATCGTAAAGCGGACTCCGTTGGAGTTCAATCAACGCCTATCCGACCGTTACGATTGCGAAATTTATTTGAAAAGAGAAGACTTACAGGTAGTTCGCTCCTACAAACTAAGAGGTGCTTATAACATGATCAGCCAGCTTACTGCCGATCAGCTGAAACGAGGTGTGGTTTGCGCCAGCGCGGGAAATCATGCCCAAGGCGTTGCTTTTTCGTGCCGGAGGTTGGGGACTAAAGGTGTCATCTTCATGCCGCAGATCACCCCAAAACAAAAAGTATCTCAAACTGAAATGCATGGCAATGGTAATATTGAGATCATACTGGTTGGCGACACTTTTGATGATTGTCTGAAAGAAGCCCTGGCATATACCGAAGCAAACGGCATGACCTTCGTGCCTCCTTTTGATAACTACGAGATAATTGCAGGGCAAGGCAGTGTTGGGGTTGAGATACTGGAAGACCTGCCAGATGTAGAAGCGGTCATTGTCCCTATTGGCGGTGGTGGTTTAGCCGCCGGCGCAGGTACTTACCTAAAGCAGCACAAACCCGGCATTCTTATAGCAGGTGTCGAGCCGGAAGGTGCTCCGTCTATGCGCCATGCGCTGGATCAGGGTGAACCTGTGACGTTATCTACCATCAACCGCTTTGTGGATGGCGCTGCCGTAAAGCGCGTGGGCGAACTCACCTATCCCATCTGTCGCGAAGTATTGGATGATATGCTTTTGGTACCCGAAGGCAAAGTATGCACCACCATCCTGAAGCTCTATAATGAAGATGCTATGGTAGTTGAACCCGCAGGGGCTTTATCTGTAGCGGTTTTAGACCTATACAAACAAAAGCTGAAAGGCAAAAAAGTGGTCTGTGTCATCAGCGGCGGCAATAACGATATCGACCGCATGCAGGAGATCAAGGAGAAATCGCTGCTGTATGAGGGGTTGAAGCATTATTTCATTGTCCGTTTCCCGCAGCGGCCTGGTGCTTTGAAATTATTCGTAAACAACGTGCTTGGTCCGCATGACGATATTACCCGTTTTGAGTTTATCAAAAAGACTGAGAAAGAGAACGGCCCGGCGTTAGTGGGTATCGAACTAAAATCAGCCGATGACTACCCTGCCCTGCTACAACGGATGGAAGAGCACCGCTTCGATGTAATAGAATTAAACCGCGATCAGACTTTGTTTGAATATCTGGTATAATTTCGTATGTTCGCTTTTGAATAGTGCTTATCGCAGGATGCTGACCCCGCATCGTTGGTCTACTAATTAAATTAATAAACAATTCATTTAATTTAACTCTAAATGCAAGCAATTGGGTTAGTTTTGCGTTTGTATAATCAGAGATGGTAAAATTATTTGTCAGCGGTTTTCCGCTGAGTATGGATGAAATTGAACTGGCGAAGATGTTCGCCCCTCACGGCGATCTGAAAACTATAAAGATGGTTCGTGATAAAAAAACACGTGTTTGCAAAGGCTATGGCTTTATCGAAGTTGGCGACCAGGCCTCTGCCGATAATATGGTTGCTGTATTAAACGGCTATCCTATAGGCGACCGCGCACTTACCGTAAATATCCGCCCCGACGAGCCCGAAGCTCCTGCAAAACCTCCGGTATATCGTAAATTGGAAAGACCCGGAGATCCCGGATTCAGGAAGATGCGTCCAAGAAGGGTGAAGTAATTTTCTCCTGTTAAAATTTAAAGGATTTACATTCTTAATCCGATCTGCAAATCGGATTAAGGTTTGAATAGTAATCGGGGAATTAATATTCCAGGTAGCGGCCTATTTTTATCTTAACTCTGCTTCCTTCTATAAATTTGCCCGGATGCCCATTAAGAATGCGCAGTGTAACCCCATCATTTTCAAGCAGCAACTCTTCGTAAAAGCCTTTGAATAATACCTGCCTCACTACCCATTTACTACCCGCCCAGCTGTCCCGCGCCTCTATCCATTCCGGGTATAGCATTACCCATTCTTTTTTCGCCGTGATACCGCACAGTGATGCTTCATTAGCATTCAGCACATTGCAGTTGTTGAGTAACCGTGCGGTATATAAATACAAAGGATCGTTATATACTTTTTTTGGATGCCCTGATTCGATGATCTCGCCATCTTTCAAAACAATCAGTGTATCAGCCATTGATAACACCTCGGCAGGATCATGAGAGACCATTATAACCGTAAGCCCCGTATCCTTTACAACTTGCCGGATATCATCCTGCAAGCCATCACGAAAGGAAGTATCAACCTGGTTAAAGGGCTCATCCAATAATAAAACTTCGGGTTGGGTTACCAGTGCCCGCGCAATCGCCACACGCTGTTTTTCGCCTCCACTCAGATCTGCTACACGTTTGTCGCCCAGGTGCAGCATATTTAGTTGTTTAAGTACCTGTTCTGTCTTTTCCATTTTGGCCCGGACATCGGTGCTAGGCAGCAGCACAGAAACATTATCACGCACTTTGGCAAACAAATTCAGGTCATCTTCCGCTTGGGTTACCATCTTCATAGCATCATGCCCGGGTATCAATTTTTCTGCCGGCCCCCATACGCGGTCGCCCTTAAAATGCACTTCGCCCGTATCAGGTGATTGCAAACCATATATCAGGCTTAGTAATGTGCTTTTCCCACTGCCACTGGCACCGATGATAGCCGTAATTTTCCCGGCTTCAATTTCCAGGCTGGTTAGTTTGAGTCCGCCGCCGGTACTGCCCGGATATATTTTGCTTATAGAAGTCGCGTGTAAAAAAGGAGTGGCCATTGACACGATTGAGTGATTAAAAAGATTGCCAGGATTAAAAGACAAATCTAATCAAACTGACCTGATTTAAGGAGTAAAAGGATTGGCGAAGATACCACATAGATAAAATTGATCCGCCAGCGGTCACATTGTAGTTACAATACTGGCTATTAGTATTTTATGACGGGAAAGTATTTGCAGCGGTCATTCGTGAATACGTAAATTTACTTATACCTAAAAACACCTGCTATGAAAAAGCTTTGTACACTACTGCTTGCTATGATCCCTGTCGCAGTATTTGCCCAGGATTTTAAGCCTTATTTTCAAAAGTCATTTAGTAATGTTACCATCCAAAAACTTGTCGTAACAACAGAAGGTGGCTTAATAGCAGTCAGTGGATCCGACTCAAAAGATGCAGATGTTCAGGTGAGCATTAAATGCAATGGCCCGGAAATGACCGATGCACAAATTGAACAGGACATTAAAGATAATTACACATTTACAGTAAGTGTTGAAAATGGGAAACTCAGTGCACAATTGATACGCAAATCAGATGATGTACCGACAGAAAAAAGGCTTTATGCTTCTTTTGTAGTATCAATCCCACGTAATGTGAGCACTGATTTAAGCACTGCCGGAGCAGCTATATCATTAAGCGATGTAAACGGAGATCAGCAACTGGCAACCAGCGGAGGTAATATTGCAGTTGTAACAGTAACCGGTAATGTAAAATGCTCTAATTCAGGAGGCAATACTGTATTGCGTGATGTAACACAAAAAATAGATGTGTCTGATGCTGGTGGCAATATTGTTGTCAGCCATTGTAGTGGGGATATCGATATAGCTAACTCGGGCGGTAAAATAGTATTCTCAGATGTGTATGGCAATATAAAAGCGGGTAACAGCGGCGCGGATATAATAGGCGCAAAAGTTCATGGCAATCTAAATGCTTCCAACGTTAACGGAAATGTTAGTTTGTTCGATCTTTACTGCAAAGCCTCTGCAGTAACAACCAACGGCAATGTTTATGCAAAAATTCAAGACCTGGAAGATACCAGGTTAGTAGCAACCAAAGGCAAATTAATGATCGTTATACCCAAACAATTGAACGGAGACCTGGCTCTGGATGGTGATAAAATAAACGCCGAAAAACTGAACAACTTTAAAGGCTCAAATGAAAATGGGCGACTTGAAGGTAAGGTGAATAACGGTGGGGCAAAACTAATTGGTTCAGCTTCCGGCGGCGAGGTAGAAATTCAAAGCCTGTAACAAGGTAGAATATGAAGCATACAGAACCTTTGCTGTATGCTTCATATTTAGTGCTTGTTTATCAGAACCCAAACGTCAACCCGAAAGAAAGATTCCTCAGCCCTGCTTGCTCCGGACTGTTCTCGAACATATCATTGACGTAGTATTTGGCAAACAGGCCCCATCCGGCATAACCCATGCGTACAAAGCCACCATAGCGCACCTTGGCAAAGTGGTAATCGTTGTCGATCTTCTGCTTGCCGTTCTCCTGGCTGATCTGTTTCACGCGGCCATTAAGGAATATCCCTGCAATCGGTCCGAAAACAAAGTGCGCCCTGTTGCCGCGTGCATCTTCATGCGTACGGATGTCAAAAGATAAAGGGATTCGCAGATAGCTCGATCCGAAGCGGTTTTTGCTGTAATCGATACTGTCCCTGCGGTAAGTTAATACGGGCTGATTAGGTAATATGGTTATGTTCTCGCGCAGGCGGATCAATGTCCAATCAAAGCCACCCGACACATATACCTTAAACACATCGGTAAAACGATAACCAAACTGGAACACGTCAAAACCCACATTGCTCGATTTCCATGAACGGTAGCGAAGGAAATCATTTTTGGGAGACAGTGTAAAACTGCCATTATCTACCAGCGTGGTTAGTCCCAGGTCGAACCTTGAAAAGGTAAGACCGATAGAAAATCCGCTGTTACCGTGGCGATGATAATGATGACGGTAATGAGTTGTGTCACTGCTATCGCCATCTTCATGATTGCTCCAGCTCCAGTTATGATGGCTTGAAGTATCTTGTTTAACCGTATCGGTTTTGGTATCCTGAGCATAAGCGCTGCCCGCCACTACACATACCAGGGCAACTATAAATAGTAAACGTTTCATAATATTTTTATCTGTTTAGATTGAATTGATTAATTATCTCTTTTTACTTTGAGTGCACCTAAATGCACGGCTGTTATTACGGACTCATCGTCGTCTGAATCCGAAAACTGGATCAGCTTGTCCTTGCGTTTATCCACCTTGGCAACCACCAGGTTCACAATGTCGCCGAAGCTACGTATCCCACGTTTTTTTGCAACGGGTTTTACAGTTTTAGCAGGCTGATTTGAAGCCAGTACAGGTTGAGTCGGTAAACTGATGGCACTGTTATCTACAGTTTCTTTATTTTCCGCAGACGTTGCTTCGGTTAGTTCAATTGGTTTTACAACTTCGATCTTTTGGGGTGTTTCTGTCGATGCGATCAAAGGCTGATCATCCTGTTTAACAATTTCTGTTTTTGCAATTGATGTACTTGGCTGTTCTTGCTGTCGGGCAGTACTTGCTTTTATTTTAGGTTGATCAGCCCTCATTGTGTTCTTAATCGATATTTCAACCGCAGCCAATTGTTCCTGCTGCGATTTAGATGAGGTTACAGGTTTGACATTCTCAGGTTTCGCTATGACTGGGTTCACTTTTGCAACCACATTAGTATCCGGTTTATTGCGTTTTATCGCTCCTCTTTTAGGAATAAATAATATTCCCGCTATAAGCAATATCAACACGCTGGCTGCAATACTCAGCATCGGGAAGATGCTTTTCTTCCTTTTTCCGGCAAGTTCAGCGTCGATATTTTGCCATACCTGTGCTGAAGGTTGTGCTTCAAAATCGCCCAGCTTTGAGCGGAACAGATCATCAAATTCTTTATCCTGCATATTCATACCTTTTTCCATCTGATTGTATAATTTGTTCTTTTAATATAGCCCGGGCCCTCGAAAGCTGCGATTTAGAGGCGCCTTCCGATATCCCCATGATCTCGCCGATCTCCTTGTGTGAGTAACCTTCTATCGCATAAAGGTTAAACACCATCCGGTATCCCGGCGAGAGCTGTTGTATCAGTGCCATCAGGTCCTTAGCATCCAGTCTTGCTGCTGCAACCGCATCGACAGATGGTTCTTTACCTATCCCCTCCAGGTCAGCCACCGAAAGCATTTTATGATGTTTGCGATAATATTCAATAGAGCAATGTACCATGATCCGTCTTACCCAGCCTTCAAAAGAGCCGTCCCCGCGGTAGTCGGCAATCTTTTGAAAAACCCGGATAAAACCGTTTTGCAGCATATCCTCGGCCTCCATCCTGTCGTTCGCGTAACGCAGGCATACCCCCAGCATTTTCGAAGCAAACTGCTTGTAAAGTAACTCCTGCGCTTTGCGTTCGTTTGCCTTACAGCGTTTTACCAGATCTTCAATTGTGTACTTGTGCTCCAAAAACATCATTTAAAGGTAAGATGAAAACTAAAGGCAATTGGTTGCACGGAGGATAAATTATTTTTAGTTATTTTTGATATATGAAAGTAATTACTCTAAATATACCTGATTCAGCCAATGTGGATGCAAAGGAAGCTGCTATGATATTGGCTGCCAGTTTGTACGAAAAAGGGAAGCTTTCATTAGGGCAAGCTGCCGAAGTTGCCGGACTTACCAAACGTACATTTACAGAATTACTTGGCAATTATGGCGTATCTATCTTTAACCACCCGGTTTCAGACATTTCTAAAGACGTAAAGAATGCCTGATGTCGTTATATCAGACACCAGTTGCCTGATCATCTTATCGAATATACAAGAGCTTGACTTACTAAAGCGCGTTTATAAGAACGTTATTACAACACCCGAGATCGCTAATGAATTTGGTGAACTTCTTCCAAGTTGGGTAAAGATCAAATCGCCTATTGATGTCAAAAAGCAACACATATTCGAACTGCAAGTTGATAAAGGCGAAGCCAGCGCAATTGCTTTGGCATTGGAGACTCCTGGGAGTCTGCTTATACTTGACGATCTCCAGGCCAGAACATTTGCTGAAAAACTTGGAATAGTAATTACCGGCACTTTAGGCGTTATTATCAAAGCCAAATTGAATGGTATTATTCCGTCCGTGAAGCATTTGTTAGCTAAAATAAAACAAACCAATTTCAGAATATCCTCCGCGTTGGAAGAGATTGTGCTGAAAGAAGCCGGTGAGTAGAAGTCGATTATTTTTAATAATTTGCTTACACCATGAAAAAACTGCAAGTCACGTTATTGCTGATCCTTACATCAGTTTGTTTTGTTTTCGCACAAACAACAGAAACTTATACCCTTTTTAAACCCGACCGTGTTTTTGACGGCGAACAAATGCACAATGGCTGGGTAGTACTGGTAAAAGGCAATCGCATTGAAGCAGCAGGCGAAGCAAGCAATGTAAAAGCGCCTGCATCAGCAAAAGTGATCGAACTAAAAGGGATGACGCTGATGCCTGGTTTGATAGAAGGGCATTCGCATTTATTCCTGCACCCTTATAATGAAACTTTATGGGACGACCAGGTGCTGAAAGAAAGTCGCGCCGAGCGCACGGCGCGGGCGGTAGTACATGCGCGTGAAACTTTGTTGGCTGGCTTTACTTCCGAACGTGACCTGGGAACTGAAGGCGCAGGTTATGATGACGTAGGTTTAAAAACGGCTATTGATAAAGGAATAATTCCCGGTCCGCGGATGATGGTGGCTACCCGGGCTATTGTGGCCACAGGCAGCTATGGACCAAAGAATGTGGTGGATCAGAATACGATCGTCGAAGGGGGCGAAGAAGCGGACGGTGAAGAAGGCATCACCCATGTGGTGCGTTCTCAAATTGGCCATGGCGCCGATGTTGTAAAAATCTATGCAGATTATGGCTGGGGACTAGATAAAAAAGCCGAACCGACTTTCACTGTAGAAGAGCTAAAAAAAGCCGTAGAAGTAGCCAAAAGCAGCGGGAGAACTGTAGCGGTTCATTCCACTACTTCAGAGGGTATGCGCAGGGCCATCGAAGCCGGTGTCACCACTATTGAGCATGGCGACGGAGGTACCCCGGAGCTTTTCAAACTAATGAAAGAGAAAGGTATTGCCCTGTGCCCTACCCTCGCTGCTACCGAAGCTTATGCTGTTTATTTTGACGGATGGAAGAAAGGAGAACCAGATAATGCCAATATCAAACACAAAAAATACATTTTCAGCGAAGCGATGAAAGCAGGCGTGACGATCTGCATGGGCGGTGATGTTGGCGTATTTACGCATGGTGATAATGCCCGTGAAATGATCATGATGGCCGAATATGGCATGAAGCCAATTGACGTTTTACGGTCGTCTACTTCCATTAACGCCTCGGTTTTTCAGTTAAAGGGTGTCGGGAGTATTAAAGCTGATTATTTTGCTGACTTAGTTATTGTTCAGGGTAACCCGGTTGAAGATATTAAGGTTGTAAAACAGGTTAGATTGGTGATGAAGGATGGGGTGATTTACAGGCAGGAATAAGGGATTATTAATAAACAAAAATCTTGTCATTTCGACGAACGAGTGGGAAAGAGTGGTGGGCTGTGAGGAGAAATCTTATACAATATGCATTGAGCAGCAAGTTGGGCTCATAAGTTTTCTCACCCGCGCTACACACCACCTTGACAGCGGGTTCGAAATGACATAGTTTTTATCTAAATAATTACTTCTTCGTCCTGAAATACTTGTAAATCTTCACCGCCGACATAATGATCATCGAGAATACGATGATGCCGACTGTGCCGTATATCCAGCTTAAGCCGTCTTTTACAACAGCCAGGAAAACAATAGCGAATAAGAATATCGTAGCAATTTCATTCCAGATCCGCAGGCGGGTTGACGACCAGATAAATAAGCCATTACGCATTTGCTTGATCTTATTCTGACACATAAAGTGGTAGATGAGCAATAAAATCACAAATGTAAGCTTGATATGCATCCAGGGTTGCCGCAGCCATCCCGAAGCCAGGCAGAGCATGGTAATTCCTGCGGCTACGGTCAAAACCATGGATGGTACTGTTATTACGTTCCATAGCCTGCGCTCCATGATCACAAATTGATCGGATAATATTTTTTTTTCAGGATCGGGTTTGTCCTGTGCCTCCGTGTGGTAAATAAACAAACGCACAATATAAAACAGCCCCGCAAACCAGCAGACTACAAAGATGATGTGTATGGCAAGTACATAGTGGTAAAGCATAGCTTTAGTTTCTATACTCCTTTATGAGCTCAACAGCATATTTCACATTATCAAACGGGATATCCGGCATAATACCATGCCCCAGGTTGAATATATAGCCACTCTCGCCTTTCATGCGATCGAACAGGCGGTGTATTCTTTCTTTGATCACCTTTTTATCGGCATACAAAATATGTGGATCAAGGTTACCTTGTACAGCAATACCTTTTGGTAGGCGTTGTTTGATGTCCAACAGGTCAACGTTCCAGTCGATAGAGATCACATCCGGTTTAGCTTCGGCCATCAGCGGTGCAAAAACCGAACTGCCTTTACAGAACGATATTACCGGGATGTCTTTTCTGTTCAATCCGGCAATAATTTCAGTTATATACCTATGAGAAAACTCTTTATAATCATCCCATGCCAAAGCTTGTGCCCAGCTATCAAATATTTGAACAGCATTCACTCCGGCGGCAATCTGCAGGTTTAAATAATCAACAGTTACCTTAGCGATTTTCGACAATAACTGATGCGCCAGTTCCGGCTCATTATGAATAAGCAATTTGGTTAGCTTAAAATCTTTTGATGATCCACCCTCAACCAAATAGCTCATCACCGTAAAGGGAGCACCCGCGAAACCGATCAATGGTATACTGCCATTCAAACGTTGCTGGATCACTTTGATCGCATCAGCTACATATTGCAGTTTGTCGTTAACGTCAGTTTGTAAAGCGTCCACTCCTGCCTGATTACGAACCGGGTTAGCGAACTTCGGTCCTATCCCATTAGCAAAGCTCAACTCACCGCCCATAGCCTCGGCGGTAACTAATATATCTGAAAATAATATCGCCGCATCGATTCCCAGCAGGTCGACAGGGAGCATGGTCACATCGGCAGCAATTTCAGGTGTCTTACACATTTCAAGAAAAGAATATTTATTCTTGATATCCCAATATTCCTTCATAAAACGCCCCGCCTGACGCATCATCCATACTGGCGGTCGCTCTGTCTTCTCCGAAAATGCTGCTTTAATAAATAGTGAATCTCTCATAAAATATTGTAGAGACGCGATGCATCGCGTCTCTACGTATGGTGTTAGTGTTTTTTTATTTCCTGTTTTAACCGTTCAATTACCGCCAGCATTTTGGCTGTTATCTTTTCCTTATCCTTTAGCGCCAATTGCAGATAAGTTTCGGCTTTATCGTATTTCCCCTGCCGGATACTGATATTGGCTACGTGCACCAATGCTGCTACATGATCGTTTAATGTTCTTAAAGGGTATTGTGAAGCCAGCTCATAGTGGCGCTCTGCCGCATCAAAATCATTTTTTTGAAGACATACGGCGCCCATCATGTACTCGTAAAACCCGCGTCGCTTTTTGCTTAACAGTTCGGGTTTTTTTATTTGTTTCAGTAATTCTTCCGTCTTCCCAAAATCTTTATGATGATAGTGTTTAGCAGCCAGCACCAAAGTTCCCTGCCTGAAATATTCAATAATGATCATCACGATCATCAAGGCACAAAAAGCAGTAAGCTGATACACGCGCTGATAGGCGAAAAGCACCAGCATAATAAAGAATACGCTTAAAACGAATATCCGTGCCTTATTGCTGAACATTAATGCTGATCTGTAAATTTATACCCCACCCCACGAATCGAATGAAAATATACTGGGTTTTTTGGATCAGGTTCAAAATATTTACGGAAGGTCAGGATGAAGTTATCGATGGTACGTGTTGATGGGTAAACGTCGTAATTCCAAACAGTTTCCAGTATCTGCTCACGTGATACGGCATCATTTCTGCGCTCGATCAACAGTTTCAGCAGCATGGTTTCCTTTTTAGTTAGGGCTGTGATCGAGCCATCACCGTTCACCAATTCAAATGAATTAAAGTGAATGGTTTTGTCACCAATTTTATAACTGTTGAACTCTTTTAGTTCCTCGCCTTTCAACCCTCTTTTTACCAGGTTATTTACACGGAGGATCAACTCTTCCAGGTTAAAAGGCTTGGTCAGGTAATCATCAGCGCCTTTTTTTAGGCCTGATATTTTATCCTCATTGGTGTTCTTGGCGGTCAGGAACATAATAGGCACTTCCGAATTTTCCAGGCGAATGGTTTCTGCAACTACAAAGCCGTCTACTTCGGGCATCATTACGTCCAGTATCACCAGGTTAAAGCGTTCTTCTTTAAATTTCTGCAGCGCTTTTTTACCGTTGTTGGCGGTGGTTACTTTATAACCTTCCAGTTCGAGGTTTAATTTTATAGCTTCTAACAGGTGTTCTTCGTCTTCTGCTAGTAATATTCTTTTTCTATTTGGCATGTGATTAATGATTTATAACACTAATTTTTCGAATTAAGTTGAATTTTACGAATTTATAAACTACGGCTATCCAGCATCTTATGACAACCGATTCGCGAAATTCGCCCAAATTGGTGCAATTCGTGTCATCCTTATGCAAAAACAACTTCAAAAACACTTCCGGTAGGATCGTTATCTTTTACACTGATACTAGCCTCATGCTGGTTCAACACTTCTTTCACAATATACAAGCCCAACCCGGTACCTTTGGTATTGCGCGTTTCTTCACTTCCCACTCTATAAAAACGGTCGAAAATGCGTGGCTTTTCATTATCGGCAATACCAATACCATGATCAGCTACTTCCAGAAATATCTTATTATCTCTCGAATACAATCTGACATCCACCACCTCGCATGGACCAGAATATTTGATGGCATTCTCGAGCAAATTAGTCACCACCGATGTCAAAGCAAATTTATCCCCCGTGATCTCGATCTTTGGCTCTATCTCAGCGTTGATCAATTGCTGGGTAAGGTCGCATTTATTCAGTTGCAGTCGGTTTACAACACTGTCAACCAGGGCCGACAAATTAAACTGCGCCTTCGGGAAAGTATATGACCTATTATCGATCTTCGAAGCCAGCAGCATATTCTCAACCATATCATCCAGGCGTTCGATATCCAACAAGGATTTGTTTATAAAATCGTGCACCTGTTGTTTGGTCAAATCGCGTTTTTGGATAGTTTGAAGCAATAATTTGATAGATGCCAGTGGCGATTTCAATTCGTGTGTTACCGACATCAGGAAGTTCTTTTTCTGTTCCTGCAAACGACGTTCTTTTTTGATCGATTTATGCAGACTGATAGCTCCGGCAGTAAATACAATAACGAACATGCTACCCTCGCCCAATATCATTGCTGTGCGTTGCGGTTGCAGCGTTACCAGCATATATCCCCACCAGATTAACTCCGCTACTGCGTAGATAATGATAGCATAAAATATCACAAACGGTCGTTTCATGTTCGGTCCTATTTATCTCTGAAAACGATATCTAAACTATCAAATATAGCGCGTTTTGCCTTCTCCAGATCAGTTTTATTATGGGCCGATGAAATGAAGCCAACTTCATATCCCGACGGGCCCAGATAAATCCCCCTGTTCAGCAACTCTCGGTGCATTTTTTTGAATTTCTCCATGCTCGCTGCATCGATCTCATCTGCCCTGCTGATCTTCTCCTGATCGGTAAATGCAAACCAGAATATCGACCCGATAGTGAACACTTTGAACTTATAATTACGGGCCGTAGCAAAACGCTGTATCGACTCGGTGAACTCTTCCGTTTTTTTATTCAGGTCACGATAGAAACCCATCCTTAGCAATTCGCTTAACTGTGCAATACCTGCAGCCATGGCCACCGGGTTGCCCGATAACGTACCTGCCTGGTATACAGAGCCAACCGGTGAAATATGATCCATAATCTCAGCCGATGACGCGTAAGCGCCTACCGGCAACCCACCACCAATGATCTTACCATAGGTGATAATATCCGGTTGTATACCATAATGTCCGGCAGCCCCTTCAAATCCTACCCTGAAACCTGAAATTACTTCATCAAATATCAGTAAAGTTCCGTTTTGGGTACAAATTTCTCGCAGGTATTGAAGATATTCTTTATCCTGCAAAAGCAAACCGTTATTAGCCGGAATTGGCTCGATAATGATCGCTGCGATCTGATCTTTAAACTCTTCAAAAGCCTTTTGCAAAGCTTCTCTATCATTCAGCGCAACAACAATAGTTTCATCAGCAAATGATTTTGGTACACCTGCAGATGAAGTCTCACCAAAAGTAACCAACCCGGAGCCTGCCTTAACCAACAACGAATCGGAATGGCCATGATAGCAGCCCTCAAACTTTAATATCTTATCGCGTTTGGTGTAACCGCGTGCCAGCCTGATAGCCGACATCACAGCCTCGGTACCCGAGCTTACAAAACGCAATTTCTTGATGTATTTATTATGCTTCAGGATCAGTTCAGCCAATTCGTTTTCCAAAGCTGTAGGCGCACCGAACGACATGCCTTTTTGCATCACTTCGGTCACCTTCTCGCGAACTTTAGCGTTATTGTGGCCCAAAATCAGCGGTCCCCATGAACAGCAGAAATCGATAAACTGATTACCATCTGCATCCCAAACATAGCAGCCGTCGCCTTTTTCAATAAACAGCGGAGTACCGTAAACTGATCTGAAAGCCCTCACGGGCGAGTTTACCCCTCCTGGAAAATAAGTCTTGGCCTTTTCATACAGCTCAGCCGATTTCTCCCTGCTGATATCCGGTTTACCGGTAGTATTCACCGGTTCATCACCCTCTCCTGAAAATATCTTTTTTATTGAATCTAACATATATGTTTGTCGATGGACCATGGTCGATAGTCCATAGTAAAGTTTTATTATTACAGTCTATGGACTATCGACCATTGACTATTGACTTTTTTACAGCCATTTATTCTCCAGCACCTCTTTCGCATGATACGTCAGAATAGCTGTTGCACCTGCACGGCGGATGCTGGTCAATACTTCTGTAATGGCACGTTGTTCGTTCAGCCAGCCCTTTTGTATCGCTGCTTTTATCATGGCGTATTCGCCACTCACGTTATAAGCTGCAATTGGCAGTTCGGTATTATCTTTTAATAGTTTGATCACGTCCAGGTAAGCCAACGCGGGCTTTACCATCAGGAAATCAGCACCTTCAGCTTCGTCCAGGTCGGCTTCTATCAAGGCTTCACGCTGATTGGCCGGGTTCATCTGGTATGATTTTTTATCGCCAAATTTGGGGGCCGAGTTCAACGCATCGCGGAAAGGACCATAAAATGCGCTGGCATATTTAGCGGTGTACGACATGATAGAAACATTGGTAAACCCGTTATCATCCAGCACATTGCGGATATAGCCTACGCGGCCATCCATCATATCCGAAGGGGCAATAATATCAGCACCGGCTTCTGCATGCGCTAATGACATTCTGCCTAATATTTCCAAGGTCTCGTCATTCAGGATCTCGCCGTTCTCTACAATGCCATCGTGTCCATCGCTGCTATAAGGATCCATCGCTACATCGGTGATGACACATGCTTCGGGGAAGTTCTTTTTTACTTCACTGATAGCGCGTAGATACAAACTACCATCACGGTAGCTTTCAGTAGCGAATTTATCTTTTAACGATTCTTCTATATTGGGGAACAGGTCGAACGCTTTTAAACCAAGCTTCAGGCAGCTTTCTATTTCGCGCAGCAGGTTATCGATAGAACGCCGATATATGCCCGGCATGGATGCCACTTCACTTTGCTGATTATTTCCGTCGATGATAAACAATGGAAATATCAAATTATCAGCGCTTACATGCGTTTCCTGCACCATGCGGCGAATCACTTCACTCTTCCTGTTTCTTCTTGGTCGTTGTAACATTTAGTTGTATTTGAGCGTTCAACACGGCGAAATTAACCCGCCTGTTGGAAAAATCCAAAGTTATAGAAACGCACGGAATTAACGCGACCCTAAAACTACGAAAGGTATTTTATGGCGCAGGGATGATTTTACAGATACGCTTCAACCGCAGAAAATTGGATATATCCAAAATATGGTTAATTTAGTAATACCAAACTGTCACAATTAGCATGAAAACCAAACTGTCACTTGCAGCAATGACACTCCTTTGTGCCTTTATTATAAGTTCTTGTACCAAAACAAAAGTCAATCCTGTTACCTCTACACCTGTCACCCCTGTTACTCAAAAAACTGTAGCGAAGGCAGATGCAGAGGCAGATACAACAATAACATTACCACAAGATTCATTAATATTAAGAGGCAAATCAGGTAATACGGCTGATACTGTTGTGGGGTATTTATGGAGCCAGATCTCGGGGCCGACAGAAGCAATGATTAAAGATGAAAGCTCAAAAGCTGCGACCGCGAAGAACCTTGTTGCAGGTAAATATATTTTCCAGTTTATGTTGATAGATAAGCAAGGATACACAGCGGTAGACTCTGTAAGCGTTACGGTTAAGGGTTCACAAACCTTCACACTGGATCTATCTCCGTCTAATAATCCGAACGAGATCAATTTAGGATTATTAGGAACACAGGACGCCACAAACCGCACCTCGATTGAAGAACCACTTGCCGCATGGACAATAAACTTTATACCTTTTACCGGAAGAGACCTACTGAAATTTGACTTGAGCAGCATCCCCGCCAACGCGACCATCGTATCGGCAGACCTTTATATGTACTCGGATACCATACCTCAAAACGGCGACCTGATCCATGCAAACTATGGCACAGACAATTCATTTTTAGTGCAGCAGGTAGCCACACAATGGGATGCATCAACTGTTAATTGGTCTAATCAACCTGCCGGATTGACAGCTAACCAGGTGATTGTACCAACTACGACGCTGTCTTTCCTGAATATGGATATTAACGTGAAGGATATGGTAAGTTCAATGGTAAGCACTAACGCGAACTATGGATTTAAATTAGGGCTTCAGAACGAAGTGCAATATACCAGCAGGATATTCTGCTCTAGTTACTATTCAGACGCTTCGCGGCATCCAAGATTGGTGGTAAAGTATATCAAGAACTAAATTATAATCCAAATACCGCTTCAGCCAATCCAACTTCGTCAGGAGAAAACGGCAAGGTATATTTAGTACCCATTTCGTCAAATTTTCTGCCGGTGGATTTACCTATGGCAATTACTTTCTGACCGGGTTCTAACAGATTATTTGCAAAGTAAGCATCAACGTTGGACGGGCTGGTAAACACAAGCACATCTGCCCCAGTACCTTCTACATCTTCTTCCAGCACGGTTTCATAAACCGGCAGGTCGACGATTTTGGTATCTGATGATAAGCCTTGTTGTATACTACGTAATGAGCCTTCAGCGCCGGGGAATAGTACTTTTTTACCATTGGCCAGCTTCGCAAATTCTTCAGCAACTTCGGATGTATCGATACCGCCGCCAACATAGCTGGTGAAGTGGCCTTTTAAACGCAACATCTCTTCTGAGCCTGCTCCTACTACGCCAAACTTCACATCTTTTGGCAATTGCGGCTTCAACTGGAAAAAGTATTCGATAGCATTTTTACTGCTGAAGAATATCCAATCAGCATCCTGCAAAACATGTGGTGCCAGCTTGTTGATCACCGGCACTGTTCGGATCAGTGAACGGTCCTCGATATTAATATTATGTTTTGAAAGCGCTTTCCTGAAATAGCTTTGCTCTGAAAGTTCACGCGATATGAATACGCTTTGCGGGCGTTTACGTTTTTTATCGAATTTAGCAACAACCTTTTCAGCAAGACCTTCGGTGGTATTTGATTCGATAAATAAACGATCAGGAAATTCATCGCCTTCCTCAGCTTTTGATGTGAACACCTGGAACGCGCCTTCATCCCTGCGGCAATAGCAGCCCAAAGGCAAATGACAGCCGCCGCCGAATAATTTTAACACAGTCCTTTCAACAGCCAATTCTTCGGCTACATCAGGATGATTCAAGGCCTGTAGCACATTATTTAAATCGTTATCATTCTCCCTGATCTGTATAGCCAGCACACCTTGCGCAGGGGCAGGAACTAATTCTACCGGGGTTAATTCTTCAACATGAAATTCGCCTAGATTAATATTCAGCCTCGTTACGCCTGCTTTGGCGATCATGATGGCATCATATTTCTCGTCGCGCAGTTTGCCGATACGCGTAGGTACGTTACCACGCAGGTCTTCTATTTCCAGATCGGGGCGATAGGCCAGTAACTGTGCTTTACGGCGATTAGATGAGGTACCAACGATAGCACCGTATTTCAATGACATTTTTTGATGAACATCTACACAGTCCTTCAAGATCAGCAACAGTTCAGAGGGGTCTTCCCGTTCTGAAACTGCTGCGATGATGAGTCCCGGAGGGTTGTCAGTAGGCAGGTCCTTGTGCGAGTGCACGGCCAAATCAATGGTACCTGCCAATAATTCTTCTTCAAGCTCTTTGGTAAAAAAGCCTTTACCTTCCAGCTTATCAAAGCTCAAATTTAGGATACGGTCGCCCTGGGTTTTAATGATCTTTAGTTCAGCAGCTACGTTATGCTCTGCCAGCCTGTCTTTTACAAAATTTGCCTGCCAAAGTGCCAATTCGCTGCCGCGTGTACCAATAATCAATTTTCTGTCCAAGTGGTCGTAATTATTTATTGCGCGAATTTCACGAATTAAATTGAATTTTTAATGAACAGAAATGGGATTTGAGAAATGGCTGACGTAATTAAGCTGAAAGGCGAAAGGTAAAAGCTGAAAGGTATATCAGCAGCAGATACGGTTATGAACAAGCTAAATTATAGATGATAGCACAAGGATCGCGAAGTTGATCCTATGAATTATCGTTTAGACCAAATGCGAACTCTTCTAAGGGTGCTGCCTTGTAAGTAAAACAAAAGAGAAAAACCTTTTAGCTTTCGCCTTTCAGCTTTCACCTCAACTATTGATCAGTATCTCCTTGGCCATGATCATCGGTACACTGATGTACTTCTTCTCCATGTAGTTGATCACTTTCTCCAGTATTTCGCGGGAATGCTCGTCCATACCCTGCACTTCATCAGCAAATACTGTATTGATGGCGGTTTTGCGGATCTCTTTGATCTTTTCAGGAACTTCGCGCATAGCTACTTCGATGCGGCGCTGTTTCATCAGCGGAACGAATTCTGCTATATTCTGGTCGATGATCTTTTCGGCATGTACCAGCTCCTGGTAGCGTTCCTGCAGGTTATTTTTGGCAACCTCATTTAGTGAGTGAACCTCGATAAAATTAACCGGGAACTCAGCCAATACCTCAGGTGCGGTATCGTTTGGTATAGCCAGGTCGATGATCGTTTTCTTATCGGTCTCGCCGTTCAGCAGCGATTTATAAAGTTCTGTGGTGATAATAGGCTGCACTGCAGAAGTACAGGTAATGATGGCATCAAACCCTTTATCATAGGTTTTCAGCGCATCCAGTTTATAAGCTTCGCCGCCCAGATCATCAGCCAATTGCTGCGCTTTAGACAAAGTGCGGTTAAATACAGCGAAATTGGTAAACTTATGTTTTTGAAGATATTTTGAAATACATTGATTGGTCTCGCCTGCCCCGATGATCAAAACGCGGGCGTTAGTGCACAAATTAAGTTCTTTTAATTTTCGGTAAGCGAGGGAAACTACGGAGATGGGATTGCGGGAGATGTTGGTTTTGGTATAAACTTCTTTGGCGGTTTTGACGACGGTGTTCATCACCATTCGCAGATAGTCGCCGGTTAGTCCAGCTTCTTTGCACTGCTCATAAGCCTTTCGCAACTGTGCAAGTATCTCCTTTTCACCCACCACCAGGCTCTCCAGCGAGCACGAAGTGCGCAACAAATGGTTCAGCGCTTCCTGGTCTTCATAAATGGATGCACCCTCCATAAACACGTCCACGTGCTCTGCACAAAGACCGATCTCCAATGCTTCAACAAACTTTTGAGCGAAGGCTTTGTCAAGTGTATGGTCAGAAGCCATCACAAACTCTACCCTGTTACAGGTAGCCAGGTAGAACATCTCTGGAATGTCGAACTGAGATTGAATGCGACGAAGTTTATCAGACAGATTTTCCTGACAAATCACCAACTTCCCCAAATGTTTCAGTTCAATCTGTTTATGCGTAAAAGCAATTATTTTTAGATGCTTCAATTCAGTTTCAATTTCGACCCAACAAAAGTAACAGGATAAACCACTTTTCAATGTCAGTACTGTGTCATACCCATTAATTTAGAATGGTTATAAATAGTGTCCTGTCGTGCTTAAATATCAATTTCCAATGATACGATAAAGATTTACAAAGCGTTGTACCGCTATCAAATTAACTGATTTAAGGAATGATACACCTACATTTACCGTATACCTTTACATTAAGATTGAGGTGTAAAATATATTTACAGATTTCGTATCTTAGTTCTGACAAAAGTAGATTTACCCCTATAACCCAACCTAAACTTTAAAATGTAATGATCATTCGCAGAGTTGAACCTAAGCGCTACCTGGGATTAAGGATCGCTGCAACCCTAATCGATTACGGAATATATTTTACAGTTATCGTCATTTATATCATGATGTTCGGTGATAAAAACGACGAAGGCGGTTATACGTTGAATGGCGCTCCTGCTCTATTGATAGTTATATTTTGGTTTTTATATTTTGTTGTTTTGGAAGCCATCAGCCAGGCAACTCCAGGCCACGACATTCTTAAACTTGTGGTGGTACGAACTAAAGGTGATAGAATAGGTTTTACAGATGCGCTAAAACGGAGAGTTGTAGATATGATCGACATTGCATTTTATGGAATACCTGCCCTGATATGCATATGCAATACCCCGAAGTTTCAACGCATAGGTGACCTATGGGCCGACACTGTCGTAGTGAAGAAATCAGATATTATTGAAACTGAGGTCACTTTTTAAAATTAGCTTCAAAAGTCACTTCATCGCAAACTTTAGAACTATTTATTACGTTGGTCAGGTATTATAACGATACTTGTGCATGAGTTTTGAAAGCGCCCGTAAAAAAGGCAGAAAATATCTGAACCCAATACCTACCGACGAAGCCGGCTTTGGCAAAATGATACCCATATTAAAGGAGTATATTAATAACAAGGCTGAGACAGTCCCTAAAAAGCAGTTGGGACCTTTCAAAACGGACACCTCTATTTATCAGCACAATCCCAAAAGTGGATTACGTATTACATTGATAGGTCACTCGAGCCTGATCATAGAAATAGACGGCAAACGCATTCTGACCGACCCGGTTTGGAGCCAGAGGGCTTCATTTCTGACCTTTATGGGACCAAAGCGGTTTTTTGACGCGCCGATTTCTTTAAGTGAGCTACCCAAACTGGATGCCATACTGATCTCGCACGATCACTACGATCACCTGGATAGAGAAACCATCAAATATTTTTCTGATAAGCAAATCCCATTTTTTTGTTCAAAAGACGTAGGTAAACATTTGGAGCGATGGGGCGTCCTGCGAAACTTTATTACCGAATTGGATTGGGGCGATAGCGCAATGATCGATAACGATTGTGTAATTACAGCTACCCCTGCAAGGCACTTTTCAGGTCGTGGAATAACTGGGAGAAATGAAACTTTATGGGCATCATTCGTCATAAAAACCCATCAGCATAATATATTTTTCGGTGCCGATTCGGGCTGGTTTCCCGGTTTTAAAGATATCGGCGATCAATTTGGCCCTTTCGATCTGACCATGCTGGAGATTGGCGCTTATGGAAAATACTGGCCGGATATACACATGGGGCCTGATAATGCATCAAATGCCCATTTAGCTTTAAAAGGTAAACTGATGATGCCGATACACTGGGGCACATTTAATCTCGCTCTACATGACTGGTATGAACCTATAGAGCGTTTACTTCAGCTTGCTAAAACAAAAAAGATTGATCTGTTCATCCCTGAACCCGGCAAACCGACTGAAGTTAACGGGCCATTCAATTCGGAGTGGTGGGTGAAATCACTAGATAAATGAAAATCTTTTGTGTTCTAATTTTGATTTTTATTGTTACTGCTTTACAGTCAGGCCAAGCTTTTGCTCAAAGTAAATCTGATACGACCGACCAGCACAGCTTTGTTGATCCTGTCGAAATAAGCCCCCAATTCCCCGGTGGACAGAATGCGCTCTTGAGATTTATTAAATCAAATATTCATTATGTAAAAGGGGCAGAAGGAAAGAAAGTATTCATTCGATTTATTATTGAGGAGAATGGTTCATTAAGTAATTTAGAGATTGCACGAGGATTAAACAAAGAAGCTGATAAGGAAGCTTTGCGTATTTTAAGAATTTCCCCTAAATGGCAACCCGGCATTCAAAATGGAAGCCCATATCGGGTGGCATATACCCTTCCTATAAAATTCCCTGTTAACTAAGCAGGTTCAATCCAATTACCATCCTCGCGGATTATGCTGATGAGCTCATCCAGTGCATTTGCCGAATTGATATTCTTCTTCACCGCTTCTTTACCACGATAAAGAGTCACCTTATCTGTTCCTGAGCCTACGTAACCGTAATCTGCATCAGCCATTTCGCCAGGACCATTTACAATACAGCCCATGATGCCAATTTTCAATCCTTTCAGGTGACTTGTTCTGCTGCGGATCATTTGTGTGGTCACCATCAGGTCGAATAAAGTCCGCCCGCAGCTAGGGCAGGAGATATATTCAGTTTTGGATATTCTGGACCGTGTAGCCTGTAGAATGCCAAATGCAGTTGAGGTAATTACTTTGGATTCAATTCCGGGAGCATCAATCCAGATACCGTCACCAAAACCGTCTACTAAAAGAGCGCCGAGATCAGTAGATGCATATAGCTGAAGATTGGTTGTACGTTCTACGTCATACGTTGTACGTAAATTATCCTCTGACTGCGGACTAAAAGCATAGGTTCGTTTGATAATCACCGGCACATCTAATCCCGATTCTTCCATTTTAAAGAAAAACGAGCGCTGGTCAGCCATGCCGTGCAGGGCGTCAGTTTCTAACACAAACACCAACGATTTATCTAAGGGTATCGATCCAAATTCATCCGAATCAATATCCGCAGGCTTTATCCCGACCAGATTTAAAGGCGATGAACGATCATCTGCCTGCAAATATTCCTGCAAGGTAAATACCGGATGGCACATGGTTTTATCTGTAAGTTTTTGCCATGTGGTATAATTATATAGTTGTTTTAAATTTCCAGGGAAAGTGAATGAGGGCAGCTGATCAGCGAGGTAAACAAAATCAACCGATTGCTCGCCCATGTTATATTTATCCAGCAAAGGCGAATAGATATAACCGGCATCATTAAGCACCGATGGATCTTTTAGATTGGAATGAGAAAGATTAATCACAACTCTCGGCACCATATGGCCGCCTATAAAAGCATTGGCTTCGTAAGTGTGGCGTTTTTTGTATTCGTAGGGATTGTGCGAAGGAGGTGAAAGCTGAAAGGTGAAAGCTGAACGGTTTTTTTCATCATTGTTACCTTTTGCCTTTTGCCTTTCGCCTTTCGCCCTTTCCACATACCGGTTCACTAAAGCTATTGCCACCGGTGCTTCTGCTTCGGGTTCTTCGGTTAATGAAACGCGGACGGTATCGCCCAGGCCGTCTTCCAGTAAAGTACCTATGCCTACTGCTGATTTGATACGACCGTCTTCGCCATCACCGGCTTCAGTTACCCCTAGATGCAATGGATAGTTCATGCCTTCGGCAACCATCGTTTCCACCAGCAAGCGATAAGCCTGAACCATCACCTGCGGATTGCTCGACTTCATCGAGATAACCAGGTTATAATAGTTCATCATCTCGCACATGCGCATGAATTCCATCGCCGACTCCACCATGCCTTGTGGCGTATCACCATAACGGCTCATGATCCTGTCACTCAGCGAACCGTGATTCGTGCCTATACGCATAGCAGTACCATACTCCTTACAAACTTTTACCAAAGGCGAGAACTTCTGGTAAATACGCTCCAGTTCGCCCTGGTATTCGGCGTCGGTATAATCTATCTGGTCAAATTTCTTTTTGTCGGCATAGTTGCCAGGATTCACACGCACTTTTTCTACTATGCGCGCAGCTACTTCGGCGGCATTTGGGGTAAAATGTATATCGGCAACCAAGGGCGTTGAATATCCTCTTTGCCTTAGTTGTTTCTTTATCTCTGCCAGATTTTGCGCTTCTTTGATGCTTGGCGCGGTGATGCGCACATATTCGCACCCCGCATTGATCATCCGGATAGATTGCTCCACGGTTCCAATGGTATCCATCGTATCCGTCGTGGTCATACTTTGGATTCGGATAGGATTGTCTCCGCCCAAAGGCACATCGCCAATGGTAACCTCGCGGGTTACAAAACGGGAATATTCGGTAAGCGAGTTACAATAACGTCCGGGCAGCACTTTAGCGGCATCTGCATTCATGGAGGGCCTTCTTTGTTTTGGGCAAATTTACGAAAAGTATTGTTGTAAGGTTGAAATGTTGTAAAGTTGGAAGGTTAAGATATGATTACGAAATAAAAGCTATTTTAGCGCCGACCTTAACTAGTTCACATGAAAAATACATTTTACGCCTTTATCATTATCTGCTTACTATTTTCTTGTAAAAGTAATACAAAACAAAAAGCACAGGACACAGTAAAAAGTCAGTCGGTTAATAATCAAGATGAAGCTTTGATCAAGAAATTCAAGCCGATAATTCAGGGCGTTTGGGTTAAGAAGGATTATATCGATAAAGTCATTAAAACTAAATCGCCATTGGCGGCTATAGATGAGTGTCGGGGTATAACTGTGATGTACATAAACACCGATCAAATTAAGGGAGATAGTTTACAATTTATAGCTGGGTATTTCAACCATGACAGCGGTGATGTTACAATTCGGTTCAGAGCCGGAGAGAAACCGTCAACTATACTATTTAATGATAAAGATTTAAGCTATTCAATAGAAAACGGGGATACAACAATGACAATATTTCAATATGAGAACCGAGAAAAGGCGCTTGTTAAAGCCAAATTTATCAAGGTACTAAACCGAGAGCCTAATGACGATTTAGGCTATGGAATGGATTATGCGATAAATAAGGGAGTTTTCTCGGGAAACTACTCATTAACCGACAGCGCTGGGAGAGTTTCTAAAATTAATTTTACAAATGATGGCAAAGTTTCCGGCTTTTTCAACTTCTCAGAATATAACATTGACTTTGATCTGAACAATGAGCCTATGGATAATTTAGACATGATTTTTTTCCGGGATAAAAAGAGAACTGCTAAAAATGTCTCACATGGCGATTACTCATTCAAATTTAGCGCGGATACTTTAAGCCTTTACGATACTCACCCTAACGCCGACTCAACAGAATTAATATTGGGCAAACGTATCTACAAACTCGTTAAACAAAAGTAAATTAGCCTAATGACAGAAACCATCCAATATCCTTACAGTAAAAACACTGCCATATTGGGTTTAATATTGCCGTTGGTTTTCTTTGCCATTACATTTAATAATTTGCGGTACTCCTATGCCAATGGTTTTATTTTGAGTTGGGTGCTTATAACTCTGGCCAATCTGATCTTTTTGTTGCAGTTTATCTACATTTTCCTGAAACGCTTTTTACCTGCTGTTAGAAACCAGGTAGCATTAGAATTGAATGAAGACGGCATCACCGATTATACCCGCAATATCGTGATCGAATGGACCGACGTAAAAAATATCGATATGCAACTGGGTCGTAATTTCTCAAAAATGATCATTGACCTGAAACAGGAAACAGATTATGGCACCCAGATCGCTATTTCTCTGCGATGGGTTGCCGGGAGAGATATTGAGATCTGTAATACTACACAGGCATATTTTGAGGAAATGACGAAGTTGAATTAAATTTCTATATCGAGTAACCTCGAACCATGTACAACTCTGATAATATAAATTGTTGAATTATTCTTTATTTGATAAATAATTCGGTATTTATTAATCAATAGTTCTCTTATAGAGCTGTCTTTGATTTCAGGGACAAACTTGCCTGATTTTTTGGATATTCATACAGCTGATCTATCTTATCAAAGATCCTGCTAATGAATTTTTGGGCAACTGCGGGAGAGTCTTGAGCTATATAATTTTCGATATCTTCTAAATCTGCGTTAGCCGATTCAGTAATAATGATTATAACTTGCTCCACTTATTAGAAAACTTATACTTTACTTCTTTATAATCTAGCACCTTTCCCTCTTCAATATCTTTTAAACCTTTTTCGATTTTCTCAACGAATAAGAGTTTTTCGATCAGCTTTTCCGCATCAAATTCATCTCCAAAAGAATCAAGAGTTTCGATTACTGTATTCTTTTTCATATGACTATTATTGATGCTAATATACGAAAACACACAATATTAATCACTTCTCCTCATCTAACATCTTTATCGCGTCATCATATTTAGCTATCAGTGATGGCGCACGATCAAAGGCCCAGCCCTTGTAATTATCCCGTAAGAGTATTAGTGTCTCGCGCATATTTTCAGGTTTTCTTGACTCCCAGCTTAAAAGCACATTGGCTACTTTTTCTTCAACTTTATCGATACGAGCTTGGTTGGCATAAATATCCGTTAGTTTAGCAATCTGCTTAAAACTTACTTTTGTTGTGATATTATGAGCCTTGGCGATTTCCCAGGCTACCGAGCTCAAATCTCCATTAACCACGCCATCAGGGGCAATATATTCCAAATGAAAAACCCCGTTTGATAATATCTTTTGTTGGAAAGCCGGACTATTTAATGCCGAATCAATCGCTTTTAAAACATTCTTCTGATAAACATACTGTTCCTGCTCTGCCTGCTTATTGTGTACCAGTTCGGTCTTAATATTTTCTAGAAGCTCTTTAGTATCCTTTTTCTCATGCAGGTTATTGAAATATTCCGTCAACCCTAACGCCAAAATAACGCTGAACATGATCAGGAACGATTCGCCCAGGTATTCTTTCCAATCACGCAGAATGTAAACTTCAGGATTATCTTTTCGATGTGATTTTTTATGTTGAGGCTCGGGAACAGGCTGTACTTCTTCTTGCATAAGACATTGATTTTCACCTTAAAAATAGCAAAGTCCTATTATCCCAAACTATTTTTCTCAAAATATTTCTTTACCAACAGATTGATAAATCGTTTTAAATAGGTCTCGTTAAGGAAGGTGTTCGACCAGTTATCAAACCGCTGGCACTGAATACCGAGATAGAAAAAATATAAGCTCACACCGAGCGCAGGCAAAAGCCGCCTTTCCTCATCGCTTATTTTGGTGATTGATTCATAGCCATTCAAAAAGGCTTCGGTTTTTAAGCGGCATTCATTGTCATCCTTTTCGGTGCTGTTTATTTGCAGAATGTAATAAGCGATGTCGTAACAAAGCCAGCCATTGCCGCAGAAATCAAAATCGAACAGCGTTACCACACCATTTTTATCAATGCTCAGGTTGTCAAACCAGATATCCATGTGAACTACCCCATTCCTGATCTTGTCTGCATCTGCATTTGCGAGCTCATTCAGCAAGTATTGTTGCGCCGATGACATGAAGGACATTTCTTCTGTATCGATAGAAAGAAATTTTTTAAGCTGATCAAACGAATCAACCAAGATTACTTTGGGCGAATAATTCACCCGTTCCAACTGCAGATTTGCCGTAAGCTGATGCATTTGAGCCATGATCTCCCCGATCTTGAAATGCACATCCACCGGCAAATTGAGCAATTTTTCTCCTTTGGCAAAGGAAAACATAACCCCATAGCGCTTACCTTCCGGCGCAGCAAGTTCATGGATATAATTTCCAGTTGTATCAGTAATTGGATAAGATATCGGGATATCATTTCCTTTCAGCAAATTCAGCAGCCTGACCTCTTCCCCTATTTCCTTTTCAGAGCGCCAGTTGAGGCTATATACCCTGAAAACATATTTATCATCTCCACTGGTAATCAGGTAGCTATCATTGATCCCTGTTTTTAGTAAACGACATGACACATTGCTGCCTAAATGATACTTACCCTGCAGAAATGCCCCGAGATGGGTTGCTGAAAGAGTTGAATTAGTAACCGGGAAAGTTTCCAATGGATGAGGATTTAGACCACAATTATAAAAAAAGACTTACGAAGTTTTAAAAACTTCGTAAGTCTGGTCAGATGCAAACTGCAAACTAATAACTGCCAACTGCCTAAACCGCGTCCGACAGCGAAGTAAATGTAAACTCCTTGATCTTCATCGGCGGGATCAGGTAGCTGCGGTAGCTTTCCACGCTGATGCTTCTTTCGGGTTTGCCTAATGCTTCCACGTTGTTCAACATGATAACCGGGCTTTCATTAAACCGGAAGTTCTTGATCGGGAATTTAATCTTACCGTTTTCGATATAAAACAGGCCGTCACGGGTCAACCCGGTTAATAATAATGATTGCGGGTCAACCATGCGGATATACCATAACCGTGACACCAAGATACCTTTTTCAGTGCTTTTGATCATATCCTCGATAGTGGCATCGCCGCCTTCCATAATGATATTAGCCGGTCCGGGCAATGGCTTTACACCTTTTTTGTCGGCCCAATAACGTGAGTAGGATAGATTTTTCAGTACACCCTTATCAATCCACATTGTTTTTTCACGAGGCAAGCCGTCTCCACCCCAGGTAGCTGAAGGTAATTCAGCATTGAATGGATCAGAGTAGATAGTCACTTTTTCATCAACCAATTGCTCACCTAAACGTGTACCTCCGCCTTTCTTGCTCAAAAAACTACGGCCTTCTTCGGCACTGCGGGCGTCAAACCGGAACATATTTTCCAGCATATAAGTGGCAGCAACCGGTTCCAGGATAACGGTATATTTTCCCGGCTCAATGGCTTTTGCCCCTACTGAGCCTGTCGCTTTACTAGCAGCAACTTTAGTAGCAGAAAATGTATCCAGCTTGCTTACATCGGTAAACCCACGGGCTGCGTAGCCTGACGCTGTTCCTTCTTCGTTACGGGTAGTAACCGAAAAAGTAACATCGCTGCCTTTGTTGTAGGCGAATAACCCTTTCGAGTTCATTATGGCGCTAAAACCTGAGGAATTTTCTAAAAATCCAGCTGCGGTTAACTTTGCTTCCTTGGTTACCGACAGACTTTTGGCTACCATTTCGGCGCGGCTTTCGGGTGTAATGGCTGCGGTATTGGCATTATAGGTGATCGACTCGGCAAATGTTTGCGGACCGAGTAGCGGCATATATTCCGGGTTGGGTGGCGCCAGTTGCGCCAGTTCTTCCGAGCGGCGAACCACACGCTCAAAAGCGGCATCATCAAATTCGTCTATGGTTGCCGTTCCCGCCTTTTTGCCATAAACCGAGGTTACCGCCAGGCCCATTGTGCTGATATCGCCTGCTGTTGAAACCGCATTTAAAGCATAACGGATGTTGCCTCCTTCGCTGCCGTTCAGGCTCACCTCGCATTCGTCGGCTTTTGAATAACTGAGCACTTTCTTCAATATCGCCTGTGCTTCTTCTTTACTTAATATAGGCATGACTATCCGATCTTTCTTTTTGTGTTGATTACATTAACTCCCTTAAATAATGCGGTGGATGAACCATGAGATACCGCACTCGACTGGCTTGGCTGACCCTTCCCATCATTGAAAGCACCGCCTAAACGGTAATCTTTTTCATCGCAAACCTGCGCGCATGAGTTCCAGAACTCGCGGGTATTGGCCTGGTATGCCACATCATTCAGCATCCCTACGATCTTGCCGTCTTTTATCTCATAAAACAGCTGCCCGCCAAACTGGAAGTTGTAGCGCTGCTGGTCGATAGAGAATGAACCATCACCGATGATGTAAATTCCTTTTTCAACGTTTTTGATCATGTCATCCACACTCAAAGGCGTTTTGCCCGGCTGCAGCGATACGTTTGGCATGCGCTGAAACTGTACGTCCTGCCAGCTTTGTGAGTAGCAGCATCCCTGTGATTCTTTTAGTCCGATGATATGCGCCTGGTCGCGGATGGCCTGATAATTTACCAGGATACCGTCTTTTATCAGGTCCCATTTTTTGCATTTAACCCCTTCATCATCATAGCCAACTGCACCTAATGAGCCGACCTGTGTCTTATCAGCCATAATATTTACCTGCTTGCTGCCGAAATTGAAGTTGCCTGATTTCCATTTATCCAAAGTGAGGAAGCTGGTTCCCGCAAAGTTAGCTTCATAGCCCAGTACGCGATCCAGCTCAGTTGGGTGTCCTACAGATTCGTGTATCGTCAGCCACAAATGGCTTGGATCGAGCACCATATCGTATTTTCCCGGATCGACTGATTTAGCTTTGATCTTATCTCCAGCCTGCTGAGCAGCGGCCTTCATATCTTCGATCATATCATAGCGATGCTTATAACGGGTGGTAACACCTGTTACTTTCTCGCTATCCAGCGGGGTAAGGTATTCATAGCCCATACCTACCGGTGAACTAAGAGACCGCCTTGTTTCAAAACTGCCTTGGGCAGAGTCGATCTTAGTGACATTAAATGCGGGATAGATACGATGAACATCCTGATCGATATAAGAACCATCAGTCGAAGCAAAATACTTCTGCTCGTTTACAGCGAACAGGTTGGAGTTCACGAAATTGGCACCGCCCTGCATGGCTATGGCATTAGCATTCAGCAGTAGGTCGACCTTCTCCTTAATTGGCACCTCAAAAGCATTTTTTTCGATCGGCGTTTTCCAGCTTACTTCGCCGTAACCCTTTTGGGGAGCTAATTGTACAGGTGCGCCGCCTACTTTGGCATTGGCTTTGGCTACCGCGACCGCCCTTTCAGCTGTTTTGGCAACACCATCTTTAGTCACAACATTACCTGCCGCAAAGCCCCAGCAGCCATTTACAATAACACGGATGCCCACACCAAACGACTCGGTGTTAGCCACATTCAGCACCTTATTTTCGCGGGTAATGACGAACTGGTTCAGGTAGCGGCCAATGCGGATATCGGCATAGCTGGCTCCTTTTGATTTAGCCGTGTTCAGGGCCACGTCGGCCAGTTCTTTTTTAGCCTTTACATCGATACCGCCGTCCAGTAACTGCTGCACGTCGACCGTCTTGCCGAAAGCCTTCAGGTCGGGCAACAGCATAGCGCTCGCCCCCAAGCCCGACAGATAGATAAAATCTCGTCTTCTCAAGTTATTTCTCCTTTATGATTTGTTCAGTTAATTATTTTCGCTTCAGTCCACAAATACGCGCATGCTATTAATAGCAGCAGATAAAAATAAATTTTCGGCACCTCAATCCGCACCTTTTCGTGTATCTGTTTTGTTACAATACCATTCACAGGGTTTGCATCCTCATAACGGCTGGTCGCAACCATCTTTTCAGTGATTTTCGCATATTTCCAATCGTCCTTCCCATACACGTAACACCATTTCACCTGTCCGTTATTTTGTTTGATACTATGCCAACCTGGGGTTGCAGGCCAATAGCGATTTACCCATTCAAAAGGTATATCCGGGTTTTGAACCGGGGCGATTGCCGAACTGTCTGCAACAATTTTTCCGGGTGTTTGCACCGATTGCAGTTTTAGATCGACAGGCTCATTTACTGTGGGGAACCCAGCAACACTCCAATTCTCCGAAACCTGAGTTTTGCGCGTTGCATTTTTAATCAACAATGACCAGAATGCTGTATAGTCATCCTTATCTCCTGCAAGCATCCAATTGTATGAATTGGTTATCGCTGTGAATACCAAACGACCCGAACCTGCCAAGGATGAACTTACCATACTATGGTTTTGTGCATCAGTCACCAATGTTTGGGTTGATGACGTTTCACGTATAAAAGTTTGGTCAGTTTTTAGCGCAGCTGACTTATTTTTTTGTCCACGGATTATTAAAGAAACCGGAGATGGATTCTTAACCGCTAGCTTTTCTAAAGGGAACCCTGATTGCAGCCATGACGAACCTTTTGATAAACTATCGGCACGAATGATAACACCCAAGCCTTTTTGGGTTACTTCAGATTTTAAAGCTGTCTCAATTTTTAATATCGACAGATCACCAATCACCACATCAAATTGCTCCAAGACATTGGCATTCAAATGATCAATCTTAACAGACTGCATATTCGCATACTCACTGCTGAATTTGTCTTTGCTTATAGTTGATCGCACCGCTACTTCATAGCCGTTTTCAGCCAGCCAATTTTTTAAAAACCTGGTTTCAAAATCTGGTGATGCAGACAGGATCAAAACTTTTAAGGGTTGAACAGGATTGATCTCTACAGGCAGGCTTTCATTTTCAAGGGTATCTTTTCCGTTTATCGCTAACAAATGATAAACAACGCGCCCTTCACTTTTGGGTACAGTGATCAATTCAAACTCTTTATTGCTTTTGGCTGGGATTATTGCCGTATCCAGTTGAGTACTTAATCCTCTTAAAACTACCCTGATTGCTTTTGAACCGGTGTTGTTATATCTGCCTTGCACAGTCAGGCTTTCTCCTGTTTTCAGCTTCTGGTTCCAGTTAATATTTATAATGCCATAAGGCAGTGATGCGGAATGAAATACTACCGGCAATTGCTTCAATTCTTTTAATTGGTTGGAACTTAATCCATAACCCAATACATGGATTTTGCTAAATGCCGGACTGTCGGTTTTAAGCTCGTCTAAACGGATCAGTTTTGCGCGCTGATATGATTTTTGGATTGATCTGTCTGTAGTGAATATTTGATCAATTTTATAATTGGTCAAGCTATCAGCGTCAAAACCGGGCGTGAGTAAAACCGCAGCATGATCGTCAGCAACAGAAATTTCCCTGTTATAGCTTATTGGCAAGATGATGCAGGCCAATGCAACGATTGCCAAAATAGCAGCGATGATTCGCAAAGCCAGGTTCGCCTTTTTGGGGCGACTAACCTCCTTCCAAACTGCAAAAGCAGCAAGCAAACAACAAATGATTAAAACGATAACTGTCCAGCTCATTTGTTACCCAGGTTTTTATAGTATCCGGAAGAAAGGCCCATATCTGCAGCATTTTGTGGCGCAGATGGCAATAGCTTACCCGCAGGCAAAAGATGTTGTATAGCTTTTTCGACAGCACCGATGTCACTACCACTTGCTTTACCTGTAGAAATAATTTTACGTAGAGCACTTACAGCGGGCAGGTAAAGTTCAGGTTGAGCTGAAGCTTTTTCACTCAATTGCTGATTCGCCAATTGGAGGGTATGGATATCAGCGTTGTTGCTGATCTTTTCATATCGCAACGACTCCAAAACACAGACCGCATTTTTCAGCGCGACATATTCATCGCTACCAGGTTTTATATCCTGATGGTCAACAGGCTGAATGACCTTGCTCAAATCCCCGGTTAATCGTTTTTCCATTTTCAACGGAGCAGGGTTATATGCCGTTTTTGCAACATATACGCGCGATTTTTGCTGCAAGTCTTTCAGCAATCGCAAGGCTTTATATTCAAATGGCAGAGCAGCTTCGGGTTTATATAAACGCAGTTGCAACTCGGCTTTCCACATCTCGGTGAGGGTAGCTTTCAATTGTGCTTTTATAGCAGGATCAAAAAACTGGGCATCTTCGGCGTTGTCGTGTTTGTCGGAATATTTATCCAGTACCACAGCCGCATTACCAAAATTCTTTGGATCCGATACGGCATCTTCCTGTTCTTCTTTCGGATTGATATCTGATTCAGCTTCCTCGCCTAAAAACTTACCGTAACGCAACCGTAGTAGCTTTTGATCGTTGCCCAACTCATTACTCCGGGTGTTAAAAGCTTCCTTGCTGATGCTATCCCTGTCCTTCAGCAACTTTTCCGAATCGAGAATGATTTGCCGCTCGCTCCTGAAAAATTCGGGTTTCACGTTCACGCCGCTGATCAGTCCGTCCATGCTTAAGAGTTGGGCGGTATCCTGTAAAGAAACAATATAAACATCACTCTTGCTTTGCTGGTTATGATTATCCTGAGCCTGAACATAAAAATACAATTCATCGCCCGGCTCCATATTTAATGAGGGAAGATTGATCGTTTTTTGCAGATCATAGTGCGAATTTTGCGCGTTAAACGAAGACCCAAAATCTATCTTCTGTTCTTTAAACTTCACAGCCTCGCCGCTTCCTTTGGCAACGGTAGCATAAATAAAGGCGTTGTTGATGCCATAATCATCATCCAAAGCGGCGTTGATAGTTACACGCGGTGTTTCACCAGCATCGATATAAGTATACTGTTGCGGTGATTTGATATGGATCACCGGAGGATTATCCTTGATGGCCTGCAACTGATACAGATCAGACAATTTGCCGTCGATGTTTACCTGGTAAAACCCGGATTTAGTTATTGATCGTTGCCCTTCATAATCATTCCCGCCTGTATTTCTTAGCGCTAGTTTCTCACCGTTATTAAAGATCAGTTCAACTTGTTTAGCCCGTACATTCAGATTCAGCCTCCAGGCTATTGCGCTGCCTTCTTCTGCTTCAATGGTGAATTTATCCTGTTCACGGGTTGCTTTGCGTGTATAGGCAGGCGGTGAAATTTTTATGTTGACGGTACTCACCTGTGGTAGTACCTTTTCGACAATGTTATTTTTCGATGGGCTTGTTATTGCAGTATTTTGTTTCAGCCGTTCTATCCGCCAATCATTATGCAGCCATGTGATCTCCCAACAAAAAAGCGGCATTGCCAGGAAAAACAAAATGCTTAACCGAAGCCGATAGGCAAATTGTTTTTGATCCAATGGGACAGCTTCTAGAATATCCTCGACATGGGTCAGCTGCATTTTTTCGAGCAGGTTTAAGTCTGATGGCTGTTTTAATACCAGTTCGCTGCTTTCTTCCAGGTCGGGATATTTCAGGTTCAGAAAAGTGGTGATTGGTTTTACATCAATCTTCCACCATCTGCTCAGTAAGAGGCTGAAACCATAGATCGCCAGAAAAATCAACACGCCCCAAATCCACGACAGGCTATAAAGTGTATAGGCAAAACTCCAGATCAGAGCGGCAAGCGCAGCTGCAAAAAAAGCGTCAGCCAGCAACTGGTAGGTAATATACCGTTGCCTCAACTGGTCTACTTTATTTCTTCCCTGCTCAGCCATTCGTCAATATGGGTTTAGAGGTTTTGTGATGTGAAAGCCATCGTTCTGCAAAAAATGTCAGCACTAGTAACAACCAGATATATCGCGACAGATCGATGCGATCCGATATCTTTCCGACTGCAACTGTACGTTCATTGCTTATAGCAGGCATTATTTGTTGATCGCTCAAAATACGCTTATCGTATTTGGAATTAGGCTCCGTTGCCGGACCAATAATCAATTTCAACACCATTTTTGGAAACTCATCGCTCCAAACCAGATCGCTCCAGGATGGGTCGAAACGGCTATAAAAATGATACCAGTTTTTGCCTGGTTGACTTTCTAAACTCAAAACAGGATTACCAAAGCCATCTTTCCATATTGCAAAGCCTTTATCCTTTGCACTTATCGAATTATATAATTCGATCTTTTTATCAGATGTCCCTGCGTCTATCCATGAATCCCTGCGATTGATTTTCCCGTTTGCATAAGCAAACAGGTTATCTGCTTGCAATTGCTTGTTTATAGATTGGGTTGATAACCAGAACAGCCAACTTTGTTTTGACGGTATCTGATTCGCATCCGCATACTGTTTAACAATTGCTTTATGCTTTGTGAACTGAATAATGGATTGTAAAGCGGCTTTTAAATATCCTGCATCCGGACTGTTTTTATCAGCATAAATTGCAAATCGCCAGCTAGAAGTATCAACTGGCACCTGCTCACTTGAGTTTTTTAGTCCGACCGATAATTTCCCATTTTCAGAATGAACAACATAGTTGGTTGACTGATCACCGGAACGGATGGAATAGTTTTTATAGGATGTGCCGGTTGAATTACTGCTGCCTTCTACGACCCCGATATCACCATTATTCGTCAACCATGCTTTTTGAACCCATCTGCTTGCAGAATCCGGCTTTGTATAAGTTTGCCAGTGAAGGCTTAAAGATATTTCTGGCTTTTCTCCGATAAAATGGTTTGCGCTATTTGATGTAAAGACATAAACAGGGAGAGAAGACGGTATTTGCCCGTTAAATTGTTGTATTAAAGTCCAATAAGAAGCATTGAGACTTTGGTAATGGGTGGTATCGGCTAAAGCTTTATTAAAATCAGCTTTTGCAAAGTCTTTATTAAAATAGTGAAATTCAAAACCTGCTTTGGTGAGTGAATCGATCTTAAGTTTAAACTTTTGATAAGCTTCCTTTACATCTTCTTTGGGGATCAACACCCAGCCTTTTATTTTCGGGGAATCACTTCGATTCCACAAAGGTATCGCGAGGATAAATACTATCAGAATCAACAGCAGGCACCGCAAAAGCAACAACAATATGTCGCTCAACCGCCGGCTGACAGTTTTTTTCTGGGATGCCGCTGTGATGAGTGCTATACTGCCCACTTTCAACGTTTTCCCTTTCCGGATATTCCACAGGTGTATAGCAACGGGGATGCTTATCGCCGCCAATGCAAAAAACCATGTGGGATGGAGGAAAATCATTTTTGTGAATAGTGAATCGTGGGTGGTGAGTAGTGAATGGTGAGTAGTGAATAAATTGCTTTCGCCTTTATCCTTTCACCTTTCACCTCTATTTTAGCTTTCCGCGCCATTAGCCTTTATTTCGTTGTACAAGGAAATCCCTCAATGCTTCATCCAAAGGCTGACTCGTACTTATCATTCGGTAAAAAATCCGCTTTCCAAGCAGGTGCATCCTGATAGCTGATAAATGTTTTTCCAAAGCTTCTTTGTATTCATCCGTCGCCTGTTTGGCGTTGATGGCGATTGCCTCCCCTGTTTCCAGATCTTCCAACGCACCGTAGCCTTCAAAATTGAAATCCAGTTCATTTTGCCCCATCAGATGAAAAACAATGATCTCGTGTTTTAGTGCTGATAGCGAATCCAGCAACTGATTGATCTCGCCATCAACCTGGTACATGTCAGTGATGAAGACCAGCAACTCTTTTCGCCCTGATCCGGCAAATAATTCTTTATAATGAACAGGCTGTGTAAACGTCCCGGCAGGCTGCACCTGATCCAATTGATAAAACAACCGCTGCAAATGCTGCGGGTCGGCTTTGGATGCCAGGGAAAACAACTGCCCGTTGCTTAAAGTATACAGCCCAACCGAATCACCTTGTGAACTCGCAAGATGAGCCAACGACGCTGCGAGGTACCGTGCATAATTTATCTTCCTGACACCGTTGCTATCCTTGTGATTCATCGAAGCACTGGCATCAATCAGAAACCTGATGGAAATGTTCGTCTCAACCTCCGATTCGCGGATATAATACCTGTCCGACCGGGCATACATTTTCCAGTCGAGCCAGCGCAGGTCGTCTCCGGGTTGATAGCTTCGATACTGGCTAAATTCCAGTCCCGGGCCTTTTACTGTGCTCTTATTCAAACCGATCATAAAGCCATCGACAACGGTTTTCGCCAGCAAAGGCAAATTCTTAATCGTCATTAATACTTTTGGATCAAGCTGCATGTTCTTATTTCGGAAGTCGGAATTTCGAATGCGGAATTACCTAATTATCCTGTCATTGCGAGGAACGAAGCAATCGCACACTATACAGGGCGAAAATGCACAGTTCGCGATTGCTTCGTTCCTCGCAATGACATACTAGTTCATATCGGGCTTACCCGTTCTATTGCTTGCAACAGCTCAGCTGCTACCATATCAGTCGTAATATTTTCGGCTTCTGCTTTAAAGTTCAACAATATCCTATGACGCAATACCGGGGCTGCCATGGTTTGCAGGTCCTCCATGATCACTGAATACCTTCCTTTCAGCAAAGCTCTTGCTTTCGCGGTCAATATCAATGCCTGCCCTGCTCTTGGACCAGCGCCCCATCTCACCCACTCCTTTATATAATCTACTTCCGTAGTATCAGGCCGTGTAGCGCGTATCAGGCTGCTCACATATTTTATCAGATCCTCGCTGATATTTACTTGTCTTACTAGTGCTTGCGCCTGCAAAATTTCTTCTGCCGAGATCACTGCTTTAACATTGGCTTTTTGCGATCCGGTTGTTCGGTTCAACACTTCAAACTCTTCCTCCGCTGTAGGATAGCCAATCTTAACTAATAAAAGAAAACGATCTAACTGCGCTTCAGGCAGCGGATAAGTACCCGCCTGCTCAATCGGGGTTTGGGTGGCCAGGATGAAGAAAGGCCTGTCCAGCGGATAGGTTTGTCCTCCGTAGGTCACCTCGAATTCCTGCATAGCCTCCAATAAAGCCGATTGCGTTTTTGGGGGTGTACGATTGATCTCATCAGCCAGAATAATATTGGCAAACAATGGCCCTTTATTGAACTTAAAGAAACGCTTGCCGGTGGTATGATCTTCCTCTAAAACTTCGGTACCGATAATATCCGTCGGCATCAGGTCAGGCGTGAACTGTATACGCCTGAACGATAAATGCAGTGCCTGTGACATAGTTTTCACGATCAGCGTTTTTGCCAGTCCGGGTACACCTTCCAGCAGGCAATGCCCTCCGGCCAGGAAGGCTACCAGTAATTCATCCAGTATATGATCCTGCCCTACAATTACCTTTTGTATCTCGCCTTTTAGCTGGGGCAATTTGGCAAGCAGCGCTTTTATATCTTTTTCAGTTAATTCCAAGGTTGTATTTAATAATGTCTCACACATAGCGATGGGTTTGAAACCCATCGCTATAATTGAATTCGTTTACTCAACACAAGATATTACGCTTTTGCTTAAATACCATGTGTTTTTATCAAAAATCAAATAAAGTATCCAAAACTTTACAGCCTCATCAAACAAAAGTGAGTTTCGCATAAATTTTTGTACTACTTTTAAATTTTTCAAAATGCCGTTCGGATCGAAGTTTACTTTCATGCGTTTTAGCTACCACTCGGGCGACTGGGATACCGATCAGCGCATGCCATCCAATCTACTAAACTCGCTGCTTGAGTATACGACCATCCCTTTCGATCCGCATGAAAAGGTAATACCGCTTAGCAGCAACGATATTTTCTCTTACCCATTTGCGTATATCAGCGGGCATAAACTGGTTCAGTTTGATGCGCAGGAACGGGTTAACTTCAAAAAGTATGTGCAAAACGGCGGTTTTGTTTTTGCCGATGACTGCAATCATGATATCGATGGCCTTTTTGCCAAATCGTTCGAAGCGCAGATGACGGCTATCTTTGGTCCGTCGGCGTTGAAAAAGATCCCCAATAACCATAAATTATATCATTCCTTTTTCAGTTTTGATAAGGGTCCGCCCACTACTTCTTTTGAATTGAACGGCTGGGGCGACGACCTTGTGCACGACTACCTGAAGGCCATCGAGATAAACGGTCGGATAGCTGTTTTATACAGCAACAAAGATTATGGATGCGAATGGGACTATGATTATCGCAACAAACGCTTTTTGGCTGAGGATAACACTAAGTTTGGGGTGAATATTATCCTATATGCGCTAAACTCGTAGACTCCTCACCCTAATAGGGTGATTTTTTATAAAACACTGACTTTATTTCTATTAGCGCTTCGTATTGTAGAAGTCTCTTTCTATATTTAGTTACTAATAATTACTGACTTGAAAAGAAAAGACTTCCTTTACCTAACGGGCATGGGGTTTGGTGCCAGCATGCTCAGCCGGATACCGGTCTTTGGCTCCCCCGTTCAACACAACGGCATACTTAACGGAGCCGATGCAGCCCTCAAAAAGAAAATGGCCGATGTGGCCCTCAACGCTGCCCGGTCAAAAGGCGCCACCTACACGGATGTGCGCATTGGCAGATACCTCAATCAATATGTTGTTACCCGCGAAGACAAGGTGGAAAACATTGTCGATACCGAATCATACGGCATGGGTATACGCGTAATAGCCAATGGCTGCTGGGGTTTTGCCGCAACAGACAGGCTGGACAATGACAGCATCGCAAAAGCTGCAGAAATGGCCGTGGTGATAGCCAAAGAAAACTCACGACTACAAACCGAACCGGTGCAACTGGCGCCGCAAAAAGGTTATGGCGAGGTGAGTTGGAAAACTCCGATAGAAAAGAATGGCTTCGAAGTGCCGATCAAAGAAAAGACAGACCTGCTGCTATCTGTAAATGATGCTGCCTTAAAGGGCGGTGCCAATTACGTTAACTCGATCATCTTTTTGGTGAATGAGCAAAAATATTTTGCATCTACAGATGGCTCCTATATCGACCAGGATATACATCGTATCTGGCCGTTATTTGCTATTACAAAAGTTGATGCGAAGAGCGGCAAATTCGAAACGCGCCAATCATTAAGCGCACCGCGTGGAATGGGTTATGAATACCTGCAACCACGCGACAGCGACAAAATACACAGTGTAACCACGCTTTACCGCGACCGCTACGATATGCTGGAGGATGCAAAAGCGGCAGCTCCGCAAGCTGAAGAAAAGCTAAAAGCAAAATCGGTTGAAGCTGGGAAATACGACCTGGTGCTCGATCCAAGCCATTTGTGGCTGACGATACACGAATCTGTTGGTCACCCTTCAGAGCTTGACCGCGTATTGGGCTACGAAGCCAACTTTGCCGGAACCAGCTTCCTGACGCTGGACAAATGGAAGTCGGGCAAGTTTAACTTTGGCAGCAAAAACGTAAATATCGTGGCCGATAAAACACAGCCAGGTTCTCTTGGCGCTGTAGGCTATGATGATGAAGGTGTGGAGTCAAAAAAATGGGATATTATTAAAGACGGCGTACTGGTAAATTACCAGGCCATCCGCGACCAGGCGCATATTATCGGGCTGAAGGAATCACAAGGCTGCTGCTATGCTGATAACTGGAGTGATGTACAATTCCAGCGCATGCCGAACATATCATTGCAACCGGGGAAAACGCCGCTGGCTCCTGCCGATATGATCAAGAATGTAGAAAAAGGTATTTATATCGTTGGGGATAGCTCTTTCTCTATCGATCAGCAACGTTACAATTTCCAGTTCAGCGGACAGCTTTATTATGAGATCAAGAACGGAAAGATCGTAGGAATGCTGAATGATGTTGCTTACCAATCCAATACGCAGGAGTTCTGGAATTCATGCGCGGCGGTATGCGATAAAAATGATTATCGTTTGGGCGGATCTTTCTTTGATGGCAAAGGTCAGCCTGAGCAGGTGAGCGCCGTATCGCACGGTTCGTCAACCGCATTATTTAAAGGAGTTAACGTAATTAATACAGCACGAAAAATCTAAACATATTATGGCTATAATAAGTCGTGAAGATGCACAGGCCCTTATGAAAAAGGCGCTTGGCTTCTCTAAAGCCGATGAATGCGAGATCAATTTAAATGGTTCCGACGGTGGTAATATCCGGTATGCCCGTAATGCGGTGTCTACCAGCGGTTATATCAGTCAAACCACTATGGCAATTTCTTCTGCATTTGGCAAAAGGCTGGGGATAGTTACCTTGAATGAATATGATGATGCATCGATAGAAAAAGGCGTACGCCTGTCGGAAGAATTGGCACACCTGGCTCCCGAAAATCCAGAATTCGTATCGTTCATGGGGCCGCAAACCTACGCCGCTGATAACCCGAAGCTATTTGATGAAAAAACACATTCGATGACGCCGAAGCAGCGCACCGATATGGTGGAGCAAAGTCTTAAAGTAGCTAAGGACAATAAACTTACTGCTGCAGGTTTTTTGCAAAACAACGGAAGCTTTGCTGCAATAATGAATTCGCACGGGTTATTCACCTACAATAAATATTCGGACATCAATTTCTCTATCACTATGCGTACAGAAGATAGCCAGGGGTCTGGTTACGCTACGCGGGATTTTGAGGATTTTAATGATATGGATACGCTTAAGCTTACCCAGGTAGCCGCTAAAAAAGCTACTGGTTCTGCTAATGCGAAAGCCATTGAACCGGGTAAATACACCGTGATATTGGAGCCCGCTGCAGGTATAGTTTTGCTGGAGCAATTATATGGCGGTTTGGATGCACGCAGCGCTGATGAGGGCCGCAGCTTTTTAAGCAAAGCCGGCGGAGGCACTAAACTGGGTCAAAAACTGGTAGATGAAAGGGTAAATATCTATTCTGATCCACAAGATCCAAGATTACCTAACAGCGTTTGGGCCGGTGATGGCCGTCCGCAGGAAAAAACAAACTGGATCGAGAAAGGCGTGCTTAAAAACCTGACCTACTCTCGCTATTGGGCACAGAAACAAGGCGTTAAGGCGGTACCATCCCCAGGTTCGGTGATTATGGAAGGCGGAACTGCTTCATTGGAAGAATTGATCAAAGGCACTGAGAAAGGAATATTGGTAACCCGTTTATGGTATATCCGCCCGGTTGATCCGCAGACCTTGTTGTTTACAGGTTTAACCCGAGACGGTACTTTTTATATCGAAAATGGTCAGATCAAGTTCCCGATAAAAAATATGCGTTTTAACGAAAGTCCGGTGATCATGCTAAACAACCTGGATGCCCTGGGTAAAGTGGAGCGCACCGTAAGTGGTGAATCATTCCAGAGCGCATTGATACCACCGATGAGGATCAGGGACTTTACGTTCACTTCGTTATCAGACGCTGTATAATTTGTTGAAAAGTTGTAAGGTTGAAAAGTTGTAAAGTTCTTTGCACATCAGCCTTACAACTTTTTACCAATCACATACCCTAACCTTTCAACATTCCAACTTTTCAACCTTACAACAACCTATCTTTCATCACCAGCGTCTCCGCCATAATATCATGCAGGCATTGCTGTTTTTTGTTAAAAAAGCTGAGCAGGTAGCCGATAACGGTGATCAGTGAAAATATCTTGAACAGGTTTCTGCTGATGGATCGTCCTGTAGTTATCCGCCTGCCTTCCAGGTCGCAAACCTTTATTTTGAGTAGCTGTTTGCCATAAGTCGCTTGTTTTGGCGAGCATTCCATTACGATGTGATAGATGATCTTGGTAATAGGTACCAACGCCAGGATGCTCAAGGCGATGACCAGCCGTGCTGTTTTATCCTCAATAATATAGGCTGCCAGAAAAGCGGCAACGATAAACCCACCGCCAACAAAAAACCAATCCAGTGCCGACGCCATCCAGCGTTGATCAAACCCGGCAAAGTATTGGGGCACTACTGATCTTTCAGCAAAATGAAATAGTTGTCTCAGTTCGGCAATTTCATGGGCTTCCTTGTAATCCACCATATCGGCAGTTTTCAAAAAGTCGGATGGCTTAACGGACATACCTTTTAGTTGCTCTACATTGAAAGGGCCTTCAGGTTTGCCATTGATTACGAGGAAGTATTCATTTGCCATCATCATTGGTTAGAATGTTTCAACCTTCCAATGTTACGTATAAAACAAAAAAGTTGTGATGTATCCGGGTATAACCTTTCAACATTACAACTAACAAACTTGACAATAATCGATTAGTATCTCTTCACTTCAAAGCCTGACATCGCGCCGCTGAAGTGGATATAGAATTTGTTTTTGGCAGCATCAAAACCTGGCGTTTCGTAATCACCGTTACCCATCTTGGTAAATCCTTCAAAGTCGCTAGATGAAAAGGCCGAAGATTTAGTAATACGGCATGCCGCATTTTGTGGAATAGTAAATTTTACACTTGCAGCACCGGTTGTTATATTGATATCGGTAGTAGCGATCGGCTGACCCAATTTTATGGCAAATGAACCAGCTCCGCCATTTAATTTAATGTTTTTGATCTTAAATTTGGAAAAGTCGAAGTTTGCATCGGTCGCACCTGCCTCCAGCTTCACATTCCATACCGGGTTAGGGTTTAATTTCATCTCCACCTTGTTTCCGCTGTTATTGTCATCGCTATTAAAATTGAAGCCATTTTTACCATCTCTCAGATTGAAATCGACCACGTATACCGAATCTTCCATGTGGTGGTTCAAATCATAGTTACCAACAGTTTCCTGAGTAACGGCGTTGAATAACTGGTTTGTAGTGTCATTCAAAACATAGCTGGTAGCAGCACCTGAGATATTTAGCTGAGCAACTTTTATAGTTTGGTCGTAAGGTGTGTTAAAGATGCTGTTTCCGTGGGTTTTAACCAATCGGCCGCCGTTGTCATCGTCATCATCGCTGTCGTCATTGTTATCGCTGCTATCATCATTATTATCGTTATCGCTGTGATGATAAGTATAGTGCGGCCACCACCACCTGTTGTACCTGTCGTTAAAGTTGCCGAATATGATCAGTGCAAAACCTGCAACTACAACGGATATTTTAAGGATGGTTGCCCATGCTGATTTGTTGTTTGCAAACACCAGGTTTACGCCACCGATCACCAAAAATATAGGCCAAAGGTGAATCAGGTTATACCAATGAAAGTGGATGTAACCGAAATTGTGCAGCAGAAATATAGCGCCGATCATCACCAGGATCATGCCTGGTATCAGTTTATCGTTTCTCATGATCTTGAATGTTTAAGGTTATGCTGTAGGTGTGTTATCAGCCGGTGGATTTGCTTCTGGAGCGGCATCTTCCGGCGCTTTTTCTTCAACTGTATTTGCTTTATTCCAATCGGCCTTTTCCCATGGCTTCTTTCGTTCGCCCGATATCATGATGGCACATCCTACGACGATCAACACCACAGGCCAGAGTCTTTCAAAATCCCAGTCGGGTATGATATCAAAATCATCCAAAAGGATAGATCCGCCGATAATGATCAGGATCACACCGAAAACAATGGCTACCAGCGAGGTGCTATTGCGCGGCGCCTGGTACGGTTGATTTGGGAACGGCTGATTCGGGAATGGTTGATTCTGGAACGGTTGATTAGTAAATGATGGCCCGGTGTTGCTATAAGAAGTTCCGGTGAACTGGTTGCCGCTATCCATCGGATTTTGGGGCGGTACCCTGTAATCGACATTCGGGTTGATGAAAAGCGGCTTTTTAGGCAGCACTATCCAAAAGATAAAATATACTAAAAGGCCGCCCCCGTGAAATATAAGTGCCAGCACGAATATTACGCGTACTATGGCAACATCTATATTGAAATATTCGGCAAGGCCGGCACAAACCCCAGCAATCTTTTTGTGGAATTCGTCGCGATATAGTTTCCTGTCCATTTTATTTATGTTTAAATCAGTTTTCATATTTGTCCCCTAACGGGTTTTATTATTAGTTCGTCTACATTAGCGCCCGGGCTCATTTTGTAAACATTTACAATGGCCGACGCAATATCTTCCGGTAATACAAATTGATCTTTAGGTATCGTGGTACCTTCCCACGAGTTGGTTAATGTTGAGCCCGGGATAACTGCCGTAACTTTCACATTATGAGGCATCATCTCCAGCCGCATTACTCTACTGAGACCTAGCAGTGCAGCTTTTGTTACACTGTAAGTACCGGCTGCGGCGATAGGGTCAAGCGCAGCAACTGAGCAAATAGTGAAGATATGCCCTTCGCGCGCAGCGATCATGCTTTTACCGAAATAACGGTATAAGTGATAAGCCGGCATCAGGTTGGTATTCATTTGCTTTTCAAAAGCGGCCTCGCTTTCATCCAGTATACTGATGGGATCAAACATCCCCAGGTTATTTACGACGATGCTGATAAAGCCAAGTTCCTGTTCGGCAGCGCCGGCAAATTTCAGCAGTTGCTCTTTTACACTGCCATCGGCTACCTGTGTAAATACTTTAATGTTTGGATTAATTGACTGAAGCTCCTTTTTAAATTGGGCCAGTTCGCTTTCCTTTCGTGAACAAACAGCCAGGTTAACCCCTTCATTAGCAAAGGCTATGGCGATTGCTCGTCCCATTCCTTTAGTTGCCCCGGTTATTACTGCATTTTTCATTTTGTGTTTAGTTTCGGTTTTATCCCGCTGTTGTTAATACAAATCTAATTTCGATTGCGGGACAAGTTATATGGTTTTTGGGAAGTACGAACAAAATCTCGGTAAACAGGGGGAAATTAACGGTAAAAAATTTGACCGATGATAACCCAAAGTTTGCGAACGCTGTATAATGGCTATATATTTATAGTGAATTATTATTAAATGACCGAAGAGACCTCATCGCATCCCACTGCCCGCATGACTTATATATCCAATCCATTGTTTTGGGTATACACTAGTTTATGTATTATTCTTTTTGGTTATTGTGCGTTCCAAATTCACAATCCTCTTATGATGGAATCCCTGCCTAGAAAAACATCAATCGTTGGGATTTGCATGTTTGTGGCGTTATTCCTGCAGCTAATATCCCAGTCAAATAAAAATCCACAGATCGCAAAAATTTTTACTTACGCGACCTACTCTTTTGAGATAATAAGCTCAATCATCCTTTCTATTATGATTCTTAGATAAAAGGGCACTTTGTAGAATATACTCCCCGAATCATGTATTTTTTGCCTGTTAATTATAAAGAAACGGCGTGTTTTTGGCCTGATCTGTATGTTTTTTAAAACCGGAACACTTATTGCACATGATACTGTAAAAAGTTTTTAACCTTAAAAAACAATTGTCATGAACTCGCAAACATTAATCGGAATCGTTGTATGTGTAACACCGCTGGTGTTGATTATCGCAACTTTAATCGTAAGAGGTAAAAAATTATTTGATTAATACTTGATTGCGTTATTTAGGTTGAATGCCTTTCTGGATAACAATCAGATCAGACATCAAATTACCTTGAAACTCCCTCTGTTTTCTTACCAAACAGATCGACGCACCACAGGTGCAAGCTAACTAAGCCAATTCAATTGGCAGTTAATTATTTCTGTTCTTAATAAAAATAGTTAGCCAATAATCAAAACAAAATATAGGGCACGTTGGTTGCGTATAAACACAACGATTGACCTGCCATATGTTAATGCTCCTGATACAAATAATCGGTGCAATAGGTACTGCTATTATTGCCATCATTTTACTGAAGAAAGACTGGCGCACCAAAAACGAAGCGATAAGAAAAGAAGCGGTTTTAGTTACCAAAATTATTTTTGCAGTAACTGTCGTTTCCATCCTTAACCTGGCGGTTACGTCTATCCAAAGCCAGTATGAGATCAGTCAGCTCCAAAAAGACAAAAAGCAATTGCAGGTAACCAATGCTAATTTGAGCTTTAATATCTCCAAAATTGCTACCGCTCAGCCAACAGCCGACCAACCCGTAAAAAACAACGTTTCGGAAAAAAGGGAAGCCGCCAAACAGGTAGTGACCGCAAATGACGATGAACAAGATCACATTGCTGTAGTTACTAAGATCGAGCCTAAGAAACGTTTGCCCGAGATAAAAAAGGCCAATAAACGTTCAATTCCTGCCAGATTCGCTAAAAATAATATAACAGCTAACAAAAAGACTGTTCATGCCAGTATTGTGCGTGAACCAACAAATGAGCCGGATGATGTACCGCTATTCCATTTTATAGGTACAGGCGGCAGGGTGCTTTCGGGCGTATTGGTCAGCAATAGTCCGAGGACTATCTACAATTTATCAGTAAAAGTGACCAATTATGACGATCTATTGGATTGCAAGTGTTTTGTTGGCAACACCAATGGTGTCACTATCGGAGCATTAAATAATCAAAGTACCTTCTTGTTTAAATTACCTGAATTTAACCGCAGGGCCCAAAGCGGTCGTTATCTGATCACTATCCGTTACAACGACAAGCTATATTACGAAGAGGCCATCTATAATTTTGAGGACAACCGCAAGTTTACCCAGGCGCTGCGTATCAAACAATACGAAGGTTCATCCCTGGTGCATAATACGGTTATGCGCGGTTCCAGGTATCAGTTAAAGTCAATCAATTGGGACAGGGGCTTTCCGCTATCCCTGGATGAACAGGCAAAAAAAGCTTATATAGCTTCCAACTAGAAATTGTATCCCAGTCCAAATTTTATCCCGGTTTCCTCCAGGTTATTTTTGCCATTAAACCGGTGATTATTATAATATGGGTTAACAAATACCGATACCGGCCCAAATTTGTATTGACCACCTACGCCGACTTCAACTCCGACACCTGACTGGCTATCTACAACGCCGTCAGTTTTATAGTTAGTTTGATGATCGAAAACCAATCCGGCTTCTCCATATAAGTATTTCAGGAAGGTAATTTTTGCCAGCGCCGGAACGGATATCATATGAATTTCTCCACCATATTGCCCTCCCGCCGGACCGATCGTCACCAACTCTACTTTATTATTAGAGTACAGCAACCCGGTTTCTATCGAAAACAGGCTACTAAAACTGCGTGTATAGCTCAACCCATAGGATTGCCCGGTCTTATCTTTATAGCCATAATCGCCAATTGCGCCATGTATATTCACAGTATTGGCATTAAAGCCGTAAACTACAGAGATATTGTTTTTTGTTTGGGAGAAAGCATAAGTACTGCAAAGTACCAGGGCAACCAGGAGTAATTTTAGTTTCATGGGGTTGGTTTAGATAATGATAAATATCGGATTTATTATTTCATTACGGCGATAATCAGCAGATTGATACAGCCATAGCGCTATAAATAAATTGATCCTGAAACATTACGTTTGCATTTTGAGTATTATACAGAAGCGAATAAATACCTAACCAAAGCGGAAAAAACGTATTTTTAACCGCCTTAGAAAAATTTTAGATGTTTCATACCTTAGGAAGATATATACTTTTATTACGCTTAAGTTTTAAAAAGCCCGAAAAATTCACTGTCTATTGGGCCGAAGTAATGCGCGAAATGAATTCCCAGGGAATAGGTTCCCTTGGCATCATCGCCATCATTTCGGTATTTATTGGTGCGGTGGCAACTGTACAGGTGGCATTCCAATTATCCAGTCCGCTGGTGCCGCAAAGCATTGCGGGAAGCATATCGCGCGACTCGACTATACTGGAATTCAGTCCAACTATATCCGCCCTGGTACTGGCAGGACGAATAGGTTCGAGTATTGCCTCACAGATAGGCACTATGCGTGTAACTGAACAAATAGATGCATTGGAGATAATGGGTGTAAATACCCCAGGATACCTTATATCCCCCAAAATTATTTCAGGCGTTACTATGATCCCTCTTTTAACTGTTGTTTCTGTGCTTTTGGGCTTAAGTGGCGGCTACATAGCTTGTATTGTATCTCGCGACATTTCACCAACAGACTATGTAGTAGGTCTTCGTGATAGTTTCAAGCCGGTTATCGTTACTGTTTGCGCAGTCAAGTCAATCGCATTTGGGTTTGTTATTACATCTGTATGCAGCTATTTCGGCTTCTATACTTCTGGCGGAGCGCTTGAAGTGGGCCAATCTGCAACAAAAGGTGTGGTGTTCAGCTGTATCTGGATCCTATTTGCCGACCTTATCATTTCAAGTACCATATTATGATCGAGGTAAAAGACATTCACAAAACTTTTGGTGAAAATGAGGTATTGAAAGGTATCAGTGCGACGTTTAAGCCAGGTAAAAACAATTTGATCATAGGTGGTTCGGGCTCCGGAAAAACTACCCTTCTTAAATGTATTGTAGGCTTACATGAACCTACCAAAGGAGAGGTATTTTATGACAATCAGAACTTTACCGAGATGCATTTCAGTGAAAGGGTGCACATCCGTAAAGAGATCGGTATGTTGTTTCAAAACTCTGCCTTGTTTGACTCGATGACGGTGGAACAGAATATCATGTTCCCGCTCAACCTATTTACCGATCAGAGCAAAGAGGAAAAACTTGAACGGGCCAACTTTTGCCTGGAGCGCGTAAACCTGAAAGGTAAAAACAAGCTCTACCCTTCTGAACTATCAGGGGGTATGAAAAAACGTGTGGGTATAGCCCGCGCCATTTCTATGCAGCCAAAATATCTGTTTGTGGACGAGCCGAACTCAGGGCTTGATCCATTGACCTCCATCCTGATTGACGAATTGATTGCCGAACTGACCGAGGAATACAACATCACCACCGTAGTAGTTACGCATGACATGAACTCAGTAATGGGTATCGGCGATCACATCATATTCCTATATAACGGCCAAAAATGGTGGGAAGGCACCAATCACGACATCGCCCATACCGACAACAAAGAACTCAATGACTTTGTATTCGCCAGCAAGTTTATGAAAGCAGCGAGGGAAAAGTTGTGATCAGTTACCGGTTATCAGTGATTGGCGGAATCGCGTTAAATGAATTAGCTATATTTGCAGCCTGATAACTGATCACTGATTAACTAATCACTATTACACCTATGATCCAACTTCTCACACCTACGCACTGGAAAGATTATGAGCTGATTGATTGCGGCGATTTTGAAAAGTTGGAACGTTTTGGCAATATCATTCTGATCCGTCCTGAACCACAGGCGGTTTGGAGCAAGCAATTGCCACAGTCGGAATGGCAGAAATTACATCATATTAAGTTCAAAGGCCGCTCCGCTACGTCAGGCGAATGGTTGAAAAAGAACACCAATATCCCCGATCGCTGGCATATTGAGTATAAAAACCCGGAAATAGCTATAAAGTTCCGTTTAGCACTGACCTCCTTCAAGCATGTGGGTATATTTCCTGAGCAGGCTGTTAACTGGGATTATTCATCGCAGATCATTAAAAAATTCAAGACACCTCAACCAAAAGTTCTCAACCTGTTTGCCTATACCGGCGGTGCCACATTAGCAGCGCAAGCAGCGGGGGCCGATACAACGCACGTTGATTCCATTAAACAAGTAGTGAACTGGGCTAATGAAAATCAGGAATTATCGGGACTGACTAATATCCGCTGGGTGGTAGAAGATGCCTTGAAATTTGTGAAACGTGAAGTAAAGCGAGGCAAAAAATATAACGGCATTATTCTTGATCCCCCTGCTTATGGCCATGGCCCGAGCGGTGAAAAATGGAAGCTGGAGGATCACATTAACGAGATGATGCAGGACGTGGTTCAGCTGCTTGATCCGCAAGAACACTTTCTGATACTGAATGCTTATTCGCTTGGTTTTTCATCGGTCATCATAGAAAACCTGATCAGAAGCTCATATCCTAAAGTGCAAAATTTGGAAACTGGTGAGCTTTATTTGCAGGCAACTTCGGGGGTAAAGTTACCCTTAGGGGTATTTGGGAAGTTTTATAAGGTTTGATAACCGAAACCCATAATTTTCTGTCATTCTGAGCCAGAGCGAAGAATCTATTACGGATTATCATTGTAACCTGAGGTCATGAAAGCTTTACGGAATAGATGCTTCACTATGTTCAGCATGACAAAAGTAAAATATCTATTTTAGCCCTATGCTAAAATTAAAGGCCCTGCTTGTAACCCTAATATTACCTTCTTTGCTCTTCGCTCAACAACGTTTTGATATCATCCTGAAAAACGGAAAGATCATTGATGGCACGGGTAATCCATGGTATTATGGGGATGTGGGCATTGTTAAATATAAGATCGTAAGCATTGGCGACCTGTCAAAAGATAAAGCGAAGCGAATTATTGACGCTTCGGGGTTGATCATTGCACCGGGCTTTATCGATGTACATACCCATATCGAGGGTGACGAAAAGAAAACACCTACTGCTGATAACTTTCTTTATGATGGCGTGACTACCGTCATCACCGGTAATTGCGGTACATCGAATGTTGATCTGGGCAAATACTTTAAGCAATTAGATAGTATTAAGTTATCTGTAAATGTCGGTTCGCTCATCGGTCACAATGATGTTCGTGAGGCTGTTTTGGGAGAAAAGGCGATCACACCCAATGTTGCACAATTACAAAAAATGCAGGCATTGGTGGAACAGGCCATGGGCGATGGGGCCATGGGCTTTTCAACAGGGCTGATCTACACGCCTGGAATCTACTCTAAAACCGACGAAGTGATCGCGTTAGCAAAATCGGCTGCTAAATACAACGGGATTTATACTTCGCACATGCGGAATGAGTCGGACAAGATCTTCCAGGCGATTGACGAAGCGATCGACGTAGGCAGGCAAGCTAAAATGCGGGTAGAAATATCTCATTTTAAAGTTGGTTTGCCCAACTGGAACAAATCAGACCAGATGATAGCGATGGTAGAAAAGGCGCGTGCTGAGGGTTTGGATGTAACGGTAGATCAATATCCATACACCGCCAGCAGTACTACGCTGAATGTACTGTTGCCCGATTGGCTATTAGATGGTGGCCGCGATTCGGTGATGAAGCGATTGAATAACCCTGACATTCATCAAAAAGTAGTGGATGAAATGATAAAAGATATGAAACGCCGAGGTCGCGCGCATTTTGATTATGCTGTGGTGGCGCATTGCGATGGCGATACTTCTTTTAACGGGAAGAACATCATGCAGATCAATGTTCTGAAAGGCCGCGAATCAACCATACCTAATGAGATAGAAACAATACTGGATATCACCAAAATTGGCAGTGCGTCGATGGTATTTCACGGGATGAATGAGGATGACGTAGAAAATATCCTGAAGTATTCACTCACCATGGTCGCTTCCGATTCCGGTATCCGGCAGTTTGGTTCAGGTGTGCCGCATCCGCGTGGCTATGGCAGCAATGCCAGGGTGTTGGGCTACTATGTACGTGAAAAACACCTGATAACCTTGCAGGATGCTATCCGTAAAATGACCTCATTGCCTGCGCAAAAATTCCAGATCAAAGACCGCGGATTGATAAAACCCGGAATGTTTGCTGATATTGTTATTTTTGACGCTAATACCGTAAAAGACGAGTCGACTTTTGAACACCCACACGCGTATTCGACTGGCTTTGAGTATGTTTTGGTAAACGGATGTGTAACTGTTGATAATTTTAAACATAACGGTAGCAGAAATGGTGCTATTTTGCGCGGCCCCGGATATTCAGGAAACTAAATAAAATGAAAATAAAAAAGATCGCTCTATTTGCCTTTGTCATTGCGTCGTTGGCACTTTTTACTAACTGCAGCTCAAATGGCAGCGCCAAAACTGACAAAAGTAAACCAACCGCCAAAACGGACACTACACCCAAAAAAGCCGGTGATACTACTGTTGCTGCGGCACAACCTGTTTCCTATCCGCCAATCAACCATGCGCAGTACGATTCGCTGATGAAGAAACTCGCTCACGGCGATACAACAGGTAAATGGCCGGTAAAAAATGCGCCTTATCCACTGCCGGGTGCAATTCTGCCTTACAAAAGGGTAGTTGCATTTTATGGCAACTTATACGCAAAACGCATGGGTATTTTGGGCGAAATTCCACCAAAAGAAATGTTGGCCAAATTAAAGGGCGAAGTTAAAAACTGGGAAAAAGCCGATCCAACAACACCGGTTCAGCCTGCCTTGCACTACATCGCAGTAGTTGCCCAGGGCGATCCAGGTAAAGACGGAAAATACCGCTACCGCATGCCTTTTAAACAGATCGACACGGTATTGTCTTTAGCCAAAAAATCAGGTTCTATCGTGTTCCTTGATGTTCAGGTGGCGTTAAGTAATATTCATACGGAGTTACCACTGCTTGAAAAATACCTGGCTATGCCACAAGTTCATTTTGGTATGGACCCAGAATTTTCTATGAAAGACGGCGTAACCCGTCCTGGCAAAAAGATCGGCACTTATGATGCTGCTGATATCAACTATGTATCAGATTACCTGGCCAAGCTGGTAAAGAAATACAACCTGCCTCCAAAGATCCTGATCGTTCATCGTTTCACCGAAAAAATGGTTACCAACTATAAAAATATCAAACTGCATCCTGAAGTACAGTTAGTGATGGATATGGATGGCTGGGGTGAACCCGAGTTGAAAAATGGAACCTGGCGTTATTTTATTCATAATCAACCAGTACAGTTTGCGGGTTTCAAATTATTCTACAAAAACGATATCAAAAAACCACCTCACCACATGCTTACCCCACAGGAGGTGTTGAAGAACAAACCTTACCCGATCTATATCCAATATCAATAATTTAAGATAGCCGGTTAGCGGAAAACACCTATGAATTTTAAAAACATCAGCAAAAATATATTGACAGTAAGTGCGGTGGCCCTATTAGCCACTGCCTGCAGTCAGAACAGCAGTACTACAAAAGTGACTACCAAGTCGCCCGAAAAGAAGGCAGCTACTGAAAGTAAAAAAGCAGAGCCTGCTAAAAAATCCGGCGATACTGTTGTGACCAGCACCAGTCCTGTTACTTATCCGCCTATCGATCACGCGAAGTTTGATGCGCTGATGAAAAAAATGGCCAACGGCGACAGCACAGGTAAATGGCCGGTAAAGAATGCGCCCTACCCCCTTCCCGGTGCTATTTTGCCTTACAAAAGGGTGGTTGCTTTTTATGGTAACCTATCATCAAAAGGCATGGGCATTTTGGGTGAATTACCTCCTAACGAAATGCTTGCCAAATTAAAAGGCGAAGTAAAGAACTGGGAAAAAGCCGATCCAAGCACGCCTGTACAGCCTGCGTTGCATTACATATGCGTGGTGGCTAGTGGTGTTCCGGGAAAAGCAGGGAAGTACAGGACACGCATGCCGTTTAACCGCATCGATACGGTAATTGCATTGGCAAAAAAAGCAAATGCGATAGTATTCCTTGATGTACAGGTTGGCTTGGGAAATATCCGTACCGAGCTGCCGGAACTTGAAAGATTCCTGGTTTTACCGCAGGTACATTTTGGTATGGATCCTGAGTTCTCTATGAAAGATGGTTCGCATCCCGGTAAAAAGATCGGCACTTACGATGCGGACGATATAAATTATGTTTCAGGTTATCTTGCTGATTTGGTTAAAAAGCATAACCTCCCTCCTAAGATTCTAATCGTACACCGTTTCACTAAAAAGATGGTGACTAACTACAAAAATATCAAACTGCGCAAAGAAGTTCAGGTGGTGATGGATATGGATGGCTGGGGCGAACCAAGTTTGAAACACGATTCCTACCGTTATTTTATTCATGATGAGCCGGTGCAGTTTACCGGGTTTAAATTATTCTACAAAAACGACCTGAAGAAAGCGCCGCATCACATGCTTACGCCAGAGGAAGTTTTGAAACACAAACCAGCACCTATTTATATACAATATCAATAGTTTTTGAGTCCGAAGTCTTAAGTTCTAAGTCTTAAGTCAGACTTGAGACTTTTGACTCCCAACTTAAGACTTTCGACTTATGACAAAATTCGGCATTATCGGTTGCGGGCGCATTAGTCACAGGTTTGTGCAGGGTATAATGGCCGTAGATGGCGCGGAGTTAACTGCAGCCTGGTCACGGCGGGCTGAGAGTGTAGAGCAGTTTGTGAACCAGTATGGCGGTAAAGCCTGTAGCAGTTTGAATGATCTTCTTTCAAGCGATATTGATGCCGTTTATATTGCTACCCTTCCTGATAGTCATGCCGAATACAGCATTGCTGCCTTAAATGCGGGCAAGCACGTTTTATGTGAAAAACCTGCGACCGTTAATCTTGCTCAATTAGAACAGGTATTACAATTAGCCAAACAAAAGAACTTGCTATTTATGGAAGGGATGAAGCCACCCTTTTATCCTTTATATCAAAGACTCAAAGAATATTTACAGAACGACCCAATAGGAACCATAGGCTATGTGCGCGCAGGATCAGCAGTTATGGATTGTCCGCCTGAGCATCCGAATTATAACTACGATCTCATTGGCGGTGGCATTATGCAGATAGCACCTTATGAAGCTTTCCTCGCATTGGATTGGCTTGGCCCGATGACGGGCTTGCAGGCAATGGGTCGCTTCAGCGGCAGCCAGGTAGACATGTTCTCCATCTTTCAAACTCAACACGACCAGGGATTTTCTCAACTCTATTGCGGGTTTGATATGCACGGCAAAGGTGATGCATTAATCGTTGGTCAATTAGGTCACGCCACCATCCACAAAAACTGGTGGAACCCGGCTAAAGCAACCATTGAATATTTAGATGGTCGAAAAATCGAATTAGATGAGCCTTTTACCGCAGGCGGACTTAATTACGAGATAGAACATTTCTGCGAACTGATCCGCAATGGGCAAACTGAGAGCCCTATTATAACTCATGAGTTATCCCGGCAAATGATAGCTATGCTGGAGGAAGCGAGGATGCAGATCGGTTTGAGGTTTAGGGGAGAGTGATTTGATTTCGGAAGGGGGAATTTCGAATGCGGAATTACACTGAACCCACTAATCTTTTACTTTTTTCTTTCAGAAAGAAATAACTCGAATTGCTTAAAAAACTCCTGGAGTGCATTATATTCATCAAATGAATAAAAAAGAAGAATGTGATCCCATGAATGCGTATCTATTTTATATTTTTTGCATACCCAATCTTGAAATTCACCCATTACTTCAATGTCGGAAATTGTGTCTGGCGAACGAAGATACCAACCATCCAAAAATGCTTTTAAACTGGATATAGAATTTCGGCCAATGTACATCGCCGGTCTTTGTTTTATTTTGGAAATTAACTCGAGAATAGAATCCATAACAATTGTTTAGGTGGGGTTTAGATGCAAGTTATCAAAAATTTTGCCTTTATAATATCCGTAAGCTGTAAGCTTAATGCTACGCTTTCCCACGAGCTACAAGCTCGCGGTAGCATACATATATAAAAACAATAGCGATGGGTTTTAAACCCATCGCTATTGTTTTTGAAGTTACTCCTTTATACTATTAATCGGATTCGCCATTGCTGCCTTTATCGACTGAAAGCTAACCGTAAACAGCGCGATCATTATAGCCGATACCCCAGAAATAAAAAATACCCATATCGGTATATTTATGCGATAAGCAAAACCTTGCAGCCAGCTGTGCATCGCCCACCAGGATATTGGCGAGGCGATAAGCAATGCGATGATAATCAACCTGACAAAATCTTTTGATAACATGGCGGTTATGCTGCTGGCTGATGCGCCTAGCACTTTTCGTATACCAATTTCCTTTCTACGTTGTGCGGTGTTAAATGCTGATAACCCTAATAATCCAAGACAAGATATTACGATTGCAATGATCGCGAAGCAAATAAAAAGACTGCCGAACCGCTGTTGCGCAATGTATTGATGGTTGTAAGCATCATCCGCAAAAAAGTAAATGAACGGCAGCGATGGAGCTAGGTTTTTCCATGCTGATTCCAGTTTGTCTACCGTAGCGCTCACGTTAGATGACGTGATATCCATAGTTATATTAGTCAAATGACTGTTATCAACCCTTAATGTCAGCGGCTGCACTTTTTCTAAAAACGAGTGGTTATGAAAATCTTTAATCACACCCACAATTGTTCCCTGGTGATTGAGCTGTGTAAAGCGTTTACCGATGGCATCATTCGGGTTGGTATAGCCCAGGCTTTTTAACATAGTTTCATTGATCAGCATGGATTTCATAGAATCGGCAGCCAGGTTTTGAGAAAAGCTCCGGCCGGCAATAACATCAATGCGGAACTGTTTCAAAAATTCGTCATCAATAAAATAAACATCAGGCTTTTGTTGCTGATTTTCGCCTTTGCTATTTTGAATGATGGTATTGAACCGGTTGTTCGGAGTTCCCAGAATAGAAGATGAAAAGCTGACCTCGCTAACCCCGGGAATGTCCATCAGTCGTTGTTTCACCCCATCCAAATGCTGATTTATGCGACTGTCGAACTGATAATCAACTACCAGCTTATGTTCTTTTTGAAAACCCAGTTGCTGGTTCTGCATAAAGTTGAGCTGCATGTAAACAACAGAAGTTGCAATGATCAGGAATATCGAAATAGAGAATTGCGCCACGACGAGTGAGCGGCGCAACATAAGCCCTGTGCCCGATGAACCGGTTTTCCCCCTCAGGCTGCTGATCGGGTTAAATCCCGACAGGAATAACGCAGGATACGCTCCGGACAAAACGCCCACGACTATCGAGATCAGGAAAAGAGTTAAGATGTTTTGGAAACTATGGAATATACCATCAGCCACTACTGTACCAACCAATTGATTGAACAAAGGCAACAACAGCATTGCAAATAACAAGGCGATGATAAAAGCGATGAGGCAAAGCATTACCGCATCCATAAAAAATTGCAGCACCAACTGGTATTTTGATGCGCCGAACACTTTACGAACACCTATCTCCTTAGCCCTTTGCAAAGAAAATGCCGTAGTAAGATTGATGAAATTGAAGCAGGCGATAAACAGTACCAATAAGGCTATGATGGAAATAATGTAGATATTGGTAATGCTGCCGCTTTCTGATGTGCCGGTGCGGTGCCCGCGTGGTTTGCCGTACAGATAAACCTTCTTTAATGGCTCAAGCGCCAGTTGGTATTTGAATTCGTTCTGATTGAAATTGGCATTTACAAATGTGGGAAGCTTGGCCTGCAGGTCGGCCGCAGACTGGCCGGGCTGCAATAATAAATAAGTATAGAATCCAAAGCGCGTCCAGTTGCGACTCCAGTCGTCATCAACCAAAGTTGTTATGGAAAAAATGATATCGACACGCAAGTGCGAATTGTAAGGAATATCTTTCATTATACCCGTCACCACAGCTTTGGTTTGCCCGTTGATCATCATGGTTTGACCAATAGGATCGCTGTTACCAAAATATTTTTTAGCGGCAGTTTCAGACAGCACCACATTGCAAGGGGCCTCAAATATGTGCCCGATATTACCGCGCAGCAATGGCCATGTAAATATTTTAAATACTGAAGAATCGGCATAGGCTACTTCTTCCTTCGTGGCATTATTGGGATTGCTTTGAAGGATCATATCGTCCATAAAAACGCGGGCCATATCCTTAACTCCTGGATAGGCCGCTTTAATTGCCGGGCCCATTGGAGTCGAGGTACTTTCGTAATTGATGCCCGAGGATGTTTTTATATCGGTTACCAGGCGGTAAATGTTATCTGCTTTTTGATTATAGCTATCCCTGCTCAATTCGAATTGAACATAAAACAAAGCAAAAAAGCATACGCATATCCCGGTAGCTAACCCGATTATATTGATGAAAGAAAAGATTTTATGGCTCAGGAAATAGCGGAAGGTAGTTTTAAGATAATGTTTAAGCATCTGGCAGAAGTTTTATCACAAGATAGGGCTTTTGTCTGAACCATGGATTTATAGGATTAAAAGATTCTCATGATTTGTATGCTCTCGCGAGTTTTTAACTCGTGAAGCACATGGAGCAAGTTTTCAACTTGCGCTGCCATTGAAGCTAAAAGCTTCGTCAACAGTTCCCACGAGCTACAAGCTCGCGGTAGCAGAATACATATATAAAAACAATAGCGATGGGTTTGAAACCCATCGCTATTGTTTTTGACAACATATCTTACTTTGACTGTAACATCACCGTCGCGCTTTGCAAACCTTTTGATGATGCAGTAAACGTAATTGCACTTGCTTTTTGTTTGGTTTGAACGATAGCCAATGCCAAACCATTAAATGCATGGCGACTGCTTGCTTTAAACGAGTCCAGGTCGGTTTCGCTGCCGTTATCTACACCTGCTATAGAGGCGTTGCCGTTGATCTTAAAGTCGACAAGGTTATCCGCATTGGGTACTACATTGCCGTCCTTATCCAGAATTTTTACGGTGATGAACGATAAATCTTTGCCGTCAGCTTTGATATTTTTGCGGTCGGCTATAAGCTGAATCCTGGCGGGTTTTCCGGCAGTATGTATCTCACGGGTAAGCACAACTTTTCCATCTTTGCGCGAAACTGCTTTGATGGTTCCTGGCTCATATTTTACGTGCCACATAACATGCAGGTCGTCGCCTTCTTTCTTTTTGGTGCCTAATGATTTTCCGTTCAGGAACAGCTCTACTTCATCGGCATTATTATAATATGCCCAAACGTCAACGGTTTTACCCGCTTCCCAGTTCCAGTGCGGTAAAATGTGTAGTACCGGTTTATCGGTCCATTCGCTCTGGTACATGTAATAAACATCTTTCGGAAAACCAGCCAGATCGATAATACCGAAATATGAACTACGCGATGGCCAGCCATAAGGCGTAGGTTCGCCCAGGTAATCCCAGCCTGTCCAGATAAACATGCCCGATAGAAAATCATATTTTTTGATCACCTTCCAGGTTTCCTCATGCGTTGATCCCCATGGTGTAGAAATATTGTCATATGCTGACACGGTATGATCAGCGTTCATTTTAGCTCTTGTTTTGTAATCCCTTGCAGTGGGCCAGCGTTGTATACTGTCCGACGGCATCTGGTAAAAACCCCTGGTCTCTAAAGCCGAGGTAGTTTCTGTCCCGATAAATTTCTTTCCCGGATAGCGTTCATGAAAGTGAGGAAAATCCCTTTCGGCATAATTGTAGCCCACCAGGTCGAGCGCCCCTGATGCTATGATCTTATTGTTGGTGCTTGGGTCATTATTAGCTGTAGTAATTGGCCGGGTTTTATCCAGGTTATGAATGATCCCCGCCAGCTCGGGCGCAATCCTTAATGCGCTCGTGTCGCTTTGTTGTGGTATCTCGTTACCAATGCTCCAGATCATCACACTCGGGTGGTTACGGTCACGCAATATTTGATCCTCCAAATCACGCTTATGCCACTCTTTAAAAAACAGGTGGTAATCATATTTAACTTTACCCCTCTCCCAGCAATCAAAGGCCTCGTCCATTACAACAAAGCCCATCTTGTCGCATAAGTCAAGGAGCTCAGGCGCAGGCGGGTTATGCGAAGTGCGAATACCGTTGCAGCCCATATCTTTCAGCATCTGCAACTGGCGCTCTAAAGCCCGGTAATTAAACGCGGCACCCAGGCTGCCCAAATCGTGGTGATCACATACGCCCAGTATCTTCATCGGTTTACCATTGAGCGTGAATCCTTTGTCCACATCAAAATTAAAATAGCGGATACCAAACGGTGTACTATATTCATCAACTACAGCTTTTCCAACCATCACTTTAGTAACTACTTTGTAAAGAGCCGGATGATCGACAGACCACAATACCGGGTTACTGATCTTTATTTCTTGGGCGATGTAATTTGATTTAGCGACATCGGCTTCTGCCGAATTCAACGTAAGAACTGCTTTACCCGACGGATTATAAATAGTAGTAGCCAGTATAACTTTAGCTGACGTTTCGCTTGTATTTTTCACATGGGTTTGTACATGAACTACCGCTGACTGATCACTTACCTCTGGCGTGGTAATAAACGTTCCCCAATGGTCAATAGCGACTTTATTCGTCGTTACCAGCCAAACATTCCGGTAAATACCTGAACCTGAATACCAGCGGGAGTTAGGCTGAACAGAATTATCTACTTTAACTGCGATGATGTTATTACCGCCGAATTTCAGATAAGGTGTCAGGTCATATTCGAAAGAGATATAGCCATTCGGACGGAAACCCAATTCATGACCATTGATCCAGACAGTGCTTTTCTGGTAAACACCGTCGAAATCGATATAAACCTTTTTATCTTTTGAGTTAGCCGGAACAGTAAATGATTTACGGTACCATCCTATACCTCCCGGCAAAGCACCGCCATCTGGAGTAGCGGGGTTTTCTTTTGCAAATTTACCTTCAATGCTCCAATCGTGCGGCAGGTCGAGTACGTGCCAGCCGGCATCACTGACATCTGCCTTTTCTGCGCCTTTTATGTCGCCTAAATGGAATCGCCAGGCTTTATCAAAATCCATCCTCGAGCGTGGTGACTGGCTGAAAGCGTTAAAATTGAACAGGATAAACAACAACAAAATAATCGATTTGATAAAGCGAAACGGAAGTTTTAAAGGCAACATAGTGATCACAGGGTTGAATAAATGTAATATCGACACTAAATTATAAATTATTTCATCACAACAAGAGTTTTCTATGCCTTTCTGACAGGTAAATCAAATCGGCACCATATTGGATATTAGCCTTATATGAACATACAGAAAATAACATTCGGAAATGGTTGCTTCTGGTGTACAGAAGCCATTTTCCAGACACTGAAAGGTGTAAAATCAGTAACATCCGGATACATGGGCGGGCACACCCCAAACCCTACCTATATGGAAGTTTGCAACGGCGATACCGGTTATGCAGAAGTGATCCATTTAGAGTACGATGCTGATGAATTATCATTTGATGAATTATTGCTGGTATTCTTTAAAACCCATAACCCAACCACGTTAAACCGTCAGGGTAATGATGTGGGTACGCAATACCGTTCGGCTATATTTTATTATACCGATGAGCAGAAGCAACAAGCTGAAGCGATGATCAAAACGCTTACGAATGAGAAGGTTTTTGACAGCCCTATTGTAACCGAAGTAACCCCTGCTTCAGAGTTTTACAAGGCCGAAGATTATCATCAGAATTATTACAACGATAATCCCAACAAATCATACTGCGCCTTTGTGATCCAGCCAAAGCTGAATAAATTTGCAAAAGAGTTTACCGACAAGATCAGGCCGGAACTATTGCGATAATTTATGAAAAAACTAGCTCTGCTATTACTCACAGCTCCATTTTTGTTTGCATTCAGATCATCAGGACAAAGCCTGAATCAGCCGCATAATCCGGCAGATACCGGCAACCTGGTGAATTCAGGCAAAGTGTGGGCGGCTTTATATCAGCAACGTGCGGCGGAGTATAAAGCGTTGTGTTTCCAGGCTTATAACATTGCCCGCGAGCGTGTTGATGAAGCCTTTAAAGCAAAATGGTATAGCACAAAACCTTTTGCTATAGTAACAGACATCGATGAGACTTTACTGGATAATAGTCCCTACGATGCGGCACGAGCCATTCAAAATAAAGATTATTCAAGCCAAACCTGGAAAGAGTGGACAGCTAAAGCAATTGCTGATACTGTACCGGGCGCACCTTCATTTTTTAAATATGCAGCATCAAAAGGTGTTAAAATATTTTACATCACCAACAGGGATGAAGATGAACGCGCGGCTACTTTAAAAAATCTGCAGTTATACCATTTACCTTATGCTGATGACGCGCATTTATTGTTAAGAAAAGGCGCGTCAAGCAAAGAAAGCCGCAGGCAGGAAGTTTTGAAGAATTACCATATCATTTTGCTTTGCGGCGATAACCTGCCCGATTTTGATGCCTCGTATGATAATAACCTATCAGAACAAAACCGCACTGCTGCCACTGAAAAACTAAGAAGGGAATTCGGTAAACGATACATCGTTATACCCAATCCTAGCTACGGCGATTTTGAAGGCGCATTGTTTAAATTCAATTACAAATTGACACCTGTGCAAAAGGATTCAATCATCAGATCACTATTGAAGACCAGCCAATAAGTTATACAACCATTGCAACTAATCTCTGATCACTGATTAACTAATCACTAAGATTAAGTTTCTGTTAATAGTAGATTTACATCTTATCAATCCGTAATTTTGATAGACTATCTACACTAACCATGAAACTAAAATTACTCTCCTCCATTGTCACACTTTCGGTCCTTGCATTCCAGGCTTATGCCCAGCATCCCGGAAAAATTGAAAAAACAGGACAAGTGTTGCTACCTAACGGCTGGAAATTAAGCCCCGCAGGTACGAGTTTACCGTTAGGCGATCTGCCGCTGAATATACAACTATCAGCCTCAGGCAGGTTACTGGCGGTGACCAACAATGGCCAAAGCACACAATCGGTACAACTGATCGACCCGAAGAATGAGAAGTTGCTGGACGAGAAAGTGATCAGCAAATCATGGTACGGACTGGCATTTAGTCACGACGAAAAAGTTTTGTATGTATCAGGCGGCAATGACAACCGGATATTAGGCTACCACATAGAAAATAACAAGATCGGCAAAGCTGATACTATCAAAATAGCGCCTGCATCATGGCCGAAAGATAAGGTTTGTCCAACAGGTATTGCGGTAAATAAAAGTGATACTCGTTTGTATACCGTCACCAAAGAAGACAGCGCATTATATGTGGTCGACCTGAAAACACGCGAGGTTGTGAAGCATGTTAAATTACCTGCCGAGGCTTATAGTTGCATTCTTTCTCCTGATAACAAGAATCTTTACATCTCTATCTGGGGTGGAGAAAAAGTAGTAGTTTATAATACGGCAACCGGAAACTTTACTAAGACCATCAAAACCGGGAATCACCCCAACGAATTGCTGCTGAATAAAAAAGGCAGTTACCTGTTTGTTGCTAACGCGAATGACAATTCGGTGTCGGTGATCAATACGGCAACTGAAAAGACTGTTGAGACCTTTTCTACATCGCTTTACCCTACCCGCTTAACCGGTTCAACTACCAACGGACTGGCCTTATCGCCTGATGAAAAAACTTTATATATTGCCAATGCAGATAATAACTGCCTGGCAGTATTTGATGTTTCTAAACCCGGCAGCAGCCATAGTTTAGGTTTTATCCCTGTAGGTTGGTACCCAACCAACGTAAAAACTTTGGGTAATAAAATATTGGTGAGCAATGGCAAAGGCTTCACCTCGATGGCTAACCCGCATGGCCCACAACCTATAAAGAAGACTGACAATAGCAGCTATCAATCCGGTGCAAAAAATGTTAAAGAGCAATACATTGGTGGCTTGTTCAAAGGCATTTTATCTTTTATCAAAGCGCCGCAGGAAGCTCAGCTTAAAGCATATACCAAACAGGTTTATGCCAACACACCTTTCAATACCCAGAAGACTGCTTTGGCTGATGGCGAAGAAGGTAACCCTATCCCGCGCAAACGAGGAGAAAAATCGCCGATCAAACATGTGTTCTATATCATCAAAGAGAACCGTACTTACGACCAGGTTTTGGGCGATATGCCTAAGGGTAACGGCGATACCTCGCTGTGTATTTTCGGCAAACATATAACGCCAAACCATCATGCTATTGCGAACGAATTTGTTTTGCTGGATAATTTTTATGTCGACGCAGAGGTGAGTGCCGATGGGCACAACTGGAGCACCGCCGCTTATGCGACAGATTTTATCGAAAAGACATGGCCAACAAGTTATGGCGGTCGCGGAGGGAATTATGACTCGGAAGGGACACGTGCCGCAGGCGACCCACGCGATGGCTACATCTGGGATTATTGTAAACGTGCAGGCGTAAGCTATCGCACCTACGGCGAGTTTGCAGATGATTATAAACCAAACATCAAAACTTTGCAGGGGCATTATTGTGTACAAGCGCCTAGTTTTGACCTGGATATTAAAGACCTGACACGTGAGGCGATATGGGAGCACGATTTTGATTCATTGTTAGCTATCAAAGCTGTTCCTCAGTTCAACACTGTACGGATTTGTAATGACCATACCAGTGGTCAGCATAAAGGCGCTATATCACCTACCGCAGCTGTTGGTGACAACGACCTGGCTATCGGGAAGTTTTTAGAGCATCTTTCAAAAAGCCCGCTCTGGAAAGAATCCGTTGTATTTATTTTAGAGGATGATGCACAAAACGGCCCGGACCATATCGATGCACACCGATCACCGGCATTCGTTGCGGGCGGCTATGTAAAACGCGGCGCTGTGGTGCATGAAATGTATTCTACTTCAGGCGTGTTACGCACGATTGAGTTGATATTAGGTTTACCGCCAATGAGCCAGTATGACGCGGCTGCCAAACCTCTATATGAATGCTTCTCTAACAAACCGGACTTGACGCCATACATCGCAAAACCAGCTGAAGTCGACCTGGAGCAGCGTAATGTAGCTGATAATGAAAGCAGCCGTCGCTCGCAATTCTTCAATCTTGCAAAAGAGGATAAAGTGCCTGACCTGGATCTGAATGAGGTGATCTGGAAATCGGTAAAAGGTGAAAACTCCGTAATGCCTGCCCCAAAACGCAGCGCATTTGTGATTTTGGAGAAAAAGAAGAAAGATGACGATGATTAAGGTCGGAGCATAGTTTAACTGTCCTAAAGTTTTACCCTCTCTGTCGACGCTGCGCTGGACATCTCTCCCTAAGTTTAGGGAGAGAATTATTATTTCGTCAAGGTTCAGGGTTCTTTTGTTAAAACTAATCTCTGATCTCTAATCGCTGATCACTACTTAACAATTTCCAATTTTATTGGTTAAGTAATCATCGGCCTTTTAGAAAAAATACAGTAATTTGTATTACGCTAACAACCATTAACCAATACCTATGACTACCATTGAAAACGATTTCCTCAAAGTAAGTATCCGCAACAAGGGGGGTGAATTAACTTCCATCTACAACAAAGCTACAGGTGTTGAGCATTTATGGCAGGCTGACCCGGCTGTATGGCCATGGCATGCACCAAACCTGTTCCCGGTTGTAGGTGGGTTGATCGACAATGAATTGCTGGTAAATGGCAAGACTTACAAAATGGAACGTCATGGGTTTAACAGGCAGTCTGAATTGCTGCTGATCGAATCCAGCGAGGCTTCGGCAAGGTTTTCATTACCTTATTCTGATCATACGCTTGAGGTATATCCCTATAAATTTGATTTCCAGATATGTTACGACCTGATAGAAAATGCATTGCGTGTTACTTACAAAGTGATCAACCATGAGCGTGATGTTATTTATTTTTCGGTAGGCGGTCACCCGGCATTTAATGTGCCTTTTAATAAAGACGAAAACTACGAGGATTATTACCTGGAATTCGACGCCGATGATAAACTGGATAAGCATTTGTTATCGGATAAAGGATATTATACCGGCCAAACCGAACCCGTAACGCTTGATAAACACCGGATACCACTTACCCGCGAGATGTTCAAGCAGGATGCCTGGGTATTTAAGAATTTGAACTCGCGCGAGATCACCATAAAAAGCACTAAACACGATCAGAGTTTAGCTGTGGAATTCCCGCATTTTAATTACCTGGGGATTTGGGCCAAACCGGGTGCTGACTTTGTATGTATAGAGCCCTGGTTAGGCTGTGCAGATTCTGAAGGGCAACACGTCGATATTAGTAAAAAGGAGGCGATACAGTCGCTTAAATACGGGCATGTGTTTGAGGCTTCGTTTTATATAAGTGTATAACCCGGCGCGAGGCGGTTGGCGTAGTTTTAATTTCTCATAAAGTACATACCAATGGCGCATGATTCAACAGTACGTTTTAGTAACCGGGTAGCTAACTATGCAAAATACCGGCCCAGCTATCCTGACAAAGTATTGGATCATTTGCAGCACGAATGCCATCTGACACCGGAATCCGTTATTATTGATGTGGGTTCGGGAACAGGCATTTTCACCAAATTATTACTTGATCGTGGGTATACCGTTTATGCAGTTGAACCCAATGAATCGATGCGGCATGAGGCTGAGAAACATTTGAAATCGCTGAATACATTTCATTCTGTAAGTGGCACGGCGGAAGATACTTCTTTACCAGATAAAAGCGCCAACCTGATAGTTTGTGCACAGGCATTCCATTGGTTTAATAATAGAGAAACCAAGGCTGAATTTAAACGCATCCTGGCACCCCACGGGCATGTTGCTTTGATATGGAACAACCGTTGTATTGATGCCGATGATTTCGCGATAGCCTATGAATTACTTCTGACACAGCAAAGTAGCGACTATGAGCGTGTAAATCACCAGAATTTAACTGAGGCTGACTTTGTGGCCTTCTATCAAAATGGCAAATATAAACTGACTATGTTCTCCAACTACCAGGTTTTCAATTTCGAACAATTAGCGGGAAGGGCTTTTTCATCATCTTATGTCCCCGCTGAAGATACACCGGAAGGGCACTTGTTCAGCATTCAATTAAAGGCCATCTTTGATCAGTATCAAACGAATGGGACAGTGATGTTCAGGTATGATACGGAGGTGTATTTGGGGAGACTATAATTATTATCGTCATTGCGAGGAACGAAGCAATCTCCAAACTATGCAGGTCAAGCAAACGTGAATTTCTTAGCGGACGTGCACCAAAATATTCTGGTGCTTTGAATGTCCTATGTAGAGATTGCTTCGTTCCTCGCAATGACGTATGATGTATAGAGAGACGCGATGCACCGCGTCTCTACAATAATGACATATTAGAATAACCCCAATTGCCCGTTATCATCCATCTCAATATCATCCGGGTTGGTGATCTCAAAATCGACTTTCTTATGCGTGGTCTCTTCTGATTTTTGTTCTGGTTCAGCAGATTTTTCGGTTGGCTTCGGTGCCTCTGGTTTTGACTCTTCAGATTTTGGTGATGACGCTTCCGGCTGTACTTCTGCTTCACCTATCTCTTCTGTCTCTGCTACTGGCTCCGGCTCTGTTTCCTCCGGTTCTGGATTAATTTCAGACAACAACTCCACCGATTTTATGGGATGCTGCGATAAACGGTTACCCATCGCTTTCATACCTTTAACATCAATGAGTGTTGACAAGTCGACCTCCATTGTTTCCGGGGTTTCGGTTTTGCCTTTAAGCTGATCTACCTTCACCAGCACCTGTGCTGCGCCTGATATCAATATCAATTTCGAGCCGCCTTCTTCGCTAATGATGCTGGTTTGTTTGCCTAAGCTGGTATTCTCGAACACAAAGCGCTTCACCATATAATTTTTCGATTTCCCTTCAAGCTGGATTACCGAATAAACCTTCTCCGGTTCATACTTCTCGATCAGGATCATCTTATCATCAAAGTGGTTATTCAGGTCGAAGTTGGTCAGTTCGTATACTCCGTTATTTATAACAGTCAGTATACGGTCGTCACCGTCAAATTCGCCCAGGTATTTGCCCCTGCCATCTACGTTCAGGCGTTTTAGTATATCGTCATACCAAATTTTTCGTCCCGCCAGGGTAGAAACACCTTTGCTTTTCAGTACGATCTTCTTTATCGGATATTTGGTGATGATATTACCCATCGAGGCGCGGCCTTTGATGGCGATCAAGGCAAAATCCTCGTCAAACTGCAGCTTACGAAGCTTCGAGTGCGGCTTTAATTGAACGTTCACCACTTCAGCCTCGCCGTTCGGATTGGCAGAGAAGTACAATACCTTTGAGCCTTTTGATCCTTTGGTCAGGTCGTATTCCTTATCGCGGGTCACACCAACCACGCTGAAACGTTTGATATAACCAACCCCGCTCTGACCATCCTTGTAGATCATATTGTAAACCGTGCGCTCGTCATTCTTTTTAAAGACGGCTACGTGTTCGATATCCTTCCCTACAAACACCTTGTCCTGAACCTTAGTAATAATGCATTTGCCATCGTTCCGAAAAACGATGATCTCGTCAATGTCCGAGCAATCGCACACAAACTCATCCTTGCGCAAACCCGTGCCAATAAAGCCGTCGACCTTGTTCATATATAGCTTCACATTGGCCAATGCCACCTGCGCGGCTTCTACCTTGTCAAAAGTGCGTAGTTCGGTTTTACGTTCTCGACCCTTGCCATATTTATCCTTCAGCTTCTGGAACCAGGCAATAGCATAATCGTTCAGGTGTTTCAGATGATGCTTTACTTCCTTTATCTCGCCTTCCAGCGCCTTCATCTGCTCATCAGCCTTTTTCACGTCAAAGCGGGTGATGCTGCTCATCGGTTTATCGATCAGCTTCTTATAATCCTCGGGCAATATCTCGCGGTAAAATTGAGGGAAGAATGGCGTAAACAAACCATTCAATACATCAACCACCAGTTCGAAACTTCCGGCGGTTTCATAGTCCGGGTGCTTGTACATCCCCTCCTGGATAAATATCTTCAACAATGAGCTAAAGAATATCTTCTCCATCAATTCTTTCAGCCTGATCTGTAATTCCAGTTTCAGCAACTCTTTGGTGTAATGCGTGCTCTCGGTGAGCATGTCATTTACACTGATGAAGCGCGGCTTATCATTCTGGATCACACACGTGTTTGGCGATATAGAGACTTCGCAATCGGTAAAGGCATATAGCGCATCAATAGTCACATCAGGCGATATACCTGGCGCCAGGTGAATGATGATCTCCACATTGGCAGCCGTATTATCCTCAATCTTCTTGATCTTGATCTTACCCTTATCATTCGCCGAGATCACGCTATCTATCAAACCACCGGTAGTAGTGCTAAATGGTATTTCGGTGATCGCCAGTGTCTTTTTATCCTTCTCGATGATCTTCGCACGAACCCGCACTTTTCCACCGCGTTGACCTTCATTATAGGCGGAACAATCAGCCATGCCCCCTGTGAGAAAATCGGGCACCAGGTTTGGTCTTACGCCTTGCAAAACACCGATTGAAGCATCCAATAACTCCACAAAGTTGTGCGGTAATATTTTGGTTGCTAGGCCTACAGCGATACCCTCAGCGCCCTGTGCCAACAGCAAAGGAAACTTAACTGGTAACGTAATTGGTTCTTTATTACGACCGTCATAACTGGCCTGCCATTCGGTGGTATCCGGGTTAAAAACAACCTCATTGGCAAATTTTGATAAACGCGCCTCGATATAACGTGGTGCAGCGGCCGAGTCGCCGGTTACCGGGTCGCCCCAGTTACCCTGGCAATCTATCAGCAGGTTCTTCTGCCCTATCTGTACCATGGCATCGCCAATAGAAGCATCGCCATGCGGGTGATACTTCATGGTATTACCGATCACGTTCGCAGCCTTATTGAAACGACCGTCGTCCATTTCCTTCAGCGAGTGCAGGATACGGCGCTGTACCGGTTTCAAACCATCGTTGATATGGGGAACCGCACGATCCAGGATCACATAAGACGCATAATCCAGGAACCAGTTTTCGTATAACCCGTTGAGCGAGGTTACATTGTGTAGTTTTTCGTTATTATTTTCAGATAGATTGTTACTCAGATCTTCACTCATTCTTAGCTAAAAAATATAGATGGGTAAAGATAGGGATAATGTGCAGATGTGCGGATGTGCAGTTGGGAGGATTTAATCAACATTTGAACATTGGTTGGAGAGGGTTGGAGAGGGTTGTAGAGGTTGGATTAGTTGTATTGATAAAAAATTAGGAATAAGCGATTGTGCGCAGATGCAGGGAATTTCCTAAATTTATTTTATGCAAAGGAAGGCACTCAAAAAAAGAACCAGCATCATAGGATTTGTGAAGGAGCACAACGCAATTATAGAAGGGATAAATGCCGGACTTGCTGACGTGAAAGCGGGAAGAATATACACTCACAAAAAAGCGATGATTCATATCGCTCAAAAGTTCGAGTCGTTGAAACACAAAACCAAGTAAAATTGCTTCATCTGCACATCTGCATATTCTCACATCTGCACATCCGCTACTCCTTCCTCATCTCCCGTATCATCACATTATAAGGCCATTTTCTTAACATCGCATTTATAGTATTCACTATACGTTTCGCTCTTGTTTCGCTGGTTTTTGCGCTCTCTATCCACTTAATAAAATAGCCCCTGTGTGAGGCAGGCAGGCTATTAAAAAACTCAAAGGCTTCTGGTTCAAACTCAAAGCATTCCAACAGATAATCCGGAACTTCAACTTTGAAATCCTTGTCTTCTTCTATCCTTACCTGTAATGTGGCGCCGGCATGTTTACGTATGCCTTTCCGTATCTCGGCCCTTAACGCTAATATAAATTTACCTTCACCCATGGGCATCAATGCCATGCCACTGATCGCGAATGCATCCAATGTCCCCTTTATCCTGAACGATTTTTTATTACCCGGTTTCATCTGTTGGGCTATGTCAGCGGGTACCTCAATGTAAGTCCAACCGGTCTTTTCACCCTGTTCACCAAACTGTAAGATCATCGTAGTAAACTCAACCATTGCAAGTGCAAATTAGTCAATATCTCAAAATGTCAAAACATTGTAACGAATGTTAAATGTTTGTTAAAATCGGTCTTTTCGCCACTTTTTAGTGTAACGAAGCGCTATGTGCTCCTGTCTTATAGATATAAATCAAATTTTAACCTCAAATACCAATATTATGAAAACGATTAGAGCAATGATGATGGGACTGGCTTTATTATTGGCATGCGGCATCTCCCAAGCTGCGCCAATAGGTCACGGAAATTCTAAAGATCAGGTTATCGACACTTACTTAAACGCAGTGGTTCATGGCAAACTAGCCGGTGTTGATGATGCAATAGATGATGACGCACAATTCTATATGAAACGCGGCGAGCGTGTGAATACATTGTCTAAATCACAAATTCTTGATGCGCTGGAGGCAAACGCTAATGTGGAGCAGAACTGTCAATGCACAAAATCAGTTATACAGGATGACGAATTAAAGAAGGTGCTAAAGGTGGATATGAAATACGCTGATTATACACGCACAGATGTAATTACTGCTGAACCTGCCGGTTCCGGATGGAAAATAACGAAGGTGGAAACCTCATTTAAATAAAGGGTGATTATTGTTTTTGTTTTGTATGAATAAGGCCCGGTGACGGGCCTTATTCGTTTTCATAGGTATAGATGTCCGATTTATCTGAACCACACCGCCTTTAATCAGGTTGGGGCGATGTGGAGAAAATGGCATTGATGATGCAGGGCGAGTAACGTTCTTCCCGGTGTCCTTTAAAGGTTATTCTCCTTGTTTTACTCTTTCAATCTGATCCGGAACCAGGCCGTGAGCTTCCTTGTGAGTTTGGATAATGGCCGTTGAATCAGGTGCCTGCGAAAAGCAAACTACTACGCCGTTCTTTTCATTTACCCAGTAGTTGATAAAATTCACACCGTATTTCTTTTCAACAGCCAGGTCCTTCTGATGTGCTCCGGCTACATCTTTAGCGGTAACCTTACCGGGACCGAGGTGATGAATATCCAGGAAATAGCTTCCGGCATTCGTCGATGCTGACTCCTGTCCGGCATTTACCTGGTATATCTGTTGAGGTAAAAGACCGTGTGCCTTTGCATGAGTTTTGCGTATGGCCATTGAATCGGGTGCCGAAGACAGGCAGTAAACATTACCGTCTGCTTCGTCTACCCAGTATTTAATAAATTGTACGCCATACTTCTTTTCAGTGGCCAGATCTTTCAGATGCGCGTTGGCTACATCTTCATAGGTTACGGAACCTGGTTTAAAATGATGTACATCCAGGTACAGGTTGTTTTTTAATGATTTTGAGTCAGTTTGTGCATATAGGTTTGCCGAGAAACCGGCAAACAAAAATGCTGCAATAATAAATGAGGTTTTCATGATGTTTAACTTTTTGGGTTGACTATTAAAATTTCCGATACAAAGGAACTGCGGATATTGCTCCCCGATGTCAGACATTTACCCTATATTACCATGCCTTCCGCCTTATTTTATATACTTCGCCTCACGACACCCTATATATTTAAAATAGGTATTCTCTATGGTTTATATAGGGGATTTCCCTGTGATACCGGAACGACTATGCATTTAGTTTTGCAGCACTATTAAAACAGCCCGGGTAATTATTAAATATTGATCATATCATACTTATGATTTGAGATAATACGGGTATATTTACTATGTATATTGTATTGATTAACAGGAGCATTATACCATAAAGGACTGACCCAACCCTAAAGATTATTACTCCGTATTTATACTTACCAAATATGGAATTGATTGAAAGAGCAGACTTTCTAAACACACTGCATAATAAATTTCAGAACATCGCAGATGCCGAGGGTCATTGCCTTTTAGTGAGCGGGGAAGCCGGTATAGGGAAAACTTCCCTGGTGCGGGCCTTTTGCCAGGAGATAAAAAAAGAGTGTAAAATATTACAAGGTACATGCGATGCGTTATTTACCCCTCGCCCACTAGCCCCGCTTTATGACATTGCCTGGCAGATGCAAAGCGATGTGATGGAACGCGTGAAGGACAAAAAGGACCGAACCGAATTATTCACCAACCTATTACAGGAGTTATGCAGCCAAAACGAGCCTATTGTACTTATTTTCGAAGATGTGCACTGGGCCGATGAGGCCACGTTGGATTTTATCAAGTTCCTGGCAAGGCGCATTACCCAATTGCATTGCCTTTTTATACTTACTTTCCGGGATAACGAGATCGTCTCCGGACATCCACTTCGGAATGTTTTTGGGCAGCTGCCACGTGATGTATTCACACGTTTGCAACTCACCGCTTTGTCAAAAGAAGCTGTTGAAACTATGGCTGCCGAAAAAGGCTATAGTGGCGAAAGCGTTTATAGCATTTCAGGCGGAAATCCTTTTTATGTAACCGAGATTCTGGCAAGCTACAGTGTTGGCGTGCCGGATAATGTAAAAGATTCTATCCTGTCGGTTTACAATCGTCAAACCGAAAAGACTAAAGAGGTTTGGAAGTTTCTTTCAGTACAACCCACAGGTTTCGAAACTGGTTGCCTGTTAAAAATGGATCCTTCGTGCGTAGAGGCTCTTGAACTTTCTTTGGACTCGGGCATTATACTGCACGAACAAAACAAGGTATTTTTCAAACATGAACTGTACCGCCGGACCATCGAGGCCTCCTTGTCGCCACTTTTGCGGGTATCTTTAAACAAGCGTATCCTCGATTTATTCCTGGAAGAATTTGAACAAAAAGGAGAGATAGAACGAATCATTCATCACGCAAAAAACGCTAACGAATATGAGTTGGTGACACAGTATGCCCTGATCGCTGCCAAACATACTTCCTGTATTGGAGCCCATATTGAATCGGCCAAGTTATTTTTCTCGGCAATAGAATACTACCAGGGCAGTGATAAAAACAAACTGCATGAGTTGTATGAGGGCTATGCTTACGAGTGCTATCTCATCAACAAACACAAAGATGCGATCATCTTCATGAACCGTTCGCTTAAGCTTTGGGAGGGTGAAGATGATAAAGAAAGATCGAGCGATTGCATGCGCTTTTTATCGCGACTGTATTGGGTTGACGGCAATCGCAAACAATCAGAAAAATTCGCTGCAAAAGCTATCGAACTGTTAGATAACGAACCCGATTCAAAGTCTAAAGGGTTATCGTACAGCAACCTGGCACAGTTAACCATGATCTATAATCAATACCCCGAATCTATATACTGGGGAGAGAAAGCTATGTTAATTGCAAAGGAATTAAATGACGAAGACATCCGTGCGCACGCATTAAATAGTATCGGCACTGTAAAAATGCGATTGCCATACTACAAGCAGGAAGGACTCGACCTGATGCACCAAAGCCTGGAAATTGCTTTGCGAAATTCTTATCATGAGCATGCTGCCAGGGCCTACTCTAACATGGGTTCCAATAGTGTCGTGCTTAGAGATTATGAATTCGGAAGGACAATTTTGGAAACAGGACTTAAGTATTGTGATGACCTGGACATGGATATGTGGGTGAATTATATGCTGGTACATATGTGCCGTCTGAAATTGGAAACAGGCCAATGGAGCGAAGCTTATACAATTGCCGAAAATCTAATCAATAACACCAACCAGGGGATCTTTTTCAAAACCGGCGCACTTGCAGTATTGGCGACCATTAAAATGCGAAGGGGCGATACAGACGTTGTACCTATCCTGCTGGACGCGAAAGACAAAGCATTCAGTACTATGGAATTACAGCGGATCATTCCTGTACTGGCGGCCCTGCTGGAGTATGAGTGGATAACCGGAAAAGCTTTGACTGACGACAGGGCCATTGATTATACTATCACCATGCTGGAGCAGGCTGGGGGTGTTGATATGGACAACAAGTTTGTATACTGGTTATTAAAAGTCAGAAAAAAGTATGAGCCCTTTCATAAGTCGCACAACGAGTATAACGATCCTAAACTATGGGAACGATTAGGGTGCCCTTATGAGCAGGCCCTATCCTTATTCGCCGGGGATGAAACAGATAAAAGGAAAGCGCTAGCTATGGTACAGGAATTAGGCGCCACAGCCGTGTATGAAAAGCTAAAGATGGAAATGCGGGCATCAGGCATTAAAAGTATTCCAAGAGGAATGCGTGAAAGCACACGGGCCAACATTGCCCGCCTGACAGAACGCGAGGTAGATGTTTTAAAACTATTAAAGGAAGGTATGCAAAATAAGGAAATAGCCGACAGGCTTTTTATTTCAGCCAAAACGGTCGACCATCATATCACATCTATACTTTTTAAGCTGGATGTAAACTCAAGAGTAAAGGCCGTGCACGAGGCCATCAACCTTGAAATTATAAAATAGGGTGTGCATTCCCCATATATAGGGTATATCCCTATTATACAGGATAATGCAGGTATCTACCTTTGTTATCGTAATCAAACATTAAAAACTGTTAGTATGAAAAAATTTGTAATCGAAAGAATTTTACCGGGAGCCGGAAATCTTTCACCAGAAGAATTGCAAGCTATATCGCAACTGTCATGCGATGTAGCCCAGCAAATAGGCAAGCCCTATCATTGGATCCAATCCTACGTTACTGATGACAAAATATATTGTGTACACATAGCCGAAAGCGAAGAAGTGATACGTGAGCATGCCCGTTTGGGAAACTTCCCTATCAATACCGTATCAGAGGTAAGAACAATTATCGACCCTCTGACCAGTAGCCTGTTAAAATAACAGCTTCTTTCTGCCTATTCAATAAATAAAAAACATGTTAAATCTATTTCAAGCCACCCGCTTAAAGGGCTGGACAGGGGAACTTTTGTTTCAATTGTATAAGTATAAATTCAAAATAACAACATTAATATCTATGACTATGAAAATCATAAAAGAAGTAATGATAGGCCTGGTACTCGTACTGGTCGTCAGTGGTGCAAATGCATCCACATCACCCAGGCGCATCGACCTGAGTAAGTTTCGTGCGGTGAACACTTATATCAACGCCGTAGTTCACGGCAAGTTGAATAATGTTAAAGAAGTAATTGATGACGATGCCTTTTTCAACATTCAGCACGGCAATAAATACAACACTGTAAATAAACCAGAAGTGCTTTATGCCTTAAGCTGGACCGAAAACATGGAGCAAAAATGCAAATACAGCAAAAGCATTGTTTGGGAAGATGCCGGCTTAAGCATATTGAAATTAAATATGAAGTATGCTGATTTTACCCGCACCGACCTGGTTACGCTACAACGCGCCGGTGCCGAATGGAAAATTACGAAGGTGGAAACCTCATTTAAATAAATCGGTTAAGTTAGATTAGTTAGTAGTAGAAGGCCCGGAAGCGGGCCTCTTCTTTTCCACCTCCTGTCGTTCTTAATTCACATAAGGCTTCAGCACCTTTTGCCAGCGATCGTACCCTTTGCTGTTCAGGTGCAGGTAATCGTTTTCAAAAAGTGAAGAATCGGGCCTGGTGGTTCCTGGTTTATATATTGATGGGTTCATATCGATATACAGGCTGTTTGGTTTGCCTGCAAGATACTTTTTCACCATTCTGTTCGCCTTCTTTACTTCCGGGTAAAATTGGGCGCGGACAGGTGAATATTTTGGCGACATGTAATAGATCTTCGCCTTTGGTAGTTTCTTTCTGATCATCGACCAAAGGATTTTAAAATCGGCATAAACCGAGTCAGCAGGTCTGCCTGCAGCAATATCATTCTCTCCGGCATAAATAAATATTTTCCTTGGATGATAGGGGAACAAAATATAAGGTGTGTAGTATTTTTTCACTTGCCATATTTCACAACCACCAACTCCTCTGCGGATGATTGGTTTACCTGCAAATCGCTGTTCCAGGTCGGTCCATTTGCGGATGGACGAGCTGCCGATAAACAAAATACCATTCGGCTTGGGAAAGCTTAAACTGTCCTGGTGTTTAAAATCCCTGATCTCGTTATCAAATGGGAAACCGCTTTGAGCGAATGTAGTCAAGCTGACGATAGATAAAATAGTCAGCAGTATTAGTTTTAGTTTCATAGGTTTTTGTTGGTTAGCCTGTCTTCAAAAAACAAAAATGGCAAAAAAGTTTCGACGCCGGTTGCCACCCAGACAGGTCCTTGTTGGCAATACAGTAACATTTTTATTGCATTACCTTGTTTCTTTTCATATTCGGCTAAAACCTGTAAACAGGCGCCGCATGAGGTAACAGGCTTTATTAATTGAAATTCGTCGGTATGTGCAGTAACCGCCATGGTTTTTATATGGTCATCAGCATGGTTGGCACCCCAATTAAATAAGGCCACCCGCTCGGCGCAAAGTCCTGATGGATAAGCTGCATTTTCCTGGTTGCTGGCGTGTAATATTTTACCGCTTTTCAACCTCATGGCTACCCCAACCCTGAATTTGCTGTATGGGGAATGAGAGGTCTTAAGTGCTTTAACCGCCTCATCGCAAAGCTGCTGGTCGGATTGTTCCAGTTCCTCCAAAGAGGCATATTCCTTAAAATTTATTTTTATTTCGTGTTCGGTCATTTTATATCCGCTCAATTAAAAAGGGGATACAAGATAAGGAATAATAAACTAAAAGCCTTATTATAAAAATATAGCGACGGGTTTGAAACCCATCGCCACATTTTTGACGGATTACTTATACTAATTTTTTATTCCTGGCGCTTAATAAATAAATCCCCGCCGCCAATCCAGCTACTAACGCCCCTGCAATATACTTCCTGTATGGCTTGGGTTCTGACGGAATTTCAAAGCCACCATTCGTGCTCATTCCATAATCAACGGTATTGAAGATATTACCATTTGTAGGTGGCAGTGAGCCCGCACCTTTAAAATACCTGCGCATGGCAAATCCGGTTAGTTTGGTTGTCAGTTCGGGGAACAGGGCATGTGATATTTTTAATGCCAGTGATGCGCCACCGATGTATTTATTTGATCTGGGCGAAACAGCCAGCTGCACCATTGCCTCTGCAACCAATTGCGGGTCATAAACTGGCGGAGCTGGTTTTAATACTTTGTTGGTGTAGTTTCCTGCGTGATGAATCCCGGGAGTGTCTAAAAACGCAGGAAACAGATCGCACACATGAATATCGCGCCATACAGCCAACTCAGCCTTTAAAGCTTCTGAGAATCCTCTCAATCCAAACTTACTGGCGGTATAACCGGCACTGTACGGCACCGGTATAAAACCACTAATTGATATATTATTGATCAGTACGCCGCTTTGCTGTGCTTTAAAAATAGGCATCACCGCGTGTGCTCCATAAATATATCCCAGCAGGTTTGTGCGGATCACCTGCTCATGAACCTCAACAGGGGTATAACCAAATTCGCCCGCAGCCAGTACACCCGCATTGTTGATCCATACATCTATCCTTCCCGCCCAATCATTTGCTGCATTAGCCAGGTTGATCACGGAACCCGGATCGGTAACATCCGTAGCAACTACCAGCACTGTTGCACCAAGCCGGTCACATTCATGAGCAACTTCGTTTAAAGTTTCTTCATTTCGCGCGGCTAGTATAAGTGCAGGCTGATACTTAGCGAACTCGAATGCTGCTGCGCGACCAACACCACTCGACGCGCCGGTGATCACTATTGCCTTATTTGTTAATTCTTCGTACAAGTTCATAGAGTGATAACTGTTCGTTTCACTTTATGTTTCTACGGAGTTCGATTTCTAAATTTATTTTATTTAATATAGCCCCGCTTATCACAAACTTATATGAAGAAGTATTTATACCTGATCCTTGTCTTAGCATTTATTTGTTCGTGCAAACGGAATACCTCGACGACTAAAAAATCGCCCGCTATCGGAAAGGCCGATAGTACAAAAACGGTACTCCCCTCCATAAAATTTAATAATCCCATCTTAAAGCAATACCAGGATTTCGTCGGCTCACTTGATACAAATGATATGACTACCACAACCAAAGCTGCGGAGAAGTTTGAGGCCTTGTTTAAAGGTCAGGATCAAAATACCTGTGACACCGCTTTCATTATTTTCGATAAATATTATGGGCAATTAACCAATGTATTGGATGATCGTCATCAAAAGGACACTGTTAATAATTACGATAAGTATTTACTGTATGAAGATTCTTTAAAGCATTTGCCTCAAAAAATTAAACAATACTTAGATAAATTAAGGGTTAATGGTTTCATGACTACTGTATCAGAAGGGGCTTCGTACGTAACAGAAGACAAAGACTTTGTAGCCAAATGGTTTTATCACTACGTATCTCCGGCAATGAAAGAATATCTTAGCCAACTAAATAAAGAGTCAAAAGACATCATTGAGGAAGATGCGTCAATTCTTATTGATTCAAAAGAATTAGTTGATGTAACAGTTTGGTGGGAAAAATTCGCAAACAGTAATCCGCATTTTCTTTTACATAAAGAAGCCCGGGATAATTTCTCAGGTAGCCTTGAGATATTACTCGAAGGCTCCGATAACTCGTCAGTATGGGATACCCTATCGAATAAATTATCTTCTTATTTTAAAGAAGCGTATGAATATGCAGAAATCAAATATCCATCATCAGAAACAGCCAGAAAAGTAGCACCTTACTATAAACTTTTATTAGCGGGTAAAAAAGCCAGCGCAGACAGCCTTTTAAAAGTTTATTTCAAAAGTAGATAAGTCATAAAAATAGCGATGGCCTTTTTTAAACCCATCGCTATAAATCTTTCATCAGCGCAATCTACTAATCACATTAATCAGCGGTTCAGACAGCTACCGGCAACTCCTCTTCCGGCTCAGTTGTTATAGTCGGATTAACAGTTTCGTCATCCTTTTCAACCCTCAACTCGCGTATAATGTGCTGCTGGCGATCGGGCGTATTTTTGCCCATAAAGTATTCCAACAAACTCTTGATATTGGCGTCTTTAAGGATAACCGGATCAAGGCGGATATCTTTACCGATAAATAGTCCAAATTCTTCTGGTGAAATCTCTCCTAATCCTTTGAATCGTGTTATCTCGGGCTTATTACCCAATTTAGCTATGGCATTGCGACGTTCTTCGTCGCTGTAGCAATAGATGGTTTCTTTCTTATTTCTAACCCGGAATAACGGCGTTTGCAGGATAGAGACATGGCCTGCTTTTACCAAATCCGGGAAGAACTGCAGGAAGAAGGTCATCATCAGCAGGCGGATGTGCATACCATCCACATCGGCATCAGTAGCTATTACGATATTATTATAACGCAAGCCATCCAGGCCGTCCTCAATATTCAAAGCGTGTTGGAGCAGGTTGAACTCCTCGTTCTCATAAACCACCTTCTTGGTCAGTCCGTAACAGTTTAAAGGCTTACCTTTCAGGCTAAAAACTGCCTGGGTTTGCACATCACGCGATTTCGTAATAGAACCGCTGGCCGAATCACCTTCGGTGATGAATAATGTGGTATCCTGCTTACGCTCGTGGTTATCTTCGAAATGCAATTTGCAATCGCGCAGTTTACGATTGTGCAGAGATGCTTTCTTGGCACGTTCGTTAGCCAGCTTTTTGATACCGGCAATGTCCTTACGCTCGCGCTCCGATTGCAGGATACGTTTTAACATTGCGTCGGCAGTAGCTGGATTTTTATGCAGGTAATTGTCTAATTCCTTCTTAACAAAATCATTGATAAAAGTACGAACAGAAGGGCCTTCCGGACCAATATTCAGTGAGCCCAATTTGGTTTTGGTCTGTGACTCGAACACCGGCTCCTGCACTTTGATCGCGATAGCACCGATGATAGAAGCGCGGATATCAGAAGCGTCAAATTCCTTTTTGTAGAACTCTTTCAATGTCTTCACCAAAGCCTCGCGGAAGGCCGCCTGGTGCGTACCACCCTGTGTAGTATGCTGACCGTTTACGAAGGAATAATACTCCTCGCCATATTGCTGCCCGTGGGTCATCGCTATTTCTATATCCTCCCCTTTCAGGTGGATGATCGGGTAACGCATGGTCTCCTGGTCTGCGTTACGTGCCAGCAGGTCGTGAAGGCCTTTTTCAGAAAGATATTTCTGACCGTTAAAGTTGATCGTCAGACCTGCATTCAGGAACACGTAGTTCCAGATCATGTTCTCAACAAACTCCGGTATAAAATGGTAATGCCTGAAAATGCTGTCGTCTGGCGTAAAATTGATGGCTGTGCCGTTGCGCTGGGTAGTTTCCTTTTCGGCATCTTCGCGTGTCAGTTCCCCTTTTGCAAATTCAGCTATTTTAGTTTTTCCGTCACGGTAGGACTGTACCATAAAAGCATTTGAAAGTGCGTTCACTGCCTTGGTACCCACACCGTTCAAACCCACCGATTTCTGGAAAGCTTTGCTATCATATTTACCGCCCGTATTGATCTTGGATACGCAATCGATCACCTTACCCAGCGGTATGCCACGACCGTAATCACGCACGCTCACTTTATGATCGCTCAGGTTGATATCAATGGTTTTACCGGCCCCCATCACAAACTCATCAATAGAGTTGTCGACAATCTCCTTCAACAACACATAGATACCGTCGTCATAAGCCGAGCCATCGCCCAACTTACCGATGTACATACCGGGGCGCAGGCGTATGTGTTCTTTCCAGTCGAGCGACCGTATACTATCTTCACTATAATCAATCGGTTGTGCCATTTATTTTATTCGTTGTAAAGTTGAAACGTTGTAAGGTTGCAAAGTTATACCCGCAATGTTGTAAAAATATTTGATCGGGCCGGCAAAAATATGCCAACTTTTCCACATTTGGGGTTGTTTAAATTTTGAATAGAATTTAATTGCGCTAAACTCTCCCAGGTAAAATCAAAATGTTAAATGGAAATGGCCCATTGGGCCTACCGCTTTGTAGCAAAAAACAACCAATATGCTTGGTGCCGCGTAGCGGCTACCCGCCATCAAGCAGGTAAACGCATTGTATTGTTCCAAATCAGAAATGCCGGTAAAGGATAACCCCTAACGGGGCAAAACTTATTTTCTTTTATTGGCTACAAAGCGGTAGACCCTACAGGTCAAAAAAGCAATACTATCAAAAAAAATATAATAGCATAGCAGCAAGCATAGGATAGAGTTTACCTATTTTCCCATCTGTAAAAACCTCAGGATTTAAATCTCAGGCTCTTGGCAGCCTTGAAAATATTCTTAAAAAAGCCCGAGCCTTTTTCATTGCCGAAGCATATGGCAACGATGGTACCTACGTGATCCTTATGTAAGGTAATAAGCAGTGCATATTTGTAATGCTTGGTTTCATTCGCGTCAGCTAGGTCTATTAGGTAGGTTTTGCCTTCTGTCGCGTTATACCGGGCCAGGTAATCTGGTGGGATAATGGTAGTGAAATAATTTTGTCCTCCGCTTAGTTCCTCGGCCAGCGTTACGCCTGTCTTATTGTATAGCGAATCGGGGTTGTCATCTGTTTTGGTTGTATCGCTTACCATATGGGCAAAACCAGCTAATGCTCTTCGTTGTGATCGGACGTTAAACCATACTTCAAATTCTTCACCGGGCAACTCCAATGCATAATCGAACGATAAGGTATCATTCTTTACAGTTCTTATCTCTTTAAATCCCTCAGGTGCTATATAAGCTACATTCGCCTCATTAGCCAGTTTTACAAAGTTTTTGAGCTGTTTGCTTTGGGGTTTACCCGCTGCATGACTCACCTGTTGCGCCATTGCAGAAGCAGTGGTGCCGCTAAGCATCAAAATCAATAGCAGATGCTTAAAGCAACGTGAAAAAATTGCAGTGAAACGCATTGTGATCGGTCGGTCAATAAGTTTAACAGGGTCAAAACAAATTTATGATAAATTTAGATAATACCTATCATAAAAGGTTTAACTATCTGATTAGATTTAAATTAGACTTCGCTACGTTGTCGCCCGTTCACAAAGCGCTCGATCATCATTGCAGCGACTGTATCGCCTGTAGCATTAAGCAGGGTAGCGACTGGATCGATCAACGTTCCGACAATAATAGCAGGTGGCAATGCTTCAGGCGGAAGACCATATGCTGAGATAAAAAGTATCTCACCAACATAACCGCCGTTGGGGATACCGCCTTCAACAACGCTGACCAGAACAGTCATGCCCAATGCCAGCATGATAGTAGCCGGGCTGTCAAATCCTCTGCCGAACATGCTAAATACTACGGCCATTTTTAAAATAGATGATATGCTCGAACCATCTTTATGCAAGGTTGCACCTAACGGGATAGTGATGCCGGTCACCATATCCGAAACGCCCATCTTTTTGGCAGCGTCCAGGTTGGCTGGAATAGTTGCTATACTGCTGCAGGTGCCTACTGCAGTAGCCGATGGGATGATGTTATTTCTCCAGTAGGTTTTGATGCCTTTTATACCGCCTGCTACAAATGCATAAAATGAGAATCCGGTTATATAAATAAAAATACTAACACCGTAACCAATGCCCATCGTATGCGCATAAGTGCCGAACAGCGATGGACCGAAGTAAGCTACCTGGTAAGCAAAATAAGCACCAAGTCCTATCGGTCCCACTTTCATGATCAGTATAAATACCTGTTGAAATACCTCGTTGCCGGACGATAGGAAATTTCTGAAGTTCTGCCCCTTCTCTCCTGCCTTCAATGCACCAAATCCTGTTATGATAGCGAAGATGATCATCGCCAGCATATTCTTTCGCGACAGCAATTCATAAAAATTACCTGTGCTGAGTATCTGCGTGATCTGATCGCCGGTTATAGATTTGTTGATGTTTTGTACCGCATTGCCAGAAGATGTGGCTGGCGGATGAATAGGAAACAACGTTACCGCAACAATGGTTACCACCGCAGCAATAAGAACTGTAGCCAGGAAAGTGGCCGTCATCACACCGATGATCTTTCCTAAATTTTGTGTGCCCTTCACATTAGCTATGGCGGAAGCGATCCCAAAGAAGACCAAGGGAATAACCGCCACAAAAAGCAAATTCAGGAAGATATCACCGATCGGTTTAATTACCTCCGCCTGTTTACCAAATAGGATGCCAATAACACTACCGATGATGATGCCGCCCAGTAGCCAGAAGATACCGCTGTAGTTATCTATCCAATTTTTCTTTTTTGGCATTTCCGAAAATAGCACAATAAAGTTATAGTGCCAATAACTCTTGCTCTCGTAGACTGTCCTAAATTTTTACCCACTCTGTCATTGCTTCGCTCGACATCTCTACCTAAGGGTAGGGAGAGAATTATTTTTGTTATTATGATAAAATTGATTTTTAGCCCCTCCCCTGAACTCAGGGGAGGCTGGGTGGGGTAAAATCTGCGGCATGCTGGTTACCTGTCCTAAATTCCTACCCTCTCTGTCGACGCTGCGCTGGACATCTCTCCCTAAGTGTAGGGAGAGAACTATTTTTGTTGTCAATTAAACAGTAAGTCCGGCGTTATCAACTTCTTATCCATCGTTCCCGGAGCGATCACATACATACGTATTGCTGTCACCGGTCTTCTGCGGGAATTAGCGGGCGGGGCGGTGTAAAAATGTTTTAGGGTGATTTTGTGATAGCCTTTCAGCAGTGACAGCGCGCCTTCTTCATCACCTATTTTATTGCCATCTATTTCCAACCCGGTATCGGTATAGTTAGTTAACGAGAAGTTGTAGATACCATCTGATGGCAGGTTGATGTAGCCGGTATAGACAATTCCTGCATCAGGGTAGGTCGTTCTGCAATCGGCGGTTTCCAGGGTTTTGGCTATGCCGGAATCAGCTGGCTGGGCATATTCAAACTGGTCGGGAGAGGTGAATATGCCTTTCATCAGTTTATATTTAAGTCCCTGGTTGTTGCCGGTGTAGTTGGCAGGTGCTACAGGCGACTGGTTGAACATCACCGTTTTGGTTGGCAAACTGCGTCTTCCTGAAGGGGTGATCACCACGGTTTTAAATACGCGTTTTTCACCCGGCGGAACGTTGATTGTTACAGGCGAATCATAGCCCCAATCCGTATCCAGCGGATCGCGGCCATTGAAGGTCATATGTATTTTTGCTCCGGGCACTACCGATTTTGGTGCCATTACAAATTGGGAGCCTATCATCATCGTATCGATCACATCGAAAGCTGTCGGCACGCGATAGTTATAGTGCATGGCATCCAGTCGCGCGAAATGCTTGGCTAAACGTACCTCTGAAAAATCTTTATAATCCTTTTTTTCAGGGTCGCTCCAGGCAATTTCTGATAAGGCAAATAAGCGCGGCATGACCTGGTATTGTAGTTTTTCGACTGTCGGTACATATTCTGTCCATAAATTGCCCTGTACGCCTACAATGTATTTCTTTTCGTCATCGGTAAGCACTTTTGGAACGGGATCATAATTGTAAGTCTCATTAAGTGTTGCATATCGGCCAAATGAAACCGGCTCCAATGGCGAGCGACTTTGATAGTGATCAAAATATAAGCCGGTGGTTTGCGCCGTCATGATCACATTGTGTTTTTGTTTTGCAGCGGCAATGCCCCCTTGTTCACCTGTCCAGCTCATTACCGTTGCATTTGGAGCTAATCCCCCCTCAAGTATCTCATCCCAACCGATGATACTGCGACCTTTTGAATTGAGGAATTTCTCCATCCGCTGGATAAAATAACTTTGCAACTCGTTCTCATCTTTCAGGTTCAACTGCTTGATGAGCGCCTGGCAAAAAGGTGATTCTTTCCACGGCTGTTTGTTGGCTTCGTCGCCGCCTATGTGGATGTACTTGCTTGGGAAAAGCTCCATTACTTCTGTCAGCACATTTTCGAGGAAGGTGAAAGTTTCTTCAGTCGGGCAATATAAACCGGTTGTTCTTGCGGGATTTTTTATAGCAGTATCCGGCACGCACTGCAACTCCGGGTAAGCGCGTAAGGCTGCATCCGAGTGTGCAGGCATTTCTATTTCGGGAACTACATTGATGAACCTGTCTGCCGCGTATTTAACCACATCGCGAATCTGCTCCTGGGTATAGAAACCGGTGTATGGTGTATTATCGGGCCAGTCGCGGTTGGTGCCGAACATGGTTTGCTGACGGGTGCCGCCTACTTCAGTTAGTTTAGGATATTTTTTGATCTCTATCCGCCAGCCGGCGCCGTCGACCAAATGCCAGTGGAAGTTATTGATCTTATAATAAGCCAGCAGGTCGATCACCTTCTTCACTTCGGTCACATTGAAAAAATGGCGCGAGACATCCAGCATCATTCCCCGGTAACCAAAACGGGGATGATCTGCAATAGCCAGGCAAGGAAGTCTCACCGTCGCTTCCGGACTTACCGGGAACAACTGCATCAGCGTTTGCATCCCGTAAAATAACCCTGCGCCTTTGCCAATGATGGTCACTCTGCGCGGGGTAATATTCAGTTTGTAGCCTTCATTGGGCAGATCTGCTGAACCTACCGAAGTGAGTATCACATTGGTGCCGGCCAGTTTAGCTCTCCTGCTGTATTTTACAACCTTATTACTGAAATGCTGGTTCGCCAAAAAGTCTTTTAATAATTCAACCGATTTACTTTTAGGCTGATCGGCCCTGATCACGGTCTTTTGGTTGAAAACAAATGTGCCCGGTGATTTTACCAATGATTGCGGCGCCGGAATGATACTCAGATGCGGATCGATGTCCTGTGCTTTCACGGTATTGAAAGTCGACAATAACAACGAAACAATAAATAACAGGCAAATACTTTTGTAGAAGTTCAGATTGATCATAACAGAAGGATTGGTTACTAGCGGGATCGATACTATTATAGGAAATATATGCGGTTTTAATAGAAGTTAGCTATCTATTGTAATCATATTGATACAAAAAGCACCAGTTGTTAAAACAAAATTTAACTTTAAATTACTTATTAAAAAAATTTAAGAAGTGCTTGCACTTATAAATTTTTTGATTTATGTTTGTTTATCTTATCACGGTCGCAATGACTCATAGTAAGAGACCTTACATCGAATATGTTAATACATAGAATACAGCTTTCTTTAGTTGTTTCACTCTCGCGGTGGAATGATTTGATAGTTAAATTGGTTTGAACGAAAAGTCCTCGCAGTAGCGGGGATTTTTTTTGATGTTTTTTTGAGACGATTTTTACAACCCGAATATAAAATAAACTATGGCGCGATTAAATTTATTGGAAGAGACCCGGTATGAGAAGTTGCCGGTGAGCGTATTTGCGAACCAGAAAGAAGCCTCGGTATCGGTAGCAAGGCGGATAGCCGACCTGATCCGCTCGAAGCAGGACAGGAATGAGCAGGTAGTGCTCGGCCTGGCAACAGGCGTAACCCCACTGGGCGTTTATGCCGAACTGGTGCGTCTACATCGTGAGGAAGGCCTGAGCTTCAAAAACGTGACCACCTTCAACCTGGACGAATACTACCCAATGAAGCCCAACGCCGTGCAAAGCTATGTTACTTTCATGTATGAGAATTTGTTTTCTCATATCGACATTGATAAAGCTAACGTGCATATCCCAGATGGAACGCTTCCGCAAGATGATATCCCTGCCTTTTGTTTAGAGTATGAAAGAAAGATCAATGCTTTAGGCGGAATAGACTTACAAATATTAGGTATCGGTCGTACCGGCCACATCGGCTTTAATGAGCCGGGCTCTGCGCCAAACTCAGGCACCCGACTGGTTACTTTAGATGACCTGACCCGTAATGATGCCTCTCGCGATTTCGGTGGTAAAGCCAATGTGCCTACCAAAGCCATCACCATGGGTATAGGTACCATCTTTAAGGCAAGAGAAATTATCCTGATGGCCTGGAGCGGTAAGAAAGCGCCAATCATAAAGAAAGCCGTTGAAGGAGAAATATCAGGAGATGTACCAGCTACTTACTTACAATTATCAGAACATGTAGAATTTGTACTGGACCAGGATGCAGCGTCAGACCTGACCCGCTTTAATACCCCATGGTTAGTTAAAGATTGTGTTTGGGATAATATCTTAAAAAAGAAAGCCGTGATCTGGCTTTCAGACATGCTGAACAAACCTATACTCAAACTTACCGAAGAAGACTATAATAATCACGGTATGGCACAATTGGCTGTAGAGCAGGGCCCCGTATATAATATCAATATCGACATCTTTAACCAGATACAACATACCATTACCGGCTGGCCGGGAGGTAAACCTGATGCAGATGATAGCCAAAGACCTGAGAGGGCATTACCTGCTAAAAAACGCTCGATCATCTTCTCCCCGCACCCGGATGATGATGTGATCTCGATGGGTGGTACATTTATCAGGTTAGTAGACCAGGGACATGATGTGCATGTGGCTTACCAGACTTCAGGTAATACAGCAGTGTGGGATGATGATGTGCTTCGTTACATGGAATTCGCCATTGACTTTAACGGGAGCATAGGCGACGATAATACCCACCTGAAAAACCTGTATGAAGATATGCGGGCTTTCTTTGTTCAAAAGCAGCCTAACCAGATCGATACACAGGAGATCAGAAATGTAAAAGGGTTTATCAGGAAAACGGAAGCTATCTCAGGCGCAAGGTATGCAGGATTGGATGACAACCATATCCATTTCCAGGCGCTACCTTTTTACGAGACCGGAAAGACACAGAAGAACTCGGTAAGCGACAAAGATGTAGAGCTGACCATGGAACTGCTCAACAAAGTAAAACCACAACAGGTATTTGTAGCCGGCGACTTTGCCGATCCGCATGGCACGCACTTAGTTTGCTTTAACATCGTAATTGCCGCCTTAAGAAAGCTGAGAGCCACCGAAGACTGGGTAAAAGATTGTTGGGTATGGATGTACCGCGGTGCATGGAAAGAGTTTGAGACTTACGAAATAGAAATGGCCGTGCCGCTTTCACCGCAGGAAGTACTACGCAAGCGTAACGCCATCTTCAAACATCAATCACAGAAAGACCGGGCGGTGTTCCCGGGTGATGATGCGAGAGAGTTCTGGGTAAGGGCCGAAGACCGTAACCGGGAAACGGCGCAGGCTTATGATCGGTTAGGTTTGGCGGAGTACCAGGCGATGGAGGCATTTGTGAGGTTTCATTATTAACGTTGTACGTTCGACGTTTTACGTTGTACGTTTTGGAGAAATATATTGTAGAGACGCGATACATCGCGTCTCTTTTTGTTCATTCGCCGTTGCGCTGTAATATTGTTATCCAATTGTATCATATCTCAGACGCTATACCGTATTAAGCATTTTTCACAGAAGAATACCAGAATATTATTACATTAGGACAAGGGATGGGGTGGATTAGTATAATATAATGTACCGTCTTCTTTTGGTTTGTATTGATTAATCCATTCAATTAAGCCATTATAATCCTTTAACTCTAAATCATATCGCGACGCTTTATACTTGATAACATCTGAACTAAAATGAGAAGTTGTTGCAAGCAAAGCATTGCTTATTTTCAAATCATTTTTGACTCCATACAAAGCTCTTACTACGTCAATGCTTACTTTATTTTGCCATCCTTTACATTCAATAATCCATGAAGATTTTAATCCGGAAATATCCTTTGAGATTGCAAAAATATCATATCCTCCATCACGAGTTTTTTTTGTTAAATCAACATCCCATCCGTAAGAACTGAGCAATTCAGCAATTAATTCCTCAAATATTCTTCCTTTCAAACTCTTTAGGTGAAGTGGATTATTTTTTATAGACACCAATATTTCATGCTTTAATTCAGATAAGTCTTTAATCAATTTTTGTGGAATAGCAACTGCTTCATAAATAAGCTTGATTGCTTTTATTCTATTTAACAAAACATTTGAATAAGTTTCATTAGGACTATAATCATCCAATTCCTGTTTGTGAATAATTGAAAACACTTCTGCCAAGTAATTTTGTAAAATGTTTTGGTTGTCAAAAACAGCATTCTCAAGTCCTTCTGCAAGGGCAAGATCAGTAAACCTTCCAATTCTATTTTTACTGTGTATGGTATTTGGTAAAATTATTCCTTTTAAAATCGCTCCTTTAAGCTTGATAGCTTTACCGTCCGCGAATGCCAATAAAGTTTCAGAAATGTCTGAATTCGAAAAATCAGCTTGTTGAAAATTAGTCGCGTTTAAAACACAACCTCTGAAATCGACATTTTTTAAATTTGCATCTGTAAAATCACACTCCACAATCATATTTGCATAGACAGACTTTTCCATCCTATTCCCACTTTCTTCACTATAATATCCAAGATTAGCATCTTCAAAATTAGAACCTTGAAAATTACAAAGGGCAAAAAAACATCCTATAAGCCGTGCTTTTTGGAAATTAGCATTTCGAAAATTAACGTTTGAAAATTTTATGTCTCCTAATAGCCAACATGAAAAATCAAAGTCTCCAAAATCATAGTCATAAATTTCAAACGTAACCTCAGGGTGATCTTCTTTCTCTTTAAGGTAAAATTCTATCCATTTTAGTTCTCCACCCTTAATTGCATCGATAAGTTCCTTTTGAGTATGCATAAAAAACTATACAAACTAAAATTAACAATTAATGTCATATTATTTCTTGAAGTGCAGAATATTTGGTTCAAATGCATAAGGGCAGTAACCTCAGCACCGTGATCAAATACATTCTTCAACTGGCATTAACCTACCTATGTAGAGATTGCTTCGTATCTTCGCAAAGATGCACGGAGAGTAATATTGCTCGTATAGTTTCATTACACCCAATATCAAAATACCGTGAAAACACGGGTTGAAAAGGAATAAGCCAATCTTTAAATTTATTCATTATTCAACCTGCAGACCCATGATCGAAAACCCCAAAGTAGTGCATGACACAATTCGTGTCGTAAAAACTATTGCAGATACGATAAAGCACTCATCCACAGAGTCGATAGACCTGCTTGGCAAAATGGATTCATTTTATAATAATGCCTGGACCAAATTAATTTTAGTCATTACCATAGCTTTTACCATTATTGGCATTGTCGTTCCCTTGCTGATTCAGTGGTATCAAAAAAGAGAGTTGAAAATTGGTGAAGATAAGTTGAGGGAAGATATCAAAAATGCTATTGCCGTTGCCACCGCTGACTTTACAAAATATGTTGATGAACAAGTGCAAAAGAAGTTTAATGAATTGGACGAAAAGGTTAGTAAGCATCTTGCCAATCTTGATGGTAAGACATTTCAATTACAAGGCCAAATTCTCTTTAGCCAAGGGGACCATTCTTCAATAGGGCCATTACTGGTTGCATTGGAAAGTTTTGCTAAGGCCGATCGTTTGACTAACCTGAAAAATCTGTTGAGGTTTTCTATATCGGATGAATACGGCTTAACACTTTTTACCAAAGAAGAGGTTGAGAAGGCAATTGAAGAACAAAATATAGATTACAAAAACATTTTAGGTGATATCAAAGAAAAGTTTGATGACGGTGAAGTCAAGCGTCTTTGCAAGAAATTGGAGACGTTGTTGAATTCTTTATCGTAAATTTTACTCTCCTAACTTGCGCAAGTATGACGGGTCGGACTAAGCGCATAGGCTATTCGTGACTTCTGTTAGATCACGAGTACTCAGCCCTCATTCCTTCGCTGCACACTCGCGCCAGGGATAGAGACAAAATACCGTGAAAACACGGGTTGCTAAGCGTATCCAGATAGCGTAATTTTCATAAAACATTACGCGCATGGGTGTGGTAACCTTACTGCTTTTTGCATTTGTAATTTTCTTTGTATTAAAGGAACGGCTGTTTCAAATACACCGCAAACGTCGTCGCGATTATTACAGGAATGTCTATCTTAAATCGGATGCATGGCAGCGGAAGCGTTATGTAGTGCTCAGGCGGGATAACTGGCGCTGTGTTTATTGCGGCGGACACGCTACCCAGGTCCATCATACAAGGTATGCTAAATATAATATTGGAAGGGAACCAATTGAATGGCTGGTGTCGGTCTGCGAGGATTGTCATGATTCGATACATCGGTAAGCAAAACCCATCATGTCATCCCGAACTTGTTTCGAGAACCCACAGGACGTTCACACTTGCTTAGTCTGCGATTTGCATGTAGAAGACTTGTCTATCTCAGACCTTTCTGATGGGGTGCTGATCCGCTAGCTAGCGGACAGCATGACGGTTTTGTTTATTGACAATTGTTCGCGTGAAGGATTGTAGTGGATACCGGCCTGTGACTAATGCCATGAAGGCGTATGAACGAAAAGCCTGACCCGAGGTACGAGGGGCACGCCCTGATTAAGTTGGTAGTGATCTTGTTAATTCAGTAAATCAGGGAAATCGTGTTCAGATAATGTGCAGGATTTGCCCTGCGCGCCGCACTTCCCTTCAACAAGCTCAGGACAGGCTCTGTGCCTCAGTGTGACACCCATTTTTTATTCTGTCAATTCTTTAATTCTGTAAATTCCGGTTCAGACAATGTGTAGGACATGCCCCTCGCACCGCACTTCGAGTACCTCAGTGTGACACCCCCCTTTTTTGTTGCGGTTCAAAATCAAAACGTACAACGTACCACGTAAAACGTACAACCCTTCCCCCTACAGCGAATTCAGGTATTGCTGAATAAGCGCGACGCCTTCGGTGTGGACGATGGTGGTGCCGATGAGGGGCATCTTTTTGGTTTGCATCTCGTCTAAAATATCAGATTTGAAGCTGGTGATGCCGGTTTGGTCGAGGGTGAGGCCGTAGTCGAAATGAACCCTTGTTGTTGAGGCTGAGCCTGTGGCGTTGTGGCAGTGCGCGCAATTGATATCTAAATAAGCGCGTCCCCTTGAGGACAGGTCTGCCGTTAAGTCGTTATAGTCGGGAACGCTGGCGATGGTGCCTGAGTAGGTGAGCAAATTCAGACTGCTCAGATAGGCGAGCTGGTTCACCTCGTTGCCGCTTACAGTAATATTAAAGTTGAGGTTGCGGGCCTTAAGGCCTATCGGAACGACGGTGTTATTGGAATAGTGACAGGTTTTGCAATTGGCGACAGACGGGATCTGGTAACTGATCTGCTGCGTTGTGCCCGTCGCATCCTTCCAGCTAACCGCCAACGTATCGCCGGTATCCTTAACCAGGTCGGCGTCCGACTGGTCGTCGCGCCATTTGTAAGTACTAACGCTCCAAACGCCGCTTTTCAATTGCAGCAAACGGGTTTCGATATTTCTTTTGCCGAGGCCGGGGTTTGACACATCAGCATAATAATAAAAGGTTTTTACGATAACGGTCCCGTCGGGAAACTGGAGAAGGCCATCACCCGAGGTTGTGAGTTTTGTTCCGGCAGGTATTTTGATCAGTCGCTGCTTTTCGGCATAGTCCGAAAACAGCGCCGAGGCAACATTATAGGGTTGAAAACCGGAGGCTGGGTTAAGATTGGCCATCGACCCGGTAAATATTTTGAAATAGGATAACTGGTTAGTTGATGTCACGGGCGTCGGATTGGTTGGCGTTTTCTCTTTTTTACAGGCCTGTATCACCAGCACAAACAGCGCGATGTTGATGATTAAAATAACAACAAGTTTTTTCATGAATTGCTAATAGGTATATTAAGGGCATTGAGCACAACTAATTGGTTTATTTAGGGTTGGGCAACCGCTAATTTATAAAAAAAGAATTTAGTTTGAGTTTTTAAAGCTTCGATTGAAGATAGGTTCTGCTCAGCAAGCGCCTTCTTATCACCACGTCTTTGCGAGGAACGAAGCAATCTCCGAGCTGTGCAGATCAAGGAGCAGGAAGATTTTTTTGACTAATTTGCCGCATGGTATTTCAGCAAGGCGGATGCGTTTATATTTTGACGAATCAATATCATAATGTGCTTTACGTTGGAGTTACATCCGATATTACTGGCCGCGTTTGGGATCATAAGAATAAAACTTACCCGAATAGTTTTACAGCGAAATATCATTGTAATAAACTTGTCTACTACGAGTTTTATCCACGAATAGAAGAGGCGATTGCGGCGGAGAAGGCATTGAAGGGTGGTAATAAAAAGGCGAAGATAGGGTTGATTAACTGTATGAATCCGACCTGGGCGGATCTATACGACGATCTCATGAAGGAATGACCGGTCCGTTGACTTGCTTAAAGGGAGATTGCTTCGTTCCTCGCAATGACGCGCGGAGAGCTTATAATGACGCGTTTTTGAAATATCTTACCTATCAGGCCTGGTAAACCTCGGTGCCGTTTAGTAGCTCCATGCTGTCCACCGTACCTACAATTTCGCAAATTTTTGTGTCGAGGTTGTGAACGGCTTTGCGGAGCATTTCGAGATATTCTTTTGGCGCGTTGTAATCGTCTGCCTCGATGAGGTTCATCATACCGATAATGGAAGTAAGCGGCGCCCTGAATTCGTGCGCCTGCACGTGTGCGATCTTTAACAGCGACTGGTTTTGATCCAGTATCTTCAACTCTTTGATCTTGCGGTCGGTAACATCCCGGATAACGTAGGAGATCCCGATAATTTTGCTGTTGGCATCCCTGGCAGTTTCGAATGATGCCTCCCAGTAGATGGTACCATGGCGTCCGTAATCGGTAGCGCCTTCAATAGACGCCTTTTCGCCTTTTAAGGCTAACCGGAAGCCCTCGTTAAACTTACCGACAAGATCAGGCGCTAAAAAGTTTACGAATTTGCTTCCCCTGGTTATTTTTACCCGGTGCAGGTTCTTTAAGAAAAGGTAGGCAACTTTATTGTAGTCGATCACTTCTCCGTCTTTACCGAGCAACACATGGAAATTTTTTGAGCTTTCAAAAAACGAACGCAGTCTTATTTCAGCCTTTTTGAGGGCATTTTTGTGCTGTTCGACCTCTATTTTATTCTTCTCCAGCATCTCGACACTTATCCTGAAGTCCATTAAACCGATGGCTTGCTTGCCCAGCATTTTAAGCATTTGCTGCTGATCGCTGTTTAATTCATGCGGTTCCATATCAATCACACAAAGCGTTCCTATCCGGTGCCCCTCGCTTGTAATTAATGGCGTGCCGGCATAAAAACGGACGTTGGGCGCACCAGCTACAATGGGACTATCGGCAAAGCGTTCGTCTTTTTGGGCGTCGGGTACTACCATTACGTCATCCTGCAATAGTGTATGCGTACAAAAGGATGTTTTTACAGGCATTTGCTCTACATCAGTGCCCTTTTTAACCTTGAGCCATTGGATATCTTCTTCTATAAGGGTGATCAGCGCAATTGGGGTGCTGCAAATAGTTGATGCCATTTCGACAAATTCGCGGAATTCTTTATCCGTGTCAATGTCCAAAGTCTTAAACCGCTCTACCGCCAGCAGACGGATCTCATCGTAAATCATAACCAGGGAAGATTGAATAAATAATAGCCGGGGCAGGGCGAATTAGTTGGGTTGTAATACGCGATTTCAGCCTCAAATGTTATGAAATCAGCAATTTTACCTTGGCGCAAAATATTGAATAACCGATAGTTAAACTCGCTAAGTGTTCACAAGCGTTCACGGCGTTGTGAGCGTGAGCGGTTGTTTCAGTTTGCAGTGATCTATCCGGCCCAACTCACCATTCACTATTCACCACTCACCTAAAACCATTCACCGAACCCCGCACCACTCACCGACCCAATCTCGCCCCTTACCGACTTCTTCATTCACATTGCCAGTATTAGATTGATGCGCCTTAAATACCGCTATATCTTTGGGTATACTTTAAAACTTAAGACGATGAAAACGATCATAGAAAACCCAGACAGACATCACAATAGCCGTACAATATTAGGCGCAGTTATATTGGTAATCGGCTGTTTATTCCTGATCAACCAGTTTGATCTGCCATTTATACCCGATTGGTTATTTAGCTGGCCAATAGTGCTGATAGGCTTTGGTGTTTACACCGGCTCACGCCATAATTTCCAGAGCAAATCATGGTTCATACTCGTGCTGCTTGGCTTAGCCTTTCTGCTCGAAAATTCAGGTTTGTTTATAGATGATGTGATCTGGCCTGCAACCCTTATCCTGCTCGGACTGTTTGTGATATTCCGCAACAGCTTCCGCCACAACAACGCAGCTACCACTGAAAACAACTAAGGAACACGTCGTTCTAACTCCACATAGATTATACCGAAAAGGGGGACCCGTAAGTCCCCCTTTTCATTTTTAAAGCAGGGCGTATATTTTACTCACCTCCAAAGGAGTCCTTCGGACCGGTCATTGCTTCGCTTGACCACCCTCTCTTCCGCAAGCGGTAAAGAGGGGATTTTTTCCCTTTTTCACCCTCTTTCCGCGCAGCGAAGAGAGGGTCGAACAGCGCAGCGCATTCGGGGTGAGTTGACTCTGCGAGCGATTATTCGCCAGTCAGCTTAGAAGCTATCACCTCCAAAACTCTATCTATATCACTGATAATCTCTTCATTCGTAAACCTCAAAATCGTCAATCCCAACCCAGCTAAAACCTCATCCCTGTTTTTATCATATTCCTTTTTAAGCAGATGAATTGGCCCATCAGCCTCGATTACTAATTTGGCCTTATGACAATAAAAATCCGGGATATAATACAAGCTTCTTCCAAATACTGATGAAACGCAGACAGGATGTTGTCTTAAAAATTTATGATCTGAAAATCTTCTGTTTCTGAGATGTTGCCATAAAAGATTCTCGGCTGGGGTCTGTTGTCTCCGCAAATCGCGACATAGGTCGATAATGTTAGGCATAATCAAAAATATAAAACTTGTGGGGCTTGGCAAATCGCAGAGTTTACTCACCCGGTCATTGCTACGCTCGACCACCCTCTCTTCCGCAAGCGGTAAAGAGGGGATTCTTTTATTCTTCTTTTTACCCTCTTTCCGCGTAGCGAAGAGAGGGTCGAACAGCGCAGCGTATTCGGGGTGAGTTGACTCTGCGAGCGATACCTCCTCCCTCTTTTCATTTTAGCTGCAAATGCATTAACTTGGATGCATCAGCTTAAGCCATGAAAAAACTACTGCTTATTGCCTTCGTCCTGGTATTGTTCAGGCAGCTTTCTATCGCTCAAAATAAAATAGTGGTCTTCCAATCTGATTTTGGCTTGAAAGACGGCGCGGTGTCAGCCATGAAAGGCGTCGCTATGGCTGTTTCTCCCGATCTGAAGCTATTCGACCTGACACATGAGATACCAGCCTATAACATTTGGGAAGCCGCCTACCGGCTTGAGCAAACGGTGCGTTACTGGCCTGCGGGGACGGTATTTGTTTCGGTGGTTGATCCGGGAGTGGGCACGGCGCGCAAATCTGTAGTACTGAAGACCAAATCGGGGCACTTTATTGTGACACCGGATAATGGTACACTGACTTTGGTTGCTGAGTCATTAGGCATTGACGAGATAAGAGAAATTGACGAGGCTGTGAACCGACGCAAAGACTCGCAGAAATCATACACTTTTCATGGCCGCGATGTGTATGCCTATACCGGGGCAAGGCTGGCTTCCGGAGCGATCACTTTTGAGCAGGTGGGACCAGCATTACCGAAAAAAGTGGTGACTATCGCTTATCAAAAACCGGTATTGAGTGGAAAGACCTTAAAGGGAAATATCGCGATACTGGATATTCAATACGGCAATGTGTGGACGAATATTCCGGATTCTTTATTCAACTTGCTTCACCCCAGGTTTGGCGAAATTTTTCATACTATCATTTCACACAAGGGCAAAGCAGTTTATACAGTTGATGCTCCTTACTGCCAGACTTTTGGTGCCGTGGCAAAGGGCAAACCGTTGGTTTATCTGAATAGCCTGCTACAATATTCGCTCGCATTAAATCAGGATAATTTTGCTGCTAAATATCACATTGGTAGTGGCGGTGGGTGGAGTGTGGTGGTTAGCCGGAAAGCCAAATGACGCTATTAAATAATCAAACAGAAACTTTTTCACCGACAATTTATGTGAGCTCACCGATATGTTAGCTAATATCACCAATATTTGATAGGTTAGCCCCAAGTATTACCTTAGTTTTGGATATGATTTAATTTGCGACGAATAACATGGACAACGATATAAAATTTGAAAATAATAAGCCCCGGAATAACAAGGCACTCGCCGGCATTATTTTGCTGGTGGTTGGGCTCGTACTTCTGATTCACCAATTTGACTTTTTCCTTTTTCCCGGCTGGTTGATAAGCTGGCCAATGGCACTTATTGCTATTGGGGTGTATCAGGGGGCAAAACATCATTTTAGAAACTCCGGCTGGCTGATTATGGTGCTGATTGGTGTGATCTGGTTATCCAACGATGCCTTCCCTCATTACGATGTTAGCAAAATAACCTGGCCGCTGTGTATTATCATATTCGGATTATGGATGATACTAAGGCGAGGCAATAAATGGGACAAACACAAAGCCGACTGGGACAAGTGGACACAGAGCCAGCAAACCCCTCCTCCTTCAACCGATCCGAATGCTCCTTTTGATGCTACTCAGGCAAAAACCGAGTATAAATACAAAAACACTTATGGCGACGATTACCTGGATGCTGTATCGGTGTTCGGCGGTGTAAAAAAGACCATCCTGGCGAAAGACTTTAAAGGCGGCGAGATCGTTAATATTTTCGGCGGCGCCGAGCTCGACCTAACCCAGGCCGATATCAACGGCAGGGTTGTTCTGGACATCACCCAAATATTCGGGGGAACCAAGATCGTAGTGCCATCGAATTGGCAGGTGGTATCTGATATCGCTGCTGTATTTGCCAGTGTAGACGATAAAAGGATACGGTCGACCGCCGCTTTAGGCAGCGAGAAAGTATTGGTACTCAAAGGTGTATCCATCTTTGCAGGAATAGACATTCGTAGTTATTAATTATAAATCTGCTGAATATGAATTGGTTTGTAGCTAAAATTGTGTTCAGGATCATCAGCGGCGATGGCAATCACCACGCGCAGTTTGATGAGCAATTGAGATTGATCAGTGCGAGCGATGAACACCACGCCTTTGAAAAAGCGACAATGATGGGCCTGAATAACCAAGATAGTTTCCTGAACGATCGGCGCCAACCCGTAAAATGGGAATTTATTGACGTAGCCGAGATCAATCCCCTTAATGATCTGAGCGACGGTACCGAGTTGTACTATCAGATACACGAAGCGCCCGATGCCGAATTGTACATGGCCTGGGCTCACCATAAATCAGCCTTATTGGGCGTAAGAAACTAAATTTAATAAACCTTAATAACCAGTTTTGGCAAGTTCACAGCTTACATTTTCTAAAGTACGCATGGCGTTTTTAACGGGTGGTGTGGTATGGGCCGCGCTGCTAACGTACTTGATACACGGCTTTGGCTTCACCTGGTTTATTGGTCTGCTCGACGGTGTTATCAGTTCCCTGCTGCTTGGCGCTGCCTGCTGGCTCATTAATAATAACCTGCGCTATTTTCAGCCTGGTAAGGGAAGTTATGTCAACATCCTGATATGGTGTGCGGCATTGGCTGCGGCATGTGCCTTCGGTAGTCGCTGGATATTGCCTTATATCACCGGCAACACTGTTTATGCTAATTTTGTTATTCAATCGGTCACTATTCGCTTGTTTACAGACTTTTTGGCGATTGGCTGGATGGCAATGATCAGCATGATCTATTATTCTCAGCTGGATCAGAAAGAGAACGAAAAAAGAAAAGCCGAAGCTGAAAAGCTTGCCCGTGATGCGGAATTATACAACCTTCGCCAGCAATTACAGCCGCACTTTTTGTTCAATAGTCTGAACTCTATCAATGCGCTGATTGGCTTTAAACCTGACCAGGCCAGGAAGATGATTCACCAGCTTTCAGACTTCCTGCGCGGGACTTTGAAGAAAGACGATCAGCAGAATGTAACGCTAACCGAGGAACTGGCACACTTGCAATTATATCTTGATATAGAAAAAGTTCGATTTGGTCATAGGTTGATGACGGAGATTAGTTGCGACACCAAATGCCAGGAATGTTCACTGCCACCGATGATATTGCAGCCGATTGTAGAAAATGCGATAAAATTTGGATTGTATGATACAACTGAAGCTGTAACCGTAAGCATCCGTGCCGAATGGGACGATAATTACCTGATCATCATGATCCAAAATCCGTACGACCCACACACCGCACGGCCAAGAAAAGGTACCGGATTTGGCCTGAGTGGGGTACAAAGAAGACTCGATTTGTTGTATGCCCGCACTGACCTTGTTGAAACTCACGCAAATGATAATATCTTTACAACAATTATTAAAATCCCACAAGTATGAAGCGAGTATTACTAATTGATGATGAACCTTTAGCACGGATGGTTGTACTCGAATATTTGCAGGATTTTAAAGATAGTATTGAAGTATTAGGCGAATGTAACGACGGCTTTGAAGGCCTGAAAGCTATTCAACAACATCAACCCGACCTGATATTCCTTGACGTGCAGATGCCCAAGATAAACGGTTTTGAAATGCTGGAACTGGTTGAAAACCCGCCTGCCGTGATATTCACAACCGCATTTGATGAGTATGCCATCAAAGCTTTTGAAGCACACGCTGTGGATTACCTGCTGAAACCATTCAGCAAAGAACGTTTTATTAAAGCAGTTGAAAAGTTCTTGGCTCAAAAACCTGTGGAGCAGCCTACTAAACATACCGAAAGCTTACTCGAAACTGCCGCGCAATCTCCTGCACAGCATGAGCGTATAGTAGTTAAGACCGGCACCAAAGTGAAGATCATCCCTGTTGCCGATGTTGAATACCTGGAGGCCGACGACGACTATGTAAGTGTTCACACAAAAGAAGGCTCGTTCCTGAAGAATAAGACCATGAGTTTCTTCGAGCAGACTTTAGATGCCGATCAGTTTGTACGTGTACACCGCTCCTACATTATCAAAATTCAGGATATTACCCGCATCGATCCATACGAAAAAGATGCTCACATTGCTATACTCAAATCAGGCGCTAAAATACCGGTGAGTAAGACAGGGTATGCAAAGTTGAAACAGGTGTTAGGGATTTAAACATAAACCGTAGAGACGCGATGCATCGCGTCTCTACACGACCATCACAGGGAGCACCATACACATTTTGTCAATATCTGACGACTCTAATATCAGAATTTTTAATTGAAAATCGGCATAATACAAAATAATATTTTGTTTTTAAAGGCGTTTATGGTATAAATATTACCGAGATGCCTAAATTCTTTCTCACACTAGTGCTGCCTTTGCTATTTGCATCTGGCACTAAGACTTACATTCCTGATAGCAAACGCGCCGCTGATATTCGCGCAACCGTTTGGCCGCAATTGCAAAAAGCCTTTAAATTTAATGGATTTAAAGAAGATCAACCTATTTACATCCGGTTATTTAAGGAGCCCGGCTTATTGGAGATATGGGTAAGATCAGGCAAACAGTATAAGTTATTCAGGCAATATGCTATTTGCGCCTACTCCGGCGGCCTCGGTACCAAAACCCGCAACGGCGATGGCAAATGCCCCGAAGGGTTTTATAGCATAACACCCTCACAAATGAACCCGGTGAGCAATTATCACCTGGCTGTGAATATAGGCTACCCCAATGCTTATGAGCAACAGCATAATTACACCGGCACCGCCATTATGATCCACGGCGATTGCAGGTCTATCGGCTGTTATGCCATGACTGATCAAAATATCGAAGAAATTTATACGATGATCTATGAGGCGTTTCTGCATGGACAGAAGTCCATCGATGTCGGCATTTTTCCGTTTAAACTAACTAATCAAAATATCGACAAGTACTCCAATTACCCTTATGTTTCCGCATGGCAGCGATTGAAACCCGGTTTTGATATGTTCGAGTATGGACATGTGCCGCCGGTGGTTTCAGTGGTGAATAAAGAATATAAATTTTCGAAAGGTACCCCGTAGAGACGCGATGCGTCGCGTCTCCTGCTATGTTCAAATTAACAACACCTTCCAAGCCTCTTCCACCCTCCCCTCATCCAACAGTTGCTTGGCTTTAAGATGTAGTTGCAATTCACGTGTCTGACTATCGCCGATAGTTGCGTCCAGTATTTCTTTTATTTCGGGTGATTGGCTGTATGCTTCAGCTTCTTCGTCAGTTGGCAATACTTCCACATTCCCCAGCTGACCAAGGTTATTCCCTGTTAAAACTTTTGAGCTACGAATAGCATACGGAATACTGTCTACGCCAATGCCTATGGTGCGCACAGGTTTAGCTACCTTAAATAGGCTGTCTTTGTTAACGCGGCAATACCAATCGCCACCCAGACGTGCTACCAGATCCAACTTTTGCTGATCGATCTTGCCATCGGCATCCAGTATTTTTTCATCAATATGGATCAGTTTGATTTCAGCAATCACCAAATTACCTGCTCCCGGGCCATCGCCTAATGCTTTTACTTCTTTAACTACACACTCCAGTTGTACCGGCGATTCGGCTACGCGCGGGGGCTTTACGGTTAATGATGGCAAAGGTGTAAATCCACCTTTAGTAAATTCGTTTATTTCCTTTGGGTATTCAACACTGCACAAGGAGGTTTGCTGAACCATATCATAGGTCACCATATTGATCACACACTCCGGAACTTCCAGTATGTTTTCGAGCGTATGCTTAGTGGTATTATCCCTTACCCTGCGCGATGGCGAAAACACACAAGTTGGCGGGTTAGTCCCAAACAAATTAAAAAAGCTGAATGGACTCAGGTTGACATTACCCGCACTATCCACCGTCGATGCGAAACAAATAGGCCGCGGGGCAATGGCATATTGGAGATAATTATGCAGATCGGGTATAGAGAGGTCTTTGATATCAAGTGTGAGCATTTCGGACGTTGTAAAGTTGAAATGTTGTAAAGTTAATCAACTACTCAACCTAATCAACCACTTAACTCAACCAACTAACCCTACAACAACTGAATATCTTTTCCTCGATGCGCTGGTTCAGTAATCAACGTTGGCTGTTTTTCGGGTAGGTAACCAAAGAATTCCCACCCGGCCTGGTGATCATCTGAATAGACCACGTAGCCACCTTCGGGCTGATCATTGTAATAAATGGAGTAAATAACGTAGCTCTCCTTCTTGCTGATTTTCGGAGCGGCCTTTTTGCCGTTAAGCGTATTGCCGGCTGTGTTCTCTTTTTCTAATACAGTAGCCATCGCGTTGCTTATTTATACTGATGTATACGTGTATTGAAATAAAAAAAGTTTCAATTTATAAATACTTAATTATCAGCATATTTTATTGATTAAATAAAATCAATTAGTGTACCGGATAATACCATCTGGCGCAAGCCCATGTTAAGCCTTTGTAAACAAACCTATCTCGCAGGATGTTAAATATTAAAATATACCTATGAAAAATATTGTATTTACTTTAATGTGTTTAATAACACTTAAAGCAAGTGCGCAAGTTTCTGACCCTGCCGAAAAAACTAAAACCGACACTATAAAAAATGATGTCACGCGGGCGCCGGATACTGTTAAGCACTTGCACAGCAAAGCCTGGGCATGGATCGCACCGGCGGCACTTGTGGGATATGGGTTTTCTTCCTTCGTAATAAAACCTGTCCGCAACGTCGACTATTATTTTAAGATGCGTATTACACGCAGCGACCCGAACTATAACTCAAAAGTTGCCGACTATCTTCAAATAGCTCCTGCCGTTATGGTTTACGGGTTGAATCTTGCCGGAGTAGAAGGGAAAAACCGATTTGTCGACCGTACAGCCATACTTGTCTTATCAGCCGGCATATTAACCGGCGCCGACGGGCTTAAATTTGTTATGCACAGGAAGCGCCCTTACGGTAACGATCCGCTCTCTTTCCCTTCAGGGCACACTGGAGCAGCTTTCCTTACAGCTGAATTTCTGGCACAAGAGTATTCCGAAAAATCGGTTTGGTATGGTGTAGTCGGGTACACCTTTGCGGCGACTACAGGTGTTCTGAGAATGTATGGCCGCGACCACTGGTTTAGCGATTGCGTGGCAGGTGCGGGTTTTGGTATACTTTCTACCAAAGCAGCCTATTTTGTATATCCTTACATCCGCAATGCTTTAACGCATAAAGGCAAACATGGCAGAAGCTCGATGATCATGCCAGGATACTATAATGGCGCAGCGGGGCTATCATTTGCGGCACAGCTGTAGTGCTAGGACATAAACATCCACAAATAGATCAGTCCCCAAACTGCCAGGAATATAAAGCCGCCGGCAATGTCGCCTCTATGATTTTTTATATCTTTTTTGATCAGCCAGATATAGAGCACCCAACCGATGAACACGGTTGCGAGAATGACCGGAAGGTAAACTCTCATGATTACAAGCGATTAGTTTAGCTGATCTAAGTTACAACTTAATTCCTGATGTGTTTCAACAAAAAAGCCTTTAACTTGACATCAAGCTAAAGGCTTTTCCCTTATGGCGTTGCAGGTGCAGGCGGCGGTGGTGGCGGTTTTGCCGCGTCGCGCGGTGGCGCGCAGCTGGTACATATTGTGCCGACTACTGCGGCAAGCAATACGAGTCTCATTATTTTCTTTTTCATAGTAATAGGATGTTTAATAGTATAAATATCCGCCACTTAGAAATTGTTTTAATTTATTGATTTTCAAACCTATATTAGTTTGATAAAATCACCGGAATTATGAAGAAGATCAGCCTCCTCCTTTTACTGCTCACCTGCACATTATCGATAGTACACGCACAGGTAACTACCAAATACAAGGATAACGTAAGTACCCTCGACGGCATCATGAAAGCCTATTACGACGTAGTAACCATAAAGAAAGGCGAAAAACCGAGCTATGAGCGTGATAGCCTGCTGCACTGGCCGGGGGCTTTAGTTGGATCAGCCAGCGTAAATAAAAATGGCAAACCAGTATTCCACTCGATGAGTTTAAAACGCTTTCATGAGTTGTCTGATCCCGGTTTAGAGCGCGATGGGTTTTACGAAAAAGAGATATCGCGCAAAGTGGAGCAATTTGGCAGTATCTATCATGTATGGAGCACTTATGAATCACGTAATGAAGTTGGCGGTGCGATCATCGAACGCGGCATTAACAGCATAGAGCTTTATAACGATGGTACCCGTTTCTGGATACTGGCCTGGTTTTTTGATGGCGAGCGGAAGGATAATCCGATTCCTGCCGAATACCTGCCAAAGTAGAGTAGACGCAATGCATTGCGTCTCTACAATATTATGATGGTGTAATAACTTTTGGAGGTGTCCTTGCAGGTGCCGGATCGCAGTAACATTTACGGGAACAACTGCTGCATACCATTCCTGCCATCAACGAAATCAATGCCAGTCCAATTATTTTCCTTTTCATAGTATTTGGTTCATTATTGCTTCTTCCGTACCCTTAAATCAATAGGCGTTCATTTGCACATCCGCACATTTGCACATCGGCATATTTATTGCCCATTCAGCTTTTCCAAATGGCGTTTCTCAGGTGGCAGAGCCTGCCATTTTTTGTACGAGTCATTTATATAAACTGCTAAAGACTCACTGTTGTTGCTTGTTACAAATGCGTAGCTAGGGCGATACAACTGCATAAAATCTTCCAGTTCCTGTCCTTTTAACGGCACTATACTACCTACATAAACGCGATTAAATACCTGGTCGACTCTCCGCTCCTGTTGTTCACGAGCAAAATAGCGTTTCAACCTTCGGGCATCACGCGCGTCTTTACCAAACCAGGTTGACGGAGATAAAGGATAAACCTTGCTCTTTTCGTACACATCAGGATACTCCTTATGCGGGTCGAAAGCAAGGCGTTGGGCCGTAATATTTACTTCCTTTAATGAAATGCTTTGTGTTTTTAATTCGATATGCTTTTGCGTAAGGTCAATTACATATAGCGTATCCGGAACATAGTTGGGCGATGAGAATATAAGCGTATGCCCGGTTTCTGATTTGATCTCGAACCTGCCCGATTTATCTGTCAGCGTGATCTGCTTATTGGTAACATCCCTTACAAAAACATCAGATAATTTGGCGCCGCTGCTAGCATCAACCACATTACCTCTAACGTATATCTGGGCGTGGAGTGCATTTGAAGCAAACAATGCGATAGTGAGCAGGTAGAGTATTCTTTTCATGGCAGATCAATTAGAACGTAAGTATAGCTTAAAAACCCATCATCCAAACCAATAGTTTGGGATTTAACATTTAATTTAACACTTTGCTGAGATAAAACATAAAAACCCGGCAAAAAGCCGGGTTTTTATGTTAAAAGAGGTGTCATGCTGAGGCACTCGAAGCATGGTGCGGAATGGCCTCTACGCGCGCCCCTTCGACAAGCTCAGGGTGACAACGCACTTAATCAACCAATCACCTACTTCTTAGTCCAAACATTATTATCGGGATTAAAATCCGGCATCACTTTGTCAGGATCATAGGTAACCGATTGTATCTCTTCTGTTGATGGATATTTAAATGTCCAGGTGCTGTTACGTTCCCAGATTTCAACCGGTAATTTCACACGATCAGTTTTACCGCTCGCGGTTTTGATTTCCAGAGTTACAGGCATCGCCATTTTCTCCAGGTTATCAATGGTGATCATTGCGCCTTTAGATGGGTCATTATCAAAATATTTCACATCGCGTACAGCAACATCCAAGCGCCAGTTGTTCAGGAACCAGCCTCTCCAGAACCATTGCAGTTTTTCGCCGGATGCATTTTCCATCGTGCGGAAGAAATCATCAGGTGTAGGATGCTTGAATGCCCAGCGTGCGATGTAGGTTCTGAAAGCGAAATCGAAACGCTCATGACCTAATATCTGTTCGCGCAGCATAGTTAATCCCATACCAGGCTTAAAGTAAAGCAAGATACCTGTGTTTCTTTCTTTCAGATTGGCAGGCTGACTTAATACCGGTTCCAATGCAGGGTTGGTTACTACAACCGCAGCTTTTTCGACATCAGACGGCTTGCGTGCGTACTCACCATTGTTAAAATCTGCGGTAGACAGTGTATTGATGAATGTATTAAAACCTTCGTCCATCCAACCGTATAAACGCTCGTTCGAGCCAACGATCATCGGGAACCAGGTATGACCAAATTCATGGTCATTAACTCCCCATAAGCTCGCTTTTGTAGCTTTGTAGCCGCAGAACACAATGCCCGGATATTCCATACCACCTACTATACCTGCAACTGCAGTAGCAGCGGGGTAAGGGAATTCAAACCATTGTTTAGAGTTAAACTCGATAGATTTTTTTACATATTCAGTTGAACGGCCCCAGGCGTCTTTTCCATCGCTTTCAACCGGGTAGGCTGATATAGCAATTGATTTTTTGCCGCTTGGCAGGTCCATTTTAGCAGCATCGATAATAAACGAAGCCGATGAGGCCCATGATGCATCACGTGCATTCTTTATTTTAAAGTGCCAGGTCAGCTCTTTCTTGCCAGCCGGGCGTGATGAAGCTTCTGTAACCTCACTTGCAGAACGGATCACTACAGTTTTTTCGCTTTTCTCAGCTTCAGCCCAGCGTTTTAATTGTTCAGGCGTATAAACATCCTGCGGGTTTAGTAATTCGCCAGATGCTACTACGATATGGTTTGCAGGAGCGGTAATGGTCAGGTCGAAATCGCCATATTCCAGGTAAAACTCGCCCGGACCAGTGTATGGAATAGTATTCCAGCCTTCTACGTCGTCATACACGCACATACGTGGATACCATTGGGCAATGGTGAATACCTTACCATTTTTAGTTTCCTGTATACCCATACGGTCCGAACCATAATCAGGCGAGATAAACGAGTATTCAATCTTTAATTTTACTTGTCCGCCATTAGGGTTTACATTTTTAGGCAGGAACAACTGCATGCGGGTGTCGGTTACTAAAAACTTAATATCTGCTTCAGCACCTTTTTCACCAACCAGTTTTACAGATTTGATCTTAAAGCCGGCGTCAAATACCTGGCCACGCCCCCAGTTACGACTGTTCAGTTTTGGCGGATTACCAGCCAAAGGAACGATAGCTGTACCTCTTGAATCTTGCTTAAACAGGTTTTGCTCAAGGTTCATCCACAAAAAGTCAAGCTTTTGAGGACTATTGTTAGTGTAGGTTAATATCTCCGAACCGGTGATCTCGTTAGTCTGATCATTCAGCTTCGCCGATAATTGGTAATCGGCACGGTTTTGCCAATATTTAGCTCCGGGCGCACCATCAGCCGCACGAAATTCGTTCCCATTTTTTGTAAAAAACGGGGGACCAAACGTTTCATGATAATCATACTTGGTGTTTGGAGCAACGGGAGGTGGGTTGTCTTGCTGTGCACTCACTGCACCTGCAATGGTTAAAAGAGCCAATGTGAGATTGGCCATCAATTTAAATTTCATCTCAGTTAGTTAATTATTGGGGCGCAAAATAGTATAAATTAAGCAATTGCACGAACGGTAAATTAATTGTTACAAAACAAATAGTTTGCAAATATTTCCTCAAAAACTAACGAACTAGTCAGTTTTTCAAAATACTAGCCATCAAAATATCAGCTTATCAAAACCTTATAATTAAATTGCCTGTGATAAAGGCCCCTAAACCTTATCACTTCTTTCAAAAAACCGAGATTACCCGTATTTTAGTTTAATAGAAACCTTATAATGAGAAGAATACTAATCATTCCCGTGATTGTATCTTTATTTTACCTAAGCGCATTTTCGGCTTATGGCCAGTCTGGCAATGACATTTCGAAAGCTATTGTTACCGGGTTAAAAAATTTCACATCGACACATAATACCGAAAAAGCCTACCTGCATTTCGATAAGCCATACTACGCCACAGGCGATACCATCTACTTTAAAGCCTATGTTACTTTAGGTGAGAGACATGAGCTTTCCGGTCTGAGCGGTGTGCTGCATGTTGACCTGATCAATCCGGCTAATAAGATTGAACAAGGCATTAAACTGTCAATAGCAAATGGGCTGAGTTGGGGTGATTTTGTCTTGCCGGATACCTTAGCTCCAGGAAATTATCGTATCAGGGCTTATACCCGATGGATGCTGAATGACGAAAATCTCTTTGAACAAAGTATTCCTGTCGGGTCAGTTCATACTCAAAAAGTGCCTGAGAATAGTACAGCTAAAGCAGTTATCGCCAAACCAGATCTGCAGTTCTTTCCCGAAAGCGGCAAGTTAGTTGCAGGCTTGCCCTCAAAAATTGCTTTCAAAGCCATCGGTACAAATGGATTGGGGATGGGTGTAAAAGGATCTGTTACTGATAATACCGGTAAAACGATCTGTCAATTGGAGTCATCTCATTTGGGCATGGGTTCTTTTAGCTTTATACCTGAAACCGGAAAATCCTACAAAGCTAATGTGATGTTTGCTGATGGTAGTAAGAATAGCCTTGATTTGCCTGCTCCGGTTAATAAAGGTATTGCCCTGTCAGTCAACAATGATTCTCTTCCAAAAGCAGGGGTCAAAATACTTTCAAATGCAGTCTATTATGCTGAGAATAAAGGGAAAGATTATACACTGCTGATATATTCCGGTGGATCTGCTACGACTGTTCCGATCAAACTGGACAGTTCAGTGATCAGTTTAGATATCCTGAAACGGCGCCTGCATACGGGCATAGCAATCATCACCTTGTTTTCAAATACAAATGAGCCTTTGTGCGAGCGCCTCATCTTTGTGCAGAACTATGATAAGCTCACCCTGAACCTTTCTGCCGATAAGAACAGTTATGCAACGAGAGAAAAAGTCAGCATTAAACTCAATGCAAAAACAAGAGCCGATTCGGTCAGCCTGGGGCATTTCTCTGTTTCGGTGATTGATGAAAGCAAGGTGGAGGTCAATGAAGATAAAGAAAACACTATCCTAAGCAATTTACTGCTCACATCTGATCTGAGGGGAGTCGTAGAACAACCCAACTACTATTTCACCAATATAACCGATCAAAAACTAAAAGAACTTGATCTGGTAATGCTGACCCATGGTTACCGCAGGTTTGAATGGGAACAGGTACTCAACAACAAAGGTCAATCTTTAGCTTATCAGCCTGAAAAGAATTTAGAAATAACCGGGCAGGCTAAAAACCTGATTGGCTCTTCCCTGGCAAAAGCTAACGTATCGCTGTTACCCACCCAAAGTAAGCAGGTGTTTACCACCATTGCCGATAATAAAGGTTATTTTGCTTTCAGGGATATGGTCTTTTGGGATAGTACCAGGTTTATACTTCAGGCTACTAATGCAAAAGGAAGGATATACACCAAAATAGCTTACAACAACGATAAGTTGGTGCCGGTAATTGCTGCAATACAGCAAACCAGTGCAGATGCTATTATCTCTCCTGCTTATTTAGCCAATAATGAAAGACAACAGGAAGAATTAAGTAAACTGGGACTCGGAAAAGGTAGAATACTAAAAGAAGTGAAGATAAAAGGTTTTAAACCAGATGATCAATATGAAACGCAAAGCTTGGCAGGTGCTGGACATGCTGATCAGGTAATACACAGTAAAGATATTGGATACAGCTCCTCGCTGGCCCTGGCATTAACAGGGAAATTACGTGGAATATCATTTACCAATATTGGCAATCCAGGTCGCCCACAGGTTCCGGTTTTAAGAGTCTTAGGACGATATCCGATGTTAGTTGTTGTAGATGGTGTTGAATTAAATGACTCTGATATAAGTATAATAAATCCCGGCGACGTAGAAACAGTCGAGGTATTAAAATATGGCAACGGCGCTATTTATGGCATGCGTGGGGGAGATGGCGTTTTAATAATCACAACAAAAAAGGGCAAAGGCACTGATGCAAAAGACATTGCATCAACAGGCATACTCCCCGTAACCGTGCAAGGCTATCAAAAAGTACGTGAATTCTATTCACCAAAATACGAAAGCGGTATTACTTACAATCATCCCGACTTGCGAAGCACGATTTACTGGAAACCCGAATTGACAACTGATAAAGATGGTAATGCATCCTTTGATTTTTTTAACGCCGATGGCATAGGCACCTACCGGGTAGTGGTTGAAGGCATAGATGAAAAAGGAAATATCGGACGACAGATATACAGATATAAGGTTGATTGATTAGTTGAGGGTTGAATAAGTTGGTCTCCTTTTGGAGATCAACTTATTTCAACCAAGCCTTACTTCAAAAAGTGCGTTTTATAAACCTCTGCATCAAAACCGAAGTAAAGAAAGTTTCCATCTTCAATCACCGGTCTTTTGATCATGCTGGTCTTTTCCTGGAATATGGGCAGAGCATCAGTAAAGGTTTTTACACTCTCCTTTACTTCCGGCCCCAGGTCTTTCCAGGTGGTGCTCTTTTTATTTAAAAACGCTTCATAACCAGCCTTGTCATTCCATTCCTGCAATTTCTCAGGAGTTATGCCAAGTTTTTTAAAATCGTGGAACTCGTAATTTATTTTGTTCGCCTTAAACCAGTCTAACGTTTTCTTAACTGTATCGCAATTGGGAATACCGTACACTTTCATGCCGCGAATTTAAGAGAAGCAAGAGTCAAGAATCAAGAGCCAAGAGAAAAAATTACATTAGGTTACATCCAGATTCTTTGTTCTTGTATCTTGGCTCTTGTATCTTAATTCCCGCCTCCGCCAGAGCCTTTATTCCCTCCTTTAGTATCATCATTGTTAATACCGTGTTCGTTCTTTTTGATATTGCCATTAAACTTGCCAAACTTGAAGTTGACCCTGAAAGCGAATGATCGGTAATAATTTTGATTATAGGACTGTTGGTAAAAATAGGTTGAGTTGATGGTATTACGGAAAGTATTGTATTTACTGTACGGGTTATTAGCCACTAAAACCAGTGTCAGCTTTCTTTTAAAGAAGTCTTTAGAGAGCAGGTACTGGTTAAAAACAAAATCGCTTGACTTACCCTGCAGGTTTACATTACCGCTGAAAAAGCCAGCATTGAAGGAAACAGCAAATCCATTATCGAACCTGTACCGCATATTGGCAAACGCATTTCCGGTAAACCCATCGTTACGATACATGCCACCATTGAAATTGCCGCTGAGCCATACATGATTTACCTGTCCGTTTAAACCCAATGTAAACTGTTTGGTAAGGTTCATGTTGGTGTGCACATTAAGTCCCAGGGTCTTATTGGTGCCCAGGTTTTCGAAGGTGGTATAAGTTGCTGTAGTGGTACTATCAGGGAATCCTGTAACAGGCACCTGGCGCAAACTCGAAACGTTTTGGATAGAATTGTTTGAGAACGCATAGCTCAAGCCCACGTTGATCGAGTTTTTGGTAAAGTTGCTGTAGGTCAGCTCAAATGTATTATCCAGCTCTGGCTTTAAAGTTGGGTTACCTGTACTTATAAAAGTTGGGTTAGATTTATCAACAAATGGATTCAACTGGAATATACCCGGACGCTGTATGCGCTGCGTAAATCCAAAATTCAAGCTGCTGCTTTTAAAACTGCGCTGAATGGATACAGAAGGAATCAGGTTATTGTAGCTTGGTGCCGTAGTAACACCGGCCGAAGTAAAATCGGCATTGATAGAAGTATGCTCTAAACGCAAACCGGCCTTACCTGTCCATTTCTCCAGTTTCAATTGATACGAGTTATACAGGCTTATAATATTTTGGTGATAAGTAAAATTGTTAGTTAGCGTATCGTTGGTAGCATAAGGATCGCTCACGTTGTAGCGGTCATCTACATGATAATAGCTGTAATTGTTACGAAGTATAGCTTTTGCACCTGCCTCTATTGATACCTTTTTGCTCAGCGGGTTGGCATAATCTATCTGTATAGTATGATCTCTGTCCCCTGCATCATTGTACTGCTGGTAGTCAGGATATGACGAATACGGATACATAAACCTGTCATCAAAAATGTTATTATTCTGCTGCTTGTTAGGTGAATAGCTGTATTTGTAGGAGATGGTTAACAGCTCATCTTTTGATTTCTTGAAGCCTATCTGATAATTGAATGAAGCATCAAACCCGGTGAAAGTGCCATGATTGGTATTATTCAGGTTAAACCCTTGTACAGGGACCCCCAAAGTATTAGTATTAGAAAGTTGGTTGGTATATTGATGCTGATCGTTTCCGAAAAGATCGATTGATGCGGTTAAAAGGTTGAGAGTATCTATCTCAAAGCTAAACTCTCCTCCCCCATAGTGGAACCTTCCTTTTTGCCTCGTCGTTCCATTCTGATCTATTGTGGTAGTCACTGCTTTTGTAACCGGATCGAATATATTTTCAACGTTCCCTGATCCGGTTGTCAGGTCGCCGTTGCTGCCAAATCCACCAAAAAATGATGCACCGAACTTACCTTGCTTAACTGTTCCGTTGATATTGTAGCCTGCTCCAAAAACAGTATTAAAGCGACTATTGAATCCGATATTATATCCCTGGTCAGCATTTCGCTTGGTAACTATATTGATTATACCTGCCAAACCTTCTGCATCATATTTTGCAGGTGGAGTGGTGATCACCTCGATCTTTTCAATATTGGTAGCAGGCATCGATTTTAAAATATCCGACGGATTCTTAGCCACCAGTGCCGATTCTTTACCGTTTATCAATATTTTATAATTACCGCTTCCTTTAAGCTGAATATTGTCGTTTCCGTCCACTGTCAGCAAAGGCACTTTGCGCATCATGTCCAATACTGATAATGCTTTGTTGTCCGGGTCAGCCTGAATATCGTAGCTAATCCGGTCGACCTCCTGTTTCATCAGCGGTCGTGCTGCAGTTACTGAAACCTCCTTTAATTGACTTGCAGATGCAGCAAGCAATACCTTACCAATACTGGCATCGGCCCCATTCCCATTTATTGCTATAGTTTTATTGCGATAGCCTACAAATACTAAAACGGCTTCATAAGTCTTTCCCGCGGGGGCTTTTAATGAGAAAGTGCCATCATCTTTGGTCAGTCCGCTTTTTATTCCTTCATGTGTTTTTGAATCCTGTATGGCAACAGTTACATAACCCATTGGCTTATTATTGGCCGAATCGATTATCGTTCCAGTTATGGTAACGGTTGGGGCCGGCGCCGAACCTCCGGTTTGGGCAAAAGCAAATACTGTAGATAAACTGAAGAATAAGGCTAGTAAAAAGATTTTCATGAAAGGAGGTTTTTCGCTAAGTGACGTTTGATTCATTAAAGCGTTACAGCAAAAATGAGGTTTTAACAATTATTTAACTCTTTTAAGTGCAAAATCACCCCATCCGGGGGAGAGAAATCTGTTGTGGGCTGGTCATATTTTTTGACATTTATATATTCACAGGTAAAGATCATATTACTAATAATTAATTGAATTGATTATGGATCTGAGTACTTCTACCGGCACTTTTGTTCGTGGCGCAAATTTGTTCCGAAGGATGATGATAGTATAGTTTTGGTCGAGTCCCTGCTCGTTATACGACTGGAAGCCTGGCCAGCCCCCGGTATGGTAAGCTATCCTGCCTTTCCCTTGCGGATTGATCAAATGCCAGCCAAAACCGTAATCGCTGTCGCCTTCGGCAGGTTTGCCAGCACCTAGTATCTCCTTCCAATCTTCTACAGAAATGATAGTTCTGTTGAAGACGGCCTGATCCCACAAGAGGATATCACCAACTGTTGAGTTTACCCCGTCTTCGCCATAAATACCATCCTCCCAAAGCGCATGCTTCCATACCGGGTGTTGCTCGGGCATAATAAACCTTTTTAAACTGTCTTCATAAACATAACCGGTTGCACAGTTAGGAACTTGTTTAGGCCTTGCCCGGCGGGTATAAACTAAGGTATGCTTCAGTCCGAATGGTCGGAAAACTTTGTCTTCCATATAATCAGTAAATGATACACCTGATACTTTTTCTATCACCGATGCCAGCAATGCATAACCAGTATTGCTATACAAGTACTTTTGGCCCGGCTCAAAAAATGGATCGGGATGATACTTTATAAGTATATCCAGCATGTCGTCATTCGTGGCGAATTTTGTTTTATCCCAGTATTGATCAAACACAGGCAAATAATCAGGAACACCTGACGTATGATTCAATAACTGGCGAATGGTAATTTCCGGATAAGGAAGGGCGGGTAGGTATTTAACAAGCTTATCATCATAATTCAGCTTACCTGCCTCCTTCAATAATACAATCCCTGCAGCAGTAAATTGCTTGGATACAGATGCCAGAAGAAAGCGCGTTGGGTTCTCATTTTTTATTTGCTTGCTGCTATCAGCAAATCCAAAACTTTTTTGGTAGATGGATTGCCCATTCTTAGCTATCAGTACATTTCCGCTAAAACTCCCGCTTTTATAAAGATTATTAAAGATACTGTCTAATTGCCGATATACCCTTTGCTGACAATAGCTGGCACTAGCCACGAACAGAAAAGTGCAAATCAATAAGGTTGTTCTTAGTGTCTTCATAAGGTTTAATGAAATACGAATAATTTCGTAAATTATACTTAAAGTATTCACTCAATTTTTTTGGCACCGGCTTTAGAAATATCGATTTATCGTTGAATTAAATACTAAGGAGTGTCAGGCCCATCAGTGATGCCCAGCCCCATACTGTCGGTTCGGGAATTGTAATGTATTCCAAAATTCTGATTGCTTTCAAGGTCAGCGGAAGGCTGATAGCTGGGATTGTGCAGATATTTTGCTTTTAGTTTTTGATGCAATTCCTCCGGTTGCTTTTTGCCGTTTACCATTAGTCCGGAATTGGTTAGGTTGAAATTCACCAGGTCGCTTTTGTCACTTAGTACATTTGCATTTACCAGGTCGCCAATAATGCCCGACACCGCAGCCATCATATTCGCATCGTGGACAAATTTCCGGTCAGTTTTCAGCCATTTCCGTTGCATTTTTAGCCCTTGTCCGGATAGCAAACGTCCTCGTTCCTGTATAATTTGGTCACGTTTCCCGGACTGTTCAGCAGCGAAATCTTGCTGCTGCCGCATAATCTGCAATCTCCTCAATGTCCCGCTATCAAGGTATTTCGGCTGCATATACCCAGATTTCTGTTCGCGCAGTTTAGGTTGACGCGGTTTGCCGGGTGGCAGGGGCGGCCTGCCGTCAGCCTCATCAATAAATACGCCTGTTCCATGCATTTGCACCGGGCCATAATAAAGACCATAATCCGGGCGTATGCCATACTTAGCCATATATTTCTGCTGCAACTCAGCCGGTTGCTTCATCCCGTTAACGATGAGCTCGGTACTGCTCAGGCCAAACCATTTTACGTTAGCAGGCCCGGTCACCACCTTATCGTCTACCAGGTCGGCAATCACGTTATATGCCCGGTCACGTTGCGATGTGAAATTAAGGCTATCATCACGGAACCGTTGTTGCATATTGGCCAGCTTAGCTGCATAAGGTTCAGGCGAGCTATTTTTGAGATATCCAGGAGGCGGAACTTTACGAAATGCCTTGTCTTTAGATTTTAAACTATCCTTAGAGAAACGGGCGCGCTTTGCGTTAAGGTCATATTTGCTTTTCAATTCCTTTCGCCAAGCAACGTCGCCATCGCGGATACGCTTTTTCTCGGCCAATTCACCTTCTATATTACGGAGCATATAATTGTATCCCGGCAGCTTATTATCGGCCACCTTTTCGCTATTGATCTCCATGGAGGCAATTGCATTATTAACCACTATAAAATGGTATTCATTGCCTTTGTCATCCATCGCACTAATGTCATTATTGGTTGGGTCGGCGTCGCTGTTTTTGAAGAGCACGCTGGTAAACCTTATAGCGGTATCGGCTACGGTGATTGTATCTTTTGCACGTGCTCCGGGCTTGCTATCATTAACACGCTGACGTTCGGGCAAGCGGTGCATCGATACCGGCATTGTTTTAGTAACAACTTTACCCGTTTTATTGGTGAACTTTACTACCAGGTTCTTTATAACCGGGTTATCTTTTGATATAGTCGTGAAAGCAGATAGCAGCACCAAGCCCGCGGCTAAAACAACCTTTTCGGCGATGCTTAACCTTTTATTTTCCTGGCTCACCATACGTTTCAAGCGATCCCGCAATTGGTTACCGCTTCCAATGCTCATGGCTAAGGTTGTCCGGCTGTTATCTTCATAACCGAATGATAGTAAGGCCTCCAGGTAGTTTGCTTTGCGATTTGTACGACCTAGAACAATATCGTCGCAGCAGGCTTCGCGTTCGGCACGGATCAAAGATGATAGCCACAATAACCCCGGATTGAAGAAGAATACTGTTTCAACTATCCCCTGTAAAATGTTTACTAAATAATCGCGGCGGCGGATGTGGGCCAGTTCATGCCATAAAATGCTTTCTAATTGTTCGGGCGATAGTTGTAATAGGATACCCATTGGCAACAGGATCATCGGTTTTAGCCAGCCCACAGCAACCGGCACCTTAACCAGCTCAGATTGCACCAGGCGGACAGCCTGCCTGATGCCTATCTGACCGGCAAACATCTCAATCTTATGTTTAAACTCTTCGGATACTTCGTGAACCCGGTAATTCCTGATGCGCTGGATATATAATAGTCCTCCTGCCATTTTCATGCTTTTCAGTATGAAAAGCAGCAGCCACACCATAAATATGATATTCGAGTACTCATTCAGGATCATTACTATCCTGCTAACAAAGCTGATGTGTGGTGTGGTAGCCGGAACAATAACGTTGAGCCCACTTGGTGCATATATAGTCTGTGTTGTATGGAAAGTTCCCTGCTCAACTGCCGGCGTCCACATTTCAATGCAGAACGTGACACATACCGATACTGTAAACAATATGAGTGTGCCGCAAAGCAAATTGTAACGTAAAGCGGCGTCCGATTTGCGGGTGATGGTGATCACCAAACCTGCAAGTAATGCAATAACTAACCCTATCCAAAGCGAGTGGATCAGTGTCCAGCAGATGGCGTGGATGGTGTGATCCGATATGTACGGTGTCCAGAATGAGCTTTTCATAATCTTATGATTTTTCGTCGATCTTTTTAATCAGTTCTTTAAACTCTTCCATCTCCTCGGGAGACATTTTTTTATTACCGAGTAGTTGCATCATCAGGCTGCTTGCCGAACCGTTGAACAGGTTATCAACCACACGGTCGAGTATATAGCCTTTGGTTTTGCCTTCCTCCACTGCCGCCTGGTACACGTGCGTCATCTGGCTGGCGTCTTTGGTCAGAAATCCCTTATCGAGCATGATCAGCATCAGTTTTTGTGTCGACATATAATTCACTTCGCGTTTCTGCTCGTTCAGCTTATCATTTACAAACCGCACGGTCGAGGGCCCGTACTGCCATAATACCTGCAGTATCTCGAGTTCTGATTTGGTAGGCTCCGTTGATATGCTTTTATCCTTTTTTGATGATCTCATACTCAAACCTAAGAAAAAATTCTTACGTTCCAAATATTTTCATCTAATTATTTTATAACTAATTAAAAATCAACTAAATAAAATAAGAAAAATTTCTTATGTTTAGATAAAAATGACAAAAAAAGAAAAGCAAACTGGTTTCAATTTAAAACTGAAACCACGGATCAGGGCAGTTTAAAACTGCCTGTTATGAGAGGGATTCATAGGATTAAGTGATTACATGATTTCTATCTAAAATCACTCATTCACTAACTCACTAATTATTTATTAAACCGTGTCATGGTCAGCTCCGCACCTATAGTTGCAAAGCTTTTGATCATCTCAATAGAACGCTCTATTAAGGCGGGGAGTTCAGGCTGCTCGTCATCATCAAAACCGCTGAGGACGTAATTTACCTGTTTGCCTTTGGGGAAATTATCGCTCACGCCGAATCGTAAGCGGGCGTAGTTGTTGTGACCCAATACAGCTTCGATATTTTTTAAGCCGTTATGGCCGGCAGCGCTACCTTTGGGTTTCAGGCGAAGGGTGCCTAATGGCAAAGCAATATCATCTACAATCACCAGCACATTATCAACCGGAATCTTCAATTCCTTCATCCAGTAGTTAAGTGACTTGCCGCTAAGGTTCATGTAGGTGGTCGGCTTGACGAGATACAGCATCCGGCCCTTATAGGATACTTCGGTATAGTAACCCAAGCGCATATTGTAGAACTTGGCGCTCTCCTGCTTAGCCATCTCATCCAGCACCATAAAGCCGATGTTATGCCGGGTATCCGCATACTCCTGCCCTATGTTTCCTAAACCTACTATCAGATACTTCATAACTACCGGCTTTTGCCAAAGGCGTAAAAAGGTCTTGTTCTTCAAATTAAATGTGCGAAGATATTGTTTTCAAACAAAAATAGCGACGGGCCTAAAACCCATCGCTATTTTATCAGTGCAATCACACCCTAATCGGTGTAATCACTAACTATTTTTTACCAGCTTCCTGCTCAGCCTGACGCAGTGCACGTGAAGTAGTTACAGATACGATAGTATCTTCTTTTGCATTGGTGATGGTCAATTTGTCTAATTTCAGATCACCAACACGTACTGATTTACCTACGTCAAGACCTTCGATGCTCACATCGATAGTGTCTAAGTGATCTTTTGGTAAAGCTTTGATACGCAGTTTACGTAATTTCTGAACCAATTTACCCCCCATTTTAACACCTGGGGAAGTACCGGTTAAGCTGATAGGAATTTCAATAGCAATAGGTTTTTTCTCGTCAAGTTCCAAAAAGTCAACGTGCAGGATCTGCTCGGTCAACGGGTGGAATTGAATGTCCTGAATGATAGCTGTTGATTTTACATTACCAACTGTGATGTCGATAAAGTGAACAACCGGGGTGTAAATTATCGGTTTCAACTCAGCTGCAGGCACTGCAAAGTGAGTTTGAGTTTTACCACCATAAAGTACTGCTGGTATTAAACCCTGGTAACGCAGCTCCTTGGCGTCGCGTTTCCCTACGTTCTCTCTTGGAGAACCGCTAATAGCGAATGATTTCATTTGTTTTTTATTTGTTTTATTTAAAAATCCAGGGCCAATCGGCCATGGTATTATTACGCTTTTCAAAAAATCTATGGACTATCGACCATAGACTATGGACTTATTAGTCCACCTTAAACAACTGACTGATCGATCCGTGCTCGTTTACATTCAGGATTGCCTTTGCAAACAGATCGGCAGTCGACAGTACTTTAATTTTGTTGCTCGGGTATTTCAACGGTATCGTATCTGTCACGATCAGTTCGGTCAATGCCGACTTCTCGATCGTTTCATAAGCATTACCGGATAATACAGGATGCGTACAAACGGCTCTTACGCTGCGTGCACCACGCTCCATGATCAAACCGGCAGCTTTTGCCAAAGTACCGGCAGTATCGCAAATATCATCTATCAGCACAATGTCCTGGTCGGTTACATCACCTATCAGGGTCATCGATTCGATCTCATTGGCGCGTTTACGACGCTTGTCGCATATCACCACTTCTGCATTGAAAAACTTTGCAAAAGTGCGTGCCCTGTATGATCCGCCCATATCCGGAGAAGCAATGGTTAAGCTTTCCAAACCCAGGCTTTTGATATAAGGCACAAAAATGATGGAGGCATCCAGGTGATCAACAGGGATATCAAAAAAGCCCTGTATCTGCGCTGCGTGCAGGTCCATCGTCATAATACGGTTAATACCGGCTGCTACCAACAGGTTAGCCACCAGTTTTGAGCCTATCGCCACGCGGGGTTTATCTTTCCTGTCCTGGCGGGCCAAACCGAAATACGGGATAACAGCAGTTACATAATGCGCAGATGCACGACGAGCGGCATCGATCATCATCAGTAACTCCATCAGGTTATCAGTAGGCGGACATGTTGATTGAATCAAAAACACATCGCAACCACGCACCGTCTCGTTAAAGTGCGGCTGAAATTCGCCATCACTAAAGCGGGATACCGCAACTTCCCCCAATTCCTTACCATAAGCTTTTGCAATTTTTGCTGCTAGCTCGGTTGTCCCCGAACCGGCAAATAGTTTGATTGGATTAAACTGTAAAGGCATCTATTTTTGATTTCAGAATTTCGATACGGGAATTACTGTATACCTGATTAAAAAGCAATTCGGATTTCAAATTATCAACCGGATAAATCCGAGATTGAAAATCCGAAATCCGAAATTCTCTTGTTGCCCGACCAGGATTCGAACCTAGACAAACGGTACCAAAAACCGTCGTACTACCATTATACTATCAGGCAATCTCCACTCGTCATGTTGCCATTCCGAAAAGGAATGCAAATATAAGACGATTTTTTTAAGTTCAAAAGCTATTTTAAAAAAAGTCTGCCCGAACTTTATGGTCAAAAAATTACTCTTCAACCACCACGCCCATCGAACAGAATTTATCGATCCTTTCTGTTACCAGTTCGTCAATATTCTTGCTTTGCAGCTCTTTAAGGTCTTTTAGAAGATGCTTTTTCAGTGTAGTCGCCATAGCAACCGGATCCTGGTGTGCCCCGCCGATGGGCTCTTTTATAACGCCATCAATCAGTTTGTTCTTATACATTTCAGTCGACGAAAGCTTTAAAACCTCTGCTGCGCGTTCTTTATTTTCCCAGGTTTTCCAGAGAATGGTAGAGCAGTTTTCAGGAGAGATCACCGAATACCATGAATTTTCAAGCATGAATACTTTATCACCAATAGCCAAACCCAATGCCCCACCAGAAGCGCCTTCGCCAATGATAACGCAAATCACTGGTACTTTCAGGACAGCCATTTCCAGCAGGTTGCGTGCAATTGCTTCACCTTGTCCGCGTTCCTCAGCCTCAAGGCCAGGAAATGCGCCCGGAGTGTCGATTAGCGTAATAACAGGTTTATTGAATTTCTCTGCCAACTTCATCAGTCGCAGTGCCTTACGATAACCTTCGGGATTTGCCATACCGAAGTTACGGTACTGGCGTTCTTTGGTATTACGTCCTTTCTGGTGACCGATAAACATGGCTGTCTGACCGCCTATGGTACCAAACCCGCCAATAATCGCCTTGTCGTCACCGACGGTACGGTCGCCGTGCAACTCGATAAAATCATCGCACATCAGCTCCAAATACTGTAAAGTATAAGGCCTTTCCGGGTGACGGGATATCTGAACCCGTTGCCAGCCGTTTAATTGAGTATATATCTGGTTCTTGGTAGTTTCGAATTTTTCCTGCAACTCATTAACAGTTGCCGACATGTCCACCTTGGTTTTCTCTTCAACCTGCTTCACTTTATCAATCTGCTGTTGCAGATCAGCAAGGGGCTTTTCAAAATCAAAAGATATTTTCATATGCTTTATTGAGGGTGGCAAAGTTAATTAAATGAAATGGTAAAATGGTTGACTGAGTTATATTAAGTTGGATTGAGTTGATTAGGTTGATTGAGTTGGCTTAAGTTGTTTGGACGGCCCGAGCCACTCAACTTTATCAACCACTTAACTCAATCAACTACTTAACAGGCTCACTTGTTTTCTCCAAAGTTTCCAGTTTTCTGATCTGGCCGGGGGTTAACAGCTTTTCAGTTTTATAGCAAGCCATTAATATGGCTCCTTTAAGTTCTCCATAGTAAAGTCCCGAGCGATTGGTATAGAAAATTAACGAACCTTCATCTACCTGGTGAGAATGGAAAAGGCTATCCAGCATCTTTTCATTACGTATAATGTTATCGCCCATTTCTACCTTTTTCCGGTGCAGTTCGGTAGAAAGTTTGGTCAATTGTCCTATCTGTATCGGACTTATGTCGAGTTCCTTTTTATATTTTAATACACTATCCGGTGACGGGAAATGATTGAGATCACCCGCTAATGACATTTTATCCAGATCGTCGCCTTTCAGGTAGGCAATATACCTTAAATCGTTTATGGTTTTAACAGTTGAACGTTTGGGTTCTGTATCGACAACTACCGGCGCCTTGACCACTGTTTTAACGGGAGTTTTTTTCACCGTTTTTACTGCTGATTTATGGCGTGTGGAAGAGCTGTCAACCACCGTGGATTTCACAACACTATCTGCCGGGTGTACTTTAGCGGCACTATCCACCGCTGCATGTTTGATAGTATCAGCTTGCTTTTTTACAGTAGTATCAACATTTGTATGCTTTACGGTAGTATCAATAGCAGGATTGTTTTTCACACTATCCTCACGTGTTTGGGCAAAGACAGACCCAAAAAACAGCAGACATAACAAAGTGAAAAGTAGCCGTTTTAGCATAGGAATTACATTTCACTCCAAAAATGTTAATTATTCGCTAAATAATCTTTTTTAAAGTAAAATAAAATCTACTGCCTTCACCCAGTTCGCTTTGCACGCCAATTTTTCCTGATTGCGCTTCGATAAAGTCTTTTGCAATAGCCAGGCCCAAACCTGTACCAGTTTGTTCCACTGTTGCACCAGGGACTTTAAAGTATCGCTCGAATATGCGCGGCAGGTATTTGCTTTCGATGCCTTGACCATGATCCTGAACTGAAAATTCGATATCGTCTCCTTTAAGCTTTTTCACATTCAGGTTGATTATGGATTTGGGGTGACTGTATTTCACGGCATTCGATAACAGGTTGATCAGCACCCAAGTGGTTTTATCCAGGTCGGCCCGCACTTCGGGCAACTTTTCATCGTAGTGCACATCTATGGCAACCTGTTTCTGGTCAGCTGTAAATTTGATGGCTTTCAGGGCATAATCGACAATATTCTGCGGGTGCGTGCTGCCAAAGTTCAGGTTCAATTTACCGGTTTCTACCTGTGCCATATCCAGCAGTTCGCCGGTGATCTGTAACAGGCGTCGGGTGTCGTCCTCAATATTGCCAATCAATTGCTTTTGTTCGGTGTTGATATCCCCTATGCGGTTATCTTCCAGCAACTTCAAACTCATTTTGATCGATGCAATCGGTGTTTTAAGCTCATGCGATATGGTGGCGATAAAATTGGTCTTCGCCTCATCCAACTGCTGAAACTCGGTGATATTTTTCAGAATGATCACATTACCGATAGATTTATCCTTGTTGATGACCGACAGCATTTCCTTTGAATAGTAGCTCTCGCGGTTATCAGCAAAAATCTTGATCCTGGTTTGATTAGTTTGTAAGAGGTTTCTTAACAGATCATTCTCAACAGCTACGTCAGGTGCATACCGGCCAATAAGGTTTGCTTCCATAATACCAATAAGCGTACAAGCCACTTCATTGGCAAATATGATATTTGATTTCTCATCCAGACCGATAATACCGTCATGCATGGAATTGATGATGGTTTCAATCCGCTTCTTCTCGAATAAGATACTGGCCAGGTTGCTGTTTTCGTATTCGGCCAGCTTAAAGGTCATGGCGTTAAAAGCCTGTGCCAGTTCGCCAAATTCATCATTCGATTTAAAACTGAGTTGCTGATGATAGTTTCGCTTGGCTATCTCTTTGATACGTTCTGTCAGCTCACGGATAGGGTTTGCGATATAGCCCGGAAAATTGATAATAAAACTGAACGCTATCAGGAACAGGAATCCACCTATTAACGCGACGATCATAGTAGCATTGCTGGCTGTTTCTTTAGCAGTCGCATTTTTATGTTGGATGGCCTCCATATTCACCTGCATAATGTTATAAAGCAGCCTGCGTATCTGCAATCTCAGTTCAGTTTGCTTTTGGATATTATTACCCTGCAGTTTTAACTGTTCATATTTAGAGCGCAGGGAATCCGTTGCGGTCTGCTCTCCGGGCTCTGTAATGTTGTGCTCCTCTCCTACCAGGTTTTTCTCAATAGTTTGTATCTGCGGCGCATTGAGTGATGATTCGTTTTCATCCAATGCGTTGCCAATATTCTTTACAAACTGAAGGCTTTCATAATTATCCTTCAATATCACGCTGGAATCGGCCGACAGCCTGTTCAGGAACCAGATAGCCAGGCCGCAGCAAATGAGCGCCAGCAAAAAAAGAAAGCCAAAACCGGCCCTGAGTTTATTTTTTATAGTCATGACAGTATTACTAAATCGATATCAGTTTTGGACATTTTTTTCAAAAGCTGGGTGAATACGGCCGTCTTCATTACCAACTGGTAAAACTTAAAGTGCGGCTTACCAATACAAATGGTCGTGATCTCATACTTCTCAGCTGCCTCCCAAATTGTCTTGGCAATATTATCACTTTTTATCTTCAGCACCTCGCCCCCCAACTGCGTTGCCGTTTTCATATTGTTAATCAGATGACGTTGTGCCGCCAGGTTGATCTTATCGCTGCTCTCATTGGCGGTTTGTACATAAAGCACATACCATTTGGAGCGATAATACGACGCCAAACGCGCTGTTTTACGGATAATGATCTTCGCCGATTCATCATTAGTACTGATGCAGGCCAGGAACAATTCGGCACGCAGCTTTATATTTTTAGGTATCTCCGTATCAATCTTCCGCTCCAACTGGTGAGCCACTTCTTTCAAAGCCAACTCACGCAATTGCAATATCCTTTCTGATTGGAAAAAGTTACTCAGTGCAAGCGGAATCTTTTTCTCATCGTATATTTTACCCTGTTTTAGCCTTTCTATCAGTTCATCAGCTGTCAAGTCGATGTTAACGACCTCATCGGCAAGTTGAAGTACTTTATCCGGGATACGTTCTTTTATGCTCGCCCCGGTAATGCGCTCCACTTCTTCATTAATACTTTCTAGGTGCTGAATATTTACCGCGCTGATCACGTTGATACCAGCATTCAGAATATCGCGCACATCCTGCCAGCGTTTTTCGTTCTGGCTGCCTTCGATATTGGTATGCGCCAGTTCGTCTACAATAACTACTTCAGGCCGTAAACTGATGATGGCGTTCAGATCCATCTCTTCCAGCTCTTTTCCTTTATAAAACAATTTGCGCCGTGGTATCACCGGCAGGCCATCTATTAATGCTTCGGTTTCTTTGCGTTTGTGTGTTTCGATATAACCGATCTTTACATCTATGCCACTTCGCATCAAGGCATGCGCTTCCATCAGCATACGGTAGGTTTTACCCACACCCGCACTCATGCCGATATAGATCTTAAACTTACCCCGCCGGGAGCGTTTTATCAGCTCCAGAAAATGTTCTACAGATTGCTCTTTATTTTCTCCGTCCATAATTGGTTCTCAAAGTGGTAAGGGGATGCTCTCCAGGCATCCCCTTTTAGCACGAGTCAATCAATCAAACTTATTTATAACCCAAACATTAGTTATAAATATAAAAAACCTCATGCTGATCTTTACCGGAATTATCCGGTATTATTACTTTAAACTCTCCTGGTAAAGCTCCTTTACTTTATATTCATTCAGTGCATTATCGTATGTTGCCAAGTCATCATCCGATTTGAACTGTGCCTCTACCAGGTACCTGAATTTTTGATTAGTTGCAAAGGCTCTTTCCAGTGAAGTTTCGGTCAGAGCCAGTATAGTTGCATCTGCTTTAGTGCTAAAATAAAGCGCCTGTACAGGTTTTGGACCTTTACCCACCTGGGTAAGCTTATCAAGACTATACAGGTAAAATCCACGGGTATCCAATACCTGGTAAGCAACCTTATTAAAATACCGGTAGTCTGCACCATTATTGTGATAACCATATACCTGCTGCTTTGACAGAATCGTCTTTTTACCATTGCTGACTATGACAATGCTGCCCTGCCCCAGAAATTCGTGCAGGTTAACTTTATCGCCGCTATAGCTCAATTTATGATGTACATAATCATCATAGGTGAGATATAAGCCACGTATTTGATTGGGTGTTTGTGCAACCGCCAGTTGATTCATCCCGGTTAACACGATCAGGATGATCAGGGGTAATGTTAACTTTTTCATATTTGGTTAAGTATTAAACAATCATCTTAAAAACGTATAATAAGGTCCATTGCAGCGGTATATTGATCCTTTTTGGTACCATTATCATATGGGGTAATTCCGTCAGCATAAGCTCTTTCGTATCTTATCTCAGGACGAATGCGGATATAATCATTAAAGTAATGTACAAAGCCCAGGGTATGGCTCGAATACCATGTTGCATAACCCGTTCTTCCGGCCTGTGGGTCATCCAAAAAATCGGTGCGGATTGAGAAATAATTCTTTTTTGAAACCAGTATCTGAAGATAATTCACAGCTCCGATTGCACGTTCTGTTCCGGGGATAAGCATGCCTGGACCAACACCAGTCAAAAACGGTTGTGCAGGGCCATTAATCACTGTACCGCCCGTAAGTGCGTGATATTGCCACATATAATATGCTTCAGTCATCATGTGAAATGTTTCATTAAACTTGTGGCCCCATGTCATAACAAGCATCTGCAGGTTGTCGTGCTGTTGGGTGTAATCACCATTGCCCAAAGAGTTAATACCTCCATACAACGAGTTATTATTATCCTTTGATACCCAACGTGCCATCAACAAGCCGTTTATCTGTGCCGAATGGCTCCATGGTGCCATGTCGTTACCTGCGTGTACACCTACCTCCAGCTGCCAGTACGATCCTAACTTAAATGTTGCCTGTGCACCTGTAAAGGTATATGGGTCGACAGTAAACATGAGTGAGTGCGAATAGAGGTAGTTGTCCGTTGCCCACTGCGCTTCGATATCTGCAGGAGATATAAAACGTCCCAGTTTCAGGATCATTCCATCAGCAATCTTTGGGAAATAAATCAATCCATACATTTCGGCCGGGTCAAAGCCATACTTACTATTTTGACCCAATAATTGATTGCTGAAATATCCCTTACCTGTTGTGTATCTATAATCAGTTCCAAAAATAGTTGTCACCAAAAAGCCAGTCGAAATATGATCTGTCTGCACCGTATTGGGCTGCCAGTCGAACTTCAAACCTGCCTGGTCAAGCACTACATTATTCGGTATAATATCGTAAGATGTAGGCGCATTAGAGTGCTTTGATGAGCTGATATTACCTCCCGGATCAACCCAGCCATAAATTCTGAAATGAGTTTTGGTCCACCCTAGCGCTTTCTGCAAAGGGTATATCGGCGCTGTTGCATCAGAGCCAACCAGTGGTGCTCCATCCCAGTCGGATGTTGGGAATGGTGGCGATGGCAGTGGTGATGGCAGCGAACGTGCAACAGTATCAGTTTTTGTTTTAGTAGTGGTAGTCTGGGCATGTACACCCAGGGCAATAGCTGCCAGGGCAACTATCAGTAGTTGTTTTTTCATTGTTATAAGAAGTTATTTTATATAGAAATAGGGGCGTTTATTATTTTAGTTCGTCCAAAGCCACATTCAGTTTCAGCACATTTACTTTTTCGGGACCAAGTAAGCCAAGCAGTGGATGCTCGATATGATTGTTTACCAGGTCGGCCACCTTCTGCTCATCCAGTTTGCGGTATTCAGCCACACGTTTGATCTGCATTTTTGCAGCCTCAGCAGAAATGTCAGGATCAAGACCGCTGCCCGAGGCTGTTACCATATCGGCAGGGATGTCGCTGCGTTTCAGGTAAGTGTGATATTTTAACAGTGTATCGATGCGTTTTTGAACATCCTTCAGATAGTCTGGATTGGTTGGACCTTTATTTGATCCGGCTGAGCCATTGGCATTGTATGCTACGGCTGACGGGCGTCCCCAAAAATATTGGGGCTTTGAAAAGTTCTGCCCTACAAGCGCATAACCAATCACTTTGCCATTTACAATGATGGCCTCGCCATCCCCTTTCCCTTTGGCCAGTTTACCGACAGCAGCGATAAACAGCGGGTATATTACACACAGCACTACAATGAGCACCAGTGTAATTCTTATTGATGGAATAATGTACTTTTTCATGATTTTTTAAACTACTAGTGAAACAACCAGGTCGATCAGTTTTATACCTATGAAAGGTGCGATAACGCCACCGAAACCATAGATCAACAGATTTCTGCGCAGCAACGCACTTGCACCAATCGGCTTATATTCAACGCCCCTTAAGGCCAATGGAATAAGCATCGGTATGATGATCGCATTAAAGATCACCGCTGATAATATGGCCGATTGAGGGCTATGTAAAGCCATAATATTCAGGCTCTGCAAGGCAGGTATTGAGGTAATGAACAGCGCAGGTACGATAGCGAAATACTTAGCGACGTCATTCGCGATAGAAAATGTAGTCAGCGTACCGCGGGTGATGAGCAACTGTTTCCCGATCTCAACGATTTCGATCAGCTTGGTCGGGTCGTTATCCAGGTCGACCATGTTACCTGCCTCTTTAGCAGCTTGTGTACCGCTGTTCATGGCTACACCTACGTCGGCCTGGGCTAATGCGGGAGCGTCGTTTGTACCGTCGCCCATCATGGCTACCAGTTTACCTCCGTTCTGCTCGTGCTTGATGTAGTTCATCTTATCCTCAGGCTTTGCCTCTGCGATAAAATCATCTACACCGGCTTTCTCAGCAATAAACTTGGCAGTTAAGGGGTTATCACCGGTTACCATCACAGTTTTTACACCCATTTTACGCAGGCGGTCAAAACGTTCTGAAATACCGGTTTTGATAATGTCCTGCAACTCGATCACGCCCAAAACTTTCTCGTTCTGAGATACAACCAACGGCGTACCGCCATTTGAAGCGATGATTTTCACCCTATCCTCCACTCCGTTTGGCAACGGATTACCAGCTTTTACTACCATATTCCTGATAGAGTCAAAAGCACCTTTGCGCACACGCAACCCGTCAGGAGTATCCAAACCGCTTGAGCGGGTTTCGGCGGTAAACTTGATGAACGTTGCACCATCCGGCACTTTTACAGTAAGCCGGCTTACGCCTTGTTCAGCCAGTTCAACTATCGATTTACCTTCGGGGGTTTCATCGGCCAGCGAGCTTAATACGCATGCTTTTACAAATTCACCTTCGCTTACGCCGTCAACCGGCCAAAAGTGAGTGGCTTTACGGTTACCTATTGTTATTGTCCCGGTCTTGTCTAACAATAAAGTATCGATATCGCCAGCAGTTTCTACTGCCTTACCCGATTTGGTGATCACGTTGGCACGCAATGCACGGTCCATACCTGCTATACCAATGGCCGAAAGCAGTCCGCCAATGGTAGTTGGGTTCAAACACACAAATAATGATATCAAAGCAGCAATGGTAATAGGGGTATTGGCATACTTTGCAAAAGGCTGCAGCGTAACACACACGATAATAAAGATCAGCGTAAAGCTTGCCAGCAGGATGGTTAACGCAATCTCGTTGGGCGTTTTCTGACGTGATGCACCTTCTACCAATGCGATCATCTTATCCAAAAAGCTTTCGCCCGGTTGAGTAGTTACCAGTACTTTAATATTATCGGATAGCACTTTTGTACCACCTGTAACAGAAGACTTATCACCTCCTGATTCGCGTATCACGGGAGCGGATTCACCGGTAATGGCTGATTCATCGATGGTAGCGATACCTTCAATGATCTCGCCATCTGTTGGAATGGTATCGCCTGTTGCGCAAACAAACACATCGCCTTTGCGCAATTCATTGGATGATTTAGTAACGATAGTACCATTGTCAAGCAATACTTTTGCAGGTGTTTCTTCGCGTGTTTTACGTAGACTGTCAGCCTGCGCTTTACCGCGCGCTTCGGCAATAGCCTCAGCAAAATTGGCAAACAGTACCGTTAACAGCAGTATAATGAATATACTTACGTTGTACCCAAACGAGCCCTGGTCGGTATGCGAAAAGGAGTAATAACTCACGAACAGCATCACCAGCGTACCGATCTCGACGGTAAACATCACCGGGTTGTGTATCATTACCCGGGGATCGAGTTTTATGAATGATTCTTTGAGGGCTGTCCGCACAAGGGCAGGCTCAAATAATTTATTTGATTGGTTTTTCATTTCTAATTAGTGCTTAAGCATTGAAAAATATTCTGCCAGCGGGCCCAATGCCAGTGCAGGGAAGTATGACAAGGCATTCAGTATCAGGATCACGGCGAAAGTCATTATACCAAAAGTCACCGTATCGATGCGTAATGTGCCGGCCGATTCAGGTATGAACTTCTTTTGCGCCAGCAGACCAGAGATTGCTATCGGCCCTATGATCGGCAGGAACCTTCCGAAGAAGATCACCACACCCGCGCTGACGTTCCAAAAGATGTTGTTGTCTCCCAGCCCTTCAAAGCCTGAACCATTGTTCGCATTGCAGGATACGTATTGGTACAGCATCTCGGAGAAGCCGTGATAGCCTGGATTATTGAGCCAAGCCGATGGCTTTACCGCCCAATCCGCATTAGGATGGGTATAGAATATGTAACAAGCCAATGCGGTGCCGCCTTTAATTAACAATGGACTGAGCAGGGTGATAATTGCGGCGATCTTTATTTCCCGCGCCTCTACTTTATGGCCTAAAAATTCGGGCGTACGGCCAACCATCAAGCCGGATATAAATACAGCTATGATGAGATAGATATAATAGTTGAGGAAGCCTACGCCGTCACCGCCGAAGAAACCATTGATCATCATAGCCAGTAGTTCCCAGCAACCGGTTAGAGGCATCATACTATCGTGCATGCCGTTTACCGAACCGGTTGATGTCACCGTGGTCAGTGTGCTCCAATAGGCTGTTGCAGCGGGACCGAACCGGACCTCCTTACCTTCCATCGAGCCCGTAGCCTGGGTTATGCCCATCTTCGCTATTTCCGGGTTGCCGCCTACTTCACTAACTATTGAAGGAATCATAAGCATGAGCGTACCTACGAGCATCACACCGAATATGATCCAGCTTAATTTTTTCCTGCGGATGAAAAAGCCGAGGGCTATGATCATGCCGACAGGTATAATAAACTGGGAGGCGACCTCCACCATATTGGTTAAATAGTTCGGATTTTCGAATGGATGCGCCGAATTTGCGCCGAAATATCCACCGCCGTTAGTACCCAGGTGCTTAATGGCAATCATCTGCGCGGCCGGGCCGCGTGATAAAGTAACCGTATCACCTTGTAAGGAGATAAATTTGTCCTTAGCGGCGTAACTGCTTGGTGTACCATTGAAAGTTAATACCAGGGCAATCACTACAGAAATTGGCAGTAATACGCGGGTGATCGATTTCACAAAAAAGTCCCAGAAGTTGCCCAGATCGGTTGTGGTCTTGTCCCTGAATGCTTTAAAAACAGCGATTGCGGCGGCCATACCTGTCGCGGCGCTGGTGAACTGCAGGAACATGAATATAAAATGCTGGGTAAGATAGGTTGCCCCGGTCTCTCCCGAATAGTCCTGCAGGTTACAGTTAGCCAGGAAGCTGATGATGGTATTAAACGATAGGTCGGGCGTCATGCCGGGGTTGCCATCGGGGTTTAGCGGCAGCTTGTCCTGGTATATCAGCACAAAAAAGCCATACAATACCCATAAAATATTGATGGTGAGCATGGCTTTCAGGAACTGTTTCCAGTTCATATGTTCTTTGGGGTTGATGCCGCCCAGCTTGAACATCCATTTTTCGAGCGGCTTCAGAAAGTCGGTCCAAACTTTCTCGCCTGCATACATTTTTGCCATGTATTTACCAAGCAAAATGGCTATGGCAAGTGTAATGATGAATGTTACTATTATTCCGGTTAATTCAGTGTTCATTGTTTCAGATTAAAATTTCTCGGGTTTAAGCAGTACATATACCATGTAGATGAAAACCGCAATTGAGGTAATGAATAATGCGATCATGATTTTTAGATTTTTTCGAACCAGTCGATTGCTTTAAATGACAGCCAGCACATTACGATGATGGCAACGAAGAGATAAATGGTGAGCATAGTTTTAATTTTTAGTGGGATTTTGTTGCATAGCGTTTAGTTAATTATTGCAGAAGTTTGATTTTGAGATAGACGAAATAGCTCAGCGCCAAAACGAAAAGGCAGAAAAAGATCATTATCAGAAGTTCTTTAGGGGAGTATTTTACTTGTTCTCGTTTCATTGCTACTGGTGTTGCGCTTCGGGTTGATTTTCTTCCCTATTCGCCAAGACGGTGCCAACAAGAATCATAAATAAAACAAGGCACTATAAATCAGTCAATTAAAAACAAGCTGTGATAAATTACAGGAGAGCGCAAACAGAAAATCCCTATCAAAATGATAGGGATTTATTAAAATGAGAGTATTTTACTGGAAAGTGTTCACAAGCGTTCACGGCGTTGTGAACGTGAACACTTTTAGCGATAGTTTGACACTACTGTGGAGGAATTGTTTCAATTGGAAGAGGGGGAGGAATTTTAGTTAGCAGCATGTAGAGACGCGATGCATCGCGTCTCTACAACGTACATTTCTTTGCCCCGCCTATTTAATCTTCCCGTTCACAATCTCAACAATCTCTGTTTCCCGGTCTATTGCCATTTGCTGGAGGGCTTCGCCTTCGTTTAGGATTTCCTGAACATAGGTTTTATCGTCATAGCCACCTGCATTTACCTTTACATTCATAAAGGCGCCTAGCACGGCGGTGCGGGCGCAGAGAGCTGCCACACCGGCGTCTGTTACCGAGTTGGGGTTACCCTTTTCCGCCATCGTCTTGATCACTTCCATACTCTGGTATGCAGCCTTCATCACCTTAAACGGCACCTCGATAGCCAGTTTTGTGGCCTGCTGTATGGCTTCGTTGCGTGCTGCCTTTTCCTCCTGTGTGGCTTTGGGCAGGGTAAATGCCGTCATGATCTGGTTAAAGGCGATAGTGTCCTGGTCTACCAAACGAACAAGTTCATTTTTGTAGTGCTGGCCACGCTCAGCCCAGCCACTAAACTCCGCCCAGCGGTCATCCCAACCGCGTTTATGCGACGACAGGTTGGCCACCATAGCCGCAAGCGATGCGCCAAGCACACCTACATAAGCCGATATGGAACCACCACCCGGCGCAGGGCTTTCACTGGCTGTTTCGTCGGCAAAATCGGTGAGGGTCATGCTGATGAGCTTGCTGCCGGCCTTGTCTTTTAACAGGTATTCGATGATACGCTCTTCGGGTTTGAAGGGCGCCAGTTCATCCAGTCCCATTGATTTGATGGCGATGCGGATGAGTTCCTTCTCGCTCACACCGGTCGACCGCTCCTGCTTTGCCAGGAAATACTTACCAGCATCCAGCATCGATTTGAGAGGGATGAGCCCAACCAGTTCGCTGCCGGTTACGCGTATGCCGCGATCGTTGGCTTTGTTGCACACCTCATCAAACGCCTTGTGAACGGGCGTTACCTCGATGTTGGTGAGATTCATCGATATCTGAGCCACGCCATACTCTTCGATGTACCAACCAATGGCCTTTACCGATTTGAGCGAACCAGGAATATTGCGCGGTTTGCAGTCGACATCGGTGATAATCTTGCCGCTGATGGGGTCGCCCTCGCGCATTACGCGGCCTGCTTCGCGCACGTCAAATGCAATAGAATTGGCACGACGTACTGAAGTGGTATTGAGGTTGACATTATAAGCGATCAGGAAATCACGTGCACCGATAACCGTTGCACCACGCCTGGCATCAAATTCCGCCGGACCAAAGTCTGGCTTCCACTCCGGTTGTTTTATCTTCTTAAAAAATCCTTCATACTCTCCTGCACGGATAACCGACAGGTTACTGCGACTCTTATCCGGTTGGGCATACTCATACAAATAAACGGGCAATTTTAACTCTGCACCAACTCGCTCTGCTAGTCGACGAGCATATTCAGCCGTCTCCTCCATGCTAATGTTGCTGATGGGAATCAGAGGGCAAACATCAGTAGCGCCCATGCGCGGATGTTCGCCAGCGTGCTTGCCCATGTCGATCACCTCACCTGCTTTTTTTATAGCCTGATAAGCCGCTTCAATCACCCGCTCAGGTTCGCCAACAAAGGTTACCACCGTGCGGTTGGTGGCCTTACCGGGATCAACATTCAGCAGTCGCACACCTTCAACAGCTTCTACCGCATCGGTGATCTGTTTGATGATATTTGGGTCACGGCCCTCGCTAAAATTGGGAACACACTCTATTAATTGCATTGTAGTGATTAGTTAACTAGTTAATCAGAGATTAGTTTTTTCATCACGTCATTGCGAGGAACGAAGCAATCCCCAATTGGCAGAGCGGCTATGCAGGTTCTACACCTTTCTATTCGCTCTGTATAGTTTGGGATTGCTTCGTCGCTCACTCCTCGCAATGACGGTTCTATTTATATTCTGTTATTCATTTAAATCATTCAAATCAACGGTTCAGACAACTTCCAAACCTTCCCCGGTTTCAGCCTTCCCTGGTGATATAATATTTCTCTATAATCAGCACAAGGGTAAGCTTGCATATCCGCAAGTTTGCCTTTCTCTAACATACCACGATCGTACAAATTTAGTGCTTTGGCAGCGCGGAAGGTTAGGGCTGCAAAAGTTTCGGCGGTGGTTAGCTTCTCGTAGGCACTGAGTACCGATGCCTGCATCAACAGATCGCCCATTGGTGCAGAGCCGGGATTCCAGTCGCTGGCGATGGCCAGGCACGCCCCTGCGTTTAATAATTTACGCGCAGGGGCAAAACCCATACCCAAACCTAAGGAAGCGCCCGGCAATGCAACTGCAACCGTTTCGGATGCAGCTAATAAGTTAATTTCTTTGTCTCCGCTGGCCTCAAGGTGATCGGCAGATAAGGCGCCAACGGTCACTGCAACCTCACTGCCGCCCGTGCTGAACTGGTCGGCATGAACAGTGATATCGAAGCCCATTTTTTTAGCTACCTCCAAATAACAGGCGGCATCGGTGGTGTTGAAAGCACCGTCTTCAATAAATATATCTACCCGGTTGGCCAGGTTCTCGTGTTTTATTTTAGGGAGGAGTTTGTTTAATATCAACTCCAAATATTCTTCTACTGGGCCATTGAAGTCCTTTGGTAAAATGTGGGTGGCGAGGCAGGTTGGGATGAGATCGGCTTTGCTTTTTGCAGATGCTTCCTTAATAGCCTGTAGTTGCTTTAACTCTTCTTCAACCTTTAATCCATAACCGCTTTTTACTTCGATGGTGGTGACGCCGTTTTTGGTGTGCTGGTCGACTCTCTGTAATAACATATCAACCAATTCATTTTTGCTCGCTTTTCTGGTTTGAGTTACCGAATCCCAAATTCCACCGCCTGATCTGGCAACTTCTAAATAGCTTTTACCGGCGATACGCAGGGCATAATCTTTGGCTCTGCTTCCTGCAAAGCACAGGTGTGTGTGGCAATCTACAAAGCCGGGAAGAAGCACATGATCACCGGATATTTCTTCTATTCCAGCGTTGGGGTTTGATTTTCTTAATGATTCAAAGTCTCCAACTTCAGCTATCAACCCATTATCAGTCAATACGCCTCCCTGCGGGATGATCTGCAAAGCGTCATCCGCTATGGAGCCCTTCATCGGGAGTGCCGATAAAGGAAGTATTTGTGTAAATGGACCGATGAGCTTTTTCATCAATTATTTCTTTAAGCGTCATTGCGAGGAACGAAGCAATCCCCAATTTGCGGAGCGGCTATGCAAGTTCTACAACTACTTATTCGCCCTGTATAGCATGCGATTGCTTCGTCGCTCACTCCTCGCAATGACATTTTACTTGATGTTATATTTTTAAATTAAACTTCTCTGCCGTTTTCTCTGCCTGCTCATACCCTGCATCCGTATGCCTGAATATGCCCATCGCAGGGTCATTATATAATACCCGTTTCAAACATTTGGCCGCACGTTCAGTGCCATCTGCTACTACAACCATTCCCGCGTGCTGCGAGTAGCCCATTCCTACCCCGCCACCGTGATGGAACGATACCCATGTTGCCCCACCAGAAGTGTTTGACATCAGGTTGAGCAGTGGCCAGTCGGATACCGCGTCTGAGCCATCTTTCATGGCTTCAGTTTCGCGGTTGGGTGAGGCTACTGAGCCGCAATCCAAATGGTCGCGACCGATAACGATCGGGCCTTTTACTTTGCCGCTTGCTACCAGGTCGTTAAATATCAATCCTGCCTTTTCGCGCTCACCCATACCCAACCAGCAAATACGTGCAGGCAGACCCTGAAAAGCAATTCTTTCCTGTGCCTTATAAAGCCAGTTGATCAGGTGCTTATTCTCAGGGAAGGCTTCTATTAATGCCCTATCTGTCGTATAAATATCTTCGGGATCTCCGGATAAAGCTACCCACCTGAATGGCCCTTTTCCTTCGCAAAACAGCGGACGGATATAGGCAGGTGTAAAGCCCGGGAAGTCAAATGCGGCCAATTCACCACCCTGGCGGGCAAATTCCCGCAGGTTATTACCGTAATCAAATGTTACCGCGCCCATGGCCTGCAGGTCAAGCATAAACCCAACATGACGTGCCATACTTTTAAGCGATAGTCGTTTGTACTCTTCCGGATCACTTTTACGAAGTACCGCTGCCAGTGTTAGTGATAAACCATTGGGTACATATCCATTCAGCGGATCGTGGGCCGAAGTTTGGTCGGTGAGCATGTGAGGTACAATATTATCTTTTATCAGGCGCGACAGCAGATCACCGGCATCGCTTACCAGTCCTACAGATAATTCTTCACCCATTTCCATCGCGTCTTTTACCCATTCTATAGCTTCCTCGTAGGAGTGCGTCATCCGGTCGATATATTTGGTCTCGACACGTTTTTGTATGCGCGATTCATCTACATCAGCTCCAAGAAAAACAGCTCCTGCCATAGTTGCCGCTAATGGCTGAGCTCCACCCATTCCACCCAAACCTGCACTAACGATCAATTTACCTTTCAGATCATTATTAAAATGCTGGCGGCCGCATTCTACAAAGGTTTCATAAGTACCCTGCAAAATGCCTTGTGTGCCAATGTATATCCAGCTTCCGGCAGTCATTTGTCCATACATCATCAGGCCTTTGGCACGGAGTTCATTAAAATGCTCCCATGTGGCCCATGCAGGTACCAGGTTGCTATTTGCGATAAGCACACGTGGCGCTTCCGGATGACTGCGGATGATACCCACCGGCTTACCGGATTGGATCAATAAGGAATGATCTTCATCCAGTTCAAGCAACAGCTCGATGATTTTCCTTAGCGATTCCTGGTTACGCGCAGCCTGGCCGATACCGCCATACACTACCAGTTCATCAGGATTTTCGGCAACCTGTCCATCGAGGTTGTTCAGCAGCATCCGCAAGGGCGCTTCTGTTTGCCAGCTTTTGGCGTGTAGTTGCATTCCTCTTGGCGCCTTGTAAACCGGGTGGTTGGCGTAGGTTTTAATAAATTCTGAACTCGTCATCATTATCCAGTTTTATATCGTTTTTCTCTGCTATGCTATTCACTATCTTTAATAATGAGCCTTCACAGATCATTTTATGTAATTGTTTGATGTCGTCAGCAAAAATGCGGTCGTCGTTAATGAAGGGCACATGCTCACGCACATAATTGTGGCAGGCTTCCAGTACCGGGGTAGATTTTAGCGGCCTACGGAAATCCATCGCCTGTGCCGAGTAAAGCAATTCAATAGCTTGAATGTATTCAACATTATCCAGCACCTGGTGCAGTTTTCGCCCGCTTATCGAACCCATTGATACATGGTCTTCCTGGCCTAATGAAGTCGGAACGCTATCGGCACTTGCAGGAAAGCATAATGTCTTATTCTCGGTCACCAATGCTGCGGTAGTGTATTGCGGGATCATCAAACCAGAGTTCAGACCGGCATCAGGCACTAATAGTTTAGGCAAACCATATCGCCCTTCACTCATCAGGTAGCAACGACGATCGGCTATATTGCCTATCTCAGCAGCAGCTACGGTCGCGTAATCTAACGGCAGCGCCAACGGTTGACCATGGAAGTTTCCGCCACTGATGGTATCGTCGGCATTAAATATGATCGGGTTATCGGTTACAGAGTTTAGCTCGATCTCCGTCAACTCTTTCAGGTGCAACCAGGCATTTCGTGAAGCGCCATGCACCTGGGGAATGCAACGCAGTGAATACGGATCCTGCACACGGTCGCAATCCACGTGGGAGTTTAATATTTCAGAATGCTCTAACAAAGTAAATAAACGATGTGCGACAAACCGGGTTCCTTTAAAAGGACGGATATTGTGCAGGCGTGGATCGAACGGTCGTGATGAACCCATCAATCCCTCTAATGACATCGCTCCTATAATATCGGCAGTCTGCAAAACCTGGTGCAGACGCTGAACAGCTTTTACCGCAAATGAAAGTATGAACTGCGTACCATTGATCAGGGCCAATCCCTCTTTCGGGCCGAGTTTTATGGGCTGCAATCCATGTTTTTTCAGCATCTCCCCTGCCGGCAGTATCTTGCCTTTCTCCTCCACCTCACCCATGCCGATCAATGGTAAAAACAAGTGAGCTAAAGGCGCCAAATCGCCTGACGCGCCTACTGAGCCTTTTTCAGGGACAATCGGGATAATATCATTATCAACATGCCAGATAATACGCTCAATAGTTGGCATCGAAATACCGGAATAGCCTTGCGCCAACGCGTGCACTTTAGTGATCAGCATTAACTTTGCAATCTCAGTCGGGATGGGTTTTCCTACACCTACACTATGACTTTTGAGCAGGTTATATTGCAGGGTACAGGTATCTTCTTCGGGTATATGGGTATTGCACAACGGACCAAATCCTGTGTTGATACCATAAACGGGAATTTCTCTTTCGACGATCTTCCCCACCTCCAACCAAGATGCACGGATATTGGCATGAGCGGCGGGGCCAATGATCCCCTTCACCCTACCAGAAGCAATGTCGAGACAAGTGCCAATAGTCAAATGCCCGGTTCCATAATTAAAGGACTTTCCCATGATCGGCAGGCTTTAGGGTGGACAATTTTTTGCTTATTTTTTCTGACAGGCTTACTGAGCGGAATTTATTTTCCAATGCAGTTATAGCAGGCAGCAGATGCTGGCATTCGGGTTCGCTTTCGGTCAGCTCTTCCATAGCCTGGCTCATGGCTTCCCAAATTGGCAGGATCCGGTCCAGTAAAGCATGACCGGCTTTTGTTAACTGTACCAATTGCCTGCGACCGTCATCGGCAGCGGTTGTAGTTTTTATAAGTTTTCTATTCTTTAGATTGGCAACTAACTGACTTGCAGCCGGATGAGACACCCCTATCGTGTCACTTAATTCCTTAATAGACAAAGTACCGTTATTCAGCAACAGGTAAAACACCGGAAACCAACTGGCATCAAATTCAATACCCGCGGCCTGGTAGGTTTTGTTAATTTCGGACAAAAAGGACTCGCTTAAACGCCTTAACCGGCTACCCAAAACCAGGTAACCAAGACTCTCATAGAAATTCATTGTGCAATTTATATAAGTGCTTATATAAATGCAAGTTTTGGGGATGAATTTTTGAGTTGGTTGAGTTAAGTAGTTGATTAGGTTGATTAAGTTTCTATGCTTTTTAACTTAATCATCTCAATCTACCGTCCATAATCACTAACCGTTAACACCTTAGAAAAGCCTGAATCAATTTTCAAAATCACTTTATGCACTTCATAAGCACCATAGGCGTCATTACCCTGGTAGGAGGCATATAACGACCAGCCTATTTGCCTTTTACTATTTGAGGTAACTTCTAAAAGTGAGTCTACTTTGCCGAATTTGATCGCTCCAAAATTGCCCTTATCCTTTAATGCGGAATCGAGATAATGTTTGGCTAAATCCTCTGCCTTTTTCTGGTTGGAACGGTGATCAAAATGGCTGCAGGAGCAGATCAAAACAGTCGCTATTAGGAATATTCTTTTCATTGTGAAAGGTTTCAGGAAACTAAGTTAATCAAATTGCCTATTTCTTTTGATCCAAAAAGGCATTCTGTTATTTCAAATATAAATATACATTATTTACGAACGGGCTTGAACTTACCATTTAAATCACTAATTTCGAATTACTTATAAAGTGCCATTTATAGCACCAACCCCAAATAAGTGTGAAAGTTATTAATGCAGTCAAGGCTTAGCGAAACTTACAGTTACCGGTTTATTTCTGGACTTTAAATTCTTTCAGCTTATGCAATCGTCGTTGTCTGTCAAATCAGCGGTTCTGGCATTAATTGTTGTCCTTACCTTCCTTGTTTGCTGGGAGTTTTATCTTCGGCATGAAGGCATTGCCCTTGATTATGATGATGGCCCTGAATTATGGGCAAATAGCCGGGCAATGGTCTATGAACCCGCAGATAAAGCTACCGTTTTCATAGGCTCGTCACGTATTAAGTATGACCTGGATATCCCAACCTGGGAAAACCTTACCGGCAACCATGCGATACAACTGTCTATGGTAGGATCTAATCCAAGGCCATTTTTGCACGACCTGGCCAGCGATCCTAATTTCAAAGGGAGATTGATTGTTGATGTAACAGAGGGCTTGTTCTTTAGCAAAGGGTCAGTTCGCTTCCCAAATGAAGGCATTGAGTATTATAGTAAACGCACGCCTGCTCAAAAGGCAAGCTTTGAACTGAACCATGCGCTAGAATCGTATTTTGTATTTCTGAACAGGGGTTACTTTTCATTAAATCCGATGCTGAATAAATTGCATCTTAAAAATCGGCCCGGAGTGGTCCCGGCAGCTGAATTCCCTATAGGCTTTCGGTCAATTACTTTTGAGAGGCAAAACAAAATGACAGATGAGTTTATAATAGATACCAATCAGCAAATCCAGGTAAGAAACATCTGGGCATTTAACAGAAAAAATAATCATACACCGCCAGTAAACGGCAAAGCATTGGATACTATTCTGACCTCGGTAAAATCTGATGTGGATAAGATCAGGGCAAGAGGCGGTGACGTAACTTTTGTACGCACACCATCCAGCGACTCCTATCTCCTTTTTGAAAATAAAAACTATCCACGGAAAGAGTATTGGGATAAATTGCTGGCAATAACCGGGTGCAAAGGAATTCATTTCGCCGATTACCCTGTGATAGATCAGCTTACCTGTCCCGAGTACTCGCATCTAAAACCAACAGATGCGGTAATATACACCCAAAACCTGGTTAGTATACTTAAGAAGGACCTTGGATGGAGGTTTTAACGAAGCTCAAAATATAGAGGCATCGGTCACCCTTTAATCGCCCGCTGCGTGTTATTAAACAATGAAAAATAAATAGCTCAAAAAATAAGAATATTTGGAATTTACATTTAAATGCCTAATTTAGAGAACCTTATTATATCTGATATAAAGCTAACACTGTTATTACCCCTGGTTGATTTAATGCTATTGATACAATAGCATGTGATGGAATTTTTATTGTTACTGATATTTTCTGGACTTTAAATTTTTCTGCTATGCAAACCCAAATATCTGTTAAAACAGCCGTTGTGGCTGTGGTTATTGCGCTCGCTTTTTTTATTTCCCTCGAAATTTACCTGAGAAAAGCAGGCGGCTTTGTAGGTTATGACGATGGCCCTGAGTTATGGGCACATAGCCGTGATATGGTTTATGAACCTTCAGACAAAACGGTTGTATTTACCGGCTCCTCGCGCATTAAGTATGACCTCGACATCCCGACCTGGGAAAAGTTGACCGGCACTCATGCTGTACAGCTGGCAATGGTAGCCTCGTCACCACGACTTTTCCTGACTGATCTGGCCAATGACCCTAAGTTTAAAGGTAAGCTGATCGTGGATGTGACTGAAGTGCTATTCTTTAGTCATCGCGGCACCACCTATCCCGAGCAATTTGTATCGTACTATCATAAACGTACACCTGCTCAAAAAGCAAGTTTTGTATTGGACAAGCCGCTGGAAGCTCACCTGGTATTTCTGAATGAAGGTCATTATGCAATAAATGCGCTACTAGGCCGATTGCATGTGCAGGACCGCCCGGGAGTTTATCCATTCCTGGACTTTCCTTCTGGTTTTGACCGGACAGTATATAACAGGCAATGCATTATGACCCCTGAATTCGTGGCTGATACCAATCAGCACAATCAGGTAAAAGCCATTTGGGGACTTCTAAAGGGCGACCCTACACCACCTATGAGCGGCAAAGACCTTGACTCAACTATGTTATCAGTAAAAAATGATGTGAACAAGATCAAGGCAAGGGGCGGCGAGGTAATTTTTGTAAGGACACCCTCAACGGGCTTTTTTTGGGGTGCCGAGCAACATCTGTTCCCACGCAAGCTGTATTGGGACAGGCTGCTCGCTGAAACTGGTTGCAAGGGGATCTTTTTTACAGATTATCCCGATATGGCTAAACTCGATTGCCCCGAGCTTTCACATTTAAGCCAGGCCAGTGCTGTGATCTACACCACAACCCTTGTTAACGTACTCGAAAAAGAAAAAGGCTGGAGTTTTAACCAACCTGCTAAAACAGTTTATAACCTGACTAATAAAAACTTATCGCGCCATGGTTTTTAACTCATATACCTTCATCGCATTTTTTGCTATTATGCTGCTATTGCATAATCTTCCTATTTCATGGAAGGCAAAAAAGATCAATCTTCTTATAGCCAGCTATATTTTCTATGCAGCCTGGAACCCGCCGTTCATACTGCTGTTGTGGCTGTCTACCGTAGTCGATTTCTTTGTTGGACGGGCCTTGTATACCCAGCCCAATATTCATAAACGGCGATTGCTATTAGTGATCAGCCTGATAGGCAACCTGGGCATGCTGTGTTTCTTTAAATATGGCGGCTTTATACTGGAAAACTTTGTACATCTGACCAACCTGATAGGTATCGATTTCCACCCTGCTAAACCAAGTATCATCCTCCCGGCAGGTATATCATTCTATACGTTCACTACTTTGTGTTATACTATAGATATGTACAGGAAAGAAAGCAAACCGGTAAAGTCATTGCTTGATTTTTCCTTGTTTGTTACGTTCTTCCCGCACCTGGTGGCAGGGCCAATTGTTCGTCCGCCGCAACTGGTGCCACAATTTGAAACGCCACGCAAGGCAAGCAGGCAGCAACTATTGGACGGGTTGATGCTTTTAACGCTGGGACTATTCATGAAAGTTGTATGTGCAGACACGCTGCTTTCAGCCACTGCCGATACGGTATATGGCGCGGGAATACCGATGGGACCGCTTGATGCCTGGGCAGGGGTGCTCGCTTTTTCGGGACAAATTTTCTTTGATTTTGCAGGATATTCAACGTCGGCAATCGGTGTTGCCCTGTGCTTAGGTTTCATCCTGCCACAAAACTTCTTGTGCCCGTATGGCGCGGTCGGTTTTTCTGATTTCTGGCGCAGATGGCATATTACCCTTTCGTCCTGGCTGCGCGATTATCTGTATATCCCGCTGGGTGGCAACCGTAAAGGAAAGTTCCGTACCTACATCAACCTAATGATTACTATGCTCATCGGTGGTTTATGGCACGGCGCTAGCTGGACATTTGTTGCCTGGGGTGGCTTACACGGGGTATACCTATGGATTGAGAAAGCTATTCGTGATAGTCGTTCCAAAATTTCCAACGCGCCATCTGAAGACACTCCCAAACCGGTTATCGTTACCGCTTCTTTCGGACCTCCGCTAATCGGTAAAAAATCGGCCACCTTTGTTTACGCGTTATTAACTTTTCTGTTGATCTGTATTACCTGGGTGTTCTTCCGCTCTACAACATTCAGTGGCGCCGGGTTGCTGCTGGCTTCCATGTCGGGCCGCCTGGCACCTGTGGGACCACCTTTATTGGCGACCGTGGATATCATTAAGGTATTTGTTGTAATCGGCCTCATGCTGATCGTTCACTGGTCTATGCGTAATACAACTTTCCTGAAAACTATGGGGAAAATGCCATGGTGGGCAGTGAGCGTTGTATGGGCAGGAATGATAGTACTGATCGTGTTAAGCCAGGGGACAAGCAAGGCGTTTATATATTTCCAATTCTGACACGATTAACAGATTTAAAGGATTAAAATGATTCTTGCACCTCGCAAATCATTTTAATCCTTTAATCGTTTTCTCACATAGGTAAAATCGTAAGATACCGTTACTGTTTTCCCGTCATCATTATTTACGTCCTGGTATTGCCGTACTGTGTTTTTGTCGATGTTATAGAATTTAAAGTTGCCTGTCACTTTTTTATTATTTGTTACATTTTCATAAGTAAAGTGCATTACACTGTCCTTATAAACTCCATCTAAATATCGTTGTGGGCCCCCTGCTGAACCTATCCAGTCCTGTTCCCATTTACCTGTTGCTGAATTATAATAATTGATACTTTTCCCTATGCTAGCCTGCGTCGACGTCCAGTTTTCTAATATTGCGCAGCCGCCTGATATACTTTGAACCGAACTGTGTCCTACAAGAAACTTTGTCCCGGTTTGATAGACATCCCACTCGCCTATCCAAAAATCAAAATCGTGTGAATGGGGTTCAGCCGCACAGGGATATACCGATTCATAAACCTGCTTTTTAATGTCAGTGTAGTTTGCTGCCGCCCTAATGTTTTTAAAATCCACCAGTGTATCCAAATCAGGCAGAATATTATAACCTGTGGCGCCTACTTTTAAAAGCCATTTTGCGGCATCATCAGGCTTGTTAATTAAAGAATATACCCTGGCCATACGCGCCATTGCAACTCCGCGAACTGGTGGTGAAGGTTTATTATCAAGTGCCTTTTGATAATCGCGCAAGGCTTCGTCGTAAAAACCTAAATTATGATTGGAGTATCCTAATCGGTTCCATGCAATTGCATTGGTTGACGTGTCATTGGTGTACTTTAAATAATTCGACCTTGCCTCTTTCCAATTTTGCTTTGCATATAATGAATCTGCCAGCTGCAAATATGATTTGCTCTGCTGCGCGAATACATCTGTTACACCAATGATTAACAGGATCGAGATAAAGGCTTTCATTTTACAATCTATTTTAACCAGTTCATATCAATTTTCACCCAATAAATATCATCCCAGCCATTGCCGGGACTAGTTAACATATCTTTTAATTGCTGATAGTTTTTGGTCGACCCATCCTTAAACGAGTTGCCTAGTCTGTTGCTCGCAAACACCAGGTATTTTTTATCCCAGGTCACAAACGGGCAATAGTCCAGCGAAGCCGAATTAAGGGGCGACGGCAAATGTTTTACAGGCGTCCAGTTTCCTCCGCTATCTTTATGACTGATGTATAAATCGCCGCCGCCCATATCGTCCGGCCTGCCATAGGATGAGAAAATAATAAATTGTTCTCCCGGGTCGACAAAGGCATTAAACTCGTCGTATTTAGTATTGATATCTTCGGTTAGGCTTTCCGGCTTGCTATACACTGAACCGTTCCATTTGCAAATTACAATATCCTCGCTGCCCTTGCCATAATCCGCTTCTACTGTAAAATACAGGTTGCCGCTTTCACTGATAGATGGATAAAACTCATTTTTAACGGAGTTGACTGTGGCACCTAGGTTTTCAGGCTCACCCCATTGCCCGTTGGATAGTTTTTTTACTTTCCAGATATCAAAATCTTTGGCTTTATCACCACTTAAAGGCCTATCGGATGAAAAATAAATAGTTTGCCCATCCGGAGAAAATGCAGCCTCCAAATCACGGTAACGACCGGAAAATGGTGCGACTTCCGGCCTGCTCCATTCCCCTTTTTTAAATATCATATGCAGAATAGTGCTGCTGGCAAAACGGGCCTGTTGCAGAGTAAAAAATATCTCGTCGCCTTTGGGTGATATGGTAAAATCGCGGTTGCTTAACCCGTCGGACAGAATACCTTTTGCGAAAAGTTGAGGGGTATCAGTCGGAAGCTTGCCGCCAGGGTACGACACCTGCGCGACAGCTCCACTGAAGATCAATGTAAAGACAAGTAAATTAACTGATCTTATTATCATGCATCTACATTAGCCTCACCAAAGATACCGCAGCTAAACGGTCCGCTAATCCCCCGTTCAGGGGGAATTATCAGGAATAAAAGTATTTTTTCCCCAGATAATATAATTCAATGTCATATCGACAAACAGTGCAGGGATAAAGACTTTTATTTTGAAATGAAAAACTACTATGCGTCCTGCTCTCCGCGCGATTCATCGGGTTGAAGTGAGCCGAATAGCTTCTGAAGTTTGCGTATTTGACGTTGACGGTTAAAGAATTCGTCCATCAGGTAAGCCGGGATAAAGCCGCCCAGCCAGAAAGCCATCACAAATAAATTTGACATACCACGGTACAGGAACCACGATGCTACAACAAAAAATATAAATCCAAAAATTGTATAGTAATTAGCCTGCCTGATCTTTAGTTGATAACCCTTTTCTTTAAAGCCATGCTTAAAAGGAAAAGTAAACAATGGGACGAAAAGGAAATAGAACAGGTTTTTTTCGGCGAATGCCAAATCGTGAGAGATGTTATTTTTGATGTAGTTATTAAGCTTTTCTAATTGCTTAAATTTATACTTCTTGATCTCCTCCTCTGATATGCTCCTGCCGGCCAGTTCCTCAAAAGCGACAGAAACTGCTAACTCGGTGTAACCGAACTTATTATCAATAATCTCCATGAGCTTCTCAGTTGGAAGCATGGCGTAAATGCCCTTTAATTCATCTTTTGAAACCATTGAAAATCAGGCGATTTAGTTTATAATTGTCGGTGTTATATCAAATGTAAAATTTACACTCTAATTTTCCTAATTTAATCTATAATTTCGATAGAGTTTTCCACTTTCATTAACCATAATGAAATAAAAACACACCTAAAGGAAACAAAGTAAGGAGAGAGCTCAGATATTTATCTGATTTTTTTAGAGCGTATCACAGCTTTTAACGGGCTGTTAATGTGCACTTTCGAGACGGTTGTTACGGCACCAGCCTGGGTTATTTTCCTGATAAGATTATTATTTTCATCAGCTACATAAATATTTCCGGTTTTATCAACAGCAATCCCCGCCGGGGTATTAAAGCTCGCGGCATTTCCGGTTCCGTCGTTTGCGCCTCTTGAACCGTTTCCAGCTATTGTGGTGACAGTGCCGCCAGGTGTTATTTTACGGATCAGGTTATTGCCTGAGTCAGCGACATACAAATTGCCATCACTATCTATAGCTATTCCAAATGGCGAATTAAAACTTGCTGCAGTTCCCGTGCCATCACCCCTTCCAGGCTGACCACTGCCAGCAAATGTGGTTACCTTCCCTGACGGAGTAACTTTTCTTATCAAGTCATTGCCGTTATCAACTACATAGACATTGCCGGTGGCATCAACAGCTAATGCTTCCGGTAAATTAAAAGTGGCTGCTGTATCCAGTCCGTCATCAGCTCCCTTCGCCCCTGAGCCTGCCAATGTACTCACCACACCTGTCTGCGTCACTTTACGTATAAGGTTATTTTCATAATCGGCTACATAAACATTTCCGCTGCCATCAACAGCTACACCTAAAGGTGAATTGAAAGAAACTGAATCAGCAACATTAGAAGCTCCTACCACGCCGGTTCCTGCAAAAGCGGTTACCATACCAGTGGCCGCGCCTATCATCCTGATCTGGTTATTGCCTGCATCAGCTACATAGATATTTCCGGCTGCGTCAGCGGCAACACCAAAAGGTTTATTGAAAGTCGAGAGACTGTCTACCGCATTAAGATTTCCTTTTACACCACCTACGCCGGCAAAGGTGCTGACCAGGCCGGTTGTATCCATTTTCCGGATAACATTATTGCCCAGATCAGCAATATAAAGATTGCCATTGGCATCAACTGTTAAACCGAATGGATGATTAAACTTCACTGCTTTCCCAATACCGTTAACCAAGCCTGCTGTATCGCTACCTGCTACTACAGTGCTGTCCACCACATTTGTTGGCGATAGCAGTTCATGCTTGCAGCCATACATACCGCTTGCAAAAGCGAAACACAGAAAGATAACAAGCAATTTTAGTGAAGATCTTATCATCGGGGTATTTAAACGCGTGCATCAAATGTAAAGTTTTGTAGTTTAAGGTGAAAGGGAAAAGGTAAAGGGTGAAAGGTCTTCTCATCCAAAAGCAACCTTTTACCTTTCTCCTTTCAGCTTTTGCCTCAAAAATCTATCTTAGTCCTGATGAATAAACTGATCTCAGGCTTAAAGCAGAAAACGCAAAGCAAAAAGCGACTTCCCCGATTGAGCTTTCACCTTTTACCTTTCGCCTTTGTCCTTTTATTCTTTTCATGCCAAACCAATGATCCCTCTAAAGAAAAAACCGTTTTTAACATCAACCTGGATGAAGGCTTAACCTCTCTCGACCCTGCCTTTTGTCGTAATCAGAACACCACATGGATGGATAACCAACTTTATAACGGGTTGGTGCAGGTAGACGACAGTCTGAATATTCAACCCTGCGTCGCAAAAAGCTGGCAGGTTTCGCAAGATGGACTGACCTACACATTCCACCTGCGCAACGACGTTTATTTTCATGACGATCCATTATTTAAGGATGGAAAAGGGCGCAAAGCATTGGCATCTGACTTCGTTTACAGCTTCGGACGATTGATCGATCCAAAAGTGGCTTCGTCAGGTTCATGGATATTCAGCGATAAGGTTGAGGGGAAACAAGCGTTCAGCGCACCAAATGACAGCACATTTGTTATCAAACTAAAACAACCATTTCCGCCATTGCTAAGCCTGCTTACCGCCCAGTATGCCGACGTGGTTCCGCATGAGGTAGTTGATCATTATGGCAAAGATTTCAGGAATCATCCTGTAGGTACCGGACCTTTTAAATTCAAGTACTGGAAAGAAGGTGAGGTGATGGTATTCCTGAAAAATGAGAAGTATTGGGAAAAAGATAAAGACGAAAGCGCACTACCGCACCTGGATGCTATTCGCGCCACATTTATTGGCGATAAACAAACTGCTTTTATGGAATTTGTTACTGGCAAGATCGATTTCCTAAATGATATTGACGGCAGCTATCGTGATGATATCCTTACCAAATCGGGGCTGGTAACGCAAAAATATAAAGGCAGGTTCATCCTCAATTCGGGGCCATACCTTAATACGATGTATATGGGGATGCTGGTTGATACTACCTTGCCAATAGTTAAAGGTAGTCCGTTGAAGATTTTGAAGATAAGACAGGCGATCAATTATTCAATAGATAAGCAGAAAATGATCAAATACTTGCGTAATAACATGGCTACACCTGGCAGCGCGGGCTTTATCCCAGCCGGGATGCCTGGTTTTGATGCGCAAAAAGTAAAAGGATATACCTATAATCCTGAAAAGGCCCGGGAATTGCTTGCTGAGGCAGGCTTCCCAAGTGGTAAAAACCTGCCTGATATATTGCTTACCACCACCGTAGGTTACCGCGACCTGATAGAATATGTGCAAGGACAATTGGACCAGGTGGGCATACATACCCGTGTGGAGATCACACAGGGAGCGAGCTTACGTGAACTGGTATCGAAAAATGGTGTCAATTTCTTCTATGGTTCATGGATAGCTGACTATCCTGATGGGGAGAATTACTTATCTGTTTTTTACTCCAAAAACAAAATACCCTGGGGGCCAAATTATACGGGCTTTAACAATAAGAAATTCGACCAATTATTTGAAGAATCATACCACGAACCTGATAAAACAAAGCGTTATGCACTGTACCAGGAAATGGATAATTTGGTAATGGAGCAATCGCCGGTAGTGATATTATATTATGATAAATTCGTGAATTTGTACCAGAAGAATATTACCGGGTATAGTAAGAATGCGTTGAATTTATTGGTATTGAAAAGGTTGAGGAAGGGGTGAAAAGTTTGGACCAAAATATTAAAAGCAAGGGTGTCATGCTGAGGCACTCGAAGCACGGTGCGTTGGGAATAAAGGAGCAAAAGACACTAAATGAATACAATATTTTAACCACATGTTGAGCACGTCGCAGAGGCCTTTGCCCGCCATGCTTCGAGTGCCTCAGCATGACACCCTTCTATTGATTAAAATAATTCTTACTCCCCTGTCGTTGACGCCACCTCCAAGGGAGCAGTTGTAAGACTCTTGAAACGTTTAGCCATCCGGGCTTTTGTTTCTTTGTCCAGGGTCTTGTCTTTAAACATGGTCAGCCACATTCTGCCCTGCTGGCTTCCAAAAAACATCTTCAATTGATTCTTAAACTTCACCCGCTCATAATACAGGTATCCCCAGCCCCCATCAGGCAAGGCATCACAACTGTATGAGTTCCAGTTTTCACCTGTTACGGTATGCCAAGGCACCACGATAATATCATTCAATAAAGCAAAAGCTACGTCGCCCACTTTTAAGTTATGTGCTGCACAAGGTACACGTATATTGGCTTCGGTGCTATCGCTGATCATGTCGATCAGGTACGGGATAGCCGCCGTGTCTAACGCTAAAATTTCATGGTAGGCAGGATTCTCTTTCCGGTACCTGGCGTTGATACGTTCTTCTTTTTGCCATTGACCTGAGCCAAATTGCCCGTAAGGCAAATACTTGATATGCCGTACATCCCGCTCCACAATTTCCTTAACCTGGCTAAAACTTGCAGTACTGCTCAAAACGAGCAAAATGAGTAACAAAGTCCGGTTAAACATATTAATAAGGTTGACGCATAAATATAGTAAAGAACAATCTGAATTACACAATAGTTTAAGAAAATTTTTTTAGCAGAAATTCAGTAATTACTGGTTAAGGATTAATAAGTTACAAGCACTACCTAAAGTGCATTTTTCGTCAATATTTCTATTGATTTAACCCACTGTTTATGTGCGTTTTAACATTTAAAACAGCGGGAAATTATGAGAGGGAAAAAGTTCCATTCTGATAAAAAATATAACTGCCTATTAATATCCGGTATACTGTCCGGAAATAAAAAAGGCCATCCATTTTGGACGACCCGGCGCGTATCTGACGAAAAAATCTTCTACTTTTCGTATTTCAGTGCATCTGCATTCACAACATCCGACGCAGACTTCCCACCATTATTAACTGTATTCCCGGTAATAACAATAGCATCAGCACCTATGGTTTTGGCATAAGCTGTAAGCCTTGATTTAATGCTATCTTGTTTCATTACGTTGGGTATTGTTAAATGGCCGATGACTTTGTAGGGCTGTTTAACATCGTGAGCCGAGTAAAACAGGTCAACCGAAGTAGTTGGTGGTAGCTTGTCACCGAAATAGGATGGTTGTATTGCCGCACAAGCTGTTAAGAGCACAATACTGGCAAAAAGCAATAAGTTTTTCATGGTTGAATGTTTTTATAAAGCTATGATTGGCTTATAATGATAAGGTTTAGGGAATAATAAGGTAATAATATTATTACACGATTTTGGGATTTACCGGATTGCGATAGATTTTAATCATGAAGAATCCAGCAAATCCCAAAATCATGCCTCTATTTACCAAAAGCATAAAATACGGACAGTGATAATCCGTCATTTATAAACGAGGCGTTAAAATTATCTCCTTTGGCATTACCCTGTGTACCTAAGCCTGACTTAAAATGTGTGTAGTACAGATTTGCCAGTGATGCTGTAAAGCCGAGATGTTTTGATGGGTAGTATACAAGGTCGAGATTAAAGCCGCCAACAAAATTATCGGTTTTAGCATCCTGGTTGTAAATATCATTGGCTGGTTCATAGGTTATTTTATTGATGTCGCGATAATAGCCAATGCGTGGTCCCGCACGCAGACCTATCTTTTCCTGGAACATAAAATATTTTCTCAAATAAATTGCTCCACCGAACTCCCGTTCTGATTGTTTCTGTAAATTATTACCTGCTGGATAGCTGTATGTGTTTTGACTATAAGTTAGCGATGTCCCCAAATCCAGTTTATCCCCAATGAAAAAACTATAAGATGGTCCTATATTAAACTTTGTTGACTTACTGCTCGAATTATAAGTTGAATTACCATAAGGATCAATAGTTGTGCCACTGCTCTTAAGATAGGTAAATCCTAAGTCAGCGCCCAGTGTCTGGCTACCCTTTTCAGTTTGGGCATGCGAAACAAGTGCTGTTAAAAATAGTACTGCGATTAAAAAAAGTGCTTTTCTCATTGTGTTTTTGTGTTTTAGTTGAGTTGTATGAACGGGTTAGGCCTGCCGATATTTTGGCGTTTAAGAAACGTTAAGGATAATTAAGGACACGATAATGGATTGATAGGATTATCAGGATTCGAAGATTCAGGTAACAAAAAGCCCCTCCCATTCGGGAGAGGCTTGTATATTCTCGCTTTAAGCTTTCAGCTTAATTAGCCATTTGTTTACGGATGATATTCAATGCACCGCCTGCTTTGAACCATTCTATCTGCTGCGCATTGTAAGTATGGTTTACAGCGAATGAATCCGAAGAACCATCTTTGTGGTGCAGCACAACAGTTAACTGCTTACCCGGAGCAAAGCTGGTTAATCCCTGGATATCGATAGTATCGTCTTCCTGAACTTTATCATAATCGGCAGGATCAGCAAAAGTGATACCCAGCATACCTTGTTTCTTCAGGTTGGTTTCGTGGATACGTGCGAATGATTTTACCAATATAGCACGTACACCCAGGTGACGAGGTTCCATAGCAGCGTGCTCACGTGATGAACCTTCGCCATAGTTTTCGTCGCCCACTACGATAGTACCAATACCGTTTGCTTTATAATCGCGTTGGGTAGCTGGCACCGGGCCATATTCGCCTGTCAGCTGATTTTTCACGCTGTCGGCGGTGTTATTAGCGAAGTTGATAGCACCGATCAGCATGTTGTTTGAAATGTTATCCAAGTGCCCGCGGAATTTCAACCATGGACCAGCCATTGAAATATGGTCGGTAGTACATTTACCTTTTGCCTTGATCAGGAGTTTCAAACCGCTAAGGTCAGTACCTTCCCATGCAGCAAACGGATCAAGCAATTGCAAACGTGCTGATTTAGGATCAACCTTCACTTCTACTTTGCTGCCGTCTTCAGCTGGTGCCTGGTAGCCTGCATCTTCTACAGCATAGCCTTTTATCGGCATTTCAAGGCCTTGTGGTTCATCCAGTTTTACCTGTTGACCTTGTTCGTTGGTTAATGTATCAGTCAGCGGATTAAAAGTAAGGTCACCTGCAATAGCAAATGCGGTTACGATCTCTGGTGAAGCTACGAAAGCGTGAGTATTTGGGTTACCATCCTGGCGTTTAGCGAAGTTACGGTTAAACGAGGTGATTATAGAGTTTTTGCGGGTTGGATCGTCTGTATGACGCGCCCATTGACCGATACAAGGGCCGCAGGCATTTGCCAATACCACGCCACCCATTTCAGCGAAAGTACCTAAGTAACCATCGCGATCAACAGTATAACGTACCTGTTCTGATCCCGGGGTGATGGTAAACTCAGCTTTAGTTTTCAGGTGCTTGTCAACCGCCTGTTGAGCGATAGACGCTGCACGGGTGATGTCCTCGTAAGATGAGTTGGTGCATGATCCGATCAAACCAACCTCTAAAGTTGCTGGCCAGTTATTCTCTTTCACAGCAGCAGCAAATTTTGAGATAGGCCATGCCAGATCTGGTGTGAACGGGCCGTTTACATGTGGTTCCAGTTCGCTCAGGTTGATCTCGATCACCTGGTCAAAATACTGTTCAGGGTTAGCGTAAACTTCAGCGTCACCTGTTAAGTGTTCTTTTATAGCATCTGCCAGGGCAGCAATTTCTTCACGTTTTGTTCCTCTCAGGTAGATGGCAGCTTTCTCATCATAACCGAACACTGAAGTAGTAGCGCCAATCTCGGCACCCATGTTACAGATAGTACCTTTACCGGTTGCCGATAATGAACGGGCACCTTCGCCAAAATATTCAACGATAGCGCCTGTACCACCTTTTACGGTAAGGATACCGGCTACTTTCAGGATCACGTCTTTAGCTGAGCTCCAGCCTGATAATTTGCCGGTTAGTTTTACACCAATCAGCTTAGGGAATTTTAGCTCCCATGGAAGACCAGCCATTACGTCGCAAGCATCAGCACCGCCAACGCCAATTGCGATCATACCCAAACCACCTGCGTTAGGTGTGTGTGAGTCTGTACCGATCATCATTCCACCCGGGAAAGCATAGTTCTCTAAAACTACCTGGTGAATGATACCTGCGCCCGGTTTCCAGAAACCGATACCATATTTATCTGATACTGACGCCAGGAAATCGTATACTTCCTTATTGGTATCTTTTGCTGTATTTAAGTCGACCTCAGCGCCAATTTTAGCCTGGATCAAGTGGTCGCAATGCACGGTAGATGGCACAGCAACTTTAGGGCGGCCAGCCTGCATAAATTGCAGCAGGGCCATTTGCGCAGTAGCATCCTGCATCGCTACACGGTCAGGAGCAAAGTCAACATAATCCACTCCGCGGGCAAAAGCCTTGTGCGCATCGCCTTCAGACAAGTGGGCATATAAAATTTTTTCAGTCAGGGTAAGCGGTTTACCGGTCGCTTTGCGGGCAGCAGCCACGCGGGTGCTGTAGCGATCATAAACCTTTTTGATCATATCTAAATCAAAAGCCATTGTATTGATTTTTTGGTAAATAGTAAACGAATTCGGAACAATCAGACCTACTCTATTCAGTCGAGCAGCGAATTTATAAAAATTGCAGCTAAATGGTGTCAGTATTTTGTTTAAATGTAATTTGGAGATGTTCTAAATTAGTGAATGGTTGATCGGTGACCGGTTAATCAGTTATCAGTTAATCGGTGATTAGTTAATCAATTTTCATATCCGACAAACAGCTGATTTCTGATAACCGGTTAACTAATCACTGCTCCTCGACCGTCCGCTTGCGTACGAAAACTGTACGATAGCGTACATCTGTAAACTTTATAAAAAATTATTTTATTGATAATCAGATAGTTAATTAATGGGCATTTATTTTGGCATACCCCTGTCAAAAAAGAACAACAATTAATACAACATTAAATATCAATAAAATGAAAAAGTCAATTTTAACCCTCGCAATAGCAATAGTAACTGTACTGGGCGTAAGCCAGTCAGCATTTGCCGGTAACAAAGAACGTGAAGCAGTTACCGTTTTAACCGAGATCAGCAACATCAATAAGATCGAAGTACACGGCAACGTGGAACTTTACTTATCAGACGGCACCACCGACCAGGTAAAGGTTTACAACAAGTATTATTCAGAAAACGCTTTGGTACAAAATAAAAACGGTGTACTGACAATCACATCTTACAAAGCCGAAAAACTGGTAGTTTGGGTTACCGTAAACAACCTGTTCAACCTGTCGGTTTATGACAATGCGCAAGTAAAATCTTTTGGTAAGCTTTCTGCTCTTGAACTTAGCGTGAATTTGTACAACAATGCTTCAGCACAATTAAGTGTAGATGCTTATGCAGTGAATGTGAAAGTAAACGATCGCGCCAAAGCTGATTTGGAAGGCACTAGCGCCGAAGCTAACCTGAACTGTGATTATTCAGCTTTTCTGAATGTCAGCAATCTGAATAGTGGACACCTGGTTAAAAAAGTAGTTGCTGAACCTTACACTGCCGAAAACAATCCGTCAGTAGCGTTATAATTTCAATTTACTCCGATAAAAAAGTTACAGGCTTTAGTCAATCACACGGCTAAAGCCTTTTTATTTTAAAGATGGAAATTCTGTTAATTCTGATTTAGACCGAGAAATTCATACCCCATTTTACTCCATTCCTCCATTGCTCTTGGCAGTACATACTCTAGTCGGTCATAAGCTTTCAGGCTGTCGTGAAATACGATGATCGAGCCATTTCGGGTGTAACGCAATACATGTTGCAAACAAGTTTCGGGTTTTAGCTCGGTATCGAAGTCGCCGCTTAGAACGTCCCACATTATGATCTTCGTTTGTGGCTTTGCTTTTTGGATAAGCTTAGCCTGTGACTTTTTAATACGGCCATATGGCGGGCGGAACAGGTTAGTATGAAGTAATTCATCCGCTTTTAAAAAATTTTCGACGTAAGTTTTATTATCCGTTTTCCAGCCTTTCAGATGGTTAAATGTGTGATTACCGATGCTGTGGCCTGCATTTTTTACCTGTTCAAATACATCCGGGTGCTTCCTTACATTATCGCCGATGCAAAAAAATGTCGCCTTTGCATTATATTGCTTTAAAATATTTAAAACATACGGTGTAACAATCGGTATAGGGCCGTCGTCAAAAGTGACAAAAATGCAAGGGCGCTTGCGGCTCTTATTCCATATCATATTGGAATAGAACTGTTTAAGCAACCAGGGCGTTTTAACCAGATACATTTAATTGAGACTGGGATTTGTGTAGTTCATAGTAAATGGTTGATAGTTCATAGAACTATGGTCTAAAATTATTAATAATAATGTAATGCGTGGCCAATAATATTGCCATTAACTATTAACTACGATCCATGAACAGTAATAACCTTATGGCAAGATTTATACGCAGGTTTGAAAAAAGACTTTTAATAGCTTTTACTCTAGGCCTTTCAGCTTTCAGCTTTACGACAGTCAACGCGCAACAGGTCATCAGCTTACAAAAGGCAATTGACCTGGCAATGGCCAATAACTTGTCGATAAAGCAATCGCAGATCACTACGGCTATTGCAACTGAAGATTATAAACAAGCAAAATATAACCAGTTGCCATCATTGTCGGTTAATCCGCAGGGATCATACAATTTTGGCCGCAGCCCGAATCTTACAACTTATTCATATACCAGCCAGTCATTCTTGTATGTGAATGGCCAGGCTTCTTTATCGCTTACACTTTTCCAGGGCGGACAATTGCGTAACCAAATTCTACAAAATAGAATCACTCTTGATGTTGATCAAACAACGACCGCAAAAGTGAAAAACGACCTATTACTGAATGTTGTTACGGACTACCTGACGATATTAACCGACCAGGATTTGGTTGTAGCTGCAAAACAGCAGATCGATCTGGCTAAAATAACTTTAGACAGGGCACAGAAAAACTTCGACCAGGGTAATGCTACCCGGGCCGATCTGGCACAGGCGCAGGCCCAGGTGTCAACTGCTGAATTTAACCTGACCACCGCGCAAAACCAGGTTGATCTGGCTATCCTGATCCTAAAACAATACATGGAGATGGATCCGAATACAGATATCACTGTCGAAAAACCGGATATCAGTAAACTTGCCGATGTAAAAACTATTTATGATGCAAGCGAGGTAATCAAAACAGCCATTAGCGTAAATCCGGATATAAAGCTGGCCGAACTGCAACAACAGGGTTATGCGCAGGCCATAAAAGTTGCTAAAGGAAATTACTATCCTACTATATCCCTGTTCGGTGGTTTAGGCTCTAATTATTCCAGCATATCCCAAAATCTTATAGGAACTTCTACGGTGCAAACTCAGATAGGCACGGTAAATGACGCCAATAATACACCGGTAACGGGTGAATTTCAATCGCCCGTTTATGCCAGTAAATATCCATTTGGCAGCCAATTGAGCAATAACCTTAATGAGTCCTTTGGTATCAGTATGCAGATACCCATATTTAACCGGTTCACTGCACGAACTTCTGTGCGTAAAGCGAAGTTAAACTATGAATATGCCCAGGTCAGCACACAACTTGCTAAGAATACATTAAGCAAGACTATTATCCAGGCCGTACTTGATCTGCAGGCGGCAGTTAAAAACTATCAATCGGCGTCACATACTTATGAATCCAGTAAAGAAGCTTTGAACGTAACCAAACAACGCTATGATGCTGGTTTTGTAAACACCCTGGATTATAATACAGCAGTTACCAACTATAATAAAGCGCAGAACGATATGATCAACGCGCAATATTCGATGATATTCAGAAGTAAGGTGATCGATTATTATTTGGGTAATAAGATAGAGTTGTAGTTAGAGATTAGAGATTAGAGACTAAAGATTAGTGATTAGGATTTGGACATTAGAATTTAAACTTGATAGATATTAGTATTTAGAATTTATAAAAATGGGAAAAACTACTAAATATGTTTTAATAGGCCTCGGGTCTTTGGTTGTCATTTATATTGCTGGTAAAGCGGCCGGCATTTGGGGCAAACCACCAAAAACACAGGTTGCTACGGAAAAGGCCGACACACGCTTTATTAACGAGTCGGTATCTGCCAGTGGTAAAATTAAGGCCCATGTGGAGGTAAAGATCAGTCCGGAAGTATCGGGCGAAGTGGTTGAGTTGCCGGTAAAAGAAGGCGACGTGGTGAAAAAAGGTCAATTGATCTGCCGCATCCGTCCTGATATTTTGCAATCTGATTTCGATCGCTCAGTAGCAGCCTATAACTCGCAAAAGGCAAGTGTGGGCAATACTACCCAATTGCTGAAGCAGGCAGAAGCTACCTACGAAAACCAGGCAGCCATTTATAAACGCGACAAGGTGCTATTCGACAGCAAAGTGTTGACTGCTGCGGAATTTGATGCAGCAAAAGCCAGCTACGAAGGTGCTAAAGCTCAATTAGAGGCCGCCAAGCAAAATGTAGCAGGATCAAACTATGGCCTGGCACAATCAGCCGCTTCGGTTAAAGAATCACAGGCCAATCTTAATAAAACCACTATATATTCACCAGTGGATGGTGTGATATCAAAATTATCTATCCAAAAAGGCGAACGTGTATTGGGAACCCAGCAGTTTGCCGGTACCGAGATCATGACCATATCAGATCTGAACCAACTGGATGTAAATGTGGACGTGAACGAGAATGATATTAACCGCATCACCCTGGGGGATTCATCAAAAATTCAGGTAGACGCATTCCAGAGCAAGTTGTTTACCGGTACGGTGACCGAGATAGGCAGCGCAGCCAACGTGGTAGGCACCACAGCCGACCAGGTGACTAACTTTACCGTAAAAGTGCGGATCGATCCAAAATCATACGTAGCATTGCTGAATAAGACTGCTTCTAATCCTTCGCCTTTCCGCCCGGGATTGACAGCAACCGTTGAAATCCAGACCAATCACGCCAAAACACTTGCCGTGCCAATACAATCTGTAACAACACGCCAGGACACTAAAACTGCTATTACTTCTAATAAAGACGGTGCCAAACCTGATGACAACAGCGATAATAAAGCGAAGATCACCACTGCCGCGAAAGAATATGTGTTTGTATACAGTGCAGGGAAGGTTAAACAGGTAACTGTAACTACCGGTATCCAGGATGATTCATATATTCAGATATTGTCTGGGCTAAAAGCAGGCGACGAGGTGGTATCAGCACCATATACAGCCATCTCCAAAACATTGAACGATAAGATGGAAGTGGAGAAAGTAGATAAATCCAAGCTATTCAGCGGCGACCAGGGGAAATAATGTGCAGATGTGCAAATGCGTGGATGTGCAGATGATTTAAATGCTTAAATTGATTAGATTATTTTGATTGTTTAAATACGAGAGGGTCTATGTAATAACATAGGCCTTTTTTATTTGGTGGCATTTGCACATCCGCATATTTGCACATCTGCACATTAAATTCGCACATTTGCACATCTACATATTCGCACATCAACTCAATGCATAATAAAATACTCATAGTCGGCGGGGGCAGCTGGGCAACAGCTAATATTAAAATGTTAAGCGATAATCCGGTAGAGAAGGAGATTTTTTGGTGGATGCGTAATGAGAAAGCCGCCGAGGATATCCGTCAGTTTAAGCACAATCCTAATTATCTGAGTTCGGTTGAAATCAAAGTTCCGGCTCAAAATATTTCTACCGATCTAAAATCATTGATTGGAAAGGCAGATATTATTTTGCTGAATGTCCCCGCGGCATTTCTGAAAGAAGCATTGGAAGGCATCACCCCGGAAGACTTTGCAGGCAAGAAAGTAGTATCGGCTATAAAGGGTATCGTACCAGATGAGAACCAAATCATAGGTGAGTTTTTGAACCAGCGGTACAATATCTCATTCGACAACTTTATGGTGATCAGTGGGCCTTGTCATGCAGAGGAAGTAGCGCTGGAGAAACTATCCTATCTTACCATAGCATCAGGCGATACAGAACTCGCTGCCACCTTTGCAGGAATGCTGAGCACACGTTACATCAGCACCATTGTATCCGACGACATCTACGGTACCGAATACGCAGCTGTGTTAAAGAACGTTTATGCAATAGCAAGCGGGATTTGTCACGGTGTAGGTTATGGCGATAACTTTCAATCGGTTCTTATTTCGAACGCTATACGTGAGTTAGAGCGTTTTGTAAAGGCAGTTCACCCTATCGACCGTGACATAAAAGAATCGGCTTACCTGGGTGATTTACTGGTGACCGCCTATTCGCAGTTCAGCCGTAACCGTACGTTTGGTAATATGATAGGCAAAGGATATACTGTGACATCTGCTCAACTGGAAATGAACATGATTGCAGAAGGTTATTACGCTGTAAATTGTTTACACCAGGTAAACAAACAATACAAAGTTTTTATGCCTATTTGTAGTGCCGTTTATAGTATTTTGTACGAGAAACGCAACCCGGCCATGGAGATGAAACATTTGGCCGCTCAACTTAGTTAATTGCTTAATTAATTTATATACAACCCCATGAAAAAGGTAATAGGAGCCGCACTATTTGCTGCGGCATTATTCGTAGCAGGTCAGGCACATGCTCAAACTAAAGACACCACAAGCTTTAAGACCAAGGTGCACAAAACAACCAAACAGGTTGGCGATGCAGCCACAAAAATTGGCCATAAAACATCAGAATTAGCTGTGAAAGGCGCTTCTGCAGTGGTAGACAAACAATACAAAGAAAAATGTGGTCCAAATGGCGAAACCATTTATATCAACAGCCATTCGCAATATTATTATGTTGATAAAAAAGGGCATAAAGTTTACCTGAAAGAGTCTGAATTGAAGGACAAAAAAATGTAATTTTATATTACAAAACTGAAGCATCCCGTACCCTGACGGGATGCTTCCCTATTTAAATATTATGCGTTTATCCATTTTAAAACTTTCCTGCCAAAGCATAGGATTAAGCCTTGTATGGGTTTTGCTTTTAGTATCTGCTTGTTCAAATCCTAACCATGGCGGTGGCTCTGGCGATGGCAGATTACAAGGCGACTGGAAGTTAAAAGATGGTGATACCAAACTAAAGATCACCAAAAAAAAGTTTGCAATGGATAGCGATCTGCAATATGCCGAGGATTACTTTGTAAAAGGTGATACCATTTACTCGTCCTTCCAGGGCAATCAGCCATACAGCAAATTTGTGATTCAAAAACTGGACGACCACAACCTGAAATTACTATCCCCCGACTCCACTATTATGGAGTTCACCAAATAAAACGCAAAAGCCCCTCACCGGACGATGAGAGGCCTTGCAAACTAAACTAAACCTAAAACTTATTTTTTGAGTGACCAGTGACCTGTTAATCAGTTACCAGGTATTCCTGATAACTGATCACCGATCTCTGGTTAACTGATATTAAAACCTCCTACGACGCTCGCCGTTGTTGTTACCTGAACGGTCTTCGCGGCGCTTGCCTGAGAAATCGCGGAAACCACCACCATTTGGCGATCCTGCTTTTTCCCTGTTGTTACCGCCTTCGTGGCTGTAACCATTTCTGCGGAAATTACCTTCTCTCCTGTCGCCGCCTTCACGTCTTTTATAGTTAGACGCACCACCGCGACTTTCGTTACGCGAATCACCAGAAATTTCTATTCTTACCTCGCGTCCCTGGAAATCGGCACCTTTAAAGCCGTTCATCACCTTTTCTGTATCCTCATTTGGCACTTCGAAAAATGAATAAACACCCTTCACATCGATCTTGCCTACAGTTTTTCCACTGATCTTTGCCGTGTTACAGATATAACCCAACAGATCACCACGGCCAAAGCCGTCAACAGAACCTAAGTTGATGAACAGACGGGTAAAGTCTGAGCGCATACCTGTGCGGTTAAAGCGGTCACCTGCACCATCGGCACGGCGGCTCTCGTCAACCGGAGCATTCAAATCAGGTGCGTTCTTATAATAATCAAGGAAGCGGTTAAACTCCAGTGATGCAAAACGTTTGATGATATCTTCCTTGCTCATGTCCTTAAACTCGTCCATAATGCGCGGAATGTATTGTTCAATCTGCTGTTCGTTCACTTCTACATTATGTACTTTATGAACTAAAGCAAACAGTTGCTTTTCAACCACATCGAAACCTGTAGGTATCTCCGCTTTAATAAAGCGTTTGCCAATCACCTTCTCGATCTGGCGGATCTTACCTGTCTCCTTTGCATTGATGATAGCGATAGACACCCCGGTTTTACCTGCACGTGCGGTACGACCGCTACGGTGCGTATAGTTCTCGATCTCATCAGGCAAAGAGTAGTTGATAACGTGAGTAACATCGTTCACGTCGATACCACGTGCAGCAACGTCAGTTGCGATCAGTAATTGTAAGGTGCGATCGCGGTAACGTTTCATTACCTTGTCACGCTGTTGCTGCGACAAGTCGCCATGCAGTGAATCGGCATTGTAACCATCTTTTATTAACGCTTCGGCAATTTCCTGCGTTTCGATCTTGGTACGGCAGAATACTATACCAAAGATCTCAGGATTGAAATCTACAATGCGCTTGAAGGCAGCATACTTATCACGGGCACGCACTACATAGTATTCGTGCTCGATATTTTCGTTACCTGTATTTTTGGTGCCCATTGTAAGCTCATACGGATCGGTCATGTATTTTTTGGCGATCCTTCTTACTTCAGAAGGCATGGTGGCTGAGAAAAGCCATGTTTTTTTGTCATCCGGTGTGGTTGACAGGATATTGTCTATGTCTTCCTGGAAGCCCATATTGAGCATCTCATCAGCCTCATCCAATACTACATAGTTTACGCCGCTGAAATCAATAGCCTTACGGTTAATGATATCCAGCATACGGCCTGGCGTAGCTACAACGATCTGTACACCACGACGAATCTGGTGCAACTGATCAGAGATGCTTGCGCCGCCATAAACAGCCACAACATGTACGTTGCGCATGTTTTTTGCATAATTTTTCAGATCATTAGTGATCTGCAAACAAAGTTCGCGAGTTGGGCATAGTACAAGCGCCTGCGGATGATTTTCTTCGAAATCGATAAGTTCCAGTAATGGAAGTCCAAAAGCAGCAGTTTTGCCGGTCCCGGTTTGGGCCAATCCGACAAAATCGTTGCTGCCTGTAAGCAATACCGGAATCGACTGTTCCTGGATTGGAGTTGGGTTTTCAAACCCTAACTCAGAGATGGCATTAACAATATCATGACGGATTCCCAGTTGAATAAATGGGTTCATGAATTTAAATAACGTATTTGGCTACATCGCCAAATCGGGCGCAAAGGTAGGAATTATTTTTTGCAATTCAAATACTGAAGAAAGAAATGGGAAAGATGACAAAATGCTTATAAATTCGGCTCTGTCTCCGGCTCGATGTTTTTCTTCTCCCTCAGCGAAAACAACAGCCCAATCACCCCTGCAGTTACGCACATATCGGCCACATTAAAAATACCGGTGCGAAAGTTGCTGATGCCCACATTCATGAAGTCGGTTACGTGACGATCGAACATCAGGCGATCGATGATATTACCTAACCCCCCTGAAATAATAAGCGCAAATGCGAATAATTTAAGGCGATTATATTCATTAACCTTAGTAAGTACATATGCTCCAAGCGCCAGTAAACATACCAATGGTATGACACTTAGCAGCCAGAAACTAACCGGTTTTGAAAGCTGGTCGCCCAGGCTCAAAGCAGCACCGGTATTCTCAACATACTCCAGGCGTACGGTATTATGTAAATAAGAAATTGGTTCATGATACATCAGGTGCTCTTTCGCCAGGTTTTTGGTGATCCTGTCGCACCCTATGAACACCACAGAAGTAAGACAAAACAATGCTACCTTAATCCAATTCTTCATCCTTTAAATCCTTTAATCGTGTCTTATCTTAACCTGTCTGCCGATTTTACCAGTTTATCATCGCGCTGTATAGCTTTTGCCGCGAGTAAAACCAACACAATACTTATTGAGCTTAATAACGCGCCGATTCCAAAATTATTGGTATTCAGGCTAACTCCGCCCGTATAAGATTTTACAGTTTCCGCCATCCAAAAGCTGTATCCGCATATTGCTACAATATAACCATAACACCACATCGCCTGTTGCTTCCGGTTTTTGTATAGAAATATCAGGACAAGCGGCAAAATAGCGACTACGGCCGTAGCTGCTATTAATCCTACAAAACTTTCGGTATTCGCCTGTGCTCCGTTGGCATCCTGGTAAATACCGGTTACCTTAATAGTAGAAGGCACCCCGGCCACATACACATTATGCACCAATGGAAACAGAAAAAGCGCAAAAATAACCAGGCTGGCAAGCAATAAATAAACGCTTTGTATACGTTGGATCATGTGTCTTATCGTAATAAATTGGATAGCAAAGATAAACGGTTTTATAATTATTTTAACTTTAATCCATCATAACCTATTTCAAATATTACCTAAATTATAATGAGAATAGATTTCAGAAATAATTGCATAGTTTATAACAATGAAAACTGGCTTCATAAAAAACGCACTCCGTTATCGACGAATTTCTCTGAAATAGAGGTTCTCATGGATGGTCGAATACTGGTATTAGAATACGATTATAAATTTCAACACCAAAACTTATCTAATCTGTACTGTTTAGATAGGGAGTTAGAAATTGATTGGTTTTTACCTTTACCTCATCCTAATTTCAAGGATGATTTTTATGTGGGCTTTACTTCAAATGGAGAAAAGATTTTTGCAAACACTTGGTACTGTTTTCGTGTAGAGGTTGAAACAGAAACCGGGAGCATTAAAAATGTGGAATTTACTAAATAACAGCAAGCATCAAATTTCAAATGCTACCCTTGTCTGACACATAAACTCGAAATCAAAAATTAACTTTGCCACGTGTCCGAAAAACAACGTTATTTTATTCAACTGGCTTACGATGGTACCGATTTTCACGGCTGGCAAACACAGCCCAATGCTACCACTGTTCAGGAGTTACTGGATGATGCCCTGACCGTCGTTCTGCGCGAGCCGATTGAAACTACCGGCTGTGGTCGTACAGATACAGGCGTGCACGCACGGGATTTCTATGCGCATTTCGATAGTCAGTCATTGGTCAGTGGTCAGCAGTCATTGGTGAAAGCAGTGGATAGCGTAAATGCCATATTGCCTTATACCATCGCTGTAAAACGCATTATCAGTATCAGTACTGAGGCACATGCGCGGTTTGACGCTACATCGCGGTCGTATGAGTATCATGTGCATTTTAATAAAGATCCGTTCAAGATCAATCATTCGTGGCAGTTGCGTGATAAACCGGATATTGCCCTGATGAATGCTGCTGCACGCATTATTATGGAGTATACCAATTTTAGCTGCTTCAGTAAATCGAACACGCAAACCTTTACCAATAATTGTAAAATAACACGTGCTGAATGGATTTACAGCGAACATTGCCTGGTGTTCCACATCACCGCTGATCGTTTTTTGCGTAATATGGTAAGAGCAATTGTAGGAACTTTAATGCTGGTGGGCCGTAAAGAGATAGAGCCGGAAGATGTGCGGGCGATCATCGAAAGCAAAAACCGCAGCAATGCAGGTACATCAGTACCAGCCTGCGGATTATATTTAACGGAGATAAAATATCCATATTTTTGAGGCGAAAGCTAAAAGGGAAAAGGTGAAAGGATTTTGAAATCACTAATTCGCTAATTCAGTCATTAAAAATGTCTAACGTAACCGGGAAAGCGCTTGATTGGAACCTGCTGGGGCGGGTGATGAAGTATGTAAAACCTTACAGGAGTACATTCGTCATTGCTGCCTTTCTGACTATTTTTTTAGCGGGAAGCGCTTTGGTACAGCCTATCCTGATGCAGCTGACGCTGGATAAATACATCCTGGCCAATAACTACAACGGACTGGTATTGATGGTTGTGCTGATGATAGCACAACTGGCTGTACAAACCGCAGTTCAGTATTATCAAACCTATTCTACCAATGCTTTAGGTCAATCGGTAATACGCGATCTGCGTAAGGATGTATTCAATCATATCATGAGTTTGCGGTTAAAATATTTCGATCGCACGCCAATAGGAATGCTCATTACCCGTACTGTATCTGACCTGGAAACCATTGCCGATATTTTCTCAGAAGGATTGATTTCAATAGTGGGCGACTTACTATTGGTAATAGCTATTGTTGTTGCTATGATGCTCAGCGATTGGAAACTCGCACTTATTACGTTGATACCGATGCCTTTCCTGATCTTGTCAACTTACGTTTTCAAAGAGGCGATCAAATCATCGTTCCAGGAAGTGCGTACACAGGTGGCGCAATTGAACACTTTTTTGGCCGAGCATATATCGGGTATCAGCATCATCCAATATTTCTCGCGCGAGGACCAGGAGATGCGTAAATTCAAGGCGGTGAATATGAAATACCGCGATGCCAATATCCGCTCCAACTGGTACTACTCTATTTTCTTCCCCGTTGTCGAAATATTATTTGCAGTAGGTTTGGCGTTACTTGTTTGGTATGGTTGTAAAAGAATTCTGACTGATCAGCAACTGGCTAATCTTGGAACAAATGACAATCGGGTAACTGCAGGTATGATCCTCAAGTTTATAGTATTGCTGAATCTTTTATTCCGCCCGATAAGGCAGCTGGCTGATAAATTCAACACCCTGCAAATGGGTATGGTTGGGGCCGACCGTATTTTTAAAGTATTGGATACGGATGAAGTAGCTGTTAATACAGGCACGCTAAAACCTGCCAGCTTGCGTGGTGCTATAGACTTTGAAAATGTTTGGTTTGCCTACAATGATGAGAATTGGGTGCTGAAAAATATCAACTTCCATGTTAATCCAGGCGAGACGCTGGCTTTGGTAGGTGCTACTGGTGCCGGTAAGTCGTCTACCATCAATATTCTGAATAGATTTTATGAGATAGGCCAGGGTGCGGCAAAAGTTGATGGCGTGGATATCAGGGAATATGACGTAGCTTATTTACGTTCGCAGATCGCTACGGTGATACAGGATGTATTCCTTTTTTCGGATACAATTGCCAATAACATCAGTCTGAACAACCCAACCATAACCCGTGAACAGATCATCGCGGCAGCAAAAGATGTAGGCGCTCATGATTTTATTGAGAGGTTACCCGGTGGGTATGATTACAATGTAATGGAACGCGGTTCTACCCTTTCATCTGGTCAGGCACAATTGATTTCCTTTATACGGGCTTTGGTGTACAATCCCGCTATACTTGTTTTGGATGAGGCCACTTCGTCTGTTGACACAGAAACTGAACTGTTGATCCAGAATGCTATTAACAAATTAATGCAGGGCCGCACAGCCATTGTGATCGCTCACCGCTTATCCACTATTCAAAATGCCGATAAGATCATCGTGCTGGATCACGGCGAGATCAAAGAAATGGGGACTCACCAGGAATTGCTCAAAATTGAACATGGCTATTACAGGAAGCTTTACGATCTGCAATTCAATTCGGCAGGAATTGTGAAATCATAAGTCGGAAGTCTTAAGTCAAAAGTCTTTAGTCTTAAGTCAATAAATCAACCATCTTGACTTAAGACTTTCGGCTCCGAACTTAAGACTCAAACCTTACCCTTCTCCATTCCCTTTTCTTTAGGCGGGTTTTTTATTGGGCTTACGGGTTGCTCTTCCCTCTCATGTTTTTTGGCGATGTCACCACCATGAGGTTTATCAGCGTGGTATTGCGTATCGCTTTGATGCCGTTTAGCTTTATTACCTTCATCTTGCGGGCGATGGGTTGGTGTATCAGATGGAGAAGGTTTATCGGTAGAGTTTGCAGGCTTTGTCATAACATGTATTTTCATAATTAACAATACATCCTTGTATTTTGTTGACAACACACGGCTCTTTCAATATATCTCATTAAACAAAATCCATCAAAATCCTTAAATCGTGTTTTGTTAAAATGTGTTAAAGGCGCACGGTCACAAATAATAATAACAGATAAAGTTTTACCTTTAGTTGCAGGATTGTTATTTTCGCGACATTGGGATTTGTCTCATATCTCAAATCTAACATCTCATATCTAAGCTATATGGAAGAATTTGAAGCAAGCGGATCAGCTAAAAAGACTAAAACGATTTATATATCAACCGTTTTTGGTATTGCAATGGTATTGCTGATGATTGGCTTGCTGGGTCTTTTACTGGTTGATGCCAACAACCTTTCGCGTTATGTGAAAGAAAATATCGTACTGAACATCTATGTGGACGAAAGCGCCCACGAAACTGATGTGTTGCAACTGCAGAAACAACTGGATGCCAACCCAATGGTAAAGCAAACCCAGTATGTAAACAAGGAACTTGCTGCCCGCAACCTGCAGAAAGACCTGGGCGAAGATTTTGTAAAATTCCTTGGATATAACCCACTTTCGGGATCGCTTGATGTGTACCTGAAAGCGCAATACGCCAATAATACAGACATTGAGAAATTTAAAACCGAGTTGATGAAAAACCCGGTCATCAAGGAAGTAAAATACCAGCAATCGCTTGTCGACTCCATGAACCAGAACCTGACATCCATCAGCCTGATCATTTTAGGTTTTGCAGCGATATTTGTGTTATTGTCAGTCGCGCTAATCAATAATACCATCCGCCTGGCTATTTACTCTCAGCGTTTCCTGATCAAATCGATGCAGTTGGTAGGTGCTACCAAAAATTTCATCCGTCGCCCGTTTATTCTGTATGGCATCTGGCATGGTATTTTAGGTGCGCTAATAGCCGTCATTATTTTGATGGGTGGTCTTTACCTGGCGGAAAAGCAGATACCCGACCTGGTGATCTTACAAAACTATACCGAGTTTGGTATTGTATTCGCCATAGTGATAGGTTTGGGTATTTTTATCTCTGGCTTCAGCACTTTCCTGGCAGTAAACAAATATTTACGTTTAAAAATTTATAATCTGTACAGGTAGAGGTGAAAGGTAAAAGGCGAAAGCTAAAAGGTAAAAATCCTAAATAAAATCAGAAACATACTTGACCTTTATACTTTAAGATTTAAACAAATCACTAATTCACTCAATCGCTAATTCACTAATTAAAACATACATGGCACAAGTTCAAACAAAGCCAACAAGCACCATCAAAACATCGTCAAAAGAAACAGGGCATGTTCCTGTAAAATTCGTTTTTGATAAAAGCAATTACCGCTGGTTCATTATTGCTATCGCAGTAGTTGTTTTCGGGTTCATCCTGATGTCGGGCACTACTGATATTTACAGCACTACTAAAATAGTTGTAGCACCTGTAGTAGTACTGGCAGGTTTCGCCATTGGTTTTTATGCCATATTAAAGAAGCCTTCTGCTAATGCTTAATTGTTTGCGAGTAGTTAAGTGGAATATAGTTAAGTAGTTAAACCACTACAACTATTACAACCACTACAACCAATCAACCAACCCAAATGAACATCATCCACGTTATCATCCTCGCCATTATCGAAGGATTGACTGAGTTTTTGCCGGTGTCGTCTACCGGGCACATGGTAGTAGCCAGCTCATTAATGGGCATCAATAAAGACGAATTTGTAAAGCTTTTTGAAGTTGTTATCCAGTTAGGTGCTATTCTGGCTGTCGTGATCCTGTACTTTAAACGTTTTGTGCGTTCTGTTGATTTCTATATCAAGCTTATTATAGGCGTTATTCCTGCCATAATCCTCGGTCTGCTATTAAAAAAGCATATTGACAAATGGCTTGAGAACCCGCTGATCGTAGCTGTTTCATTCGTGGTTGGCGGTATTATTCTATTATTTGTGGACGAGTGGTTCAATAAGCCACAGATCAATGAAGAAAAGAAGATCACCCATATTACCGCTTTGAAAATTGGTTTTTTCCAATGCCTGGCCATGATACCAGGTGTTTCCCGTTCAGCCGCTTCCATTGTTGGGGGTATGTCGCAAAAGCTGAGCCGTACTGCTGCTGCTGAATTTTCATTTTTCCTGGCTGTACCTACAATGTTCGGCGCAACGGTAAAAGATCTCTGGGACAAGAAAGGCCTTTTTAACACTCCTGATTTTCACCAGGATGTTAAGTTCTTACTGATCGGCGGTGCGATCGCCTTCATCGTGGCTATGCTGGCCATCAAAACTTTCATTACCTTTTTAGAGAAGCGCGGCTTCAAGATCTTCGGCTGGTATCGAATAGTGGCAGGCATCGTGATCATTATCCTGTACTTTACGAGTAATGCGTTGCATACTATCTGAACCGTTGATTTGAATGATTAAATGATTTCGCAGATCATCAGCGGAATCCAGCAATCTGTTTAATCAGTGATTCAGACAATAATCCTACCTTTGCGCAAAATTTAGACTTGAAACGGACTTTCACCAACATAGGAGAATTTGCTGAAGGGCAATTATTATTGGTAAACAAACCCTACAAATGGACCAGCTTTGATGTGGTGGGCAAACTACGCAATGCTTTTAAACCGCTTAAACTGAAAGTGGGTCATGCCGGGACATTAGATCCATTAGCTACCGGATTACTAATCATTTGTACTGGAAAGATGACCAAACAGATCGACAATTTCCAGGCCGAGGAAAAGGAATATACAGGTACAATGGTACTCGGCTCCGTTACTCCAACTTACGATCTGGAAAGCGAACCTGAACAATTATTCAGCACCGATCATATCACGCCAGAACAGATACAAGCAGCTTGTCAGCAATTTATCGGCGATATCCAACAATATCCTCCGGCGCATTCGGCTATAAAAATAGACGGTGAACGATTGTATGAAAAAGCACGCCGTGGCGAGGAGGTGGAACTTCGGTTACGCAATGTGACAATTACCGAATTTGAAATAACCCGCAGTGAATTACCTGAAATTGATTTCCGTGTAGTATGCAGTAAGGGAACGTACATTCGTTCACTGGTAAATGATTTTGGCAAGGCTTTAAATAACGGGGCATATTTATCAAAATTAAGACGTACCCGAAGCGGCAGCTTTGTAATCGGTGACTCATGGGAGGTGATGGAGTTGGTCAATACCATAAGGGAACTAAAAGCACCCGTTGAGTAAATATTAATTGACAAGGCAACCTTTATTTCCAATCAGGGTAATCATAAATAATCATATAATCGTGTCTAATGAAGATCTACCATCATATCGACGAATTTATTCCTGTTAAAAATGCAGTGGTTACCATCGGCACTTTTGATGGTGTGCACCTGGGGCATCGCAAGATCATTGAACGATTAAAACAAATCGCAAAGGAGTCAGGTGGCGAGACGGTGATATTGACCTTCTTCCCTCACCCCCGCATGATCATCCATCCCGAAGACCAGGATTTGAAGATGATCAATACGATGGAGGAGAAGGCACATTTGCTGGAACAATTGGGCATCGATCATCTCATCATTACACCTTTTTCAAGAGATTTTTCCAATCAACCTGCCGAGGAATATATCCGCGAAGTACTGGTAAATAAAATAGGAACCAAAACTATTGTTATCGGTTACGATCATCGCTTTGGTAAAGACCGCCAGGGTAGTTTGGCCGATCTGCAACGATTGGCACCGACCTATAACTATAACGTGATCGAGATACCTGAACAGGATATTCATGATGTGGCGGTGAGTTCTACCCGTATCCGCAATGCTTTATTAGGCGATAAGATAGAACTTGCTAACGAGTTTTTAGGTTATCCATTTTTCATCAGCGGCAAAGTAAACCGCGGGGATCAAATAGGACGCACCATTGGCTACCCTACTGCTAATATCCTGATCGAAGAAACTTATAAACTAATACCCGGCGATGGCATTTTTGCTGTTAACGTGTGGCTGGGCGATCAGACGTATAAAGGCATGGGCTATATTGGTCACCGGCCTACTATTAACGGCATTACCCGTAACATCGAGGTAAACATCTTCGATTTTAACCAGGATATCTACACCCAATCTATCCGCATGGAATTCTTGCATTTTGTAAGGGGAGATATCAAATTTACTTCATTAGAAGATTTGACTTCACAATTAGGAAAAGATAAAGAGGCGGTTTTGGCTTTGCTGAGTTAATGTCTGAACACATGCAGGTACAACTGCTTTACAATATGATAGGCTGAAAACGCGAAGAATAGAATGGCAATACCTGTGTTGGTTGTTTTATTACTAAGATCCAGTTTATCCCGCACGTACCTTGCTGACTTGGCATAAATGAACAGGCATAAAAATGCCCCGGCAGCTGATCCGACGCTAAAAAAAGCAAGTGCCCATCTCCCTGTTTCTATCCATTCATGTGTGATCAGGTAAGTGCCTGTAATCATCCAGAAAGGTATCTGCACCGGATTCAGGAAACCCAACAGAATTCCATAGGTAATACTGTCCCGACTTGAATTTTTTGATTCTTTAGGTGGTTTCTTACGATGCATCCAGGTAATAACACCCATCGTACCAAATAACACAACCATTACCCAATCGATAGCGGTATCGAGGTGAACCTGGGCCGATAGCCAATCGGCTGCATTCATTATAAAATAAGTAAAGAAAAACTCGACACACGAAAAGGCAATGATAAATTGGAGCGCCTGTTTCAAGCCCCGGTTAATGGTGATCTGAACCAGCGCCAGGTTGATATTTCCCGGTGGAATGTACCCAATAAAGTTGGCGATAAGGCCAATAAAAAAGGTTAAGAAGATCATTGGGGGACTAAATTAGGCTTTATTGTTGATTTGCGGATATACAACAGAATTTATGCCCTATTTTTTGAGTTTTTATAGCCAGAATTCAGAAGGTTTCCATAGGGATAACGCAAATTTTACAATTAAAGTTTGGCGTAAAAAATTTAATCCAAAAATCTAAAAAAAGTTAAAAAGCATAAATACATTTGGCTCATTACCAATAGCTAAGCCAATATTCTATGATCCCGGAAAACAAAAAAGACGTGGTTAATAAGGCCTTACAAACCGCATTCCGCACTACTGAAATTGAAGATATTCGCCAGCTTACGGCCGGACTTTCATCAGCATTGGTTTACCGGATCGTGGTAAAAGGCAAACCTTATTTGCTTCGCATCATCATGCGCACAGATGAGTTTGTGAACCCGGAGCGCGAATATAATTGCATGAAAGCCGGCGCCGAAATTGGCGTTGCGCCAAAAGTTTGGTATACCAGTGTTGAGGACAAGATCGCCATCACAGATTTCATTGATGCTAAACCCTTCCCGGTTGATGAAGCAAGATTGAAAATGCCTCAAGTTTTGAAGAAACTACATTCGCTTCCTCCGTTCCCGGTCGTCCAATATATAGAAGCAGCCGCGCGGTTCAATGAAAAGTTTAAGGAAGCGAAACTAATGCCGGCAGAAGCTACCGATGAGATATTCCAACAGTTCGACAGGATCAACAAAGCCTATCCACGTAAGACCGAAGATATTGTATCGAGCCATACCGATTTGAAACCTGAAAACACGCTTTATGATGGCGAAAGATTATGGCTGGTGGATTGGGAAGCCGCTTTTTCAAACGATCGTTATGCTGATCTGGCAATAGCGGGGAATTTTCTGATCACAAATGACAAGGAAGAGCAGGAATATCTTCAAAATTATTTTGACGAAGAGGTTTCCGAATATCATCTTGCCCGGTTTTTCTTGATGCGACAGATCATTCATACATTTTATTTCACCTGTTTCATTCTTTTAAGCAACCCGACAGGGCCAATCGATATCAATACAACGCGTCCCGGCTATCGCGAATTTCACGAAGGAGTTTGGTCGGGCGAGATAAGTCTGGCGGATATGGGCAACCGGCGTCTATATGCATTGATTCACATGGACCAACTCAAGCAGAATCTACAATCGCCAAGATTTGAAGAATCGATGCGCGTTGTGCAATCAGCTTAACATTTTCAGCTGTTAACAGTACCTTTGCACCATGTCACCCAAAAAGATCGTCTCGCTATTGCCGGCTGCTACAGAAATTGTTTGTGCCTTAGGATTAGAAGAAAACCTGGTCGGTCGATCGCATGAATGTGATTTTCCGATATCAGTAAAACAGCTTCCAATATGTTCAGAAGCAAATATCCCCGATAACTTAAGCAGTGCAGATATTGATATCAAAGTAAAAGAATTACTGACCGATGCCCTTTCGGTTTACACTGTAAAGCGCGAAGTGATCAAACAATTATCGCCTGATGTAGTCATCACCCAGGCGCAGTGTGAGGTGTGCGCAGTATCATTGAAGGAAGTAGAAGAGGCGCTGGAAAATTACCTGGATAAAGACTCAACCATCATCTCACTACAACCCGATAGTTTAGATGCGATCTTTAATAATATCCGCGAGGTGGCGGCAGTGTTGGATGTTGCCGATCGTGGCGAACAGTTAATAGAAGATTTACAGGAAAGAGTATATATCATCCGGCACAAGCTGAAGTTTATGGAAAACAAACCTACTGTAGCTTGTATTGAGTGGCTGGAGCCGATGATGGTGTCGGGCAATTGGGTTCCGGAGTTGGTGAGCATTGCCGGTGGGATAACAGTTTTGGCTGAAAATGGAAAACATTCTCCTTATATAAAATGGGAAGATATTCAACAGCAAGATCCGGCTGTGATCATAGTAATGCCCTGTGGTTTCTCGATTGAAAGAACAATGAAGGAGGTCGACTTACTGCTCCAACTGCCTGGATTTACAGAATTGAAAGCTGTAAAAAATGACAGGCTTTACATCGCTGATGGTAATCAATATTTTAACCGTCCCGGTCCGCGCATAGTGGATTCGATTGAGATCTTAGCAGAGATCATCTATCCAAAGCAATTCATCTTTGGGTATGAGGGTAATGGTTGGATAAAGTTCTCTGTCTGAATCAGGATTTACAGAATTTAAGAACGAGCTGAATTCTGTAAATTGGTTAATTCTGACAATTCTGGTTCAGACAATTTGCAAATAAGTTTATATTTACGGTTCATTAAAACCTAATACTAAACTATGCGCCAGTTACTTATTGCAATGCTGATCCTCATCGTCGGCACAAAGGCGAATGCCTCGAAAATAGACTCCCCACCTTTTAATGCAGGCGATCTGCAGATAAAATGGGAAGCGGTTCAGGATGATTATCAGGGTAAGGCGCAATCACTCAATGCTATAACCATCACTAACACAGGTAAAAATACTTTCCCGGCAAGTGGCTGGAAGATATACTTTAACTCACCGCACGATTTTTTACCGATTAGCCCCACCAATAACGTTAAGGTAGATCATTTGAATGGCGACTTGTTCAGCTTTACCCCGTTGAGCTCATTTGCCGAATTAAAGCCCGGCGCTTCGGTTCGCATAGAATTTATCGATACTGATAACATCGTCAACTTTACGGATGCTCCTGAAGGGTTTTATATTGTTTGGGATGCACAGGCTGATAAAGGCTATTCCTTCGGCGGGGTTAACATTACGCCTTTAAAAGCGACTTCCAAGGGCCTGATAACACCGGAGATCATCTATAATCAAAACGCAAGCATAACCGATGTCCCTGAAAAGCAATTGACTAAGGTATTCCCTGCCCCGTCAAGCTATTCAGAGATCAAGGGCGTTTTCAAATTAAACTCGGGCGTACAAATTGTAAACGACAGCCGCTTTGAGAAAGAAGCAAATTTACTGACCGACAAATTCAGAGCAATGCTTGAAGCCGGCAGCGCGGCAAGTGAAAACACCATTAAGTTTGTTTATAAAGAGGGTATGAACCCAGAAGGCTATGCTATGGAAGTAAAGCCTAAGGCAATCATCATTGTTGCTTCTACTTCGACGGGTATTTTTTACGGTATACAGTCTTTATTATCGCTTATCCCGCCTTCTGCTTATGCAAAACCGCAAAGCGAGATAAAAATACAATGTGTAGAAATACAGGATGCTCCGCGCTTTGGCTACCGGGCATTTATGCTGGATGTAGGACGTAATTTTCAAACCAAAAAGCAGGTTGAACGATTGCTTGACTTACTTGCCTTATACAAGATCAACACCTTTCATTTCCATCTGACAGAAGACGAAGGATGGAGACTGGAAATACCATCATTACCCGAATTAACCGAAGTAGGCTCGCAACGTGGTCATACTTTGGACAGCAAAAAGTTTTTACCAGCTTGTCACGGCTCAGGACCGGAAACCGGCAAACTGGCCGGAAGTGGTTTTTATACCAAAGCAGATTACATCGAGATATTAAAATATGCCACCGAAAGACATATCACGGTAATCACCGAGATTGAAACACCGGGGCATGCCCGTGCAGCCATCAAGGCAATGAATTTACGTTATACTAAACTGATGGCGCAAGGCAAAAAAGCCGAGGCTGAAAAATACCTGCTTTATGACCTGAACGACCAATCTCAATATAGTTCGAACCAGTTTTGGAACGACAACATCATGGATGTGTCGCTGCCATCAACCTATAATTTTATCGGCACGGTGATCAATGATATCATCGCGATGTATAAAGAGGCCGGCGCACCGTTGAAGATGATCCATTTTGGTGGTGATGAGGTTCCTGCCCATGTTTGGGAAAAATCACCTGCATTTGTAACACTACAAGCCAGTCACCCGGAAATACAAAACACGGGCGATCTTTGGTACTATTTCTATGGCAAGGTAAACCAGATGGTGAAAGCCAAAGGACTTAGCCTGGCTGGTTGGGAAGAAATGGCCCTGCGCAAAACCAAACTGGATGGCGTGCCGGTTTATGTGCCAAACCCTGATTTTATGCCCGAGCACTTGCAGGTAGATGTTTGGAATAACTCTATAGGTGATGGTAATGAGGACCTTGCTTATAAACTGGCCAACTCAGGATACAAGACCGTACTGTCATGTGTTACCAACCTGTATTTTGACATGGCAAACTATAAATCATTTGATGAGCCGGGCTACTACTGGGGCGCATTTTCTGACATCGATAAGCCGTTCTCTTTTATTCCATTCGACTATTTCAAAAACACCAAGGTGGATAAGAATGGACTTCCGATCAATCGCAACATCTTCGTCGGCAAACAACGCCTGACTGATTACGGCAAAAGCAATATTGTAGGACTTCAATGCGCGCTGTGGGGCGAAACTGTTAAAACGGTAGAGCGAGAAGAATACATGTTATTACCGCGATTGCTTGGTTTTGCAGAACGCGCCTGGTCGCAGGACCCGGAGTGGGCAACCACCAACGATACGACCAAAAGTCAGCAGCTATACGCCCAGGCATGGTCGAACTTCCTGAATGTTTTAGGAAAACGTGAATTACCACGCTTGGATTACTTGAATGGCGGCTATGGATACCGCATTCCGAAACCAGGTGTAATAGAACAAAACGGCCAATTAGTAGCCAACGAACAATTCCCCGGATTGACCATCCGTTACACCACAAACGGCAAAGATCCGGACGCAAAAAGCTCCGTTTATAAAGATGGTGTTACAATCGGAAATTCTGTAATAAAATTCAGAGCTTTTAACAACAAAGGCCGGGGTAGTAACGTTACTGAGACAGCGAAACAATAAGCGCAACAGAAGCACTAAAAGTCCCCGCTGCAAATGGGGACTTTTAGTGCTCAACAAGCTAAAGCACCAGCTTCACTCCCACATAATAATTTCTTGGCGCTGCGGCATTATAATATCGGTTTCCCACTGCATTCAGGTCATTCCCTAAGCTGTATTTTTGATTGAGTAAATTATCAACTCCGGTGTAAATGGATAGCCTTGTTTTGTTGTGAGGTAAAGGCTCCCATCCTATTTTGGCTTCCACCAGGTTATAATGATCAGCGTACGCTGTATTGGCATCATTTAGCGGCATACGTGCTGTATAATTATGCTGAACAAATACATATATCCGCTCAGGGAGTTTTACCTGCATATTCGTAATAAAAACCTGGTTTGGTACCCCTGTCAATTGCTTGCCCGTACCCCTGAATGAAAATCTGTCGAGCGTAATTGACTCGTTTAGCTGTAATCCACGAATAAAGCTCACGTTGTTTTGACGGATGATCCAGTCGCTCATGTAGATTTCGAGCCCCGGTTGGTTAGTTCCACCCTCGTTGATATAATATTGCGTACCGTCAGCATTTTCCTGTTGTACAATGGCATTATTAAGGCGGTAATAAAATACAGACGCATCCAAAAAGGCGCTTTCATCGGCATTACGCAGGCGGAAACCTGTTTCATAATTCCAGCCATCTTCAGCTTGTAAACTAGTGTTAATGATATTATCCGTAGGCCGTATTTCGGCGGTTGTTGGTGTAGAATAGCCGCGGCTTACAGATGCCCGCCAGATGAAATTATAAGTCAGCTGGTACGAAGCAGCCAAACGCGGCATCAATTGTGGAGTGAAATGACGGTTAGTAAAGTCGGCCTCATCATTAGGGTATACATTCCTGAATTTGTAATCATAAAAGTTAAGACTAAGTGCGGCTTCTATATGCAGTTTGCGGTTGATATCCACCAGATATCGTGCAAAAAAGAAATGCTGATCTGTATTGATCTTATCAAGCGTCTGGGCTGTATCTCTTGCACCTGCCACATTCCCGTAATTATTGATATCCGAATTAGTTTGCTGCCACTCCACGCCCAGATTCACTTTCCAATTGATAACAGAATCTGGCTTCCCGCTTAACTCAAAGTAGCTTCTAAGGCCATAGGTCCCTTCATACCGCTGCTCGTAATTGGTAATAAACGGGTTTTTGAAATCTACATAACTGCCAAAAACAGAAGTCACATTCTTCAGGTTATCGCCGATGTGCCATTCATTTGCTAAACCGCCTATCCACATTTTCTGGTAAATAGCTGCTTTCGCCTGAATGGAGCCGGGCAAGGTTTTAGTCGGCAATCGCGCCTGCGTTGGATCAGCCTGGAACTGTGCCAATGTTAATCCTCCCGGCGTTTGATAGCCCAGATCTGAATAAAAACCCAGGAATTTAAGCTGATCGGCTTTAGAAAAAGTTATTTTATCTACCGCCTGGATATAGTTCCTGTCCATATAGCTGTGCTGGCGATAGCCGCCATAGGTTTCATAAGCCTGGCTGATATTCAGCTGGTTATTTCCTGAAATATTTTGCAATGCTAAGTTCTCATGAAAGAGACCATACGAGCCACTATTTAATTCGGCTGACAAATAGTTACTGTTATTATACCGGTTAACAGGACTGATCAGCACAACACCTCCTGAATTAGCCCCAAATAAACTGCCATCTGGTCCTTTTAATATTTCGATGCCTTGTACACTGTTTACGTCAATGGCGTTCAGATATGTATTGCCTCCGCCATCAGTTAATGGTATTTCATCATAATAAATCTTCACATCACGTACCCCAAAAGGTGAACGCAGCAAACTGCCCCTGATCGATAATCGATAACTTCCCGGCGAGCGCTCTTCCATTCGCACACCCGGAACGGTATTCATTGCCGACACCAATGAGTTTTCAGGCTGCAAACTCAGTTGAGACGGGCCTATTACTGCTACAGAAGCAGGAACGCTCAAAACAGGTTGTTCAATGAGGTAGCCTTTTACAGTAAGCTCGGTTAAATGCCTGGTTGTATCTTTTTTTAAAGTATCTGTCCTGATTTGAGAAAAGCCAATAAAGGGAGCGGCAACAAAAAGGGAAATTAAAAGGTAGATTTTGATCATAAGCATCAACTGGGTGCTACAGCAAATGTAACCGTTTATCCTGCAAAACCCGCTAACGGAAAAGAATTTGATACACAAACAAATACATCGCACAAAATACTATTTTTGAGGTTGCGGCATTTTGTCCGGCCAATTTAATGCGACCGAGAAGCTTTAATCTGTTTTTATTTCTTCTGTTACTTATTTCCGCATCAGGGTCGGTTGCCCAAACCTGTTCAGGCAGTCTTGGTGATCCGGTTATTAATCAAACTTTTGGCACGGGCTCCAATCCGGGTGCGGCACTATCCGGGAATATCACCAACATGGCCTACACTTCTAATAGTTGCCCTAATGACGGCTATTACACCATAGCAAATAGCTTAACCAGCAGTTGTTATGGCACCTGGCACAACGTAACACGTGACCATACCGGCAACCCTAATGGCTATATGATGATTGTCAATGCAAGTTATCAGCCAAGTATCTTCTTTACGCAAACGGCCAATGGGCTCTGCCCTAATACTACCTATGAATTTTCGGCCTATATTCTAAACCTGGTTACAGTTGCGGCAAGCGATCCGACTGTAATTAAACCCAATATTACCTTCTCCGTTGAAACAAGCTCAGGCCAGGTCCTGAAAACTTATAATACGGGCGACATCCCATTTACGGCACAGCCTGAATGGAACAAATATGGCACTTACTTTGTCACTCCTGCCGGGGTAACGGACGTGGTAGTAAAAATGACCAATAATGCGCCAGGCGGCAATGGTAATGACCTGATTCTGGATGATATTGCTTTCAGAGCCTGCGGACCAATTGTACAGACAGGGTTTGGCAGTCTTACCACCACAGATGCTCAAAACATATGTGAGGGAGGCAGCGCAAATTATACTTTGCAGGCCAGCGTGGGCGCAGGATATAATAATCCATTTCTGCAATGGCAGGTTAATCAAAACAATACAGGTTGGACAAACATTGCAGGACAAACCAGCACCACCTTCAATTTGCCAATCGTCAACGCAAAAGCCGGCACTTATCAATACAGGCTTGCTGTAGGCGAAGGCCAAAACATATCGTCGCCGTCCTGCTATGTGAGTTCAGAGCCGCTTACTGTCATGGTAAATCCATTACCTGTAGCACAAGCACCTGCAATGCAAACAGTTTGTGAAAGCGATGTATTAACACTTACCGCTACCGGCGGCGCGAGTTACACGTGGTCGGGTCCGAACATTACTTCGAGTAATCAAAACCCTTTAGTGATCAATAATGTCACGAATGCGGACGCCGGAGCATATACTGTTGTGGCTACATCGGCGAGTGGTTGCAATAGCACCCCTGTACAAACAATGGTGAAGGTTGTCTCCAAAGTAGTAGCAGCGGTGGGTAATAATCCAACGATATGCGCAGGCGAAACAACCCGTTTATCTGCATCGGGTGGATTATATTATAAATGGACGCCATCCGACGGGCTGGATCACGATGACATAGCCAACCCGGTAGCCAATCCGGCGCAAACCACAACGTATACTGTTAAGGTTAGTAATGATGGTTGTTATGACGATTCAAAGTCTGTCACCGTCACAGTAAACAAGAATCCAACAGCTAATGGCGGTGGCGATAAAGTTATTTTTGAAGGGCAGTCGGTGCAGTTAAACGGGGTTGTAGGAGGTGATAACATCACTAATTATTATTGGACACCAACAACTGGATTGGATAACCCAAATTCTATAACACCAAATGCAAATCCTAAAGATGATATCACTTATACATTGAATGTTGTATCGCAAACATGTGGCATAGCAGCGAGTAATGTTTTCGTCAGGGTATATAAAAAGATTACTATTCCTAATGCATTCACACCCAATGGTGATGGCGTTAATGACTTGTGGAACATTGAAGCCCTGATCACGTACCCATCGTGCCTCGTAACCGTTTTTGACCGTAACGGACAAAAAGTGTATCAAAGCATTGGCTACCCCAAACCATGGGATGGCACACATGGCGGCTCGCCATTACCAACGGGGACGTATTATTATGTGATCGATCTGAAAAACAATACACCTAAACTGTCAGGATGGGTGGTGATTATACGGTGAGCTTATTTTTACCAGAAGTAGTAGTTTATGCCAAACTGTTCACATTTTGAGCTCAAAGACCAATAGCTATTGTCCGTAATTGGTTGACTGACCAGGTACTGGGCAAATAACCCCCAGTTTTTATGTATCTGCACACCTGCTTTAAACATAACAGAGTTTTGAGCCGAGACAAACAAATAAGGTTCGTTTTGTTCTATATCGGTTTCCGAATTTGGCCGGCTTCTGGAGCCGAAATATGCATTCGAGAACTTATAATACCGCATCAAAAATCCCACGCTTGCATAAATTTTTAAATTTTCTGCATTATAGAAATTATAAAGCACCTGTGGCGCCAGGTTTACTGACAGTTCATCAAAAGATGCTTCAAAAGGAATATATGGCGATACTTTAAGGTCATATAAAGACTTGAACTGGCCTTTCGATATGCCAACCTCAATCCTTAGTTGAAATCTTCTTACAACAGGGTTAACAAAGAAATTTACACCTCCCGTTACCATTCCTCCTGTAGAAGTGTACGATTTGCCACCTCCGGCCTGATAAGTGGACCCATCGGCTGTAGATATGTTTTCTATATTGGCACCTGCACCAACAAATACATTAAATATCGGCCCCTTTATCTTATTAGCTTTAGCATACTCTGCTTTCGATATCTTATTGATCCTGTTAACTACACTACCAATATTATCTTCTGTATAGTCGGTCCGTTCAATATCTCTTTGTAGCCCATCATCCAGTACACCATATTTATTAGCCAGAGCAAATAACTGTCGCTGGTAAGTATTCTCATTTACAGTTACACCGTTTTGCCCTTTTACAGGAATGCCGCTATAATTGTAGTATAAGCGATACACTAATTCCGCAGGCATGTAATCCGGTGCTTCTCCAATATAGAACCTTACTTTGAGATTATCGGTATAGGAATACAATGACAGGTCTTTGCCCTTTTGTAATATCCTGATAAAAACTGTGGCATTCTTGTAGGTAGTGTCCCTGAAACTTGCGATATGATCTTTATCGGTTGCGTCCGTAGTAATGAGCCCGGTATATCGTTGATAAGAATCCAGCCCGGTGACACTAAAATAAGAAATATCAGATGTTGTAAATATTTTCGGATCCTTATCAGTTAAGGCACTTTTAAACTGAATGTTATCAGGGTTTACCCCCCATTCACGGTAATCAATAAATCCTTTTAAAGTATCACCTTTAATATTCACAACATAACCGGGCTTGTAATTGCTCTGAGCGTATGATAAGGCTGGTAATAAAACAGCACAAAGGAGTGCTATATAAAAAATTTTCATGTAATAAGGTTGTTAGTAAAAATGCGCGAGTATATATTTTTAATAAAATTAATTAAAAGTGATAAGCAACACCAACCTGAATGTTTGTTGTCTTCAGTGCGCCGTCATTAACATATTCTCCGCCAGAAAACTCCAGTATATCTGCAAAAAGTTCCACCTTGTTATAAAATTTAGCACCCGCTTTAAACATAAATGCATTGTTAGACGTGTTTATAAAATTTGGATTATCATACTTATAGTAACTGAGCAAAAAGCCAGCGCCGAGAAATACTTTTAAATTCTCAGCATGATAAAAATTATAGATACACTGCGGTACAAATGATATTGATAACAGGTTAACCGTACTGTAATTATAGGTGGCAATCAAAAATTCACCCCTGAACTCCACTTTATCAGACTTCGGGTTTGGAATCAAATTTATCCCTGCCAGAAATTCAGGTCGGACAGAGGTGGATGACGGGTACTTAATAACTGAATTGTTTCTGCCTGATGCCGAATAAATATTTAATCCGGTACCGACATAAAAATCGACTTTTATATGGTCGGCATATTTTTGTTCATATTCAGATTCTGATATATTATTGATTTTAGAAACAATGTTAAGGATATCAGATTTTGAATATTGTGCCTTCTGAATGGATTCCGTTAAATGGTCATCCAAAACATTGTATTTATTTGCGAGTGCAAATAATTGCTTCCGGTAGGTGTTCTCATTTACAGTCCCCCCATTCTGTCCGTTTACCTCATTACCACTATAATTATAATACAATCTATATCCTAACTCTTTTACAGCATAGTCAGGCTTTTCCCCTATATAAAAGCGAGTTTTGATATCATCGGTATAAGAATAAAGGTTCACATTCTTTCCTTTTTGAAGAATCTGTATAAAAACAGTATCTATCCTAAAACTGGTATCCCTTCCACTGGAAATTTTATTTGCTTTTACTTCATCAGTGCTGATAGGGCCTATATATTTTTGAAATGAAGACCCGTCGACATTAAAAGCTACGATTTCTTTATTGGTAAATCTTTGAGAGCTACCATCAGCGACAGCAGTTTTGAATTTTATTGAAGTAGGTGATAAGTCCCAATCTCTAAAGTCAATAAATCCCTTTAAGGTATCTCCCTTTGAATTGACAACATAGCCGGGCTTGTAATTGCTTTGAGCATATGATAAGGCTGGTAATAAAACGACACAGAGCAGTGCCTTATAAAAACTTTTCATGTAATAAGTGGTAAAGGTTGAAATTGGTAAAAATTTATTACGTAAAAATAATAATTTTCATAAAAAAAACTAATTCAGACTAATCACAAATAACAAATTGATAATCAAAACAATAATCATACTTGTACTTTTATCATATGCATCATGAACATCACTTAAAAAGCTCAGATACGATAAAAGACATTGTTATAGGCATGTCTGATGGTTTAACTGTTCCGTTTGCACTGGCCGCCGGGTTAAGTGGGGCCATTACCTCGTCAGGTATAGTAGTGACAGCTGGCATAGCCGAAATCGTAGCCGGATCAATTGCGATGGGGCTTGGTGGTTTCCTGGCCGGGAAAACAGAGGCCGACCATTACAATTCTGAACTAAAAAGAGAATATGAAGAAGTAGAAAGAGTTCCCGAACAGGAAAAAATGGAAGTGCGCGAAGTGTTTGCCGGTTTTGGTATATCTGAACATCTACAGCACGAAATAGCCAATGAAATGGCCAAAGACAAAGATGCCTGGGTTGATTTTATGATGCGTTACGAACTCGGCCTCGAAAAACCTGAAGCAAACCGGGCAAGACAAAGCGCCATAACTATCGGACTTTCATATATTGTTGGCGGCATCATACCATTATCGCCATATTTTTTTATTCACGATTCGCAGCAGGCATTATATTACTCCTGCGCTATCACCTCTATCTGCCTGTTTGTATTTGGCTATTTCAAAAGTAAAGTAACAGGACAACCACCATTATCAGGAGCATTTAAGGTGCTGATCATTGGCGCACTTGCGGCTGCCGCGGCATTCGGAATGGCTAAGTTGATTAATGGGGGCTAGAGATTAGTTAATTAAAGATCAGAGATTAGTTGGCATCGGTGAAATTGATCCAGAATCGGTGTAATCAAAACTTAATAAATTTATCAATCTGTTCATTGGTGAACTTCAGGGTATCTTCTTTAAAGAAATTGCCATCAGCATCTAATTCTTTATGAACAGATGGTATGTGGATCTTTAAAGGCATGACATGCAGGTGGATATAATTGCAGATACCTGTAAAATGGTCAACTCCGCGGATATTGCCATATCTTCCGGATGATACGCCTACCAGCGCTGCTTTCTTTTCATAAAAGCTTTCCGGAAAGGAACAGGCATCGATAAATACTTTCAAAACACCGGGAAAACTGCCGTTATATTCGGGGATGATAAACAGAAATTTATCTGTCCTGGTAATGATGTCCTGGATAGGTTCAAACTCTTTGCTCCGCTTGCCATAAAGATCAGTTTCAATAATATTGGGGGGCAATTGTGCTAATGAAAATAATTCGGCCTCTGCTCCTTTTTCAATTAATTTCCGGTGGTAATATTGAGCCACCTTAAGCGTTGAACTTCCGGGACGATTAGTAGATGATATAACAGTGATCATTTGTTTAATTAGTGAATGAGTGAGTTAGTGAATGAGTGAATTGATATATGCATCGGCCTAAATTATTAGGTCTGAAACAAGTTATTGAACACAGTTCAAACCATTCGTTAACTCACTCATTCACTAATTCGCTAATTGCTTTTGTTTGTAATTTGCCATAAGCTGTGGATTTCTGTATAGTTAAAATATGTATCTTTAGCCCGGTATATTACCTTTGCGAAGGTAGAAATTTCTGCTTTCATTTTGCGTTGGTATAAAACCTACACCTGTAAAAAAATTGGAACATACGAATGAGTAAAATTATTGCTTTAGCCAACCAAAAAGGCGGCGTAGGGAAAACTACATCCTCCATAAACCTGGCTGCGAGTTTGGCAGTTCTGGAATACAAAACACTACTGGTTGATGCCGATCCTCAGGCTAATTCAACATCAGGTATAGGCTTTGATCCCCGCACAATTAAAAATAGCATTTATGAATGCATCATCAATGATATTGATCCGCATGAAGCTATTCAGAAAACAGAAACCCCTAATCTCGATCTGCTGCCCGCTCATATCGACCTGGTAGGCGCCGAGATAGAAATGATCAACCTGGTTGATCGTGAATATAAAATGAAAGCCGTGCTCGACGGCATACGCAGCGAGTATGATTTCATCATTATTGATTGCTCTCCATCATTAGGTTTGATAACGATCAATTCCTTAACGGCCGCTGACTCGGTAATCATCCCTGTTCAATGCGAATATTTCGCTTTGGAAGGATTAGGTAAACTCCTCAATACGATAAAGATCGTTCAAACCCGTTTAAATACTGCGCTGGAAATTGAAGGGATATTGCTAACCATGTATGATGTTAGGCTGCGCCTTTCAAACCAGGTGGTTGAAGAAGTAAAAAATCATTTCGAGGACATGGTTTTCGAAACAATTATTCAACGCAATACACGTTTAAGCGAAGCACCCAGCTTTGGAATGTCGGTCATAATGCACGACGCCAATAGCAAGGGGGCCATCAATTACCTTAACCTGGCCCGCGAAATAGTACGAAAAAACGGAATGTTAAAAGGCGAAACCATAGCCACAACAGAAACTATATAAATAAATGAGTGCAGAGAAGAGAAATGCTTTGGGGAAGGGATTAAGCGCCCTGTTGAATGATTCTGTAAGCGTACTTCCGAATAAGAATGAGATTGGCACGAGCGCCGATGTAAATGCAATGGGCTCTGTCAACGAAATAAAGATTGCCGAAATAGAAGTTAACCCTTTTCAGCCGCGTACCGATTTTGATCAGGATGCTTTGGCCGAACTGGCCGATTCCATAAAACTACAGGGCTTAATTCAGCCTATTACTGTAAGAAAGGTAAATACCCATAAATTTCAGCTGATATCAGGCGAGCGCCGTTTACGTGCCTCAAAATTAGCCGGATTAACACAAATACCTGCTTATGTACGCACAGCCAACGACCAGCAGATGCTGGAAATGGCTTTGATCGAAAATATTCAGCGCGAAAATCTGAACGCAATAGAAGTTGCCTTAAGTTTTCAGCGGATGATAGACGAATGCAGCCTGAAGCAGGAAGAATTGGGTGAACGCGTAAGCAAAAACCGTTCGACCGTAACCAACTACCTGCGCCTGCTGAAATTACCGCCAACTATCCAGGCTTCTATCCGAGACAATCAGATCAGTATGGGTCATGCTAAAGCGTTGATATCGGTAGCTGATCCTGCAAAGCAATTGTATATTCATCAGCAGATCATACAACAAGAGCTGTCTGTCCGCAAGGTGGAAGAAATGGTGCGTGAAATGCAAAAAGCCCCTGTAAAGAAGGAAGGCAAACAACCTGAACCGCTGTCTTTCCAGGTACAAAAAATACAGGACGATCTTGCATCGAAATTCAGCACAAATGTTAAACTAAAATTAAACAGCCAGGGAAAGGGAAGTATCGAGATCCCTTTCTTATCTGAGGACGATCTTAGCCGCATCCTCGAAATGCTGGATTGGTAAGCATGTATAAATGTTTTTTCATTTTTTGGTTGCTGTTGGGATTGGCTGTTGCTGCAAAAGCTCAACAGCCGGATACCGTTGCTGTGAAAAACAAAAAAGACAGCTTGAACCGGGTAAAGGATTCAGTAACCTCAAAACGTTACTATCCTAAAATAACAAAAGAGAAGACGTATCACCCTGATAGTTTGCACGATCCGCATAAAGCAGTAATGCGCTCGTTGATGGTACCAGGCTGGGGTCAAATTTACAATCATCGCTGGTGGAAGGTGCCGCTTATCTATGGCGGGCTAGGTTTATTGGGCGATGTGGTGGTGTTTAACCAGAAATATTATAAGATCTTTTTAAGGGAGGCGTTGCTTCGCGAAAAGGGTATCGTTGGTACGGCCCAAAATAATTCGCTGCTCGTTAATGTTTCAAATGATGATGTGGTGACCTATACTAACCTGTACCGGCGTAACCGCGACCTAGGGATACTGGGTTTTTTAGGTGGCTGGGGTATACAAATGGTAGATGCCTACATCGACGCCAAGTTTATGCATAGTTATACCATGGATAATAATTTATCCTTTAAAATAAGTCCAGCCACAATAGGCCAGCCCGTATACGCCTTTAGCGGCAATGCTACATTTATTCCGGCTGTAAAAATTACCTTTACACTTAAATAAGTCGCTAAATATCCTTTCATAACCAAGACTTAAAAAGAATAAAATATATATTTACGCCTGCTGCTAACGAAGAATTACAAGTAATGAATATTGCATTATTAGGATACGGAAAAATGGGTAAGATCATTGAGAAGATCGCTACCGACCGTAAACATAATATCGTATTAAAAATCGATCACGATAATCAACACGAACTTACCGTTGAAAACCTGAAAAAGGCGGATGTTGTGATTGAGTTCACCATGCCCGCGTCTGTTTTGAGCAACATACAACATTGTTTTGATGCAGGGGTTCCTGTAGTTGTAGGCACAACCGGATGGTACGAACACCTGCAGGCAATAAAACAAAACTGCATTGACAGCAACAACACTCTTTTGTATGCATCAAACTTTAGCGTTGGTGTAAACATTTTCTTCCACATCAACAGGAAATTGGCAAAACTGATGAATAATTACCCTTATTATGATGTGCAGGTAGAAGAAATTCATCACACCCAGAAACTGGATTCACCAAGCGGGACAGCGATCACTATTGCCGAAGGGATAATTGATAACCTCGACCGCAAAAAAGAGTGGATGAATGTGTTAACGGCAGAGGGTAACGATGCCGACGACAGCAGCCTGAAAAACGAGCAGGTGCTGATCGAGTCATTCCGTATCGATAGCGTACCCGGCACCCATACCGTAATCTATGATTCAGAAGTAGATACCATTGAGTTTAAACATACGGCACATAACCGCAACGGATTTGCCCTGGGTGCGGTGCTGGCAGCCGAATGGGTTCATAATAAAAAAGGCTTTTTCTCTGTTCAGGAGATGTTCAATTTTGATATTTGAGATAAACTGTAATTAAAAAATAGAAGCGTGGGTACTATAGAACTTATCATTTTCCTTGTATTATACATCGTATTGCCCTTTATTGGTTTTGCGAAATTGTTTGAAAAAGCAGGCCGTCCGGGCTGGCAGGGATATGTCCCTTTTTATAATGCCTATGTAATTATAGAGCTTACAGGCAAACCCAAATGGTGGATCATTTTAATACTGATACCCGGCATCAACGTTCTGGCAATTATTGGTATTACTATTGATCTGCTAAAATCATTTGGAAAATTCTCGTTACGCGAATGGTTTGCAGGGGTAGTGTTACCGTTTATCTACCTGATAAAATGGGGCAATGATAAGGAAACCAAATATCTGGGTCCATCCCAAACACCTGAGTTCAGAGAAAAACACAGCAAACAGCTTAAAAAATCAGCAACGCGCGAATGGACCGAAGCCATCGTTTTTGCTGTGCTGGCAGCAACTATAATCCGCACATTTTTTATTGAAGCTTACGTGATCCCCAGCGGATCGATGGAAAGCACTTTATTGGTAGGCGACTACCTGTTTGTAAGTAAAATGAACTACGGCCCGCGTTTACCAATGACACCGCTGTCATTCCCTTTCGCACAGAATTCGATGCCGCTTATCAATACTAAATCGTACTCTGATATTATAAAATTGCCTTATTACCGTTTACCGGGTTTTAGTGATATAAAAAAAGGTGATGTGGTGGTATTCAATTACCCCATACAGATAGACTCACCTTGGTACAGACCGATTGATAAGCAGGATAATTATATCAAACGCTGCCAGGGCACGCCAGGAGATACGCTTTCTATTGTAGATGCACAAGTATTTGTGAATGGTAAAGCCAACCCGATTCCCCCGCAAAGCCAACCCGGATATATGGTTACGACAGATGGAAACCAGATCAATCCACAGATTTCAACAGACCTGCATATTGAACAGATGGCTGATAATCAATGGATAATGACGCGGCAATCTGCTGCTACGTTGAAGGGATATTCAAATATTAAGTCGGTAACAGAATATATTCAGCCCAGGAATACTTTCAATCCTGAAGAATTCCCGCACGATCCGCACCTGAAATGGAATGTGGATAATTATGGCCCGATCATCATACCAAAAGCGGGCATGACCATTAAATTAGATAGTCTCACCTTCCCTGTTTATAGACGCGTTATAGAGGTTTACGAAAACAACAAGTTGGAACTAAAGGACAACGATTTCATAATAAACGGCAAGAAAACCAGTACCTATACCTTCAAGCAAAATTACTACTGGATGATGGGTGATAACCGCCATAACTCAGAAGATTCACGTTTCTGGGGATTTGTGCCCGAAGACCATATTGTAGGTAAAGCTTTATTTATCTGGATGAGCACCGATTCAGCAGGTTCATTCTTCAATTCCATCCGCTGGAGCAGGATATTCAAAGGTATACATTAAGAGATTGTGGATTTCGGAAGTTTGATTGCGGAATGATTTATTAAGATTTGTCATCCTGAGCAATAGCGAAGGATCTATTACGGGACTTTATTGTGCAGTACTAATTTGAAACGATTCCTTTGAAATATAAGGTATTGAAGACACTACTCGCGACAAAGGCTTCACTATCGTTCAGCATGACAAAAAGTACAGGAAGATTAATTACTCAATTTAGCTACCCCAAACCTCTCAGCAATCTCATTCAAATCTTTAACTACTGCATCAACCAAAGGTATCCCACTAATTTTCCTTTCCGCTTCAGCTTCTAACTCAGGTTCACCAGGAATGATTACTCTCTGATTTGGATCGATAGTCGCAGATGATTTAAAGCGATTGATCCAGTTATCCATGTGCTGTTTAAACTCATCAACCGGGCGGAAGCCATCTACGCGCATCGCTCCTACAAAATGTCCAATACCTGTACCAACCGGGTCATTCGGCGGATCAAGAAAGGCTACAAATGGCGGCACCCATGGACCATAGTTAGCACCTGATAGTACTGCAGAAAGAATATCAACCGTAGCGCTCAACCCAAATCCTTTATGACTGCCATGATCGCGATCACTTCCCAAGGGCAATAAAGCACCTCCAGATTTTAGGGCATGCGGATCGGTAGTTGGGTTTCCCTGTTTATTTTGTATCCAGCCTTCAGGTACTTGCTCCCCTGCCCGTTGCGCGATTTCCAGTTTACCATTTGCCGCGGCGGATGTAGCCATATCTACAATTACCGCTGGGTATTTTCCGGCAGGGAATGCATAACACATCGGATTGGTACCCAACAGACGTTCGCTTGAAAAAGTGGGTGATACCAATGGACTAGCGTTGGTCATTGCAAAACCAATCATATCTTTTTCTACTGCCTTCATGGCATGATAACCAGCTATGCCGAAGTGGTTTGAATTGCGTACTGATACCCAACCTGAGCCATATTTCTCTGCTTTCTCAATAGCTACCTGCATAGCAAAAGGTGCGACGACCAATCCTAATCCCGCGTCACCATCCACAGTTGCGGTAGTTGCCGTTTCATATACCACTTTGATATCAGGATTAGTGTTTATCCGCTTCTTTTCCCATAAACGCACATAACCCTGCAACCTTGCTACCCCATGTGAATCAATTCCCCGCATATCAGATTTGATCAATACATCAGCAGCCAGGCGCGCATGATCGGCACTGCAGCTCATTGCTGTAAAAATATTTTCGGTAAAACTGCGGAGGGTAGATTCGGTGACGAGCATGGGCAAATATAGCAACCTTATGCCATCAGTTTAAACATCTTCGGCTTTGAATTAATGAAACCTGTTTATTAACATAGAACGGTTATTTAAGGCTTTTCCAGTATGATAATAGATTTTTTGCACAACACGCCCTAAGGCGGTCTTCGGTAATATTCCCGCAACTGTAGTCACCATCCCGGCGGATGTAATTTTCCGGATGAGGTTATTATTGGCGTCAGCTACATATAAATTCCCTAATGCATCTACGCTGATCCCGGCAGGATCATTAAAAGAGGCTTGTGTTCCTAAACCATTTTGTGAGCCGGCCTGCCCGTTGCCTGCTAAGGTGGTAACTGCGCCTGCGGGAGTTATCGCACGAATCAGGTTATTGATATCGTCGGTCACATACACATTTCCGGACGCGTCCACTGTTAAGCTGTTGGGGAAATAAAACCTTGCTACGGTATCTAAACCATCTTTTGAACCAATGTCACCATTTCCGGCAAGTGAACTGGTAGTGCCGTCCGGAGCCACTTTGCGGATCATGTTATTCAGCATATCGGCCACATACACATTACCTGCTGCATCTACAGCTACCCCGGTTGGGTTATTAAAAGTGGCGTTCTTTCCTGCGCCATTGTTTGCCCCTACACCACCATTGCCCGAAAGCGTTCTTGTATTACCCGAAGGGCTAACCACGCAAATCCTGTTATTGCCTGCATCAGCTACATACACATTTCCGGATGCATCTACTGCAACGCCGCTTGGACCAGAAAAAAGCGGTTGCTCGGTTACAGTATTACTTGTATCCACGGCCACAACTGTACCGGCAAGTGTGCTTACCGTGCCGTCTGGCGTTATTTTCCGGATCAGGTTATTTCCGGCATCAGCAACATATAGATTTCCTGCGCCGTCTACCGCCAAACCGGATGGCTTATTGAAAGACGCCAGTTTACCCATGCCATTAATAGCTCCAACATTTCCTGTTCCGGCCAAGGTCGAAACTGCGCCATTTGCTGATATTTTTTGTATCCTGTTATACCAATAATCTGCCACGTAAAGATTCCCTGCAGCATCTACAGCAACATCGGCAGGTGATGAAAAAAGGGCGGGTATTACCGTTGTTGAATCAGTCGGGCCCGTTCCCCCTGTAACGCCTGTGATACCAGTTGGACCGTTAGCTCCGGTATTATAAGGAGTCGGATCGTATTTACCGGGAATTATTTTTACGTCAGTTTTAACACACGATGCGATAACAACCACCGCACAAAAAATAATTGCGGTAGGTAACAATCTTTTAAAACGGAGTAAATATCTCAATGCTGATAAATAAACTGGTATTTGTACGTTGATCGACGAAGCTATGTTCACACCGGTCAACCAAAGATAATATTTTTCTTTGCCCGGTCTTTCTTCATTTTTTTATTCCATTTCGAGACCTGATAATTACTGGTTATATTTAAGACACTAATCCTCAGCCTCATGTATTTCAGCCGTGTCAAATTCGCAATCATTTTTACAACCTTTGGTTTTATTACCACTATAACTTTTGCCCAAAAGCACCGCGCCCGTGACATCGGCATTCCGTTTAATGGCACTCCCGGGAAATACAATGCCATAACCGATGTGGCCGGTGTGGAGGTTGGATACAGTACTATCATTAGTGGATCAGGCAAAGATCATATTGGCAAAGGCCCTGTCAGAACAGGTGTTACCGCTATATTTCCAAATGGGAAAGTAAACCATCACCCGGTATTTGCCAATTGGTATACTCTGAATGGTAACGGAGAGATGACCGGCACCACCTGGATAACCGAGTCCGGCTTTTTGGAAACACCCATTATGATCACCAATACAAACAGTGTTGGCACCGTGCGCGATGCTGTATTGAAATGGTTTGTGGACCGCAAATGGTACAACGAAGATTTTTGGTACACTTATCCTGTCGTTGCCGAAACTTACGATGGTTTTTTAAATGACATTTATGGTTTTCATGTAAAGGAAAGTAACGCCTATGCAGCTTTGGATTCTGCCAAATCCGGACCGTTGAAAGAAGGCAACATTGGTGGCGGAACGGGCATGATGTGCCTCGGCTTTAAAGGTGGCACAGGAACCGCATCGAGGGTGATCACCATCAATAATAAACAGTATACAGTTGGAGTTTTAGTACAATCTAATTTTGGGCGAAGAGCGAACCTGACCATAGCCGGTGTACCGGTTGGCAAGGCTTTGATGGATACCTTGAAAACGCAACTGGTTGCACCTCCGCAATACAAAAAAGATGAAGGGCAAGGGTCGATCATTGTGGTTGTTGCGACTGATGCTCCACTTTTACCGCATCAGTTGAAACGGATTGCAGCACGCGTCCCGCTTGGCATTGGTATCGTTGGCGGACGTGGTGAAAACAGCTCCGGCGACATATTCATTGCATTTTCAACTGCCAACCCGGATGCATTTAACCGCAAGGATGATGTGAAGGTAGAAATGTTGTCAAATGACCAGATTAATCCACTATTTCAGGCAACAGTTGAATCAGTGGAAGAGGCAATCATCAACGCCATGGTTGCCGCTAATACCATGGAAGGGATAAACGGCAATAAAGCCTATGCATTGCCACATGATGCGGTGATCAAATTATTGAAACAGCATAATGTGGTGAAGTAACCGGCTATTGCACCGATATCTTCCTGATCTCGTTGTTTGCTATGAAGTAAATATTGCCAGACTTGTCAACCGTAATCGCTTTGACCGCAGTAAAGCTCGCCGTGGCAACAGGGCCGTAAGGGTTTAATGGATTTCTACCACCAATAGTGGTAACTACGCCCGCAGGTGTAATTTTGCGTATAAGCTCATTGCCCCGATCTATTACGTAGATATTCCCGTCTCCGTCAATTGCCAGGCCGTTGGGATCATAAAAGCCAGCTGCTGTCCCGGTTCCATCGACAGAGCCCCCAATAATACTGCTGTTACCCGCAAAATCACTAAAAACGCCGTTCTGAGTTATTTTATCGATATCATTACTGGTAGCATCGGTGAAAATTATATCTTGGCTCTTATCTAAAACTAACGAATAAGGATTTATGGAATTACCGACATGTAGAGTTGTAACTACGCCTCCCTGCGTAACCTTCCTTATTCGTCCTGCTGATTGATCTGCGACAAATATATTACCCAACGCATCCACAGCTATGCTTACCGGGCTTTCGAAACCTGCGGCTGAGCCTGTTCCGTCAACTGCGTTAACAGCAGATGGACTGCCAGCCAATGTAGATACTTGTCCATCAGGTGTGATCTTTCGTATAAGTTCATTCAGCTTATCGGCGACGTACATATTGCCGGAAGCATCGAAAGCGAGAGCATATGGTTGTGCAAAAGTTGCAGACAATGCAGGCCCATCCTGGTATCCCATCGCACCTGTACCGGCAAAAGTAGTTACTGTACCATCCGGTGTAATTTTTCTTATTTTGTTATTCCCTGCGTCAGCTACGTAAATATTTCCCAAAGCATCCGTAACTAAACCCTCGGATGATGTAAAAGAGGCTTTGTTTCCTACACCATCTGCTTTGCCTGTAGTATTAAACTCACCCGCTACTGTAGTAACTACCTCTGACGGCTGATAAGTGAATACAGGGCCTGTGGCCGTTTTCCCGTTTACGGTTATAGTCACATTCCCTGTACCAGCAGCTAAAGGCACATCTGCAATTATACTGGTGGGACTAAGTACCGCTTCTAAAGTTGCAGGATGTCCGTTAAAAGCAACCTTGTCTTCAGAAGGAGTCTCGCTAAAACCTGTTCCCGTAATAGTAACCCTTGTGTAATAAGATCCGGAATTAACATCTAAAGATGTAATTGATAAGGTACTACCGTTATCTTTCGGGTTGGGATTTGATCCGCTTTTTGAGCAGCCTGATAAAGAAAAAACAACGCTTAAACATAGCGCGATTTCGAGAAGGGGTAACTTTTTCATGTTAATGTGATAAGATAGATACTAAAATAGGAGATTATTTCTCACTACAAGAAATATTTATTCTTCAATAAATATTCTTACGCATTTATTTCCTATCTAGTTTCTGTAGTATCTCCAGTCCCGCATCCCACTGTCCATACCCTGAGCCCACATTAATATGGCCGGCTTCACCGATATTGATGAATTCGCTGCCCCAGGCATCTGCGAATTGTTTTGTTCTTTCAATAGTTGCGAAGAAGTCGTTAGTACTGGCAACAACAATAGATGGAAATGGCAATTTGTGTAAAGGCATTGGTGCAAAACCTATCGCCCCCTCCGGAAAAGTTTTCGCTTCAGGATCTGCAGGTGCTACCAGTAAAGCGGCTTTTATTTTAGTTTGATATCGCTCTGCCCACTTAGCAATCGCTGAACATACAGCGCTATGGCCAACCAGTATCACATCCTTAGATTTGTGCTTTGATACCGCTTTCTGAATGTTTGCCACCCACTCATCCCTGAAAGGCGTTTCCCATTCCTGTTGCTCGATGCGGGTAAAGCCATATTCCTTTTCCCATAAAGATTGCCAATGCTGCGGTCCCGAGCCGCCAATACCGGGAAGGGTGAGAATAGTAGATTGGAATTGCATTATTTTTCAGTCAGTACGGTGAATTTAAAATCCAGCGGTTCAAAGTTGCGGATAAGCTCATCGATAAATTGCTGGCCCCATTTTACGTAAAACAGGCCAAAGTTTTCGGTGCGTTCCTGCAGACTGTCTTTTGGGAAAAGTTCAGCCTTAATATGATCTATTTGCTCCAGGCGGGTATGGTAATTTTTCTTTTCAGCTCGGATAAGCTTCTTCTCCAGGCGGTCAATAGCGTGTTCCAATCTTGCCTGTATGGCGCTTGTGGACTGAGCTAACGTAGGGTCGATTTTGGATGAACGAAGCTTAATCTTTTCAAGGATTTGTTGCAGCTCGCTGCACTCCTCTTTTAGGGAAAGTTCATGATCGCTGTGTTGTTTTATCCAGTTGGTTTTGATGGCATCTGTGCTTTGGAATAATTCCGTTAACGGCAATTCCATCCGGGAAATTTTCGATGCTGATTGCTTTGGAATAACCAAACCAGAATTGCGTAGTATTAGTATTGGAAAATCAACCTTATAATATTCAAAGTTCGATTTCAGCTCCAGCCAGTAAACCACTTCTGCCCCCCCACCTACATAAGCAATATTTGGTAAAATATATTCCTGGTAAAGTGGGCGCATAACCACGTTGGGACTGAAGTGCTCAGGAGTATTCTGAATCTTTTTCTTCAATTCCTCCCGGGTAAAACTGATCTCCGTATTCAGTACTTTATAAATGCCGTCTTCAGATACAATGCGTTCACGCAGGCCATCGCTCAGATAGAAAAAGTTGATCTCGCGCGGGTTTACCTGTATATGCACGTGCAGCTTTTTCAATCGCTCATTAGTGGTCTCGATATTTTTTGAGCTATGCTGCTCAATAATATCTTCCTCAATAATATGTGCAAATTGTTTTTTCAGGTCATGGTCGTCAGCGTCTATTATCACCAAACCATATTGCCCGAATAAGGCATTTACCAAATAGCGTGTTGCATCTGCGAGCTTATCAAACTTACCATAAGCCGTTTCAACAATTTCGGCCAATTCTTCAGCATGGTGATCCAATCCTAAAACGCCTTTGTATTGATTCAAGGCCTGGCGCATAGTGACCGGATCGATACGCCCGGTTGCTCCTGACGCCTCGTGCCACCAGTGCACTTTTTTGCCACCGATGTTGGTATAATTGATCTCGGCAAAATCATGATCCTCTGACGCCATCCAGTAAACCGGCACAAAATTTTTATCCGGGAATTTCTCTTTTAATTGCCTTGACAGCTTGATCGCAGTAACAATCTTATAGATGAAATACAACGGCCCAGCGAAGATATTTAGTTGGTGACCGGTAGTAATAGTATAAGTATTTTCTAATTTGAGAAGGTCGATATTAGTCTGTACCAGTGGTGAGTGGTGAGCAGTGAGTGGTGAAATAGCTTCATATTGTTCTGTTAACACCCTTGCCAGCTGGTTCCTGTCAGCAACAACCTTTTTAGCTTTCAAAAATTGAGCAAAGCCATCAAAATCTGGCCGATGACCATAAAACGGGCGTAATTCAGGCTTATCTTCCAGGTATTCGTTAACCGTTTGTGAGAAATATCCGGTCTCTTTGTAGCTTAAACAGGCTGCATCCATTTGTTTGATTTCGGATTTCGATGACGCGTCGATCATCACAAAATAATTTGATTTAATCCCGAAATTAGATTTTAAAATCTGAAAACAATAACCACCAGCTTAAAATCCGGTTATTTTACAATTTGTCCATAAAGATCGAAATCTTCCGCACTGTCAATCTTCACATTAACAAAGCTGCCAACCGTGGCATAATGCTTTTTAGCATCTATCAGCACCTCATTATCCACTTCTGGTGAATCGAATTCCGTACGGCCAACAAAATAGCCGCCATCTTTTTTGTCGATCAGCACTTTATAGGTTTCACCTACTTTTTCCTGGTTCTTTTCGTACGAAATACCTTGTTGTATCTCCATAATAGCATCTGCGCGCTCCTGCTTTACTTCTTCCGGAACATCATCTACCAAAGAATAAGCATGCGTTTTTTCTTCGTGCGAATAGGTAAAGCATCCCAGGCGGTCAAAACGGGTTGCTTCAACCCATTGCTGCATTTCCTCAAAGTCCTGCTGGGTTTCGCCAGGGTAACCGGTGATCAGGGTGGTACGCATGGCAATATTTGGCACCTTATCGCGGATAGCATTTACCAGGTCGATAGTCTTTTGTTTGGTAGTTCCGCGGCGCATGGATTTCAGCATATTATCGCTGATGTGCTGCAATGGCATATCCAGGTAATTGCAAATATTTTCGCGCTCGTTCATCACATCCAGTATCTCCATCGGGAAACCGGAAGGATACGCATATTGTAGACGGATCCATTCAATACCATTTACATCAGATAAATGGCGAAGCAGTTCATCCAGGTTGCGTTTATTATAAAGGTCAAGACCGTAATAAGTCAGGTCCTGAGCAATTAATATCAGCTCTTTAGTACCATTTTTAGCTAAATGCTGCGCTTCTCTTACCAAATCCTCTATGGGTTTGGAAACGTGTTTACCGCGCATCAAAGGAATAGCACAAAATGAACAAGGGCGGTTACACCCTTCGGCTATCTTAAAATAAGCGAAATGAGTTGGCGTGGTTAGCAAACGCTCCCCTATCAATTCATGGCGATAATTAGCACCTAAACTACCCAGCAGGTTTTGCAGATCGTTGGTACCAAACCACGAATCAACATTGGTAATTTCGGCCTCCAATTCCGGTTTATAGCGCTCAGACAAACACCCGGTCACAATCACCTTCCCTACTTTTCCCTGTTCCTTCAGCTCACTGTATTGCAGAATGGTGTCTATCGATTCCTGTTTGGCATTATCGATAAACCCGCAGGTATTGATCACAATGATATCATCGCTGCTTACTTTCTCAGCCTCATGAACTACGTCAAAATGGTTGCCTTTAAGCTGGCCCATCAAGACTTCAGAGTCGTGGATGTTCTTAGAGCAACCCAATGTTACTACGTTAACTCTGGGCTTATCTATTTTTTGAGGCTGATTAATTTCTTTTGTTTTCATATCACACTGTATCTATCTGCGGGATCTGTTAAACGATGGGTGTCACACTGAGGCTCTCGAAGTGCGCGCGTAGAGGCCCTACCCACCATGCTTCGAGAGCCTCAGCATGACACCACCTACCTGTATTTTATTGTTTAAATAACGAATCTACAAATGCCTTGCGATCAAATAATTGCAAATGCTCCACTCCTTCGCCCACACCTATATATTTTACCGGGATCTTAAATTGATCCGATATGCCTATCACTACGCCGCCTTTGGCTGTACCATCAAGTTTGGTTAATGCCAGTGCATTTACGGCAGTCGCTTCGGTGAATTGTTTACATTGTTCAATGGCATTCTGCCCGGTTGAAGCATCCAACACCAGCAATATTTCGTGCGGTGCACCCGGAACTACCTTTTGCATCACATTCTTGATCTTGGTCAGCTCATTCATCAAACCAACTTTATTATGTAAACGACCTGCGGTATCTATAATTGCCACATCGTCGCCATTAGCCACAGCCGAGCGCAGGGTATCATAAGCCACCGACGCAGGGTCAGATCCCATGGCTTGTGCCACTACCTTTACACCAATACGGTCACCCCAAAGCTGGATCTGTTCAACAGCTGCCGCGCGAAAAGTATCTGCAGCACCTATCACCACCTTGTTACCCGCCTGCTTTAATTTATGAGCCAGCTTGCCGATGGTAGTGGTTTTGCCAACACCGTTCACACCCACCACCATAATTACATAGGGTTTGTGGTTGCCGTATTCAAAATTGGTGAAATCGTTACTGTTATTTTCAGCCAATAAATGCTGTATCTCATCGCGGAGCAGGTTGTTCAGCTCAGAAGTACCTACATATTTATCACGGGCCACGCGGTCCTGTATGCGTTTGATGATCTTCAGTGTGGTGCTAACGCCAACGTCCGAAGTGACCAGCACTTCCTCCAGGTCGTCGAGCACGTCATCATCAACAGTCGATTTACCTGCGACTACCTTAGTGATCTTTGAAAAAAAGTTATCCTTGGTTTTTTCCAAACCGGTATCCAGCGCCTGCTGTTCCTGCGGCGTACTTTCTTTCTTTTTAAAAAAATCGAATAATCCCATGTTTTTAATGTGCAGATGTGAGAATGTGCAAATATGCAGATTGTTTTAATGTTCAAATATTATCAATATTTGATTTATTACGTTTCCAGAGCATTTGCACATCTGCATATCCGCACATTTGCTCATCCAATAAATTTGCACATCAACAAAAAAAGCCCTCTCGTAAACACAAGACGGCTTTTATATATTTTTCAGATCTGATTAGTGACCTTTACCAGCGTTGATCGCATCCTTAACGTGGTCGTTATGTACGATTACAGTTTTGAATGAATAAGCACCGGTTTTAGGTGACTTAGTCATGGTGATCACTTTTGAATATTCTTTGCCTTTTCCTGTTTTCAGGGTTGCAACTACTTTCTTTGCCATGTTCTTTTAATTATTGAGTTAGCGAATGAGTGAATTAGTGATTGAAACCAATCGACCTATCAACTTAATCAACCAATTATTACTTAATTTCTTTATGAACGGTTACTTTCCTTAAAACCGGGTTGAATTTTTTCAATTCCAGTCTTTCAGTAGTATTTTTCTTGTTCTTGGTAGTGATATAACGAGACATGCCTGGCAGTCCGCTTTCTTTATGCTCGGTACACTCTAGTATTACCTGAACCCTGTTACCTTTTTTTGCCATCTTCTTATTTTGTTGTACGTATTACGTAGTACGTTTTACGTTATTTTCAAATTAGATCTATGCCTAAAGCCAAACGTAAAACGTATGACGTCAAACGTATAACCTACTAAATGTATCCTTTTTTAACGTATTTATTGATACAGGCAGTTATACCATTCTTGCTGATGGTTTTAACAGCCGAAGTAGATACTTTCAAAGTGATCCACTTATCTTCTTCAGGAATATAAAACTTCTTCAGCTTTAAATTAGGGTGAAACCTGCGTTTGGTCTTAACATTTGAGTTAGAAACGTTGTTACCAACCAGTGAACCTTTTCCTGTTAAATCACAAATTCTTGACATGACAATCGATTTAATTCAATCCCTTTTCTTAAAAGAGTTTGCAAATATCAGGATTTTGAATCAAATATTCAATAGGGAATTTAAAAATATTTTTAGTGAGGTTATACGTTCTATGTGGTACGTTATACGCCGACGGCAAAAACGTATAACTTAATAACGTAATAAGTATAACCAACTACAAAGAGGTGTCACACTGAGCTCAGTCGAAGTGCGGTGCGCAAAGGCCTATACTGCATATTGTCTGAACCGGAATTTACAGAATTTATGAACTACCTGAATTCTGTAAATTCTTTAATTCAACGGATTCAAGCTCAGACAGCGCCTGCAAACTGCCAACTCTAAACTGCTAACTGAAAAAGGGTGTCACACTGAGCTCAGTCGAAGTGCGGTGCGGAGAGGCTCGTACCACATATTGTCTGAACCGGAATTTGCAGAATTTATGAATTATCAGAATAGATTACTGCGAACTGCCAACTGAAAACTGCCAACTGAAAAAAGGGTGTCACACTGAGCTCAGTCGAAGTGCGGTGCGCAGGGGCCTGTACTGAATATTGTCTGAACCTGAATTTTCAGAATTTAAGAATTACCCGAATTCTATTAATTCGATAAATTCTGCAAATTCAGGTTCAGATAATTTGGGCGTTGCCTGCGGCCGGGCTTTCCACTCATACGCCTGCAAGGCATTAGGCGCGGGCCGGTATCAGTTGCAATCCCTAACGCAAATTCGCGGTTAATAATAGGTAATTTTGCGTTTAGTGATGATAACTTTTTCTGTTGCCCCGCTTAAGTTTTGCCACTTTTCTATTCTTTGAGTCCAATTATGGCTTTTATCAAATATTTCATAAATAAAATGGATCCGCCTTTTTAATTTTCCATCCATGTCATAATCATCTGCTTCAGCTAAAAGGTATCCATCCTTAAATTTATAAACTTCTTTAAAAAGGATGTCCTTTTTTGAATTATAAATAACATAGCTGGTAATACCGTCATTATCAAAATTCATCTTCCTTGCGTAAGATAGGCTGGTGTCCTTAAAACTATATCTTCGCTCGCTTAGCTCACCGTTTTTATCAAAACCATCAACTAATCGCATACCGATAGTATCCTCGGGCATCATTTTCTTTTCGCGATACAATGCATACTGATCAAAATAGGGATTATCAGATGGTATAATACTACCAAAATTGGGCCCCAAATACTTATTGGTAATACGTTGTTTCTCGTCGAAATTCAATGTATCCTCGTGTATTTTAATACTCTTAGATATACTCTTTCGGGTGTCTTTATAAAATACTGTTTGAATAATCCTCTTTACATTTCCATAAACGAGATCCATGTTGCCTATGTGCGTAGCAATTCTTTTATTAGTAAGGCCATTAGCAATATCCCACTGAGGTATCCGGCTCGAGTCTTGCGCATAAGTCGACTTACAAAAAGAAGTTAAAAGAGCAGTTATTAGTATTAATAGCAATTTGTTAAGTGACATAATCTTATGATAAGGTATAAATAAAGATAATAATTTAATATACCCCTTTCCCAATAAAATTGCTAATTTTCGCTCACCAATTTTACTATTTGATATTCCGCTGTGCGTGGTGAACAATGTTCATTATGTAACATCACCAATTATCAAAATACACAACCATGAAGATCACTTCTTTTGAAGAGTACCAACAAGCCTACCAAAAAAGCGTTGAACAACCCGAAGAATTCTGGGCCGATATTGCCGGAAATTTCCAGTGGCGCAAACCGTGGCTAAAGGTGCTGGAATGGAACTTTACTGAACCCAACATCAAGTGGTTCAGGGGTGCCAAACTGAACATTACCGAAAACTGCCTCGACCGCCACCTGGCAAAACTGGGCGATAAACCCGCCATTATGTGGGAACCGAACGATCCAAACGAAGATCACCGTGTGCTCACCTACCGCCAGCTGTATGATAAAGTTTGCCAGTTTGCCAACGTGCTTAAAAATAATGGCGCCAAAAAAGGCGACCGTATTTGTATTTACATGCCGATGGTACCTGAACTGGCCATTGCAGTGCTGGCTTGTGCGCGTATCGGTGCTATTCACTCCGTGGTGTTTGGTGGTTTTTCGGCGCAATCTATTGCCGACCGTATTAAAGATGCTACCTGTAACCTGGTGATCACCGCTGATGGCGGCTTCAGGGGAACAAAGGAAATTCCGTTAAAATCTATTATAGACGACGCGCTGGTACAGTGCCCGTCAGTTAAAAAAGTGATAGTACTAACCCGCAGCCGTACACCTATCTCCATGATCAAAGGACGCGATGTGTGGTGGGAAGACGAGATCAAAAAAGTGGAAACCCAGGGGCATATCAATTGCGAGGCTGAAGAAATGGACGCCGAAGACATGTTGTTCATCTTGTACACTTCGGGCTCTACAGGCAAACCAAAAGGCGTGGTGCATACCTGCGGCGGCTACATGGTTTATACCGGCTATACTTTTGCAAACGTATTTCAATATAATCCGGGCGAGATCTTTTTCTGTACTGCAGATATCGGCTGGATCACCGGTCACTCTTATATTGTTTACGGGCCGCTTTCACAGGGCGCTACTACCTTTATGTTCGAAGGTATTCCGACCTACCCAAGCCCGGGACGTTTCTGGGAAATCGTAGAAAAATATAAGGTCAATATATTATATACTGCACCTACGGCTATCCGCTCATTAATGAGTTTTGGTACGGATGTAGTAAAAAGTAAAGACCTGAGCTCATTAAAGAAATTAGGCTCTGTTGGCGAACCGATAAACGAGGAGGCCTGGCACTGGTTTGATGAGAACGTTGGCCACAAAAACTGCCCGATTGTAGATACCTGGTGGCAAACCGAAACCGGGGGCATCATGATATCGCCTATCGCCGGTGTCACCAAAACTAAACCAACGTATGCTACCTTGCCGCTTCCAGGTGTTCAACCAGTGTTGGTTGATGAGCATGGACAGGAAGTACATGGCAACGGTGTAAGCGGGTTTTTATGTATCAACTTCCCATGGCCAGGCATGCTGCGCACTACTTATGGCGATCATGAGCGTTGCCGTCAGACTTACTTCTCATCCTACCCGGGCAAATATTTTACCGGCGATGGTTGCTTACGCGATGAAGATGGCTACTACCGCATCACCGGTCGTGTGGATGATGTATTGAACGTATCCGGTCACCGCATCGGTACTGCCGAAGTGGAAAATGCCATCAATATGCACGCTACCGTGGTGGAATCTGCAGTTGTAGGCTACCCGCATGATATTAAAGGACAAGGCGTGTATGCATTCGTGGTAAGCCCCGGCATGCATGGCGACGAGGAGCTTACCCGCAAGGATATCATCATGACAGTGACCCGTATCATCGGCGCCATAGCCAAACCGGATAAAATTCAGTTTGTAAGCGGATTGCCAAAAACACGTTCAGGAAAGATCATGCGCCGTATTCTCCGTAAAATAGCCGAAGGTGATACCTCGAACTTAGGTGATACCACTACCCTGCTCGATCCGGCTGTGGTGGAAGAGATAAAAGCTGGAGCTCTTTAATTAGAGTCAAGAATCAAGAGCCAAGAATCAAGACTGTTGAAAATTAATCTTGGTTCTTGAATCTTGATTCCTGGTTCTATTCATATTCAGATACTCGACGCATTATACCCGAAATGCTTCTTAAATGAGGCCGAGAAATGCGAGATATTTTCAAACCCCACTTCAAGGTAAACCTCGGTGGGGTTTTGATGTCTTTGGGATATCAGGTAATGCGCCATCTCCAACCGTTTCTGATGCAGCCAGCGTTCAGGTGGCGCAGAGAAGGTCTTGGCAAAGTCGCGCTTAAAGGTTGCCAGGCTGCGCCCTGTCAGCTTAGCGAACTGGCTGATAGAGATATTGTATTTAAAATTACTGTTCATGAAGGCCCTGATGTCTATTTTAAAAGGTTCAGTAAAATCGAACAGGAAATCCTTCAATCCGGGTTTGCGCAGCAGCAGTTTAATAGCCTCATTGGTTTTCAGATCGGTCATCTCTTTGGTTAGCTGATCAGGCTGATCAAAATATGGACTTAGCGAGTCGAAATATCCCTTCAAAAAGGCGTCGCCGGAAAGATCAAGCAAGGGTGCGCCTTGGTAAGGCCCGTCGGCCTGCACATTATTTTCAGAACCATATTGCCGCAAATGCTCCTGATCGATCAGGATGTTTATCGCCTTAAATATACCACCACCCGGAGGCGGGATTTTTACGGTCTTGGTCAACTCATTTTTCCGGATGATACCTATGGAACCTTCCTTTATCACCTGCATACCATCGTTATTATGAAACTGGATCTCACCAGCGAGCAGGTAACCTAAAGAATGTTCCATCACCAGGTGCTCATGCCCCCGTTTATTATTCGTAGTGCAGGAGTAGAGGATATTATGCTGTAAATGCTCACCACCAAGCCATTTCAGCGGTGAAGCCTCATCCACAGAAGGGGAAAAGCCCAGCTTATTATTTATAGCCATCATACGAATTTACATTATTTCATTTGCGCCAGCATCATTTTATCCATCAACCGGTCTGACAATATTCTGCGGAAAAATAGTGCCGGTTTTGCCATATAGCCTGCTGAATATCTTGTTTCAGGTTTTCCTGCTTCGATGCCTTTTTTGATCAATTTGGCAATCATCTCCGGGCCGGGCATCTTGCCGTCAACTTCCCTGAATGATTTGCCCATTCTCGCCACAGTATCCTTATAGGCTGTATCGCCCGATACTTTTGCCAGGCTGTCCATCGCAATACCGCCCCATTCGGATTTAATTCCGCCCGGTTCGATCACGATCACATCTATACCAAATGGTCGAACTTCGTTACGCAGGCTATCACTCAGTCCCTCAATAGCAAACTTACTCGCATGGTACCACCCTCCAAATGGCGTAGCAATTTTACCGCCAATAGATGAGATATTGATTATTTTACCATAATGTTGCTTGCGCATATAAGGCAATACCAATTGGGTCATCCGCATGGCACCAATTACATTTACTTCCAATTGATAACGGGCATCATCCATCGTTACATCTTCTACAGCGCCATATGAACCAAATCCTGCATTGTTTACCAATACATCGATCCGCCCTTCGGCATCTATGATCTGTTGTACACCTTTTATCATGGATTCATCTTTGGTTACGTCGATCATCAGGGTTTTTATACCTGATTGTTCCAATGCTTTTAATCTGTCTATACGGCGGGCAGCGCCATACACAATATATCCATTCTGTTTTAGAAACTTTGCTGTTTCCATACCTATGCCGGCAGAAGCACCGGTTATTAAAACTACTTTTTTCATGACCTTATTTTATTTTTCATTACAAAGGTCACTCAAAATTCCACCCAGCACTTTGGCCAGAAGCTCAAGTTTATTTGGCCAGCGGCTCAATTACCCGCTTAAACGTTACAAACAGAATATGGTAGGACATTGTTAACCTAATACATCTAACAAAAAAACATCATGGACAAACTACAAATCAAAGGCGGCTGGAATGAGCTGAAAGGAAAAATAAAACAAGCCTATGGCGACCTGACCGATGACGACCTGGTGCGCGAAGAAGGCAAAGACGATGAAATGCTGGGAAAGCTCCAGAAGAAAACCGGCAAAGGCCGCGACGAACTCGTCAAATGGATCAACAGCTTATAAGATAAAGCCCCGTTTTTAACGGGGCTTTATAATTGCTGCAACTTTAGTTAAGTTTAGGTGTCTGTTTACACAAATCGTGTTCATACTTTAAACTTTATGTCAACCCCGCCGCCAGCATATCCTAATGCAAAACTTCCGCAAAGGATCGATTATATAGATCGCCTTAAAGTATTAATGATCATATTGGTGATCCTGCATCATACTTTTATTACCTACGGCGCACCGGGCGGGTGGTACTATACGCAAAAAACAACACAGCAGGCGGCCCTTATTCCGATGACATTATTTGTCGCAGTAAACCAGTCCTTTTTTATGGGCTTTTTCTTTTTCCTGTCAGCTTTGTTTGTGCCATCTTCTTACAGGAAAAAAGGGCCAAAACGTTTTATAGTTGACAGATTTATCCGGCTTGGCGTTCCGATGGCGTTTTATTCTTTCATACTCGGTCCGGTAATGAATTACCTGGTTTATTATTTCGGGCAAAATCACCACATCACGTTAATGCAATACCTCAGTGGTTACGATGATTGGATAGATTTTGGTGTACTTTGGTTCGCCGCGGCCCTCTTACTGTTTAATCTTATCTATGTATTGTGGCAGATAATTCTTAAACCTATACAATCAGGTGATCTATCATCAAAGCTTTCTGCCGGTAAAGTGTTTCTATTTGCAATCGGACTGGGCATCGTTAGCTATCTAGTGAGGATTATTTTCCCAATTGGTTGGGTCTTAAAACCTGTGGGATTTCAGTTAGGTCATTTCCCTCAATACATTATTATGTTCATTTTGGGGTTGATGGTCACTAACAATACCTGGATACACTCGATAACTCAAAAGGATGCCAAACGATTGACCGGAATAGCGACATGTTGCATACTTCTCATTTTTCCGCTTTTTTATGTATTGCTCACCTGGCTTAAATTCCCCTCCAGTTACTTTAGCGGAGAAGGACACTGGCCATCTTTATTATATGCTTTATGGGAACAGGCAACCGGCCTTTGTATTATGGCAGCGTTACTATATTTTGCACGGGAACGTTGTTATCATTCTTCAGCATTTTCGAAAAGCCTGTCCCGCAGTGCTTTTCCGGTATATATTTTTCACCCAATAGTGATCATCTCTATTGCGCTTGTACTAAAAAACCAGGCCATTGATCCGGCATGGAAGCTTTTGATAGCCGCACCTTTTGCTGTTACATTCAGTTTTTTGTTAGGATGGTTATTGGTAAAGATACCGGGAGTAAACAGAATTATTTAGCTGATTACTTCGCTCCGGCACCACCCATAAACTAAATATCACTAATTTTGGGCGATATGAAATCTGCCAAACCCAACATACTGGTTGTTAATGACGACGGAATTACTGCACCCGGGATAAAAGCCTTAATGGATACCATGCGCGAGATTGGCAATGTGGTAGTAGTGGCGCCGGATAGCCCGCAATCTGGAATGGGGCATGCCATTACTATTGGCAGTCCGCTAAGATTGGATAAGGTGGATATTTATGAAGATGTTGAAAGTTATAGCTGTTCGGGCACGCCTGTTGATTGTGTAAAGCTGGCTGTAAATAAAATTTTCAAAGGCAAAAAACCTGATCTGTGTGTTTCAGGGATTAATCACGGGTTGAATAACTCTATCAATATATTGTATTCAGGCACCATGTCCGCAGCGGTTGAGGGTGCGATTGAAAGCATTCCTTCTATAGGTTTTTCATTGGATGATTATACACTGCAGGCTGATTTTAGTCACTGCATTAAATATGTAAAAGAAATAGCGTTACAGGTTTTACAAAATGGCTTACCGGCCGCTACCCTGCTCAATGTCAACTTCCCAAACGGAGCAGGTATTAAGGGAATTAAAATATGCCGCCAGGCTAATGCCAAATGGGCCGAAGAATTTGATGAGCGCATGGACCCGCACAAACGTCCTTATTACTGGCTAACGGGTGTTTTCCAGCTAAATGACACTGGCGAAGAGACTGACGTATGGGCATTGGAGAATAATTATGTATCAGTAGTTCCTGTGCAATTCGATATGACCGCACATCATGCTATACCTTTAATTAACACCTGGAAATTCAACATCTGACGGCTATGAAATACTACTTGGTAGCCGGCGAGGCTTCGGGCGATCTGCACGGAGCCAACCTGATGAAAGCGCTGAAAGAGAAAGATCCGGAAGCTGAATTTCGCTTTTTCGGCGGCGATCTGATGCTGGCCGAAGGCGGCACACTGGTAAAACATTATGCCGATATGGCTTACATGGGTTTTATAGAAGTAGCCGCCAATTTGCGCAGTATCTTTAAAAACCTGAAAGCCTGTAAAGAAGATATTGCTGCGTGGCAGCCTGATGTTTTGGTGTTGATTGATTTTCCGGGGTTCAACCTAAAAATAGCCGAATTTGCCAAGGCCCATAATATCCTGGTATGCTATTATATCTCGCCAAAAGTTTGGGCATGGAACCAAAAGCGGGTGTTAAGGATCAAACGTATTGTCGACCACCTTTTCTGCATTCTTCCCTTTGAGGTTGATTTTTATAAAGACTGGGGCATGGAAGTGGACTATGTAGGCAATCCTTTATTGGATGCTGTTTCCGCCTTTAAAGCTAATCCTGATTTCCGCAGCAAAAATCACCTTTCTGATAAAAAGATCATCGCATTATTGCCTGGCAGCAGGAAACAAGAGATCAGTCGATTATTACCTGACATGGTTGCAGTAGCTCAAAAATGGCCGGAATATGAATTTGTAATTGCCGGAGCACCATCATTCAACCAGGCTTATTACGATCAGTATTTACAAGGGAGTAAAATAAAAGTGCTGTTCAATTCAACCTATGATCTGTTGAATATCTCCCATGCAGGCATCGTAGCCTCAGGAACAGCTACTTTAGAAACTGCTTTATTTAATGTGCCGCAAGTTGTGGTATACAAAAGCAGTACAATCAGTATTACTATAGGCCGGATGGTGATCCGTGTAAAATACATTTCGCTGGTGAACCTGATCATGAATAGTTTGGTGGTGAAAGAATTGATCCAGCAGGACTGCAATCCTGAAAAGATCAACGAAGAGATGAGCCTGATATTAAATGATAAAACTTACCGCAGTAACATGCTACGTAACTATAATATACTTCACGAAAAGATGGGTAAACCCGGCGCATCTGAAAAAACTGCGGGACTCATTATAAAATATACTACAAAAAAATAGCGGCCGATATTACATCGGTCGCTATTAAATGTCTTTAACCCGGTAGGCTGTTCGTACTAGCGAACTTGTAACCTTACCTGCTGGTTCCCATATAATAATGGCTGTTTAAGGCTCTTATTATTATTCAAATCACTCATCAAAATCGTCTTCAGCTCGTTATCAAAACGGGTCAATAGTTTACTGGCGTTAGTTTTTTTATGATTCTTCATAATCGTCTAATTAGGGTTGCTACTTATTATACGTGTTCACTCGTCTTTTGGTTCTTTATCAATGTGATCTTTTTCGGTCAGATTGTCTTTGCGTCTCTTGGCTTCTTTGTACTGTCTTATAATTTGTTCCTTATCTCGCTCGTCAGAAGGCAATCCAGGCTCCTGCGGGTTTTCCCACTCCTGTTCTTCGCTGCCCGGTATTTTTTTCTTAGGATCGTTCATATCTCAAATTATGATTGGTGTAATCCCAATTTTGTGCCACAATTGTTCTAAAAAACAATAAAAGAGAAATACAGGTTGTAAATCACTCTATAATAAAGAGAGAAACTATCTTTTATACCGATGTTAAAAATGGTATTGAGAAGCTTTTGGTTGACAGAATAACGAAATATCGACCCGTGATTAGTTGTTTAACTATACACCGCGCCTGATTTTTTGTACAATCCGGTGGCTTAGCAAATGAACAACGACTGCGATAACAGACACGGCTATCCCCAAAATGCATACGCCGGTCCATTTATAATGAGCCCAGGCCTGTGCCGCCAAATAGGTGCCAAAGCCACCACCAATAAAATAGGTGACCATATATATAGTATTGATGCGGTTGCGTGCCTCGGGCCTAAGAGTGAAGATTAATGATTGATTAGAGATATGTGTTGCCTGTACGCCCATATCCATTACTATTACACCTATTATTAAACCGATAAAACTATGGGCAGAAAAGTAGAATACTACAAAAGAAACTACGATAAGCAATAACGTAAATGCAGATAATTTATAAGCGTCCATTTTATCGCTTAGCTTACCCATCAGTCCGGCGGCAAGAGCACCGAAAGCACCCACTAAACCAAATAAGCCGGCTACATCGCTTCCTTTATCAAAATTTTCGCGCAGCAAAAAAGTAAGTGTCACCCAAAAAGCGCTGAAGCAAGCAAAGCATAAAGCACCGCGGATAGCTGCAACGCGTAAAGCCGGTTCTTCCTTTATTAAGGTAATCAGCGACTTCATCAGTTCCCCATAAGTTCCGGTATATTCAGGTTCCACTTCAGGCAACAGGAAAAACAGCAGCATCCAAATGACCACCATGATCCCTGCCGCTATATAAAACATTGCCCGCCAGCCTAAATGTGCACCAACAAATCCGCTGATCGTTCTTGACAATAAAATACCTAACAATAAACCGCTCATCACAAAGCCAATTTTGGCCCCGCGTTCTTCAGGTTTAGCCAGATGAGCTGTCATCGGGACCAACAATTGCGGAATCAGTGAGAATATACCCACAAAATAACTGGCAGCAATCAGCAGATTAATTCCGGTAGCCATTCCAACCAATATCAGTGCCACTGTAGCCAAAGCCAGGCATACCATGATCAATCTCTTCCGGCGGATCATGTCAGCGAGCGGTGCTATAAAAAGCATCCCGGTTGCATAACCTAATTGTGTAAGCCCGCCCACCTGTCCTGCTTTCGCACTACCGACATGAAAAGTCCGGGCCATATCATCCAGCAAAGGCTGATTATAGTATAGGTTGGCAACTATTAGTCCGGTGGCAATTGCCATTACCCATAAAAGAGAGGGGGTAAGTTCAGGATGGCTGAGTTTTTTAGCGTTAGTCATGCAGGCAAACAGATTTCGCGCAAAAGTGGTAAAGTATCCGAAGAAAGATGTTGGTGTTAAGTAATATTCTCAGAATTTTGCGTTATAGATTGAATTAAGTGGCGAAAGTCCTGTATGCAGAAGCTACTTCAGTGGAAAGTTTATAAATCAAAGCGGCATTTTAACAATTTTTAACTTTTTGAGACATTTTCAACTAAAAAAGATCACTAAATTTACACTTAATAGCAAAATTTAGATAAAAATAAGAGTAAAAGTTAAATATTAAATTGAAAATCGATTAAAATAAGACATAAATCGAGTATAATCAGTTAATTATTCAATTTTCAAGAACTTTACTGATATAATTTTTATGTTTTTTATGATTTTATTAAAAAAATTATTGCTTTTATAAATTATTTATCTAATTTTACATCGTTCGCTTAAATAAAAGCGCAACATAACAGCAAAAACTTATATATTTTACATAGTTCCAGTTGTTTAGTTATTGTAAATTTAGTGTTAACAAAAGTTAGTTGAATTAGTGACAAAAAAATTACAAATGTGTATAGTACATTTCAAATATTAGTGTTACTTTTACACCATTAAATATTAAAAAAGTCTTCTCATAATTTAGGTTTATAATTGGTTAGTAAAGGCCCCTGCCCATCAGGGGCTTTACTGTTTTTAAGTGGTTTTGCGAAGCAAAAATTTATAACCACAATTCATCAAATTAATTACCCGCTCCACTCCAATTACGGTCTTTGCTTGACTTTAGTCCTCTTTTTCGTTTTTCATCTGAGCTTTCGTTATGTAAACGCGATGGCCCTTTTTATTGATGTAGTAATAATGCGAATGTTTGGTGATATAAACGGTTTCACCGTGAGGTCCGCGTTTGTCAGCATACTTTTTATCGACAACATGCGACGCAGTATTTGCCGCGGTGTTGGATACCTGGTTTCCTACTTTTCGTGTTACTTTACCGACCTTTGTAGTGTCGTTTTGGATAGTACTTGCCATTCCTTGAACAGCAAATAATATTGCCCCTGAGAACAGGGTCGTTTTAATTAATGTATTCATTGGTAGTGAATTAAAGTTAATTTAATAGTAACCCGATTATCTCACCTAATGTTTCATTTTAGATGGCACCCGTTTGTGATCGATATAGCGTTAATCTGATTAGAGAAATAAATACGTTGTGCTGAAAATTGCATTTTAGATATTTCGTTTGGGGCTTTATTTTAAAAACATATATTTGCAATCCCTTTCAGGGGATTAGCTCAGCTGGCTAAAGTGTCCCGATTATAATCGGGAAGGTCATCGCCATCGGGCAAATATTATTTGACAAAACAAAAAAGGGGGATTAGCTCAGCTGGCTAGAGCGCTTGCATGGCATGCAAGAGGTCATCGGTTCGACTCCGATATTCTCCACTAGCCCACTTGGTAGTGGGCTTTTTTTATTTTTTGACGTTTATGTTATTTATTCACCTGGCTTAAAGCAATGTTATATTGGTATTATACTGGGCACACAGAAAGTTTAGAGAGAAGACTGTTGAGATAAATTCGCGGTTGGATATTAAATGCGACCGGGAATTATTATTTCGTCGTAATGCTATTCTTCTGATTTCGTTTCGTTGACTGGTGAACGCAAAAACCGGAGCACCGCCCACGCCACGCATGAAAACACCAATGCCACCAATACATTCTTTGGTCTTTCTATATCCATAACCTTTTATTAATGCGTGGCTTTTATTTCTCCTTCCGGGGCGAAGGGCACTTCATTGCGTTTGGGGAACTTTTCACCGTCTCTTATTTAGATTAACATATTAATACACTGTAAGTTTCACGAAAATATGAAATTTAGATAAGCAATTTAAAACCGGAATATGCGATCCATTAACTACAAACCGGGAATCTTATACCGGCTTTTTATATCTTAGAATAAAGTTTACTGCACACGAGTTTAGTATCGTGAAAATCTATTCCCGCAGTTTGATCGTGATAAAAAACAGCAATCAAAATAATTTGTTACTTACCAGGTACCCCATATTATTTAGGTAAGCAATAAGCCATGATCAGGAAATTAAAATCGGGGAAGTATCGGATCTACTCAAGGAAAGTCGATCCGGATACGCATAAGCGCAGAAACTTAGGCACGTTCGATTCTATGGATGATGCCAAAAAACACGAAAGACAAATCCAGTATTTTAAACATCACTAATTAAGAACATAAGCTTATGCCTAACAACAAAGTTTCTCTGCACAGGATGATCAAAGCATCACCCGAAAAGGTATTCCGTGCGTTTACCGAGCCGCTAGCCATCGCATCATGGTTACCGCCGTATGGTTTTCTTTGCACCGTTCACGAGATGAATGTCCAGGTGGGTGGTACTTATAGAATGTCATTTCAAAATTTCACAACCGGGAAATCAGAGTCGTTTGGAGGAGTCTACTTAGAGATAAAAACCAATGAACTGCTGAGATATAAAGACAAATTTGACGATCCAAACCTGCCCGGTGAAATGAGCTATACCATTTGGCTTCAAAAAACATCGGCGGGCACTGACTTAAAAATCTTGCACGAAAACATACCCGCAGCAATACCGGCCGAGATGTGCTACCTGGGTTGGCAGGATTCGCTGGATAAACTGATCAGACTGGTAGAACCTGATATTCCGGATGCCTAAAAACTATGTCCGGGTGTTCACGTTCACGTTCTTGTGAACGCTTGAGGACAGTCATAAATTTCTATTAATAAGGCGCTCCATTTACACATAGCAGTAAGTTAGTGTCACCCCATAGTTTCGTCACGAAAGCACTTCCGGGCTACTCTACCATTCTAGCATTATCTACGGCTCAAAATAAAACTACAAAAATAGTTTGCAAACTATAAAAATAGTTCTACCTTTGGCTAACTATAAAAATAGTTTGCTATGAATATCAAGGAACTCACCAAAGCAGAAGAGCAGGTAATGCAGTTATTATGGCAATTAAAAGAAGCCATAGTAAAGGACATCATTGAACGTATGCCCGATCCCAAGCCTGCTTACAATACCGTATCAACAGTGGTGCGGGTTTTAGAAGGTAAAGGTTTTATCGACCACAAAGCCTATGGCAATTCACATGTGTATTTCCCGCTGATCAGCGAGGCGCAATACAGGAAATTCACGTTCGACAAGATGATGAGTAATTATTTCAGTAACTCCTACGAGAGCCTGGTGTCTTTCATCGCCAACGAAAAAAAGCTGGACATCAGGCAACTGGACGAATTAACCAAATTAATAGAGGATCTTAAAAGCAAAAAGAAATGAACTGGTTGCACTATCTCGCAGAGGCCAATCTATACCTCATTGTATTCTATCTCACTTACTGCATATTTTTAAACCGGGATACACATTATCAGCTAAACCGCTTTTATTTGATATTTAGCTGTATCATTTCGTTCATACTACCGGTTTTGCAAATAGGCATACTAAGGCCTGTTAAGCATACCCAACCAATACCCCATACTGTTTACACGATGCCCCAGGCAGTAACCGCAGTTGAACAGGCACCGCTTTCTGTTGTAAATACCGTGATGCCGGCAGCAACCCATCATTTCGCCCTGCAAGATGGCTTGTGGTATGCTTATCTTATTGGCCTGTCTGTTTCATTTATTCTGCTCCTTATTAAACTATTTACCCTGTTAAAGCTGACACGTAACAAAAGTGTTAAAGAACACTATCACCGGCTGATCTGTTTGCCGGGCACTGACATCGCTTTTTCCTTTTTCAATTATCTTTTTATTGGCGATGGTGCACAGGAAGCTAATACTATGATCAGGCATGAACTGGTGCACATACGGCAAAAACACTCGGCCGATATTTTATTCCTGGAGCTGTTAAAGATCGTCAACTGGTTTAACCCCTTTGTATACCTGCTGCAGAACAGCTTAAAAAGCGTTCACGAATATATTGCCGACGAACAAACCACAACTTCGGGGATGGATGCTTTAGCCTATTCTTCTTTTCTGCTTAACAATGCTTACGGCACTGGCGGATCATCTGTCACGCACTCATTTTTCAATTATAACCTGTTAAAAAAGAGAATCATCATGTTAAATCAACAGCGTTCGGGTAATTTAGCAAGGCTGAAGTACCTGGTAACAATTCCTATCTGCGCGGCACTCCTATGCGTATCAACCCTGGTGTTCAGCAAGACCTATGCGTTGGTCGATCTTGACCCGGTTAATGTCAGGCCGACAACTGGATATGCTATAGCTAATAACAATCACCTCATTAAGCACAAACGTTTAAAAGTAACCCAAAACGGGACAACTACGATAACTGATCAGTTTTCAGTCAATCAGAAAAACACAAAAAAGGTTTATACAGCTAATACTATTACTAATAATGACAAATCGCAATTACTCAAAAATCATAACATCAAAGTAGAGGTGATTGAAGATAGCACGCTGTTTACTACCAAAGACGGGAGGTTGATGTTACCCGTGGTAAACGTTGATGGATATTACCTGATGGACCATTTTCTACATAAAAACATACATTTTAGCTCCGCGAAAGGCGATAAAGGCGGACTGGTAGAAATAGGCTTTTCACTGGATAACGACCGTCATATTACCAATGCAAAAGTTGTAAAAAGCGGAGGTCCAAGACTGGATGCCCTGGCGCTGAACGGGTTTAATGCCTATAAAGGAATTGTAAACGACGATCCCGGCAAAAACTTAAAAATAGGCGTGTATTTCTTTACAGATGATTACTCCATATTCAAAACCGATTCGCTTGGCAAGGATCCCGAATTTGCGGGAGAGCTGATTATAACCAATTATAAGTATCCGATGAACATAACCAGTAAGGGGTACGAATATGACGAAAGCGGGGTTGCTTTCCCCGGTGATGATACCAATATGTCAAATGCTAAGGTTGTGATCTACGACAAAAATGGCGAGGGCACCTGGTATTTCGAAAACAAAATGACCCCGGCTGACCTGAAATCATTAAAAGACAAATACGGCTATACTTTCCCGTCAGCATCTGCGATGGCGATACAATTCATCAAGCCTAAAAATGTCCCCAAAAGCCGTTTAGCTTATATTTTTGATGTCAACTCATACCTTGATGCACCATACGCTAATCATTTTTATTATCATATTGCGAATACCATCGAATATCCGCAGCAAGCAAAAAAATCGCTTAAGGGCGGGGTTGTGGTTTTAAACTTCAATCTGGATAACAGCGGTATGATAAGCGATGTTAACGTGGCAAAAAGTGCCGGAAATGGATTTGATGAAGCAGCAGTAAGTGCCCTGCAATCGTATAAGTTTGCCATTAAAGACAATGCCGGCAAGCACAGTGTAGCCCTGCTATTTTGCGTGGCCGAAAAGAAATACCGTCCGGCAATTGGAAATGATGTTAAAAAAGACGGTTACGTTGGCGAACTGGCTATTTCTGATATCAAATCGCCGTTTGTTGCCCCAACTGTAAAGTTTCCACCACCTGCGGCCACAGGCAATCAAAAAAATTGAAAGACCTAAACCAATAAGATCAGTTAAGAATAAAGAGGCCTCAGTTTTTGAGGCTTCTTTTGTTCCAGGGGCACATCTAAATACGCTGCTTTGTAAAAGAAATCTAAATTTTGTAAATTCGATAGCTCATGTAAATAAGCTTCGGAAAATGACATTCAAAACCATAGTCAAATACCTGTTAGGCGGAACATTCATTTTCCTGTGTAGTTTATTATGCGCTTTCAGTTTTTCGGAGAATACTGATTACGACCTCGCCAAACAGGAAATTATGCTTCGTGAAATCGGTCACGAGGTGCTTTTGTATTCGGGCGACAACACTTCGAGGGTGTTGCCGATTCGGAAGATCAATAAAGATGAGTTTCAGCTAACCTTCGAGAATGAATTCACTTTTGAAACGGATTCTTTAGTAAAGATCATACAGCACACCCTGTCAAAAAATGATATGTCCCGGGATTACGTTGTCAGTGTGTTAAACTGCTCCGGCAAGGATGTGATATTCGGTTATGCCATATCCCAAAAAAAGAAGGATGATATCATACCCTGCTCGGGAAGGAAGCAACCTAAAAGCTGTTATATCATAGATATTAAATTTAAAAGCGCCGGCTTAACCACCGCAAAGAAAAGTTATTTGGTAGGAAGCCTTTCTTTGCTGGCTTTTGTGGGTTTATTATTTATGAGATCAAACAAAACGGAACACAAAAAGTCCGGTACAGGAGAAACCGCTGAAACAGTTTATAAACTAAGCAATACCTTGTTTGACGCCCATAAGCAAACACTGGTTTTTGCCGAAGCCGTTACAGAACTTACATTTAAAGAAACCCAGGTGTTGCTCATATTCGCCCTATCGCCCAATGTTGTGGTAGAACGTGCAAGACTGCAAAAAGAAATATGGGAAGATGAAGGCGTAATCGTTGGCCGAAGCCTTGACGTAATGATATCAAGATTGCGCAAAAAGCTGGAAAATGATACCGGCATCCGGATCGTTAACATCCACGGTAAAGGGTATAGGTTTGAGGTTGAAGGATAGGTGAATGTTCGTGGCTTAAAGTAATTTGTTACCTTTGCTTTTGTGAGACTACTGTGCCTGCTTCTATCGGTCTATATTATGTTGCTGTCGGCAAAACCTTGCTGCAGCGATAACGATTGCCAGCGCAGTTCAGTCAATTCCCAAACCCCCACATCCAAAATACCTGCGAAAGACAAGGAATGCACAGATTGTTCACCATTTTTCACCTGTGGTTCCTGTACTGGTTTTGTGTTAAGCAATCCCATTTCATTCAGCCTTTTAGCCCCCACAGAACCGGTGTTAAAACACATCGATTATTATCAATCTCCCATTCTGAAGCAGATCACCTGCACCATCTGGCAACCGCCAAAATTAAGTTGATACATATTCAGCTATTCGTAATTCGTACAACTTAATTCGCATTTAAATGAAAAAATATTTTGTGCTTTTCATAGCACTGCTGTTCGCTATTATATCAAATGCCCAAACCACACTAAGGGCAATTATTAAAGATGCTAAAACCAATGAGCCGCTTATAGGCGCAACGGCTTCAATCATTGGTACAGCACAAGGGGCTGTTTCCGATACCAGCGGCACGGTCATATTAAACAATATTCCTGATGGTAAACAAACCATCAAATTCAGCTACGTGGGTTACGAGCCCCGATTAGACACTTTAAATTTTTCGCTTTTACAGGATCACTCGCTGGTTATTCTTCTGATGCCAACCGGCAAGGGCGAAGGACAGGAACTGGAAGCCGTCGTGATCGGTGCAACCCGCACCAGCAGGACCATTGCCACCATTCCTACCCGTGTAGAAGTAATATCTGGTGATGAACTGGATGAAAAAGGCAACATGAAGCCCGGTGATATCCGTATGATGCTGGCCGAAAGTACGGGTATCCAAACTCAGCAAACCTCTGCAACCAGCGGCAATTCCAGCATCCGCATACAGGGGCTCGATGGGCGCTACACCCAGATCATACGCGATGGCTTCCCTTTGTATTCCGGCTTTTCGGGCGGATTGGGACTATTGCAGGTGGCACCTCTCGATCTCAAACAGGTGGAAGTGATCAAAGGCTCGTCATCTACCTTATATGGCGGCGATGCTATTGCAGGTCTCGTCAACCTGGTTTCCAAGACCCCTACTAAAAACCGGCAATTGAATATGCTGCTTAATGGTACATCGGCCAAAGGGTTGGACGCAAGTCTATTCTACGGGCAGAAATTTGACAAGATCGGCACAACCTTCTACGCCGCCTATAACCACGGTACCCCTTACGACCCGGCAAACATCGGCTTATCCGCCATACCCCGTTTTAACCGGTATACACTTAACCCCAAACTGTTTTTCTATTTTGATTACAGGACGACCCTGATAACCGGCATCAACGCGACCATTGAAAACCGCATCGGCGGCGATATGCAATACCTGGATGGCAAGGGCAGCCCTGAACACAGCTATTTTGAAAGCAATAAAACCGGGCGCTACAGTTCGCAGGTTGAACTGGATCATACCATTAATACCAATGAAAAATGGACGATTAAAAACAGTGTCAGCTATTTCGACCGCAGTGTCGCTTTGCCAGATTATTTGTTTTCGGGCACCCAGGTATCATCTTACAGTGAGGCCAACTATAGTAAAAAAGGCGCGCGTGCTGATTGGGTAGCCGGCTTGAATTTTTTAACTGATAATTTTACTGAAGACCGCAACAGCACTTTCCCGTTACGCAATTATCGTTACAATACCGTTGGCGGCTTTGTGCAGAACACCTGGGATGCCACCAAATTTTTGACGGTTGAAACAGGACTACGCGGAGATTACCATAATGTATATGGTTTTTTTCTGTTGCCGCGGATATCTGTACTGGTCAATTTCAATGAACATTTGTCGAGTCGTTTAGGCGGCGGACTGGGCTATAAATCGCCCACCGTTTTCACTGAAGATGCTGAACGCATCGATTTCCGGAACGTATTGCCCATTGATGTGGCCAACACCAAAGCCGAGCGCTCATATGGCGCAAACTATGACCTGAACTACCGCACCGGGTTGTTCGACAATCTGATGAGCTTGAGTATTAACCAACTTTTCTTTTATACACGCATCGCCGATCCCATTTTATTTGTGCCGCTTGTTAATGGTACATACCAGTATCAACAACCGGGCGGTGACCTGCACACCCAGGGCACCGAAACCAATGTTAAGTTAACTTATGGCAACTTTAAGCTGTTCCTGGGGTATACCTATTCGGATGTAAAGCAGCATATTGGCGGCATATTTAGCGCTTACCCGCTGGTTTCCAAAAACCGGTTGAACAATGTGCTGGTTTACGAAAAGGAAGATGATTTTAAGATCGGGTTGGAAGCCTATTACTTTAGTCCGCAAAAGCTGAATGATGGCACCACCGGGCGCGGTTACTGGACCGCTGGACTAATGGCCGAAAAAACATGGAAACGATTCTCGCTCTTCATCAATTTCGAGAACCTGACAGATACCCGGCAAACCAAATTCGGACCAATATATACCGGCAGCATCACCGATCCGCAGTTTAAGGATATTTATGCCCCGTTGGATGGATTTGTGATGAATGGAGGCATTAAACTGAGACTATAGAACGCTGTTGGAGGTTTATTACTTCGGTTATTATGCCTGTAGTCTAAGACTACAGGCATATTTCATTCGCAGACAGAGTCTACGAATAGCAGGCGTAAACCCGGTCCTTATACTGCATTTCATTGCTTCTTCAACCGATAGCTGTATCCATTGTCATTTCCAAAGATCAGGCTATCCCCTTTTAACGTTAGCCCATAAGTGCCATTTAAATATGCCACAGAGGGCAGCAAATCAGTATGGGCGACGGTGTCAGTGAAAGTAATATGGCTGTTGCTGACTATGTAATTTCCATTGCCTATGTTGAATTGTGACCCGACAATAGTGGCCTTATAGGTCTTATCCGTCAATTGAACACTAACAGGGGTAGAAGTATTACCAGCTACAATCCGGCCACTATAATTGCCCATTATGTTGGGCGAAGGATTATTGTTTTTGCTGCAACCAGTTACAAATGCAATAGATATTACTAAAATGCTTAAGATGAAGGTTCTCATACGCGTGTTTTTTTAGTATTACGATTAATGTTCCGTTTGTGTAACACCTTTATTTAATTTGAGGACTAATACAAAAAAATGCGTTCCGTCTCTCACCCCGGAACGCACCACTGGCGTGTTTCATTTTGGTTGAAATGGTTGTAGCTGTTGTATTTGTTGAAGTAGTCGTTTGGGCTTTTAACTACTTCAACTAATACAACCAATCAAACCAATACAACTAACGTCACTCGTTCCGTAAACTCTTCACCGGATTTGCTAACGCTGCTTTTATTGCCTGGAAACTGATGGTGGCAAGTGCGATGATGATGGAGGCGAGTCCGCCAACGGCGAATAGCCACCAACTAATGTGGATGCGGTAAACGTAATCCTGCAGCCATTGGTGCATGTAGTACCAGGCTATGGGCGTGGCTATGGCAAAGGCTATGACGATGAGTACCACAAATTCTTTGGAGAACAGGTAAACGATATTGCCTGCGCTGGCGCCCAATACTTTGCGGATGCCTACTTCCTTTATCCGCTGCACGGCCATGAACGAGGCCAGACCGTATAAACCCAAACAACTCAGGAATATCGCGATGGCTGCAAATATTTTGTACAGCTGCGATAGCTGGTTCTCCTGTTTGTAAAAGCCAGCGATCTTTTCGTCCAGGAACTTGTATTGATAAACAAAGTTAGGATAGGTTTGATCAAATATCTTCTTGATAGATTGCAATGTGGACGACATGTTAGCAGTAGTGAGCTTTATAGCAAGCTGGTTATACATCGCCTCGTCTGTGGTAATAAGCAGTGGCGCAACCTCATTACGGAAGGAACGGTCGTTAAAGTCTTTCAATACCCCTACAACCGTGCATGTTATCTGGTTGTTCCATATCGCTATTTCCTTGCCCAATATGTCTTCCGGTCTTTTTAGTCCCAGAGCTTTCACGAGCGATTCGTTCACTAAAAACTCTCTTGTCATCTGAGATGGATGCACATTTCTCCCGGCTATAAGCGGCAACTTATAGGTGGGCACATATTCTTCGTCGGCAAATTTGGTAATCGCTTTGAAATCCGACTCTTTTACCGCGTGGTCATATTTTATGGCGCTCCACAAATCGTTGCCATTTTCAACCGGGGTATGGTCGCTCAGGCTTACCGTTTGCACACCATTTACAGACAATAACTGATTTTTCAAATAGCCCAGCTTACTCGTCAACGTCGTATCAATACGGAAAGGGACATTGATAACAGCATCCTTATCAAAACCCAGCGGTTGATCCATAAAATAGTTCATCTGCTTCACGATGATGAGCGTGCCGATAATGAGTACCTGCGCAATAATGAACTGGAACACTACCAGCCCCCTACGCAATGAGATCCCGTTTGCATTTGCTGTGAGCTTACTCTTTAAAGCATTAACCGGGTTGAACCTTGATAAGACTATGGACGGATAAAGGCCCGCGAGCGCGGTTACCACTATCGTCACGATAAAAAGGAACAAAAGAATTGCCGGATTGGAGAATATGTTGAAGGAAAGCGAAAGCTCTAAAAGGTTGCCTACGGAAGGCAATGCCGCCATGGTAATACCTGCCGCAAGCAGTACAGCTACGATAACGATCAAAAACGTTTCGACCAGGAACTGGGTCTGCAACTGGGATTTGTTACTCCCTAAAACTTTCCGCACGCCAACCTCTTTCGCACGATTAACGGCCTGCGCAGTGGACAGGTTGATAAAGTTCACGCAGGCAATCAGTAGAATGAATGCTGCAATAAGCCATAATACATTAAGCAGTTGATGACTGATGGTTTTGCTGTTGTAATTACCTACTGCGGCATCATAATGCACGGCACTTAATGGCTGTGCGATATGGCTATCGTGATTGGTTGGAGATTCCACCTTGCGTGAGTAATCGCGTAATTGCTGATTAAAATTCTCGGCAGTCATACCCTGCGGCAGCAAAATGTAGCAGCCATAATCAGACACTGTTGTATTCCAATCGGTTGAGCTCGATAAATAGTCACCGGTAAAACCTGTGCCGTAGGCAACGACGGCTTTGAGCTGGAAGTCGGAATTTGCAGGTATGGTTTGCAAAATACCCGAAACCGTCACGACATCAGTACCATGCTCAAACATAAAGCCGCCTACCTGTAGTTTAATTGTTCTGCCCATGGCCAGCTTCCAGTCGCCGAAATATCTGTCAGCAACCTCTTTGGTCAGCAATACATTGTTCGGATTTTTTAATGATTCATACGTACCTGCAATAAGCGGGAAGTCAAATATTTTGAAGAATGCAGGCGAGGTAAAGAACAATCCCCGCGACTCTTTAAATGCTTTTTCGGTATTCCCTTTATTATCGACGATCAGCATCTGGTCATTCTGGCTGGCAAAAATCGGTGCCACTTCCAATTGAGGGAACGCCGTTTTTAATCCAAGCGGAATTGGAAAAGGAAGATCCCTGCCATAAGAAACATCTGCTGATCCTTCATGATGATATTCAGTTAACACCCGATAGATGCGGTCTTTCTTTGTGTGGAAATCATCAAACCCTGTTTGAAACTGGATGATGATAAATATCGTCATACAAACGGCAATGCCCACTGCCAGACCGGTTATGTTGATGGCGGCGTAGCTCTTATTACGCATCAGGTTGCGCCGCGCTATTTTGAAATAATTTTTGAACATAGAATTGCGATTAATTTTCCCCTGAGACCACTTCGGGGTGGTTTCTGAAGACGAATTTACTGTCGCAATTTGTCCCTGACTTCTCAAATTATAAGATGGGAACTCTTTTTTAAGTTCATTTTTATATTCTACGGGGCTTTTTCCGGTAACCTGCTTAAAAATGCGGTTAAAACTGCTTTGAGCGTTAAAGCCGGATTCAAATGCAATGCCCAGCAGGGTAAGGTGATCAAAAGCGGGGTCTTGCATTTTCCGCGCGGCGTCCTGAACACGGTATTCATTTATAAAATCATTAAAGCTTTTTTTGAGTACGGTATTGATGATGCGCGATAATTCGTGAGTGGTCAGATCAAGCTTCTCAGCCAGTGAGCCCAGGCTTAATTCCGGGTCCTGGTAATAGCGGTTTTCTTTTACCATTTTCTTCAGCCATGTACCTTTTTGCTTTAGTTCCGCGGGTAGCAACGGTTTAAGAATTGGCACCGACGCATCCGGTTGCGCTCCAATTTCCGGCCTCAGGAATGCCCTCGCCGCAATCCAGACGATCATCACCACCAAAAAGAAATACAAGGGATAATAAGCCTCAGCGCCTAATTGGTAGTTGTAAAAGAAATAATCAATTGCTATAAAGGGAGTCCATAATAGCCATAACATTCCGAAACCAATCAGTAAACGATGCAGCCATCGCAATTCATGCCGGTATCGATCGCCTCCATTAAATTTCTGTTGTTGGTAAAAGCCCTCTATAAGGGTATGACATTTGTATAGGTAGATAATAACCGAGATAAATGCCAACAGTTGCAAAACGGGATTCAAGTGTTGGAATATAGGTGTATCGTATGTCGCCACACCTGTATTTATGCTTTGTGTGACTTCTAAACCGTAAGCGCCCAACTCCAATATTAAAGGACTGAAATGTAGCATATCCCTCCGCTGAAATTTGTGTTCCGGCTTGGTTATCTTAAGCACATAAAAATAAATAAGCGGACCAAGTGCGAGGGAAAATTGCATCGGCAGACGGCTCCAAAACGGCGCATAATCTGCTAAGTGGATATCAATCGCCACTATCCGGGCTATCCATAAAGCAGCAACAGCCAGTGCTATGGCCAAAAAACGATTAGCCGGGCGGTTTGCTTTCTTAATGAACCACAAAAGCAGGATAAAAGTGAAGCCGATAAATACCATCCCGAAGAACGCGGCATCATAAAGGGTTATATGGAATGTATAGGATCTCAAGCTTTAAATTTGGCGCAATCGCTGTTCCAAATTAATAAAATATTATCAGGCAGAATGTTAATGATAAGTTAAAATAACCGATGTACAGAACCAAAAGTCAAGAGACAAGAATCAAGAGGTGAAGAATTGTCCTGGCTCTTGATTCTTGTCTCTTGACTCTAGTAGCTCATTCTGAGCGAAGGCTCTCAACCGGGTTAACTATTGCCGCTTTTATTGAATGATAACTTATCGTAATAACCGCGACAATGACAGCAAGCAATCCTGCACCTGCAAACATCCACCATTGTATATGGATGCGGTTGGCAAATCCCTGCAGCCAGTTATGCATCACGTACCAGGCTATAGGCGAGGCAATAAGAATGGAAAGTAATACCAACTTCAGAAAATCTTTTGAAAGCAGTTTGTTGATAGACGATATACTTGCCCCGAGCACTTTTCTTATGCCGATCTCCTTGGTACGTTGCTCTATAGTAAACGCTGCCAATCCGAATAACCCCATACCTGCCAGTACGATAGTGATGACGGTAAATATGCTGAATATAGAGGCTAGTCTGTCTTCAGCTTTGTACCGGGCATTAAATGCATCATCCATAAATGTGTAATCGAATGGCGTATCACTGTCATATTTTTTAAATGTTTTTTGCATTGCCCCGAGCAGTGTTGGCAGATTGGTATGTGGTTTTATTTTGGCAAAAAGGTAACACCCTCCCTGGGTTTTCCAAAACCTGGCGGTATCAGGAAGCACCCAAAGGCCCAGTGGTTGAACTGCATCTTCCAGTGAACCAAAGGTGAAATTTTTAACAACACCGGCCACTATAGTCTTTGAACCCTGACTAACAGCGCTACCAACAGGATTTGAGGGCAAATGCAGTTTCTCAACCGCCAATTCATTGATCACAACCTTACTGCCGGCGTTCAGATTTTCATGAGGCAATGGCGGATATTTCCACTTTAATCCGACCAGCTTAAAGAAATCCTGGTCGACATTGAGCGATGGAAGCAAAATAGTTTCATTCTTGGTTTTACCCTCCATTCCTATCATATCATAGTAGCTAAACATGCCGTATCGTGATGTCGACACATCGCTCACACCCGCCAGTGTCCGTATATCGTGGTTAAAGGCGGGATAATTTTTAAAATTAGCTCCAACCGGTATCATGATCACATTATCACGATCGACACCTGTATCCGTATGCCTGAAGAAATACAACTGCCGGTCGATTACGATTCCGCAAATGATCAGCGCAACCGATATAGAGAATTGCAGCGTCGTAAATATCTTCCGGATCATAACTCCGCCTGATTGCCTACCCATTCTTCCTTTAAGTGTAACAACAGGTTTAAAGGCCGACAGCACCAATGAAGGATAACTGCCCGAGATCACTATAATAACCAATAATAATCCGGCCAGCAGGGACAGGATCAGCGGGCTAAAAAGGAATGAGTCGTCTATTTTCAGTTGAAGGACATTAAAAAATACTGGTTTAAAGAAATAACAAAGGGCATATCCTAACACAAAAGATATAGTTGCAAAAACAGCCGATTCGATATAGAATTGCAGCGCGACACTTTTGCGGCTGGCACCGGATATTTTACGCACACCAATCTCTTTTGCCCGCAACGTAGCCCTGGCAGTAGACAGGCTCATATAATTGACCAGCGCAAGCAGCAATATCAATAAAGCAACCAAAGGGAAAATAGCCAGGTATTTGATATTAGAGTCATCCCGGGATCTTTTCAAATGTTGATCTACTATAGGTAAAGTAGAAAAAACAACCTGCATCTTATGGTCTTTACTGGCAACAAGCGTCCGGAGGCCTTTCGTTAATGCAGTAGTATCGGAACGATGCCGCAACAACAGATAAAGATCAAAAGTACCATTACCTACTTCTTGTCCGCCAAGATATTCTTTGGCAGCTTTGGTTGTTACAAAACCGGAATTGGATGCAACAAAATTATATTCAATAGACGAGTTGGATGGACAATTTTCAGCAACCCCGGTTACCTGGTAGGTATAGGCGCTATCGGTTCTGATAGTTAGTGTCTTTCCTACCGGATTTTCATCACCGAAGAATTTTTTGGCCATATCCTGCGATATTACCACAGAAAATGGTTTAGATAACACCTGTGCGGGCTGTCCAGATAACAATTTAATAGAAAAGAACTTGAAAAAACCTGCATCGGCAAATAGCAATTTATCTTCTGCAAATTTTTGGTCTGGTTGCGATGGGTTACTCACAAGCGTGGTTGATGTGAAGTAACGTGTAACGCGCATATAATCTTCCACTACCGGCAGTGATTGTTTTATTATTGGGCCGGATGCGTAGCTCATCTGGTCGATGCCAAATGTATTACTGTTCACTTTTATCTGGCCGTAGGGTTTCACTATCCTGTCGGCATTTTTGTGGAAGCGATCGTAGCTATGCTCATGCGCTACGTAGATCATGATCAGCATACAAACAGATAACCCGACCGCCAGGCCGGATATATTGATGAGACTGAAAAGCTTTTGACGTACCAGGTTGCGCCAGGCGATCTTTAAATAATTCCTAAACATATAACTGCGGTTTAATTTATTGCCGGACCACTTCGGCGTGGTTTCCTGGTTCGAAATTATCGCAGTAAATCGATGTTGACGTCCCAAATCACGAGATGGGAACTCTTTTTTTAGTGCCTGTTTATATTCCACAGGGCTTTTCCCTGTCATTTGTTTGAAAATCCGGTTGAAGGTACTTTTGGAATTAAATCCCGCTTCCCAGGCAATGCCAAGCAGCGTTATCCGGTCGTATACCGGGTCCTGCATTTTCCGGGCCACATCGCCAACGCGGTATTCATTGACAAAATCGTTAAAGTTTTTTTTGAGCACATTATTGATGACCTGGGACAATTCGCGGGAAGGCAGACCCAGCTTTTCGGCTAAAGAATTTATACTTAGCTCCGGGTCCTGGTAATATAAATTGCTTTCCATGGCCTTCTTTAACCAGGTACCCTTCCCTCTTAACTCAGCCGCAGGCGATGGTTTAATGTTTTGGGGCGATTGCGCCATCATCCCAGCTTGCGGCCTCAGGAAAGCCGCGGTTGCTGTCCATATAATGATCACTACAAAGAAGATATAGAAGGGATAATAAACATGTATTCCCAACTGGTTTCGGTAACCCCAATAATCAACAGCGGCATAAGTTATCCATAATACCCATAGCAACGCGGTAGCCGCCAGCAAACGGCTTAGCCACCGGAATTCAAAACGCGACCGGTCCATCAATATTGGTTGTAACCGTCGATAAAAATTCTGAATGAGCTTATAAGACTGATATAAATAGGTTATGATCGAAATAAATATAAGCAACTGTAATACCGGGCTCAATTCCTGAAATATCGATGTGGCATTCGTAGCAGCGCCTGTCCTGGTGCTTTCCCTGATCTCCAATACCAAAGCGCCTTGTTCCAGCAATAGGGGACTGAAATGCAGCAAATCTTTCCAACTGAATTTATATTCCGGTCGTGTCAGTTTTAATACGTAAAAATAGATCAGCGGTCCCAGCGCCAGTAAAAACTGCATTGGCAGCCGGTCCCAATGAGGCAGGTAAGTTTCCAGCCGGATATCGATAGCCAATATCCTGATCATCCATAAGATCATCACCAACAGGGCCATTGCAAGAAACCGGTTTGCGGTTCGGTTGGCGCTTTTTACAAAAGATAGCAAGAGCACAAAATTCAGCCCGATGAATATCATGCCGAAGAAAAACAGATCGTAAAGGGTGATATGGAATGTATACGGTCTCACGTCAATCAATTAGCTCAATCGCTGTTCCAATTTACTAACATATTGACAGATAAAAAATTGTACTGGATTTGAAAAGAGCGCTTGTAACAAAACCGGACGTTATGGCGTCCGGTTTTGAATTGTGATAAGGTTACCAGTTGTTTATAGAATCGGGATTCTCATTAATTACCTTTTGAAAGAAAATAGCCACGGAAGCAGGTCCGGTTCTGCGAAAGCGTTATCCCAGCTATTGTGTTGCACGCCGGGATATTCTGTGTATTTCACATTTTTTGCACCGATCGATTGCAAGGCTTTGTATAGATCCCTATCAGGTTGCACGGAAATGGTATTATCCGAGTCGCCGTGAAAAATCCATATTGGAAAGTAGGGAGCTTTCTCTGTATACAGTTTTACATTGGCCTGCGCGCTGATGGTAAATGCTGCTGCAAAATATTTTGGATAATGAATTATCAGATCATATACTCCAAAACCACCTAACGAGAGCCCACCGAGATAGATTCTATTCTTATCGGCAACTTTACGCTTTACCAGGTCGTTTATCAATAATTTTACTAAACGCTCGGGCGTGGTGAGGGCATAAGTATTTAACGCGCGGTTCCGTACCTCCGGAGTTGTTGTATCTGTCATTTTTGTAAACCTGCTCCACGTACTATCTATAGGGCACTGCGGAAAAACTACAATGGCCGGAAATTTTTCCCGTACAGAGTTCTTCAAAAATAAATCGGCGCCATGCCAAAGCTGTTTCTCATTATCGTTTCCCCTTTCTCCTGCTCCATGTAGGAATACGACCAAAGGATATGACTTTCCGGGCTTATAGTCTGGAGGATATAATATCCTGTAAGGTAAAGTATCATGCCCTGTTATAAATAATGCTTTCGCATAAGCGTTTACGTCCTGCGCCTGTGAACAATGAACATTGAACAACAACAAAATAAGGTAGGCGATTCTTTTCATAAGAATTATTTTTTATTGGGTTACCGTGGTGATTTCACGACGCAATATTAGCGGCTGTAATGGCGAGAGGAGTGCCAACTTATCAATCGGTACTTCTTTTTTGAGATAGATAAAAAATATGAAGACCCGGAATGCTCGTTTGTAACAAAACCGGACGTCAAGACATCCGGTTTTATTATATTTCGCGGCTCTCTTCGAGAGCCGTAGCTCATTCTGAGCGAAGGCTCTTTACCGGGTTAGCCAAGGCTGCTTTTACCGATTGAAAACTCACAGTAATTAATGTTATTGCCAATGCACCCACACCTGATGCAATAAATATCCATACCGACAAAGGAGTTTTATAAGCATACTGCTTCAGCCAAATGTGTGAATAATACCAGGCCAATGGTATGGCAACAAAACATGAAATAATCACCAGTAATGCAAACTCTTTCGAAAGCATTTGCCATAACCTGTATGTTGATGCACCCAGCACTTTCCGGACTCCGATCTCTTTTACCCGCTGCTCGGCTACAAAAGAGGCCATGCCAAATAACCCAAGGCATGAAATGAAAATAGCCAGCATAGCAAACACCGTTGCTAATTGCCCTATCCGCTGTTCGTCCGAGAATTTTTTGGCGTATTCATCATTTGTGAATTTGTAACTGAATGGGCTGCCGGGATTGTAAATTTTAAATACCGATTCAATTTTGCTTAGTGCCGTTTGCGCTGATATTTTTGGATTGATACGAATAGTGATCAGGTTCACCCAATCTGGCTGCATATGAAAAACAGTAGCTATCGTCGGTTTATAGGGCGATTCCATTACCATATCTTTCACAACGCCAGTAATTACATGGTCTTTACCCAACCAGCGCATTACTTTTCCGATAGGGTTTTTTATACCGCTAAGCTTTACCGCTGATTCGTTCAAAATAAACGCGCCGGTATCTGCAGTATGGCTTCTTGAAAAATCGCGCCCTTCTATAATTTTCCAACCTATGGTATTTCCGAAATCAGTAGTTACTGCGATCGTTCCGAATGTTGGATTGTAACCAGGCGTTTGTCCTTCCCAGGTAAACCCGGCGTTGTTCGACCAAACCTGGGTTGTCGCGCTGTTCGATTCAGCCATATCTTGTACAGCGCCGGTTTGTATCAGGCTATTTCTGAGCGCATCATAATGACCGAAAATTTGCGGCGTATTCATTTGAATGGTAATAAGCCCTTCACGGGTATATCCTACCGGGCGACTGCTGGCAAATTGTATTTGCCTGAACACGACAATGGTGCCTATGATCAAAACAATGGAAACCGTAAACTGGAGAACAACCAATATTTTACGTGGCATTGAAGCTAACCGCCCCACTTTAAAACTTCCCTTTAATACCTTTACCGGTTTAAAACTCGACAAATAAAATGCCGGATAACTTCCTGACAATAAGCCTGTAAAAAATGCAAAGCTTAATGTATACAACCAGAATAACGGATTGCTCCAGGGTATGCTTACCTGTTTATCGGCAATATTATTAAAACTTGGGATCGCCAATAGTACAATTGCAAATGTTAATACCAATGCCAGGGCCACAACAAGCATTGATTCGCTTAGAAATTGATTTACAAGCTGGCTGCGGGCAGAGCCTATGGCTTTACGGACACCTACCTCCTTAGCCCGTTTTTCACTGCGGGCGGTGCTTAAATTCATAAAATTGATACAGGCAAGCAGTAAAACAAACGCCCCTATAACACCAAACAACCAAATCAACTGGATACGCCCACCAACCGATTGCCCATTCTTAAATTCGCTGTACAGGTGCCATTTCGGCATCGGGAACACCTGCATGGTCTCGTCATTGATTTTGAAATGAGGCTTTGTGATATTCCTGATCTGTGCTGATAATTTATCAAAGCCTGCACTTGAATTTAATTGAACAAATAGGTGACATCCATGATTGCTCCATGCCGCCGTTTGTGTATTCCACCAGTTTGCAGGACTGCTCCAGGGCAGCATGAACATCATTTGATTGAATGAAGTATTGTGCGGAAGGTCCTGGTAAACACCCGCTACCTTCATAGTTTTATCGTTGTCAATACGGATCACCTTATTTATTGGCTCGTCATCGCCAAATAAAGCCTTAGCGACTGATGCCGACAGAAGTAATGATGACGGGTCATTAAAAGTTTTGTAGCTGCCCTTTATCATTACCAGGGAAAGAATCGCAGGCAAATCTGGTTCGGCAAACATACCGGTCTGAGATATTTTTGTATCTCCAACGGATAATATGTGGGTACCCTCCCAGGTAAGTGCTATGCGTTTAATTTCAGCCGCATATTTAAAACGCAACTCATTACTTAGCGGAACAACCGTTGATGGGAAGGTCTCTGTTTCACCGTTGGATGTTTGCGTCGTCATTAGTTGGCCTACGGTTTCGTAATTCTTATGATATTTATCAAAGGACACCTCATCCCAAATCCACAAACCGATAAGCATAGCAATGGCCATGCCTGCTGCAAGTCCCAGCACATTTATACCCGAATACACTTTTCTGGCGATAAGATTTCTCCACGCGATTTTTAAATAATTTCTAAACATAACATTGCGATTTAATTTTTCACGGGACCACATAGGGGTGGTTTCCTGATTCAAAATTATCGCTGCATGTTGTGAACGAGCTCCCAACTTATAAGTTGACAGTTCTTTTTTATATTCCGCAGGCGTTTTACCTGTCAATTCTTTAAATACGCGATGAAAGGTGCTCTGGGAATTGAACCCCGACTCATAAGCAATGCCCAATAGCGTCAGTTTGTCGTATGCCGGGTCCTTCATTTTCCGGGCAACTTCACGCACACGGAATTCATTGATAAAATCGTTAAAGTTCTTATCCAGCCCCAGGTTAATGATCCGCGACAGGTCATGCGGATGGATTGCCAGTTTCACTGCCAGCGTAACCAGGGTAAGTTCGGCGTCTTCGTAAAGGCGATTTGTTGCAACAGTTTCTTTCAGTCTCCGGCCTTTCTCTTTCGCATCCCATTTATCAGCTATCGGCAGATGCAATGTTTCATTGTTATCCGGTTTTAGCATCACCTCCGCGGCCATTCCGATCAGTACAAAGGCTAAAGCGAATGAGAAAAGCCCATTAAATATCCATAACAAACAGAGGAAGCCAAGCACAAGTAATGTTCGTTCCAATTGCCTAAACGCAAAACGTGGCCTGTCCATCAGTACCGGGCGTAACCGGTCATAAAAATGCTGTATCAAACGATGCGACAGGTATAAATAGATAACAACACCCAATAAAGCTAACCAAACGGGCATCCAATATCCTGCGAGTATGGTGCAAAAGTGCAGCATGTCTTTTCGTTGAAACCGCTGATCAGAAGAGATCAGCTTCCTGGTATAAAAAAACAATAATGGCCCCAGCGCCGGTAAAAAAGCTGCCGTACACCCGCTTACCTTCAATACCATCGCTCCCAAAGCTAAACCCAAAAACAAGTTGGCGCTCTTGCTGGCCTTTTTAGCGAATGCTAAAAGCAAAGCAAGCGTTATCCCCGAAAACAGGGTCGCCTGGAAAACCAGGTCGTACAGGTTGATATGGGATGTATGTGTATTCAAGTAAACTGTACCACTCAATCGCCGTTCCAATTTACTAACCTATTGATAGATAAAAAATTACAAAGATCAGGAATGCTCGTTTGTAACAAAACCGGACGTCTTAACGTTCGGTTTTGAAATATTTCGGGGCTCTCTTCTGGAGCCGAAGCTCATTCTGAGCGAAGGCTCTTCACCGGGTTGGCCAGGGCTGCTTTGATACATTGATAACTTACTGTCAGCAAGGTAATAAATAGCATTCCAGTTGCTGTCAAAGCAAATACCCACCATGATATTGGCGTGCGGTATTGGTAGCTCTGCAACCACTTCGACATAAAATACCAGGCCATTGGCGTTGCAATTACTGCCGAGATAATTACCAGGGCCACAAAATCTTTTGATAATAGTCGCCATAGTGTGAATACCGATGCACCTAACACTTTACGCACACCAATTTCTTTGGTGCGCTGTTCGGCCATGAACATGGCCATGCCGAACAGTCCCAGGCAGCTGATCAAAATGGCGAGACAGGAGAAGAATCTGGTCAGTTTGCCAATGTGTTCTTCTGCTGCAAATTTTTTGGCGTAGTCTTCATCTGCAAAATTGTAGGTGAACGGAACAGCAGGGACAATCTTCTTGAACACTGCAGCTATTTTGGGCAATGCACTGCTAACGCTTACCTGCGGATTGATCCTGATGAATATCCAATTGGGATTTTCTCCCAGTCGGAAAACGACCGGCCTGATTTCATTATACGGCGATTCCATCACCATGTCTTTTATTACGCCGATGATCCTGTAGTCTTTATCTACGTTGTTCCACTTACTTTTCCAATGGATGGTTTCGCCTACCGGGTTTTGCATACCCATGTATTTTGCAGCGGCCTCATTGATGACGAAGCCGGATGAGTCAGCGGCGGACCCTTTGAAAAAGTCGCGACCATCCTTAAACTGCCAGCCGATAGTCTTTCCATATTCAGCCGTTACGGTTAACGTCCCAAATTTTTCTTCTACACCGAGATCTTTACCCTTCCAGGTAAAGCCGGCATTGTTGGAGGATATACCTGTGACCGGGCTTTCTGATTCGGCCACCTCAGTTACTGCGCCGGTATTTTTTAGTTCGTTGCGGAGGACATCCTGTTTTCCCTGGTAGTCTATCGACTGCATGGGTACAATGATCAATCCATCTCGGGAGTATCCCACAGGGCGGTCTTTGGCAAATATTAACTGATTATATACGATGATGGTACAAATGATCAGCACAATAGAAACCGTAAATTGCGTCGCCACCAATATTTTGCGCGGAAGCGATGCCATGCGGCCTGCACGAAATGCTCCTTTTAAAACTTTTACAGGCTGAAAGGAAGACAAGTATAAAGCAGGGTAAATCCCAGCAAGTAACCCTGTAAATAAGATAAAACTAAGACAGGCAAGCCAAAACCATATATTGGCGAAAGGGATGGTGATCTGCTTTGCCGACAGATCGTTCAACATAGGCAAAGCTACCAGGGCAAACAGCAGAGATATCATAAACGCTAAAAATGCGACCAATAACGATTCGCTAAAAAACTGGCTGATCAGCTGTATCCTGGCTGAGCCTATAGCTTTACGTATGCCTACCTCAGTTGCTCTTTTTTCAGAACGGGCGGTACTCAAATTCATGAAATTGATGCAGGCCAATAACAATACAAAGGCTCCGATTACGCCTACTATCCATACAAATTGAACAGGGCCTTTATCTGCAATGCCATCCTTAAAGGTTGAATATAAGTGCCAGTTCTTCATCGGATTGAGCATTATCTCAGGATTTGCGGCTGCTTCCTGTTTCATATTATCCATGTGCCTGATCACCTTAAGTTCGGCATCTTTGATGTTAGCCGATACTTTATTCAGGTCAGCGCCGGACTGGGTCTCCGCATACATTAAAAAACGATGATCGTCCCAGGCCATGGTAGGCAAGCGCGTATCGGCCGCGGCGTATAAACTCCAGGGCATAAAAAACTGCGTTGTATGGAACTGGGTGTTTTGCGGCAGGTCTTCATATATCCCCGTTACCTTCACATCTGTGGTGGTATGCACATCATAGGTGCCGCTTACTTTCACCGTTTTATCTAAAGGATCGGCATTACCAAAAAGCATTTTTGCTGCAGATGCCGAAAGGAGAACGGAATGCGGATCATTCAATGCGGCCCATGAGCCACAGAGCATTTTTAAGGTCAGCGTTTCCGGTGCTGCGGCGTCAATATATTGCCCGGTTTGCGCTATTTTATTTTCACCCTGTGATAGATAGAAGTCGCCCGGCTCGGTAGCTATTACGATATGCTTAAAATCGGCATGGTAATTTGTTTTGAGTTCGTCAAGTAATCGGTAAGGCATATGGTCTGTCACATTGATATTGCCGTATACCTTTTCCTTTTGCATCAGCTGCACAATGCGGTCGTAATTCTGGTGGTATTTGTTGAACGACAATTCGTCCCATATCCATAGTCCTATCAGGATAGCTACAGCCATACCTACGGCAAGGCCGCCGACATTGATGAAGGAAGAGGCTTTGTTCCCGATCAGGTTTCTCCATGCAATTTTTAAATAATTCTTAAGCATATGGTTGCGATTTATTTTCACATCAGACCACTTCGGAGTGGTTTCACGATACGAAATTATCGCAGCAGAACGTGGATGGCGTCCTAAATTATAAGATAGGAACTCTTTTTCCAGCCTGGCTTTATATTCTGCCGGGGTTTTGCCCGTCATTTTTTTAAAAATGAGGTTGAACGTACTTTTTGAGTTGAACCCGGAATCATACGCAATACCCAGCAATGTAAATTGATTGTAAGCCGGGTCCTGCATTTTATGGACCACATCGCGAACACGATATTCATTGATAAAGTCGTTGAAGTTTTTTTTGAGAACCGTGTTGATTATCCGTGATAATTCATGTGGATGCAGATCAAGTCTTTCGGCCAGTGAACCCAAACTTAATTCTGCATCCTCGTAATAGTGTTTCTCTTTTATAACTTTCTTAAGCCAGGTACCCTTTTGTCTTAGCTCGGCAGGTACCAATGGCTTTGAAACAGAAGATAAGTCATCCTTTTTCACCCCCGGTTTTAACACTTCTATCGCAATCCATATAATAACCGCCGCTAAAAAGAAATATAATGGATAATAAGCGTGGATACCAACCTGGTAACGGTCATAAAAGTAATCTACGGCTTTAAATGGTATCCACAATAGCCACAAAAGGCCAAAAGCAGCCAGTGCCCGGTGCAGTTTCGCGGTACCGGTAATTCTATTAGTAAACCATAACAGCAGAGTAAAAGTCAGGCCAATAAATACCGCTCCCAAAAAAGCCAGGTCATACAGGTTGATATGGATGGTATATGGATTCAAGTAAATTAAACAATCAAGTCTTTAAAACATCACCCACTCCTCAAACGCTCTTCGGGAGCCGTAGCTCATTCTGAGCGAAGGCTCTTCACAGGGTTCGTCAATGCCGCTTTCACTGCCTGGAAACTGATGGTAATAAAAGCGATGACGATAGCCATGCCACCTGCCAGTGCAAACACCGTCCAACTGATATTGATCTTGTAAGCAAAATCCTGCAGCCATTTATACATTAAAAACCAGGCTAGCGGCGCCGCAATAATAATGGCGATGAATACCAGTTTGATGAAATCTTTGGCCAATAACCTCACAATACCGCTCACGCTTGCGCCCAATACTTTGCGTACACCTATCTCGCGGGTACGCACCTGCGCTGTATAAGCCGCCAAGCCCAGCAGACCAAGGCAGGAGATAAAAATCGCTATGGCTGCAAAGTCGGTGAAAAGGGCTCCCTCGCGCTGTTCGCTTTGGTACATACTATTGAACATGTCATCCAAAAAAGCATAGCCGAAAGGATACTGGCCGTTATAAAGTTTAAACTGTTTTTCAGCAGCGGCAAGAACCTTTGGTACATCGGTACCGTTGGTTTTTATATATATTTTATTTAGTTCCTTTGGCGCATACCAGAAAATCGATGGCGCTATCTTTTCTTTCATCGAGGTGTAATGAAAGTCCTTTACCACGCCAACTATAGTCCCCGTTGTAGGTCCCATCCGGAAGCGTTTGCCTACCGGGTTTTTAATACCCATCTCCTTGATGGCGGCCTCGTTCAAAACATAGTGTGCGGTGTCCATCTTTCCACCTGTAAAAGATGTGCCTGCCACGAGTTTCATTTTGAAGAAGGATACCAGGTCGCGGTCCACCACGATTGGGTGCATGATGATATTTTGTTTCGGGTCCCTCCCATCCCAATCAACATCCCCAGTAAAGCCCTGGAAGTGGATGATGTTCTGGTTGGAACGGGTAACGGCCAAAACTCCGGGTTGCTTCAACAATTCAGCTTTGGCGGCATCGTAGTGCTGACCCATATCGCGCATCCAGAAGGTAAGCACGTGTGTTTTATCGTATCCAACACCCGTGGTGCGGATGTAGTTCAACTGCCCGGTAATGACGATGGTACCGATAATCAGGATAATGGAGAATGCAAATTGCGTAACTACCAGTATTTTCCGGAATAGCACATCGCCCATTCCAGCCGATATTTTCCCTTTCAAAGCTTTCAATGGCTCAAAAGACGATAGTAACAAAGCAGGATAAATACTCGATGCTGCCAATGTACCTGTAATAGCAGCTAAAAGCAGCAGCCATACATGGTAATCGCCCAGGTTAAAAGCCATATCCTTGCCGGACACTTTATTGAATACCGGCATCAGCAGGTAGATCAACCCAATGGCCAGAATAGTGGCGATCATAAACAATAAAGCCGTCTCGATAATAAATTGTATGAACAGTTGCATTTTGGCCGCGCCAATGATCTTCCGCATACTGATCTCCTTTGCCCTTAACATGGATCTTGCAGTAGACAGGTTTACATAGTTTATGCAGGCGATAACCAGTATCAGCAGGGCTATCACGATAAATATACGTACCGTTGTAATGCCATTGTCTGTCATATCTGCATTGTACAAATGCATCTTGGTGAGCGGCAGCAAAAGGTAATCTGCATCTGTATCACCGGGACTATGTTTTAAATGCACACCTGTTATCTGTTTGGCCAGCTTCTTCAAATCACTGCCGGGCTTTATCTGCAGGAAGGTGATATAGTTGAGGTAACCGTAGTTATTGCTCAGGTCATTCTTCTGCGCCAACTGTTCTTTAAAATGAAAGCTTATCGGCATAACCATATCATACTGAAAGCTGGAGCTCTTAGGTATGTTAGGCATTACGCCGCTTACGGTAAGATTAACTTTATTATCACCTACGATCACTTTTCCTATCGGGTCCTCGTTACCAAAAAACTTCTCGGCGGTTCTTTGGCTGATGACAACCGAATTATCATCTGTAAAAGGCTTTGAATTATTACCTTTTATCAAATCAAGATCAAACATCGAAAACAGCGATGGGTCGGCATAGATCGGATTTTCATCGCCAAACACCTTATCTTTATATTTGAAGAGCGAGTAATCTGAGTTCCCGGTAAGGCGCACATAATCCTGTATATCGGGCAACTGTTGTTTGGAGGCAGGTCCTATCGGTGCCACGCCTATGGTAAATATCTGCCTGTTGCTGCCCGTACCGCCCCAAAGTTCCACCCGGTAAAGGTCCTTGGCCTTTTTGTAAGAGCTATCAAAACTCAGTTCGTCCTGCACCCATAATAATACAAGGATACCAACAGCCAGCCCAAGCGTAAGACCGGCGATGTTAATGGCTGAATAGAATTTATTCTTCAGCAAATTTCTCCAGGCGGTTTTAAAATAATTGCGAAACATAAAATTGCGGTTTAATTTTTCGGGAGACCACTTAGGTGTGGTTTCACGACGCAATATTAGGGGCATGGTTCGCAGATGAGGTTCCAGGTTATAAGTTGGGAGTTCTTTTTTCAGTTCAGTTTTATATTCTGCGGGACTTTTGCCCGTCATTTCCTTGAATATGCGATGAAAGGTTGTTTTGGAGTTAAAACCAGAATCGTACGCAATACCCATCAGCGTAAATTGGTCATGTTTGGGGTCCTGCATTTTCCGGGCTACATCGCGAACGCGGTATTCGTTAATGAAATCATTGAAGCTTTTTTTGAGTGCCACGTTCAATATCCGCGACAGTTCATGCGTATGTATGTTGAGCTTTTCAGCAAGTGTACCCAGGCTTAGTTCCGGATCCTCATAATAGCGGTTTTCTTTTACTGTCTTATTCAGCCAGGCACCTTTTTGCCTCAGTTCAGCCGGTAATATTGGTTTCAGTATTGGGGCGTTATCTGCCAATGCAACTATTTCCTGTTTTAAAAATGCCCTGGCCGCCATCCAGATGATCATGCCGGCTAAAAGAAGGTACAAAGGATAATAAACGTGTATGCTTAACTGATGATGATAATAAAAATAATCTGCTGCAGTAAGCGGCATCCACAACAGCCATAACAGGCCGAAAGCTGTCAGCAATTTATGCAGCCATCTTAATTCGCGGCGATAGCGGTCTCCCCCGTTAAATTTTAGGCGCAGGTAAAATTGTTCTATCAGCCGGTCAGATTTGTACAGATAAATGGCGACCGAAATGAAAGTCAACACCAGTACCACAGGATTCAACTGTTGAAATACCCGGGTATTATAAATGGCCGCGGCAGTTTTAATACTTTGGTTGACCTCAAATACATGAGCCGTTAGCTGTAACAGCAATGGGCCAAAATGCAGTAAATTCTTCCATCCAAATTTATAATCAGGCCGGGTCAACTTTAAAACATAAAAGAAAATCAATGGGCCAAGCGCCAGCGAAAATTGCAACGGCAGCAGGCTCCAATGAGGAATATAGGTTTCCAACCGGATATCGATGCCCAATATCAGGGTCAGGTGCAATATAACCACCGTCAAAGCCATCGCAAGAAAACGATTAGCCTCTTTATTGACGCGTTTTGCAAACCACAGCAACAGGGCAAAGTTCAGCCCGAAAAATATCGCTCCCAGGAAAGCCAGGTCATACAGGTTGATATGGAAAGTATATGGATTCAAGTAAGTCAAGCCGCTCAATCGCTGTTCCAATTTACTAACTTGTTGACAGATAAAAAATTACGCAGTTCAAGGCACGCACGTTTGTAACAAAACCGGACGCCTGAACGTCCGGTTTTGAATTATTTATTTTATAAAATACAAGGAAGAAAATCCTTCAATAAGTAAAATCCTGATAACTGGTTAACCGATCACTGATTAACTTCTCATTCCGAACGAAGACTCTTAACAGGGTTGGCCAGCGCGGCTTTTATCGCCTGGAAGCTGATCGTGATTAAGGTTATCATGATAGCCATAACCCCCGATGTGATAAATACGCCCAGGCCTATAGAAACATGATATTGATATTTCTGGAGCCAATTATTAAGGAAATACAATGCAATAGGAGAAGCGACAACACAGCTGATGACCACCAATACCACAAAATCCAGCGACAATAACATCCACACCTGCGCTATGGATGCGCCTAATACCTTGCGGATACCGATCTCTTTGGTGCGTTGTTCAGCAACGTAAGCAGCAAGGCCGAATAAACCCAGGCAGGAAATAAATATAGCGAGGGCAGCAAATACACCGGCCAGTTTGCCAACCAGTACCTCGAGGCTGAATTTGCCGGCATACACCTCGTCTATAAACTTATATTGATAGGGATAAGTAGGGTTATATTTTTCAAACACCTTACCGATCTTTTCTATAGCTGTATGTGGATTGGCATTTTTAGGCAAGCGGTAAGTAATGACGAATCCATAAGGGTTATGACCGAAAACCGCAGGCGCTACAGGTGTATAAGGCGATTCCATCAGGGCATCCTTTACCACGCCGATTATCCTCACTGGCTTGTTGCTTCCATTCCATAATATCATTTGATTAACAGGATCTTTAAGCCCCATACGCTTCACGGCAGCCTCATTAACGATCACGTTCAGCGAATCACTTTTAAAATCGCCCGAAAAATCCCGCCCGGCAGCCATTGTCATTCCAAGGGTTTCGAAATATCCGTTCGACACCCATATTGCGCCAACATTCGCTTCTTCGTCCGCTGCATTTTTACCCGGCCATTTCTGCAGCGAAAAATGACTGTATATCTGCGTTGCCGGTGATGTGGAAGATACAACACTCTCCACAAGGCCCGTTGAAAGCAGTTCATTTCTCAATGCATCATAATGCTGGTAAAGGTCGCCGTTCATGTCGGTCATTACCAACCTGTCGGCGTTATATCCTGTCGGACGATTTTTTACGTATTGTATCTGCTTGTAAACGATCAAAGTACTGATGATTAATGCTACGGAGCAGGTAAACTGCACCATCACTAATATTTTCCGGGGCCAAGCTGCAGCCTTGCCGACCTGGATACTTCCTTTCAATACCTTAACAGGATTGAATGAGGATAAATAAAACGCCGACCTGCTTCCGGCAGCCAAACCGGTAATTAATATAAATGTGATCATGATGCACCAGAAACCCACATTGCCGTACGGAATATGGATGTACGAACCCGTTAAAGTGTTAAAAGACGGTAAGGCCAGCTGGACTAAAAGAATACCAAACAGAAACGATATAAACGTTATCAAAACCGACTCCAGTAAAAACTGGTAGATTAAATCGCGTCGTGCTGAGCCAATCGCTTTGCGGACACCAACTTCTCTTGCCCGTTTTTCAGACCGCGCGGTGGAAAGGTTCATAAAATTGATGCAGGCTATCGCCAATACCAATATGCCAATAATGCTGAACATCCGAACGTACTCGATAAACCCGCCAACCAGCTTTCCGTCCTTGAAATCGTTATACAAATGCCAGTCCTTCATAGGGTGCAAAAAGACTTCAGGCTTCGACGGCCGCATCTCCGGGCTCCGTTTATTAACGATATCCCTGATCTTAGGCGCAATTTGTGCATAGCTAGCACCCGGCTCCAATACAACGTATGCATTGAATGAATTCCATGTCCACTTGCTACGTCCGAGCCGCATCCAATCCTGGGTTGCCTCTCCAAATGCAAATGGGATAATATAATGGAATTGAAGGGTTGAGTTTTTAGGAATTTCCTTAATGACCCCGGTAACCTTCAGGCTTTGCGAATTATCAATACGAACAGTTTTCCCCATAGGGTCTGCATCACCAAACAATGCTTTGGCGGTCGACTCAGTCAGCACTATGGAATACGTTTCCTTGAGGGCCGAATTAGCATTGCCCTTAATGAAAGGGTATTGAAACATCTTGAAAAAATCTGCTCCCGCGGCTCCCCCGCCCAGGTATAATTTTTTATCACCAACCAGAAGACCATGATTCATCAGGCCTAATGCATCAGTTTCGGCTACATACTTAATTCCAGGGATCTCCTTTCGCAAAACCTCCGTCAGTGGGAGTGCTATCGAGGTTTGGGTAGTAGTTCCGGTGTGCTGCGAGGTGAGATTCATCTCAACCTGGTACGCCTGCTGGTAACCGGGCAGGAAACGATCATAGGAATATTGATCTGTCACCCACAAGCCGATCAGTAATGCCACAGCCATACCGGTGGCCAGGCCAACTATATTAAGCGCGCTGTAAACTTTATTGTTCAGCGTATTACGCCATGCGATTTTTAAATAATTGCGAAACATAAGATTGCGATTTAACTTTTCAGGAGACCACTTTGGTGTGGTTTCACGACGCAATATTACCGGCTGTATTCGCGCAAGAGGTGCCAACTTATCAATCGGTACGTCTTTTCTAAGGCTGTTCTTGTATTCGATGGGGGTTTTGCCGGTCATTTCCCGGAAAACGCGGTTGAAGGTAGTTTTTGAATTGAACCCCGATTCATAAGCGATGCCCATCATGTTCAAATGGTCATAAGCTGGGTCCTGTATTTTCCGGGCAACTTCCCGCACGCGAAATTCGTTAATAAAATCGCTGAAATTCTTTTTGAGTCCCAGGTTAATAATTTTGGACAGATCATGCGGATGAATTCCCAGTTTTACCGCCAGTGTAGCTAGTGTAAGTTCAGCATCTTCATAGAGGCGGCCGGCGGCTACCGCTTCTTTCAGCCTGCGGCCTTTTTCTTTAGCATCCGATGCGTCTGTCATTGGCAGGTACAGTGGTGCGCTGGTATCGGGTTTCAGCATCGCCCCTACTCCTAGTCCGATCAATAGGAAGGCAAAGCCAAAAGAAAAAATGTCATTCACTAACCACAACAGGCAAAGTAAGCTGAACGCTACCAATACCCGCTCCATCTGGCGGAAAGCAAAGCGGGGACGGTCCATCAATACTGGTCGCAGCCGGTTATAGAAATGCTGTATCAATCGGTGCGACAGGTATAGATAAACGATCACCAAAATTAAAACCAGCCAGAGTGGTGCCCAATATGCTATCAACAAGGGGCAAAAGTGCAGCATATCTTTCCAACAAAATTGCTGCTCCTGGAATGTCAGTTGTCGTACATAAAAATATAAGAGCGGCCCCAGTGCCGGTAAAAAAAGCGAGGTATGAACACCTGCGGTCAATACAATCACAACCAGGGCGAAACTCAAAAATACATTGGCAGTGCGATCAATCCTTTTAGCGAAGCCCAAAAGCAGCGCAAGCATCATCCCGGAAAACAAGGTTGCCAATGAGATCACGTCATACAGGTTGATATGGAAAGTATTTAGATTCAAGTAAATTATTCAGCGCAATCGCTGTTCCAATTTACTAACTTGTTGATATATAAAAGACTACATGCTATTTAATATCGAAATTTGTAATGAAAGCGGACATCAGGGCGTCCGGTTTTGGTTTATATAAAAATGCGTCCCGTCTCTCACCCCGGAACGCACCACAATTGTGTTCAACTAAACCTCAGGAATAGAATCAAGAGGCAAGAGACAAGAATCAAGAGAATAATTATCCTGGTTCCTGGCTCTTGATTCTTCGATCTTATTCTGATCGGAGGCTCTTAACCGGGTTGGCTAATGCGCTGCTGATGGCCTGGTAGCTGATGGTAACTATAGTGATCACGATGGTAAGCGCCGCTGCTATTAAAAATGCAACCGGGCCTATGGTGATGCGGTAATCATATTTTTGCAGCCATCCATGTAAAAAGTAAAAAGCAATGGGTGATGCAATTATAGAACTGATGCCGACCAACGATACAAAATCGGCAGACAAAAGCTTCCAAACCTGTAACACTGACGCGCCCAGTACTTTGCGGATCCCGATTTCTTTTTTCCGCTGTTCGGCTATATAAGCTGAAAGTCCGAATAAGCCCAGGCACGAAATAAATATCGCCAGCCCGGCAAAAATGCTTGCCAATGTACCCACTAATACTTCTAATTGATAGGTCGCGGCGAATGACTCATCTGCGAAACGATAATCGAACGGAAAAGAAGGGTTATATTTATTGAATATTGCAGATATCTTTTTTATGGCCTGCTGCCTGTCAACATTAGGATTTAGCCGGTACATAATGGCACCTGCCCAACCCGGATTGTAAACATACAGAGCAGGTCCGGCTGAATAGAACGGCGACCCAACAATCGCGTTTTCTACTACGCCGATGATACGCATCGGATTTTTCCGATAGTCGAAGGTTATCAGCTGGTTCAGCGGCTCCTTTAAACGGAGTTTTTCTGCAGCGGCCTCATTTAAAACAACATTTAAAGTGTCGGGCCCTGCATCGCCTGTAAAATCGCGACCCGATTTCAATTTCATGCCTATAGTCTTAAAATAATCAGGTGAAACAGCGGTAGTAGCCATTTCTAGTGACTCTCCAAACTTTTTACCCGGAAAGTCCTTTATGGAGAACGACGCCGGGAAATAACTCATAGTACTTGCTGCTTTGGTAACACTTACTATCTGGCCGCTTTGTAAAAGATCATGTTTAAGTGCCTCATAGTTTTTATTAAGATCGTCGCTGCTGTTCATCATAATCAGGTTATAGGGGTTATAACCCTTTGGCCTGGCCTTTGCATAATTTATTTGCTGGTAAATAATCAGTGTACTGATAATGAGGGCAATTGAACAGGTAAATTGCACTACCACCATTATTTTACGTGGCAATGTAGCCTGTTTCCCCAGCTGAATGGTGCCTTTTAATACTTTCACCGGTTTAAATGACGACAAATAGAATGCGGGACGGCTACCAGCCAATAGTCCGGTGATCAGCACGTAAGCCAGCATGACAACCCAAAAAGTACCGCTGCCGTAGGGAATAGCGATACTGCCATATGTCAGCGTATTAAAGGCAGGGAGAACCAGTTGAACGAGCAATATGGATAACGCGAATGCAGCAAAAGTGATCAGCAATGATTCGGTCAAAAACTGGATGATCAAGTCTCTTCGCGATGAGCCGATGGATTTACGCACACCTACCTCCCGTGCGCGCTTTTCTGCCCGGGCGGTCGACAAATTCACAAAGTTGATGCAGGCTATTACTAATACCAACATGCCTATTATACCAAACATGCGCACGTATTGGATAATACCATCAGTTGCCTTGCCATTATTAAACTGTGTAAGCAGGCGCCAGTTTTTTGCCGGCTGCAGGATCACCTCAACTTTAGTGGTCTCATCCGCAACATGTTTTGCGATGATATTCTTTATTTTATTTTGGAAGGCTTCTGCATTGGCGCCCTGTTGCAACTGTATGTATTCGAGGTACGAATAATTTTGCCAGTGAGTACGTTCTTTTTTTGTTTCGGGATAGGTCTGCTCAAGGTAGCTATAAGGTAAAAGATAACCGAATTGGAAAGTAGAGTTAACCGGCAGGTCTTTCATCACACCGGTAACGGTAACATTATTCTTGTTATCTATCCTGATGGTTTTATTGATGGGGTCCTGGTCGCCAAACAAGGCCCTGGCAACTGATTCAGTTAAAACTATGGAATTAGCGTCGTTAAAAACCGAGTTAATGTTTCCTTTCAGCATAGCGAAGGGAAACATCTTTAAAAAATCCACTCCAACGCTTAATCCGTAAGGATCTAGTTTCTTATCGCCTATGACCAGGCTATGCTGACCTCCCCAATCTGTTTCCGAGGCATATTTTACTTCGGGGTAATTTTTCTTTAACTCTTCCACCAGCGGCAGAGACGACCCGCTTTGGGTGTGCACTTCGCCGCTATGGTAAAAATTCAGCTTTACCTGGTACAGTTCGTTATAGCCGGGCAAAAAGCGGTCATAGGCATATTGACTGTAAATCCACAAACCAATAATCAAGGCTACGGCCATCCCGGTAGCCAGTCCGGCAATATTAAGCGTGCTATAAACTTTGTTATGCAGTGTATTGCGCCAGGCGATCTTTAAATAATTTTTGAACATATAGTTGCGGTTAAGTTTCTCGTCAGACCACTTAGGTGTGGTTTCATGATTCGAAATTATTGCCGCAAACCGGGGTTGACGCCCCAAGTTATAAGATGGTCGCTCTTTTTTGAGATCAATTTTATACTCCGCAGGGCCTTTCCCGGTCATCTGCCTGAAAGTGCGGTTAAAAGTAGTTTTAGAATTGAACCCGGATTCAAATGCAATACCTAATAGGGTGATATGGTCATTCCCCGGGTCCTGCATTTTGCGGATCACCTCGGCAACCCGGTATTCGTTAATGAAATCATTGAAGCTCTTTTTCAGCACAGTATTCAGTATGCGCGATAACTCGTGCGTATGCAGTCCGAGCTTTTCAGCAAGTGAACTCAGGCTGAGTTCCGGATCCATGTAATAGCCGTTTTCCTTTACGGTTTTCTTTAGCCAGGTGCCTTTTTGTTTTAACTGCGCCTGTGGAATGGGTTTTACAGCAGGAGCATTATTTATAGACGCAACTGCATCCGGTAGTAAAAAAGTCCTCGCGCCCATCCATATAATCGCTCCTGTTAAGGCGAGATATAAAGGGTAATAAGCATGTATGCCTAACTGACCATGATAATAAATATAATCTACCCCGGAAAAAGGCACCCATAACAGACATAGGAATCCGAAAGCTATGACGAATTTATGCAGCCAACGCAACTCATGCCGGTATCTGTCTCCACCATTAAACTTTAGGCGTTGATAATATCGCTCTATTAGTCTATGAGATTTAAATAGATAAATTATTACCGAAACAAAGGTCAACAGTTGAAACGCTGAGCCGCCGTAAGCAGCTACTCCAGCCCCAAGCTGCAACAACAACGGTAAAAAATGCAACATATCCTTTAACCTGAATTTATATTCCGGTCGCGTTATTTTAATAACGTAAAAGAATATAAGCGGACCAAGCGCCATCGAAAATTGCAGCGGCAGCAAGCTCCAGTTGGGAATATAAGTTTCTAACCGGATGTTCATACCCAATATCCAGGCTATGTGCAATGAAACTACCGCCAGGGCTAGCGCAAGAAACCGGTTCGCAGACTTATTGACGCTTTTTGAAAACCATAACAACAGGGCAAAATTCAGCCCGATAAATATCGATCCCAGGAAAGCGAGGTCATACAGGTCGATATGAAAGGTATATGGTTTCAAGTAATAAATTATCCGTTGCTAAGGCGTCATTCGCTCCGCAAACTTTTGACGGGGTTCACAACTGCTGCTTTTATGGTCTGGAAACAGGATGTAATAAAAGCTGTCAGCAGCATACCGGCACCGCTTGCTGCAAATATCCACCAGCTGATCGGCGTTTTATCTACATAGCTTTCCATCCATTTGTTCATGGCCCACCATGCCAGCGGCGTAACAATGAGGAATGCCAGCAGGATAAGCAACACCAGTTCGGTAGATAGCAGGCGGACTATCTGCGCTACAGATGCACCCAGTACTTTGCGTACACCGATCTCCTTGGTACGCTGACCAGTAGTATAGATAGCGAGGCCCAGCAAACCCAGGCAGCTGATCAATATCGACAGCCCTGTGGCCCAGCTCAACAATGTTGAAGTTTGCTTTTCCTGGGTATAAAATTGCTCTATCGATTTGTCGTAAAACTGATAATTGGGATCATCGTCAGGATACATTTCCTTCCATATCTTATTCATAGCCTTCATTGTTTTTTGCCAGTCACCTTCCGTAGTTTCAGGTTTAAGAGCAATATGAATATGGCCGTTCTGCCAGCTATCGTTTCTGCCAGCTGCAAGTATAAGTAGCGGGCTTATCGGAGATTGGAGTGAATGCGAATAAAAATCACCGACAACGCCTAGGATACGCTTGTTGTCCTTGCCTTTACCAAGCATTTTACCGACAGCGTCGCGGGGGTTAGTAAAGCCCAATACTCTTGCATATTTTTCGTTTATCAGCAACCCTGTCGATGTATCGGCGGGCGTTATATTGCGCCCGGCCAGTATCTTAATATGATACAGTTTGACATAGTTTTCATCCCCAAATTTCAGTTCAACAGGAGTAGTTATTTCCTTTTTCCCGTCTTTATAGACGGATGTTGTACTATTGGTGTTTCCGGAAGAAGGGGGTGGAAAACCTACGCTTACCATTTCTACACCTGGCAGTGCACGCAACTTGTCGGCCATTACCCGGTTAGTAGCCGCTTTACGGGTTTTGTATGGCGTGTTGGCATAAACAATGGCGTCCTTTTTGAACCCAAGATCCTTATGCAGGGCATAATATATTTGCTTACTCACCAGCATGGTTGCCATGATGAAAAACTGGGCAATTATAAACTGCGATACGGTGAGCGATTTACGCAGCCAGGCGTTCCTTGTTCTGCTACTGTTGTTTTGAGTCTGATTTTTGAGGACAACTACAGGCTTATAACCCGACAACAGGAGCGCAGGATAAAACCCGGATAGCACGCTGACTATTACAGTTAAGCCAAGCAGGAACAGGAAAATGTCGGGGTGATGCAGAAAATCGGCTTTAACACCCGGGGCTATAAAATCAGCGAATAGCTTTAGGATCAAAGGCGTTAAACCTATCGAAATGATTACCGCAAAAAGGGTGATCAGGAATGTTTCGCTTAAAAACTGGGTGATCAATTGTGTACGCGTACTGCCCATGGTTTTGCGTATGCCAATCTCCTTCGCTCTCTGGGTAGCTTGTGCGGTGGTCAGGTTGATAAAGTTGATACAGCCCAGCAGTAACAGGAAACCGCCGATTGCCAGCAACATATATGACCTGGTTTTGCTTGCGGGGCCGCTAAAATCAAAAGTGCCGTAAGTTTGATTAAAATGAATATCGCTTAGCGGTTGAACGGTGTAGCCCTGTGAGCTTTCGTTTTTAAGATCGTCGGCGCTTCGCGGATTATTCTTTTTATACATCGCATTTATCTGCTTTTGCACATTAGCCGCAGAAACCTTAGGATAAAGTTTAATAAAAACCTCTGATGCCGAATTGGTGCTTCCCCAGCTATTCAGCTGCAGATCCATGCCGAGCCTGGTTTTAGGCTGAGCTGAGCTGAAAGAAATGAAATCGTGAAAGGAAAAATCCGTGTTTTCTTTTATGGTTTCAACAATGCCTGTTACTGTTGTTTTCAGCGTATCATAGGTGACAGTTTTCCCGAGCATCTGTTCATAATTAAGCGAAGGGAAATAAACCTTAGCGCGTTCGGAAGTAAGCACCACGTGGTAAGGGTCATTCAATGCCGTTGCAGGCGAACCTGCAAGCCATGTGTAGTGAACTATCTTAAAATAATTTTGGTCTGCCAGGGTGATATGGTCCTGTAATTTGAATTTTACAGGCTCATTATGTTTCCCCATAACCATTACATCAGGACCCAATGTATACAAAGGGGCAACTATTTCAACGCCGGTAACATTGTTCTTTATCCCTGCGGCCATTGGAGTAGTAACCCCATAACTATGGCTCTCATTTCCCTGGAATTTAAAATCGGACACCACGCGGAATATCCGGTCGCTGTCCTTATGAAACTTATCAAATGTGAGATCGTAATGCACGATCAGGTAGATAACCAGCGAGGCGCTGATACCTATCGAAAGTCCGATAATATTGATCAGGGTAAATACCTTGTGTTTCCAAAAATTCCGGAAGGCTATTTTCAAGTAATTTTTAAACATAATGCTGCGATTTAATTTCTCTTCGGACCACTTAGGTGTGGTTCCATGATTCGAAATTATCGCTGCGAATTGGGCGTTGCGCCTCAAGTTATAAGATGAGTCCTCTTTTTTCAGATTAGCTTTATATTCTATAGGGCTCTCCCCTGTCATCTGTTTGAATATGCGGTTGAACGTAGCTTTTGAGTTGAAGCCAGCTTCGTAAGCAATACCCAACAACGTGATATGCTCATAAGCGGGGTCCTGCATCTTCCATATCACATCCCTCACCCGGTATTCATTTATAAAATCATTAAAGCTTTTTTTGAGGACAGTGTTAATGATCTTAGATAACTCGTGGGTGTGTATGTCAAGCTTATCGGCAAGTGAGCCCAGGCTTAGCTCCGGATCCTGGTAATGGCGGTTATCCCTAACGGCGTTCTTCAGCCAGGTACCTTTTTGTTTCAGATCAGCCGGTAATAGTGGTTTTAGCACCGGGGCACTGTCTGCCGGCAGGCTTCCCAGTGGTTTTAAAAATGCCCTCGCCGCCATCCAAATGATCATCACCGACAAAAGGAAATACACGGGATAGTAGGCATGTATATTCAACTGATGATGGTAATAAAAATAATCTGCTGCTGTAAAAGGTATCCACAACGCCCATAGTATCCCGAAACCTGTTAGTAATCTGTGCAGCCATCTCAATTCAAGGCGGTACCGGTCTACCCCATTAAATTTCAGCCTTTGGTAATATTGTTCTATCAGCCTGTAAGATTTGTGCAGGTAGATAGTTACCGAAACAAATGTCAATAATTGCAATGCGGGATTCAGCAGTTGAAAGATGGATGTATGATAAGTAGCTGTATCTGTTTTTATGCTTTCCTTAACCGCCAGCAGATGCATACCAAGTTGCAGCAACAATGGCAAAAAATGCAGCAGGTGCTGACGCCTGAATTTAATTTCGGGCCGCGCAATTTTGAGTACATAAAGGAAAATAAGCGGACCAAGCGCCAGTGAGAATTGTAATGGCAGCAGGCTCCAATACGGGACGTAGATTTCCAGCTGTACGTCCATGCCTAATATCCGGGTGATATAAGATACGACTACGGCCAAAGCCAGCGCAAGATATCGGTTAGCCGACCGGTTAACGCTTTTTGTAAACCACAATAGCAGGGCAAAAGTCAGCCCAATAAATATTACTCCCTGGAAACCCAGGTCATAAAGGTTAATATGGAAAGTGTACGGATTCAAGTAATTCAGTCAGCTCAATTGCTGTTCCAAATTACTAACTTATTGACAGATAAAAAATTACAACGTTTCTAGAACATTCATTTGTAACAAAACCGGACGCCATAACGTCCGGTTTTGAATTATTCATTTTTAATCCATGGGGCCTCAAGTAAATCCTGATAACTGATTACCGACCACTGATTAACTGATCATTCTGATCGAAGACTCTTCACAGGATTGGCCAGTGCTGTCCTGATTGTTTGAAAGCTAACGGTCATTAAAGAGATGATTAGGGCGCTTGATCCTGCCGCGGCAAATATCCACCATGATAGTTCTGTTTTGTATTGATAGCTCATCAGCCATTTATTCATCTCATAATACGCTAAAGGAGAAGCGATCAATAAGGATATAATTATCAGTATAATAAACTCTCTCGAAAGCGTTACGAACAAAGTACCCACGCTTGCGCCCAAAACCTTGCGGATGCCGATTTCTTTAAATCTTTGTTCGGCAGTAAACATAGCCAAACCTAACAAACCAAGGCAGGAAATAAATATAGCCAGGAAGGCAAACGCGTTTGAAAGTTTCCCCACAACCTGTTCATTTTGATACAAGCTTTGATATTCATCGTCGGAGAAAGTATAGTTAAACGGAAAACTTGGGTTTAATTGCTTGCAAATACTTTCAAGGCTGGCCAAAGCTTGTTTGGTTTGGCCGGGCTGTGTACGGATCAAAACTTTTCCATATTGGTCTTCTTCCCCAAACCGTATGATCAGCGGCTTGATCTGTTGGTGGAGAGAATTGAAATGAAAATCTTTTATCACACCGATAATGGTCCCTTTTTTGCCCCAAAAGGTTAATGGCTTGCCAACGGGATCCTTGTAGCCAATACGGTTAAGCGCGGCTTCATTAATTAAGTAACCAACCGTGTCAGTTATAAAGTCTTTTGAATAGTCGCGCCCTGCCTGCATTTTTAGTTTCATCGTTTTCACAAAGTCATACCCTGCTGATGCCTGGGTAAACTGAATGTTAACATTGGGATCTTTTCCTATCCAGTCAACACCACCGGTTCCGTTTTCAATATTTGTAGGGTCCGAACTAATTTTGGTGATGGATTGTATTCCGGGTTGTCTTAAAGCTTCATTTTTTAATAAATCATACTTTGTGGCCAGATCACCGTCCAGCGGCATATAGATTAAGTTTTCGCGGTCATAGCCTAATTTTTTGGACTGTATAAAATTTACCTGCTTTGAAATAATGATGGTGCTGATGATCAAAACTATTGATAACATAAATTGAAATACCACCAGCCCCTTACGCAATAAGGATACACCTGCCCCCAGCCTTATCGTTCCTTTCAGTACTTTCACAGGATTAAATGAGGATAGAAATAATGCAGGGTAACTACCTGAAACCAAACCGGTAACTAACGTGATGATAAGAAGCCTTGTCCAAAAGGCAGGTTCAGCAAAGGGAAGATCTATTTGTTTCTGTGTTACCTGGTTGAAAACCGGGAGCAGCAGTATCAACAGCAGTAACGAAAAAGCAACCGAGACAACAGTAATCAGCATAGATTCGCCGATAAACTGCTTTATTAAAACCGTGCGGGCTGCGCCGATAACCTTACGCACGCCAATTTCCCGCGCCCGTTTTACCGAACGAGCAGTACTGAGATTCATAAAATTGATACAGGCTATTAGCAAAATAAATATCGCCACAATACTAAAAATGTGCACGTACTCAATACGGCCGCCATCAATTTTGTCTCCGGTAAAGTTGCCATGCAAGTACATCTCATTATAAGGCTGCAGCGCTAAGTCAGTTGTACGAACACCCTTTTTCTGTCTTTTATCATAGGCATCTAAAAAATGGGATATCTTTTGCTCTACTAAAGCCGGATTAGCATCAGCCCGCAGCATAATGAACGTCCTGGGACCAGCATTGCCCCAATCTTCTGTCCAACCGCTATTTTCATCCAAAAACTCCTGCCAGTTAATTAAATAATCAAATTTTTGTGAAGATGTTTTCGGAAGGTCTTCAAACACTGCCGATACAATATAATTTTTTTTGTTTTCGAAACGGATGTCTTTGCCGATAGCCGCTTTTGGGCTGCCGTAAAACTCGTCAGCCGTTTTACGTGATATAGCAATACTGGAAGGGGTACTTAAAGCGGCCTGGGCAGATCCTTGTAAAAGTGGGCTATCAAACATTTTAAAGTAATCTGCCCCGGCAAAAAAACCGTTGAGTTTTAATATTTTCTCGCCAACCTGGAAGGTGTTTTGGTCGCCCCAATCAAGCTGAGTAGCGTACAATACATCAGGGATAACTTTTTTCAACTCATCGGCCAAATGCGCGGGTGTACCATATCCGGCCTGATCTTTATGATCACGATGCGAGCGCTGATACACATCATATATCCTCGGCCCATTTTTATGCCAGGCGTCCATACTGAGCTCATTTTGTACCCAAAGTAAAATAAGCAGACTGCAGGCAATGCCCACTGCTAATCCCGAGATATTGATAAGTGAATGCGCCTTATTGCGGATAATGTTGCGCCACGCGATAGTCAAATAGCTTTTAAACATAACATTGCGGTTTAATTTTTCAGGAGACCACACAGGAGTGGTTTCACGACGCAATACTACCGGCTGTAATGGTAACCGTTGTGCCAACTTATCAATTGGCAGTTCTTTTCTCAGGCTGCTTTTATATTCCAAAGGGGTTTTCCCGGTCACCTCTTTGAAAACGCGATGGAAAGTTCTTTGAGAGTTGAACCCTGACTCATAGGCGATCCCGGGCAGCGTGAGTCGGTCGTACGCTGGATCGTGCATTTTCCGGGCAACTTCCCGCACACGAAATTCATTAATAAAATCGCTGAAATTCTTCTTCAGACCCTGGTTAAGAATTTTGGACAAATCATGCGGATGAAGCCCCAGTTTCACCGCCAAAGTGGTCAGTGTCAGATCGGCATCCACATAAAGGCGTCCAGTCGCTACAGCTTCTTTTAATCTCCGGCCTTTCTCTTTTGCATCCCATGTGTCGGCCATCGGTAGTTGCAACGGTACACTGTTATCAGGTTTCAGCATCACCTCCGCAGCCATCTCAATTAATACGAAAGCAACAGCAAAGGAGAAAAGCTCATTAAATAGCCATAACAAACAGAGTAAACCAAGCGCAAGTAATGTCCGGTCCAACTGCCGGAAAGCAAAGCGCGGCCTGTCCATCAGTACCGGGCGTAACCGGTCATAAAACTGCTGTATCAACCGGTGCGACAGGTACAAATAGATGATAGCCCCAAACAAAGCTAACCAGGCGGGCATCCAATATCCTGCAAGTAAGGGGCAGAAATGCAGCATATCTTTTCGTCGGAACCGTTGTTCTGAGCTAGTCAGTTGACGTACATAAAAATAAAATAATGGTCCGAGCGCTGGTAAAAAAGCTGCCGTACATCCGCTTATCTTTAATACGATCACACCTAAGGCTAAACTTAAAAACAGGTTGGCAGCTTGACTGGATTTTTTAGCAAATGCTAAAAGCAATGCAAGGGTTATCCCCGAAAACAGGGTCGCCTGGAAAATCAGATCGTACAGGTTGATATGGAAAGTGTACGGATTCAAGTAATTCAGTCGACTCAATTGCTGTTCCAAATTACTAACTTATTGACATATAAAAAATTACAACGTTTCGACAATGTCTATATGTAACAAAACCGGACGCCTTAACGTCCGGTTTTGATTAGTTATTGGCTCCCTTCGAGAGCCATAACTCATTCTGAGCGAAGGCTCTTAACCGGATTGGTTAATGCTGCCTTGACAGCTTTATATCCTACAGTTAACCATGCAATAATAACAGACATGATCATAGCCAGGATAAATATATCCGGACCGATGGTGATCCTATAGTTAAAATCCTGCAGCCATTCATGCATAAAATAATATCCTACCGGAGCTGACATAGCAAATGCGATGATTATAAGCACTGTAAATTCTTTTGAGAACAGGTATACAATATTCCCTACCGATGCACCTAAAGTTTTACGTATACCTACTTCTTTAATACGTTGCACCGCCATAAATGATACCAGGCCATACAAGCCAAGGCACGAAATGAATATGGCTATCCCCGCAAATATTTTATATAGGGTAGATAACTGATCTTCATTTTTGTAAAAATCAGCGATGGTCTTGTCGAGGAACTGGGATTCATATATCCCTTCCGGATAAGTTTTGTTCCAAAGACTCTCGATATTGACCAATGTCTGATGCGCGTTACCAGGCTGAATTTTAATGTTCAATTTCCCATAAAATTCTTTCCACGGGGCCATCAATACGGGCGGGATAGCCTTTTTCAGCGTACCTACATTGAAATCCTTCACCACGCCGGTTATCAATGCCTTTTTCTTAGGATCGTTCCATAACATGATGTTTTTGCCGATAGCTTGTCTTGGATCAGTAATACCCAGTTTATGGATCAAGGTCTCGTTAACAACATAACCTGATATGGTATCAGTATTTTTATAAGGACCGCCAGCTACAAATTTGATATCGTATAATTTGAAAAAGTCAGGATCGGCCCATTTCAGGCTCGCGCCAAAGTCAACCTGTTTAGGAGAATTGTTGAATTTAAAGTCGCTGTGCCAGGCACTATTATCAGCTGGCCCATAAAGACTAATGCTTACTGCTTTAATTCCGGAGCTCTGCAAGAGCTGATTTTTCAGTGCATTTATGCGGGTTCTGGCAACGCTGTCACCGGGGAACGGAACTGTAATTACTGCATCCTTATTAAAGCCAAGCGATTTGTTTTTGAAATAGTTCATCTGGTACACCAATACCAATGTGCCAATCACCAGGAATTGCGCTATACAGAACTGTGTTACCACCAGCACCCTCCGTAATGAAATACCGCTGGAATGCCCGGCTTTGATCTTATTTTTTAGTGCTACTATCGGGTTATATCCTGATAACACCAGCGCCGGGTAAAATCCCGCCAGGAAAGTAACACCAATAATAACGCCCAGTAAAAACAGGATCGCCATTGGATTTAGCAGGAAGCCGCCACTTAGGTGTATCTCTAAAAGACTGTTCAGCATAGGTAACGTTATCATAGCAATTACCGAGGCAAGCACAACGGCAAACCAGGTGATAATAAGCGTTTCGGTAATGAATTGCACAATAAGCTGGTACCGGTTACTGCCCAGGACTTTTCGTATGCCTATTTCTTTTGACCGGTTAATCGCTTGAGCTGTGGCCAGGTTTATAAAATTAACACAAGCTATGATGAGCAGAAACAAACCGATCAAACTGATCACATCAAGTAATTTCTTACTGAAAGGGTGACCGCCATAAACACCAACCTGCATGTTATAATGCATATCATTTAATGCCTGCAATTGGAATGAGCTGTTTTTATTGTACGGAGCCGGAATACGTTTTTTGGCGAGCGCTGCAAGGTCTGCATTGAACTTCTGTTCACTCATGCCAACCGGCAGAACGAGATAGGTATTGTGGTCGCCAAAGGTGCTTATCCAATCTTGCGCGTTACCACTAAGATCACCGCCCTTACTAACCAGGGTAACCCACGACAGCAGCACCCTCATCGGGAAGTCGGTATTGGCTGGAGTGTTTTCAATAATCCCGGTTACCTTAAAATCGCGTTGATTGTTGTATTTTACTGTTTTCCCTACTGCCATACGCCAGTCGCCGAAAAACTTATCGGCTTCGCCACGGCTCAGTACTATGGCGTTGGGCTCGGCCAGAGCAGTTTTTTTGTCTCCTGCCAGCCATTTAAAATTGAATATCTGGAAGAATTGCGGGTCAGCATAGTAGGCCGAGTCTTCTTTAAATTTCCTTATCGTACTGCCATTGCTATTGTTTATCGAAAAAAGAGAACCGTCGTTCAGCATAATGGAACCCACCTTTGGTAACTGCGGAAATTCAATCCTTAACCCGTCTGCCATAGGCAATGGCGTTCCACTCCCCTGGGTAACGCCATCAGGCCCTTTCGACACATTAACAACCCGGTAGATGCGGTCTTTATTTACGTGGAAATTATCAAAGCTGGTTTCGTACTGAACGACGAGAAATATCAGCAGACAAGCTGCAATGCCTATAGCCAGACCGGTTATATTGATAGCGGCGTAGCTTTTATTACGCATCAGGTTGCGCCACGAGGTTTTAAAGTAATTTCTGAACATATAACTGCGGTTTAACTTTTTATCAGACCACTTCGGGGTGGTTTGCTGATACGAAATTATGGCGGCAGCATGATGGCGAGGGTTCAAATCATAATTTGGACCCTCTTTTTCCAGTTCGCTTTTGTAAGCGGCTGGACTTTTTCCTGTAAATTGTTTAAAAGCCCGGGCGAAAGTAGTTTTGGAGTTAAAACCGGCATCGTAAGCCATACCCAGTAACGTTATCCGGTCATAAGCCGGGTCCTGCATTTTGGTTATCACATCCCGCACACGATATTCATTGATAAAATCGTTGAAGTTCTTTTTCAGCGTTATATTAACGATGCGCGATAATTCATGCGGTTGTATATTCAGTTGTTCCGCCAGTGAAGTCAAACTTAATTCCGGATCTTCATAGTAGCGTTTTTCTTTGATGACCCTTTTTAACCAGGTGCCTTTTTGTTTCAGCTCGGCAGGTAGTAATGGTTTAAATAAAAGGGGGCTTTCTGTTTGTGTGTTTGTTCCGGATCTTAAAAACGCTCTCGCCCCTATCCAGATTATAGTAGCTGCTAAAAGGAGATACAAAGGATAGTAAACCTGTTCGCCTGATTGATGCTTATAATAGAAATAGTCTGCAGCAGTAAAAGGGATCCAAAACAACCATAATATCCCGAAACCTATCAGCAAACGATGCAGCCATCGCAACTCATGCCGGTACCGGTCGCCGTTATTAAATTCTTGCTGCTGATAAAAACCCTGTATCAGTTTGTGACATTGGCACAGGTAGATACTAACTGAAATAAATGCTAACAGCTGCAAAACAGGGTTCAATTGCTGAGACGATCCCAACTCCAGTAAAATTGGACTGAAATGCAGCAAATCCTTCCACTGGAATTTATATTCCGATTTGGTTAGTTTAAGTACATAAAAGTAAATAAGCGGACCAAACGCAAACGAAAACTGCAGTGGCAGGCGACTCCAAAAAGGAATATATTCTGCCAGCCGCATGTCCATACCCAATATGCGGGTCGTCCATAAAACTGCTACTATCAGCGCCAGGGCAAGAAAACGGTTAGCGCTTTTGCCGGACCATAAAAACAAGGCAACAGTCAGCCCAATAAATATCGCCCCGAGGAAACCCAGGTCATACAGGTTGATATGGAAAGTATATGGATTCAAATTATATTAAACGATCTACTAAGGTATCATTCACTCCTCAAATTTTCTTCAAAAACCATTAGCTCATTCTGAGCGAAGGCTTTTAACCGGGTTTGCTACGGCAGCTTTAACCGCCTGGAAACTAACAGTGAGCAAAGCGATCAGTATTGCAGCGGCGGCGGCGGAAACAAACATCCACCAACTTAAGCCTACCCGGTAAACAAAGCCCTGCAACCATTGGCGAGAGGCCCACCATGCTATAGGCATAGCGATGAAAAATGCAACGAGAACCAGTTTCATAAAATCCTTTGACAACAGCCCTACTATTCCCGGCACACTTGCGCCGAGCACTTTCCTGATACCTATTTCCTTGTTACGTTGTTCGGCGCTAAAGGCCGATAACCCAAACAAGCCCAGGCATGAAATTAAAATGGCGACCATCGTAAACGAATTAATGATCCGCGATAACACAACGTCGTTTTCATAGGCGCTCTGCATCCGGTCGTTCATAAAGGTGTAATCAAACGGCGTTTGCGGCAGGTCCTTTTGCCATACTTGCTGTACCGATGCCAAAAACGAGCTGTAATTTTTGGTATTTGTGTTGATGATCAAATTATTTATCTCACCGGCCCTCGGGGCATACATAATCATAAAAGCATGTATATCGTCGTGTAGCGATTTGTAATTAAAATTCTTTACAACACCGGCTATCTGGAATTTACGGTCGCCCTCAGAAAACAGCATTGTACCCATTGCTTTATTGGGATCTATGCGTAACCGTTTTGCGAGGGCTTCATTGATCAATACCTTGCTTGAGTCGCCTTGCATCAATTCCCTTCCAGCGATGAGTTTTATGCCCATCGTTTTTATAAAGTTTTCATCAGTATACAAATTTTGCTGATCGATGGCGTCAGCCGGGTTCATTCCCGATAAATAAACTCCCCAATCAAAATAATTCTCGGCCCCGAAAGTGTTGCTCGCCCTGGATATAGATTTTACATCAGCTAGTTGCTGCAGGTCGGCGGCAAGCGCATCCATTTTATTCCGGGTATCGTTGGTATGAAAAGTTAAAATGATCTGCTGGTCTTTTGTGAACCCCAGGTCGCGGTTTTTGATATAATTCAACTGACTGTAAATAACAATCACGCCGGTGATCAGAATAATGGATATAACGAACTGGAATACCACCAGCGAACGCCTCAAAACCTGCGTAGATATCTGGCTGGTAAAATTCCCCTTTATCACTTTAATAGCCATAAAGGCCGACATATAAAAGGCAGGGTAGCTACCGGCAGCCAGGCCCGTTACAACAGTTAATCCGCCAAGCATCAGCCATAAGCGATAATCGTTAAACAGTGATAACGGGATATCGGCCTGCGTGATCTGGTTTAAATAAGGCAGCGCCAGAACTAATAAAGGCAACGCGATGACGATTCCGATAAAAGACAACAAAAAGGATTCGCCCAAAAATTGAGTGATCAGGTCGTACTTTCCGGCTCCTATGACTTTTCTTACACCTACTTCTTTTGCCCGTTTAGAAGCCCGGGCGGTAGAGAGGTTCATAAAATTAATGCAGGCGATAATTTGTATCAATACTGCTATTAAGATCAATACCCATAAAAAAGACGAGCTCACAATTTTGCCAGTTTCGGCGTCGTAACCGGCGGTGGTGTGGATAGCAGTTATCGGCTGTAGGTGCAGCGATTTGCTCATCCCTGAACTCTTTAATTGATCTGCCCCATATTTATTAATGAATAAGGGAAGCTTCTTTTCAAGCGCATTCGCATTCGCATCAGAACGTAACCTTATAAAAGTGTAGGTGAAATTATTTCCTGCCCAGGAGTTATTAGTTAATATACCTCCGCCATAACCGTTTTTGTTCAGCTTGATAAACATATTGGCCGAGACTTGCGACTTTCCAGCGCTTCCATCAATCACACCGGTTACTTTAAAAATATTTTTTCCATCCGCATCTTCCATCGTGATCATTTTACCGATCGGATCAGTGGTTCCAAAAAGTTTATCTGCAACTGTTTTTATCAATACTATGCTGTTAACATCCGTTAAAGCATTTACCGGTGAACCATTTATAAAATGATAAGTGAATATTTTAAAAAAAGTAGAATCGACCATAATGGCATCCCGTTCATAGAATGCCTTTTCTTTATAGCTGAGTAAATGTTCTTTGATGCCGAGTGTTGGTACTACACGGGTATATTGGACGATCTCGGGAAAGTCATTCTTCAAAGCAGGGGCTATAGGCGGCGAGGCGGTTGCCATTTTAGCTACATCCCCCGTATGTGCGATTGAAGTTGTTACCCGGTAAATATCTTTTGCATCCCAGTGATGTTTGTCATAGCCGTACTGATCCTTCACATAAAACAATATATATAAGCAGCACAGTGTCCCTGTAGCAAGACCAGCTATATTGATCAAACTAAAAAAGCGATTCCTTAACAAAAAGCGAAGCGAGACTTTGAGATAATTTTTAAACATAATATTGCGATTTAATTTTTCCTGAGACCACACTGGAGTGGCTCCGTGACGCAATATTAAAGGTGTAAGTGGCCGAAGGCTGCCCGAATTATAAGTTGAGTAATCTTTTTTTAGTTCGTTTTTATACTCCATCGGGGTTTTCCCGGTCATCTGTTTGAAAATGCGCGTGAAGGTACTTTGGGAGTTAAAGCCGGCTTCATATGCAATTCCCAGAAAGGTAATATGGCTATAAGCAGGGTCGGCCATTTTAGCTGCCACATCCCGCACGCGGTATTCGTTGATAAAATCATTAAAGCTTTTCTTGAGGACAGTATTGATGATCCGTGACAATTCATGCGTATGTATGCCAAGCTTTTCAGCAAGAGAACTAAGACTCAATTCGGGATCCTGGTAATAACGATTTTCCTTCACTACATTCTTTAGCCAGCTACCTTTTTGCTTCAGGTCAGCAGGCAGCATTGGCTTTAACGCCGGAGTGTTATCTGCAGGCACACCAGCCATAGGTTTAGAGAAAGCCCTCACACCTATCCAGATGATCATCACGGCTAAAAGAAGATACAAGGGGTAATAAGCCTGTATGTCCAACCTGTTATGATAATAAAAATAATCTGCGGCTGTAAAAGGTATCCACAACAGCCATACCATTCCGAAACCTATCAGCAAACGATGTAGCCAGCGTAACTCATATCTGTACCGGTCTCCCCCTTTAAATTTCAGGTTTTGATAAAATTGTTCTATCAACCTGTGAGATTTGTACAGATAGATAGTAACCGAAATAAACGCCAGCAATTGTAATACTGAATTAAACTGCTGAAGTACATGAGCGCCAAGTTGCAGCAACAATGGCGAGAAATGCAGCATATTCTTAAAACGAAATTTATATTCCGGCCGGGCTATTTTAAGCGCATAAAAGAAGATAAGCGGACCAAGCGCTAACGAAAACTGCATGGGCAGTACGCTCCAATGAGGAATATATTTCTCCAGTCGGATATCGACGCACAATATCCAGGTTATATACGATATGACCACTGCCAGGGCCAGCGCGAGAAACCGGTTTGCCTGTTTATTGACGCTTTTTGTAAACCACAATAACAAGGCAAAATTCAGCCCGAAAAAAATTACCCCCAAGAAGGCCAGGTCATACAGGTTGATATGGAAAGTATATGGATTCAAGTAATTTAAACAACTCAATCGTCGTTCCAAATTACTAACATATTGATAGATAAAAAATTGCAAGGAGACCGACATGAACATTTGTAACAAAACCGGACGTTAATGCGTCCGGTTTTGAAATGCTTTTATTCTGAACTTGTAATTTAAAATCCAACAAAAAAGGGTACTATTTATTTGGCAAGAGCCATTGCAGTAACACTAGCACCACTAGCGCTTGTTACAGGCAGGGTATGCACGGTTCCGTTTTTCCAATATTCAGGTGTGTTGTAATTATTATTAGCCACAGGGTCACCGCTCATTTCCCAGCCGGCAATATAAATATCAGCCCCGTCTACTGCCATTCCGTAAACAAAACTGTTGTCACTGGCGCTATTTGACAAAGGCAGGATAGTCTCAACACCGTTTTTCCAATACACGGCACTGCGGAAATCTGTTCCCGCCAAATAAACATCTGTTCCTGATACCGCCATCGCAGTAACGCCGCCAACGCTGCTATTCATCGGAAGAATATGTTCCACTCCATTTTTCCAATATACAGCCGCCTGTCCATCCTGTCCGGCAAAATATACGTCTGATCCGGAGACGGCTATGGCGGTTACTGCGCCATAGCCCGGGCTGGATACAACCGGTAAAAAATACTCGACACCATTTTTCCAATACACAGGCACGGTAGTGGTGGTTGTACCTGGAGGATTATCATTGCCGGCATTATAAACATCAGCGCCTGCTATAGTCGTAGCCAGGATGTGTGCTGAATTCCCAGTGCGCGATACAGCAGTATAATTTCCGTCTTTTACAAGCGACAGACTATATAAATACGGAGGCGCGTCCTGAAATGACGTACCAGCAAAATAAACGTCAGTTCCTGATAAGGCAATACCCTGGGCATATAAAGCATACGGCATCCTATTCGCTGTCCCGTTTTTCCAATAAACATAGTCCAGGCCGTTATAACCGGTTATATAAACGTCTGTACCGCCAACAGCAATATTGTAAGTATATCCGCGCACTGAGTGGGAACCATTGCCGTCAGTATCGGATACCGACAGGTTATGTTCTACTCCGTTTTGCCAATAAACAGGGGTCGTGCCATCAAGCCCTGTAAAATATAAAGTGGCCGTGCCATTGTCAGGGGATGACGTTTGCTTTACAGTAGATTTTGAGACCGGGATTCTGTCGCTTGCAGGTTCAAGCTCATTATTTTTTGTACAGGAGGCTGCCGACAAAACGATGCAGGCAGATAGAATAAGGATAAGGTTTTTCATAATTATTTTTTTAAATCGATCAGTTACTAAGTTTTTAGGTGATTTATACTTATTACGTGATCAATAACAATAATGCTACACAAATATCTAATTTTCAGCAAATTATTTTAACGACTAAATATTCGAAAGCAAAAGAGGCCTAAAATAATCAACAATATCAAGACACCCGGCGTTGCTGCTAGTCCAGGTAATCGGGCGGGTAAAGTTTTTGAATGTATTTAGCCGCAACAGCACGGACGCCCTCGGGAGGAAGGCCACTTATTTCGCGGAACAGCCTCTCCAGCCCGGCCGGAGTTACTGTACAAACCAAACGGGCCGGGACACCGGAAATATTTTTAAAAGCATGGACGCCGCCATTAAGCGGTATATTGATGTAAGCACCTTTCGTAGCAACTTGCTTACCCGCTTCGGTACGGAATTCTACCTCGCCTTCGGCTACATAAAATGTTTCCTGTATATCGGGGTGGGCGTGTGGTGCCGGCCCTGCCCCCGGCGGCACAATCATTTCTATCACGGCAAAGCGATTTCCGGTTTCTTCGCCGGTTATCAGGAAGCGGTAATTGCCCCCGGCAATAGACAGTTGTTCACCCTGATCGGCAGTTACGATGGTAATATTGGATGTTTCCATGAATATCGTTTGATTGCAAATGCAAAATAAGGATATGTTTTGAAGGTACAAACAAATGTGTTTGTCCTTCGGACCGTAAGGAAGCTTTTCGAGTCCTTTTCTGGGCCACTCATTCATATCTAAATCTCTCTTTCGAGAGCCATAGCTCATTCAGAGCGAAGGCTCTTTACCGGGTTTGTCAATGCGGCCTTAATGGCCTGGAAGCTTACAGTAGCAAATGCGATCAGGATTGCAGCTAAGCCGGATATTAAGAACACCCACAAGCTGATGTTGACACGATAAGCAAAATCCTGCAGCCATTTATGCATTAAATAGTAAGCAATTGGCGATGCGATAACCAATGATATGATGATCAGTATTAAAAAATCTTTGCTTAGCATGGATACTATACTTGCAGCACTTGCGCCCAGTACTTTGCGTATGCCTATCTCCTTAATGCGCTGCTGGGCTGTAAATGTTGCCAGTCCGAATAATCCCATGCATGAAATAAAGATGGCGATGGACATAGCAGTATTCATTAACCGGGCAGTTTTTTGCTCTTTGTCATAAAATCCGGCAATGGTCTGGTCAAAAAACGCGTATTCAAATTTGTTGTTTGGATATACTGTTTTCCATGCTTTTTCCATTTGTGCTATTGTTGTTTTAAAGGCGCCTAAGTCTTTACCCAATTTTATACTAATCGTTCTTTCACTCTTCCTGATCGAAGCCATGAAAAACGGAGTTATAACCTCATGCAATGATTTTGAATTGAAATCTTTTACCACACCTACTATTTGCCGTTTTGAATCCGACATACCTATTTCAACCAGTTTGCCAATAGCGTCCTCCGGTTTTCTAAAGCCAAGCGCTTTGGTACACGTTTCATTTACAAGGTACTCCTTCAAAGTGTCGGAAGGCGAAAGATTACGCCCGGCTACAATTTTCAAACCAAACAGGGGTACATAATTTTCGTCGCAAAAATCAAATGATGCATCTATTTTGGCTCCGCCGGCGCCTTTATATTCAATAAAGGTTCCTCCATGCCTTTGTGAAGCCGGTGTTTCGCGATGCAGGCTTACCATTTGTACGTTTGGTAATTCTTTAACCTTATTTATAAAAGCAGCGCGTTGGTCTGTAGTCGTATTCCAGTCGGTATGTATGGTGATGATGGCGTCTTTATTAAAACCCATATCCTTATTTAAAACAAAATGGATCTGTTTGGCAACCACCAATGTGCCGATAATAAATATCAGCGAAACGGTGAACTGGAATACGATCAATGTTTTCCGGAGATAGCTCTTCCGGTTAAGTTGCGCAGAGCCCTGCCCTTTTAAACTCAAGGCTGGTAAATAGGAAGAGAGTATCCTGGCGGGATAAAAGCCTGCCAGCAAGGAAGTGACTATAAGTGTTGAAAGCAAAAATAAAAGCACACCCGGGCTAAATAAATTTAATGCCACACCCGGCGGTATAAAGGATTGAAAAGCTGAAATAATAGGATTAGTAACCACCACCGCGATGATCAAAGCAACGGTAGTCACGATAAACGTCTCGATCAAAAACTGAACGGTTAGGTTGGCTTTACTGCTGCCCAACACTTTACGCACACCAACTTCTTTTGCCCGGCGTAACGACTGTGCCGTGGAAAGGTTGATGAAGTTGATGGCAGCTATGATCAATATAAAAACAGCAACTGCCATCAATCCATAAAGAGTGGGTAAATGCGCCTGCCGCGAGTAAGAATCTTCATAATGACCATTAAAGTGAACGTCGGATAAGGGTTGCAGCAGTAATTCCACTTTCGAACCTGGCTCTATTCTGATATGCGCCTTAACAAATTGCTGGAACTGTTTTTCCACTTGGGCCGGCGTGACACCCTTTGCCAGTTTTACATATCCCTGTGAGTCTGAGTCCCACATACCCCAGTTTTGCAGATCGATATCTTTTTTCAGAAAACTGTGCTGCACTGTGGCAAACGAAATAAAATCCTTAAAACCAAAGTCGGTATTCTTGTTCCAGTCCTCCACAATGCCTGAAACAGTGAGGCGTAACGAATCATTGTAAATAACTTGTCTACCAATAACATTCCCTAATGATTCCGGTCCAAAATATTTCTGTGCTTCCTGTTTAGACAGCACTACCTTAAATGGCTCATTTAAAGCTATGGATGGATTTCCCTGCAGCCACTTGTATTTGAATATTTGAAAGTATTGCGGTTCCGCTACGATGACGGTCGCGGGTTGTTCCCCTTCTTTTAGTGCAAGAAATTTTTTAGCGGTACTATTAGCCCCCGGTATAGTAACCTTCGAAAAATAAGTATAAAACCCGGTCACCGCTTCAAAACCACTCATTTCACTTCGCACCGCTGCCGGCAACGGAATTACACCGGATGCCCCGTCATTCCTGTTCCCTTGTGGGTTCTGCATTGCGGTTACTATGCGGTATATGCGATCTCCGTCCGGATGAAAAGTGTCATAGCTCAGTTCAAAGCTGGTTATTAAATAAATAACTAAACAGGCGCAAACGCCAAGTGATAATCCGAGAATGTTTATGCCGGTATATATCTTATTTCTGCGGATAGTACGCCAGGCGATCTTTAAATAATTTTTGAACATATAGCTGCGATTTAATTTCTTATCAGACCACTTCGGGGTGGTTTGCTGATACGAAATTATCCCGGCAGTGCGGGAACTAGGTTGCAAATGATAAGTTGGACCCTCTTTTTCTAGTTCGCGCTTGTAATCTGCTGGATTTTTTCCGGTCAGTTGCCTGAAAGCACGGATGAAGGTGGCCTTGGAGTTAAAACCTGCATCGTATGCCATACCCAGCAGCGTTATCCTGCCATAAGCTGGGTCCTGCATTTTGGCAACTACATCGCGAACGCGGTATTCATTAATCAAGTCGTTGAAGTTTTTCTTCAGTGTAACATTAATGATCCGTGATAATTCATGTGGATGTATGCCAAGCTTTTCAGCCAATGAACCCAGGCTTAGTTCAGGATCTTCGTAATAGCGATTGTCTTTAATAGTTTTCTTCAGCCAGGTGCCCTTTTGTTTCAATTCTGCAGCAGGCAGCAGCTTCGGTATTGCCGCATTATCTGCCAGAGTGTCGCCATTCGATTTAAAAAAGGCCTTCGCGCCCATCCAAATGATCGTGCCGGTTGAAAGGAGATACAAAGGATAGTAAACATGTGCGTTTAACTGATGATCGAAGTAAAAACAATCTATGGCGATAAAGGGTATCCACATCAACCATAACACCCCAAAGGCAATCAACAATTTATGCAGCCATCGCAACTCATGCCTGTAGCGGTCTCCTCCACTAAATTTTTGCTTTTTATAAAATCGTTCTATCAGCCTGTGAGACCTGTACAGGTAAATAACCACGGAAAGGAAGACCAGTAATTGCAAAACAGGATTCAACTGCTGGAAAGCGGGTGTATTATAAGTAACAGCTCCCGTTTTTATACATTCGTTAACAGCTGATACATGCGCTCCGAGTTGAAGTAGCAACGGCGAGAAATGCAGCAGATCTTTATAGCGAAATTTAAATTCCGGTCGTGTTATTTTAAACACATAAAAGTAGATGAGCGGACCAAGGGCTAATGAGAACTGTAAGGGCAACAAGCGCCAATTAGGAATGTAGTTCTCTAACCGGATGTCAATCGCCAATATCGATGCGGTTTGAAATACTACTACCACCAGAGCCAGCGCCAGAAACCTGTTTGCAGAACGGTTAACACTTTTGACGAACCATAGTTGCAAAGCAAAAGTAAGCCCAATAAATATTAACCCCAGGAAAGCCAGGTCATACAGGTTGATATAGAAAGCGTATGGATTCAAGTAATGTAAACAGCTCAATCGCTGTTCCAAATTACTAACATATTGACAGATAAAAAATTACATGGTTTCAAATATATCCCTTTGTAACAAAACCGGACGCCTAACGTCCGGTTTTGAAATGGCATTTTATCTAAGCAATAATTTCTTTACAATTCCAAAACTATTCCTCTAAATGGTATATTTGGATATATCTGCTTTTAAAATGCCTAAAACCAAACCGCTTTTCCTATTGCTTGCATTCATTGCAGCAAGCGCAGTTCTTAATGCACAAGAGAAAACTCCTTTGATAAAAGGTACTGTCGATATTTCGATAGCTAAAGGAACAGTCGCCTGTGATTTTATCCTGACAGACCTTCCAGACATTCGTAATTACGTCATCAGGCTCAACTCGGGCATGAACATTCATTATTTTAAGGATCTGAGCCGAAATACAAAATCCCTCGATTATGATGTTGATACAAAAGACAGTGTTCAATCCGATGAAGTGAAATCGTATTTTGTTCATGAAAACCGCGGAAACCCGGCGCGATATATTCCGGAGAAGCTGGAAATAAAATATTTAGGGATGTACCCGGTTGTAAAAGATTCAACCAGCGGTTACATGGGCGGCGACTGGCGCGGCAACGTCGCCTTCAACGGCTATTCTGTTAGAGCAGACGGCTTCCAAAGCTGCTGGTACCCTGTTATCTATGATAAAGACAAAAGGAAACTGCACGAATTGGTACGATATGATATCAAAATAACCTGTAATGATTGCAATGTATTATTCGTTAACGGCAGCCGCCCGGTGAAGGGCAAGGAAGCCACTTTCGCATCGGACATTCCTTATGAAATGGCTATGTATTGCGGTTCATTTGCCACAGCAGAGCAAAATGGTGTATGGCTGTTAAATTCAGGCATGACCAAAGAGGATCAGCAAAAGCTATTCGGCACATCAAATGCCTATGAAAACTACTACTCAAAGCAAATGGAGATACCGTTCAAAGGCTCATTAACTTTTATACAAACGGATCCTGTTGCCGACCCAACTCAATGGGCATTTGCTTTTTTTGCATCGCCCACAACTTTTAATGTTGGCACAGGTAAATGGGGACTGCAATCATTATTTAGCTCAGATAATAGTACCAGGAACAAAAAAACAATGGCGCATGAACTGGCTCACTACTATTTTGGGGGGATGATAAAACCGGGCAGCGAATTTGGGCATGTAATAGAGGAAGGATTTGCCGAATACATGGCGCTTAGACTAACCCGTAGTATTGAAGGTGAGGACACCTATCTCGCTCTCCTAAAAGAGCGGGTGCGGCCTCTGAAGTACCTTCATAATTATAAGCCATTTGACCAGGTCAAAATAGAAGATGATTATGGGAACAGGGAATATTACTTGTATTATTTTGCACCGGTTGTGTTTTGCGCAATAGAAAAAGAGATAGGAGAAAAAGCCATGTGGCAATGGCTGCATAACATGGCGATTAGTAAAAATGATCACTCCGATTACAGTTTTCTGGCTGATGAATTCAAAAAAACCGTAACCGGTAATGCACTCAAAGAAAAGATAATTACCAAATATCTCGCGTCGCCAAATGCATTACAAAATGCAAAGGATGAGCTTGGGTTGGAGTAAATAAGCAGCTAGCTGCTTATTTACTCCTAAAACTTTCTTCGGAAGCCATACCTTATTCAGATCGAAGACTCTTCACCGGGTTTGTCAACGCTGCTCTAACCGCTTTATATCCCACACTGGCCCAGGCAATGGTTATTGATATTAACATAGCCATAGCGAATATGCCCGGACCTATCGGTATTTTGTAACTGTAATCCTGCAGCCATTGATGCATAAAATAATAACCTACCGGGGCCGATATAAGGAATGCTAAGATGATGAGCAACGTAAATTCTTTTGAGAATAAATAGACGATATGGCTAACCGATGCCCCCAGCGTTTTGCGGATGCCTACTTCTTTAGTACGCTGCACTGCCATGAAAGATACCAATCCATATAAGCCCAGGCAGGATATGAATATGGCTATGCCTGCGAATATTTTATATAGCATAGACAACTGATCATCTTTTTTGTAAAAGTCAACAATCTTATCGTCCAGGAACTGGTATTCGTAGATGCCATCGGGGAATGTCTTATCCCATATCTTTTGAATTGAAGCTTGCGTGCTATTGATACCAGCCGGTTGTACTTTAATATTGATAGTATGGAAAACATCCCTCCATGATGCCATCATCACCGCCGGTATCGCGTCCTTTAATGAAGTGATGTTGAAGTCTTTTACAACGCCAGTGATCCGTGCATACTTGGTTTTGTCGTCCCACATATTGATGTACTTACCAATTGCTTGTTTTGGATCGTTCACCCCTAATTTGTGCAACAAAGTTTCGTTGACTACATAGCCATTTATTGTGTCACTTTTTTTGTAGGGTTGCCCGGCTACAAATTTCAGCTTGTACAAGTCAAAGTAATCGGCATCGGCCCACTTCATGTATGCATTAAAATCGGTCTTTTTAGGCGAATTATCATATTTAAAATCGGTACTCCAGCCACCATAATCTGACGGACTGGCGTAACTGAAGCTTACACCTTTCACCCCCGGCACCTGCATAAGCTGGTCGCGCAACCCAGGCAATTTTCTCAGATTAGCACTATCATTCGGGAACGAAACATTCATCATTGCATCTTTATCAAACCCCAACGACTTGTTCCTGAAATAATTCATCTGGTAAACTATGACCAGTGTACCGATCACCAGCACCTGTGCAATACCGAACTGAAGCACAACCAATGCACTTCTGAGTGATATCCCCCTTGCCCTTCCTGCAATGATCTTGTTCTTTAACGCAGTAATCGGGTTGAACCCAGACAGAACGATGGCGGGATAAAAACCCGATAGTAAAGTAACCCCTATAATCGTTGCGCCGATAAAACTGATCACAACCGGTTGATACAACATGGAATTAGTCAATGATATTTGAAGCAGCTTATTAAGCGGAGGTATTACTACGGCGGCTATAACAATGGCGATGGCTACCGCGAAAAGCGCAATGATAAAGGTCTCGCTTAAAAATTGCAGGATCAATTGCTTGCGGTTACCGCCCAACACTTTACGTATCCCTACTTCTTTTGAGCGGTTAACAGCCTGCGCAGTGGCCAGGTTAATAAAGTTCACGCATGCAATGATCAGAAGGAATACCCCTATCAGGCTGATCGCATTGATCAGGCCCTTGCTAAAAGGCACATGGGTACCAAAAATGTGTATTTTGGTATTATAATGCATGTCGCTCAGCGGTTGCAGTTGCATGCCCGACTTAACATATTCTGCTGGTTTATGCTTCTTTACAAAGGCTGCCAGGTCTTTGTTGAATTGCGGAACTGAAAGGCTGGACGGAAGCACTACAAAAACATAATGCGAGCCAAAAATGCTTACCCAATCATTCATATTGCCGTTAAAATCACCGTCTTTTTCACGCATTGTAGCGTACGATACCAGCATCTTTACCGGGAAGTCCGTATTGTCGGGGAAGTTCTTTAAAACGCCGGTTACCTTTAAATCTGTTTGATTATTATAACGGATTACCTTACCTATCGCATTGTGCCAATCGCCAAAAAACCTGTCGGCTTCATCCTGTGTTAATACTGTCGTTCTTGCTTCCGTCAGCGCTGTTTTTTTATCGCCCGCCAGCCACTCAAAATCAAAAATATCGAAGAACTGCGGCTCGCAATAATAAGCATCGTCCTCTTTGAATTTCTTTACAGCCTGCTTACTGTTGGCATTGCCTACACTGTACTGACCGCCGTATCTAAGTATAGCTGCCACGCCCTTCAGTTGCGGGTAATCTACCCTCAGCCCGGCCGAGGTAGGGAACGGCACGCCGCTACCGAATTCCAATCCATTCGGGCCTTTTGATGCCGTGACAACGCGGTAGATCGAATTCTTTTTGGTATGAAAATTATCAAAACTTGTTTCAAACTGAACGATCAGGAATATCAGCAGGCATGCTGCAATGCCTATGGCCAGACCAGTAATATTGATGGCGGCATAGCTTTTATTACGCATCAGGTTGCGCCACGAGATTTTAAAATAATTCTTAAACATAATATTGCGATTTGATTTTTCGGGAGACCATTGGGGAATGGAATCACGATACAATATTAGCGGCCGTTTATACGATTGTAGGGCCAAATTATTAATTGGCCCCTCTTTTCTCAGGCTGTTCTTGTATTCAACAGGGGTCTGGCCTGTCATCTCTTTAAACACCCGGTTAAAAGTTCTTTTTGAATTGAACCCTGACTCGTAAGCGATACCCAGCAGCGTGAGCCGGTCGTAAGCCGGATCCTGCATTTTGCGGGCAATTTCGCGAACCCGGAATTCATTAATAAAATCACTGAAATTCTTTTCCAGTCCAATATTCATGATCCGGGAGAGGTCATGCGGGTGGATTGATAGTTTTACGGCGAGTGTGACCAAGGTCAGTTCCGCATCTTCATAGAGACGGTTTGCTGCAACTGCTTCTTTTAATCTCCTGCCTTTTCCCCTTGCATCCGACCGGTCAGATATCGGCATGGTCAGTTGAACGGCGCTATCAGGTTTCAGCACCGCTTGTCCGGCCATTCCAATCAATATAAATGCAATGACAAAAAAGAAAATACCGTTAAACAGCGATAACACACATATTATACCCAGCAGAAACAAAGTCCTATCCAATTGGCGGAAAGCAAAACGTGGCCTGTCCATCAGAACAGGCTGTAGACGGTGATAAAAAGCTTCGATTAGGCGATGTGATAAATATAAATAGATGATGACCGAGATTAAAACAAGCCATACCGGAAACCAAAATGCAACAAGCAAAGGGCAAAAGTGCAGCAGAGCTTTCCGGGTGAATTTCTGGTCGGAGAAGGTCAGTCGTCGTACATAAAAATATAACAACGGGCCCAGCGCCGGCAAGAGAATAGACATGAGTCCGCCTGTCTTCAGTACGATTACTATTAAAGCTAAACTTAAAAACAGGCTACCTTTCGGCCCAACTCTTTTAGTGAATGCTAAGAGCGATGCAAGCGTCAACCCGGTAAACAGGGTTGCCAGGGAGGCAAGGTCGTACGGGTTGATATGGAAGATATATGGACTCACTAAATTAAACAGCTCAATCGCTGTTCCAATTTACTAAAATACTAACAGTCAAATTATTAATAACAGACTAAAATAAATGGTGTAACGAAACCGGACGAAGTAATGTCCGGTTTTATAATATATTATTTCATTACTATAACTGCTGCGCTTGCTGCCGGAACATTTATGACAAAGTTACTCTTGCCTATCTGTGCCCCTTCCTGAACTGCCGGCGAAAAACTGCCATCGCTTTGTACTGTAGCTCCGGCAAAAGTGATCCCGGTTGTTGAATTAACTGTAGGGGCGGTCAGGCGCATAACATTGATATTGACAACTGTGTTACCCACATTTACGGTAAGCGAAATATTCTTTTTCTGCTCTTTATTGATGATGGTCATCGTATACCCTCCACTACTTGTGCCACAGGCATAAGCATTGTAGTTGGAGCTTTTATTGGTAATATTAACGGGAATCATCGTTGCACCGGCAGCACCGTATTTAAAGGCCAGCATCGCATAATATACCGCATTAGCTGTGCATTGCCCATTTGACGATACGGATATTGGCGAATAAACCAATTCGCCACCGTGGAAGTTGACTCCCTGGCCATTATTAGCGGCAATTGCCCACATCAAATCCAGAGCCCATAGTGTTCCGGCAAAAGCATCACTAACCCCCGGCTTACCACCTCCCCAAATACTATTGGTCTCGGTAATACGATAAGGCAAACCCACCTGCTTTGAAGCGTTATCCAAACCCTGCAGATAAGGGGCCATCGTATTATCCGTCGAAAGTATGGTCTGACAATCTATGGTAGGATCTGTAGCGGGGCCATCGTTATAATAATGTGCGTCAAGCAGCATAATGTTCTTTGAATTGTTTTCGGCAAATGTTTGCGCCCAACCCAGGTGATCGCTCACATCCGGCCCGGCGAATTGGGCCCGGGGTACCTGTGCCTTTATTGGTGCAAAGTTGGCGTTCCATTCATTTTGGTAATCTTGTTCAGAATAGGTTTGGGGCCTGTAACCTAACTTAAAATAATCGGGCTCATTGCCTATTTGTAGTGCATAAAGGTTGCCTCCAAGCTGCTGATAAAGATATTTGGTTTCATCTATAGACGCGGTGATATTATCATGCCCCAGGTTAAGCCCAAAAATAACCTGCCAATTAGTTTTGCGTGAAAAATCCGCAAGCCTGTCAACACATGCCGGGGTGAGGGTATCAAAATGAGTATCGGCATTAAATCCGTCGCCTGTCCAATCGGTCTCATCACTGCTATTGCCACCCATACGTATAACTCCCGGGCCAAGATTTTTGAATAATTGTATCATTACCGGATTATTGGGATCGAGGTACTCGGGGTTGCGGGATAAAATCCAGTTCTCAAAACTTAATCCTTCAAAATTTGGCGAAATAGCATTTCCGGGGTGATCGATATCAAGCGTTAAAATTCCATCGGTTTGTTCAACAGGGGGTGGTGTAGGATGAATAGGGTAAGTACCATCTTTCTTAACGCAGGAGCATAAGGCTAAGAGGCCAAGTGCTAGTACATAGTTTTTTTTCATGTGATAGGTTCAGGTAAAGCTTAGGTAATATATATAGTTAGTACTTTCGATCTTACCTGATTTTTATTACTCCAGGTAATATCGTGGCGCCAAGACGCGTTGACATAAAGACATTACGGTAGCCCTTACCCAAGTGCTACATCCCATCAGAAAATTTCAAAAAAATATTGCTTAAGTGGAATTCACCGCCCGATTAAGTGCTCCCTTATTCCCCTTCCCTCACCAGCACACTCACGAAACTATCATTCACGTTTCAGCAGGGTCTCCGGTACGGGCCCCTGCGTGGCACTTAGCACGAAATAACGCAGGGTCCTCTGCGAGAGACCCTGCTGAAACAGAAATAGCATTTTACTCCTTTTATTATATACAAAGTTTATATACAAAACTGAAACAGTTTTTAATTGCTTAAAATTTAGCTAGAAAAAACGCCCGAATAATCTTTATTATCCTGGTCTAAAATTATTCCATTAGTCGTCGAGGCATATTGTTTCCCGTCATCAAACGTTAAGAATACAGTGCAATCAAATACCCATCGATCATTACCATTTGGCTGAATATGAATATTGACCACGGGCACATTAATATCATCAACTGAAAATGTTGTGGACTTTAAGGCCAGATCAAAACTATGTGTAGAGGGATCAACAAATTCCATATCGCCACCTAAATTATATCCATCGGCAATTAGCTCACTCAAAAAAATGCTCTTCTTATTCTTGATTTGAACATTTAATACGGTGTCATGATCTTTATTATCATTATGTGTCACGAAAACGATTGTTACTTTACTTAAATAAGGCATAATAGTAGGTTTTAGGGTTAATAATTCTATGTTTTTTAGATTTTAAAGAACATTTAAAACTACTAGCACTAAATTGAAGAGATTACCGTTAATTCGCCTTTTTTATAAGGTATTTATACGGTATTAAAAATAATTACCTAGTATGATCCCAAACGCAATAAACCTATTCTCGCTAAAACCAACCTTACTTATACTCCCTCACCGGCACACTCACATAACTATCATTACACCATTCTATCCTCAACGGCTTACCCGCATCACCAACAGTCTCCTTGCTCACATCCTTACCTGTGCCGTAGTTCACCTGCGCAAATGGGTTCTTATCGATATTTAAAACCACCAGCAAACGACTGCCTTTGCTTAGCTGCCGGCTAACCATCCGTGTGCGGGTAAATGGGATGCTTTCTATTTTGCCGGGGTATAGTAAAACCCGTTTCGTCATGTCTTTTGCATAGCTGGCGCGGCCTAAAAAATAGGATAGCTCAAAATATTTGCCTTCGGGTGTTACTTCGTATAATACCACGGTAACATCTATATCTTTTTTGTTGATGATGACTTTCAATTCACCGCTGAACATGCCGTTAACTTGTACCGGATGGTCAAATGGCTTACTGATAAAGAAGAAGCCGTTGCTGCGGTTAAGCGAGTCTTTGATAATAGGGAACGGGTAATAGTCGCCGTAGCTGGTGTTCCGGTCGGCCAGGTCGACGGTTTGTTTGAGCGATCCTTTTATGAACGGCTTTACGGGTGAAAGACTGTAGTTATCGCCGATCTTTGAATCGGTCAGGTATAATTTTAATCTCCTGTCAGCCATCTTGGCAACGGAGGGCGCGTGCATCCACTTTTTGGCACCCATTACCTCGTAGTTCACTTTATCTTTTAGTATTTCCGGCTTTTTGCCGCCTTTCATGATGTAATCGAACCATTGAAAAGTGATCTCTTTGGTTTTGATCAGGGCAACGGAATCGACTTTATAATCGCGCAGAACAGGTACTCCCCCGCTTTGCGTACCGAAATGGTCATACGGTCCTATGATCAAATAATGGTTAGCTTTGGGGTTATATTTCAGATGTTCGAGATAATAATGCAAGCCTGATATCTGCCCGTCATCATAATACCCTTCAATGGTAAGTACCGGGATATTGATATGTGCAAAGTCCTGCTGGTACGGCACCAGGCTTTGCCAGTAGCTATCATAATCCGGATGTTTTAGCCAGCGTTGCAGCCAGGGATTTGGCTTGCCATCCACACTGTCGATCTTATTATAGGCCGCACCACTGTTAAACCAGTTAAAATTAAGCGAGCGCCAGCGTTTGGGATCGTCGTAGAGTTTGTTGTCGAGGTATTTATTGCCGGTCACATAAAAAGCCCAGCCGTAATTGGCATTTAAAAACACATTGTTTTCCATTGGCAAACCCAAACCGGGGATGGCGGCCACATAAGGCACAATAGTTTTCAGCGCCGGGTGCACGCGATGTTTTACCGCCGCCCATTGCGCAAAACCTGAATAGCTACCGCCATACATTCCCACCTTTCCATTGCTCCAGGGCTGTTTGCTGATCCAATCGATCACCTCATACACATCCTCCTGCTCAGTTTCATAGGGTCGAACCTCTTCCGGGCTCAACCTTTTTCCGCGAGTATCGGCCACCACGCCGATATAACCATGATCTGCGGCCAGCTTAGCCTCGTGCAGAATAGATTCCGGGTTGGAATAAATATAAAAGAACAACGAAGTAGGCTGCGGACCAGCCATATCCTTTCGGCGAACGACGGTTGCTGATAAAATATGCCCTTGTTTGGTTTTGATCATCACGCTGTCGCTGACGATATATTCATTATCCTCCAGCCTATTTTGGGCAAAAAGGGTGGTGCACCAGCCTAAAAAGGCCAGTAAGAATATTGTTTTTCTCATGATATGTTGATTAGTTGAACTTCGTCTTCAGCCGGTTATTCGATTTAAATTTTACGGATTGCCTTTCCGATACCTGCAGCAATTTGCCATCGCGCAGGGTAATACCCAGGCGACCGTTTTCCGCCTGTTCTATATGTTTAATAAAATTCGTGTTAATGATCTGTGACCTGTTGATCCTAAAAAACACCGCCGGGTCGAGCTCCGTTTCCAGTTGATTCAGTGATCGTTTTAAATAGGTGGTAATATCCCTGAAATATAAGCGGGCATAATTTTCCATCGATTCGATCAGGTATATTTCATCCAATCTGATGAAATAACACTTGTTGCCATCCTTTACGAATAGCTGCTGTTGCGGAGACGGCGTTCTGCTTATCTTATTCCTCACCTTTTCTATCACCTTTGAAAAGCGCTCGCCACGCACCGGTTTTACCACATAATCCAGCGCATCTGTCTCAAATGCTTTTACGGCGTATTGGTTATAGGCAGTAACGAAGATGACCTCAGGCACTTGCGGCAACATCTCCAGCAAATCGAACCCCGACTTGCCCGGCATTTGGATATCAAGCAGGATAAGATCGGGCTGATGTTTTTCGATCAGTTGTGCGGCCTCCTCTGCATTGGCGGACTCGGCTACTATTTCAAAATCCGGATAAGCATCCAGCATGCGCCGCAGTTCTTCTCTCGCAAGCCTTTCATCGTCGATCAATATCACACGCATCTTTTTCATGAGGCAACGGGGATATGTAAAACTGCAGAAGCTATTTCGCCGGGCAGTTGAGTTAGGATCAACGAAGCCCTATCACCGTATTGCAATGTCAGTCTGCTTTGCAGGTTTTTAAGGCCAAGGCCATTTGCCTGCTCTTCATTTTTAAGCTCGCCCGGATTTTGCACCATTATTTTTAAGATCGAATCAAATTCGTTCACCTCTATTTTAATCAACCCGCCGTTGATAGATTTAGCTATTCCATGTTTGATCGCATTCTCAACAAGGGTCTGGATACTTAAGGGTAATACCAGCCAATTTTCCAATTCTTTATCTATGTCAATCTGGTAATGCAGCCTATCCTCAAAACGCATTTTTTCCAGTTCAAGGTAATCGTTTACCAGCGCCATTTCTTCATTTAGCGATATCAGTATATTATCCCGCTGATATAATGAGTTCCGTAATAATTCCGATAGCAGGTCGATCGCGCGGCGTGCACCTTCCGGGTCACTTGCAACCAGTGCCTTAATTGAATTTAACGAGTTAAAAAAGAAATGCGGATTTAACTGGGCCGATAGATTGTTCAGCTGTGCCTCTTTAGCAGCCAGTTGCAAACGGGCATTTTCTTCGGCAATGCGGATCTGCATCATAGCATAATGATACAGGTGGAATGCCAGTATCCAGATAGCCATCAAACGGATACCCGTTGCTAAAAGTGTTAAAAAATTTCTCTGGAATGCCACTATCAGCGACGATTCAAAATGAAGATCAAAAAGCAGACGGGCGCAATAGTTCTTAATAACAATAAGCACTGCGTATATTATTCCAGTTATGATAATAGCTGGCAATATCACCCTGAATAACTGTGAAAGGTTTAACTGCGTCCATAACCTACTATGTGCTAATTGCCTGTAAACATGGGTAACTCCTATGCCAATAACCAGATCGAACATAAAGTAGGTCAGCGCCAGCCCAACATCAAATCTACCCGAGATATATGCATTAAATGCCCAGTAAGCCGCCGCAAACGCCCAGCCAAGGATTTGGCACTTCCGGTAAAGCGATATGTTTATCTTTTTGCTCAAGACATTTCGATTTGCAGGACAAACGAACTAAAAGTATGCGATAGTTGAAAGAAAAAGTACATAAGCGCAGGAATTTGTTGATGAGTGTATTTGTATCATAGCGTAATACATATTATTTCGTATAAATCCATACTTATGTCGCATATAAAATCGCTCATAAAAACTATACCATATTGGCACTTTTATAACTAAAACTTTAATTTGTTTGGATAGAATTAATATTTTTTCTATATTGTTCCCGGATTTTACAATGAGGCATTATAAAAATAATATTGATATAAATATTTTTGTACTGTGCGTAGCTATATTTTATTTGGTAGTTGCAGTTGCCCACATTTCTTTTATTAAGAACTCAACTCATGGATTTAGTAAATCTCACGTACACACTAACTCTGCATATAAAAGAAAGAGCAATATTTTCTACTCAAAAGTTGAGACTGTAAGCCTGATAAAACTTCTTGAAAAAACTACTGTCGAGAAGAAAAAAGCCTTCATTGATCTTATAAAATTTACGGCCGAATTTTTTGTTATTATCCTTTTTGTCCTGGCCATTCGGGAGATAAAACCACGATCATTTAATATCAGCCGGTACGGTCCATTGTTAAATTATCAGAATCATTACCTGTCCCTCTGCACTTTACGAATTTGATCTGTAAGTAAGGCAACCATGCCGCAAATAATTGTGTATTTCACACGTTATTTTTGTCATTAATACTTTAATGACTTTAAGTGTCTCTAATTAACTTAAATCAAATTCTATAATTTAATGAATTCGTCAAAAAACGTTCTTCAGTTTCTGTGTTTCAGATCACCCTATGGAGGAAGTTTCTTTAAATCGTTATTAAGGCTTGAACAAACCCTTAAGAATGACGCCACCGACATGGTTTATTTGTTTCACGAAAACGTATCTGATATCCCATGGGTGCAAGGGCTGATCGATGAAGGCAAAAACATCTATTTCCTGAACGGCAATTTCTCCCAGGATATATTTACGATCAAAAAAATTGTTGCCAGGCATAATATAAAATATGTACATGCACATTTTGCTGGCACCAGGCAATTCACCATGTTCAAAATTGTCAAGAAGCTTTATAAGAGCGATCTTGTTATCATACGTCACTTAAGGAACCATGATAAGCCGAGAGGCTTTGTTGCCGAGAGTGTAAGAAAGGCTTTGAACCATGTCGACCTGTATATAGGCTGCAGTGAGTCTGTTGCAATTGAGTACCGCAAGAATTTCAAATTGAATAATGGCAAAGTAACCTATGTTACCAATGCTATCGACTTTAATCGCCTGAACGATTATGAAAAACTAAACAGGGGCGATTTTTATATTAGCTCGCATACGACAGTATTCCTGATGTTTGGTTTCGACTATTATAGAAAAGGCGTCGACCTTGTGCTTGAAGCAATGGACGGTTTGGTAAAACAAGGGCAGGATGTTTGCTTACTGCTGAGCCTGTCGGTAAACAGGGATGCCATCGAGTCGAGGATCAAAGACCGTTTCGGAGAAATTCCGGAGTGGCTCAGGATCTTAAAGCCGCGTGATGATATTGCTTCGTACTATAACTTAAGCGATTACTTTATATCCGCAGCCCGCGAAGAAGGCTTTTGCAATGCATTGGTAGAAGCCGCCTATTGCGAACGACCGATTATCAGCAGTAATATCCCTGGACCACAAACGCTGAACATACCTCATACCTATATGTTCGAATCGGAAGATGTTGCCGGCTTGCAAAATGCCATGTTATCGGTTACTTCGTTAACTGATGACAAGAAAAAGCAGATCATCCTCGACCAGAAAGCTTATGTGGAAAAAGCTTTCGACCTGGATGTATGGGCCCATCAGATCAAAGGGATATATCAGACTTTGAATTAAATCGAACTTGTCTGAACCTTGATTTACTTGATTAAAGGATTACTATGATTTAATTTCATGATAATCTTTTAATCCTACGAATCAGGTTCAGACAATTTGCCCCTTACATCTTCATATCACCCATTCCTGATTTCTTTCCTAATTGATCTAAAGCTTGCCTGAATGCCTTTGCCAAATCGACCGCAGGGCCCGTACCGAGATAATGGAGGAACTTAATACTTGGTTTGTCGCCCAACATGTGGCTGTGTACAGCTACAACCTCAATATTATTAGCACGAAATACTTTGATTACCGGGTTCACTTCATGATCCAGCATGGCTACATCTCCGGCAATATGAGCATTATCCATCGACCCGCAAAAAGATGCCCAGGTATTTAGCCCGATATTGGTGGTCATTTCTGTCCCCATGGCCGTTACGGTTAAATCGGGTCGGCCAATTGTGTATTTGATAGCGGGACCGTTGATGGTAGCCTCATATTTCACAATCTCATTTAATTTGGCCACGTCAAAAATATCCTTACCTGTTTTTGCAGGCGGCGGTCCGGCAGGCGGTTGATTTTTAGGATTTATCTTACTGTCAGCTATTGCCTGTGCATATTTTTTTGCCAGTTCTTCGGGCGAACCCATTCCATGCAGGTGCATATAAAATATACGCGGCTCTTCGTAAAAGAAATGGTTATGTATCGCGCCAACCTCTAGTCCTGCGGCTTGGGCAGCGGTAATCAACGGATTCACTTCTTCCTGGAGCAAAACATTATCACCCATGAGCATGGCTGATTTACCATCCATCGTTCTCTTAATAGAAACCCAGCCACCGAAGCCAAAAGATATAGGAACTGCTTCTCCCTTTATAGTAACCTTTAGATCGTTACGCGGTAGCGGAATGGTGTAGGTCGACTCGGCTTCTTTATAACTTCCTTTTTTGCCAATGGCTGCTTCGATGGCGGCAATCTCTGCAGGAGTCAATGCGGGAGTTTTGGGTAATGGCAAACCCGATGCTTCTGCTTTTTCCAAATGCAATAAACTTACGCCGGTTAATAAAGCCCCGGCTTTTAAGATGTTCCGGCGGCTTGCAGAAAATTTGTTATTCATGGTATTTGAATTGGTTTTCAGGATGATATCCAACAACACTCTGATCAAAGTTAATTGAGGTTCCTGTATTCTTTTTGGATAGACAGTGTTGAGGAGAAATAGCGGTAAATTATTTTTTATTTTTTTTCTTCTCCTCTGTCCAATTCCCCGAAACCCATCAGTTGATAGGGTATAAATTCAAATATCAACTTATAATAAAAACAACATGGAACAGAGAATTAATGCCTTCCACAAAGGTCAGAAAGCGTTAGGTGCATTGTATAGTTTAGGTACTTACTTGAAAAACTCAATGCTTGATGAGGAACTTTTGAACCTGATCTATTACCGGGTATCACAAATTAATGGTTGCGCTTTTTGCCTGGATATGCATTCTAAAGATTTACTAGCTAAAGGTGAAGATCAGCAACGTTTATTGGTGATGAATGCCTGGAGAGAAGCACCATTTTATACTGACCGCGAGCGTGCAGCGTTAGGTTGGGCCGAAGCAGTTACCAATATCAGCGATGGGCATGTACGCGACTCAGACTATGAAACTGCAAGGGCCCAGTTTTCAGAAGAGGAGTTGATTGATTTGACGATAGCGACAATTACGATCAACAGCTACAATCGTATCAATATTGCTTTCAGGACTACGGCGAGGACTTATAGAGTGGGGCAGTTTGCGTAATTAAAAAAGACTTCAAATTTTATTCAATTGAATTTCTCTCCCTACACTTAGGGAGAGATGTCGAGCGAAGCAATGACAGAGTGGGTAAAGCTTTAGGACATGAAAATGGTGCACAAGTTTTACCCCTCCCAACCTCCCCTGATTCCAGGGGAGGAGTTTTTTATTTCTCAAACACCACCGCATCCGCCTTAGCACCCAACTTAACCAAAGTCTCATTGATCTCATTCACCATTTCATCCGGTCCGCATACATAAAAATGCTTGCTGAAATCCTTTACTTCAGTTTTTAAGAAATCGCCATTTATCTTACGCTGATCGTATTGGCTATCCTTCTGCCGGGTAATGGTGAAATGCGCATTTTTTCCAAGCATCGACTTCAGTTCGTCTTTCAGGATGATGTCGTTATCAGTCTTATTGGAGAAGAACAGTACATTTTCAGCAACTTCTCCCTTCTTATTTAAGTCGCGCAGTATGGCGATGAACGGCGTAATCCCCGCCCCGCCCGCAATAAAATATCCCGGACCTTTATATTCGATGGCTCCCCATGGATCGCTAATGATCAATTCGCCCCCCGGACCTAACTCGCTCAAATGATGCGTAACGCCTTGTGGATTTGGATATATCTTGATCGTAAACTCCAAATGCGGGGCCTCCACCAGGCCTGTAAAAGTGAAAGGATGCTTATTGTCCTTCCAGCCCTCCTGGTTGATCGACAGATCGGTTGCATGGCCCGGCACAAATTCAAAGCCTGCGGGCTTTTCAACCACAAAATGCTTTACATCATGAGTGACGTATCCAGTCGAAATAATTTTTACGATATGATTCATATCAAGGCGATTAACTATAACAAAGTTAGATTATCCACAGCAGATAACAACCTGAACAACATGCTGAATAGCTGAAAGTTTTACGGTTATTGTTGTATAATCTGGGTAATTTTAAAAAAGTGGTGATTTTCTGTAACCAAATTTTTTTTCGGAAGTCTCCACTATAAATTATAACAAACAGACTGTTTGAATTCACTTAGCGATAATGCGATCATGCTCCGGGTGAAAGCCGGGGACCTGGATAGAATGGGCCTGCTGTTCGAGCGGCATCACCGTTCGCTTTATGGGTTCCTGTTTCACATGACGTATCAGCGCGAGGCGAGTGAGGACATGGTGCAGAATGTGTTTTATAAAATGCTAAAATACCGGCACACATTTACCGGGCAGGGTGAGTTTGTGGCGTGGATGTTCCAGATAGCGCGCAATACGCTGAAGGACCAGGCCAAAAAGAATAAAAATAAGATACAGCAATTGCCTGCCGAAGAAATGGAAGACAGGCTGCCGGGCGGCACGAGTGCTGATGAGCAATTGGAAAAGAAACAGGATAAAGCAGGTTTGCACAAAGCGATGTCCAGCCTGAGCGAAGATCACCGGGAGATATTGACGCTGAACCGCTTGCAGGAATTGAAATATGGTGAGATTGGGCAAATACTGGGGATATCGGAAGTGGCTGCAAAAACAAGGGCATTTAGGGCTATGCAGGAACTGAAGAGTATTTACAGCAAAATGGAACGTTAAAATGAAAGAGATGATGTGCGAAAAATTTGAAGACAAACTGATCGGGCTATTGAACAATGAGCTTACGCCTGCCGAACAGGCGGAACTGGAAAAGCATTTGGCCGGATGTCCGGGCTGTAGTGAAGAGCTTGCCGGATTAAGAGATGTTTGGGATATGATGGCCGAAATAGAAACACCCGAGCCATCATCACATATGCGCGTGAAGTTCCAGGCGATGCTGGATACTTATAAGGAGTCGGTTGAGGATGAAAAAGCGGGCGTTTGGAGCAGCATACGCGAACAATTTAGTAAAATAGGACAATTGCAAACCCGCTGGCCATTGGCCTATAGCCTGGTGATCGTGTTCGTGGGCTTCGGCCTGGGTTACTGGCTGTTCTCATCAGGAAAAGGCGGCAAACAGGAACAGCAATTGCAGGCGCTTAGTTCGCAGGTTCATGAATTAAAACAAACCATGATGCTGGCATTATTGGAGAACCCATCAGCATCTGAAAGAATACGAGGCGTAAGCTATACCAGCGAGATCAAACATGCCGATAAGGAAGTGATCGATGCTTTGTTAGCTACGCTGAATAACGACCCGAATGTGAATGTTCGTTTGAGTACTTTGGATGCACTGTCGCACCTTGCCAATCACCCGGAAGTGAGGGAAGGTTTGATCAGGTCCATCGAAAAGCAGGATTCGCCCATTATGCAACTGGCCATTGCCGATGTGATGCTGAAACTGCAGGAAAAACGTTCAGTTAAATCATTCGAGGACCTTTTAAAACAAAAAGACCTTAACCCTGGCGTAAGGGACAAGATCAAGCAAACCATAACACAACTCATTTAAAATAAAGCATTTATGAAACGATTAATAATACCCGTTTTAGCCGGGCTGGGCCTTTGTTTTGCCCAATTTTCCGCCTCAGCGCAGGAATATAAGACCCATATTAGCAAGGAGTTTACCTACCAAAAAGGCATGGTTGGCATTTACAACCTTTTTGGTTCGGTAAAAGTAGAGGGCTATTCAGGCAACAAGGTCCTGATGGAAATTGACGAGACCATATCCGCCGAAGATCAGCAAACTGTGGAGCTAGGCAAAAAAGAATTCAAACTGGAGTTTGAACAAAAGCCGGATAGCATTATCACTTATATCTCCGAACCGTGGGATACGAGGCCTCACGAGCATCACAGATACCGGCATGATCATGATAATATTGAATACCGTGTAAAACTGGAATTCGTGGTAAAGGTGCCTTACAATGTCGACCTTGATGCATCAACCGTAAATGAAGGTGACCTTTATGTAAAGAATGTTTACGGCACTTTGAAAATTAATAATGTCAACGGCAAGATCGACATTGTGAATGCCAAAGGGACCACCAGGGCGCATACTGTAAACGGAGGCGTAACGGTAAACTATCTGGCTATACCGCCGGATGCATCCTCCTACTATACCATCAATGGTGAAGTGAAGGTAACTTACCCATCCACCCTGGCTGCCGATGTATCATTCAAAAGTATGAACGGCCAGTTTTATACTGATTTTCAGAATGTAGAGGTAATGCCCAGCAAGGTCACCAGATCTGAAAATAAAAATGGCAGCGGCACTACTTACAAACTGAGCAGCCTCTCAGATATTCGCTTCGGCGCTGGCGGCAAACAATTCAAATTTGAAACCCTTAACGGGAATGTATATATTAAAAAACAAGACTAAATAACAGAAGATGAAGACGACAAGAATTATAAGTACGCTGGCAATTGCGTTATTTTTAAGCGCAAAGGCCTGGGCGCAGGAATCAGGAAAAGAGCAGATGGTGGTGCCACTGAGTTCTCCGGGCAAACCGTATAAACTGGAGGCCCACCTCGTGGATGGATCGGTCACCGTGAATGGATATGAGGGCAAAGACATTGTAATAGAAGTAATGCAAGCCGAAAGGCGCCATAGTGAAGATCACAGTGGAGGCGGCATGCACCGTATCAACAATGGCAACAGTGCCGATATACAGGCTGATGAACGCAATAACGAGGTAAATATTAGCGCCAATGCCGGCAAAGCAGTTAACCTGGTGATAAAAGTTCCAATGAATGAAGGCAGCTTCAAATTCGGTACGGTAAACGGCGGCAACGTAAGCGGCAGCAACCTTAATGGCGACCTGGAAGTGAGCAATGTAAATGGGTATATTAAACTCACCAATATATCCGGCTCAGTGGTGGCTAATACGGTTAACGGAAATGTGACCGTAACTTTCAAATCGATCGATTCAAAAGCGGCAATGGCCTACTCTACCCTGAATGGGAATGTGGATGTTACCTTCCCTGCATCTTTGAAAGCAAATGTGAAATTGAAATCAGACCGTGGAGATGTGTTTACCGATTTTGATGTGGCTACGGATGTGCACAAGCCCGAAGTTTCAAAAAGCGACAGCAAGGGGATGTACAGCCTGAAGATAGAAGATTGGGTATATGGTAAGATCAACGGTGGTGGTCCGCAGTTACTGATGAAGACCACTTTTGGAAGTATCTATATCCGCAAAGCGAAATAAGTTAACCAATAAACCCCTCCTGACCATGAAGAAGTTTGTTCTTTTATTTATCGGCCTGATCACTTGTTGCTTTTGCCACGCACAGCAGCAAAACATTGCCCCGGAGCTTTCTGCTAAAGACGCGATAGAACATCTGCAAAAAGATATTCCCCGCTTAATGAAGGAAGCCAGTGTGCCGGGGATGTCAGTAGCGTTGATCCGTAATGGCAAAATGGTTTGGAGCGGGGTATATGGCGTATTGAACAATGATACCCGGCAACCGGTTACAAAGCGAACCATATTTGAAGCGAACTCGTTGAGCAAACCTGTTTTTGGATATGCGGTGTTGACGCTGGTTGACCAGGGAAAGATCGATCTGGACAAACCGATCTATAAATATATGGATAGCGGCTTCTTCGATAAGTCGTGTTCCGATCCGCGCTTTAAACTTGTAACAACCCGACTGATATTGAGCAACTCAAGCGGCATCGGTTTTTCTCCGGAGGATCCGGATAATAAATTTGTTATCGACTTTAATCCTGGTGAGAAGTTCAAATATTCTCCGCCGGGTTTCCAGGTACTGGCACAGGTAATTGAGCATATCACCAAAATGCGGCTGGAGGATTTTATGAAGCAAGCCATATTGGGGCCGTTGCACATGGATCAAAGCAGTTATGTATGGGAACCACGATACGATTCGCTAAGAGCATATCAGCATGATTGGCAGGGAGTAACCGATACGTCGCTGAAAAAATGGAAACGCGGTGCAGCCTGCTGCAGTCTGCAAACCAATGCAGAGGACTACTCCAAAGTTGTGATTGCTATAATGAACGGAGAATTGGTAAAAAAAACCACCTGGGAGGAAATAATGAAACCACAGATCAACGCCGATAAACGTTTCCCAAACCTGTTTTGGGGACTAGGCTGGGGGTTGGAAAAAACCCAGGCAGGCGAATGTTTCTGGCATTGGGGCGATGGCGGCAAAAGCAAGGATTATATCACCGGGAATCTTTCCACTAAAGATGGGATCGTATTCTTCGCCAATAGTGAAAATGGCTTATCCTTCGCTAAGGAAATGCTGGATGATGCTATAGGTGGCGAGCATCCGGGAATTGCTTTTTTGGGGTATGCGCGGTATGATTCGCCATCAAATCTCCTGTTAAAAGCGGTTCTGGCTAATGGCGCAACATCTGCTTTGAAAGATTACCTGGGTAAACGAAAACAAAAGATAGAAGAGAATGATATGAATGCCGTAGGCTACCAGTTAGTTTCGGTAAAAAAGCTGGATGATGCCCTTGCCATATTTGAGCAAAACACTAAGGATTATCCCGCATCTTTCAATACCTGGGATAGTTTGGCCGAGGCATATATGGGCAAAGGGAATAAAGAGCTCGCCATCAAGTATTATAAAAAATCGCTTGAACTGAATCCGAACAATACCAATGCAGTAACGCAATTAAAGAAGTTGGAATAGCGGGTGAGTGGTCAATAGTGAATAGTTATATTGGTTAAACTGGTTGTAGAAGTTGTATTGGTTGTAGTAGTCGGGAAGTTGAACTGCCAGTAATAAGTTAATCCAGCTATTCCGCAATTCACTATTGACCATTCACTACTCACTAATTAACTTGCAGTAAAAAACCAGTTATGAAACCTAAGATCTTATTGCGAATTGCCGCAATATTAATTTTCATTCACGCGATACTGCATACCTATGGCTTTAACACATGGAAAGAAGCACCTGACCCGGTTTATAAAGGAATAGTCGATGGGATGACAGGGCATACATTCCCGTTTATGGGTGCGGTGCGTTCATTGGGTAATTTTTACGAGGGATTTGGCTATGCCGGTTCGATTGCACTATTGCTGATAACCATTGTATTATGGCTTGCTTCGGGCGAAACGGATCACAGCGCAAATCTTGCGAAGAAAATCATCTATACCGTCGGCATAGCGTTGGTAGCATGGGGTATAGATGAGATCATATATTTCTTTGCGTTTGCAGCATCCATTACGTTAGCGGCAGCGGTATTGACGCTTTTGTCTGGCCTATTGATAAAAAAGAACAGTCAGTTCAATTAACAAACTGTCATTGCAGGGCGACTTTGTATTACTCCTGCAATGACATATTAAATTTTAATTACTGTACTCTCCTATATGTTTCTGTAGTTTGTATACCGGCTTTCTGATCGTCAATTATTTGTGAATATTCGTCCCTGCCTTTCATTGTGATCTTGATGGAAAACTTACGTCCAACAAGCGCTGCATGACTAGACCATTCTTCTTCTTCAGTTAGTGTATCGCTCTTAAAGCTAAATGTACCATAACCGAAGCCATTTTTGAAAGTCGGATTTGCTCCGCTAGTTAACGGGTAACGGTGAACAAACATAAAATGGCCACCCTGGAATATCTTAAACTGAGATTCATTGCCCCTGGTAGTGTCTTTGCCTTTTACCCAGAAGTTTTTATCCAGCTTCCATAAGCCATCCAGAACTGAAGTGTCAGTACCTGTTACTTTTGAGTAATTCTCCGTCAGGCTCCATTTTACACCCTTCACTACAGCCAACTCCGGAATTACCTGGGTGTAACCGGAGTCTTTGCGGGTAACTATCAGGTTGAAGGCTCTTGATGAGTCAAGACTTCCGCTGCTGTAAATATTGTTTTCGATTATCCTGTTACCCGTATCGAGTTTATAATTGCCTACACCAAAACCAACAGACGAGTCGGCTGCCACGCCAGCCCACATAAAGTACTTATCGGTATAAATTTTCATCTGTGTCCGCTTATACACTGTATCTTTCCCCCCACCACTGGCCATTTGCTTATCCAGTTTGTAAACACCCGCCTGAGATACTTTCTCTTTTTTCTTACATCCATAAATTATGCAACTTAGTAAAGCCGCAATCAATAAAATCTTTTTCATGTCGATTTAGTTAAATGGTGAACGAAAAATTTGTGATTACTAATAAGGTACGGTGGAGCATTTGGGTCGGCTACCAGTCGGCGAAAAACGCTCCCAGCAATGGTATATAAATACCGCTTATTGGGGGTTTCATATGATTAAATTTTAGTTGAATTGGTATATTAAATTTACGAATAATATATCGCAGAATAAAATATATAATTCGAAGAAAAAATATTGCTGGATTTACTCCATATGGCTGAAATCAGCATGTGCAGGCACAAAAAGTCCAATGGTGCAGCGGCTAATTCGCCCTGATCCTTTTATAGATAGCTATAGTTTGCAGATTGGTTGTAGTATCTTTAAACTCCTCGGTATATTCATTAGATTTCAGGCCGACAGGAATAGTTAGATTTTTATTGACCAGAGCCTTTTGGCTGGACATCTCCGTCGTTTCATCCAGCGTATTGTTTTTCAAAGTGAACTTTCCATTGCCAAACCCGTTTTTATACTTGGTAGCAACAGGATCGATCGGATACCGGCGAATCAACATAAAATGCCCTTGCCAAAATATTTTGAATTGAGTTTCACGTTGTTGGGTGGTGTCATGGCCTTTCACTGAATATAATTTGTCCAGTTCCCATACACCGTCAAGTGGCGAAGAACCCGATGAAGGGACTTTTGCGTAGTCTTCGATCAGCTTATAACTCGTAGTTTTAGATCGTGCCCAATCAGGAACAATAGCAGTTAACCCACTAGCGCTTTGTTTCATTTGCAAAACAAATATCTGCGCAGAATCCAGCGCCTTGTTATTAAAGATATTGTGCTCCACGACGGTTTGGTTAGGCCCTATTTCATAAGTCCCAAAGCCAAATCTGGAATCGGAATCGGACGATAATCCCGAATACATGTAATAACGATCAGTATAAATTTTTGCCTGCTCTTTCATCCATGTGGTGTCCCACCTTCCATCACTTACGATTTGTTTATTCAATTTGAATACACCTGCGTAAGATATAGTCTTCACTTTTTTGCATCCTGCAATCACGCAGCTTAATAAAAACACAGCTATTAAAATCTTTTTCATATCGCTAATACTAAAAATGGTAACTTGCTACTAGAATATCCCTGAATAACTCCAGAATTATAAACAGAATTTTATTCCAATAATTTCAAATTTATAAAATATTATTTTTATAGATACAAAATAAAAGAATTTAATTATGAAAAATTATCTATTCTTGCTATTCTTATTGCTTGCTGTATCAGGTATTCCGACAAGTCTTATTGCCGATGAACACAAAACCCTGGAGATTGGTGCCAGCGCGCCGGACTTTAAATTGCAAGGCATCGATGGCAAAACTTACACCCTCGAATCTTTTAAAAATGCTAAGGTTTTAGCTGTAGTTTTTATATGCAATCACTGCCCTACCTCTCAGGCGTATGAGAAACGATTGATCAAAATGACCAGCGATTACGCTTCAAAAGGAGTCAGCTTGGTAGCTATCAATCCAAATAATCCTGCCGCACTTCGGTATGATGAGCTAGGCTACAGCGATGTAGGTGATTCTTTTGACGAAATGAAGATCAGGGCCAAAGACGCGCACTTTAATTTCCCTTATTTATATGATGGTGAAACGGAGATCGCCTCAAAACAATACGGACCGGTATCCACGCCACATATTTTCATTTTCGACCAGGACAGAAAGCTGCGTTACCAGGGCCGCATTGACGATATGGAAAACCCGGAAAAAGCGCCCGTAAACGACGATGCCCGCAATGCCATTAATGCGTTGCTGGCCGGAAAAGAAGTCCCGGTTAAAACTACCAAGGTTTTTGGATGCTCAGTAAAATGGATAGAGAAAAAAGACTGGATACAAAAAGCCGAAGTACAATGGGCCAAAGAGCCGGTAAGCCTGCAACAGGTTGATGAAAAAGGTTTGGCTGATCTTTTACAGAATAAAACCGACAAGCTGAGACTCATCAATGTTTGGGCAACCTGGTGCGTACCCTGCGTTCAGGAATTTTCCGACCTGGTTTACCTCCATCACCTTTACCGTGACCGCGGATTACAGTTGGTTACCGTTAGTTCTGACGATGCGAAGAATAAAGATAAAGCTCTTGTCTTTTTGCAAAAGAAACAGGCATCAGGCTTGAATTATATCTATTCAGGCGATAGCAAATATAAAATGATCGAAGCTATCGATCCGAAATGGCAGGGGGCGCTACCCTATACTATCATCATTGAACCAGGCGGAAAAGTGATCTACGCCAAAGAAGGCGCTTTTGATCTGGAGACGTTGAAGAAGGTGATATTTGATGATCCGATGATTGGGAGAATATATAAAAACTAAGGTCATTAAGAAACTTATTACTAAATGAAAACTTACACCGCTCATAGCCGCGGAGGCCTAGTTACTTTTGGCTTGATCCAAAAGTAACCAAAAGATCAAGACAGAAAAAAGCTTCAACCCGCTCTGCCGGTTCTTTACGCCTTTTCCGTGCTACGCACATTGCAAAGGCTAAACCGTCATTCACGCCATACACCCGGCCCGCTTTTCTGTCAGCCCCACGCTCTTTTGTTTACGATTCATTTATAGAACCAATAGTATAAAATGAACCCCGTCAACAGACCAGCTTCGGGCGAAATCAATCAAAACAATGTGGCCTGTGTAGTGGAAAGGGCATTAGCAAACTTTGCTGAAGCGAGGGCCCGCGGGAACGCCAGTCGGGCAAAGTATTGCAGCCCGTGGTTTTGATTGATTGCAGGGCAAAGGCCTTGTGCGGCAGAGAAGCAAGTGTCTGTTGACTTGATTTTTTGTTACTTTTTTATCAAGAAAAAAGTAAATAAGCCTCCCGCGGCAATTGAGTGGGCCTACATATTAATTGAACCCACGATTATTTTTTAAACACATTCTCCTTCACCATAAACAACGGCAACGAACCATGATTCAACACCCTATTATGAAACTCCCTTATATCAAAATTTGCACCTTGCTGTTTTTGCAATTCTTCACGCCAATGCAGAATCTGTAACGCTCCATATTTATAAGTAACCACCTGCGCCGGCCATCGACGGATACGCGCAATCTCACGCATAGCAATATCATCCTGTCCGCGAATATTCTTTTTCCAGAATTCCAGGGCTTGCTGATCCGTCCAACCATAATAATTTAGCCCGACATCCAAAGGTACACGCACCGAGCGTACAATATCCCACTCCCATTTGCCCAACTCATCATAAGGCGTTTTGTACACGCCTAAATCTTTTCCCAGCTCCTCAGCATAGGCACCCCAGCCTTCGGCAAAGCCCATGTAGAAAAACAGGTTTTGTACATCAGACACTTTAGTTTCAGCGACAATAGACGATTGGTAATGATGCCCCGGAACTGCCTCGTGTATAAACAGCCAGTCGACCTGCCGTTTATTATAAGGCTTATCAAAAAGATTATAGTAAAAAGTATTGCTGTCGTAATATCCCGGCGTTTGGGCCAACTGCTTGCTACCGCCTCTTTCTATTTTTAAATCAGCAATTTTAGTCTGATTGAATAGCTTATGAAGATTAGCATAAATAATCGCCTTATCATTCTCAAAAGCAGCTTGAACGGTTTTTGGATCGCTGATAAAGAATGACGGGTCATTCAGATGCTTATAAAACTCATCTTCACTTAAGCCTGTTTGCTTCCTGATCGTTTCTATATGGCTTTGCACCCGCTTTACCTCACCCAAGCCGAATTGGTAGATCTTGTCAGGCGTCACTTCATCATTCACCCAACGTTTTAATAAATAAGCGTACCATGCTTTACCGTTCGGAATGGTGATGATTCCTTTCTTTGAGATCGTATCCGGTTTATTCTTCAGCCATTCTCTTTCCAGTGCAATGCGTTCCAGGTTCAGGTTGGTTTCGTAGCTGATGAGTTGGTAATCCGTCCTTTGTTCCTTTGTTAAATCATTTGACTTGAACACAGCCAACCTTGATTTAACAGATTTGAAGAATTCTTCCTGCTTCTGAACACCCTCCAGCGAGCCGATATGCTGCAATCCGCTTACATAACTCAGCTCTAGTTGGGGTAAGTTGAGGGCATTATAGCCTTTTACAAAATCTTTAGAAAAATCATCGAATTTTTGCTGTGCTTGTGCAAGGGCGAATATGAGCATCAAAGCAAGACAGGTAAAGAGTTTTCTCATGTGACCGGATTTATCGAATAGACCAACCAATGTACAGCTTGTTACGGGAATAGCCACATAATGGCAAAAATCCCCCTTTTGGGGTTACCGGCTAAACAAAATACGCCTGCCCATGTTGGTTTAAGAACATTCTGCCTGATTATCTATGGATGAATTGCTGAAATCGTGGTCGCAACAGCTACAGCCATGGGCCTGGAACCTGTGCGTGGTTGGGTCTGCATTAATTATTGGCTTTATTATTAAGCTCATCATTACCACTATCCTGCACTTTTATAAGAACAAAAAAGATTACTCGCTTTTCAAATCTATCATCACACATCTTGGGCGACCACTTAATTTTTTTGTGCCGTTGCTCATGCTGAATTTCATGTTACCATTGCTTGAGATCAGCAAGTTTTGGTATACCGCGCTCTACAGGATCATTGGCATGTTTGTTATTATCGCTTTTGCCAATCTGCTCATCTGCACTTTTAAGATATTCGAGGATTACGTTTACCATCAATACGACATCACTGCGGAAGATAACCTGAAAGGCCGCAAAGTACGAACGCAAATGATCTTCGTACGTAAGGTGGTGATCATCATCATTGTGGTAATCTCCTTATCCATTATCCTGCTCAGTTTTGACAGTGTGCGCAAGATAGGTGCAGGGTTGTTAACCGGTGTCGGAATTGGGGGTATTATCATTGGCTTTGCCGCGCAGAAGTCGCTAAGCAATTTCCTGGCGGGAATGCAGATTGCTTTTACACAGCCTATCCGTATCGACGATGTGCTGGTGGTTGAAGGCGAATGGGGTCGCGTGGAAGACATTACACTTACCTATGTGGTATTAGCCATCTGGGATCAGCGCCGGTTGATCCTGCCAATTACTTATTTTATCGAAAAACCTTTCCAGAACTGGACGCGCACAACATCACAAATACTAGGCACAGTATTTCTTTATGTCGATTATACTTTCCCTGTAGATGAGCTACGTGAAGAGTTGAACCGTCTGCTTAAAACGAATAAACTTTGGGATAAACGCGTAGGCGTATTGCAGGTAACCGATTCCAAAGAACATACCATCGAGCTACGTGCCCTGATGAGCGCACGCAACTCCTCTGATGCTTTTGATCTGAGGTGTTATGTCCGCGAAAATTTGCTGAAATATATTACTGTCCATATGCCACAAAACCTACCTCAAAGCAGGTATCAGCACAACGAGATAGAAGCGGGGAATGTGGCTGACAACATCAACAGGGATGGGAGGAACAAAGCCGTGTAACACATAAGTTACCCACCATAAAGCAAAATCTGATTGTTGCTTATGAACAATTTGTGCCTTTATGCTGTTAACAAATAAATAATCAGCTTGCTGAATTAAATTTAAACTTATTTTATTAATTTAACGATCCCACTCCACTAAACAACAGACCCTATGGAAACAGCAAACTACTCTACTTTTCTGGGCCAGATTTTAGATAAACTACGCCCTGGCGATCTGAACATTATAGAAAACCGATTAGCTATTAAAGCACGCGTCGAGAATTTGTTGACCGAGACCGGCCTGACCAAAGCAGAGATGGGATTCCGCATTCGCCGGGACATGGTTACTTTGCGTTCCTGGCTGGAAGGCACCCGTGATCTGACCGTCGAAACGCTCCAGGAGCTTTGTCAATCGCTGCATATTTCGCTGGGTGATTTGGTTACGGAATAATTTCCAACAATCTTAATTATGCCGCTCTCGCGAGTTTTTAACTCGTGAACCGCATTGCGCAAGTTTTCAACTTGCGGTAGTCCTAAGCTGAAAGCTTATGCCATGTTTACCACGAGCTGCAAGCTCACGGTAGCGGAGAAATTTTGTAGAATATTGGTAACAAAACCAACATTGGCTAGAGCAGTGCATGTAAACCCGCACGACAACACCCAAACGCCAATTTTGTTTTTTTTATAGTTTCCCTCTTTTTAAAACCAACATCAAATCCAGCATCGTAGGTAGTTATTATAACCATTCAATTTAATATACTACTTATGAAAAAAATGACTAAAAGAATAGCTGGGTTATTGCCCTTGGCTATTATTCTACTGACTACAAATGTTAAGGGTCAAACCACTTCTTATGGCAAATTTGGTGTTGATGTTGGGCTGGAAGTTGGTGCCCCTACTTACTATGCGCATACCTATCTGTCAAATATTGAAGCCGGCGGTACGGCAAGGATCCAAATGGGTATCAGCAGCAATCTGGCAGTAATTGTTACTTCGGGATATTACGACATGTTTTCAAAAAATGTCACTATTGATGGTGTTACAGGCAAGTCGCCTGGATTAGGGATTGTTCCGGTTAAAGGAGGCTTGAAAGGCTTTTTGGGCGGCGGCATTTATTATACCGGAGAAGCCGGTGCGGGGTTTGAAACATCACGCGACATCACAACCGATCAAAAAGACACCAAACTTATTTTGGCAGGAGGATTAGGTTATTCCATGAATTCGTGGGACGTAGGGGTTCGTTATGAAAGCTTTACAGGGCAGGGATTTGACTATGGCTTGATAGGCTTGCGCCTGGCTTATGTTATCGGAGGCACCTCATCTAAAATGTCGAGATAAGGTAATGAGATTAGCGATGGGTTTAAACCCATCGCTATATACTGTAGACTATTTCACTATCCAATCAAAATGCTTCTCTTTCTTCGTACCAGGCGCAGAAAACCGTTCTTGTAAAAACTGTCCGGTATAAGAGTTTTTCTCTTTGATCAAATCTTCCGGCACGCCTTCAAAAACAACACGACCGCCATTGTCCCCGCCTTCCGGACCGATATCGATCACCCAGTCGGCGCATTTGATCACGTCCATATTGTGTTCTATCACGATGATGGTATTACCCTGCTCGAGCAAAGCGTCAAATGATTTCAGTAATTTTTTAATATCGGCAAAGTGCAGGCCTGTTGTCGGCTCATCAAAAATGAAAAGTGTTTTATTTGAGTTATTTCCCTTTACCAGGAACGATGCCAGCTTGATACGCTGCGCCTCACCACCTGATAAGGTATTGGATGATTGGCCCAACTGTACATAACCCAAACCAACATCAACAAGTGGCTTTATCTTGTTTAATATTTTTGGCTCCTTTCTGAAGAATTCCAGCGCCTCGTCAATCGTCATGCTCAGCACATCGGAAACGTTTTTGTCCTGGTAGGTCACGTCCAATATGTGTTGTTTAAAGCGCTTGCCGCTGCAGGTCTCGCAGGTCAGGAAGATATCGGCCATAAACTGCATTTCGATCTTAACTTCTCCCTCACCCTGGCAAACATCACAGCGACCGCCCTCTACGTTAAATGAAAACGCCGATGGCTTTAATCCCGCAGCCTTAGCCGCTGGTTGCGATGCATAAAGGTTACGTATCTCGTCCCATGCTTTTACATAAGTTACCGGGTTTGAGCGCGATGAACGGCCTATCGGGTTTTGATCCACCGTTTCTATCTGCTCTATTTTCTGATAGTCACCTTCAATACTGTCATAGGCACCGGTTTGTTCACCTGTATAATTACCCAAAGCTTTTTGCAAGGCCGGAGCTAAAATTCGTTTAACCAAACTTGTCTTACCCGAACCGGATACGCCAGTCACTACAGACAATACGCCCAACGGGAACTTCACATTCACATGCTTCAGGTTATTCTCACGGCCGCCACGTATTTCGACATAATCGTGCCATTTGCGACGATGTGCAGGGATAGCAATTTCCTCCTTCCGGGCCAGGTAGCGGCCCGTCAGACTATTATCGTCTTCAATAATTTCGTCATAAGTTCCGGAGAAGATCAACTCACCACCATGCGTGCCGGCTTCCGGACCGATGTCAATAATATGATCAGCAGCCTGCATGATCTCTTCCTCGTGCTCTACTACCAAAACAGTATTACCTACATCACGAAGTGATCGTAAAACGCCTATCAGCCGTTGTGTATCACGCGGATGCAAACCTATGCTTGGTTCATCTAAAACATATACTGAACCAACTAAGCTACTGCCTAGTGAAGTAGCCAGGTTTATACGCTGTGACTCACCACCTGACAATGTATTTGATAAACGATTCAGCGTTAAGTAACTCAAACCCACATTATTCAAAAAGCCTAACCGGTTAGTAATTTCCATTAATAATCTCTTGGCGATCTTCTGATCACGCTCGTCTAGTTCCAGGTCGGCAAAAAAGCTATACGCTTTGTCCAGCGGCATCAATACGATATCAGTGATAGATTTGCCATTGATCTTCACATAAGAAGCATCCTGCCGTAAACGACTCCCTTTACACTCAGGGCAGGTGGTTTTACCGCGATAACGCGACAACATCACCCGGTATTGAATTTTATAGGTCTGTTCTTCCAGTTCTTTAAAGAAGGAATCCAAGCCACGGAAATATTGGTTGCCTTTCCAGATCAATTGTTGCTGCTCTTCGGTCAGTTGGTTATACTGACGATGAATCGGGAAATCAAACTTCAAAGCATTACGAACCAAAGCCTCGTTCCATTCACGCATCTTTTCACCGCGCCAGGGGGCTATAGCGCCGTCATAAACTGATTTGCTTTTATCAGGGATAACAAGGTCCTCATCAATGCCGATCACCTTACCATAACCTTCACAACGTTTACAAGCGCCATAAGGGTTGTTAAAGCTGAAAAAGTTTGGCGTAGGTTCTTCGAATGCCATTCCATCCAGTTCAAAACGGTCGCAGAAAAAGCGTTCGGTTTCTTCCTCTTCTTCTGGTTTACGGTAACGTATATAACAATCACCCTTACCTTCAAAAAAGGCAGTCTGCACTGAATCACCTAAACGGCTGATGGTTTCATCCGTATCGTTTTTGGTAACACGGTCAATAACTATGCGGACGGCGGTTGGTGCATGGAGCGCTAAGTTATCTTCACCTTTCGCCTTTTTGCTTTTACCTTTTGCCTCCAAAGGATCATTTGCAATTGATTTATCCTCCAGTATAGATTCAATACGTTCTATCTTACCTTGATATTCAACCCTCACAAAGCCTTTTTGCAGCAATACGGCCAGTTCTTCTTTCAGACTGCGGTTATTGTGCGGATGCAGCGGGCATAATATAGTTACCTGCGTTTCGTCGGGCAATGAATTGACAAAGTTCACCACATCAGTCACTGTATCCCTTTTTACAACCTGGCCCGATACAGGCGAAATGGTTTTGCCGATGCGCGAAAACAGGAGCTTTAAATAATCATATATCTCAGTGGATGTTCCAACTGTCGAACGCGGGTTAGAAGTGATAACCTTTTGCTCGATAGCAATAGCCGGCGCAATCCCTTTGATATAATCTACCTCAGGCTTATTCATCCTCCCCAAAAACTGGCGCGCATAGCTCGAAAGACTCTCCACATACCGGCGCTGGCCTTCTGCATACAACGTATCAAAAGCCAGGGAAGACTTGCCCGACCCCGACATCCCGGTGATAACCACCAGTTTGTTTTTGGGTATGGCCACATCCATGTTCTTCAGGTTGTGCACCTTAGCGCCTTTGATGATGATATTATATTGAGGGTCTTTCTCTGTTTCGCTGATCATAATTTGCTTATAGTTCAAAGTTTGAACACGATTTATATGATTTAACAGATTTCCATGATTCTTGTTAATCATTTAATTTTGCTAATCGTGTTCAGACAGAAGGAACGCAAAAATCCTAAAATATTTAGCACTTTCCAAATCAATTCAGTTAATTGATTGTAACTTTTAAAGACGCTAAATCACTTAAAACCAAATGTTAAACCAATCTTTATAAATGTTAAAATATGTTAAAATTGAGCCCTAAACGCAATATTAGGTACTAACGTTGGAAATATAATTTGGTTTTTAGGTTAGAAATCCCTTTATTTGATGTAACAAAAATACTAACTGAGCAAGGAGAAGCCCTATAGAAAGAAAATCTACTTTATAATTTTTTCACGATTTAAGACTATTAAAGTAGTGTTCTATGGATTTTCAATTGCAGAGTGATCAGGATCTAATCCATCTATATGTAGCGGGTGATGAAGCAGGGTTGGTGGAGCTTTTACGCCGTTATCAGGCCAAAATTTATACCTCAATATACTTACTTGTAAAAGACGAATATCTTGCTGAAGATATCTTTCAGGATGCTTTTATAAAAGTTATCAATACTTTACGTGCCGGAAAATATAACGAGGAGGGAAAATTCCTTCCATGGGTGACACGTATTGCGCATAACCTTGTTATCGATCATTTCAGGCGCGAGAAGCGTGCACCGATGATCAACAACGGTGATGACTTTGACATCTTTGAAGTATTGGGCAATTACGACGAAAGTACGGAGGACAGGCTGGTTCGCGAGCAGACGCACAAAGACCTTAAAGCCCTTATTCACCTTTTACCCGAGGAGCAAAAAGAAGTATTGATCATGCGCCACTTTGGCGATATGAGCTTTAAAGAAATTGCCGACGTAACCCAAGTAAGCATCAATACCGCATTGGGCCGTATGCGTTACGCGCTCAACAATTTGCGCAAGATGATGCAGAGCAAAGAGTTAAGTCTGAAAAACTAACAAAACTATTAAACCTGAAAGGCTGTAAAGAGTAGCAGAATCAGCGTTCTGTTACCTTTACGGCCTTTTTGTGCTTTAAGTTTTTTCATAAACGCACAACATTTTTAGAGATACCATCGTTATAATTTTCGAACACTCTGAAAATATTATGATCAAGTTTTACTCCGATAAAAAAATTTCATCAAAATTTCATCTTCGGTAAAATATTATCCTGATGTCTTCGTTATTTATCCTGTAAACCAGTCATAAACAGTAATATAATTTTGAGAAAAAGCGTATGGGAGAAACTTCTACAACAACTACTTTTAATGAAACTTCTAACACGGCGGCCATGAAAGAAACAGATGCCAAATCCGAGACCTTAGAAGCTGATGATCTTATTTTTTATCATTCTCTAAGGACCGAGCTTAATTTATTGAAGAAAAATCCAAGCTCTAAAACGATTCATCAAATTCTAAACTATTCAAAGAGCCTGCGTTAGTAAGTTCAAAATCTTAAAGTCCGGGGTCATATGCTATTATCGACTCCGGGCTTTTTCTTTTTAATGCGGGGATGTAATTATAAAAATGAGGCTCTCTCCCTACACTTAGGGAGAGATGTCCAGCGCAGCGTCGACAGAGTGGGTAAAACTTTAGGACAGTCAAACCAAACGCAGATTTTTACCCCTCCCGGCCTCCCCTGATTCCAGGGGAGGAGTTATGGACGATATTTATTTTTCAATCAAAATTTGACTCAAGACTTTGTACTTTTACCCATGCTCAAGCCTGAACGTTACCGTCATTTTGTTGACTATTTTTCGAAGCATCAGCCGAATGCCGTTACCGAATTACATTACGACAGTCCGTTTCACCTGCTGATAGCTGTTATACTCTCTGCGCAATGTACCGACAAGCGTATCAACCAGGTTACCCCTGCCCTTTTTGAAAAGTTCAAAACGCCCGAAGAACTTGCATCATCCACATCCGAAGAGATTTTTGGGTATATCCGCAGTGTCAGTTACCCCAACAATAAATCGAAACACCTAATAGGGATGGCTCGAATGCTGGTCGAGAAATTTAACAGCGAAGTCCCTTCCAATATCGACGATCTGCAAAAGCTGCCCGGCGTAGGTCGCAAAACAGCCAATGTGATCGCATCGGTAGTATTTGAGCTGCCTGCTATTGCTGTGGACACCCATGTGTTCCGGGTAGCCAACCGGATCGGACTTACTACGAATGCCCGCACACCATTAGCTGTGGAAAAGCAGCTGGTAGAATTTCTTCCTGAAGAGACACTGGCCATTGCTCACCACTGGCTTATCTTGCATGGCAGATATATCTGCCTGGCACGTAGTCCCAAATGTGAGATCTGCCCTATCAGCTGGTTTTGCAAGTATTATGAGCGCACCCACACCGAATCGGCGCTGAAAAAGGCCGAAGCATTAAAAGCTAAAAAAGCCAAAGAGCTGAAGAAGAAAAAGCAATTGACTACCATTCACAAAGAGCTTAAGAAGCGCAGTGTGGATAAAGATATTTGATGGATTTCTGGCCAAATTCCTAAATTGCTGATATTGCTTAAAGCCACAATAAAAACAAGGATACAGCAGTACAATAACTTAGCAATAAATCAGGTTAAAAAAATAAATTACTAAAAAAATTAGTATTTATAAAAACTATTTATATATATTTGTTTCTCGAAAAAATTTAAGAATGAGCAGCGCAGAAAAATTAAAAGCTTTACAGCTTACTTTAGACAAGCTTGAAAAATCATACGGCAAAGGTACCATCATGAAATTGGGTGATACTGCCATTGAGTCTATTGATGTGATCTCAACCGGATCGCTCGGCCTGGATATTGCATTGGGCGTAAATGGTTTGCCAAAAGGCCGTGTGATAGAGATATATGGCCCTGAGTCGTCTGGTAAAACCACTTTGGCAATCCATGCTATTGCCGAATCGCAGAAGAATGGTGGCATCGCTGCCTTCATCGATGCGGAGCATGCATTCGATCGTTTCTACGCTAAAAAACTAGGCGTTGACGTAGAGAACCTGCTGATCTCTCAGCCTGACAATGGTGAGCAGGCGCTGGAAATTGCCGACAACCTGATCCGTTCGGGCGCTATCGATATCATCGTCATCGACTCTGTTGCTGCTTTGGTGCCAAAAGGCGAAATCGAAGGTGAAATGGGCGACAGCAAAATGGGTTTACAGGCTCGCCTGATGTCCCAGGCTTTGCGTAAGTTGACTGGTACTATTTCTAAGACCGGGTGCTGCTGTATATTCATCAACCAGTTGCGCGATAAAATCGGCGTAATGTTTGGTAACCCTGAAACTACTACCGGTGGTAACGCTCTTAAATTTTATGCTTCTGTACGTTTGGATATCCGTCGTATATCACAGATAAAAGACACTGATGAAGTATCTGGTAACCGCGTTAAAGTGAAGATCGTGAAGAACAAAGTTGCTCCTCCGTTCCGTATAGCTGAGTTTGATATTATGTTTGGCGAAGGTATTTCCAAAGCCGGCGAGATCATCGATTTAGGTGTTGATTACAACATCATCAAAAAATCAGGATCATGGTTTAGCTATGGCGAAACAAGATTGGGCCAGGGCCGTGATGCCGTTAAACAATTGATAATGGATAACCCTGAATTGGCTGAAGAGCTGGAAGCTAAAATAAAAGAAACTGTTACAGGTGATAAATTAGCCGTAGAGACGGAATAAAAACAAGACACGATTTAGTAGATTATTAAGATTAATCGTGATATAGATTTAAGAGCCTTTCCGGATTGGGAAGGCTTCTTTTTTGGATTAATTCCCGCCGGTTTTCAGGTACATGTATACGATACCACCAATAACGATAATGGCCAGCACGATCAAACCGGTTGCGCCTTTGCGTTTATCCTGCCTCATCAGCCAGATAAAAAACGCCACAAGCGGCAGTAGAAAAACAGTAAAGAAAATTATTGAAGGAGCACTCATTTTTAATTAGCGAATTAGTGAATGAGTGAGTTAGTGAATTCACTCAAATTTTAAAAGTCCGGAAGACGGGAAATCCGCAAGTCCGGAAGTGTTGCAAAAATAGAAATTAAAATAATAAACCTTTCAGCTTTCGCCTTTCAGCTTTCACCTCAAAACGGCATTCTAGCCAATGGCGCAGTATCCTGTCCTACAAAATCACCTTTCAGATATTTGTGATAACCTGCAATGGCTATCATTGCCGCATTGTCGGTACAGTATTGAAATTGCGGAATGAAAGTATTCCAACCCATTTCTTCGCCCAATTGCTTCAGACCGTTGCGCAAGCCTGTGTTGGCTGATACACCGCCAGCCAGAGCAACATCCTTTACGTCATACTGTTGTGCTGCTTTCTTCAATTTGTTCAGCAGAATAGTAACGACACGCTTTTCTACCGAAGCGCAGATATCCGCTATGTTATCCTGCACAAAGTTTGGATTAAGTTGGGTATTGTCTCTAATGAAATAGAGGATCGCCGTCTTTAATCCGCTAAAGCTAAAATTCAAGCCCGGTATCTGTGGCTCGGGGAATTTATATGCATCCGGGTTACCTAAGCGGGCATATTTGTCAATCATCGGTCCACCGGGATATGGCAGGCCTAATATTTTGCTGGTTTTATCCAACGCTTCGCCTGCGGCGTCATCATTGGTTTGACCAACTATTTCCATATCAAAATAATCCTTTACCAAAACGATCTGCGTATGACCACCAGATACGGTAAGGCATAGAAATGGAAAGCTTGGCTTAGGTTCATCAATAAAATGAGCCAGCACGTGGGCCTGCATGTGGTTGATCTCGATCAACGGTAAATTCCTGGCTAACGCAAACGCTTTGGCAAAAGAAACGCCCACCAGTAATGAACCTAACAGCCCCGGACCGCGTGTAAAAGCAACCGCATCAATATCATTTTTGCTGATTTTTGCGTTTACAATAGACTGTTGTACTGCTGGAACGATATTTTGCTGATGTACACGCGAGGCCAATTCGGGTACTACGCCGCCATAAGCTTCGTGGATAGTTTGATTAGCGATTACATTGCTTAAAATTTGTCCATCAGCGCAGATAGAGGCTGATGTTTCGTCACAGGAAGATTCGATTGCGAGTATTACGGGCACCTTAAAATTTCAAAAGTTCAAAAACCAGTTAAGTAAACTTTGGTTAATGAAGAGAGTCAAAGAAATAAACGTTAATATGTGCAAAAACTTAACTGATTATCAGTATTTGAATTTATATTTTTGCGCATCCAATTAAAAATGCAAAGTTATTAAAAAACTACTCAATATAGCGTTAGGGATCGTGCTGTTTATTTTACTGGTGATAAGCATCATCCTGCTGTTATTTGAGTATAAGCCTGTGCAAACCTGGGCAGCCAAACAGGCAACAGATTATCTCTCTGAAAAACTTCATACCAAGGTCAGCATCAAGAGTCTTTACATCAAGCCATTCTCAACCGTCGTGCTCGAAGACTTTTATGTGCTGGATAAGCAAAAGGACACTTTGATCAATACTCCCAAGTTGACGGTTGATATCAGCGGCTTTTCATTGCTGACCAGCATAAAAAGACGCCATCTTGATTTAAGCCTGGTACAATTGGACAACGGCTCGGTTTACCTGAAAAAATTAAAAGATAGTACCAGCAATCTTAAATTCCTCGAAGACTTTTTTAGTTCGCCTGATACGGTAAAAGTAAAAACCAAAAGCAAGCCCTGGACAATAGATTTCGAGAAGATCGCTATCAACAACCTACATTTCCGTTATAAGAATTTCCTGGTGGATACCCTGATGAAACAGGTGAATTTTGATGATGTGGACGTGCGCAATTTTACTGCTGAAGTAACAGACCTGGATCTTGTGCATCACGTATTCAAAGGGAATATCCACAAACTGACTCTCTTAGAAAAAAATAGCGGCTTTTACCTCAGAAACCTGAGCGGCAATGCAACGGTGGACACCAACCAGATATTGGTGCATAATATGCACGTGAAAACGGACCATTCTGATCTGAAAAATTATTTCAGGATGAAGTTTAAGAATTTTGATGAGATCGGCGACCATATCGACGATCGTGTGTATATGGAAGGGGACTTCAAAAACTCGCGTATCTCGTCCAATGATATAGCTTACTTTACTGAGGGCCTCGAAAAAGTAAAATTCGACCTCGGTCTTGACGGGCAAATCAAAGGCTATGTAAACAACCTGAAAGCAAAAAACCTATTGGTTACCGGTGGTCAGGGCACTTATGTAAAAGGCGACTTCAACTTGAAAGGCCTCCCCGATTGGGATAATACTTTTCTCGAACTGAACTTTGAGCAGATCGCCACCAACAAAAAAGACCTCGATTATCTATACAGTAATTTCACCGGTACACCTACCGCAAAAGTACCTGATGTGATAGCAAAATTCGGGCAGGTTAATTTTTCAGGAAGATTTACCGGCTTACAGAACGACTTTGTTGCTTACGGCACCTTCAAAACTAAATTGGGCCGGTTTGATTCAGACCTTAACCTGAAAATCAACAAAGCGGGGATACCAAGCTATAGCGGCAAACTATCTACATACAATTTCGACCTGGGAACACTTATAGATGAAAGCGATGTGGGCAGAACCACTTTGACAGCCAATGTAGTAGGCAACGGCGATAAAGTAAAAGACCTGACCGAGAAGCTGGATGCCAGTATAAAAAGTATCACCTTTAAGGGTTACGATTATAGCAATGTGAGTCTTAATGGCACTTTTATAAAAAAGGTAGCCAAAGCGAAGATTTCAATCGACGACAGCAATATTCAGCTGGATGCCAACGGCAGCATCGATTTGAACCCGAAATTACCTGAATACAATTTCGAGGCAACGATTGAAGACGCCAAATTGCGCACTTTAAAATTGCTGAAGGACACGATCACGCTTTCCACTCATATCACCGCCAACTTCCATGGGCATGATTTAAATAATACGGAAGGCAAGGTACTTTTATCGCAATTGAGAATTGTTGATCCACGGAATAACTACGTGGTTGATTCGGTTTATCTTGCTGCAAATGGCTTAGGGAAAGTAAGAGAGATCAATTTAAAATCAGACTTTGCTGATGCCGGTATTAAAGGGAGCTATGACCTGGCGACATTACCATCATACTTTAAAACGATCTTAAAGAAATATATTCCGTCACTCAAGACTGACATAGTTACACCCAAGCCACAGCAGTTTTCATTCAACCTGACCATAAAAAACCTTGAGCCGTTGCTGGCCATGTATGCACCCACGATTAAGGTCCCTGATCAGGGTACTTTTGCCGGGCAGTTTGATTCGGCAAACAAAACCGCTACGCTTAACGGCTATATCAAAACTGTTCAGTATAACAAAATGGTTTTCCATGATTTTATCCTGGACGAGACTACTACGGATAAGGATATGGAGGCAAACATTTCTTTAAGCCGCGTAAATTTTACGGATAGTCTTTTCGTCAAAAACATAAGTATTTCGAATTTTATCAGGAAAGACAGTCTCAATTTCAACATTAAGCTGGCCGACAAGGATGCTACCAACCAACTCGACCTTTACGGGCTTGTACAATTTGGCCGGGATACAACTGCCAAACTTTCGCTTCTGCCATCAGATGTTATATTAGAGCATCAAAACTGGCGATTGACGGACAAGGTTCGAATACGGATCCTCGACGGCAAAACGCAGGTAACCGGATTCGAGCTCTCCAATGGTGGACAGAAAGCCCGGATAAACGGTTTTATATCAGACAATCCTGAAGACAAGCTAAAAGTAGAATTCGAGAAATTCAAAATGGCAACATTTGATCAGTTGACACGTACATCCAACGTCAAATTAAATGGTATGTTGAATGGGGATGTGATATTGAGTGCGGTTACCAAAGCGCCGGCGTTTGACTCGCATCTGTCGATAGACACCTTTACGATGAATAAAACATTGATCGGTAATGTCAAAATTGCGTCCTCCCTGGATACTTCCCGCACACAGGCTAATGCTAAGTTGACTATCACCAATCGCGGCCTTAAAACTATGGATATTGAGGGTGCTTACCTGATCGGCAAGAAAACAGATGACAAACTGGATTTCAATATAAAAATGAACCAGGCAGAGGCAATTATACTTGAGCCCTTTGTAAATGACCTGGTGTCTAATCTCAAAGGCACTATTTCTACTGATTTAAAGCTGACCGGCACTTTATCGAACCTGCAGTTTAATGGGGATGTTACATTCGGCAATACGGGCGTTACTGTTAATTATTTAAAAACTGCATACACTATCAACACCAAACTGCCGGTTAACAACAGCGTAATTAATGTTGATGGCCTGGTATTGAAAGATTCAAAAGGCCACGAAGCAAGCGCAACAGGGAAAGTAGACCTGAACGATATATCAAACCCGGATATTGAGGTGGTGCTGAATGCCAAAAACTTCATGGCATTGAACACTACTTTTAAAGATAACAGGCTCTATTATGGTGTGGCTTACGCCACAGGGCGTTTCAGCTTCAGCGGTCCTACGGATAACATGAATATCGACATTAAGGCAAATACTAATGCCGGAACGGTATTTAATATCCCATTAAATACGTCGACCGTAGCTGAAGATTACGACTTTATAAAATTTGTCAGCCATAAAGACACCGCCAAAAACGTAGCCAAAGTACGACCATTTAATGGCGTAAGTTTAAATTTTGACCTAACCGTAGATGAAAAAACATTAGTAAAAATAACAACCGATTATGGAAAACTGGAGGGTACCGGCACAGCCCGCAATCTTAAATTAAACATCAGTAGCCTGGGTGATTTTACTATGTTCGGCGACTTCCTGATAACATCCGGCAAGTTTGAGTTTATAGCCAAAGATGTGATCAGCAAAAATTTCCAGGTAACACAGGGAGGAACCATTCACTGGACGGGCAGCCCTAACAATGCAGAAATAAACATGCGCGCAGTCTATGAGGTACGGACGGGCATCAAAGAGCTTTATTCGGCCGCAGGTATTCCGTTACCACAGGAGTTGGTATTGGTTCAGGCTAATTTGATCTTAACCAAATCCCTGTTGCAGCCAACCATCGACTTTGATTTTAATTTCCCTACCGACCCATCGATAAAAGAGAACCTGAGCACCTATTTAAGTGATTATAATAACCGCACGCAACAAGCATTGAGTATTATCGCAACCAGGAGGTTTACTCCGGGCGGTAACGGTGGTGCTTTAGGCTCACAAACCTTGAATACGGCGAGCGAGGCAGTGAGCGAATTTGCTTTCAATAAGCTCAATACGCTTATTTCACAATCTAATACGATCAAGAGTCTCGATTTAAATATCCGGTCGTTTAACGATGCCAGTGCATCTTTGCATTTATTTAATGAACGGGTGGTGTTGAGTGGTAGTTTGTATTCGACGGCCGTATCTACAAATGATCTGTATTATAACAATAACAGTTTGTTCAATTCGAGCTTTAACAACCTGTCAAAAGACTTTAGTGCCCAATATTTCATAACGAGGAATGGTAATCTTACGGCACGGTACTCTTATCGCCTGTTAAACGGTACTGTACTGAACACCATTGACCAACAGTTAACAGCACAATATGTAAACGGTCTCGGTTTGGTTTACCAACGCGACTTTGATACATTCGGTGAGTTACTGAGAAATATACTCGGCGGCCGTAGAAGAAGACAGCCGGTAACTCCGCTTCCTGAGCCCATAAAAACACCAAACTCAGGGGCAACCCCAGGCGCTAACAGTCATGCCGTTAATGAAAAACAAGAAGATAATGATCAGTGATCGCGCAGAATAGCGTGATCCATTTTATCGCGTTTAGTTTTCAGGTAAGCCTCATTATGCGGATTCGGTGTGATCTCGATCGGCACATTCTCAACAATCTCCAACCCATAGCCCATTAACCCGGAACGTTTTTTAGGATTATTAGTCATCAAACGCATTTTTGTTATACCGAGGCTGCGCAGTATCTGTGCACCGATGCCATAATCGCGCTGATCCATTTTAAAGCCGAGCTTAAGGTTAGCTTCAACAGTATCTAAGCCATTTTCCTGGAGGTGATAGGCCCTCAATTTATTAATGAGTCCAATACCCCTTCCCTCCTGGTTCATATATACAACAGCACCTTTACCCTCTTTGCTGATCATCTCCATTGCCTTGTGCAGCTGAGGTCCGCAATCGCAACGGCATGACCCAAAAATGTCACCTGTGACGCATGAGCTATGAACACGCACCAGCACGGGCTCATCCGGTTCCCAGCTTCCTTTTACCAAAGCAAGATGATGCTCACCTGTATCTAACTGGGTATAGGCTATCATGTCAAAATCGCCCCATTGGGTTGGCATTTTAACAGCTATTTCTTTGTGTACCAAGGTTTCGGCGGTAAGACGATATTCGATCAGATCTTTTATTGAAATGATCTTCATATCAAACTCTTTGGCCATCTCCAGCAAATCAGGGAGGCGGGCCATTTCACCATCTTCTTTTATGATCTCGCAGATTACACCCGCCGGTTCAAACCCTGCCAGAACAGCCATATCGATAGCCGCCTCAGTATGCCCTGTACGGCGCAACACACCGCCATCCTTTGCTATTAATGGGAATATATGCCCTGGTCGACCCAGATCTGAGGGAACGGTAGATGGATCTATTAATGCCAGAACAGTCTTTGAACGATCAGAAGCCGAGATACCCGTTGTACATCCGGCAAGCAGATCGACAGAAACCGTAAAATTTGTCTCGTGCGAGGTGGTATTGTTGCTTACCATTGGCTCCAGCTCCAGCTCTTTTGCCCGCTGTTTGGTAATAGGTGCACATACCAATCCTCTGCCGTGGCGTATCATAAAATTGATCGTCTCCGGGGTAGCATTATGTGCAGCAGTTAAGAAATCACCCTCATTTTCGCGGTCTTCGTCATCAACAACTATAATGGTTTTTCCAGCTTTAATAGCTTCTATAGCTTCCTGTATTGTATTTAGCATTTTTTGGTTCCAATGGTGTAAAAGGCTTTTTATGAAGCCGGCATACTTTTGTACGTTATACAAAGTTAATCTATACCCAGTTCATTTACGGTCGGATATTTGTAAAAGTTGCTTGGTGGGATCGTTATAGAGGTTGTAGAGGTTGAAAAAGTTGTAGTTGTTATATGTGATTTTCAACCTTTCTAACATTTACAACTTTTACAACAACTAAAACATCTTATTCTTTCCGACGCAATAACTTATTAAAGAATCGCTTATATGCCTCCATATCAAATAAAACAGAATCATTTGCTGCTTTATAGGATAAGAACAAACCGATTGGTGTCAAAATAATTATTGATATCCATTCTCCTATTACGGGGGACAAATCCCCGCCCTTTGCAGATTTTTCGCCGATTGTCCAGGTGATATAATATACCAGGAAGAATATTACGGATACCACAACCGGCATGCCTAGGCCCCCTTTGCGTATAATGGCTCCCATAGGCGCCCCGATCAGAAACAACGCCAGGCATGCGGCAGATAACTCAAACTTTTTGTGGTACTCCAGCGCGAAATTCCTCCCGCTTTTAGCCATATCCTTATACATATCTGCACGATTTTTAGCTACATCATTAACTGACCGCACCTCATTTTGTGCATTCATCAATGCTGCAACCTTCTGCTGCAAACTGAGATCACCCAGTACGTCTTTCTGTTTGAAAGGAACGGGTTTAATAGCGGCATTTGTGGGCTTCTTTGGCACCCCAAAATATTTAATATATGGACTAATCAGCTTATAATTCAGACGTGTTACGCTGTCTAATTGCCTGCGGGTTGAGTCACCAAAATATTTTAACTGCTTCAGGTCCATCATCTGCACCGCCGTTCTGAATAAGTTTTCGTCGGTTCGTTTCAGCTTCATGAACGACAGATCGAACTTCTGCTCTGTTTCCTTAAAACGAAAGCGGGTAAATCGCTGGCGTATCTCAAAATTTTTATCCCCATGTGTTTCCTCATACCGCACACCGTCTTTAAGCCTGATCACCAAAAACTGGTTATCCAGCGTCCTGTACATTCTCCCCTCTTTTGCAATCAATACGTTTGTATTGTTGTCAGACTCGTTTTTAGAATAGATCATCACGCCATGCAATGTTTGCCCATCAGCATCTTTTTTGCTCACGCGGATAGTATAACCGGGGAAACTGGCGCTGAATACCCCTTCTGGCAATAGATTAGCTGATTTTTGTTGCCTAACATCATATAGTAATGAGTAATATTTCCTATTGGCGATTGGCAACATGTTATCAGAGAAAATAAACGCCGCTATAGCGAGGATACCCACCACGATAATCATTGGATACATGGCTCTGCGCAGGGAAACACCTGCAGATTTGATAGCCACCAGCTCATAATTTTCGCCAAGACTACCATAGGTCATGATGGATGACAGCAGTACAGAAAGCGGCAGCGCCATGGCCACATTGGTTGCCGAGGCGTACATCATTAACTGCAAGATAGTGGTGATCTCAAAGCCCTTCCCGATCAGGTCATCGATATACTTGAACAGGAACAGCATCAACAACACGAACATCACGATCATGAAGGTGACGACGAATGGCCTGATAAACGCTCTGAGTAATAAAAGATGAATCTTCTTCACGGTACAAAATTAGGGAAAATTATTTCCCCTATGCACCTAGAACGCTGATAAGGTACTCAATCTGATTATCCCAGATTAATTTTCTTTCACTCAAGGCATCGTCTGTGGAAAAATCGGTGATGCTTAACGCAACATCATTGGTTAATTCATCCTGTAATATCTCCATTTCAAAGAAATAGTCAGGGTCGTCATCTAACCATTTAAACCTGACGAGCTTATTTTCTTTAATGCAAAGTAATTTCGCTTTCTGTTCTTCTCCGTCCCAGTTGAAGGTAAAAACCTGGTCTCTTACAGAAACATCATCAGCAAACCACTGTGTCAGTCCATTGGGTTCACTCAGGAAACTGTATAGTATCCTGGGCGACGACTTAATTTCGTACTCAATATTAAATTTCTTCTTTTCAGACATAGGGGTTTATAACGCTGGCAGTATGATTTGCCGTAAATCTTAACATTTTTTCTAAAGAAAACGAATTTCTACTATATTTGCAAACTCTTTTTACGGCGTGAGCGCTTTATTTGGTGCCATTTTCGGGTTGCATAATAAAGAATAACGTTTAAAGCAAATAGAGGCATATTTTAAGACAAGTTGTTGAAAAATAGCCCGTAAAAAGATAGAAAAATATCCGGCGGGGTAGCTCAGATGGTTAGAGCGTAGGATTCATAACCCTAAGGTCGGCAGTTCGATCCTGCTCCCCGCTACTAAATTGTCAGGCAGTTACAAGAATTTGTAGCTGCCTTTGTTTTTTTGGTCATACAATGTTCATACACACCAGCTGCTGTACGAAATGAACTATATAGCGTCAAAACCCCATCGACGCTACATAAATATACGAAATTCCAGTAAATGTCTAATGGTTTCTTTAGAAAAAACAATAACTCTTAGTCCGAAGATCGTAAGTTCGAATGTTGCCCAGCTCAAAAAAAGCACAGTAGTACTTAATATTACTGTGCTTTTTGATTTATCAATTTGTCGCTACAATTAAAGCTTTCTGTCGGATATTGACATTTGTTCCTTATAAACACCAAACGTATGAATTGCCACGCAGGCTTTTCCAGATGTTATCCTTGATCGAATTTCGGATGCCGTAACCGGATTAAACTTAACCAGCCATTTATAACCAATAGACTGTTTTCCGGTAGCTTCCGGGATTGCCGTCCAATCTTTGCCATTAACAGAATAATCTACGGACCAGCCCGTCGTCCGGTGTCCAAGTTCAATTATCTCTTGTATCTTTATTACATCAAACGTCTTCTTCGAGCGAAGATCAAAGGTTATCGTATCCGTTTTATTCGCGTCTTGGGTTGCATAATAAGTACTCTCCCAAAGTACCCCAATCCTTTATCAAAAACGTTGCCCTGGAGATTGACAGCTATCAGGAGTTGAATTTCAGCCCCCGGACCGCACATGATGCCGGTTTGGTCACGTGCCACCCTTGGAAATTGTTTTTTTTGGAGTCCAGGTCCCTGTGTTTAGCAGCCCGTTTGCTCCTAATATTTTCCGAAGCGACGGCTCAAGCCCGGCGGTTACCGCGTCATCCTTAATATTTCGGGTAACGTGGTCATAAACGTCCCGGTCGGGGATATCATTGATATGCTTCGTTAACAAGGTAACCATCTGCAGGTATTTGCGCCTGCTCCACCAAATAGCAAAAATAATAGCGAGGGCGACTACACACACGATGATGAGGATCAGTATAGCACGGTTAGAAATGACAGTACTATCTTTTGCAGCAGAATCATCAATATTTTTTAGTAGCTTTTTGGAAGCCTCATCAACCAAATGTGTAATTGCGGTGTCCGTTTTAGGCCCCAACAGCTGATCGCGCAGCAAACCAATTTTATAATTTGTACTGTCGCTCAAAACATATTGCAAAAAACTTTGAAAGCCATCCTTAATCTGCAGGATATCCCCCCGCGTTTTACCGATAAGGGTAGCCTGGAGGGCCTTCATATTATCGTTAAGCTTTTTTCCTGTTGCAGCCTCTATCAATGCCGCCACATTGTCCTGGAGCTTTTGCCCTGTTGCGGCGTCTATCAGCCCGCCCACATTATTCTGGAGCTTTTGCCCCGTGATGACGTTTAACAAAGAATCCGTCCACCGGATGATCTTCTCGCTGAGAATCCTGTTTTCAATAGTTGTTATCTTGGGTTCCAGGGAACTGTCGAGTGCATCTATAAGAGAATCCAATAAGTGGACGACAACCTTTTTGGTTGCCGGGTTAGCCAGTTGGTTACGCACACCGATCAGGGCGCCTTCAGTCAGCGAATCGGTCAATTTTTTCCCCTTGCTGCCAAGTTTAACTGTACTGCAGCTGCAGAGCGTTGCCAGTAACAACACCAGCCCGATAAAAGTGTAAAGTACTTTCTTCATGCTAATATCATTTACAGATTTTTAATACACTGTCCATGGCCAGTGACGACATGGCCATAATCGTCCATTGCGGGTTGACTGTTATGCTGGTTGGAAACAGGGAAGCATCGGCGACAAATACGTTGTCAAGGCCGGCGACCTGGAAATGTTCATTAACCACCTGCTTGCCCTTAAACTTTGAACCGTTGCTGCACATCAGGTTGCCACCCTGAGGGTGAGCTGTTGCCAGGCCAAGGTCGGTTATCCGGAGCGGGAATGCGTTTAATGCTTTAGTAAAATCATTGACCTCCTTGTCGGTGAGTTCCAGGTCGATACCTGGTTTTGTGGGAATGATGGCTCGGCTGCTGCCGGCAAGCTGCCCCAATTTGATGAGCGAAGTGAAAGCATATTTGATATTGGCGATGTCCTTTTCGCCAAGCCACCAGCTAAACGCCTGGCCGTTCAACAGATCTGCTTTTGGCAAAACTTCACCATTGGCTTCAGAACCCAGCAGACCGCCGAAATTCAGCATATAAGCATATTGCTTCATGATGGAATCTCTGCGGTCAAAATAAAAAGGCGCGCAAGCCAGCGCAAATGATGCCGGTGGGTTATAATAGGTTTCGAATGCCGAACGCGATTGTGGGTCGAGCGCGCCTAAAGTAATCTGCTCGCCGTCATAGGCCCTTAAAAGTTCGCCAAACTGGAAGGCCACCGGGAATGCAAAATTGCAGCTCAGCGCTTTGCCGATATTCTTGTTTGTCGGTAAGCTGCGCATCAGGAACTGGCTGCTGGCCACTGCTCCGCCCGCAACAACCACTGCTTTTCGTACTTTAACAGTTGTGATTTCGCCATTATCCGACCGGAGCATTACGCCGTTTGCCCGTCGGCCATCTGGTGTAGTAAAGCGCACTGCTGTCATATTGGCTATCACCATAACCCCTCTTGCCTCCGACCAGGGGATATAAGTTTCCAGCATAGAACGCTTACGCATTCGTTTGTTTCCCAGGTTCCAGTTACCATCCCCATTGTTGTTAAGGTGATTTACCAATAACGGGTTATGCATTTCCAATTGGTCGGTCACCGGGAGTGTAGCGTTAAATTTTTTAACAGCTTCCTCAAAACGTGAACTGACTTCCAGATTGACACCTTCTTTACCAAGCTTTTTGATGTCAAGCTCGTTAGCAATGAGCCTATATTTTTCATCTAATTTGCTGAGGTCAATACCGTAATCCTCCTCCCATGATTTGCGGACATGCGGAGGCATTTCAAAACATACAGCATTATTGATTACCGTTGAGCCGCCCACACATTCACCCTGCAGCATGTTCATCGTAAACTGCTTGGTTTGCTGCAGGCCCCCCTCTTTATAAACCTTCTTCATCATCCCAATCTCGCTGTCCTGGAAATCCTGCAAAGGCTGGTACCGGTTACCGGCCTCTACTACCAATATTTTCGCGTTTTCACCAACGGCACAAGCCAGACGGTATGCTGCTGTGGCGCCTCCGGCGCCCGAGCCGACAATGAGATAATCAACCTCATCCGGCTGTTTCGGCTCATTTAAAGGCGTGGTAACCCTTGGCGCCACAATAGAGTCAGGCAAGGTATTAAGCGGTTTGAAATTCAGCGTGTCCCCCGGGCCTTTAGGTAAACCGGCTGGCGCTGCAAACGGTGGCGGCCCGCCCGCAATGTCACCCTGCAGGCGGTCACGTGCATCAGGCGGCACATAGCCGATCTCATCCTGAACATTGAGGTATGAATAATTGGCGAATAATACGATAGAATTAAGCGATAAGCCGATCTGGTATGCAAAATCAGCCAAGGCAGGTACAACGGCGTTTTTGCGCTGCAGTTCATTCGTTAGAAAATATTTGCTCAGGAAATAGCGTTGCTCTTCGCGTTCCATCGACGAAAACGGGGGATGCATGCCGTACAGAAAATTCAGCAGGTTCTCCAGCAGGCCAAATGGCAGGTTCATCAGCCCCCTTTTACGACCCCGGATACCGCCAACATACTGGTCAACGGACTTTAATACAGCTGTTTGATGCTTACTGTCCGCATTGAAAAATGCACCCGTCATGGCCAGGATATTGATCGAGGCCGAGGCGCTTAGCGTATTGATGCCGCAATCTACATTATAATACATCCTGCGGAAGGTTACCAGCAGGGTGATAATCGTTACATTAAACAGGGCAAACAACACGAAATACCAGTCAGCGGTAACCGGAAGACCCGGCGGATCCGGGCGGGTTACAATGGCCACCCCACCGCCAAGGCCGCCAATAAGCAGCCACAGCAATGCCGTGGCAGCGCCTGCAGTTAGCGGTACAATAAGCGCATTAAAAAGGTGCTGCCTTAATTTCACCCTTTTGACCAGCAAAAAAGAGATAAGCGACAGTGTGGAATAAAGCGTAACTGTATTTCCGATCATAGGATCCGGGTAACCAAACACCGCCGCAATACCATTGCTCCCATTCGTAACTATCCTAATGACAATAATGCCTGCGGCCAGTGCAAAAAACAAGTAACCCAGTACCCGGTAAAGGTTTTGCGCCAGCGTCATCGGGATCGAAAAATTTATCGGAAATTCATGGTCGGGTGCGAATTCTTTTGCGTCGTTTTTGAATTTGAGCATAATCCATAAAAAGATAATGATCATCGCGCCGTCCGTGATGGCTGAAACCAGCAAAAAAGAACTCTCCGTAGCCTGTAACGGCCCGTAAAAATGAAATACCAGCGAAAAGACCGTCGAAGCCGCATGTCCGCACAGCAGTGCTCCACAGGCATAAAAACGTAAACGTTTATTATACGCTCCGATAAACGTCAGCATGATCATCAGCGTGATTTTAAAATACGTATTTATGGCAAGCGCCGGGTTTTTGTAAGTCATGCCGATCAAATGGGCAACCCCTTCCGGCCAGGGCTTTGCGCCGGCAAGCCCCAAAACCAGTATGCACAAGTACGCCAGGTAGGAAAACCCAAGGATTCGCAGGAGATAAAAGGCCAAATCGCGTTTGGGCCTGCTGACATCCTCCGCCGACCATTCTTTGCGGAAAAGATCGTTGTATTGTGCATTCGTAGGCGCATCCGGATACGGCTTGTGACGGTAAACCAGCATGGCCAGCAACCGGGCGAGAAATAAACCCAGGGGTCCGAATATGATTCCGTCAACAGAAAGTGTCACCAAAAACTTAAGCGCCGGTATTTTAATAACAGATAATAAGGGAACATCCTTATATACCCATAAGGCTTTTGCCAGCGTTTGAGGGCACTGGCGGTAGTGCGCTTCGATATAAAGATCGAGGAAAAAATAAGGCAATAATATCAGCAGGTAAAAAACCAGCGAGCTGGATTTACGCAGCGCATTAATGATAACCGCGAAAATCACGCCGTTTATAAACAACTCAAGACCCATCGTGGCCCATGGGGAAAAGGTGATCCCGAATACCGTAAACCCGTTAAAATATAATATACCCGCCGGCCCGGTAATAATATAAAGAAGGACGACCGACAATACCAGGTTTACAAGCATCACGAAAAGATAACTACGGTAACCGGCTGCTTTATCCAGCGGATCAGGGGAGCTATAACCCCTGAAATTTAAAAAATGTGGCATGCTAAATCTGTTGAGAATTATGTGAACGAGTTTAGGCTTCCAATAAAAAAAACGGGCGTATTTTTTATTGAATGTCAGGTAGAAATTAAGTATTTTTATTCGAATAAAGAATAAAAAAATAATATTTTTTTATTAACTAACTTCAAGTTAAAACACTTTCTATCAGCGATATAAGTTTTATATAAGATAAAATATTATATTAGCAATACCACCAAAAACCTTTACCATGGCTCCTGAACTTATTGCAGAAATTTTTAACGAATGGCATAAACTGGACACCTTTGAAAGTCAGTATTCCACAGACCTTTGCACCTATAAAGAAAAGTGGAACGGGCTTTTTAAATTATCCACCCCGGTCGTGTCCGAACCCGTGAACTATCCCTACAAGGAAAACGAAGTGTTTGTTATCAGCGACCTGCACCTGGCATCCGGCAGGGATAAATCGGGCGTTTATAAAGGTTCTGAAAATTTCTTTGCAGACGAAGCTTTTGACAGGTTTGTAGCGCATCTCCTGTCGGTAAAAAAAGAGACACCTGCCTTATTGGTGATTAACGGCGATGCGTTTGATTTTTTAAGGGTGACCGAATATCCAGGTAAAATAAAAACACGGTCGACGGAAAAAAAAATTGTGAATTTCCTGAAACAGCGTAAGACGCTTAAAATTGAAAGTCCGGCAATATCCGCAATCAACAACGAATTCAGTTTATGGTCCGATGAACTCAAAAAGGTGGGTTTATCAATGGACGCGCAGCAGCTCCAAGACAGCATCTCAAAAAGAGAGCGGGTTTACGGACTGGAAACCAATCATTATAAGACAATTTATAAGCTGATGCGGATAAAAAGGGGGCACCCGCTCTTTTTCTTAGCCCTTGCAAAATGGCTGGCAGCCGGGAATAAACTGATGTTATTGAAGGGCAATCATGATGTGGAGATCTGTTGGGATAAGGTCCAGGACTATATCCGCCTGATGCTCGCAGAAAGCAGGGCAACTACCTTATCCACCCCCGACTTAAAAAAAATTCTGCAGAACGATATTTTTCCCGCTGTCAAATTTATAGATGACTCGGTGATCATCAATGAAACATTTTACATAGAACATGGCCACCGGTACGACAAATTCACCATGATATTGGGCAGTCAGTTCCTTTCGGATAATCCGTCGCAGGTAAACATACCATTTGGCTCATTTTTTAACCGGTATTTTATAAACCGCGTCGAGCTTTTCTACCCCTACCTTGATAAAGTCAGACCTACAGGTAACATTATACCAATGCTAATCCGCGATAATTTTCCGCTCGCGCTCAAGATGATATTCCAGCAACTGCCTTTTGCGGTTAGGATGGTGTGGACCCAGCCCAAATATGTCTGGTTTATGATTAACCGGGTAGCCTGGTTTCTCCTGGCATTGATGGTGCCCATTGTCTTATTCATAGCTTTCGATTGGCATACGATTGAGAAATTATTTTTTTTACCGCAACCAAACAAAACTCCCGGCCCCAAATTTCTGCAGTGGGTTTCTACAGCCGCAACATCGCTGGTATTTATGGTGCTGGCATACCTGGCGACTCGTTTGGTTGGCTGGTTACAGTTAACCGAGCCAAGCAGCCTGGCGGCTTTCGCTAATGATCGGGCAAAAGGGCAATCTTTTTCCATCATGACGATGGGCCACACACATAATCCCGGATCTTATGCATTGGAAACCAACACCCAATTTTATAACACCGGCACATGGATACCGGTAATTGAGATATCAGATGCCTCCGTAAGAACCGGCGGTTCCTATACGTTTTTGCATTTAAGGACAGACCCGTCTGGAAAGCTCGCGGTTGCAGCCGATGGAAAACTACAAAGATGGAATGATGACGCCGGACGGACGGACCCGCAATTGCTAATCACCAAAATATAGAGTACCCGCGATTACACCAACTATTTGTTGTGGACATCTCCTGGTGGCAGATCACGCTAATCTGGTTCAATTTTACTTTCATTTTAAAGCAGAGTTTTGTTCCCATGATTAACTCTGCCAACAAGATCATTATCAGGCCGATCCTGGAACCAGACAATAATGCTGTGGCGGATCTGATAAAGGAAGTATTGAGAGAACACCGCGTTGATAAGCCCGGAACGGCTTTTGCAGACAGCAGCCTCCATCAATTATTCGAAACCTTCCGTCAGGTAGGTTCGGCTTATTTTGTGGCTGAAGATGGTGGCAGTATTATTGGCGGCGGAGGCATTTACCCGACCCCGGGCCTGCCTGCAGGTTATTGCGAATTGGTCAAGCTGTACCTCCACCGGAAATCCCGGGAACAGGGAACAGGAATCAAACTGATCCGTGCTTGTTTTTCCGCTGCCCGTGATGCCGGGTACACACATCTGTACCTGGAGACGATGCCAGAACTGAATAAAGCTATCCGTTTTTATGAGCGTTTCGGATTTAAGCATCTTACTCATCCCCTGGGGCAATCCGGACATTTTAACTGCAACATTTGGATGTTGCGTGACTTAAATAATCAATCAGACAATGAAAATGACAAATTATAAAAGATACCTTGTCGTCACACTGCTGACGCTGACTATCTGTTCAGCAGCGCACGCCCAACCGGCAAATACAAAGCTGAAAAAGCTCTTTGAAGTTTATCATGAAGAAAGCCTGCATTTTGATCCCATACTGGAAACGGACCTGGGAGATCACAGGTTCGATGACCAGGTCGCCAACAACAATACTGTGGCGTACCTGAAAGAGAAATATAGTTTTGACAGGAAATACCTGAAGCTGCTTCAAGCGTTCGATTTCCGGAAACTCAACATAGATGACCAGATTTCTTATGGATACCTGAAAGAAATGCTTTCGACGGATTTGCAGGCTAGTACATGCCATTTCGAATATATGCCTTTTACGCAATTTATTTCGTTGCCGGTAGATTTCGGCCAGTTGGGCCAGGGTAACGGCCCCCAGCCGTTCAAAACGCCGGAACAGTATTTAACCTGGATGAAACGCGCCGAACGGTTTATTCCCTGGATGGACACCGCAAAAGCCAACATGCGCAAAGGCGTAAGAACGGGAATCGTCCTGCCCAAAGCTCTTGTCCTGAAGATTATCCCGCAGATGGAAGCACTGGGTAACCCGGACACCGCCGCAAATATATTTTTCGACCCGGTACGGCATTTTCCTACTTCCTTTACCGCAGAACAGAAGGCAATGCTGAAAGCAAAATATGCACAAATTATCGCGGGTAGATTATTGCCGAGCTATCATAATATGGCCATCTTTCTGAAAAAAGAATATTTGCCAAATGCACAGGAACATGCCGGCCTTAACGCAATTCCCGAGGGAGCCGCCATGTACCGTTACTATATACGGCTGTATACCAGTACCGATAAATCACCAGAAGAATTCTATCAGACCGGGTTGAAGGAAGTGGCACGGATTACCGGGGAGATGGAAAAGGTCAAGGCGGAATTCGGTTTTAAAGGGACCCTCCAGGAGTTTTTTAGATTCCTGCGTACTGACCCGCAATTCATGCCTTTTAAAACACCGGAAGAAGTATTGCAGGCCTACCGCAACATCTACGATAAGGTTAAGCCGCACCTGGGCAGCCTGTTCGATATAACGCCCAAATCTAAGTTTGAGATCAGGCGCGTAGAGGCATTCCGGGAAGCATCAGCGAACGGCCCCAGCTACCAGTCTGCTTCTTTCCGGGACAAATGGCCGGGAATTTTTTATGTGCCGGTTGTTGATGCCATAAAGATCAATACCACCTTTTTAGGCATGGAAGCGACTTTTCTGCATGAAGCAATCCCGGGGCACCATTACCAGCTTTCCCTGCAGGACGAGAACACCGCGTTACCGGCCTTCAGAAAATTCAACAACTTTAAGGTATTTGTAGAAGGCTGGGCTTTATATGTAGAAACTTTAGGTAACCAGCTCGGGTGTTATACAGATGCGGCTCAAAAAATGGGGGCACTAAATAACGACATGCAGCGGGCATTAAGGCTCGTTGTAGATGTCGGTATCCATACCGGGAAAATGACCAGGCAACAAGCCATCGAATACCTGATGGACCATGAGTCGATCAGTGAAGAAGACGCCGTGCTTTCCATTGAAAGATATATGGGCTTTCCTGCACAGGCGCTGTCTTACAAGACAGGCCAACTGGAGATTCTCCGCCTGAAGCGCCTGTATGAAAAACAACTGGGTTCCAGGTTTAACATCATCAAATTTCATCATGCGCTGATCACGAAGGGAGATATGCCATTATCGGTACTGGATAATTATATGGCCAGGTGGGCAAAAGAATAAATGGATACACACCATAAATAGTGCTAAATGATGACGCTTGACGAGACTCTGATCCGGGCGCAGATTAACTCATTACATTATAAATCAACCGAATATTTTAATACCTTTCCGTCGTTAACGGTTATTAAGGTAATTAAGCAACAACAAGAAGCGAAATGAAGGAACCGGTGGGATTCGAAAAAGGTTGTTATGTGGGCGAGAAGATCAGGGAGCAGTCTTTCGGTAGTATCCTGACCTCCGAAACGGTCTTTCCCGCAGGATTTGCATCAGACTGGCATTATCACCAGAATCCACATTATTCTCATATCCTGAGCGGCGGCAGCAAAGAAATCAGCGAAGGCCGGTCCCAATGGCAGGAAGCCGGTGACGGGCTTTATTATTATCCGGGTATATCTCACCAGAACCTGCAATACCGCCCAGGAACCCGGATATTTAACATCGAGCTGGGAACAAATTTCTTTGTTCAATCTGATGTTGATATGCCACCGGAAGCGCATATGTTTTCGGACAGATTAATGGTAAACCGCTCCGGTATGTTAAAAATACTGAAAGAACATTACTGGCAGGATCAGCACAGCAGGATCGCAATTGAGCAACTATGCGTAGAACTGGTTTCAGAAAATACGGCCACGGACCGCCATTATCCGGAGTGGTCACGCAGGATCATTGAAGTATTAAATGACCAGTGGAACTGTTCCTGGTCACTGACCGGGTTATGCAAACTGCTTGATATTCACCCGGTGACGCTTTCCAAATACTTTTCTAAATATTTCAATTGTACGCTGGGTGATTATATCCGCCGCATCAGGGTCGAAAAGTCCTTACCGCTGATCAGGCAACACCGGCATTCCCTGACGGAGATCGCTTACTTATGCGGGTTTTCAGACCAGGCCCATTTTACCAGGACCTTTACGCAGATTACAGGCATGCGGCCAAAGCAGTATCGAAACGTCTGAAAACATAAGCTTCACGCGCCGGGTCTATCACACTAACCTCTTCAATCTTTCACGAGGTTTGGGGTTATCTATTCATTAAGATTTCACGTGCATCATCAAACTGTATAAAATCATACCAGGTTAATTTATTTAAATCAATCATTTCTCCTGTTCTTCGTAAATACCCAAGCCGATCCAAATTTTGAGGTGACTGTTCTTTAACCAGCACTATATTTTCGTCAATCTCTTCTAAATAATAATAAATCGAGGTGACATCCCAATCAAGCAATGCAAATTGCTTGATTGGGGGTTTGATTAAAAGATAGGGATAGGTTGACTTACCTGCAATTCGAACACTCGTTCTAAAAATTAAGCACTCTGATTTTTGCGCATAGGTAAACGTCTTCGCATTAGAATACCAAATCCAAACCTTGTCTGAACTTAACAAAGGGCTATCAAATTTATTTTCTGCGAATATTGCCAGGTTTGCAAAATAAGCCATCATCGTTACTTCTTCAATGTTATAGAAATATAAGGAATACTTTTTGTCCGCCGTTTCGACGAAGTAATCATCAATACAGATCGGGTTTTTATACCCTTTCAATTTTTCTGTTGATATAATTGAGCTCATTTTTAAATTCTATTAAACTTTAAGGTACAATTTCTTCCGGACTTATTGGTCCTTCAGGGTTAAATGGCTCTATTGGATCCCCATTTTCGTCAATCTGCTGACCACTTTCGTTAAATCGTGGGGAGGCGGGGGCAGAGTACGTAGGAAGTGGCCTTGAATTACCCAACGTTAACCTTCCGTTCGTTATCCTAAATTGCATCCCCCCGCCACCGTTAGGGCTATACCCATTCGGCCCTGCTATACTTTGCTCAATGATAGCATCAGCAGGTATTTCTTCAACATCAGAAACATGGGTTGGAAGACCTTGATCTGTAGGTAAAGCAAACTTAGTTTGTATTTCCGAAGGGTTTAATCCATCAATATCTGATGCTTTCATAAACCATGACCCTCCTTCACGTCCGTCCGTATAAACCCTTACAAACGGGCCAAGCTCTGACGCTTGCCCGCCTGACATATAGTTTACTTCGGTTTCTGCCTGGTAAGGCAACTCTCCACCAATATGTGTTTCCATCCAATTTGCATTAGCCTGTTCAGCTGATATAGTGTTTATCCCATATTGACCATTTGTCAAGTTATAAGCTTGCTGGGGGGTTATCGAGTTTACTCCTGAATTAATTATATTTTCCTCATTAACGGTATAATTATCTTGTATCTGATAATAATGATTTTGGCCATCAAGACTTTCGGTTGTTTGCGCTAAACTCCCATTCGAAAAGAATGTATAATTATAATAAGTTGGGGGAATATCGCTTTGTTCGACAGGTGTACTCTCCGGTGCCGGAGTAACTAACGTAATTGGAGCATTTGATCCAGTCCCATATCCATATCCATCTCCATATCCATCATAGCCATCATCATAGCCGTATCCATATCCATCATCATAGCCATATCCGTCATCGCCACCGTAATCGCCACCATCGTCCCCATCACCAGGGTCACTGCCCTTCTTGTCATTGTATTTTATCGGGTTATTCTTCCCGTAATGGTAGGGCGTTCTTGATAAGGAATTTTCTGAATGAGGGTCAATAGCTATCCATCTGCCCAAAGCAGCGTCATATTCACGGTAAAACGTTTGATAATAATCTGGCAGGTTGCTGTAATCATTCTGCCACTCGGCCCCATTATCGTACAATTGTTTATTCGGCACCGTAGGCATACTGATCGGGCTGTTAGCCAAACCCAAACCAAAGGCATAGTAACTATTTTCCTGAATAATTCTTATGCCTTTATTTCCATCGCTTTGAAAACTAAAACGTGCGTTACCTTGCCAGTCGGCAATAACATACTCCGGTGTAAGTGTACCGGCTATATTTATTACCCGTCCTTCTGCCATCGGAAAATAGGAAAGCGTATTATTTACATAAACAAGCCCATCTATATAATCGGTGGTAGTGATCAACTTACTTACACCGCTTACATTGTCATATTGTTGTTTACGGATTACTGTTCCGTCGGCGGCATAAGTATAATTTAGATACCGGCCTGTTTGCGCTACGCCATTAGCACCGGTAACTAATTGGATATTATCAGTTTTATTTAAAACGTTATACCCTATAGTTAGCCCCTTATAAGGATCGGCTATTAAATTGCCGTTAGGAGCATAAGTATAACTGCCGTTGGTTGTTCCCGTTAAATTACGGAAACCATAACTGGTGTATTGGGCTGCATTACTACCATCCGTTACGGCATTCAATTGATTTGGACTTGTCGTACTGTAATTATAGGTCAACTGATCAACTTGGGTGGTACTTGTTGCTCCAATTGATGAGGAATTGCGGTTCAATGTTAAAATATTACCATTGGAATCGTAAGTAATACCGCTCTCATCAAACCCATCTACGTTAGTATTAAACACCGTAGTTGCGTTGCTGCCCGCCGCACGCTCAGCATAATATGCACCGCTTAACCGACTAACCGCATCATAGCTATATACATAACTTCGCTCGTTTGTCTTTTGGAATTTATTGTCAACTGTCATCCATTTTATTGCTGACATTTTACCCGAATAAGATGGCGTAGCAGTAATTGCAGCAGAATTAAGTGCGGCATCCGGCTGATCGTACATAATCTGCATACCAAATAAATCGTTCGTATCGCTGTTAGTTGCACCTCCGTCATTTGTAAGTGTACTATTGTTAATACTGGTTATCTGCCCTCGTATATTATAGCGATAATCGACCGATTGAAGTATATCAGCATATGGCGTTATAATCGCAGAAAAATTCGCCCCTGGTGAAGCAGTAAATCCAGGTTGAAACACTATGCTATTAGTTGCCAACATATTAGATGTTGCATTGGCTGCAACTGAGTTTGACGATGTCAAAACGACATTGGCCTGAACATTGGCAGTAGACGGCTGCAAATTCTTTTTAACCAATTGCCCTATTTCGTTATATTGATATGCCGCAATTCTTACCGAGGGTTGTGTATTATAAATCTGATCAATATAAACAACCTGCTCATTATGTGCATCGTAAGTAATGGTTGTCTGTACTGTAGTCGTTCCTGCTGATCCGGCATTCTTTTTTGTTAAACTCGCCGTTGGTGAACCTATGAAATTAACTACGTTGGTTTTATAATCGGTAGCGGTATTGCCGCCACCTGACGCACTCAGATGATTATTACTTTGGGTTTGTATGGTATTACCCCTTTTATCATAAAAAACAACATTGATCAACCAAATATTAGCTAATCCTAATCCAACCGTACGTTTACGGGACATCGTAAGCATGCCCCGGGTTAAATTGGTAGCCGCATTGCTTGTTGCTTCATTTGGTAATCCTTGATATTGGTATTGAAAATCGGGTGTAGTAGCTTGCGTTAAATAATAATCATCATAATAAACGTATGACAGGTCTTGTAAGGCCGAATTATCATTATTAGCTGTAGGAAAACAATTATTGGTATAATAAGATGGCCCGGTTGCTGAACGGGTTTCATAATAGTTTGTTGCATAAGTTGATAATCCCGTAACGTAGGCTTGCATTCCACCATTCAGGCCACCGAGATGTGTCGATGTGTTATCCGTATAGATGCCCTGGCTAATTGCCCTGCCCTTTGCATCATATTTGATATAGTTCCATTGATTATTGGCACGAAGATTCGCATCTTGTATTAATACAGGCCGATTATAGGGATCATATATGTAATAAACCGGCGCCGATCCAGGAACATTTTTTTGCACCAAACGGCCTAAATTATCATATATGAACGAGAATATAAGATTATTAACCCCTTGTTGTGTCAAGGAGTAATTATTGTTGTTTTTAGTCATTAAGACCAACGCCTGCGGCTGTATTGTATAAATGGGGTAGCCTGCAGCATTATAAACATAATAAGTATCCAGATTTTGGGTCGAACTAACTACCTTTCTTTTTAAAATAATTTTTCCTGTATTATCGGAAAAGGTTAGGCTGGTTGACCTGCCCTCCGCATCTACCTTGGAGGCTACAGTAAGTGAATTGACAGCATAATATTGACCTTGGCACACCCCGGTGGTACCCCAAATCAATACGTTATCAGTCGAATTATTAGAACGGTATGTATAACTTTTAGCATGTTGGCCTGGCTGAAATCCATTACCAATTTTTCCCGCTTGCAAAATTCTTCGCAATGGGCTATTTTCAAAGAGCGTCTGACTGTAGGGATCCGCGTCATTTGCCACCTGATTAACCGCACTATTATTTGTGCTATAATAATGACTTTGATCGGCTATGGCGGTAGTACGATAAGCGCCGGTAGTATAGTTGCCAGTATTATCTACGTAGGGTAGGTACTGGGTACTTTGTTGGCCTAAAGCATTATATGCATTGATCTGAACAATATCTTTATTAGAGTTTGGGCTGGCCTGTAAAGCGACTTGCTGTATCGGTCGCCCAAAACCATCATAATAGGTTTTTGTAGTTTGTATGCTGCCGATTCCTAAATTGTTTATTTGAGCATCTGTTGTTGCACCCGCGACTAATATTGCATCTTTTTGCACAAAGGAAATCGTTTGGGCAGATGCAGTTTTAATAAAAATGAATTGAATGCCAACCAATAGCATTATCAAACACCTTCTCCAAAAATTATTCTTTAATAAATGTAATTTCATTTTGTGATGATTTTAGGTTTAGGGAATAGTAACGGTAAGCGTCACAGGTGAACCGACCTGAACATATGAACCAGGAGTATTTCCTGAAGGCGGAGTATATGAACTTACCAGGATAGCTGTAATTGTATGGGTAGTTCCTGAACCTAAACCAACAGGGGTAGATGTACCCGCGATCAAAAACGTAGTTGCAGGATCAGTGGTCACGTTAATGAAATTATTAAAGTTACTATATGTATAACTATATTGATTATCTATATTCCATAGAATAGAATATCCAGACTGCCATGCCGGAGTAAACTGAGGTTGGGAAACCGTAAGATCATATCCATTTGGGTCAGTAGATAAGGTACAGGTAATTTGTCCGGTTATTGTATTTACCGGCACAGGAGATATGACTTTAGCATTTGTGCCGGCAATCGACAATGTGACATCATATGTACCAAATGTTGAGTAAGTATGTGTTACAGATCCTGTACCCGTAGATGTTGTTCCGGCAGTGTTATCCCCGAAATCCCAGTTAAAGGTTTGGCCAGGCATACAAGGAGTACCAAAAGTATTGTTGGTAAATGTTGCCACATTACTCACTACAGTACCATTAGAACTATACAAAAAAGCAGGCATTATCTGATTGAATGTAGTATTGGGGCTGTTACCTATCAAATTTTGAATGTTAGTCGACGATACGTAGGTTGTTCGGCTTGTAATATTCATATCTTGATCGTATACATAATTTATTCGTCCATATGGATCAAGTTTATAATAAGTGCTTACCCCATTGGTATTAGTTTTGGCTGTGATATAATTGGTTACCGGATCATATCCATTTGTTGTAGCCTCAGCTATATCAGGATAAAACAACACATCATCTACCCCTACACCAGCGTTGGTGGTGCTTACTGCTATTGTAAATTGTGATCCTGCGGCTATACCGGTTAGTGGCACTTTTACTTCATAATATTGCCATCCTGTTTTTGTATTAGGGATCGTTGTGTTGATATAGTTGATGCTCGAATTAACTGTAGTATTGTTAGCACCTGTTACAATTATTTTAAGAACACCAGGATTCGCAGAATTGATCCAAACCGAAAAAATATAATTATTGGTTAGTAAACTTTTATTCAAAGTTTTGGATAAGGAAGCGCCTATTCCCCCAATTGATAACGCATTACCAACATGCCCGGATATTAAAAATGGTGGATCCAGAACAGAACCGTGCACAGTAGTAAAGTCAGTAGCGGGAGTATAATTATCAAAATCACTAAATGCTACTTCATTATAATTGGCATTATCGATTGTGGCTTCCGGTAAAAAACTATTGTGGTTACTTATTGTGGTTAATACATGTTTAAACCCATTATCTTTTGATAACAAAGCGCCAAAATTATCATAGGCTAGGTCATTTTCAACAACTACGTAATTGGGGTCATTATTAAACTTTAAACTGCTTGAAATTGATGAAGGCAGAAAATTAGTAGTACCATTTTGTATGCGAAAACCAAGTTTTTGAGCAGGGAGAGCAACGGAATCAGCACCGTTTATCAATGGAAATATCCCCATCTTAGTCAACTGTGCATTTGTGACAACAGGAGTCTGAGAGCCGTTCGGGGTGAACTGATTATATGTTTCTATTGGAATATTTACGTTGTTAAGCTGAAGGCTTTGCAGCCCTGCAGTAAAATTGTCACCAGGAGAAGCATTTAATGCAATGGCATAGTCTTTCGAATAAGTTATGTTAGTTGCCTGTGTACTACCGTCACTGTTTGTAGTAGATATCTTTGTTGGTAATTGGTGATATGTGCTGTTATATGAATAGTTAGTGGTAGTTTGATGAGAAGAAGTAGTTGAGCCCAAATCATACAAAGTTTTTTGTATTGTGGTTACCAGTGGTTGGGTAGCTGTATAGATACTGTATACAGAATAGCCGTACAGGGGAAAAGTAAAATTATAATTAGGTGAACTTGCGGTGCCTGTATTCTCTTGTAAAATACCACCACCATCACTTTTGAATGCATAAATAATATTTGGTGTTGGGTTTGTATAAGTATAATCCGTTTCACTCACTTTATTGCCAGCCTCATTATAGCCAATAGTTTTTATCGGCAATCCACGCATAAAATCATAATTAGGGTTGGGGGCGAAGGGAAAAGTATTTACACTATTTTTCAATAATCCGACTGATGGACAATTAGAATCATTAACATCAGGAGCCCTGCCTACATAACAGATAGTGGGCGTCCATGGCAGATTAGTGTTGGTTATTGGGGAAGAGCCATAAGTAGCAGGCACCGAGAAATGGCTTTCCGTACGGCCCAGGCCAGCTTTCGTTTCAGTTACAACACCATAAATAATTGTGTGATCTTCTGTAGACAAATCCGTTGGCGACAAAACCGTCGCATAAGTCCAATTTTGCGAATTAGATGTATTATCACTTGATAAAAAAGCAAATACAGGCTGTGATATAGGATTTCCACTTGAGTATCCTGTTGTCGGATCTGTATAAGTATAGTATTTTGTCGTATTAGTTTGGGGATCGCCGGGATTAGCCTGCATTAATTGACCTTCCGTGACTGACGCTACTCGTATTCCGCCGCCCAATACAACCCCACCGAGCATCGTGTCATAATAATCATTCGGTTGATAAGTTAACGCTGTGTACCCCCCGGTTCCATAATATATTTGACTTAATGAACCTGTGGCGCTCAACGGGAATGCCATGGTATTATTGTAAGCAGCGGGCTGCCTGTTACTGCCTTGTATTTCAATAGGTGTGGCTATTGCCGGAGTACCGACTGGTGTAGAAACCACTGTATTGGGATTGTAATAGGTGCTATAAGCAGAGTTTGATGTATTGATTAATAAATCCGGTATTAAAGAAGTATTTGCTGTTTGTCCATTATAATATCCCCAGTAATCAATGGCATTCGAGTTCGACTTCGGTAAGCCTGTTGGATTATTATATGTAAAGGCATAATTAAAAGGAGAACTACAACCCGGATCTACTACATTGTTTAAAAAGTACCTGGTATAATTTGTACCATCTGTGGAAATAACGTCATTATAATTAAATTGAAAGTTACGATTGAACCCACTGATCGACTTAATAATACATCCTTTAGAATTATTGATGTTATTTTGCCATGAGAAGGCAAACCCAGTGTTCATACTGCCTCCGGCTTTAGTATTACCATATAAAATCTGTGATATCCAATTCCGGGTTGTAGAACCTATAACAATATACTGTGTTATTAAAGCGCTCTGCGCATTTGAAACATTAACCGGAATTTGATAATCACTTTTACTTCCCGCAGTATATTGTATTGTAATATTGTTGCCGTAAGCGTCCTGCATGGAAGTCAGATCCCATGCTCCATTAAAGTTTATGCCTCCTGGAAAACTCTGAGTTGTTGCGTTATACGCGCTTGTAGTTAAATATTCACTATAAATTGCTGTAAAAAAAGCAGGTGGGCTATTTCCGTAATATTGCCCCTCGGCTACCTGTTTAAAAGTAGGTTCTGCTGCACCAAACGTATAAGTAATACCCTTATCATTGGTTATGGTAAACGATGTGATGCCATTTGTGCCTAAAGCATAACTAATTTTTATATCCTGATAAGGTATTGTCCGAAAGGTTTTGGCATTTTGATCATAAATCAATTTGCAGGAAAGACCAGGAGCGCTTACATAAAAAATATCGGGTTGCGTGTCTATAGAGCTTGTTGCAAAAAGTGTGTTAATATTAATAATATCAGCTGCCTCGTCACTACATGTAGCTGGGTTTCCATCATTTAAGATCATCCCGGGACTTATTGCAGTTGCTGATGTATTGTTCATCCAACCTGATTTCTTATGACCCAAAGCATCTTGTGTCACATCATCTGGCAGCCCTCTCAGTATACGGGTAATTGCGCCACCCGCATTTAAATTCCATCCCATACCCGCATTGCTTTCTAAATCAGTTATCTTGATACCCGAAGAGTTGTAATCAATAGAAATAGGTAAAGAAAGACTACCTGATTGTACCGTATATAAGGGGATTGACACAACCGCAGTGCCTGTAGACATATTGACACTTACAATCTTTTTTTGGGCAAAAACCTGCTTTATTGGCGATATGAAAATTGCGAAAAGCAAAATATATTTCAGTCTCATAAATATCTATTATTTGCTTTTAGGTGATTTAATTAGCATCTCCAATTGCTTTTCAAGTTTTGAAATCCTTTCTTCCTGAAGTTGGTTTATTTTCTTTTGGGCGTTCAATACTTCATCCTTCTCTTTGTTTTTTTCATCTTGTTTAATTATATAAAGTGTCAGTTCTTCCACTTTTTTAGTCAACTGTTTATTTATCTCGCCCAGGTTTAATCCTTTATCGGCAACCTCCTGCTCTGATGGCATATCCGGCAAGTGATGGTTCTGATCTATGTAGGCTTTCACTTCCGATAAAGCAGGAAGTCGGTAATCGCTTTTGAAAACGTAGTCCGGCCAGTTCGCATTCAGCTTGACGGTCATTGAAGTTGCAATTGCGCTGCCATTTACTGCCAGCATATAAGTTTTAGGATCGGTTGTCCCTATCGCTACACTTGGCGTTGCTCCAACATTAACTGTCATTACAGGATTGAGTGTCGGGTTTGCGTCTGTCGTCAGGTTACTCACAGCACCACCAAAGACGATAGTTCCGCCAGGCGTTAAAGCTGTGTATGGCAGGTAATTGTTAGCGCTGGTATAGGTACGGTACCAAAGATTGTCTGACCCATTCAGGCGCATCCCCCATGATTGGAAATAATTGCCGCTATTATCCTGGCTGGTATATTGATAAAACCCGGCATGAATTAAAGTTCCCCTAGCTGCGGCATCTGAAGACTGGATATCCAATATAGCGTTGGCATTGCTCCCGGAACCGCTGACGTTAAGTAAAGATACCGGGGCTGCTGTTCCTATACCGAAATAACCTGATGTATTAACTACAAAACGGATTGGAAGACCGCTGGTCGTCATATCCCGCAATCCGAACAGACCGGCTCCACCGCCCGGATTTTCACCAAATTGCCAGCTCTGCGGCCCTTTACTACTTGTAAACAGAATGGTTGTCCTTCCGTCAGTTGCATCACCATTGCCGAGACGTAATATATCTGTTGCACCGACATTGCCGGTAATATGAAGCAGACTTAAAGGGGTCGTTGTCCCAATACCTACACTGCCTGTATTGTAATATATGTTTGGCGATGACGTTGTCCATTGTGCAAATGTTGCCGAAACAATGGCCGAGAACATAAGAGTTAATAGTGCTTTTTTCATGATGAGGTCAAAATGATGTTATTAGATTATTTGGATGATTAATTTCCAATTGAATTTGACAGGTGACGCAACGAAAAATAATGTGCCATACAAACTCAATGGCGTTAACCACTGAATAGATCCGCAATTAATTTTTAGAAAAGCGTTTTGATTTAAAATTCGTATCCGGGAGAATTGACAGATAGGATCACTGAAAAATTCATGATCAAATGGAATCCGGGATTAGAGCTTTGTGATAAGAATCGCATAGGGGCTGTGATTAAGGTATCAGATAAATATTTTAATTAATGCAATATTGAAAAAAATTTATTAACTGAACAAATTTTTCAGAATATTTCTTCAGGGGCTTTAATAATGTCACCCCGCAAACCAATTTTCTTACTTTTTGATATGGTTAAAGGTGATCCAGGCATTTGATAAAAGCAAAGCAAACCGTCCCATAAGTCAATTATGAGGCGGTTTTTTCTTTGAGTCCAGTTCAATGAGATTAATAAGAAGGTACTGCTGGTTTCAATTTTTGATTAGATTGGTTTGTGCGCCGGAGGAATAGAGAATTTCTCTTGAATATTATTCATCATAAAAAAATTTAAAATGTTTTCCAGAGTTGTTCGTCTATATACCTAACAGAACATTTATGGAAGCAAACACAACAATATTTGAAGAACAATCGCCTGTATCAAGGGTGTGGGATTATACCGACAGATTAGCCGCCCTTTTTGTCGACATCTGTGATTTTATCGGGATACCGGTCGATATTCCATGGGGCCTGCAAACGCAAGGCGAAGAAGAGCTATTTTATGCTGACTAGATAGGATTTCAATTTGTATCATTATCTTTCAGCATGCACCAGGAATTCCTTCCACCTGAAGAATTACAGGATACCATCAAATGTTTTTGGTATGACAGAAGAGATTTCGGAGAAACAGAATCAAGTTTTGAAGTGCAGCCCGATGGTTACGCTGAGATCATTTTCTACTTTGGTGACCTTCGCCACATTCCGGCAGATGGATCATTACAATCATTGCCATCACCCTTTATGATGGGGCTACTAAACCAACCCGCTCTTTTTTACACTAAAAATCGTTTAGAGATCATTGCCGTCAGGTGCTTCCCCTGGACAGTCTTTGATTTGCTGGGCTTGCCGTCCGTTAAAGGTGGCGTGCATATATTTGAGCATCCTATCGCTCAACTTCAACCTGCTTTAGATCAGTTTGTTCATTCAGGCAGAATAGATGAAGCTGTAACCTGTTTAAAACAATATTTTCTTGATGCGCGATCTCACGTTCCTGTTGATAGTATGTTATTCAAGGCTGGAACTGCTATGAGTAAAGCAAGGGGGACCATGCCGGTAACCCGGGTAGCAGAGGCGGCCCATGCGACGGTTCGTACATTGGAACGCAACTTCAAGCAATCCTCAGGGCATACAGTTAAAGATGTATCCGCATTGATGCGTTTTGAGCAGGTACGAAACCGCTTATGGCATTATCCTGATACTAGTCTGGCAGGCTTAGCCCATGAGCTGGGTTATACCGATCAATCCCATTTAAGCAGGGAATTCAAACGTTATAGCGGCACTACTCCCGCAGCTTTTGCCCGAAAAGCCAAAAAAGGCAAACAGTTTACAAACAGTGATTTTGTCGCATTTGTACAAGCCTGACACCCGAGCATTCTGGAATTTTGTGTTTCAAATATTCAATTATGAAAGAAACACAAAATCATATCATATACGATGTCATCATCTCTGGCGCAGGGCCAGTGGGTTTGTTCCTCGCCTGCGAACTGGCACTGGCCAAATGTTCAGTCCTTATACTGGAAAAGGCGGAAAACCCGTCCTCTCCATTAAAGCAATTACCTTTCGGGATAAGGGGGCTTTCGGCACCAACTATTGAATCTCTTTATCGCCGTGGTTTGCTGGACGAACTGGAAATACACAAACGACTTAAAAGCCCGCACCAAAACTCCGGGCAAGGTGCTAACCGACAGGTGGGTCACTTCGCCGGTATCCCATTCGTGGAAGGTAATATTGATACCTCGCAATGGAAGCATCGCCTGCCCGGTTCCACCGATGCCAGCTTAATTTCTGAAATGCAGGAATTGGAAACTGTATTTACCCGCCGCGCAGAATCTCTCGGCGTAGAGATCAAACGCGGGTATGCTATTACCGGATTTCAACAAACTGAGGATACGGTAACTGTTCAGTCGGGCGATCAATCTTTTCAAAGTAAATGGCTTGTTGGTTGTGATGGTGCCCGCAGCGTAGTCCGGAAGCTTGGCGGTTTTGAATTCGCCGGTACCGAGCCGGAATTTACCGGTTATACTACCCGGGTTGATATTGCTGATCCTGAAAAATTAAAGCCGGGCCGGAACCTGACTGAAAGAGGTATGTACCTGCAATCGCAGCCGGGTTACGTTGTTATACAAGATTTTGACGGAGGGGCATTTCACGACTCCGCGAAACCAATCACGCTTGAACATGTGCAGGAGACATTGCGTCGCGTATCGGAAACCGACGTTACAGTCACAGCCCTGCATACCGCAACCACATGGACAGACCGTGCACGACAAGCAACAACCTACCGCAACGGACGGGTACTTTTAGCCGGTGATGCCGCACACATTCATTCGCCTTTGGGCGGGCAAGGGCTTAACCTCGGCTTAGGCGACGCGATGAATTTAGGTTGGAAACTTGCCGCAGCTATCCATGGAAAAGCTCCGGAAGGTTTGCTGGACAGTTACTATACCGAAAGGTACCCGATTGGTGCGCAAGTGTTGGATTGGTCGCGCGCGCAGGTGGCAATCATGAACCCGAGTCCGCAGGCCCGGGCAGTAAATGCTATTGTCCGCGACCTGATAAATACTGCTGATGGCTCCACTTATTTCGCGGGGCGCGTTTGGGGTATCCATATGCATTATGACCTTGGCGGCAATCATCCACTAATAGGCTATAGCGTTCCCAATTTTGAGTTTGAAAACGGTACAAAGATTGGCGAACTGATGCGCGATGGTCAAGGAATACTACTTGATTTCAGCATGAATTTGTCACTAAAGACTTTGGCTGACGAATATGCAGACCAACTAAAATATGTTTCGGGCATAGTGAAAGATCAATTAGGTTTGACTGCTGTCTTGATACGCCCGGATGGCATTATCGCCTGGGCTTGTGACAGTGAGCCGGATTATAGTGAACTGAAAAAGGCCATAGACCATTGGCTTGCACCTGAGCCATACAAGCAAATAATTTGAGCCGTAAAGGAAAGCTGCAGCCGGGCAAACAGGCTGATCTTTGTATCGTTAATCAATAAATAATATCTATGACAACGATAACAAAAATCAATCTTGGTAAAAATGGTCCTCTTGTTTCTAAACTCGGTTTGGGCTGTATGCGCATGTCGCCTGTATGGGGCGGTCCGGCCAGAGATGAAAACGAAAGCATCGCCACTATTCAGATGGCTTTGGACAATGGCATTAACTTCCTGAATACCGGCGACTTTTATGGCGCAGGCCATAATGAACTGCTTGTGGGTAAAGCCATCAAAGGCAGGCGCGATGATGCCTTCATCAGTGTTAAGTTTGGGGCCATCTTTCATGGTGGTCAATGGCTGGGGTTGGATCTGCGCCCGATAGCCATCAAGAATTTTATCAATTACTCGCTGGTGCGATTGGGTATTGATACTATCGACCTTTACCAGCCTTGCAGAATGGATAACAGTGTGCCTATTGAGGATATCATCGGTACAATAGCTGACCTGATCAAAGAAGGAAAAGTACGCTACGTAGGCGTTTCTGAGATCACCCCGGAACAGTTGCGTAAAGCGAATGAAGTATACCCGGTTTCCGCATTAGAAATTGGCTACTCATTAGCTGACAGGCAAATAGAAAGTGATTTGCTTCCTACCGCTAAAGAATTGGGGATAAGCGTTGTTGCCTTTGCTAATACAGCTGAAGGTTTACTTACAGGCGAGATGAAGGCACCGCTTCCGGCAAATAGCTATCATAGTCACTTTTCACGCTTCCAGGGAGAGAATTTGATAAAAAACCTTGAAAGAGTTGAAGTATTAAAACAAATGGCTAAAGGCAAAGGGTATACGCCGACGCAGTTGGCAATAGCCTGGGTTAATGCGCAGGGCGAGCATATTATGCCGTTGGTAAGCATGAGCCGCAGGTCGCGCCTGCCGGAAAACACGCAGGCAATGGAGATCAATTTCACTCCTGAAGAGATGAACACGCTTAACACCCATTTTGCACCGGGCGCAATATTGGGCGGTACCTATCTGCAACGATAAATCTGAGCATAAGGCGGCCCATTTTATATCTTTACATCATGACGAATCCAAACGAAATAGTCCCGGGAGTTATCTTTTATGCTTACTTGTCAGCAAAGCGAAAGGAGAAAGTGAGCTTTCTAAATCATAATACACTGGTGTACCTGGTTTCGGGACAGTTTACTTTGGAAACATCTGGTCAAAAAATTTCGATGAGGAGGGGTGAGATGCTGCTGATCGGCAAAAATCAACTGGCGCAGATCACCAAAACTCCCCTGCCCGATGAGGATTATGAAACGGTTGTGATTTCCCTGCAGGAAGACTTGCTGAGAAAGATCGCGCTGGAAGAGCAAATAGAGATACATGAAAAACATCCTGGCCCGGCAAATATTCTTATTCCCCGGAATGATTTTCTGCTGGGTTATTTTCAGTCTATAATACCCTATGTCCGCAACCCCGGAGAGAGGATATCGGCGGACATGGGTATTTTAAAGGTAAACGAGGGTGTAAAGCTATTGCTGCACACTATGCCTGAGCTGCGTACATTTTTGTTTGATTTTTCGGAGCCTTATAAGATCGACCTGGAAAAATTCATGCTCAGAAATTTTCATTTCAACATCCCTGTCGAAAAATTCGCACAACTTACCGGACGAAGTCTTGCCGGGTTCAAGCGCGATTTTCAAAAGACATTCGGTACAGCACCGAGGCATTGGTTACAAGAGAAAAGACTAATAGAGGCCCGCCACCTGATAGAGCAAAAGAACAAGAGACCTTCTGCCATTTATCTAGATTTAGGCTTTGAAAGCCTTTCTCATTTCTCACATTCGTTTAAGAAGAAGTTTGGCAAGGCGCCTACAGACTGGTTGGGATAAAGAGGGTTTCCGTTTAAAAGTGCTTTTTTATTAACTTGGGCGGATGCGAATCAAAACAATTATTCTGTCCGTTGCCACCTTTTCCCTCACTGCTGTAATTTGCAAGGCTCAAACCCGGATTGACCTAAGATCGTTGTTGCATGAGATGGTAAGTTATGATGCCATGGCCAGGTGGCCTCAACCCGAATACGCAGAAAAACAAGCCAGCAGTTACGACCGCAAGTCTGTTGCACCGGGAAAGCCAGGTTGGTTTGCCAATGCCGATGCTTCGCAATATATCCGCACTGAAAATATAGATGACAGACAGGAGCATGTGATGATGGATGCCGATGGGCCGGGCGCAATAGTAAGGTGCTGGCTTACCACCTTTAAACGAAATGGCACGATACGTATCTATTTTGATAACGAAAAACAGGCTTCTATAACAATACCCGCTTATGACCTGATGAAAAGTGGTCTTTCTGTAGGCCCTCCTTTACTGCAACCACATTCCAGCTATGAGGCAAAAGAAAAAGGCGGCAGTACATTGTATCTGCCCATGCCCTTCGCCCGGCATTGCAAAATAACTTTTGAAGACAAGGACACCGACAATCAACCGCGTTATTACCAGGTGAATTATCGTGTTTATAATAAGGCTGTTCATGTAAAAACGTTCACAGCTGCTCAACTTAATGCAGCTAAAGGGCTGGTTGATTCGGTAAACGATCAACTGCAAAACCCAAATACTATCCTTTCAGGGAAAAGCACATTAGTGAGCAAGATCATAGGAAAGAATAATATTGTCAGCATCAATTTACCTGCCGGCCCCCATGCCGTTAAATTATTAACGGTCCAACTAAATAGCGCCGACACAGCGGTAGATAAGTTGATGATAAAGATAAAATTCGATGGGAAGCAAACGGTGAATTGTCCTTTGGTAGATTTTGCAGGAAGCGGTAAAGGCGCTAAACCGATACAAAGCTGGTACCGCACGGTAACGAATGATGGGAAAATATATATTCGCTGGGTTATGCCTTATCGTCAATCAGCCAGTATTGCTATTGTGAACACAGGCGAAAAGGCGACAACTGTAACACTCAGCGCTATTACAGAAGGATGGAAATGGGATAAGAATAGTCTTTACTTTCATGCTGACTGGAAAAACGGGCAGCATATTCCTGTCCGCAAAGAAGAAAAAGACAAGCCTATTGAATGGAATTTTGATACATTGCATGGTCGTGGTGTATTTATGGGCGATACTTACGCGGTTGACAACCTGATGCATACATGGTATGGTGAAGGAGATCAGAAACTTTGGATCAACGGGGAAAGTTTTCCTTCTGAATTTGGTACGGGAACTGAAGACTACTACAATACCTCGTGGGCACCGGTGGTGATCTATCAAACCCCATTTGCCAACGCACCCAGAGCAGATAATCCTGACTCATTTGGTAATAACACCTTTACCCGCACCCGCAACCTGGACAGGGTGCCATTCAGCAAATCCTTTAAGTATGATCTGGAAATGCTGGGTTGGCAGAACGGAGAGATCAATGCCTCATGCATTACTTACTGGTATGGTGATTAAGGCTTAATCCAAACAGAATTTACATCAATACTTATGATAAAACATCGCTTCCTGATTTTTTCCTTCCTGTTAACCGCTCTAAGTGGCTTTGCACAGGACTCAACCACTCCTACCCCGCAATGGCGGCCCAGGTATCATTTCACGCCGGATAAATACTGGACCAATGACCCTAACGGTCTGATCTATCTGGATGGCAAATTCCAATTATATTATCAGCATAATCCATTCGAAAATAAATGGGGGCATATGAGCTGGGGAAATGCCGAAAGTACTGACCTTGTACATTGGAAGCATTTGCCGGTGGCCATTCCGGAAGTGGTAACTAAGGATACAACCGTGTATATCTATTCGGGCTGTACTGTGGACGACAAAAATAACACCAGTGGTTTTGGTAAAAATGGCAAGGGGCCTATTGTCGCCATATTTACTGCCGACCTGCCTAAACAGCAAAAAGAAATGCAGTATATAGCTTATAGTAACGACAATGGTATGTCGTACAAGCTTTATGCAAAAAATCCGGTGATCGACCTGGACAAACGCGATTTCCGTGACCCGAACGTATTTTGGTTTGAACCGAAAAAAGAATGGATCATGACCGTATCGATGGTGAATGAGCACCAGATACGTTTTTATGGGATCAAAAGATTTGAAGAACTGGGAAAAGTTGAGCGACTTCGGTCCGGCAGGATACACGAAGAACGGATGGGAATGCCCTTCATTAATGCCGCTGCCTGTTGATGGCAACCCGGCTAAAATCAAATATGTATTATTCGTTTCTAATTTTGCCGACCACGGTCCGCAGATGCAATATTTTGTAGGCGACTTTGATGGGACGACATTTACCAACCTCAACCCTGCTGATCAGATGCTCCGTGTGGATTACGGAGACAGCTTTTATGCGGCAATTTCCTGGCGAAATGCTCCGGGCAATAAGAAGATATTTTTGGGATGGCTGATCAATGGCAAACCCGAAACTTACCCGTGGAAAGGTCAGATGTCGATCCCGCGCGACCTATCTTTAAGATCAACCACTGAAGGTATACGTCTTTTTCAGAATCCGGCGAGCGTCATTACCAATTCATTGCCGAAATTTGCAAACGGACCAGCGTTGACCAAAAAAGATCTGCATGTTAACGGAATGGTAAAACTATCTTCTGCCTCACAATTCAACAAAAATGCCTACTGGATAGATGCTGAGCTGCGACCTGGGAAATCTGGGAAAAGCGGCTTCATCGTAGCTGCGACAAAAGATGGGGCGAAGAAAGTTGAGGTTGGATACGATGCTGAAAATCATCAGATATATGTAGACTGCACTTCCTCCGAAAGTGCGAATAAAGACCAGCGTAACCTGGTGCAGACCGCTCCAATGAAGCCAGTGAACGGTATTGTGCGATTGCGCGTGCTGGTTGATAAATCGTCGCTTGAAGTATTTGGCAACAATGGCGAGCAGGTGATATCCACCATGATCTATCCTGACAGCGACGCTAATAACCTCTCAGCATTTGCAACGGGGAATGCAATAATCAATAACTTGAAAATTTGGGATATGAATAAGTGATCCCACTAAAACAGCAGCAGCCATCCTTAGTGATGGTTTTTTTATGCTTTTAATTTTTTTGAAAATAAATTTGCGTAGTCAAATAGCTACATTTATATTTGTAGCCAAATAGCTACACAATGAATTTAAGAAGAGATGTATTCCAGGCCATAGCTGATCCGACAAGAAGGGCCATTTTACTATTGGTTGCTTCGCAATCACTGACGGCGGGAGCCATTGCGGCCAACTTTGATACCGCCCGGCCAACGGTTTCCAAGCATTTGCAAATACTTACTGAATGCGAATTGCTGCAGCAGGAACAAAGCGGCAGGGAGATCCACTATCACATAAATGCAAAAAAAATGAAAGAAGTAGCCGACTTTATCGAGCCATTCCGCCAGATGTGGGATGACCGCTTTAACAAACTGGAAGACCTGATGAAAAATTATAAAAACAAAAACAATTCACACTAATACGCACTAATTAAGGCGAATTACACGAATTGATTTCGAAACCTTATTCGTGTAATTCGAAAAAAATCGAGCGCATTCGTGCTCATTAAAAACAAACACTAATATTCACCAATTCGCAAAAATTCGTGGAATTCGTGCTCATTAATCATTGATTATGGAACTAAAAACAAAAGTAAATGCTGAAGAAGGTAAGCATGACCTGGTAATAACAAGGGAATTCGATCTGCCGCTGGAATTGCTTTTTAAAGCATTCACAGAGCCCGAATTGATCGAGCAGTGGATGGGGACTAAGGTGCTTCAATTTGAGGGAAAAAAGTTTGGCGCATGGCAATTTGAAACCAGCGACCCTAAAGGCAATGTGGTGTTCAAGGCAGATGGAGTGATTCATGAATTTAACCCCAACAAAAGGATTGTACGTACCTTCGAAATGGCCGGTGTGCCTTTTGGCGTTCAGTTGGAGGTAAGTGAATTTGAGGCTATTACTAATGAAAAAAGCAGGATCAATATACACGTCATATTTGAGTCGGTTGCCCAAAGGGACGAGCAGTTGAAGCTACCATTTAAACTAGGCATCAACTGGGCGCATAACCGGTTGGAAGAAGTGATGAACAAATTAAGATAATATACCTATGAACAAGCCGGACAATACAGCAGTACGAACAGCTTTGTGGCGTGCACTACACATCCAGGTTGATGCAAAGCCTTATATTATTGAGGATGAAGTCGGACTAAAACTAGTGGCTCCGGAAGAAGGCTGGCAGGAACGTCCTGATATGAAATATACCAGGCGTCTTCGTGCTTCTATAGTAGCCCGTGCCCGTTTTGTTGAGGATTTGATCATTAAGGAGAGCCGCAAGGGAATAGATCAATATATCATTCTCGGTGCGGGACTGGACACCTTCGCTCAACGCAGACCCGATACAGCTTCTAAACCACACATCTACGAGATTGACCAGCCTGACACTTTAGCATGGAAACAACAACGCTTAATTGAACTTGGCTTTGGTGTTCCAGAGCACCTGCATTTTGTACCGGTTGATTTTGAAATTTCATCCTGGTGGCAGGAATTGTTAAAAGCAGGATTCGATACAAACAAGCCTGCTGTGATAGCCTGCACGGGTGTTAGCCTGTATCTTACCAAAGAAGCCATTATCGATACCCTAAAACAGATCGCAACATTGGCATCTGGTTCTACACTTGCCATGACATTTTATCTTCCAATAGAATTACTCGATGACGAGGACAAGCCGATGCAGGAGATGGCAGAGAAGGGTGCCCGCGCTTCAGGCACACCATTCGTTAGCTTTTTTGCGCCTGATGAAATCTTGAAAATGGCTAAAAACGTGGGCTTTCAAGATGCAAAAACGATATCGACAAAGGATATGGAGCAATCCTATTTTAAGGACCGCACCGACGGTTTATTACCTGCAAGCGGAGAAGTATTTTTAGTAGCAACAACATAAAAACCAATTAAACCAACACATTATGACACAGAAGAGCAAAACAATCTGGTATTGGATAATCACTATCCTCTTATCCTTCTGCCTTTTTTCGGGCGGACTGGCCCAGGCATTACAAGTAAAAGATGTAGTTGAGGGCTTTAAGCCTCTTGGTTATCCTACTTATTTTATTTCGATCATAGGCGTATGGAAAGTATTGGGCATCATTGCGATACTTATCCCCGGATTCAAATTATTGAAAGAATGGGCCTATGCAGGCTTATTTTTCACCATGACCGGCGCAGTAATTTCGCATATTGCGGCCAGTGACATTCATGCGCAAATAGTTGCGCCGATAGTACTGGCTATTTTTGTAGTGCTATCATGGTATTTGAGACCAGACAACAGGAAGATCATCCAGACCAATTAATATGATGAAAGAGAAAATATCAGTGGCACAAATCGATGAATTGCTGCATACATTAAAGGCTCGTTTCGAGAAAAACAGCAGTCGCCATAAAGGCATTGAATGGGCCAAAGTGCAGGCAAAATTGGAAGCTGCGCCGGAAAAACTATGGTCGCTTAATGAGATGGAAAAAACAGGCGGCGAACCTGATGTTGTTGGCGAGGATAAAGGCGAATACCTGTTTTATGATTGTTCGGCAGAGAGTCCGAAAGGTCGCAGAAGCCTATGTTATGACCGGGAGGCTTTGGATTTCAGGAAAGAATATAAACCGGCGAATAGCGCCATGGACCTGGCAACAGAAATGGGCGTTGAAATTCTGACCGAAGAACAATACCGTGGACTGCAGCAGTTGGGCAACTTTGATTTGAAAACTTCAAGCTGGATAAAAACGCCGGAAAGGATAAGAAAACTTGGTGGAGCAATATTCTGCGATCGCCGGTACGATACTGTTTTCGTTTATCACAACGGGGCCGAATCTTATTATGCTGCCCGGGGGTTCCGCGGCTGTTTGAGGGTATGATGCCTGTACGGTTATCAGCAAATAGTTTTAATTTTACGTCTGACAAAAGCCTGTAGCATGAACCCGAAAGTAGATTGGTTTTTTGATGAACCCACCCAATGGCAGGAAGCGTATGAAAAGTTAAGACTGATCTGCCTCGACTGCGGTCTGACCGAAGAATTGAAATGGGGACAGCCTTGCTATACCTTGAACAATGCCAACATCGTACTCATACATGGCTTTAAGGAATATTGTGCGCTCCTGCTTTTCAAGGGCGCATTATTAAATGACCCTAACGGCATCCTGATACAGCAAACCGAAAATGTACAGTCGCCACGGCAGATGCGGTTTACGTCTGCTAAGGAAATAGTAAAACTGGAGCCAGCCCTGAAAGCATATATCCACAATGCCATCGATGTAGAAAAAGCAGGCTTGAAACTCGAGCTGAAAAAGACCAAAGACTTTGCCGTTCCTGAAGAATTTCAAACCAAACTGGATGGCAGTGCCACTCTCAAAGCTGCCTTTGAAGCCTTAACACCCGGCAGACAAAGAAATTACCTGTTTTACTTCTCAAAAGCCAAACAATCCAAAACACGGGAGGAAAGAGTTGAAAAGGCGATACCGTTAATTTTGAGCGGGAAGGGATTGGATGATTGAATATATTTACGCAAACCGAAACCGTATGAAATATACAAGATTTGTAACTATCATTTTTGCCTTGTGTTTATTCAGTTGTAATCACGGCAATGAACAAAAAAGATCCTTTGTTAAAGCAGATACAACTTATAAAGCATCAAAATCTTCAGGTATTTCAAAAGATAAACAGGAAATTCAATATCTCATTAGAAAAGTTCTTATTTGGACTGAATCGGATAAATCAATAGACCTGCTTCCGGTATTAACCGACAGCAAGGATAGTATCGTAGTTGGATTTGATTTGGAAAAGCTTAAAATAAACCTTGAAAAATTAAAGGCCACAAATTTTTTCTCCTCCAAATTTATAGTAAACTATAATCAAATTATTTTGACCCTTGACAAAGGGTTACGAAATAATAAATATGATAAGTGGTCCACAGGCGAGTTGCCGACTTTTAGTTTTGCAAACGATGTTGATCCCTGGTGCGACTGCCAAGATAATTTGTCATGGAGCTTAGTTGAAGTAGAAATTATCAGTTTAAATAATTCAACTGGAGAATTATATTGGAAATGGGGTAAAGCTGAACTAGATAAATCAGCTGATGATTGGAAAAATTTCACTTATAAATTTAATGTAGAGAAAGAGGATGGTAAGTGGAAAATTTCTTATATGCAGGGGTTCGATTTCAAAGAAAGCACAAAAAAAGACGGATGATATTCCGATCTACAAGTCCCATATAGTTCGAGTGTGTCACTCGAACTTATGTAAATTTAAGTGTCACACTTAAATTGGCGGCGAGTTGTCACCAATAAGCACCCGTTCTATGCTAACTTGACTTACAATCGCTTCAAATGATATGCACATATCGTTGGTGACAACACCAACGATGGCAATAAACCTCATACTTCTCACTTCCAATCCCTTAATTTTAAATTACAAAAATGTTGTAACGGGATTAGCTATATGGCAGTCTTATAGCCATGAAACTAAACTTACTACTCTTTTTTGCCTTATTTACATTGTTACAATCCAATTTTACCCAGGCACAAACCACCGGCGGTAAAATTTCAGGAACTGTTTTAGACGATACCAAAAAGCCGCTCGATGGCGCAACGGTGATCCTGCTTGCTTCAAAAGACTCATCCGTAATAAGTAACCAGTTGGCCAACCCAGATGGCAGCTTTTCTTTTCAAAACGTAAAAGACAATACTTATATCATCAAAGTCACCTATATCGGTTATAAAAACTACAAGAGCGATAATATCACCCTAAGCGGACAAAAAGCTGTGGCTTTACCTGCCATCACTCTGTCATCAACTGGGAAAACTTTGAGCGGCGTTGGTGTAACTGCCCAGCGGTCTTATGTTCAGCAAAAGATCGACAGGACGGTTGTGAACGTAAATGCACTGGTATCAAACACGGGGGCAAATGCGTTGGAAGTATTGGAAAAAACGCCCGGTGTACAAGTAGACCCAGACGGCAATATCACCTTTAAAGGTAAAAGCGGTGTCTTGGTGATGATCGATGATAAGCCTACTTATCTGTCGGCTCAAAACCTGGCTACTTATTTGAAGTCTTTGCCTTCTTCTGCGTTAGACCAAATAGAATTGATGGATAACCCGCCGGCTAAATACGATGCTGCCGGAAATGCGGGTGTGATCAACATAAAAACCAAAAAGAATTCTATCAAAGGATTTAATGCCGTAGTATCAGCCGATTTTGCGCAGGGTTTTTACAAGCGCACCAACGAGAGCATTAACATGAATTATCGGGTAAACAAAGTGAATTTGTTTGCAAATGTTTCGTACAATGGCGACAAGAATTACAGAAGGCTCGAGATAGACCGCAATTACCTGGATGCGAACGGGAACACCACGTCATCACTAAAAGATATCTCCTATTTCAGGCCGACAAGCCATAATACTGATATTAAAGCTGGGCTGGACTTTTATGCGTCGCCCAAAACAACCTGGGGTATAGTATATACCGGAGACTTATCTAACGATCATGACAGCAGCCCGGTATTCAGCAAATTGTATGATGCCAATGGCGCATTGGATTCAACCATCAACACGCTTAATACTTCAAAAAACAAATTTCACAGCCACGGTATCAACTTGAACTACACACATAAGTTTGACAGCACCGGGCGACAGATCACATTCGACCTGGATTATATCCATGATGCATCGAACAGTAACCAGATGTTCGTAAATAACACTTTTTTACCCGACAACACTTTAACAAATTCAACAACACTAACTGATAACCTCCCTGCAGTTATCAATATTTATTCCGCTAAAGCTGATTATACCCACCCGCTGAAAGGCAAGGCGAAGATCGAAGCAGGGGTTAAAAGCAGCTATGTAAACACAGATAATGCCGCCAATTACTTTAATGTTGTTGATGGGGTAAGTAGTGTTGATTACAACCAAACCAACCGGTTTTTGTACAAGGAAAATATTAACGCCGCTTATGTGAATTTTAACAAAAACTTTGGACGATTTTCCATACAAACGGGCTTACGTGCAGAAAACACTAATGGCGACGGTCACCAATTGGGGAATGCCCAAAGAGCCGATTCCTCATTTTCAAATCATTACATCAACCTGTTCCCGACCGCCTATTTTTCTTATAATATAGATACCGCAGGTCACAATGTGCTGGTATTATCGTATGGCCGTCGTATCGGAAGACCAAATTACGGCAGCTTAAACCCATTCACATTTTTTGTGGACAATTACACCCGGTTCTCCGGCAACCCTTTCCTGAAATCGCAGTTTACCGATAATTACAAAGTTGCGTACAGCTACAGGAGCTTAATCACCGTAGCATTCGCTTACAACTACACAAGTAATGTACAGGGTGAGACTATTCACAGGGACAGCAGCGTATTTATCAGTACACAGGGAAACATAGGCCAGCAAAAACAATTGGATCTTTCTGTGAGCAGTAATTTCCAGCCTGCCAAATGGTGGTCGGTTAACTTATATGGCGAGGTATACCGTAATACTTACCAGGGGGCATTTTACACCGGCTATCTTAACCAGTCGAAATATACCGTTGCTTTCAATGGCAACAACCAGTTCACTTTCTCTCATGGCTGGAGCGCTGAGATAAGCGGATTTTATGATAATGGCGGCACCTACGGACAATTTATTATTCTGCCAAAAGGAATGCTGAACGCCGCATTGCAGAAAAAGATATTGAACAATAAGGGTTCTATCAAGCTAAACGTTCGCGATATTCTGCACTCGTTTAAACCAAGCGGCACCATTACCAATATCCAGGATGCTACTGCAACTTTCCACAACTTTTTGGATACACGTGTAGCCACATTGGCATTTACTTATAGTTTTGGTAAGTCAACCAATACGCCGCAGAAGCGTGAGACAGGCGGTGCGGATAGTGAGCAGAGCAGAGCGCATTAAAGACTCAAAAGCACATAAGCCGCTGTCTGAAGTTTGAAACTTCGGACCACTATGCCTGTAGTCTGAGACTACAGGCATAACAAGTTCGTAGATAAAATCTACGAACAGCGTAGTTCAAGAATGATGTCGAAAATCAAGCGTACAACAGCCTCTTTTTCACAAAATCGACAAACAGAAAACCTGATCTGACAAATCACAATACAAATGCGACAAGCAGAACGGGCAAAATTTCAGGGCTTAAATAATGGTCTATAAATTTGATTTATCTGTTAATCAATAATTTATTACCATGTCATCAAGACGTTCATTCCTAAAAACAGCGGCTACCGTTTCAACAGGGCTGCTCATAGCACCGAAGCTTTTTGCCCGCGGCAGCGGAGGTTTATTTGCACCCAGCAGAAAACAAATAGGCGTACAATTATATACCGTTCGCGAACAAATGGCCGCCGACCCGCTGGGTACGCTGGCAAAAGTTGCCAAGATCGGGTTTAAAACTGTTGAAGGCGCTACCTATACCGGTACCGAATTATTTTATGGCATGCCTGCGGCGCAATTCAAAAATATCCTGAATGATAACGGGCTTGAAATGCCCAGCGCTCATTATGCGTTAGGCGAAGCCAATTCAAACACCAAAGGAACTATATCAAACGATTGGGAAAAAGCAGTTAATGATGCGGCATCCGTAGGTATCAGATATATGGTTTGCGCTTACCTGGCTGATTCGGAACGCGGCAACCTTGATCACTACCTGAAAACTGCAGAAAAGCTAAATTCGGCCGGCGAAATTTGCCAGAAATCAGGCGTAAAGCTTTGTTACCACAACCATAATTTCGAGTTCGTGGCCCAAGACGGTACCTTGCCTTATGAGATCCTGTTAAAGCATACCAATCCTGACCTGGTGAATATGGAGATGGATATTTATTGGATGTATAAAGCTAAACAGGATCCTATCACCTGGTTTAAACAATATCCCAACCGTTTCCCGCTGTGGCATGTAAAAGATATGGACAATACAGCAGAAGGAAAATTTACAGAAGTGGGGCATGGCGTAATTCCGTTCAAAACAGTATTCGCCCATGCAAGGGAAGCCGGATTGGAATATTTCTTTAACGAGCAGGACGTTACTCCGGGTGACCCGCTGGTGAGCATGAAGCAAAGCTACGATTACATCAAAGCAAATTTGGTTTAATATAAAGTTGATTAGGAGCCGGGGAGCTGGACAGCCCCCGGCTTTTTTGTATATATTGGTCATGACTAAATTCTTGACCGGTAATACCAATTTACCACTTAGATAAATGCTCAGAAATAATCCATATTGGTATTCAAATAATAAAAAAATCAGGATAGCCATTCAAATTTTGATATGGGTCATTGTGATTATTTTGCCTAATACATTAAACATCTACCGGCTTGAAGCAATGGGCCTTATTAACGACAAGGGACAAAAAATCATTCGCCTGGATTTGATCATGTATATTTACTGGATATCTGTTTACTATTTCAATAGCCAGTTATTAGTTCCCAGGTTGCTGCTCAAAGCAAAGTACTTATATTATGTCCTCATTGTGTTAATCATGATGGTTATTTCGGTTTTTGCTGATATAGCCATCAGGGCGATATTAGGGATAAATGATATTCCTGTTCTGATTATCTGTTATTACCGCTTTCCTATTCTTTTACTCATCGTAGCAGCAGGAATTGCTTTTGCGGTTATAGAAACGCAGCGCCGGTACCAGGAGAAGATCAATGAAACCGATAAGGAAGGCTTAAAAACCGAATTGTCTTTTTTGCGGTCGCAGATGAGCCCGCATTTTATTTTCAATGTGCTCAATAATATTGTTTCGCTGGTCAGGCTAAAAAGCGAAGAATTGGAACCGACCGTAATGAAGCTATCGGGACTGATGCAGTATATGCTTTATCATACCGAGGAGGAAAAGATAGACCTGAAAACCGAAGTAGAATACCTTAAAAACTACATTGACCTGCAAAAGCAACGTTTTTCAAGAAAGGCAAAAATTGACGCCGCGTTTAACCTGCATGATGAGCATGTAATGATCGAACCTTTGCTGCTGATCCCCTTTGTAGAAAATGCATTTAAGCACGGCACAGGGGTGATCAATGACTCCAGCGTGAGCATCAAACTGGAAACCGACGAACAAAATCTTTACCTGACTGTAGTCAATAAATTCGACCCGTCCGGCAAGAAGGAAAAAGACCCGTCGTCGGGAATTGGTATTGCGAATGTGAGGCGCAGACTGGAGTTATTATACGACAACGATTACAACCTGGACATTGCCACCAGGGGAGATTTTTTTGAGATGGATCTGATAATAAGATTAAGACATGATTAGCTGTATAGCTGTAGATGACGAGCCCCTTGCACTGAGTCTTTTAGCAGATAACATCAGCAAGATCGGCTTCCTGGATTTAAAAGCAAGCTGTGATAATGCCCTTACCGCGAATACAGTGCTTCAGGAAATGGATATCGACCTTGTTTTTATCGACATACAGATGCCTGGAATAACCGGGATACAGTTTATCAAAAACATGGTCAAAAAGCCATTGGTGATCATCGTTTCAGCCTATAAACAATATGCATTGGAAGGTTTCGAGCTGGATGTGGTGGATTATTTGGTAAAGCCGGTTGCACTGGACCGTTTTGTAAAAGCTTGTAACAAGGCGAAAGAATTGACCGAACTGCGGTCGCAAAGAAACGCGCAGGAAGACAATGCGGCCGATTATGTCTTTTTGAACGCAGGGCATAATATGCTGAGAACAGTTTTTAGTGAAGTGTTGTACATCGAAGGGTTAAGGGACTATGTGAAGATCTATTTTACTGATGACCGGAAACCTGCGATAATCCGTCTTACTTTCAAAAGCATTGAAGAAAAGTGGCCCGCTTACTTTATGCGCATTCACAAATCATTTATTGTCAACACCAAACAGATCGCATCTGTAAAAAAGGCTGCGGTAGTTGTAGCCGGGCAGGAATTGCCTTTAGGTGAGGCCTACAGGCCATCAGTAACAAAGTTTGTGGAAGGCAATTGAATCTCTTACCAGGCTTAATATCAAATTTTTAATCGGTTAAATCCCTACCCTCGTCGACTTTTTCTATAGCTACGTCTATTATCCAATTTCAAAAGGGAAATAATGCTTTGTTTTGCGCAAAATAAGCAAGGGGCATTTTATGAAATATATCATTACTCTATTCTCCATATTCACTTTGATAGTTAGCGCCAGTGCGCAAAATTTCCAGGGACCGCCTCCGGGCGCTGCACCGGGAATAACCGGCCACATATCGGGTAACGTAATTGATTCCGTTACAAAAAAACCAATAGATTACGCAACCATTGCTTTATTTACTCCCGACGGAACATCACCGATCAACGGCGTCGTAAGCGATGAAAAGGGGAACTTTAAAATAGATAACATCCGCACTGGTAGTTATAAAATTACGGTCAGCTTCCTAGGCTATCCTTCAAAAACCATTAGCTCGATAGTTACCACCCCGTCGAAACCTGACAGGAACCTTGGAACGATCATCCTTGCACCAAGCCAGCGTGCATTGAAGGAAGTTTCTGTGGTAGGCCAGACCGCATTGATCGAGAATAAGATCGATAAGATAGTTTATAATGTAGAGAAAGACATTACTGCCTCGGGTGGTACGGCTACGGATGTTTTGGGTAAAGTGCCGATGGTTTCGGTCGATATGAATGGTAACGTATCCGTTCGCGGCGATCAGAATGTGAAGATATTGATCAATGGTAAAACCACCGGCGCATCGGCCGCAAATCTTTCAGACGTGCTCCGCTCTATCCCTGCTGATCAGATCAAAAACATTGAAGTCATCACTTCACCGTCTGCCAAATATGATGCGGAAGGTTCTGCCGGCATCATCAATATCATCACCAAGCAAAAGAATGTTTCCGGCTTCAGCGGATCGATCAACGGTGGTGTTGGTACGCGTCAGAACAACGGCAACATGAACCTGAATTATAACGCTGGTCGTTTCCATGCTTCGGCAAATTTGGGTGGATTTGCCAGCTGGCCGCAAACCAGTACTTCTGATCTTGAACAGGTTTTTCACAGGGATACAGGCAATACCACCAGCTCAACAAAAGGCACCAGCCGGGTATCGCGCCATGCTATTTTTAGTTCGGTAAGTGCAGGGTATGATTTTAACGCATACAATAGCATCAATACTACCTTCAGGCTGATGCGTTTTCAATTTACTACAGATGGCAGTTCAAATACTATAGCTGCTGTTCCCTACTCATACACCTCGAATGGGAAAAATGCATTCAGCAACTTTGACTGGAACATGGATTATACCCATAAGTTTAACGACAAGGGTCATGAACTGGATTTTTCTACTCAATGGAGCCGTGGTTCGGGTGTAAATAATTATACAAATATTTATACAGCTGCATTTAACAGCCTGCAGAACGATATCAATAGTACCAATAATGAATATACCTTCCAATTGGATTACACTTTGCCGGTAAGTAAAGTTGTTAAGATAGAGGCAGGTGCTAAAAGCATTATCAGAAGGATCAACAGTGTATCCGACTATTACGACCTCAATGGTTCAAGCCAGATATTCGACACAGAACTTTCAAATATTTACAAGTACAACCAGGACGTTTATGCTGGCTATACGGTATTTACCTTTACCTTGCCTCAAAAATGGGCTATATTGGCGGGTGTGAGGGACGAAAATACCAGCATCCACGGCGACCCAGTGAATGAATCGCAGGACTTGCAACCGTTCGACCAGAACTACAATACTTTTATTCCGAGCTTAACGCTTCAAAAAGGACTGGGCGGTAACAATACGCTGAAGCTGGTTTATTCTAAACGTATATCTAGGCCAAGTCTTCAGTTCCTTAACCCGTTTACCAATACAAGCTCTCCGCAGAACCAGACTGTGGGTAACCCCAATCTGAACGCTGAGATATCCAACACTTATGAATTGGATTACAATGCGTTTTTTGGCTCTTCATCGATCACTATTGGTGGCTATTACAAGCATACCAATAATTTGATTGAAGGTATTGCAGATACAATACCGGTAATTGTTAACGGTAAGTCTGAAGGCGGTACGCTTACCCGTTACGAGAATATTGGTAATAACAATTCGATAGGTGGGACTTTCTTTGGCAGTATTACGCCATTTAAAATACTGACCATTAATGGTAATATTAATCTTTATACGTATAAACCGGATCCATCCGGCCAGTTTATAACAGACAAAACCCAAAACGGCACTTACGTAATGTATTATGGTTTCCTTCGCGGCTCGCTCACTTTGCCTGATAACTACCTGGCTGAAGTCTTTGGTTTCGGAGGCTCTTCCCGCAGGACCATACAAGGCACCAATCCTGCGTTCGCTATGTATGGAATAGGTGTCCGTAAACAGTTCAATCAAAAGAAAATGTCTATCGGGGTGAATATCATTCAGCCTTTTGCTAACGATAAGCACTTCGACAGTCACATCAGTAGCCCATCACTTACGCAGACAAGCACCAACGTAATACCTTTCCGCTCGTTTGGTATTACGTTTAGCTACAGCTTTGGTAAAATGTCATTCAATCCGCCTAAAAATAAAGGCATCAACAATGACGACCTGAAACAAGGTGATCAGAACCAGCAGCAAGGCGGTGGTTCGCGATAATAAGTAGTAACTCGCAGAAAGTCAAAAGTCTTCAAACTCACGCTTGAAGACTTTTGTTTTTTTAAGGCTTATGAATTTACTCCGCTATCCCGTACTGAACATTCAAAGGGATAGGCACGGAATGCTTGGTAGCTATACCGCTTGGCGCAATATATTCCACATCCAGTTTACGGTCGCCGTCTTTTTTGAAATATTCCTCACGAACGGGATAAAACCCTTTTTTTAGCGGCACAATAAATGATTTGCCCTGGCCTTCAACGGCTTTTGAAGGATCAAAATCGATCAGCATACGGTTATCTACATAAAGCCTGAAGCCATCTGCCGGGTCTACTCCGAATAAATAATAGCCGTCTTCTTTCGCTTCCATTTGCCCGGAAATTACCAATCCGAAATGATCTTTTCGCGGCATCTTATTGGCATCAAAGCCTGAATCTATTTTTCCAGTTTTTAGCGGTTTCAGCGTTTTAAAATCTGGCAATTTATCCCATTCGCCTTCGTAATAGGCATAATTGAATCCGCCCGGTTTCATTTTATGCTGTAATTTTCCAGGCTTCAGATAGTCACCCGATTCAAAACTTCCCGAAAAACTTTCACTATAGCGGTCCCTCGATGTAAAACGCTTGATGGTTACTTTTCCCGGACCACTTAACAAATTATCATGTGTAAGTTGGGCCGATGCTATTGTTGGTTGTGTCCCATCCCGGGTGTATCGTACATTGGTGGTATCTGAAAAGTACCAGAGACTAATAGGCTTACCACTCAGGATCACGCCATCCATCGGGTGAAAAACAATCTTACCACCGCTGTAGCCCGTGTAACTGAACTTCAACCCGTCGTAAGCGCTTTTAAGCCGGACGGTACCGTGAGTTTCATCCGGGTATGCCATTAACTTCCAGGCCAGTGTTGCGGGTGCATCTTTTTTGAGTATGCTGTCAATCTGGGGGATGCGCATGTCTTTCATACCCGACCCCAGCCTCCCGGTTACATACAAGGTACGGCCCGGTGTTGTCATATCAGCCAGCTTTGACGGAACCCATTTCAGCATTGCATTATTATCCCACCAAAAGCTCGGATCTGCAGCAATATATGATTCAAAAACCTGCGGCTCTGTAAGCAAAGCATACATAACGAATACACCGCCGAAGGAGTGCCCGAACAATGTGTTATCGCCATTTGAAGGATAAGTTTTGTTGATATAAGGTATCAGTTCGTTCTTCATAAAAGCCAGGAATTTATCCGCTCCGCCAGAGGTTTTATTACTTGCATTATGGGTTGGTAACAAATCCCGGTCGCGGTCAGTATTCAGGATGCCGACAATGATGCAGGCTGGAATACGGTTTTCCTCCTCTAAAAATTGTTCTACCTGTGAAAGAGGCTTGGTGTTCCAGTCGCCGTCGGTAACATAGATCACATCATATTTTTTCCCCGATTCCGGCTTATAACCTGCCGGAAGCACTACCTGGAAAACTCTTTTTTCCTTTAATATGTCTGAGTTGATCGAATCCTTTTTGCCGGGGAGTTCCTGCGCCATTAAACTGCAGGCGCAAAAGCAGAATAGAATAAGGAAGGTTAGCTTGTTTTTCATCTCAAAATCAATTGTTATCTGCAAGACGGTTTAAGTTAAGCATTTGTCACAATTGATCTTGAAATTTTTATTGTTTGAACACGATTTATGGGTGATAACGGATGTATGTAGTAGAGATGCGATGCATCGCGTCTCTACGGCTTTGCAAGGAACAAAAACGGCCTGAACCGGATTTACAGAAATAATAGAATTTTGAGCAATTCCTTTATCAGTTCAAAAGCGTTATTCTTCTTAACCACTTTCTGACTTCTTCTTGTGCCTGTACCGCTTTGTCTCCCTTTATTGCCAGATAAACACCATCTCTTTCGATGCCGCCGGTAGTAGAAAATCCCTCTAATACATTACTATCAGGGCATAGCTGTTTGACCGTCTCAAACCCACTTCCTACGCCGTAACCTGCATTGGTATTAAAGGGGATAACAGTTTTACCTTTGAAGTTGTATTGATTTAAAAAGCTTTTTACCGGCGGCGGCATTTTCATATCCCAGGTAGGAAAACCAACAAATACAATGTCATATTTTTCGATACTGTCAATCCTGGTTTTTAAAGGCGGCAGGTAACCTGTTTCATTTTCCCTGACCACCTGTTGCACTGTTTGCCGGTAATTTTCCGGGTAAGGCTTTTGCAATTCAAGGGCGACAAGCTTTCCACCCATTTCTGCATGAATGATTTCTGCTATTACCTTGGTATTGTTCGTGCGCGACAGATAAACTATCAATATCTTTTTTGAAGACATGGTTTGCCCGTTCGACCAGGTCGAAATCATGCATAAACTGATAATAAGAAAATGAAAAAATGCTCTCCTCTTCATTTTGTTTACCCTTTCTAAATTAGCTGGAAATAGCTTTAATGCTGTACTGGTTGGCTATTTTCGATCTTCATTTTAACAGGTCTTATCAAAGTTGAAAAAGTGAGCGAACCCATTTTCCATTTGCCATCTTCTTTCAGATATACTTCAGTTACCATAAAAGCATGTACAACATCGTTACCGCCGACCACTGCCTCCAGGTCAATATCATTTAAGAGGATAGCTGTATTGCCAAAAATATTTACTGAGGCACCATACACTTCGGCTTTCTTATACCAGATATTGCCGCCTTTGATGGTATTTAATTCCTGGGTTTTGCCCCAGCTTCCGCCCATGTGGACAAAAACGCATTTTTCGTCGAATAACGCGTTGAGCTCATCGACTTTTTTATCAGCCATCCACGCCCATTTCGTTTTGGACAGGTCAAGAACCGCTTGTTCGTCACTTGTTGGGTTGATGGCGGGTTTGTTCGGCAGATTTGCCTGGGCATGTGCTAATTGTATGCCCGCTATGCAAAACAAGAGTACTATAATTACTTCTTCATGACTTTAAAGTTTATGGTATCCGTTTAATTTTTTATGCCTTTATATTCTTCATCAGTAACCCGTTGCAGCCATTGGGTTTTATTTTTAGCGCCGCCATTACTTACAGCGATGTATGTGAATGGGCTATTAGGTGCTGCACCATGCCAGTGAGGTACCCCCGGTACACATTTAATAATATCACCTTTATGTACGATTTGAACCGGCTTACCCTTTTCCTGGTAATATCCTGTGCCATCGGTGATCATCAGGATTTGTCCAAGTGGATGAATGTGCCAGTCTAATTTGGAGGCAGGTGCAAAGGTGGCTTGCGCGACATTGCAGTCAATTACACTGTCTGCTACATTTAATTCAGTTAACCATACTGTTCCGGTGTGATTGTTTACAGTAGATATCTCGCCTTTAGGGAAGATCGATTGCGCTTTTGCACCTATTGTTAAGGCGACAAAGAGGGCTGCTACAAGGATTGCTTTTTTCATGTCTTTGTTATGTTTCGTTTGTTATCAGTTATTCAACTTCCGCTCTCCCAGCCATTTTACCATCTTCGGATCGCGATGGTCAAAGAAGCTGCTTGAGTTGGTATCCAGTGTTTTAATCTGATCCATTTCTTCGTTGGTCAGAGCGAAATCAAGACTATTCAGATTTTCCGTCATACGTTCTTTGCGAACCGATTTCGGAATAGCCACAACACCACGCTGGGTTAGCCAGCTAAGGATCACCTGCGCAATGGATTTATTATATTTTTCGCCGATGGATTGCAGCAATTCGTTATGGAAGATATTATTCTTACCCTCTGCAAAAGGCCCCCATGATTCGATCTGAACATTATTTTCAATCATGAATTGCTGCGCATCATGTTGCTGGTGAAACGGGTGGGTTTCCACCTGGTTAACGGCAGGGACTATTTCATTGTGGATGATCAGGTCGATCAGCCTGTCCGGTTGAAAATTGCTGACGCCGATCGCACGCACTTTTCCCTCCTTGTATAATTCCTCCATCGCACGCCATTCGCCATATACATCACCAAAAGGCTGGTGGATAAGGTAGAGGTCGAGATAGTCCAGTTGCAGTTTCTTCAGGGAGTTTTCAAAAGCCTTTTTTGCCCCTTCGTAGCCGTTTGATTGTATCCAGAGTTTAGTAGTAATAAATAATTCTTCGCGTGGCACACCGCTTCGCTTTATCGCTCTGCCCACAGCTTCTTCATTCATGTAAGATTGCGCGGTGTCAATTAGCCGATACCCGGTTTCTATCGCATCTAAAACACTCCGTTCACACTCGGCCAAATCGGTCACCTGGAATACACCGAAGCCCAGGATTGGCATTTCTACCCCGTTATTTAATTTTACTTTTTGCATCTGTTTCTATTACAATCAACAATGCAAAGGTCATTTGTTTTATCCGTCCCGATAGGATATGGATTACGGATGTTTGTACCACTTTTACTGATCGGGTAAGCTACCTGGTGTAAATGCCTGGGGAAGTGGTAAATTTGATCATAGCAAACCGAAGGAAATGGATACAATGCTCAGGTTCAATACGATCAGCGAATACAACGCTTTTAATAATAACACTACAAAACACCCGCTGGTGAGCGTGGTTGATTTTTCAAAAGCAGCGCCTCGCCAGGGGAATCGCATGCATTTTGGTTTTTATACCGTTTTCCTGAAAGATGTAAAATGCGGCGATATGGTGTATGGGAGAAATACCTATGATTACCAGGAAGGCACGCTGGTTTTTATGGCGCCGGGGCAGGTTGCAGGTGTAAACAGCAATGGGGAGATCTATCAGCCCAAAGGTCACGGACTCGTTTTTCACGCCGACCTGATCCACGGCACGTCGCTTGGACGGCATATCGGCGAGTATAGTTTTTTTGGTTACCAGTCGAACGAAGCGCTCCATTTATCTGAGCGGGAAAGAAATATCGTTTTAGATTGCTTTTCGAAAATCAATTACGAACTGGAGCAATCTATCGACAAGCACAGCAAACGATTAATCGTGTCGAACATCCAATTGCTGCTGGACTATTGCGTTCGTTTTTATGACCGGCAGTTTATTACCCGTGATCACGTGCATCATGGTATTCTCGAAAAGTTTGAGCAAATACTCAATAGTTATTTTGAATCAGACAAACCGCAAACAGTCGGACTACCATCGGTTGCTCACTGCGCAGACCAGTTGCATTTGTCCCCGAACTATTTTGGTGACCTGGTAAAAAAAGAAACAGGCAAAACGGCTTCAGAATATATCCAAACCAAATTGATCGACATAGCCAAGGAAAGAATATTTGATCAGAATAAAACAGTTAGCCAAATTGCTTACGAATTAGGCTTCAAATACCCTCAGCACTTTGCAAGGTTATTTAAACAGAAGGTTGGACAGTCGCCAGTTGAATATCGTTCGATGAATTGAGTTTCGTTAGTTTTTCATGTCAGTCGGGACTATAATCTGCATTAACCAAGGTAGTTTATCTCGTTAAAGGGCCAATATGCCGTTGATTTAATTGAATGGGATCTTTGTCATTTATTTTATAAACAAAAATAGTATCAGTTATAATATGGTTTTTAGGGTTTATTCGAATACAAATTAAATTTTCTCCAAATTTTCTTACCACTATTGTATTTGGCTTACCGTTTAATAGATAAAAGTCTTCTTGTTTTAATGCCTCACCAATACCAATTAAATTAGCAAATAAAGGAAATAATATTATTAAAAGAAATGCCCTCGTATATTTCGAACCATATACATTCTCAAGCCTTGACCAAACGCTAAAGGTGGTTTGTGATTGTTCCATCGTATTAATCCCCTGTTCTATAGGGTTTTTAGATCTTATAGATAAAAGTGCTCCTAAGCCCCAATTGGCAAAATTTACTATCGCTGCAAATGCAATAAAAATCAAAAAATTATACCAAGTCAACGGAAATGAAAAAAATAAGAATATCAACAATATGAATAAATACAGGTTAAGTCTTAGTAAAAACCTCGTATGTTTTTTTGGATGATTATCTATGTTTTTTAACCATGAGAAAGTGAATCCAAAAACATTTCCGAAGTTCAATGATATCAATAAAATCACTGTGCTAAATTTCAGTATACTATTTATACTGGGATCGATTAAGTAATCTGGTATTTGGAAATGTGAACAATAACCTTTATCATATTCATAAGACGAGAAATATATAAAAGCAGTAATAGCGGCTATTACCAAACTGGCATCTATGAATGTCCATTTTTTTAGTCTTTCTTGAATCTGATTTTCCAAATTAACTAATTTTTATTAGTTGATATATTGAAGATATTTATTTAAGAGTACAAAATTTCCGGCTTAATAGTGTCTCATAATATAGCAAATAACCGATATTTTCACGCACAGGAGCCTTTTGGGGGGCATGAGATTACAGTACAAGTAATCTTTTATATGCTATCATTAATAAAATCGTCGCAAGTCTTGTAAAAATCGATAACGATGCTTTTTCCAAAAGCTTCGTATATTATTTTCCTATAACTGTCTTGGTCGGCATCGTTAAATGAAGTACACACTATTCTGTCGATCGAAGCCGCCCATGCTGCGCAAGGTAATTTTTTTAAATTATTTTGTAAACCATATGTGCTGTTACCCAAAATAAATATCTGCTTAGGTGAACTGTTAACCTTTTTCAAATCACCAAAGCTTCCGCTGTCCTCGTTGCAATCAAAACAACTGGCCATTAAACCCGGTGAAAATTGTAAATGGTGCTCTTTTACATCACCAAAATAAGCTATGTTGCTATTATTTCTGTTCTTAAAGTCAACCTTTGAATTATCACGGACATTTGCATACGGATTTATTATTCCATGGGGGTGGTAGAATTTGTCAAAAAAGAACTTTTCAATTGCAGGTGCTAACAGTTGGTCGAAAAAATTATTGTTGCTTACGTCGTTTCTGAGAGCCTCCGTTATTTGGGTTATTATTTTATATTCAAGAATGCGATCATAGTTAAATGTAATAAAGTACATGTTTCCAAGCTGAGCGTTTAATTCTGCCATTATCTTTTTGTCCCAATCCTTATCTTTTGAATCATACTTTGCTAAAATGGAATTAAGGATTGAATTTGAAAATTTGTCGATCCAACCAATTTTCGAACCATTTAAGATAGGTTTCTCCAAAGCAGAAAATATACTAGCAATAGCTTTCCAAATAACAGCCTCGACTTCTGACGGGTCTGGTTTTTGTCTTATAGCCTTGTTTTTGTCGGAAATAACTTCATCTAGAGTCTTTTCATCAGTAATTTCACCGAGCCATTCTATGGCTTTTATGGAAGCTGGGTCTCCATTGTCCAAAGCATCTTTTAAATGATTCTCAATTTGAGGTTTTAATTCTTTCCAGATAGGATAATCGTATTCTTTGCTAGAGCCAGCACCAATTATAAATATAGATTTCTTTTCCATTGATTAACAAAGTGACATAGTTTTAAAGTAATATCAAATAAACAAAGAACCAAAGCAGTGTGCAACCCGTGTTTTCACGGTATTTTAAGCAAAAGTTCGTGCGCTTATTGGTGTTGTCACCAACAAGTATTGATAAGCCGTTCATAATTTCCCGAACTCAAATCCGGATCGTTGGTGACAACACCAACGATGGCGACAGGTGTTCACGAGCGTTCACGGCGTTGTGAGCGTGAGCACCCAACTTAATGCAGTCTTTTTCTTAAGAAATCCTAACTTTAAACCATGGATGCTAAAGCGATTCTTAAAGCCCATATTGCTAAGGTTGCTTCGTTAACTGACGAGCAGTTTGATTATGTGTTTTCGCATTTTAAACCGCAAACGTACAAGAAGGGCCAGGCGATCATCACTGCGGGCGATAAGGTGGATCGTGAATATTTTGTGCTGGAAGGTTGCCTTAAGTCGTTTTATATTAACGATGAGGTAAAAATGTTCATCCTGCAGTTTGCTATGCCCACCTGGTGGGCCTCTGATTATAATGCGCTTTACAGCGGCAACAAAGCTACCATCAGCGTCGACTGTATTACAGACGCACAAGTGCTCTGCCTCAGCAACGCCGATAGGGAAAAGCTGTGCAATGAGATTCACCCTGTAGAGCACTTCTTTCGCTGGCGCACCAATAAAGGTTATGTGGCTTCGCAAAAAAGACTGCTCTCCTTCATGAACAATGACGCCCGTCACCGTTATGAAGAATTGATGGCCCTGTACCCCGCCCTTTATAATATCGTCCCAAAACAGTTGATAGCCGCCTATTTAGGTGTCTCGCGCGAGACACTGAGCCGCTTGTATAATTCCTGAGAATGTGATGTAGATCACAAAAGAAGGCTGTTTTTTGCAATGTGATTTAGGTCACACAGTTTGCCCGCCGTTCCTCCGCAACTTTGTATTGTTAATTAAAACAAAGACATGGAAAATAAACAATTTACAATCGAAAGTGCTCAGAGCAATATCGATTGGGTAGGCAGAAAAGTAACAGGCGCACATAACGGCACCATTTCAATTAAAGAAGGTACACTTACCGTAACCGACGGTCAGTTAGCCGGTGGTGAATTCACTATCGACACTACCTCTATCAAAATTCTGGATGTAACTGATCCTGGTACCAACGCACAGTTTGCAGGGCACCTGGCATCGCCTGACTTCTTCGCATCAGAACAATATCCTGAAGCAAAATTTGTCATCATATTAGCTGAACCAGCAGGTGAAAGCAATTACAATATTGAAGGCAACCTGACCATTAAAGGAATCACCCGCCCGGTATCGTTTACAGCAGTAGTAAGCAACGCCGGCGGTACTATCAGCGCATCAGGTAAAGTGGTTGTCGACCGTACTTTATATGATATGAAATTCCGTTCAGGCAATTTCTTTAAAGACTTAGGTGATACCCTTATCTACAACAACTTTGATTTAAACGTAAGTATCACCGCTAAAGCTGCTTAATCAGTCAGGCATAAAAATTAAAGCCATGCCATACGTTAAAATAGAGGTTACCCGTGAAAGCGTAACCCGCGAACAAAAGCAAAAACTCATTAAAGGAGTGACCGAACTGGTGACTGATGTATTGAACAAGGTCCCTTATTTAACCCACGTGGTTATACAGGAAGTGGATTTGGATGATTGGGGCTATGCAGGTCAGCAAGTATCGGTTTTGAGAGAGCAAGGCATAACAGCAGAAAAGAAGTAAAGAGATGGAAGATCATGAGTGGCTATGAATACTAATACCACTCGTGATAACCCATCGGCATAAAAAAATTAAACGTGATGAAACCATCATGAGTGGCCATAAAGTAATATTAACACTCATGATAGCTTCATCACAATATAAAAACAATTAAATACGATGAAAAAGCAAACAGTGATCGTAACCGGGGCATCATCCGGTATCGGTAAAGAAGTGGCCCGTTATTTTTTAGAAAAGGGCGATAATGTAGTGATCAATTCAAGTACAGCTGAAAAGCTGGAACAAGTATATAATGAACTCGGCGGTGGTGATAACCTGGCGATGGTTGCCGGTAATGTAAGCGACAAAAGCACAGGCGAAAAACTGGTGGCAGCAGCAGTTGAAAAATTCGGTTCGGCAGATGTATTGGTAAATAACGCCGGTATATTCGACACCAAACCATTTTTAAAAGTAGACGAAGCGTATCTTGATAAATTTTTGGATACCAACCTGAAAGGGACTTTTTTCACCACCCAGGCAGTGATCCCGCAAATGTTGAAACAGCAGGAAGGTGTTGTAATCAATATCAGTACACCATTGGTTAACCGCGGTTTTGGCGGAGTGCCAATTACTGCTCAAATGGCATCAAAAGGTGCTGTCAACGCACTGACTATACAACTGGCAGCCGAATTTGGTAAAGACAATATAAGGGTAAACACAGTTGCCCCCGGTACCATCCGTACCCCAATGCATGGCGACGATGCTGACCAGGCGGCCGGATTGCATTTACTGAACCGCGTAGGTGAAGTGGAAGATATAGCCGAAATGGTTTATACCGTTGCTAAAAGTAATTTTATAACTGGTGCCATTATCAATGTTGACGGCGGTATAGCCGCCGGACACAACCTGAACTAAATAAACCCTTGTTTTTAACCGCTTTGTTGTCCTGGTGCTTATTGGATATCAAAGCACAAAATCAAACTAAAATGGAAACGCTGCAAAAAGAAGATTCATTAGCAATCTCAGAAAAACTGGAACATGCTTATTTTAAAAGTATCTATGAAGGCGATGTAAACACACTCGGAAGTGTGTTTTATCCCGGAGCTTTATTATTCGGCGATGTAAAAGGACAGCCTTATAAAAAAACGCTGGCAGAATATTTGGATGGTGTGGCCCACCGCCAGAGTCCGAAAGATTCGGGCAAGCCATTTAAGGGCGAAATCATCTCCGTTAAAGTGGTCAACTCCATAGCTATAGCGGAAGTAAGGGTGACGATGTATGATTTTGTTTATCATGAATTCCTGTCCTTCCATAGAATAGATGGCGAGTGGTACCTGGTAAATAAAATGATCAGTGACACAGCCAATTAATCCGTTATTCGTAGTTCATAAAAAATGTTAATCATGGAAACTAAATTAGTATTGTTAGCTTATATTGATATCCTTCCCGGTTTTGAAAAAGAAGTTAAAGAAGCAGTGACCACACTTGCGGCAGAAACCCGCAAAGAACCAGGCAGCGAGCAATTCCTTGTTCATACGCGGAATGATTCTCCTCAGGCCGTTGTATTCTATGAGATTTACAAAAGCGCTGAGGCTTTCGAATTGCACAAAACCCTCCCTTATGCCGCGAAGTTCTTTGAATTTGTAAAAGGGAAGATCGTGGATGATAAGATCGAAGTCGTTTTTTTGACACCATTAGATAGTTCGATATAAATTCTAAAAATCATGTGGTATAACACAAAAGCAGCGGAATTATTAGGGATTCAATACCCGATATTGCAAGGGCCATTCGGTGGCAACCTTTCTTCAGTCGAATTGGTAGCTACCGTATCCAATATGGGTGGTTTGGGTGGATATGGCGCCTATACGATGAGTCCCGGTGATATATATGACCTGAACAAGCAGATAAAAGCGGCCACAGACAAACCCTATAACCTCAACCTTTGGGTGTCAGATACTGATGCAACAGACGGAACAACAAGTGATGAACACCACGAACAGGTTAAACAGGTATTCCGGCCTTATTTTGAAGAGGCCGGAATACCATTACCAGAGAAACCTGCACCATTTAAATCGAGGTTTGAAAACCAGTTGCAGGTGGTTATGGATATTCGTCCAAAAGTGTTCAGCTTTATGTTTGGCACGCTTCCACAGGATGTGATGGAGCAGCTTCGCAGCAAAGGCATCAAAACAATCGGTGCCGCTACTACACTGGATGAAGCTATAACTTTAGAAGCAAGTGGTGTGGATATGATCATTGCTTCGGGCTTTGAAGCGGGCGGCCACCGGCCATCATTCCTGGCTCCGGCTGAGCACTCGACCACCGGCACATTCGTACTCTTACAGTTGATAAAAGACAAAGTAAGGGTACCGGTTGTAGCAGCGGGCGGTATTGCCAATGGTCGCGGCATCGCCGGAGCCCTTACTTTGGGCGCTGATGCTGTGCAAGTTGGGACAGCATTTTTAGCGACTGATGAGTCTGGCGCTTTACCCATACACAGGCAGATGCTATTCTCTGAAGCAGCCAAATACACTAGTTTGACCCGGGCATTCACCGGAAGGTTGGGACGAGGTATTACCAGCCGGCCGGCCATAGATTTGTCAGGAAAAGAAAAATTAGTTTTACCCTTCCCGCTTCAGACTACCTTTATGTCACCATTAAGAAAAGCAGCGCTCGAACAGGAAAAATGGGACATGGTATTGTTTTGGGGAGGGCAGATCGCTCCGATACTCAAACACACTAAAGCTGCTAAACTGATGGAATCGTTAATTGAGGAAACAACCCAAATTATGAATCCATGAAAAGCAAAGTGAATGTAACTTACCTGGGCGGCCCGACTGTCATATTAGAGATCGACGGACTAAGGATCATCACCGATCCTACACTCGATGCCGCAGGCGAAACCTTTATGATAAACGATAAACCTGCCTACTGGAAAACTAAAGGTCCGGCTACAACTGAAGTAGGTCATATCGATGCGGTTCTGTTAAGCCACGATCAGCACGGCGATAACCTGGATCATGCCGGACGTGAGTTGCTGAAGAAGGTAAACAATACATTCACTACTAAAATCGGCGCAGAAAGGTTGGGTGGAAACAGCACAGGGCTTGCGGCATGGGAAAGTGTAGTGCTTACTGACGGTATCACCATAACCGGCACACCCGCCCGGCATGGGCCAACAGGTGTTGAGAAGCTTACAGGTAATGTAACCGGGTTTATCGTATCGGCCAACGAAATGCAGATCTACATCACAGGCGACACCGTATTCTATGAAGGCATTAAAGAAGTGGCAGCAAGGTTCAAACCCCAATACATTTTCATCTTCGCAGGCGCCGCCAAACCCCGCGGACCATTTAATGTGACCATGGGAACCAACGATGCCATTGACACAGCCTTTGCCTTTCCGGATGCAACGATTATCCCGGTTCATTTTGAAGGATGGTCGCATTATACGGAAACAGGCGAAATGCTCAGGCAGTCGTTTGAGGCGCTGGGTATTGCCGATAGACTCAAAATCCTTGAGCCGGGTTTGAAGACGGAATTGTAAAAACAGGGTGCCACTCCGATACTCGAAGTAGGACACCCTGGGTAACATCTGAGTTAAAACTTACTTAACCACTGTAACCTTTAAATAATTTGCAGTAATAGAAGTGCCTCCCTGCTTATCGCTTTTGTTCTGACTGGTAAATAGTGATTCCAGTTCATGTTGCAACTCAGACGCCTTGCCGTTATTTGCTGCGGCATCAAATGCGTTCATCGTCGGGCCATAGTAATTTCTGAACTCACGTACAAAATCAGCAGGGGTGTATGACGCGTTAAAGGTGAATGCTTCCTTCTCAAACGAAATATTTTCCTCAGCTATTCCGGCTGCCATAAATCGCTCTTTAACATTTTCCTTCACGCCCCATAGCATCGGGCTCACAAAACCTTCAGGCGGAGGTGGCGTATATGACGAACTTATTTTGAGTATCTGCGCCACCAACGTGTCATCGCCTGGTATCCAGTTACCCATCACGATCTTGCCGCCTTTGCGTGTAACGCGAACCAGTTCCTTTGCTACGTCAAAAGGCTTGGGTGCGAACATCGCTCCGAAAATACTAACTGAAAGGTCAAATGAGTCATCATCTATCCCTTCTAAATTTGTGGCGTCCCCCTCGCGGAAGGTGCAATTGGCCAGGCCTTCTTTTTTGGCGCGGGTGTTACCTGCTTCTACCAGATTTGCAGCGATATCAACCCCTAACACATCAGCGCCAAGCCGGGCTTCCGGTATCGCAGTGGTACCATCGCCGCAACCCAGATCAAGAACTTTCATTCCCTTTTTTATGCCAAGTGAAGACACCAATTCCTCACCGCTTTCTCTCATTGTTTCTGCTATGCGGGTAAAGTCTCCCTTTTCCCATAATGCTTTGTTTGGATTCATAAGTCAATTCTTTTTTTGTCCAAAATTATTGAGCGCGAAGCAATTCGGTTTGTCTGAAAAGTTCAGATTGTAGGCTCTGAAGTTCAACGATTGATTTTTATGTTGTAGATTTAACCATGGTTAATTTTTACGAGAGCGTATTACAGCATCCTAATTATTACCGGCAATTTACCTGTGATGATACGCTGATCACCATATTTACCTGTCCGCTTGAAGCGCAGCTTATGAAAAACAAGTTCGCTGCGATATGGACCGACTACAACTATTTGTTTTACGTGGTTGACGGCAGGAAAATATTCCATACGGTAGACGGCTCTCACGACATCCAAAAAGGCTCATGTATATTTGTCAGAAAAGGTGCGCTTATCCTTGAGCAGCTTTTTGATGTTGGGTTTTGTGTCGTGTTGTTCTTTATTCCCGATGATTTCATTTGCACCACGCTTAAGCATAAACTCAGGCTGCCTTCAAAAAATCATGTAGATCACAAACAGCTGATCCCCATTGATACAAGTGATACCTTAACGACTTTTTTTACATCGATGTCGTCCTATTTTGGCTCAGGGAAGGAGCCCGATAATACCCTGCTCGAACTAAAATTCAAAGAGTTGATACTCACCATAGCCGACACCGGTAGCAATGTTGAACTGCTGGCGTATTTCTGCTCACTTTTGCACGAGCCAAGGCCATTATCACTGCAAAGATTAATGGCTGAGAACTTTTGCTACAACCTTAAATTAGAGCAATTTGCCATTTTAAGCAATCGCAGCCTTTCTACTTTTAAGCGCGATTTCCAGGAAATATTCAGCACCACGCCGGGCAAATGGCTTATGGAAAAGAGGTTGCTTCACGCAAAAAACTTGCTGAATAACAAGAATAAGTCGATCAGCGATGTTGCGTTTGAAAGCGGTTTTGAGTCGCTGGCACATTTCAGCCGTTCATACAAGTCCCGGTTTGGTGTAACCCCTTCAATGAGCAGAGAATAAAGTCTATACTATCCCCTGTCTATATTGTCACTATTAATACCTGAAAGCCGTCTTATCGTCAGAATTTCTTACTTTACCTTTATGAAAATCATAACCTTATTGACTTTCTTATTTTTCACTTCCTTATCCTTCGCTCAAACCAAACTTCCGCTTATAAAAGCTACTTCCAAAAGAGTTTCTATTAAAGACGGCGATATATTCAGTAAAAACTCCTGGTCACTTTCACCATCGGCAAGGCCAGATATTTACACAGCTGAGCGAACAAGAAAAACCAAATGGGTAACCTTTTATACCGATATCGACTCCATCAAAGTAAAGGTTAGACCAGGAACGAGATTCAATTTCGTCATTCTCTTCAACGGCAAAGATTCCTGCTTTACACAGATTGCCAGTGCAGTTTCGCCGGAGGATAAAACATTGCGGAAGGTGGTAGCCATTGATACTATTTCATTTACACTAACGACTTATAATGCCATCGCTTTCAAAGCTATTGTTAACGGAACAGACTCGGTAAACCTGCATTTCGATACCGGCTCCTGGGATTTCCGGTTAACGAAAGATGCCATCGTTAAGAAGACGAAATTATTAGCCGGACAAACCGAAACAACACCCAACTTTAAAAAGCTGAACAAAGTGCATAAACTCCAGATCGGCAAACTGGTTATCAATAATCCGGATTTCGAGGCAACAGATATGACTGCTCATGATATGGACGGCCGCTTTGGATGGAACTTGTTTGAAGGGAAACAGGTGGAGTTGGATTTCGACAACAACAGGATGATCGTTCATTCCGGCAAACTCATCAAGGCGCCAAAAGGCTATATCAAATCGAACCTTGAATTCAGAAATTCGTTCATGATCGTGAAAGGAGCGATGAAAAAAGGCGACCAGCTACTACCGGGCGATTTCCTGATGGATACGGGATCTGGTCAAGCGATTATATTAGACAGCGCCTGGGCTGCATCTACTGATTTTGCTAAAGGATTGCAACTCATCCGATCAATCGTTCTACATAATCCAAGAGGTGATAAATTTGAAACAAAAGTAGTCCTTGCTCCCGGGTTTGAGATGAATGGTTATGCGCTTACCAATATCCCGACATTAATTCTCGGCACACGCAATCCGGCAGGTTTTTCCATCAATAACCTCGGTAATGATCTGCTGAAAAGATTTAATATGATCCTGGATTTTAAGCACGATTGTATTTACTGGAAGCCAAACCAGTTTTTTGATAGGGAGTTTAAGAAGGATTCGTAGAGCTTCCCCATTTTGACTACAACAACAGTGGATTTGGTTATATCTGTTTTTTGACGGTTACGGAACTTTGTAATATCAAAAAACAATATATGAAGATCATTATAACAGGTTCATTAGGACATATAAGCAAACCGCTCGCTACAGAGCTGGTTCAGCAAGGGCATGAGGTTACTGTCATCAGCAGCAAGCCTGATAAACAATTTGAGATTGAAGAGTTAGGCGCAAAAGCTGCAATCGGTTCGGTTAAGGATGCTGAGTTTCTTACATCAATCTTTACCGGGGCTGATGCAGTTTATTGTATGGAGCCTCCGGGTGGTTTCTTCGATCCCAATTTTGACATCATGAGAGAAATACGGGAGATATGCGAAGCTTATACAAAAGCCATATTGAAAGCAGGCGTAAAGCGGGTAATTCATCTGAGCAGTATTGGTGCGCATACTGACAAAGGCAACGGCATCCTGGCATTTCATCACGTGGCGGAACAGCTATTTAATTCGCTGCCATCAGATATTACAATCACTTTCATGCGTCCGGTTGGTTTTTATTATAACTTGTTCTCCTTTATCCCGCTGATAAAATCTCAAGGAATAATTGCCGCTAATTACGGAGTAGAAAAGGAACCTTGGGTTTCGCCTTTGGATATAGCGGCTACCATTGCTCAGGAAATAATAAAACCGTTTGAGGGCCGCAAGGTTCTCTATATCGCAAGCGAGGAATTGACCGGCAGCGAAGTAGCGTCTATTTTAGGCGAAGCAATAAGCAAACCTGATCTGAATTGGGTTGTTATTTCCGACGAGCAATCGTTGAACGGAATGCTGGCGATCGGTATGAACAAAAGCATTGCCGAAGGTCTTGTGGAAATGAATGCCAGTAGGAACAATCATACTTTGTATGAAGATTATTACCGCCACAAACCTGAATTAGGTAAAATGAAGATGAAAGATTTCGCGAAGGAATTTGCGGCAGTTTATAATCAAAATAATTAATTTGTGTTATGCCAGTTCCCAAGCTATACCGCGTCAAAACTATAAGCGAGTTCCATCAGTTCAGGAATTTGCCAAAGCCTGAGCATCCGTTGATCAGCGTGGTTGATGTGGGAATGATCAAACATTTACCGGATGAAGAACCGTCAAATTTTGTATTCGACTTTTACTCCATTGCACTCAAACGGAATTTCAATGCCAAGATGCGGTACGGTCAGCAGGCTTATGATTTTGATGAGGGTATCATGTTCTTTATGGCACCCGGCCAGGTTTTTGGGATCGATTTTAACCGGAATACAGAAATGAAACAATCGGGATGGATGCTGCTTATCCATCCCGATTTTCTTTGGAATACCCCCTTAGCAAAAACCATCAAACACTCCGAGTTTTTCGACTACTCAGTGAATGAGGCTTTATTTCTTTCAGACAAGGAAGAAGGGATAATTGCAACCATCCTGCAAAACATCAAACAGGAATACCACGCCAACATCGACAAGTTCAGCCAGGATATTATCATCGCCCAGTTGGAGCTACTACTCACCTATTCCGAACGTTTTTATCACCGGCAATTCATCACGCGAAAAATCACCAATCACCAGGTATTAGATCGATTGGAGCATTTGCTGAATGCTTATTTTGATGGCGACGAGATCGCCCAAAAAGGATTACCGACAGTTACTTATGTAGCACAGGAATTAAACATATCTCCAAGCTATCTAAGCGGATTGCTGAAAGTGTTGACAGGCTTAAACACCCAACAGCATATCCATCAAAAATTGATCGATAAAGCAAAAGAGAAGCTGTCCACAACCAACTTGTCCGTAAGTGAGATTGCTTACGAGTTGGGCTTTGAGCATCCGCAATCTTTCAGCAAACTGTTCAAGACAAAAACTAATTTTTCACCTTTGGAGTTCAGGCAGTCATTTAATTAAGTTCTATTTTACATTAATGGTTTTATTCAGCCTGATATCGTCAGATGAGCTTCCTACCATCAACTCTATCGGTTCTTTTTCAACTACGAAGCTTTCTTTGCCTGTATCCCAATAGGCCAACAGTTTTGCAGGCACGGTTATATTAACCGTCTGCGACTGCCCAACTTCAAGTGTGATGCGTTTAAATCCTACCAGTTGCTTTTGGGGTCTTTCTACTTTTGATTTCAGGTGCTTCACATATAATTGAACGACTTCGTCCCCCGCCCTTTTACCTGTGTTTTTCACATCAACGCTGATCGTCACATTACCATCTTTATCTATTTTATCTGCACTCGTAACCAGGTTATTATACTGAAATGTGGTATAGCTCAACCCAAAGCCGAAAGGATAAAGCGGCTTACCTTTAAAATACATGTAAGTGCGCCCATGCCTGATGTTATAATCCATCATTTGCGGTAATTGGGATAACGAATCCGGCCAGGTTTGTACTAGTCTGCCTGCAGGGTTAATATCACCGAACAAAGCATCAGCCAGCGCATTACCCTGCTCCTGGCCGCAATGCGTGATGTGGATGATCGCCGGAATATTTTGCTGTTCCCAGTTAATGGTATAGGGAAAATTGCTTACCAGCACCAATACAATATTCGGATTTACTTTATGCAGGTTTTTGATCAATGCTTCCTGTGCACTATCTAATGATAACGTCTCACGGTCTACCGCCTCACGGCCCTCGCTTGGGCCGTCTACTTTCTTCCATCCTAAGTTCCCGGTTGGGTTGTTACCTACGCAAACAATAACTGTTTCTGAACTTTTGGCGAGTGCGATGGCCATGTTAGGGTCAGTTGCGTGGTTGATTATGCACCCCGAACCGACCTTATTTTTAATACCTTCTAAAATACTTACGCTGTACGCCGGCGTTCCGCTGTACCAGTCCTGCAAAACCTCAGCAGAGCGGGGACCAACCACAGCAATTGATTTCACTTTATTCTTATCCAGTGGCAATATATTGTCATTGTTCTTTAAAAGCACGATCGACTTTTGGGTGATCAGCCGTACAAATTCCCGGTTCTTTTGCGACAGCCATGGCTCCGGTCCGCTGCCTATGGTTGAATAAGGCACCTTATCAGGCGGATCGAGTTGCCCCAGTTTTATCATCACCCGGAAAACCCCACGCAGATCCTGATCGATATCCGCCTCGGTGATCAGCTTTTTATTCAAGGCTTCCTGTGTACCCGGTTTGTAAGTATCCAAAAATTGATTGATGCCCGCCTTTATGCAACCCGCCGCGGCTTCGGCTAATGTGGGATAATATTTATGCGCTGTAACCAGCATCCGGTAAGCGCCGCCATCGGTGCAAATGATACCATTTTCGCCCCATTCATCAACGGTTACTTTTTTAAGCATTGGGTTGACCGCCTGGGGAACGCCATTCACTTTATTGTAGGATGCCATATATGCCCGTGAACCTCCTTCTTCTACCCCCATACGAAAGGGCAGCGAGTAATACTCCCTGAAAAGTCGTTCATCAAAATCAGAGGAACTGCTGTCGCGACCATTCTCATTGCTATTGGCCAGAAAGTGTTTCATCAGGGCGGCAGTTGTCCAATATTTGGGATCATTACCTTGAAGACCTTTGATATAAGCTACGGCCATCGTGCCGTTAAAAAAAGCATCTTCGCCATAACATTCCTCTGTCCGCCCCCAGCGTGGGTCGCGACCGATATCTGCATTCGGCGCGCGCACCACCAACCCACCTTTGTGATACTTTTCGTTTTGAAATAAATAGCGCGTTTCATAAGCTTCTATCTCAGCTGCCTGTTTCAACAAATCAGGATCCCATGTTTCGGCCATGCCGATGGATTGGGGAAATATGGTAGTTGGCGCAGGAGTTTTCCGTCCCCAGCCGCCGGGCAAACCCATAGCCAAGCCATGCAAGCCTTCCACATGCCCTGTTCCTTTTACGCCTAAGCGGGCGACGGTTGGATTAGTGCCAAGGCAATTCACTTTTTCCTCCAATGTCATTAAAGAAAGCAGGTTCGTGATCCTGTCTTCCGTCGGAAGGTCAGGGTTTTGGAAAGGATATTTATATTGTGCAAATGCCGTCCTGGATAGCAATACCAGGCTCAGCACAAACCAAAATCTTAAGTTTAGGCAGATGTTTATTCTCATATAAGCAGACTTTATTTGATCACTCTTGATTTTCCGTTGTCATCGTAAATAACCACACTCACCATGTCATCATCCAGTTTCATAAATCGTGATGATTGCGACAAAAACGAGGAGCCGTAATAAAACTCTTCCTTGCCTGTATTTCCGTTGTTGTATTTCAGAAGGGCATAGGCATCAGTTGGTTTGAGTTGGATCGACTTGATCGGCTTGTTCAGTTTGAATACCTTCAGTGAATCCTTATTCTGACTGGCAGCTAAAAGCAGATCACCGTTTCTACTGCGCATTTGGACCAAAGCTTTGCCATTTCCGGGAATATAAATGCCGCTTTGCAAAATGCTGAGTGGTTTAAAGTTGCCCTTACCATCACCTTTAAGCATTAAGCCATTAAGCGCATCATATCTTCCTATAGATACATCAGTACCATAATCATTTCCGTTGATGACGACATCAAGGTTACCGTCACCGTCAAAATCACCGGTTTGCATACCGTTCAGAACAGAAACCTGTGCCTCAATCGGCAGTGGGATCAGGGTGAACTTACCATTACCTTCGTTCCGCAGGTAGCATGATTTAAGCATATTGGCCTTTAGCCGCAGTGCACCCTGCCTTTGTTCGGGCGAGAGTATCTCATCCATCGTAGCAGTGGCGTATGACTTGTAGTTGGTGAATTTCTTTTTCAGGCTGATCATCTGCTTCAGAATATCATCCCTGCCCTGCACCGGGAATTCCTTCTTCTCACCATTCTGATCAGGGAGGTATAAAGATGGGATAGCAGAAAATCCGCTGTTGTCAAAATTCTTGGCGGTGATATAAACAGGATATTGGTCAGTTGGCTGAAACAAGGTATTTTGCCCGGTATTTCCAACGATATAATCCACCCTGCCGGTGTGCCTGAAATCTCCGGCAACAACCGAATTCCACCAGCCAAATTTATCACCAATGCCTGAATTACTGGTCACATCCACATATTTGCCGTGCTGATTTTTAAGGAAGGTCACCGGCATCCACTCTCCCGCTAATATCATATCGGGCCAGCCATCGTTATCAAAATCAGTAAAAAGGGCGTCGCAAACCATGCCGATATTTTTTAAAGCGGGTGCAACTTCGGCTGTCACATCGGTAAATTTCACTTTGACATCTTTGCTGTCATTTCTTAAAATGATGCTCGATACTGGTTTCGGATAACTCCATGGCTCAACGCGTCCCGAAATGAACAGATCCATTTTACCATCCTTATTAAAATCGCATGCCCGTACGCAAAGCTTACTTGTAAAGTTTGTAGGTATAGCATCGTTAGCAATAGTAAAGTTGCCTTTCCCGTCATTAAGATAAAGTCGGTCCTGGTAGGCATTGGTGTTCGGCGCCGATGCATAGCCGCCACCGGCAATATAGAGGTCGGGTTTACCATCTCCATTGGCATCAAAAAGCAATAAACCGGCATCTTTGGTGATCCTGGTTTGATCGTTTACAGCCAGTAGGTCCCGTTGCCTGAATTTGCCATTTGATAGTTGGAAAAATATCTGTGCCGGGTGCATGGAGTTACCGCCAATGATCAGGTCATCCATACCATCGCCATCAACATCACCTGCGGCCAATGCAGGACTGTACTCCGACAGCTTATGCGGCAACAATTTCTGAATATTGAAATCGACAAAATCTTTTGTGTTATCCTTAAAGCGAATGCCCAGCGAGTCGGTCACTTCTTTAAACAAAGCTTTTGCATCAATCTCCGGATGAGTATAGTTGTAGTTATCCTTAGCATCAGCAATACTGACTTTGATCTTCTGATCGGCCTTCACATTAGCCAGCTTTTGCATTTTACCGCCTTGCCAGCGGATCACTATTGAATCAACTGCAGTTGTTTTCCCAAGTCCAAAATGCGCCATCGCCTCATCCGACGATAAATATCCCCGGTAAGGATCATTCTCATAAACCTGGTGTTTGCCATGATCGTAATAGATGTCTGCCATTGCACCCAGACCGTTAATGTTTTGTTTATCGCCCTTAAAATTGATCTGCAGGAAATGAACTTTATCGATACTCTTTTTATCGTCCCTACTTGTGTTACGATAAACCAACGCTTCGTCATTGATATTATTGACGACCATATCCATCGCGCCGTCATTGTCAAGATCAGCATAAACCGCACCGTTGGAGAAGGATGGAATATTCACACCCCAATCTTTGCTGACATCTTTGAAAGTCAGATCGCCATTGTTTGAGTAAGCATAATTGTGGATCTTGATCTGCGGTATCTGATCCAGTATTTTCTTTTTGGCCGTTAGCGCATAAGCATCGTGCCTGTAGGTAATAAAATCACGATCGGATACATCTTTCGGGAAACCATTGGTTACTACAATATCCCTGTAACCATCATTATTAAAATCGACTACAAGCGGCGTCCAACTCCAGTCAGTTTGCGAAACACCGCTTAAAAAACCAACTTCACTAAATGCCGGGCTGCCTATCCGCCCTTGCTGACCTAAACGCGGCCCCTGGTTTATCTGCAATGTATTGCGCACATACTGGTATTGCGTACCAAATGCATCGAAGTATTGAAACATCTGGTAGCTGTTCGGGCCGAGGATCATCTTTTTCCGGTAGTTATCCTCAGGGTTCATGTCCAGTTCTATCACATCTGCCAGCCCATCATTATTAATGTCAACCACATCCTGCCCCATGGCGTTGTATGAGGTGTGTTTAAAATACTCTTTTGTGCGATTTGTAAACGTGCCGTCGTGGTTGTTGATATAGAGAATATTTTCCGACACAAAATCATCGGAAACATAAATATCCTTCCAGCCATCATTGTTAATGTCAACTGTTGTGGCACCGTGCCCGAAGCCGTCAAAACTAATCCCGGCTTTATCTGAAACATCGTGAAATACGGCATGATGTAATTTCTCGTCCCAGTCGTTACGGAACAACCTACCCCTGCTATGCTCCACCATCCCATTTCTCGGGCCAAACAAGTTCGGATTATAGCCTGATGATGCGCTGTTAACTGTCAGGTACATATCCAGGTCGCCGTCATTATCATAATCAAAAAAGCTGGCCATGGTGGATAGTGCAGTCAGGTCGAGGCCATACTCTTTAGCCATCTCCTTAAAATGCGGAACACCATCTTTATCCACCCCCTGGTTTACATACAACAAGTTCCGACGCCGTGCTGAATCAGGATAAATGGTATTACAAACGTAGATGTCCATCAGGCCATCATTGTTGATATCCACAACCGACACTCCCCTTCCCCATCTGCCCATGCCACCTACACCTGCTTTATCGGTCACATCCTCGAATTTAAAGTCGCCTTTATTGATGTACAGTTTGTTTGAGACCATATTGCCGGTAAAATACAGGTCCTGCAAACCGTCATTATTAAAATCTCCTACACCTACCCCGCCACCGTTGTAAACATTGGTTACGTCCAGTGGATTGATCGAATCATTTTCAACAATCTGGTTATTGAAATGAATGCCCGAATGCGACGATGATATCTGCTCAAAAAGTGTATGTTTTTTGCAGGAAAACAGGACAGTCGAAAGCAAAAGAAAAAGGGGTAAATAAAATTTATTCATCGGGACTAACAGCTAAAAATTACGCATTAATTATCACAATCATTTATTAACAAAAGCCAGTATTTTCTTCATTTCCTGCGGATATACCGCAATGTGATGTGTATGGACAAAAAACTGAACGGGTTGATTTTTCTCAGCAACTTCTACAGATATTACTTTGGTTTGCTGTGCAGGCATGTGGCAGTTTATACAATTAGCCTTTAACACATCGACGGTAAGTTTATCTGACATCTTGCAGTAATTATGGTTCTGCACTGTATGGCAGGCCAGGCACTTTTGGGTATAAACAGCATCGTTACCACGTGTATTCTGATGAACATCGTGGCAGGTAGCGCAATCCATTTTACTATATATAAAGCATTTGCTGCTTTGCAATAATTGCAGCTGATTGCCGTGCACGTCTATATGTGCTGTATCCGACTGGCGCGATACTGCCGGCATTTTAAATTTAGGGAGCGTATCGCCCGGTAAAAACCCGAAAGTCGACCGTAACGAAACGCCGGGTTTGCCCGAATGGCATTGGGCACACATATCCAGCTTTTGAGTCCTGCTTAAAGATTTATAGGCAGTTATAAAACGGGCGGTTTTTACCCCAGGATTATTGGTTTGAAAATCGATATGCTGTGCACCTGGTCCGTGGCAGCGTTCGCAATCAATGCTATAAACCAGCGTGCTTTTATCAAACTGCTCGCTTTTGGCCAGTTGCTGCAGTTGGTCTTTCTGATCGGCGATATAAGATGCGTGACATTCCATACATTGGCTGCCTATCGCTCTTGACCGCGAAAAATCTAAAAAACTATGTCCATACCCGGGACTGGTAGACCATCGATGTTGACTGCTAAAGTAAGAAAGCGGCAACTGGTGAAGCTCGTTGCCCTGCCAGTACAAATAGGTTTCGCCTTTAACTCCGCCAAAAACAATATCAAACCGCTTCCTTTGCTTGGGCGTTCCGTTCAGGTAATAGGTTTGGAACAACCCGCTATCCCGTTTTTCCATGACGATCTTCTCAGATGTGTTAATCGGGAACGTATTGGAACTATCCGCAAAACTGCCGTGCACCGTTTGCTCAGTTGCCGGTATCGAAGCAATATAATGTGCAGTATGCAGGTAAGAACTGTAAACCTCCCGATGGCATCTGGCACATGCTTTGGAACCGGCATACGCACTACCCCGTGGATCGGCTGACGCTTGTATACCGCGAAATTGCAGATACACAATAATAAGCACAGCCAAGCCAATACCTATTACTATCAGTATTTTTTTCATAACTGGCTATTATTGTACAACATTTTGCAGATACATTCCCAACCCTGATCTTACCATACTCTTAAAGGCAAAAAGGCCTTCCCCGTTTGGGGAAAGCCTGATCAATAAACTGATCAACTAACTAACCTTTATTATCTTGTTCTTAACCATTATATGTTTAATAGCCAGGGTTCTGAGTCAGGTTCGGGTTCAATCCTATTGCTGCCTGCGGGATAGGCAATATATCGTGCCCTGCAGGAAGCGAAGTAAACCAAACACCATGCAATTTGCCATCTTTAGTCGGGCCATATGGATATGTTTCAGGTAGCAGCGAATTATCCGTATTGTAATTGGTGTGGATAAATGCAGCAGCAATACCCGGACCAGCGCGACGCAGGTTATACATCAGTGAATATTCACCGGTAAGCTCATGCCTGTATTCACTCAATACCATTTGCAGCGGATCGACAATCGGATTAGTTGGTTTACCATCATAAGTAAGCCCATCCTGTATAAGCGGTTTACCAGTGCCATCAACAGGTGATGATCCACCCCATGCTCTGTCTCTAACTAATTTCAGATCAGCCATTGCGCCATCGATATCACCAGTATGAACTTTGCATTCAGCTCTGTCCAACAAGACCTCGGCGTAGCGCATCAATATCTGATTTTGTGATCCGAATATGGCCGACGTACCGTTAGCGCCTGTCAAGTTAGGGTCGCGCCATTTTTTTGCGCAGTAATAGCCAGAACGGGTTTTATCATCCCCATACCATGGGCGGTTAAGTGTGCCGCAAGTGTTTATGATATTACCATCGTCACCGGTATAGACAGGGTTACCGGCAGCAAATCCAGCTTTCACTACGTCATAGCCTTTTATACCTCCCCATTTTGTAATAATGCCGGGGCTTACCAGTTGATCGCCAGGACCAACAATAGTGGCCAGTTTGCGGGTATCGCCAGCCTGGTATGAATACCACAGACCAGGGTTTGCGTAATCATAACCGAAACCACTTAGCTCCCACGGCCAGCTGAAATCATCTATCCAGGCAACTTCGCCACCATTTTGCCAGCCGCCATCCCAGCTTTGAGAGCCTTGAATATCGAACTGTATCTCGAATATAGATTCAACGCTATTCTGATGATCGAATTCGCCTACATCGACAAAGCTTGGCAGCAGATGATAGTTACTAGTTAGCTCAGTGTTGTTGAAAGCAACCAAAGCTTCAGTATATTTTCCAAGCCACATTTGTGCCGAGCCCTCGTAAGCATAAGCAGCCCCGGTGGTTGCCCGGCCCATCTCAGTTGAAGGAAGCGCAGTTTTGGAAACCAATAATTTTTCCGCCTGCTGCATATCGGATACCACCTGCTGAAATACCTGGTCCTGACTACTTCTCGCGGTTAAACCATCAGAAACAGCGTTTAATTCCAGTGGCACGCCACCAAAAGTGCCTGCCAGGTAATAATAAGACATACCACGCAGAAAGTAAGCCTCTCCCGTTAAACGATCACCCAATGCAGCAGTAACAACGCCTTTTTGTTTTGCGGTGGCAATGATGCCAAAGGCCTGGTTGGCCCTGCCTATAGCTACATACGCGTTGTTCCAGAATGTAGAAAGCGCCCCGAAGTTGGAGTTGATGGTATAAGAGTTCCAGGCAATATCCGCACCATCATTATACCAATCATGGGTCAGGAAGTTTGCATAGTACCATATAGATTTCTTCAGCAAATCGCTGTTTTGATAACCATCATATATACTGTTTACCAGCGCCACCACGTCCTGCGATTTTTGAAAGCTTGCATCAGCAGTAGAATTTTGTGTATTGGTCTGGGATAAAAAGCTTTTCTTGCAGCCTCCAATTGGTATCAGCAACGCCGCAAACAAGGCTATAAGGGTAATATTTTTCTTGTTCATTTTCATATCTTTAATATTTATCATCCTCATTATTAAAACGTTACATTAAAACCAACTGTGTAATATTTTGATGAAGGATAAGTGCCATTATCTATCCCGGTTTGGGTTGCATAACCACCCTGTGCACCAATTTCAGGATCAAGGCCTTTGTAGCTTGTGATGGTGAACAGGTTTTGGGTTGATACATATATCCTGATCTTGCTAACTGATAATTTTCTCACCAGGTCTGCAGGCAAAGTGTAGCCAACGGTGAAGCTTTTTAACTTCAGGAAGCTGCCGTTTTCGATCCAGGCACTTGAAGGATAAGCGTTACCAATCGAGTTATCGTTGTAATATATCCTTGCATAAGTGTTGGATGGGTTTGTTGAGGTCCATGCTTTGGCATAGTACTCCTGGCTTATGTTCTCAACGCCGACGAAACCACGGTTCTGGAAAGTTTCCAGGTTGCTTTCTTCGTAGTTCAATATTTTGTTGCCATATACACCGTAGAAGTACATGTTAAAATCCCATGATTTGTAAGTCGCATCGAGGTTAAGGCCGCCAAAAAATTTCGGCTGAGGGCTACCCAGGCTGGTTTGATCTGCTGCGTTTACTACGCCATCGCCGTTGATGTCTGCATAATAACGGTCGCCGGGAGCAGTAGCTGCTTGCTGATAAAATTGTGTTACGCCGCCTGTTTTTGCGGCTGCATTAGCATTTAAGGCAGCGATCTGAGGCTGCGACTGAAAAATGCCCAGAGATTTATACCCATAAAACTCGCCAACAGGCTGTCCTATGTTTGTTTCGGTGAATGTGCTCCATCCGTTTCCGTTAAGAGCGATCTGGCCATTTTGTCCCGGAGTAGTAAGCGGGTTGGTAATAAAGTTTGTTCCCGAAAGCAACGAGGTCAGTTTGTTCTGGATGAAGGAGATTGTCAAACCCGCACCAAAATGGAAATCCCTGTTAAACGAGTGACCATAGTTCAGCGCAATTTCCCAGCCTTTGTTGGTCATCGCACCTATGTTCTTACTTTCAGTTGTAAAACCTGTTTGAGCCGGAACAGCGATATTCAGCAAGAAGTCTTTTGATCTTCTGTTGAACCAATCCACAGTTAAGGTAAGGTCTCCATGCAGGAATGAAGCGTCCATACCGATGTCTGTTTGATAATCTGTTTCCCATCTCAAATCAGGGTTTGCAGGCTGTGTAGCTGCAATACCTGATTGGTATATTCCATTGTCACCGCCGTTTTTACCAAAAGGATAACCCAGGTTTCCGCTGGTGCTTGGCAGCGATCCGGTTGAATACAATGCCTGGTATTGGAACAGTGGTATAGAACCCTGGTTACCCACCTCGCCATAACCGCCGCGGAATTTCAAGTCGGTTATCCAATCAACATCTTTCAGGAAGTACTCATCTTTAACTTTCCACATTGCCGAACCGGAAGGAAATACGCCATATTGGTGGCCAACATCGAATTTAGAGGAACCGTCACGCCTGATCGTACCAGTGATATAATACCTGCTATCATAATTGTAGCCTAACCTGGCAAATTGTGAGGCCAAAGCTGCAATAGATTGTGCGGTAGTATTCAGTTTCAGCGTACCTGTTTGTACCTGCGACAAGTCTTTAATAATACCGTTTGGAGGAACACCGCTGCCGCTGAACGGATTGTAAGTTGTTTTCTGTTCGGAAACACCGCCTACAAAATTGATAGTGTGCTTGCCGAATGTTTTATCGTATGATATGGTATTTTCCCACAGCCAATCGAATGATGTATTCAGATACTGGCTGAACTGTGCATTTTGAGTAGCACCTGCCTGGCTGCCATATTGGTTAACCAAACGGTCGTCTTCCGGCTGATAAAAGTAACCGTTAGAGCCGGTAACTGTTATACCAGCATTGGTTTTAATCTTAAGTCCGCTAATAACTGTAGCCTCCAATGATGAATTGGTCAACAGGAAATGATTGATATTTGAGTACCTGTTGTTTTCAATAGCGAAAACCGGGTTACTGTACTTAGCAACATAAGTATAGATAGGGTTAAAAAATCCGTAATTACCATTCCCGTCGCTTATCTGGCTGGTTACATTGCTGCCACCATCCAATGTTGGCGGTAATTGAGCAATTTGTCCCAGGCCTGTAGAACCAGTGCCGAGCGGATTGTTCTGATCCTGGTAGGTGTATTTAGCACTTGTTGAAGATTTCAACCATGGCAATGCCTGGTAATCCAGGTTTAGACCGAGCGTTACCCTTTTAAAGTATGAGCCCAGCACGATACCTTTTTGGTTATAATAACCGACCGATGTTGCAGTTTGAACTTTATCATTACCACCCCTGATACCCACGTTATAACTTTGGGTTAAGCCGGTACGATAAATTGCGTTCTGCCAATCAGCATTGGTAAGCGACGACGGATTGTTCCAGTTTGATAACACGGTAAACTGCTTAGCCGGGTCATCAGCAGCCTGCTGCAATGCCAGGGTAGCAAATTGTTGCGCGTTTAGCAGCTTGTATTCTTTGGGTTTACTTTGAAAAGCACTATAGCCGTCTACAGAAACCTGCACGCCGTCTTTCTTGCCTTTTTTAGTTGTGATGATAACTACACCGTTAGCAGCACGGATACCGTAGATAGCTGTTGCCGATGCATCTTTCAATACGTCGATCGAGGCGATATCATTCGGGTTGATGTTGTTCATCCCACCTGAATTGACAGGGTAACCATCGATCACATACAACGGTCCGTTTCCACCTTGCGCCAGGCTACCTGTACCTCTGATCAACACGGTAATATTACCGCCCGGAGAGGCATCGTTATTGGTAACCTGTACCCCAGCTGCGCGACCCTGCAAAGCCTGGTCTAACGTAGTAACTGGTACTTTGGCAATGGTTGCTGCGGATACCGAACTAACGGCTCCGGTCAGGTCTTTGCGTTTGGCTGTACCGTAACCGATAACAACTAACTCAGACAGAGTTTTATTCTCTTCCGTAAGTTTTACGTTTACTTTTGTGCGGTCGCCTACCTCTACTTCCTGGGTGGTATAACCCACAAAGGCGAAAGAAAGCTTGCTGGTTGGACCAGCCTTAATGGAATAATTTCCGTTTGCATCGGTAGCTACCGACGCCACGTCACGGTTATTCAGCACCTTGACAGTTACGCCAGGCAAAGGCATTCCGCTCCCGCCGTCGGTTACTGTACCTGTTACTGTTCCGTTTTGTGCATAACCAGAAAGGCTCATCAGCAAGAGCGATAAGCTTACTCCGATTACAACCACAAAATTTTTAATTTGTAGTTTTCCAATCATAAAGTTTGCAATTCTTAAAAAGGTTAATATTGGTTTTGAACTGGTATGAGTTATCGCGTCTCCGGTTACCGGAAATACCACGTGCATCATATCGAAATAAAATTATGGGAGTATAGTAACAGGCTGTAACACAAATGTTAACGTTTATAACACAAATGTTAAAGCACCATAATGTCATTGATAATCAATGATATACATTATTACATAGTGTAAAAAATGCAAAAAAAACAGTATTACAACGTTAAGATAATAGCGCTATGCCGGTATACTTTGGCAGAAAGGCAAAATTTGTAAAGTGCAACCGTGACAGTACGATGGTAGATTTGACAACTTTAAAAAGTTATCAAATTTTTAAGCAAGAATTTGTGCCTATTCAAACTCGTTAACTACCTGTAATGGTTCACGTTTACGAAGCTCGTTCAGGTACTCCGAAGGCAGTGTTCCGTACTCTTCTTTAAACACTTTTGAGAAATAGGTTGGGTTATTAAAGCCTACTTCATAGGCGATGCTGGCAATGCTGAGCTTGCTTTTCTCCAGCAATTGCACAGCACGTTTCAAGCGGATTGTGCGGATACATTCAACAGGAGTTTTGCCTGTCAGGGTTAACAGCCTTTTATAAAGAGATACCCTGCTGAGCGACATCTGGCGGCTCAATTCTTCAACTGAGAAATTCGGATTGGTGATATTCTTCTCGATGCAAGCCAAGGTATTCTTCAGGAACTTTTGATCTTCGGATATAATATCCATATCCTGCGCCTGTATCTCCACTTGTTTCTGATAAGTCTTCTTTAATGTTTGCTGCATCTGCAACAGGCCATTAATTTTTGACAATAATATCTCGAAGTTGAACGGCTTTGTGATGTAATCATTGGCGCCGCATTCGGTTCCAGCCAATAGGTCGGCTTCTTCGCTTAATGCCGTCAGTAATATAATGGGCGTATGAGCAGTGCGCTCATCATGCCTGATCTTGGTACACAGATCCAGTCCATTCATTTCGGGCATGGCAATATCACTCACCACTAAATCAGGATGCATAGCCAATGTCTTTTGCCAGCCATCTTTACCGTTAACAGCTTCAATGATATGGAAATTTTGTTTCAGGTTATCTTTCAGGTAGAACCTCAGGTCGTCATTATCTTCTATCAGCAGGATAACAGGCTTTTTGCCTGAATCCAGGATATGCTCGTTTGATTTTGATGTACTGCCTGAATGTTTGATAGCAGGTGTGGTCTGATTCACCTTTTCAGATTCAATACCCACCGGAATACGTATGGTAAAGCAGCTGCCATCGCCGGGTTCGCTTTCTACATAAATCTCGCCATTGTGCATCCTCACAAATTCGCGGCTGATAGACAGACCAATACCGCTTCCCTGGTTCAGCAGGCTTTCAGGCAGATTATCCTGGAAGAAGCGCTCGAATATCTTTTCCTGCTTCTCTTTAGGTATACCGATACCGGTATCCATCACTTTTATCTCGAGCAGTTGCTCTGTATCATTATCTTGATTATCAGCTAAGCTCAGGAATACACTGATATGCCCCCCAGACGAGGTGAATTTGAAGGCATTTGATAAAACATTGAATAAAACCCGTTCAATCTTATCTCTATCAAAATTAGTAGTCAGATGTTCTACCTCGCTATCAAAAACATAGTTGATGTTATTCTGATCGGCCATATCGGCGAACGAGAAGCAAACTTCTTTAATAAAATGAGCGATATCCCCTTTTTGCAGATTAAGCTTCAGTTCCTTAAACTCCATCTTACGGAAATCCAACAGCTGGTTTACCAGGTTCAGCAAACGGCGACCATTTCTTTTGATCATCAATAACTGTTGCTGATGTTCCGGTTTGTCGTTATGCTTGATCAGCGTATCTATAGGAGATATGATTAAAGACAAAGGTGTTCTGAACTCGTGGCTAACGTTGGTAAAGAACTTGATCTTCATCAGGTCCAGCTCGTGCATGCGGCGGGCTTCTTCACGCTCTTTTGCCAATTTCCGTTCAGCCTCCAGTTCATGCTGCTTTTGCTCAAACTCCCTGCGAATCTTAAGAATACCCCTATGACGGATATACCACAATAATGCAGCAAATGCCACCACATATAATATATACGCCCATGTAGTTTTCCAAAAAGGCGGTAATATTTTGATGTTCAGCGTAGCATAACTTTCATGGCCGGGATCATTGGGGTTGCTAGCCTTTACATTTAATGTGTAATCGCCGGCATCCATGTTTGTGTAGGTCGCTTTGCGCGAACCTTTCGGCGCTACCAGCCATTGTTTGTCGAAACCCTCTAATTTATATTGATAGATGATCTTATCCGGGTTAAAATAATCGCAGGCAGCAAACTCTACGCTAAATACATTCTCGTTGTGTTTCAGCACCAGCGATTGCGTTTCGGTGATCGATTTGGTCAATACCACTCTACCTTCAATCGTATCGCCCACTTTGGCGCTCCTGTTAAACAACTGAAAGTCGGTAAATATCAGTTTGGGTTTTAATGAAAAGGCGTGGATACTTTCCGGGTTGAACCAGTTGAACCCATGAGCCCCACCAAATATTATATCCCCGCTCCTGGTTTTGTAGGCTGCATTGGCATTATATTCTCTTCCCTGCAAGCCGTCAAACTCATCGTATTTATGGACCTGGTAACTATTCGGATCGCGTGGGTTACTCAAATTTATGCTAACTAATCCATTAGCCGTACTGATCCACATGATACCGCTTTTATCTTCCAAAATGTTCAGTACGCTGTTGGTCGGCAACCCTTTACGTTCATCAACATTCGTGAAAGTGTTAGTCTTGGTATTCAGAATGCTCAGCCCATCTTTAGTGCCCAGCCAGAAAAAGCCACGGCTATCCTGTATAATGCTATTCACATCGTTATCGATAAGGCTATTCGCGTTTTTGGGATTATTGTAATAATGCTTTACGGCGCCTGTTGCTTTTTCAATAATATCAATGCCCTTGTCCCTTCCTATCCAGATGTTCTTCTGTTTATCCTCATAAATTACAGCGGTATACTCCGAGGTCATTGCGTAGTGTGGGTGAATAAAGCTGTCCGTTTTAGGATCATAAATATTCATCGCGCCTGCAAAAGTACCTACCCACAGCTTTTGTGAGGAGTCCTCAAAAATGCTGTACACACGGTCATCCGAAATACTTCCCGGAATTTGGTCACTATGACGATAGTGAATAAAGGTATTGCCATCCAAACGCTCCAATCCACCAAAGTAAGTGCCTATCCACAATCTGTTTTGATGATCGACATGCAGACTGACGATCACATCATTTGATAAGCTTTTCGGGTTTGCCGGGTCATGTCTAAAGCGGCTATATTTTTTGGATGTTTTATCATAAAAGATCAATCCTCCGCCATTGGTGCCTATCCAAAGATTTCCTTTTGCATCTTCCACAAAGCAATCCACATCTTCATAAGGAAGGCTGGCACTATTGGAAAGATAATGCTTAATGAGCGGGAACTGGATGATGCCTTTATGAAAATAGCTTACTCCCTGTTTATAGGTTCCAGCCCAGATAATGCCGGTATTGTCTTTATAAAGTTCAACACAATCTCCGCTTAGAGATTTGCCATCATCTTCTTTATTAAGCAGGTAAGTTATCTTATGTGTTTGTGCGTCAACCAGGTTAATGCCACCATGATCTGTTCCGATCCAGATATTGTTATCGTTGCCCTGAACGATGCTGTTGATCACATTGGTGTTGAGGCTGATTTGCGGGGTGTCTTTTCCATAATGCGTTAGGGCTTTACTTTCCGTGCTGTATGTGTAAACTCCTTCAAATGTGCCTGCTGCGTATATCCACAGGTTTTGGTCATTACCCAATATAGCCGAATAAACTTCAGGCCGGTTTTTAGATATTCTATTTAAACTAAAATCTCTTAAAAGCAGGCGGTTGGTTTGGATATCCAGTTCATCGATTACACCATCACTGTAAACAAACCAAATTTTGTTGTTCCCACCGTCAACTACATCTGTTACATTGTCCGAGTGTAGTATTGCCGGGTAGTTTGCGAGCGTACTGTAAGTGTGGGTTGTTTTATTGTGTGTATTATAAAGAAATACTCCCTTATTATTTGTCAGGAACCAAAAGTTGCCGCTGTTATCCTTTCTTATGGCGGTTAGCTGGTCAGTTGGGACTTTATAGCGCGATAACTCATGAAGCACATCGTTGGCGAATGATTCAGTATTTGAATTATAAACGCTGATACCGCTATGGGTATACAGCCACATGCTCCTGTCCGGGCCCTCTTCAATCCGCATCACATTGTTATCGATCAATGAGTTCGGATCACCGGCTTCATGTTTGAACACCTTGAATTTATAGCCGTCATACCTGTTCAGCCCTGATGTAGTGCCAAACCACATAAAGCCGTTGGCATCCTTAAAAATGCAGCTAACACGATTGTTGGAAAGACCGTTTGAAATATCGAGATGCGAAAACTGGTAAATATTCTTCTGTGCGTACAAATAAGAGTGCACGACAAAAAGTGATAAGATCGATATTACAACCCTGAAACGCATAGTCAATAATTGGTCCCGCCAGTATCCTGAGAGATTAGATACCGATGCACTAATATATTAATAATTGTATGTTAAACAATTAATTGGTGAAAATAAAAATTAAGCCTCCTGTATAGCTGCTCCGTCAGGAGCAAAATGTTGGTAGAGCCATTGTCCACCTCATCTTTTGCGCCATAGGTGCAATACCCGATATGCATTTTCGACAGCAATAATGGCAAACATATTGCACCTACGGAGCAAAAATGGTCATCGTACATTTTTCTACCAACATATTACCCCGATGGGGTAAGTAATAACGAGATTGCATAGCAATACCATCACCTGGCATCAATAAGATCATGTAATCAGCGAGTGATAACTGAAACATTAACAACTATTGGCTTTGCACCAAAAGCTGGTCCGCCCCAATCCGTTTCATCTCCGTTAAGTATACGCAACGGTTTAAACATTCCGTTGTGATAGCTTCCTTCTTCCGCTTTGAGATATTGCCAGGCTTTGCCGGTGTTTTTACCCGTTGGATGAAACGTAATATGGCACAGCGATCCGATCAATATAAATTTATTCTCCCCTAACTGCACGATCATCATTTTTCCGTGAGGTTCCTTGTTCTGGAACTTATCTCCTCCCCGGCGCGTACCGAATGTTACTACTGCCTGCCATGCACCCAGATCGATGGTTTGATTAGCATGATCTTCGTGTTCCACCACGGCTTTTATCTTTCCTTCAAATGCCCATTTTGCCAGTTCAGGTGCCATTGGTGATAAAGCTTCACAGTCCTGGGCAAATGGTGCGAGTCTTTCCTTCAGCTCTGTTTCTGTTAAACCCCTTTCGTTATCATCAATCCCAAACGGTGAAAAACCAATGCCGCCGTGAGCCAGAACATCATACAGGTATCTTGCCTTATCAGCGCTCAGGCCAGCCTCGGGAACGAAAAGGGTATTATCCGGACGGTCATATAATTCGATCACTTTTAATATGCGCTCGCTGCCTTCCAAATAGATATCCGGCGCAACCAGGTCAAGTGCAGGCGCAGCGGCTTTCCATATTGGTATTACATTATCAGTAGGACCGCCGCTTTCGTAATTGGTTGCAGGGGGATTGGTCAGCGGGTCTCGAAGAGCTGCGTTGGTGTACATGGGCAATGGGTATTCCTTTTTACCGGCAGCGGCTACCTGTCCGATAAAACGGGCTGTTGACCATGCCTGGAAATATTCATCTGCCCTGTCGCCAAATACTTTCGACCAGTTACCTTCTGAGCCTACTGGGATATTCAACGCTTTTAAGACTTCTGGTTTTAACAATTCAGCAGGAACAGGTTCTTCAAATAACTTCTGAGCAATCGGAGAGTAATCTCGCACACTTCCCCATGAGCCTGATTCGTTCTCCACCTGCATCATAATCACCGTATGCTGCGGGTCTGCTTTTTTCAGGTAACGCATTACGTTTGAAAAAGCATTGACATCGGCATCAAGCGTTGCCTTTATATGAGGTGACGGCGAATCAATAGGCTGACCATTTTTGCCTGTGATATTTGGATATTTAGCCGGCTCCATCTTCATCCATTCGGGCATATAGTGACTGCTGCCATTTTTCCAGGTACCAAACCAAAGCAGCACCAAACGTATTTTATGCTGGCGAGCCTGTGTAAGTAAAGTATCGACTATAGAAAAATCAAACTTGCCGTGCTGTGGCTCGATCTGCTCCCAGTATATCGGAACTTCCACGGTATTTGCATGTATCAGTTTCACAGCCTTCCATACTCCCGGCATCATGCCCGGCCAGCCGCTGGAATTATGGGCCTGTCCGCCCAGCATCAGGAAAGGTTTGCCATCCACCAATAATGCATAATGGCCATCTTTTTCAATGATTTTTGGCAGTGCGTTCTGTGCGAATACGTTTCCGCACCAAACCCATGTAAGGCAAAAAAATATAGCTTTTGTTATTCTCATTATGATATTTACAATTTTACCACAGTAGCCTTACCCGAATACTGCACCACCTTGTCAAATTTTTGCGCGATGGTGACATCTGTTCCCTTGCCTTTACCAACCAGCACTACATTAAATGTATGATGTTTTAGCATCCCGGGGAAATTGCCTTTGGTGTCGGATATCATCAGCTCGCGGGTTTTGTCCTTCCAGGTGATGGTAAAATTGGCATAAGCTCCTTTTTCGTAATTGTAGTTATCGTTCTCGTCCTCATACATTTTGAACGAACCATCCGCGCCCTGGTAAATACGCAGTTCGATCTTATCGGCAGGCTTTTGAGTAGCATATTCCATTTCCGGCCCCATAGGGATAATTGAGCCTGCTTTTACGTAAAGCGGCATTGTGGCTATTGGTGCAGAGGCATCAATTGTTTTTCCGCCGCTAAGTTCTTCGCCGGTCCAGAAGTCGTACCATTTGGTTTTAGGCAGATAGACTTTTCTTTCCTTCTCACCCTGTGCCGTTACCGGGTTCACCAAAAATGCCGGACCGAACATGTATTGGTCAGGAATGCCATAAGTATTAGGGTCTTTTCTGAAATCGAAAGATAATGAACGCATCATGGTGTAATTATCAGTAGTTACACGTCCCGCCAAAGAATATATATAAGGCAGTAGCCTGTAGCGCAGGTTATCATATTTTAGCAGGGTGGCTTTGGTATCTGCGTCCCAATTATCAGAAAATAAAGCGCGCTCACCTTTACCGTGTATACGGAATATCGGGCAAAACGTACCGAACTGGAACCAGCGTGTAAACAGTTCCCTGAACTCAGGTTTAGACCAGTCCGGAGCTTTCCAATAATATTGGTAACCACCGATATCTGATGTCCAATATGGTATCCCCGATGCACAGGCATTAATTCCCTGTGGCACCTGTTCTTTAAGGGAGTTGAACGAACAGAAAATATCCGACGACCATAAAGTGGATGCGTTCCGTTGAACACCTGCGAATGACTGCCGTGCCAGGAAGTATGCCCGCTTGCCCGGAATATCCTTGCGCCATCCCTGGTAAATGCCTTTAGTATGTTCGAGTGAGTAAGTGTTAAAATAATCTATCCCCTTGCCTGTATAAAATGTGGCCTGGCGACGGGCATCCAGCAACTTTCCGTTATCCGGTTCGCACTGGTCTATCCACCAGGCATCCCAGCCGTAACGTTTTACCAAACTGTCACGGGCTTGTTGCCAGTAAAGGTCTCGCGCTTTTGGATTATGTGCGTCATAATAAGTATCAAATGTATGGGTTACCACGTTATCCCACGTAATGCTGGTTAGTCCACCCATTTTCTCGAGCGCATCGTAGTTTTTAGTACCTTTTCCAAACACCGGCCAAATGGAGATCATGCCGTGAATATGTGCTTTGTGCAATTCATCCACCAATTCCTTAGGGTTTGGATAGCGTTCAGGTTTCATTACATGTGAACCGATGGGCAGCGGATCCCAGTAGTACCAGTCCTGTACGATAACATCCACCGGGATATGATTATCGCGATATTTATCTTTAACAGATAAAATTTCCTTCTGACTCATATACCTGTCCTGCGACTGGAACAACCCGAACGCCCATTTAGCATACATAGGTGCTTTGCCTGTTGCTGTACGATATAAGTTGATTATCTGGTCAAAATCTGGACCGTAGAAAAAATAATAATCTATCTGCTTGCCACTCTCTGATACATATTTGAATTTGGTGTTGTTATCAACCGTGCCATAAAAGTTAGAGGCCGAATAATTGTCCCACATCAAACCATAACCGTTGGTAGATAGCAATACAGGAATAGCGCCAGTCATGTATCGGATAGCCAGGTCTTGGTCGCGTCCCTTATAATTGATGGAAAGGCTATCTTCAGGATGGCAACCCAAACCGTAGAGTGCCTCATTTGATGGCGAGTTGAATTCGGTACTCACGTTATAGGTTTCGATACCCGCAACGGTCGCGGCCTTCATGGTTTTGTTTTCAGAACCTTCAGATGTGATCGTCTCATCTTTCAGATTTTTGTAGGTGATAGCGTTGGTGGCTTTATTAACAATCACTTTCAATCGCTTTGTGATTATGGTATAATCAGCTTTGTCCTGGTCGAATTTAAAGGTCGCCGGTTGCCATTTGCGGTCGATGACCAGCGAGTTGAATTTAGGGAACTCATCAAAAACGGTGTATTTTACTTCGATCACATCGTCCTTGCAGATCACAATTTTCATCAGGCCTTTATCAAGCTTAAAGACAACTTCGTTTGATTTTACCTGGTACGATTTAATAGCTGCAAAAGAATTTATGGCACTGAAGCACACAAAAGCGGCCGATAAAGAAAATAGTTTAAAAAAATTCAGGGCAGTAGTTTTCAATCTCATTTTTCGATCCTGATATTACGGATTTTTACTCTAATTACCTAATAACAAATAGTTTATCAACTGGAATAGCGGCTTGGTAGTCGCCATGCCATTATTGGTTGGTTCCAAAACTACCGGATTATTTGTCTATAGCGGTGATACAAAAAGTTCATTTTAGGTATAAAAATGTTAATCGGGGGCTTGACGTGAGTCGATTTAAATCCTAAAATCCCTGTTTCATCAAGAATTCTTCCCGGTTGATGTAAAATTTTATACCCGCTCGTGAGGTTGGCGTTACTTCGTGACATATTCATTAATCAATTAAACAGAAAACAATGAACAATCACTTCCATCACGATCATTCACATGCCCACGACCATAATGGTGATGGCATCGACCGCAGGGGTTTCCTGGAATGTATGGCCTGGGCCGGTACCGGGGTATTGTGGATGATGACTGGCGGCGTATTGAAATCATACGGTATGAGCCAGATGTTAGATCGTGCAACCGGCCAGCTCAAAAGCGGATTGGTGGTGCCAAAATCAGATTTCAGTTTTGTGCAGATCAGCGATAGCCATATAGGTTTTACTAAAGCAGCCAACCCGGATGTGGTAGGCACCCTGCAAGCCACTATCGATAAGATCAATGCCATGCCATCAGCACCATCATTTGTATTGCATACCGGCGACTTGACGCACCTTGCTCAGGCAGATGAATTCGACACGCTTGAACAATCACTGAAAAGCGTTAAAACCAATAAAATATTTTACGTACCCGGCGAGCACGACGTGACCGACAACGGTAAACTTTACCTGGAACGTTACGGAAAAGGTACCAAAGGCGATGGCTGGTATAGCTTTGATTCGAACGGGGTGCATTTCATCGGTTTGGCGAATGTGACTAACCATGTGGATGGAGGCTTAGGCTATCTCGGACCAGATCAGTTAAAATGGCTGGCTGACGACCTGAAAGCTTACTCTGACAGCACACCGATAGTTGTATTTGCGCATATTCCGTTGTGGGCCATCTACCCGCAATGGGGTTGGGGAACACAGGACAGCGAACAGGCGCTCGCATTGCTGAGACGCTTCGGTTCAGTATCGGTATTGAACGGGCATATCCATCAAACCATACAAAAGGTGGAAGGGAATATCACTTTCCATACGGCTAACTCGACAGCGTTCCCACAGCCTGCTCCGGGATCAGCACCATCACCAGGACCAATGAAAGTTCCTGCTGAAAAACTGCGCGGATTACTTGGGTTGACCAGCGTGAATTACCTTGAACATAACCATACACTAGCAATTACAGACACACCACTTATAAAATTGAGTAATTAAAAAGATCAACCGGCTTGGCGGTTAGGGTTGATAGTTGGAGCTGCCTTTCGGGGCAGTTCCTTTTTTAAACGCATTAGAACAAATCAAACAAATGAAAAAAACAATCTTCATATTATTAATATCTCTTTTCGCTGCGCATGTAAAGGCGCAGTACGTACCTGCCGATAAAGGCTCAACACTATCTTTCAAGATCGGCAATTTTGGATTCGATGTTAGCGGATCGTTTACCGGCTTTAAAGGCGCAATCAATTTTGATCCTCAAAACATCGCTTCAAGCAGTTTTGATGTTACTGTTGACGCATCCACCGTAAATACCGATAATAATTTACGCGACGAGCATTTAAGAGGCACATCCTACTTTGATGTAAAGAACTACCCGACCATTCATTTTGTATCAGCTAAGGTCTCTTCTTCCGGAGGCTCCTTTGTTGCATATGGGAAACTAATCATCAAGGGCAAAAGCAAAGACATCAGCATACCATTTACAGCAACGCCGGGAGCTGATGAGTACTCGTTTAAAGGATCATTCAAAATAAACCGCAAGGACTTTGGCGTAGGCGGAACAAGCACTATCTCCAACGAACTGGAGGTTTCGCTGAATGTGCTGGCCAAAAAACAAACTGCTATATGAAACTCCGCAAGATTTTAATGATACCGGGACTATTGGCTTGCGTAGTAATCACCAGTATGGCGGCAACTAATTCCACAAAAAAAGAGGACGTAAAATACACCAATCTGAAAGTGCTGCCGAAAAACATCAGCTCAAAAGAGTTACAATCCATCATGGCAGATGATTTTGAGGACGGCCTGGGAGTAAGCTGCGGATTTTGCCACGCCAACGCCAAAGACGGGCACGGCCTTGATTTTGCCAGCGATGCAAAACCTGAAAAGCAGATCACCCGCGCTATGATGCGGATGACTTTGGGTATCAATAAAAAATACTTTAAAGCAAAGCATCCTAACATTGGCAGCGATGCGCTGACGATTACCTGCACCACCTGTCATAAAGGAGAAGCATTTCCGGATGGGGATGCTGCGTTGAAATGAACTTATAAAATCATGTCATTTCGACGAACAAGGGGTGGATTGGGCGTTCGGGTGAGGAGAAAACTTATGCGCCAAACTTAGTTCGATATGCACAGAGTATAAGTTTTCTCACCCGCCCCATTAGATAAGGCCCCCGCTGCGGATTCGAAATGACAAAATTTTTAAATTTAAATTGTTTCTTAATGTATATTTTCGACGAAGAATACGAAAGGGTTTTGAAGCTCAACAAATTAGCATATCACTTGCTCTTTTGGCTGTTTGCCTATTTGTTCTGGATATTTATTTTCAGGAACGGCACGCTGGTGCTTACCCATGCCATCACCATTCAATTTTGCTACCTCGTATTCATAGCCGGCAACTATTACTTTAACTGGCTTTATACCGTACCACACCTATTGAACAACAGGAAATACATAGCTTTCGGGCTATGTTTTCTTTTTGGGGTTATTGTTGGTGCGGTGTTGCGGGTACCTGTATCCTACCTGGTCAATACCTATCTTTTTAAGGCCGATATCAGTCATTTTAATATACTGAAAGTCTTTTTTGATTCCTTCGTCAATATTCTGTTCTGGATAGCGCTGATATTGGCAGCAAGGTTGATCATCGAAAAAATCAAATCTGAAAGATACATCGAACAGATAGAAAAAGAGAAATCGGATAACGAGCTGAACTTTTTGAGGGCGCAATTCAACCCTCACTTTTTGTTTAACTCTATCAATTCTATCTATGCACATATAGATAAAACCAATAAGGTTGCCCGGGATATGCTGCTTGTTTTTTCGGAGATGCTACGTTATCAATTGTATGAATGCAACGTGGAGCAGATAGAACTGGAACGCGAGATTAATTATATGCGTAATTATATTGCTATTCAAAAAAGCCGTATCGACGACCGCATTCAGGTTTCCTTTTGCGCTAAGGAAACCAACGGCAGTTTGCTGGTACCACCGCTTATCCTGATCACTTTTATCGAAAACGCCTTTAAATATGTTGGTTTTAATGAGAACAGGGATAATAGAATAGAGATCACACTCAAGCATCATGATAATCTGCTTGAATTTTCTGTGTTCAATACCAAAGATTCATTTATCGATCATGCAAAGGGTGCATCAGGGTTGGGCATTGCCAATGCACAGCGAAGACTAGAGCTACTTTATCCCGGCAGGCATATTTTAACTATTGACAACCAGGAAAATACATACACCGTTTGCTTAACTTTGAACGATCTATGAACCTGAATTGCATAGTTGTTGATGATGAGCCGATAGCCCGCAAGCTGTTGCAGGAATATATTGAAGAGATAGATTTCCTGACGCTGGTGGGCACTGCTGAAAATCCGCTAAAAGCAATTCCGATGCTCAAGACTGATGATATCGACCTGGTATTCCTTGATGTGAACATGCCCAAAATGAGCGGCATGGAATTCCTGAAATCATCCACCAATCTCCCCATGATCATCATGACCACCGCTTACGGTCAGTATGCGTTAGAAGGCTACGAAATGGCAGTGGTAGATTACCTGGTAAAACCGTTTTCATTAGAGCGATTTATTAAAGCTTGTCAGAGGGCTTTAGAATTAAAAGCACTCCGGTTAAGGAAAGAATCGCAGGAAAAATCTGAGCCGGATTACTTCTATGTAAAATGCAATAATAAGATCGAGCGCATTGTTTATGACGAACTGCTTTACATAGAAGCAATGGCGAACTATATTACCCTGTATACTGTCTCAGGAAAGCTAGTGGTATACCTCACCATAAAAGGTATTCTTGAAAAACTACCTAAACAGAGCTTTATACAGGTACACAAAAGTGTGATCGTTAATGCTGATAAGATCAAATCTATTGAGGGCAACCTGCTGCATATCGGCGATACTAAAATAACCATGAGCGCCGGCTTTCATAGTGAGGCGATGGATAAGATTTTGAGGGACAGGTTTATTAAGCGATAAAAAAAAATCCCCGGCTTTCACCGGGGGGTCTAATCAACCAATTACGCTCAATCCCATAAACGCATTATTTTTCGTTCGACAGCGAGTAAGGAAAGTCACTGTCCTTTACACCTCTTTGTTTGTTTGGCGTGGCCGACATGTTATAGTTCAGCACGGCGCCCTGCAGTAATGTTTTATGATCGAAGTAGTTCAGATCATACGGCTTGCCATTGTAAGTGAGTGTGCTGACATATTTATTGGAAGCGCTGTTATTCGGTGCGTTGATGACAACTTTCTTACCATTCTCCAGGTTTACGGTGATCTTGGTGAACAATGGTGCACCCAGAACATATTGACCTGCAGCAGGGCAAACCGGGTAGAAGCCCAATGCTGAGAACACATACCAGGCAGATGTTTGGCCGTTATCCTCATCACCACAATAACCGTCAGGAGTAGCCTTGTACATTTTGTTCATGGTTTCGCGTGCCCAGTATTGGGTTTTCCATGGCTCGCCTGCATAATTGTACAGGTAGATCATGTGCTGAATAGGCTGGTTGCCATGTGCATATTGGCCCATTCCGGCAATCTGCATTTCGCGTATTTCGTGGATCACTTCGCCGTAATAGCTGTCATCAAATATTGGCGGCAGGGTAAATACTGAATCCAGTTTGGAAACGAATTTCTTTTTACCACCCATCAGGTTAACAAGGCCCTGAATATCGTGAAACACGCCCCAGCTGTAGTGCCAGCTGTTGCCTTCGGTAAAGGCGTCGCCCCATTTGAAAGGATTGAATGGTGTTTCCCACGAGCCATCTTTATTTTTACCGCGCATCAAACCGGTCGAAGGGTCGAACAGATTTTTGTAGTTCATACTTCGTTTCTTGTAAATACCGATCTCTGATTCCGGCTTATTCAATGCTTTACCTAATTTATAGATCGCGAAATCGTCATAAGCATACTCCAAAGTGCGTGCAGCATTTTCATTGATCTTCACATCGTAAGGCACATAGCCTAACTGGTTATAATACTCCACCCCGCGACGGCCAGCAGCACGTGGGCCCATATTATTAGCGTCATGAATTAACGCCTTATATAACGTCTCGATATCATACCCACGCAGACCTTTCAGATAAGCTTCTGACACGATAGAAGCTGAATTATTACCTACCATCACATCCGCATAACCCGGGCTTGACCATTCGGGCAACCAACCACCTTCTTTATAGTCATTTACCAGACCTTCCTGCATCTCCTTATTAATAGAAGGATAAACCAGGTTCAGGAACGGGTATAATGCGCGAAACGTATCCCAAAAACCGGTACCGGCAAACATACGTCCCGGCAATACTTCGCCATTATATGGGCTCCAGTGCACAATTTCGTTTTTGGCATTGATCTCATACAGTTTGTTCGGGAAGAACAGCATACGGTACAGGCAAGAGTAGAACGTGCGTTGCTGATCCAGCGAACCGCCTTCAATTTGCACCCGGCTCAAAGTTTTATTCCAAACCTCTTTTGCTTTTTGCGTTGTCGCATCAAAGCTGTCATTGCCTAATTCACGTTTCAGGTTTAGCTCAGCTTGTTCAATGCTGATGAATGATGAAGCAACACGTAGATGTACTTTCTCACCTTTCGCTGTCTTAAATCCAATAACAGCGCTCGCATGTTTTGAATGAACTTCGGATGAATCAACTTGCGTACTGTCACTGAATAAACGGGTTAACGCGATCGGTTTATCTACATAGATCACGAAGTAATTTTTAAAATTCTTGAGCGGTCCCCATGAGTGGCGAGTTGAGTAACCAATGATCTTCTTTTCCCCCGGAATTACTTTTACATACGATCCTTTATCAAAAGCATCGATCACAATAAATGAGCTGTCGCTTTTTGGGAAGGTGAAGCGGAACTGTGCGCTGCGTTCGGCAGGTGCGATCTCCGTAGTTACGTCATGATCAGCCAGGTAAACGCTGTAATAGTACGGCTTCACGATCTCGGTTTTATGCGAGAACCAGCTCTGGCGACCGTTTTGAGTCACTTTGAGATGACCAGTCTCGGGCATAATGGCAAACTGGCCATAATCGCCCATCCACGGTGAAGGCTGGTGCGTTTGTTTGAAACCGTTGATCTTGTAAGAATCATAGGTATACTGCCAGCCGTCGCCCATTTTACCGGTTTCGGGCGTCCAGAAGTTCATGCCCCAGGGTAATGCTATGGACGGATAAGTATTCCCGTTCGACAGGTCATACCGGGATTGCGTACCCATCAGCGGGTTTACATAGTCGGTAAGCGCAGTTTGTTTTTGCGCAAATACCGAAAATGGCAGCAAAAAGAATAATAGAAAAAAGCGTGATTTCATGTATTGTATATGTGTTTATAGCGATCGGTTCTAAGCCTATCGCTATGAATTAATTGCAAAAAGTTCTGGCCCCGGAGACCTACCATTGGATATTCACTTTAATGCCGTCCGGGCTATTATCAAATTCCAGGAAAAGTGTGTGCGACGATTCATCCCAGGATGATTTTACGTCGTTTACAGTCTTTCCTTCGTGATCGGTAACGGTAATTTTTCCCGGTTTCGAAGGTAGCAAAACACGCGAACTATTTATGGTATTCACAGGGCTTTTAGCTGTAAAAGTGTAACTATTTTGTGTTGATTTACTGTCATAAATTCTTGAGGCTGACGCCAGTACTTTTGGTTGCTTTTTATCAGCAACGCGGCTCAGGTCATATAATAATGATTGCTCGCCCGGAGGAATCACTTTTTCGCTCAGAACAGGCAGTTGCGGATCGAACAGATCAATAACGGGGCCTTTTACGGTGTAAGGCTTACTGTTGGGGTTCTCATCCAATACCGAGATGATATCATATGGCCCACGTTCTAAGTAAAAATTGTTCTTGAAAGTTAGTTCACCAGCATGGGCATCCTTTTCGTACGCCGATTTTATCTCCTTAATATATTTCTCGTCCTCACCGGATTGCATGGCAAACTCTTTCGGATTTTGACGGATCACATACACCGCGCCTTTGCCAACTACATACCTGTCTTTACCTGCAACCGGAGAAATCCCTAATAGCTTGAATAAATGTTCAGACGGTGCTTTGTATTTCTGGCCTTTTGTATTCCACCATTCCATTACAGATTGGTATGGATCGTCATCACGGCCGCAGTAAACCAGCACGCCGCCCTTCTTCACCCAATCAGCAATGTGCTGATGCACTTCGGGGCTGTTCGGTTTCATGTTGGAGTAGCTCATCACCAAAACTTTGATGTCTTTTAAAGTTGGCGCATAAGCCAGGTTCTCCATGTGCACGGTTTGAACCGGGACACCGCGTTTTACCAATGGCAATGTCTGCCCGTAGAAATTGGAGAACTGCGGATCTTCAAAACCATTATGCGTAGGGAAACGCTGGAACATCAGCGAATTGCTCATCAATACCCCGATGCCGTTTACACCGTTCACTTTGTTTTTGGACAACGGCATATCGTTCAGTGTATTGATCATCACCTGCATTTGGGTGGAATAGAACTTCGGTATCAGGACCATCGAATCGCTGTGTGCAACTTTGTAGGGATGAGTGTAGATACGCTCGGGCCATGGCATCACCTCGTAATTATCTACCATCGGGTACAAAATTTCGGCGGTGAAGGTTGCCTGGTAATTGCGTTTATAATCGGCCCAGTCGCGCGGCCAGTCTTCGATAGGGTCAGTCAGGAAGAATAATTTGCGGCCCGTTGGGGCAGTCATTGAAACCATCGAACCATATTCCAGGAAAGCATTTTCGAATACGCGTTCTTTTTTCTCGCCATTGAAAAATGTTGGTTCGCGAGAGGTGCCTGTCCATACCTGGGCAATGTAACCATCGATACCGGGCAATGAGGCCAGACTTGCTTCAGGGCTCACGATCTGCCAGGAAGAATAGTTAACCAGCGAGTGCGTAGCGATATAAACTTTAATATCCTTTCCTTTGCTTTTGCCATACTCTTTGGCGTAGCTGGATACCTGTTTTATTGCATCAAAATATAAATGATATTTCAGCTTACTTGAGAGATAAGTATTCTCAGCGGATTCATGCTGAGGCCTCCAGGGGAAGCCGTAATATTTCTGCCATTCTTCTTTAAAAGGAGCACTGTATCCGGCACGTGCCCAAAACTCGGGTTCCTCTAAAAATATGGTGGTGATGTTAGCATCGATCACGCGTTTTACCACGGCGGTTTTCATGTATTCAATAAACGACTGCACAGGCACCACGTAAGGCATATTTCTACCGTGAAAAATGGTATCCCCTTTTTGGGTTACCTGGCCCACGCCGAGGTGGTTTTTGCCGTCCCATTTGCCGAGGAAATAATCATAATAGCTTCCCCAGGCAATGCCGGTCATAAATGCAGTTTGATAGCCTTTGTCGCGCCACGACTGTACGCGCTGTTCAAAAGTTTCGCCCTTGCGGTCGTTGGTGCCGTAGACGATGGCCATGTCTGATCGCACATCGATCTGTGGTATCCATGGGCTGCTGGTTTGGAAGGTAGTTTTTTGTCGCGGATGTTCTTTTGTCGCGTCATATTTCTGCGCGAAGGCAGCGCATGAAACCGCCAGTAAAGAACAAAGCAGGGTAGTCTTTTTCATTCGTATTAAATATAGATGTTTTTAGGTAGGTGGATGTAGTGTCGCAAAAGGTAAATGAAGGGTCGTGAAAAAGGAGGGCCGGAGCCCTCCCTAATAAAATCATGGATATTTTACAGATACTGGTGTACTATAATTGTATTCGTCTAAACCGGCGTTTATCCTCGCACCAATGCGGAAATACACATCCTGCTGCGGCAGTGCTCCGCCTGTGGTGGTCATGGTAATAGTCTGACCGATAAGAGTAGTACCAGCGGCGCCGCTGTATGACACCAATGGCGAATACCTTGGATCATAATTGTTATCACCATCATACTTGGTATTGCTCACATACAGGTTGATGTTGGTGATATCCTGCTGATACCCCGGATTGGTAGTACCGCGACTGATCTTGAACTGAACAGTTACCGTACTGTCTGCATTAAATACCGGCTGGCCCACCCAATCGATCCTCAAAAAAGGTTCGACTTTAAAGTTAAGATGAGTTGTGCTGTTAGTGCCTTTTATAGTGATGTTCTGGCTCTGATCGGATGTTACTTTACCAGTACTATCCGTTTGCACCAGGGGCACAAAAGGGCCTTCAACCGATGCATTGTAGGTGGCTGCAAATATTTTGGTATTGTTAAACGTACCATCCTGCATCGACTGGAAATAGTATGGCGTTGGGTTAGCGCTGTAACTTGTTTCCAGCAATTTTACGCGTGTGCCACGACCACCTATTTCGGTCTGCACCGTGTTCCCTGTACCTGCATCAACCGTTTCTCCGGTTATGGTATTAGATGGCGCAGGATAATTATCGAGTTTCGAGCATGAGCTGGCGACAATCGCTACCAGGCCAAATGCTAAATAATATAATCTCTTCTTCATTGTCTTTCTATAATTAATAACCGGGGTTCTGAATTAAGTTCGGGCTCTTGGATATTGCTCCGCCTGGTATTTGTTCGTAATACCATCTTGGGTCGTAAGTGTATACATCGTTGCGCTCATCGGTACGGGCATCAAAGAAATACTTACCAGCAGTGGATGAATAGAAAGGCATCAGTACGCGGTAGATAGTACCGTTTTGCTCTTTGTCAAATATTCTCCATCTTTTCAGGTCCCAGTAGGTTTTGTTTTCAAAGGCAAGTTCTTTTCTTCTTTCCTTGCGAATGGTGTCAATGGTCATAGAAGCTGCGCTTGCCAGCGGAATAGCTCCTGCTCTTGAACGGATCTGGTTGATGATATTAAATGCGTCGGTTGTGTTTGCAGCATTGGAAGCTCCAAGCTCATATTCAGCCTCTGCACGGTTTAATAATACTTCGGCGTAGCGCATTTCGACCCAGGTCTGGGTTTCATTATTTTCCAGAACCTGTGAAGTAGGCAGATTTGGATCCAGCCATTTACGTACGGAAAAGCCCGAGATAGCGCAGGTCTGATCGCCGGTGAAGATTCCACTTGCTCCTGCCGGGTTCATTTTTGAACCATCAGGCAAGGTGTAAGCAGTTTGCCCCCCATTTGCCGACTGTACCAGGTTGGTTGTAGGATACTGCGATTTTGAACCTACAGGCAATATCGGGCTTATACCACCTGCCGATGCACCTGTATATATCGCGCGGCGAATCTCAATACTTTGTCCTTTGAACACATCGCCCGGTAAAATTACTGATGCTCTTAAACGAGGCTCAGCATTGGCAAACAGGTCCATTGTATTGTTAAATAAGATGTAATGACCGCTCGCATCAAGATATTGGATTTTACCATTGGCATCTCTGGGTATCCCGTCAAACATCTCCACAAAATCAAGTGTAGGGTTCACTTCGGATGAATAACCGTTAGGGCCGATCAACTGGCGCGGAACATTGTAAGCATCATAACCGTGTACCGAATTTGGATAATTGTACTCTCTTACAAATACGCTCTCAGAACTTGAAGCATCAGAGAACAGGTTCACAAAATTTTGATATTGTGCGGCTTTGTCTGTAGATGACCATGATTTCAAATACAGGCTATATACACCATCTAAAGTTTTAGCCGCATCAACGGCTGCCTGGAAATACCCGGCGGCAGCGCTTGCAGGAATACCGCAAAGCTGGTTCTGGCTGCCGTCAAATAAAGTGATGGTATTGTATTTGGCAACAGTACCGGCATACAGCATCGCTCTTGATTTAAAAGCTGCCGCAACATATTTATTGGCACGGCTCCCATCTGCATAATCAGCATTTGCCGCAGGCAGGTTAGCTATGGCAAAATCAAAATCGCTCGCTACCTGGTCCCAAACTGCTTTTTCAGATGAGCGCGGAATTTTCAGCGGTTCGATACTTGAACCTACGGTATAATCGAGGGTTTTATTTACTATCGGTACACCACCAAAGCGTTTTACCAATGCAAAATAAGTCATGCCACGCACAAAATACGCTTCGCCCAGCCATTGATTTATTTGGTCTTTGCTAAACTTGCTGGCGTAGGTAGGCAATGTTTCAATAAAGTAGTCGCAATCGTGTATCACGGTGTATGAACCGCCCCATATATCCCAGTTCCATCCGCCAAAGTTTTCCTGCATTGAGCTTGTTTGGTCGCGGCTCAAAGCTTCACCTGTTGTAGCAGGGGTTGGACTGATGATCCAGAAAAAGTTGAGGCCCCTTGCAGGCGAATACCTGAAATCCTCGATTGGTAACTCACTGTATAAACGTGCCATATAGGCCTGGATACCCGGAGCGGACGAAAACACATCCGGATCCTGTATAATATTTGGCGGCGGTATATTGATCTTCCGGCAGGCCGAGCCGAATACCGTCAAAATTGATAATAGTATATAGATATATCTTTTCATGATCGTTTTGATTAGAATTTCACATTTAAACCAACATTGAACAGTTTATCAAGCGGGTATAGATACCCGTATAAACCTGTTGGGTGCTCAGGGTCAACATACTTCACTTTGGTAAAGGTGAGCAGGTTGTAACCGTTGGCAAATACCCTAAACCCTTTTATACCGATATGTGATAAAAATGAAGATGGCAGGGTATAGCCGAGTTCAGCGCTCTTCAGCCTTACATAGGCTGCGCTTTGAAAGTTGAATGATGAATTGGTATTAGCAGTAGTTCCGGTATAAGCAAACTGACCAGGTACCCATATGGTATTCGGGTTGTATGGATCGGCGTTCGGATTTGCCGGGTGCCAGTCGTTCATAAACTGGGTTAAAGCACTGCCACCACCCCAAAGCGGGATATTTAATTGTTCGATGTAGGATATATCGATCTTGGCAGCTCCCTGGAATAATAAGTTGAAGTCAAAGCTTTTATACGAGCCGCCTAAGCTAAGACCATAAGTGATCTGCGGGGTTACCGTTCCGCCGTTAGGGTTACTACCGTAAGCTATAGGATGATTATCATTTCCATCAATCTGTCCGTCACCGTTCCAATCCTGGTAAATATAATCGCCTACTACGGTACCGCGGTTAACAAACACAGGGCTGTTCAATATCTGGTTGTAATTTTGATATTGCCCTGAACCACCTAGGCCCCATTGGATGGCCTGGTAACGGTTACTGTTATTTTGTTGCCAATCCAAATAGGAGTTGCCATGTTTTGACTCAGCAAACGTAACCCAGTTGGTGCGCGCATAAGAGAATGTACCCCGGATGTTATAGTTAAACTTACCGATGTGGCTTCTATGGGTTACCTCGAAGTCGAAACCTGTAGTGCGGTCGCTGTTCAGGTTTTGCTGTGGCAAGCTAGCGCCTAACACATCAGGTACCTGTAATGAGCTTGATGAAAATAGGCCGCTTCTGTTACGGATAAAGTAATCGAATGTAAAACCCAACAAGCCTTTCCATGCGTCGAAATCGATACCGGCATCAAAAGTATGCGATGTTTCCCAGCTGATATTCGGGTTAGGTAAACCTGTGCTTTGTACTGCATTCAAGAAACCGTTGCCAAATACTGATCCGCTTGGTACCTGGTTGTTATTGCCGTTTGCAGGATAATAATATCCCTGCAGGAACTGGAAATATAAAGTGTTATCATCACCGAGTACACCATACGATGCACGCAGTTTCAACTGATCTATGAATGATAATGCCGATGAATTCTTCCAGAAATTTTCTTCAGATATATTCCATGCGGCCGAACCTGAAGGGAAAAATCCGCTTTTTTGTCCCGGAGGGAATTTTGACGATTCATCATTTCTAAAGCTGAATTCAGCAAGATATTTACCTTCATAGTCATAATGCAACCTGCCTACAACAGAGTTGGTGGCATAATTGTATAAAGCCGGAAGCGTAGGATCGCCATTCTGGAATAGCACTTGCGACGCGTTTTGATTGGTAGAGTTACCGGCAAATATCTGGTCTACCGGGATAGCGAGCTGCCTGTATGCGCCAAAGTTGTCGGCATTCTGGCCGTTGCCTTCATAAAGCAACAATGCGCTTATATTGTGCTTTCCGCCAAAAGTATGATCATAGTTGATAGACAACTGATCAGTAGTTTGAACATAGTTAAAATACTGGCGTTGCACGTAGCTTGGTGCACCTGTTAAATGTTCGTTGTAAGTTCCGGTAGATGAGTCGTAATCATACAGGTTATAAGCTTGGTCGAATGTTTTGTTATCCTGTATCTGGTCATTATAGCTGTACATTGCTTTAATAGCCAGGCCGGGAACAAAAGGAACCTTGTATTCCAAACTCATTACACCATTAAAAAATTTATTATTCTGATTGGCATAACCGTTAACATCTGTATTTTCATAGGCAACGGGGTTACCACCATCAACCAAACCATAGTTGTAATATGCCGGATTATTGTTGGCATAAATTGTTTGGATAGGAAGCTCGCGCCAGGTCTCTCTTGTTGTCCACCAAACTGATGTATTAGGCGATTTTTTCTGATCCATGATAGCACTCAGGTTCAGGTTAAACGTCAGGTTGTTGGTTATTTTACTGGTAACATTAGAGCGCACATTATACCGTTTGTAATTAAGATCATTGCTTGTTAAAAAGCCATTTTGCCCGGTAAAACCACCGCTCAGCAAATAAGTGGTGCTTTCGTTACCGCCAGTTGCAGTCAGATTATGCTGCTCCTGGAAGGCTGACTTCTTAAATACTGCATCGTACCAGTCGGTGCTTTTTTTAGTACCGTTTGTATAATCAGCAAAATCCTGTGGCGTATACACGATATGCCCGCCATTTGCCTGGTGAAGCGATTGCTGGTTAACGAGTGTCATATACTGAATCGCATCTACCGGCTTAGGTAAACCTGAAGGTACCTGCGAACCGAATGTTCCGGAGTAGTCAAGCTGTAATGCCCCTTTTTTACCTCTTTTGGTAGTGATCAGGATTACACCGTTCGCCGCCTTAACACCGTACACTGATGCAGAGGCATCCTTCAAAACCGAAATGCTTTCGATATCGTTCGGATCGAGCCTTGAAAGGATGTTGCTGGTTGACGATGAGTTATCACCTGTACCACCGGTGACATTAAAATTCGACATCTGAACACCATCCACAACGATGAGCGGATTATTACCAAAGCCACGAATGGAGATATTATTGTTAAAGTCGCCAGGCTCTGAGGTGTTTTGCATTACCTGCAAACCGGCAACTTTACCGGTCAGCATATTCTCCACGTTTTCGTTCTTGGTGGTTACGATCTCCCTGCTGGTCACCGAGGTAACCGCTGTAGTTAACGATAGTTTCTTCTGACTACCGTAGCCTACCACCACCACTTCGTTAAGTGCGGAGGCGTTTGGCGTTAAGGTGATAGTAATTGGGCTGAGGTCCTTTAATGTTACTTGCTGAACTGCGTAGCCCACATAAGTAAATGTAAGGGTTTGTCCGGCGCTTGCATTAAGAGAGAACTTACCGTTCACGTCAGTTACTGTTCCTTGTTCAGTCCCTTTGAGTTTAACGGAGACACCGGGCAGTGTCCCTCCTTTTTCATCCAGTACAGTACCCTGCACTTTTCCCGATTGCGCGTAGGCAGAAACCGACAGGCACAATGCCAGCAGTAATGCCAGTGGCGGGGAAATGAGGATCTTAATTTTAGCCAGGCAGAGGTCGGTCAGCCGGCTTCGACAGGTAAAAGATTTCTTCATAAATAAATAGGTTGGTTGGTTTATAAACTGCCTAGGGCATTGGTTTAACCCACGGCTTTCAGTACACAATGTTAGAGGTATGGTATTAAAATTTGGGTTAAAAAATGGGTTAATCAGCTAATAATTTCATTAACCATAAAGTAACCGGGCGGGATTAAATTATTGTAAAAAGTACACTAAGCAGAGCCTTTAAAGGATAAAATAATGAAGCGTGGAATAAAACAAAGGCAATATTTAAATCTGGGTTCGGATATAGGCGAGGCTGTAATTAATTATTGACCCGTAAGGTCTATCGCTTTGTAGCAAAAATTAACAACATACAGTTACCCTCCGCTAGTAAGGTGATAGCATGCCGGGTTAAGGGTAGCCCCTACGAGGCAAATATTCTTTTTTTAAATGCCTACAAAGCGATAGACCCTACGGGTCAAGTTGGAGCTGACCCTATTGAATAATTTTCTCAAAGCTGGTCTGGTAATCCATTCCAAAAGACTTTTTGTATTCGGCTACAAACTGATCGTAAACTTTGCGGGCCTGTTCAATGCCCTTTTGTTTCCGTATTACTTTTAATTGATATTTAAGAGCGGTATCATTAAAAGGGTCAATACCTAAAATCAGTTTGGCGAGGTCGGGAACCAGACGCGGATCCCCGGAGTCGTATTGTTTAATGAGCATCGGCTGGATCATACCGACCAACTGTTCATCGTAATTATCTTTAAAGTCATCCAACCATTGATCGGACATATCTGAAAGAAGCGTACCACGCGATATCAGGTCAAAATGCTCTAAAATCTTTAGATCATTATTACCCCAATGGCTTTCTTTTATCAACCCGGAAACGACAAAATAATCGCAGAACAACTCCTCTGAAAATTTGAACAGGTAATTATCATTCTGGAAGGTTAATTCAATGCCGTTCAGATCGCTGATGATGCTACGTAGGTGATTAAAGGTCACCCCTTTAATGTTCTTGGTTTTGGCGACGTCTTTATCGGGCCACAATAATGCTGATATCTTTTTGGAGGTGATACCGGTAAAGTCGCGGCTGTTGACCAGTATTAATATAAACAGCTGCTTTATTTTCGGGCTAAAGAGATAGGTGATATCCCTGCCGTTTTTGTTGTATACAACAAACTCACCCAATAAATAAACGGCATTTTGCTTTTTACCAGTGTCATGTTTTTCAACCGGTCGCAGAGGTTCCGACTCAAATGGCATTTTGGGTTCAGATAAGCCCCCTATGGGTTTTCTTCTGATAACAATTATAACAAGAACACCCAGGATAATAACACCTCCGAGAACCAGGTAAAGCAGCCAATGATTGTTGCTTCGCTGGGGCGCCTGAGACTTTAAATAAGCTGCATTACTCACCGGCGGCGCCAGCAAGGAATATATTTTAACGCTGGAGTTAATCCTGTCTGTAAACTCCTGTATGGCGCAGAAAAACTCGTTGGTTTTATGGTTAAAAAACAGGTTAATGTCCGATTCTATCCTTTCGGAAGTTACTGATATTGGTGCGCTTACTACTTCATAAGAGCCATCCTGGATAGAGAATTTATATAAGCGAATTTCCGTCTTTGCAATCTCGTGGGGATAGCATAAGGCGTAGAAATATTTTTTATCTGGTGACAGGATAAGGTTATTGGCCGGCACAAAAACTTCCTTATCCTGGGTATGGATGCTCCAGGCTTTTTTAATGGCATGCGTTTTCAGGTTGATACGATACAGGTCGTAAAATTGCTTACCGCCCACTACCTGGTTGCCCGACTCGTTGCCGTAACCACCAAATAGCAATAGCTCATCAGGATTATCCGAGTTGCCTGTGGCGGCAAAAAAACGCGGGGTTATATTGTCACCCTTAAAAGGGACTTCTAACCAGCTGTCCTTACCGGCATCATATTTCAAAAATCTGTTATAGTACTTGTATCCTCCATAACCGCCAAACAGGTAAATGCTATCCTGCTGCAGGTTATAAAACATATTATGGTGATGCCTTTGCTGCGGTAAGATGGTTTTACCTATCTCTTCCCATTTCAGGCTATTTTTATCCATGTTTAGAGAAGCTACGCTCGGCATCCCTTTGGGAATATCAAATAGCTCGTAGATGTATAATTTGTTCTCGCGGGCATTAAAGATGCTTTTCCCGAGCACCATGGGTACGGGCAACTGATTTTGGTAAGGAGTGGCAACAGTACGCTTCGATTCAGAATCAAGAGTTATCAGTGAATCTTTTTTAAAAATAAACAGGTTTTGATCGAGGGGGTTAAAGTTTAAGCCGACCACCTGTTTAAACGAATTCCGGTAAACCGGCTTCCAGAAATAGGAGGCGTTGATGAGCCAAACGGGGTTGTCAACAGTTCCTGTAGCGTCGCCTTCCTGGTCGTGTACATCAGCTCCTTTCCATTCATCCAGCGGGAAAACATAAGTTCTTTTATCATCGCCAACCGACAGGTTTTTGATCGCCATATTCGGCACTTCGGTATAAAATTGGTTTTTACCGAATATTAAGTTGCCTTCAATCTGGTCTTTAAACCCAAGCTCGCTAGCCTGGTAAAGTTTATTTTCGATGTAAAGGCTAACCTTGTCGCTTTTCAGGTCAAAATCCATTCGCACTTTTATCCATTTACCTTTTTTCAGCATCGATTTATCAAGCGGTATCTGGATCTTATTGCTTTTCCGGTCGATGTTAAAATTCAGAGAACCTGAACCATTCATATACAGGTAGCTTAGGCTGTAGGAATTGTCCTTTTCTGCCAGGTTGAACACGTATCCCAGGTGAGCATTATCCCATAGGGAAAGGTCAAAGTTGATATACAGATGGTCGTGAAATATAGGCACATCATTGCTGAAAACACGCAGAGAAGTACGTTTGGTCAGCAAGCTATCGTTCGAATTAAAAAGCAAACCCTGTGCCTTGCTATCCAGAAACTGGAAAGTTAAAAGGAGAAGAAAAGTTATTTTGTAGAGATGTTTAAATATAGCCTTATTAAATTTCAGCATCAATGTCAATACTTTTAACGGGCTCGCAAATGCGCCTTCACAAATTCAGCACTAAAATATACTTTTTTGAGCAAGTAACATTTACGTGTTTTTTAAATCGGTTATCACGGCCATAAGTCAATCGGATTAGACAATCCCGCTTTTTATTACTAATGACGCGCGGACACCTGGTTTCGTTAAAAATATAAAGCTTATCTTTGGGGTATGCACAAAAGTCTGGCACGGTTAGTACTGGTATTGTTTCTCCTCTCGGTTATTTGTCCGGTGGGGCTAAGCGCATCCGGTTTGCGCCTGCAACAGACTGATGAGAACGTTCAATTTAAAACTTCGGAACACCTTTCATCACCCGCAAAAATACTCTCGCATACCAATACAATTGTTTTTGCTGCTTATGGCAAGATAAAACCTTTGTGGACCGGCGATATGAATACATCGGGCGAGGATGTTACCGTCACTTGCCAAACCCTGTTCGTACAGAACGTCGGGGCTGTTATTCATCGCCAGCAACTTTTCAAACAACTCCTCTTCCCTTTCCATTTTTTTGGTTAAAAGTAACTAAATCTTACGCACGATCTCTGTATCGTAATTCATTAAACTTTTTAACCATTAAATATTATACACATGGAACATATTGTAGAGAACAGCCTTATTGTGGCAGTTCTGTTAGCCGTTATATTAATACCGGTTTCATTACTTATCATCAATTCGCGAAAAGCAAAAAAGAAAAAGATTGGCGACGAGCTAACGCAAGCCGAAAGAAAACTGAAGCTGAATTTCCACCATATCGATCATCTTGACTCATCTGTTATTGCGATGGATCAGGATAAGAAGGTCATTATTCAAATGGACCTGGAAAACTACAGTACTTGTCAGATCGATCTTAAAAACGTAGTCAGCTGCAACATCGAAGAAAAGAAAGACAAAAATGCCACGCTCTTACTGTACCTGGTACTTCGTTATAGCGATCAGCAGGTACCGCGTTCGATGGTTTTGTACAGGCAATATATCGACAAAGAGTTACACCTGAATAAGCTGCGTAAAATAGCTTCTCAATGGGAGGTGATGATAAACAGAGGCATTTCTGCACAGATGCAAGTAGCTTAGTGTTTTTAGCAAATAACCGTCAAGTCGATTTATTAAAATCCCGGCGATCCTGAGAAAGATTGCCGGGATTTTTTATTGCGATCAATAACTGCCTTGCGGGATGGGTTCAGCAAGCATTGGTTTATTATCGGTATCAAAATAAGTACATAACATGGTTTGCGTATTCACTTCCCAATGATGCACACCTGCATCTGCTGCTAATTGACAAAAGGTAAGAAAATCTGACTTGCCTCGCTGATGTTCACGTATAACCTGCTCTATGGTTGATGGGGATGAAATTGGGTTGATTCTTTTTTCAGGATATATTGAAGGCGCTTCGGTGGTGAAATTGTTATCGCCGTAATAGATTGTGCGGCCATCGGCTACCAAATATTCATATTTTACTAGGCCCAATGCTTTGATCTCTTGGACGTAATTTGGGAAATCGGCGCCTGATTTTACTTTGCTGTGTGCTGCTTTTATTTGCTCTACTGTGAACATGATTCTATCGTTTTTATGTATAGCAAATTTACCCCGGCTAAAGGGGCTGATATTGTAAAAATCCGTTGATTTTACTTTTGCACAGAAAGGCTTTTCAGGTATTGCTCAGGCGTAGTCCCTGTAAATTTTTTAAAATCGTGGATAAAGTGCGACTGGTCGTAATAACCCAGCAGACGGTCATTTTGCATAATCATTGGCGATTGCATGGTTATCAGCGCTGATTTCATCCTGATAATGGTAGCAAACTTTTTCGGACTGGTGCCTACCACCTGCCTGAAACGTTTTTCGAGCGGGCTTTTACTGGTATATAGCTTTTCGGCCAGATCGTGCATGCGGATGAGGCCATTTGTTAAATGTATCTGTTCGATGGCGGCAGTTACCAGCAGATCTGTTTTATGCGGCAGTAAACGAGATAACAGGAATTGTTCAACCAGCCAGACACGGTCATCATCAGTAAGCGCTGCGGATAATCGTTCTTCAAGGATGGAAAGTTCTTCCCTTGCGACGAGATTATCCAATGATAAGCTTTCATTGTAAAGCTCATGCAAAGGCTCCCTAAAGAATGGGGCAGCACCTGCCTCTTTAAAAATCACCAGCACCGTTCCTGTATCAGCTGTATTCTCAAAAATGCGATAGGTGTTGAGTATGCCTGTGATACCTGCAGTAGCCAGGCTGATAGCCGAATTTTCCTGCTGATAAGTTAGCCTTCCCCGATATTGAAAACCCATTACCAATGACGTGCCTGGCAGCACAGTATAAGACTGCGCCTGCTCGCTTTCTGAAACCATCAGCCACTGAATGTATGGTTTGAGTGCATCGCATGGGGTGAACTGTTTCATTACATATAAAGATACTATAAAACACGCTCACCCGATGAGATTGCCGGAGGCAGCGAATTAGTAAGTTGCCGCCAGTTTAAGCGCCTCGTAAGCATTTACAATACCACCGGTAACGCACAAATCATCAAAAGATACTTTGTGCTCACTATCCCCTGCTTTAACATTCACTTTGTGATTTACCTTCACTACCGATTTCATGATAATTTCTTTTACCTGTAAAGAAGTCAACTTAGGATAGTAGGAACGAATAAGAGCCGCCAGACCAGAAACTACAGGTGCTGCCATACTGGTGCCATCGTGCGGCGTGTAAGTTGAGTTAGGTGTAGTTGAATTTATTTTAACACCGGGAGCAAACACATCCACACTGGTTTTGCCATAATTGGAGAATGAGGCTTTCAAAGTTTTATCATCATTTATGCCTGATGCGCCAACCTCTATCCACGCTGCAGCCTCGCCGCTTTTATCTTCGTAAATGCGTGTAGGAAAATGCGGCACTTTGTCGTTATCCTCGTTATCGTTACCTGCTGCATGTATAACCAGGACGTCTTTACTCATGGCGAATTTCAGCGCCTCATCAACTGCCTTTTTATCAAATGAATAAGATTTCCCGAAGCTCATATTGATCACCCTGGCACCGTTATTAGCTGCATAACGGATAGCATTGGCCACGTCTTTATCGCGCTCATCGCCATCAGGCACTGTACGTACCGACATGATGCGAACATCATTAGCCACACCCTTTACCCCAATATCATTTTCACGATCGGCACCTATGATACCTGATACGTGTGTACCATGATCAGCATCAGGACCGGTTACATCGTTATTACCGTAAAAATGCTCACTGCTGTCATTATAGTTGTCACCTACTATTGAACGCGGGTCATAATCCAAATTGTAATGATAATTTAACTGCTCCGAATAGTGCTTAAGTCCTTCGTCTATTTCATTTTTCTTGAAGTCGGCAAAGTCTTTGTAGCTGTTCAGATTCTCGACAACTATTTTCTTTACATAGGCATCCCCGTTCGTCTCCGGATTATAGTTATTAAAGTCTGCCAGCACAGGGTTAGGTTTACCAATTTTTGATACCATATTATTAAGTATCTCATTAAAATTGGTGATGATAGCATATATCCTACGAGCCTTCTTTACTTTACCGTTCAGTTCATTACGCGCCTTTTGATAAGCGTAAAAATCACTCTGCTCCTTGCCTGCTGCCAACGCTGTAGTATCTTTTCCTTTAAATTCTGCAGTATATAAATTAACAGTCCTTACCAGTTCTGTATTATCATAATGCACATCTCCTTTTGCCGATCCGATAAAATCCCAGCCATGTATGTCGTCAGCATAACCATTTTTATCGTCGTCGCTACTATTGCCCGCTATTTCATTGGGGTTGGTCCAAATAATACGCTTTAAATCCTCATGATTGATATCTACCCCGCCGTCTATCACTGCAACCAAAACGGGAACGTGCGGCTTGCCTTTAAGCAATTCGGTGTAAGCCTTTTCGGTGCTTATGCCGAATACGGAATCCGTTTTAAGATCAAGATTTTGCCAATTTGGCTTGACGGGTTGATTGTTTTGAGCTTTTACGGCTATTGGTAAGCAGATACCGGCTATCAGTATTGCTTTTTTCAGTGGGGAGAAATTCATAATTGTTACCATAAGGTTATAGGTTTATTACAATGCTAAAATAACCTTTAAAATCAATTAATAAAATGTCAATAGCATTTTATTAAGACCTTACAGTTCTGTTAATGGTCGATTTAACATTTATTAACATAAATTAACGCCAAGTTATTTTTAATCCTAATGGCTTAGTTATATCTTCGGTCACCCTTTATAAAGCCTTATGAAACACAAAATTTTACTGTTCCTGATTTTTCTTGCTTTTTCTGCGTCTTTATCGGCCCAAAACAAATACACTATAAAAGGTGTGGTAAGCGACAGTGTTGAGCACGTTAAACTGCGCAATACGTCGGTATCTGTTTTAAATGCCAAAGACTCTACGCTGGTAACTTACGCACGAGCAGGCGAGGATGGCTCTTTTAATATCAGCGGCCTTCATCCGGGAAATTTTATCGTGTTATTAGCCTATCCTGATTACGCTGATTATGTAGATAAATTCAGCCTCGACTCAGTAAAACAGAATTTCAATTTAGGAAACGTCCATCTGCAACTAAAATCGCGACTGCTGCACGAAGTAATTATTAAAGGCTCTGCCGCGCAGATGAAGATTAAAGGCGATACTACTGAGTTTAATGCAGCAGCTTATGTAACACAACCTAATGCGAAAGTAGAAGACCTGTTAAAACAGCTTCCGGGCATACAAGTAGATAAGGACGGCAAAATAACAGCACAGGGGCAAACCGTAAATAAAGTACTGGTTGATGGCGAGGAGTTTTTTGGGGATGACCCGACCCTCGTGACTAAAAATATCCGGGCTGATATGGTTGATAAGGTGCAGTTGTATGATAAAAAGAGCGACCAGGCGGCATTTACCGGCATAGATGACGGCAAGAAGGAAAAGACCCTGAACATAAAATTAAAGGCCGACAAAAAGAATGGGATGTTCGGCAAGGCGGAGGCTGGTGACGGAACAGAAAATATTTACCAGGCGCAGGTATTGTTCAACGCGTTTAAGGCTAAACAAAAGTTCTCGGTTTATGGCACACTGGGCAACAACGGCAAAACCGGGCTTGGCTGGGAGGATAATCAGAAATATGGTACAGGGAATGGTCTTCAGTCGGATGACAGCGGATCGATCTTCTTTTTCGGCGGCAATGGGGATGACCTGGATTCATTCGATGGCCGGTACAATGGCCAGGGCCTCCCAACTGCACGGACTGGAGGCGTGCATTATGATACCAAGTGGAATGACGATAAGGAAACGCTGAATACCAATTATAAAGTTGGTTCGCTTACGGTTGACGGCAGTAACAACAATATTACCCAGAACAATTTACCTGACACTATTTTAAAAAGCACCTCAAACGAGAATTTCCATAAGTATATGTTCCGGCAAAAACTGGATGTAACGTATAATGTTAAACTTGACACAAGCTCGAACCTTAAAATAGCGGTTGATGGTACTTCAAAGCACAGCAATACAGTTGAAAAATATACAGGCACGGAGTTTAGAAATGATACACTTGTAAACAGCAGCACCAGGAACATTACCAATGACGTGGATCAGAACATCTTTAATGCCAGTGCTCTTTATACACATAAATTCAAAAAGCCACGGCGCACCTTTTCATTTAATATAGCAGAGGCTTATAATCAAAGTGAAGCTAAAGGGTTCTTAAACTCGGAAGTCGATTTTTATAATTTACACCCTGGGGCAGTCATCAATAATACTGTGCCGGACAGTGCCAGTAAGGTCAATCAATACAAAACCAACAATCTGAAAAACTCGGCGCTCACCACCAACCTGACTTATTCCGAGCCGATTTCAAAATCACTGGCTATTACATTTAACTATGGCCTGGGAATTAATAATGCTACTGCCGACAGAAAGAGCTTTGATCAGTCCCCCTCGGGCAAATACGATATGCTGAACGACACCTTCAGCAGTGATTACAAACTGAACAGCATTTCGAACCAGGGCGGCGCAATATTCAATTATAAAAAAGGCAAGACGATAATCAACTTTGGCAGTAAAGTAGCCGATGTGAACCTTAAACAACAAACCGAAGGCCTGGCCAGTGCTCCATTGAACAGGGACTTTACTGAATGGATGCCACAGGCAAGCTTCCAATACCGTTTTTCGCAGCAGAAATCATTAAATATCAATTATACCGGTCGCACAACTCTGCCTACCATCGATCAGTTGCAGCCTATACAGAACAATAACGACCAGTTGAACATTATTGAGGGTAATCCTAATCTGAGATCTTCTTTTACCAATAATTTTAATATCTGGTATAATTCTTTCAAGGTGGTATCTAACCAGTATATCTACTTAAGTGGAAATTATTCTTACACTACAAATCCCATCGTAAGCGATATCAGCTATTCGCCAAACGGCGGAAGCATAAGTCAATATGCCAACCTGCAGGGGAAACAAACATCCAACTTTAATTTCTGGGGCAATTATGGTCAGAAGATAGAGAAACTGGATTTTAACATCAATTTCGGCATGAATGGTAACGGTAATACTTATTACAACCTGGTAAACGATGTATTGAACCGTACTCAGAGCTATACATTTAATCCGCGATTTGGTATTAATAAATACAAGGAGAAAAAAATTGAGATCTACCTTTATGGAGGGCCTACCTATACCATCAGCAGATCATCGCTGCAGCCTAATACCAATAATAACGGTACCGGATTTAATGCCGATGGTGGTTTCACCATTTACCTCCCGGGAAAATTTCAGATAGGCTCGAACAGCAACTATGAATACAGTCCGAAAACCGCATCATTCGGTACTGATTTTAGTAAGACAATCATTAATGCCTCTATCGTTAAAACATTCTTGAAGAATGACAACCTCAAGTTTACTATTTGGGGTAATGACCTGCTGAACCAGAACGTTGGTTTTAGCAGGACAGCCAGTTCAAATATGATCGTACAAAACAGCTATACGACCATCAAACGATATGTGATGTTCACCATTGATTACGAGTTTACTAAAATGGCCGGAGGCGCTCCAAAAAAATAAGATCATGAGGTTTTGGGCCATTTGAATAAACTACAATTGAATTCAAAGTTTTTAAATAGAAACGAAAACAAAGTCCCCTCTTAAGAGGGGTAGGGGTGTGTTATATGCCACGCAAGATTATACCATATAATTCCTACTTAAAGGACTTCGCCAAAAAGTTAAGGAACGTTAGGTGAAATATTGCTCTGGAAAGAATTAAATAATAGACAGATGTATGGTTATGACTTTCATCGTCAAAAGCCATTGTTGAATTATATTGTCGATTTTTATTGTTATGAATTGAACCTAGTTATAGAAATTGATGGTCAATATCATAATCATGAAGAACAAGATCAGGCTGACTTGCTAAGGGATAAAGAACTGGAAAGTCATGACTTAAAGGTCTTACGATTTACAGAAATGGAAGTAAGAAAGGATATGGTGAATGTTTTGAGAACTATTGAACAACATGTCTTGGAATATACAAATGGTCTGTCAAAAGAATGAGACTAGTACTTGAATAGCATGTTGTAGAACACACCCCTGCCCCTCTCAAGAGGGGAACTTATAATTTGAATATATTTAAAACTTAAATACGGATGAAACATACACTGATACTCCTTATCTGCCTGGTGATATTAAGCAATAAGCTTTTTGCCCAGCATGCTCATTTCACTACTTCGGGTACTATAGATTTTGAGCGCAAAACAAATATGTATGCTATTATCCCTAAAATGTTCAACAAGGATAATGAAGCGTGGTTAAGTCCCCTGTTTGATGCCTATAAAAAAGCTCAACCCCAGTTTAAGGTATCCAAGAGCGTTTTATCATTTGCCAATAATAAAACGCTCTTCACACCGGCCGAGGAGGAAATCGCAGCAGGAGGAGGGTGGTTTGCTAACAGCCCTGTGGCCACGCAAAACAATACCATTTATAGCGACTTCGACGCCAAAACCGGCGTTTTCCAGAAAAAGGTATTTGATGAATTATTTATAGTAAAGGATAGCACACGAAAAATTAATTGGAAAATAACCGATGAGACCCGCGAAATAGCCGGCTATAATTGTCGTAGAGCGAATGCCATTATGATGGACTCGATCTATGTGGTGGCTTTTTATACTACAGATATCCCGGTATCGGGTGGACCGGAATCATTTAACGGCTTACCCGGAATGATATTAGGCGTTGCACTGCCGCATGAAAATATTGCCTGGTTTGCAACCAAAGTAACTGACATGACACTGGCCCCTACTGCGGTCGCCCCACCCAAAAAGGGTAAGCAGATGGAAGCGAAAGCTTTCCAGGCCAAGATGAAATCGACGTTTAAAGACTGGGGCTCGGAAGCTCCTTTTTATGCTAAGGTGTTTGCGCTTTAAACCTTAGTAAGACCTACGAAGTTTTAAAAACTTCGTAAGTCTTATATCTACACAATTTGAGCTTATTTCAGGGGTGCGTTTACAAGCGTTGCCGATAATTCGGTCATATAGGTTGTTACCACTTTTCCTGATACATTCAAAACTTGTGTCGTGTCTGGGATAGATTCATGAATCTGTATTTGCGAACCACTTATAAAGCGCAGGCCCATTCTTAAGCTGATTCCTCCTCTGCAAAACAAACTATCCGCACCGTTTGCCGAGGTGACAACGTATGTAAATGATGCCGGCGGATTGGTGTTTGTAGGATCTACATAAGAACCAGTAAAATTTTTATTGAAAACAAAATAGGGCTCGTTACGCAAATCCGTCGCAGTAACAACTTCGTCATATACATCGACATTGTGATCTGCATAAAAACCAAGACTTAACGAATTATAATACCAATTACCGATAATGTTGGATTGTAATTGCGTCAGATGATCTGCAGGTTTAGTTTGTTCACTTTTTTTGCAGGAAGAAAAAAGGGCTGAAGAAGCCAGGGCAAGTAATACTATTTTTTTCATGTGTTGTAAGGTTAAGGTAAAAACTTATTACGCCGCTAATTTAAAGTTTCTTTCGCAAATCTACGTTATCGGTTTTTTAAATCTACGTGGCGTTTCGCGGCATACCGTTTTTAGCAGCGATATTAAGTATTAGACAGAGTTGCGGAGTTAAAAAAGTTCGCAACTCTGTCTTTGGATTCTGGCAGTTTATTTTGCAGCGGCAGCGGGTACAACCGGAGGCTGAGGTACTTCAAAATGATATATACCTGAGCCTACACTGATACCTATATAACCATCCTGGTATGAGCCGACCTTAAGTGCTTTATCCGATGCTAATGGCTTACTGTCTTCGGTAATATCTTCTGCCTGTTTTGCCGGCAGGAAGATATCAGCTTTGGTATTGGCAGGTATTTCGACGGTATAATACATTTTGCCGTCTTTTGCTTCCCAGCCTGATCCGACATTGCCGTAATAGGTTTGCAGGTTAGCCGAGGCACTGGTGAATTTACCACCCGGATGCGGCATGATCTTGATGTGTTTATAGCCCGGGCCATCGGTATAAGTATCCAGGCCGGTCATTACACGGTACATCCAGTCGCCGATAGCGCCGTAGGAGTAATGGTTGAAAGAGTTCATGCTGGCAGCCTCGAAACTTTTGTCCGGTTTGATACCGTCCCAACGTTCCCAGATGGTTGTAGCGCCCATTTTAACAGGATATAACCAGGATGGGTATGTTTCCTGTAATAACAAGCCGTAAGCTATATTATCCTTTCCAAAACGGGTAAGCACATGGCACAGGTAAGGCGTACCTAAAAACCCGGTGGTGAGGTGATCGCCATAGGCATGGATATTTTCTACCAGCCGTGTTGCCGCCTGGTCGCGCAATTCTTCAGGCAGCATATCAAAATTTAATGCAAGCGTATAAGCAGTTTGTGTGCCTGATACCAATCGCCCGTTTGGCGTTACATATTCCTTAAAGAATGCTGCTTTAATTCGTTTAAGCAGATCGGTGTAAGCGGTAACATCATCTTGTTTGTTCAATACCGTTGCCGCGTTGATGAGCATTTGGGTGGAATAAGCATAGAAGCATTGCGCGATAAAAAACTTATCGGTTATGGCAGATGAGCCATCGGTATCGTCATCACGGCTGTAAAATAACCAGTCGCCGAAGTGAAAGCCGGTGTTCCATAAATCATTTTTAGATTGATTTTTCATATAATCAACCCAGGCCTTCATACTCGAATATTGTGTTGCCAGGATGCGTTTGTCCCCATAAGCCAGGTACATGTTCCAAGGGATCACTGTCGATACATCGGCCCAGCCTGTGCTGCCTTGTGTAAAGCCTAAACAATTTGGCACCACAAAAGGCACAACTCCCGCCGGTGATTGGTCAGCAGCTACGTCGCGCAGCCACTTGGCAAAAAAGTCGTTCACGTTCATGTTAAAGGTCGCAGTGCGTGAAAATACCTGCGCGTCGCCTGTCCAGCCTAAACGCTCGTCGCGCTGCGGGCAGTCGGTTGGTACATCCAGAAAATTGCCACGCTGTCCCCATTGAATATTGTGCTGCAGTTGGTTGATCATTGGATTGTTGGTCACGAATGTTCCTGTAGGCTTCATATCCGAATACAAAGCCACAGCGGTTACATCTTCAGGCTTGATCACATCGCCAGGATAACCTTCAATGCGAATGAACTGGAAACCATGGAAAGTAAAATGCGGTTCGAATATTTCTTCTTCGCCACCTTTCAGGATATAGGTATCCTCTGCCTTTGCAGCCCGCAGATTTTCAGTATAGAAGTTGCCCAACTTGTCCAGCACCTCAGCATGTGATACGGTGAGTTTATCGCCAGCTTTACCTTTGACTTTCAGAACAACCCATCCCACAAGGTTCTGACCAAAATCAATCACCTGTTCATTTTTTGGTGTTTTGAAAATGCGGACAGGTTTAAAGGTCTCGTGCTTCTTCACCATTTCGTTATAAGTAGCAAGTAATATATTTTTCGGATAGTCCTGTACCTTAACGCCACTCCATTTAGAATCGTCGAAACCAGTTTGCGTCCATCCGGGCTGATCTTTGTTATGATCGATAGTTTCGCCGTTGTATATTTCTGAGTAGGTTACTTCGCCGGTTGATGATTTCCAGCTATCATCTGTTGAGATTATTCCCGTTGTTCCATCTTCGTAGGTGATTTCTACCTGCATCAGCAAAGCGATATCGCTTCCATAAACATTCTTGCGATTGCTATAGCCAATAATACCGCGATACCAACCATTGCCCAACATAACGCCGATGGCGTTTTGGCCTTCTTTCAGCATATCTGTCACATCATAAGTTTGATATTGAAGACGGTTTTTATAGCTTGTCCAACCGGGAGTCAAATAGGCGTCACCAACACGCTTGCCATTGATATTGGCCTCATACATGCCGTGCGCAGTAATGTAAGCTACGGCAGACCGGATCTTTTTACCAACAGCAAATTGCTTACGCATCAGCGGACTTGGCCGCATAACTGTATCTTCCTGGTAACCGGGAGTGATCCATTGCGCCTTCCAGTCGGATTCATGGAACAGGGCAGTTTGCCACCACGCCGGCGCACTCCAACCTGAAGATTTGCCCGCATCATCCCATACCTGCACCCGCCAGAAATATTTTTTGCCGGATTGCAGGGGCTGACCTTTATAAGTAACAAATACCGATGAATCAGATTTTACTTTCCCCGAGTCCCATACCTGTCCGCTAAAATTTGCTTTTTCACTCACTTCTACCCTGTATGCGCTTTGCATCACGTTTCGTTTGTCGCTAGTTAGTTTCCAGCTAAAACGTGGCGTGGTGACGTCCATCCCTAAAGGATTGGTGCGGTTTTCGCATAAAAGGCCGTCAACTTTTACCTGGGCAAAACACAGGGAGGCAACTATTTGCAGGGCAAATAATGAGCAGAGAAATTTCATATAATTTTATTAGTTAGGTGTCATTGGTAACTGTAGCGTCACGCTGATACCAAATCTAATCAAAACGCAGCGGATAAACTGTCCTGAACTGTCTGATGGTATATTCTTTACAAATCAAATAAATGCGTTCGCTTAGCGAATAATATCCAACAGACGAAGCAATTCTTTATCGCTTATGTCTTCCTGCTCGGACTTATCATAAATAGATAGTAAGAAAACTGCACTTTCAGTAATTGCCACATAAGTAATTACCCTAGCTCCTCCCGATTTCCCTTTGTTTTTTGAAGCTATGCTCAACCGGAGTTTGTAACAACCATTCCCAATTGAGACACCCTGAATCGGATCGGTCTTGAGTAAAGAAAGCAATTCGGAGAATTCCGTCTTAAGTGAGGGGTATTTTTTAATTAGGCGTTTTAACTGCTTGTCGAAATAAGCAATTGTGAAGACATTATAACTCATTTAACAAATCTTCAGCAGGGCGAGTTTTTAACTCGCCTGATTTTATTTGCCCTGCGTGTTTAAATGCTTTTTTTATTTCGTGAATTTCTTCTAACAATTCAGCATCAGGGGCCGATAATGTTTTGGCTTTCAAAAAAGAATAATCCTTTAGCATTTCAATAAATGCAGCAGCTTTAGTGTCTTCTATTTCTATTAGTAATTTCATCCTCGCCTGTTACACAAATTTACTATTCTTTATTGAAAAATACCAGATTCTATACAGCCTCTTTGTGGCTCTTTTTCTGAAAGCTATAAATAAGATAAACCAAAGCCGGCAGAATGAACACACTGCCAATTAACAATGCCAAAGCAAGCGCTTCGATGGTTTTATCGGTCCCCTTGTTTTCGAGCAGCGACAGGTAGCCTCCATTTTTAAGGATGACGATATTTGGATAGTGTTTATAAGTGGTGGTCAGCAATATCATGGTGATCTGGAAGCCGGCTAACAGGCGCAGGCTTTTTGATCTGCCTTTATAGATCAGGTACCATAAAATAATAAGGGAAATAGTCGCCGCCGAAACTGCGGTAATGCCCACTGCATTGCCAAATACCCATTGCACCAAAGGAATGCCATCTGATATGGCAGATACAAAAACCAATCCGCCTGAAATCACAGCGCCAATATTCATCTGCACCGCTTTGCGGACGTACCTCCTCCGTTCTACCTCGTCATGTTTAGCTTCACCGATCAGAAAGATCGCAGCAATAAATCCACATAAGGAAGCTGTAAACAATCCTATGCTAACCGAGAACCAGTTAAACCAACTGAAAACATACGCTGATAAGAATGTATTTGCCTGTGGATCGATCCGACCCGAAACCGCACTACCTGCAATAATGCCCAAAAACAAAGGCGTGATAAAACTGGAGTAAACAAATATCTTATTATAAACTTTTTGAAAGTTGTCGGTTACAGCATCATAGTTGCGGAATGCAAATGCCGTTCCCCGGGCTATGATCCCTAACAACATTACAACCAATGGAATATGCAAATACACTGACATAGTAGCATAAATACCCGGGAAACCAACGAAAAGGATCACGATGGCGATAATAAGCCACATGTGATTAGCTTCCCAAACCGGCCCAATGGCCTGGTAACTGATCCGGCGCGTTCTGGCCTTATTATCCTCGGTTGTAAAAAGCTCGATGATACCTGCGCCAAAGTCAGCCCCGCCGAGCAGCAGGTACAGCAGAAGTGCAACCCATAAATAGATTATTACTACGTAGATCATTTTTTGTTGGTTGTAGTGGTTGTATTAGTTGTAGTGGTTGTAAAGGTTTTGCATATTCCATCTGATTATAAGTAGTTAGTTAACCACTTCAACCAATACAACTTCTTCAACTAATACAACTAAAATTAAACATCATATAGCCTCGGCACCATCTTTATCTGCCTGTATAACATAAAAACTACCATAACACTTAGCGACACATATACCGCCGTGAACAGGTAGAATGAATAATTAATACCGGGCATTGGTGTAACTGCATCGGCTGTACGCATAACGCCTTGGATGATCCATGGCTGGCGTCCGACTTCGGTTACCGTCCACCCCGCCTCGACAGCAATAAATCCTATCGGTGTTGCCCAGGCGAACAGTTTAAGGAACCATGCCTTACTGAACCATTTTTTCATTTTCAGCAATGCAATAAAATATAACAGAGCGATACCCATCATCAATACCCCTAACCCTACCATTATTTGAAATGCATAATGCGTAACGGCTATTGGTGGCTGATTCTCCTTTGGGATCTGATCAAGACCCTTTACTTCGGCATTAAAATCCTCGTAGGTCATGAAACTTAACATTCCGGGTAATTTTATGGCATAGTTTACTTGCTTAGCCTGTGTGTCCGGTATCCCTCCAATGATGAGGGGTGCAAACTTTTCTGTTTTAAAATGTGCTTCCATAGCGGCCAGTTTTGCGGGCTGGCGTTTAGCTACGTTTTTTGCAGAGATATCCCCACTTAAAGGTTGCAAAATAGCTGCGACCGCACCAAACACTATGGCGATACGGAATGACATGTAATGAAACTTAACATTCTTTTTGCGGATGATCATCATGGCATGTACACCTGCTACGGCAAAACCGGTAGCCGCGAAGGCAGCTATAGACATATGCAGGGCTTGTTGAAACCAGGCGCCATTGAACATGGCTTTCATCGGGTCGATGTTCAGGTATTGTCCGTTCACAAAATCAAATCCTGAGGGACAGTTCATCCAGCTATTGGCAGCAACCACTAATATACCTGATACAAGACCGCTGACGCCCACAACTACCCCGGTGATCCAATGAAACCATGGATTGAACCGCTCCCATCCGTACAGGAAAAACCCTAATGCGATTGCTTCGATAAAAAATGCAGTCCCCTCCAATGAAAATGGCATTCCGAATATCGGTCCGGCGTGTTTCATAAAAGTCGGCCAGAGCAATCCTAATTCAAATGATAAAACTGTACCTGAAACGGCGCCAGTCGCAAAAAATATGGCTACGCCTTTACTCCACGCCTTGGTAATGTTCTTGTAAACCGGGTCTTTGGTTTTGAGCCAATAGAAATGAGCGATCGCCATAAAAAACGGCATCACCATCCCGATGCATGAAAATATAATGTGAAACCCTAAAGATAACGCCATCTGAGACCTGGCAGCGATAAAATCATCCATAGTATGCGGTGATTAAATGCAAAACTTAAGCCTGCTTTGCAAAATATTTGTTACACCAAAGGTACGCGACAATAATAAACGAGGCATTAACCGCAATGGGCAAATCGCAATTTATTTCGAATATAAATTAGTTGATTGAGTGCGATTGAGTTGGTTAAGTGAGTAAGTTTTAGTATAAGAGTTGGACGTTTTACGTGAGACGTTTTACGGTTTTATTTTGTGAGTGGTCAATGGTGAATAGTTAGTTAGGGACGTAGAACGTAAAACGTATTGCGCGTAACCCTCTTCAATCTACCTTAGCCAGGGTAACGGTATTGGAGTTAAGATATCTTCTCAAGGTCACCAGGCGGTCGGTATTGATCAGGTCGACGCCGCATTTCAGGAGTTCATCCCATACAGCTTTCTTTTCAGGAGAGGCCCACAGGCGGACTTTTTCGCCCATACGGTGAGCTATTGCGACGAAGGTGCACAACTTGTTTCGCTCAGCAACTGGGAATACGCCCTTACCATCCCATTTCAGCATTCTTGAATATTTGCAGCTGGCCATGGTGAACATATTGGTCGTAGTGGTATCGCGTGATACCCTGCGCAGGTCTTCGTCAATAAAAGCAAGACGGCTTTGCTCACTACCGATCATATCATAAGGCTTATGACCGGATAAAACAACGGTTACAGCGCCATAAACTACTTTACCATCTTCCAGGTGGGTTAGTATCGAGCTATATTTTTCAAGCAATGGTTTCAGGGCCTCGTAAGTATCATTAGCATTAGTCTTTATGTCGATCATCAGGATAACCGGTTTATTATAATTCTCATATACCTTACCGTTGTTCAGGGCGATCCTTTCAGACAGCGGTTTGAAATAAAGATTTTCCAATGTGCGTTTGCCCTTGAAATAGGGAAATACGTGGGCCACGATCAGCTTATTATTCTTTAAAAATATATCTGCTTCGATATTAGTAAAGCCATTTTCCAGTGCGTCGAATAATGGGCGTTTGTGCCTGTAATCGTTGTGAGCAAAACCATTCAGAAGCGGGGTGGATTGTGCCTTGCAGTAAAACTGGGTGAAAATGAGCGAGACAAAAAGGAGCGTTTTAACGCAGCGGGTGGTGGTAATTGTCAATTTCATCTTTAAAGTCCGGGGTTAAACTTTACCATACAAGAGTAACAGATTATTATATGCATATCGTGAAATCAACATTACTAAATCATTAAAACTGATACACTTAACATTAAATTATCGGGAGCGGATTATAATTCTATTAGAATGTTATACGAGGTGCGTATCGCCGGGTTGGATGATTTTGAAATTAAACTTTTGGGTAAAAAAGTCAGGAGAAATCATATTATCTGCATCTGCTTTAAGTTTAGTAAAAATATTTTCGAAAAAAGAAAAACCGCCCGGTAGTTGCACACCGTATGTAAAGTACTGACCCCAGTAAACTTATACTAAACAACAAACACTTATGGAAACACAAAAACCAGGGGTCGTTAATGGCTCCCCCATGGCCAGAAGGTCATTCTTAAAGTACGCGGGGGCCGGTGCTGCTACCGTAGGACTCCTTGCTGTAGCAGGCTGTCACAAAGATCATGTCATACCTCACGGCGGCATTGATATCGGCAGCGGGGATTACGGAATTCTTAATTACGCTTATGCGCTGGAGCAATTGGAAGCAGCCTTTTACATCCAGGTTGCTGCAACACCTTACAGCGGCATCACAGCAACAGAAACAGCCTGGCTTACTGACATCCGCGATCATGAAGTTTGCCACCGTGAGTTTTTCAAGGCGGCATTAAGTTCAAAAGCTATTCCATCGCTTACTACTGATTTCAGCAAGATCGACTTCAGCAGCCGTGCATCTGTTTTGGGTGCAGCAAAAGCGTTTGAGGATACAGGCGTTCAGGCTTATGACGGCGCAGGTTACCTGATACAGAACTCGGCTTACCTGACCATCGCCGGTAAGATAGTTTCTGTTGAGGCACGTCATGCGGCGCTGATACGGAATATGATTAAAGACGGTGACTATGCCGGTCCGGATATGGTTGACAGCAACGGGTTAAATAGCTCATTAGCTATCAAGCAGGTTTTGCCTATTGCCAATATGTACCTGAAAACCAAAGTGAGTGCGTCCAATTATGATTACATCGCTTCTTAACCCACATCGCCATGAATTTATTTAACATAATAGAAGAAATAGAAAAAGTTGATCCGGAAGTGAACGAAAGGCTGAGTCCCCGTCGTGATGCGATCAAAAATTTTACCAGCTTTGGCTCAAAAGTGGCTATCGCCGCCTTGCCGTTTGCATTGGGTTCTATGTTCAAAAAGGCTTATGCAGGCGATATGTCGACAACAGCTGACGTTGTAGGTGTGTTGAACTATGCATTGACACTTGAATATCTGGAGTCTTATTTTTACAACCAGGGAACAGCGGCTTCGGGTTTGATCCCTGCTGCTGATGCCAGTTATATTGCTGACATTACGGATGATGAGAATCATCACGTAACCTTTCTGCAGACCGTCATTACTTCATTAAATGGCACTCCTGTAACCTCTCCTGCTTTCGATCTTACCGCCGGGAATGGTTCGCACAACGGCCCTTTTTCCAACGTGCTTACTAATTATCAAACCTTCCTTGCGGTTGCTGAGACGTTTGAGGATACTGGCGTACGTGCTTACAAAGGTGCTGCGCCTTCGTTATTAGGCAACCAGGTGGTGCTTACCGCCGCTTTATCTATCCACGCGGTTGAAGCCCGTCATGCTTCGGCTATACGCCAGTTGCGTGCCAATAAATACGGGGCATCAATAAAACCGTGGATCACCAGTACGGCGGGTACAGGAAATGACACAGGTATTTCATTGGTTAATGCCAATTATGCCGGGGAGGATAATGTGATGCAGGGTGGTGTTGATGTATCCAAACTACCGGGTGCAACCAGCGGAAGTACCATAGGGGTAGCCGCCGCGACTGCTGCATTTGACGAACCTTTAGATATGCCTTCGGTGCTGGCTTTATTATCGGGCAGCTTTATTGTAGCGCATTAATAGTGTGGGTGAATATTGATGTATGTTTGGGCTGGGAACTATAATGGTTCCCGGCTTTTTTATTGCTCCGGTTCAGGTTTGTGAATAATCTTTCTTTCTATACGCCTGTCTGGGATGAACCAGATACAGGCAACCACCACATATAATGCACAGGCGACATAAGGATACCAAACAGCGCAAACTGCACCTATGCCATAGATGCCTACAGAAAGTTTTCCTTTCCAGTCTTTATCTAATATTTGTGCCAGTTCAGAGTTTCTGCCACAATGACTTGCCAGGATGTATGCCAGTAATATATAGGATACCGCGCACATGATCAGTATTACCCCATAAACAGCGGTTGGCATGGCCGCAAAATGGTTGTTAGCCATCCACTCTGTACCAACCGGAATCAGCGACAACCAAAACAGAAAATTGAGATTGGCCCACAACACACCGCCGGTAATGGAATTAACCACGTATAGCATATGATGGTGATTGTTCCAGTAGATACCTACATTAACGAAACTTAAAAGATAACTTAAAAAGAAGGGTAACGTCGGAATGAGTGATTTCAGGTCACTGCCATGTTCAGGAACTTTAAGTTCGAGCACCATGATGGTAATGATAATGGCGATAACCCCATCGCTGAAAGCTTCCAAGCGGCTTTTTTTCATATGTTGTTGTTGTAATGACTAATATAGTTATTTATAGAGATGTAGTGGTAAATGAGATATTAGGCCGCTCAATTACCGCGGAAGCTCTTTTACTTTTTTCTTGATAAAAAAGTAACAAAAAATCAAGTCAACAGACACTTGCTTCTTTACCGCACAGGCAATTGCGCTGCAATCAAACAAAACCACGGCTGCAATACTTTGCCCGACTATCGTTCGCTCATACCCACTGCTTCAGCAAAGTTTGCTAATGCCCTTCCATTACACAGGCCCTCATTGTTTTGTATGATTTCGCCCGAAGCTGGTCTGTTGACGAGGTTCATTTAATGCAATCGGGTGCTGAACACATCATATGGTCAACTCCACGTAAACATCAACTAACTGATTACAATATACATTGTAACATATGTTACAACACATAACTTTGTATTATGGAAAAGATAGAGATACTGGTAGTGGGCCGCAATCCCGAAATTGTCCAAACCGTAGTTAGGCTGATCAACAACAACCCGGCATGGAATGCTACCCATGCACTGACGGATGAGAGTGCTATTTCGCTTTTCCAAAATCAGTCGTTCCGTCTGGTATTACTTGGCGGCGGTATTGAACCAGGATCTGATGTGTTACTTCGCGAAGCATTTACTTCTCATGACCCTAACATTACTATTATCCAGCATTATGGTGGCGGTAGTGGCTTGCTGGCTACTGAGATCAATATGGCACTTTCCGGTTTGCAGTAGGTGGTTGACAAGAATAATGCACACGGCAAACTGAATAAAAGCCAAAACTGCTCAGGCCCTCTTCCAGCCCAACCTTTGCTCAACTGATAGCACATAAAGATTGCGTTATTACAACTTATGCTGAGTTTCGGACTATATTATAATATTCTCTTTCCAGAGCCATTTACTCAGAATGCGCTGCTTATAAAGCTTACATTAAAATAATGTAAACTATTTTTCCGGGACGCTCTTTTTAACTAGACCGATTATTTTACTTACATTTCAGTCTTAAGCCGGGAAGTATCTGCATGAAATATACCCTTTTGTTAATTTTTATATTTTTCTCTCTTGCATCAAAAGGGCAAAATACCATAGTTAGCGGTGTTATCACCGATGCCCAAACCAATCAGCCACTCCCCCTGGTGTCGGTTTCATTCCCCGGTACTTCAATTGGAACTAACAGCAGCGTTGACGGCAAATATTCTATCACAACGGGAAAAACTTATACGCAGCTGAAATTCTCATTTGTAGGTTACAAGCCGGTGATCAGGACTATTGTTGTAGGCAAGGAACAGGTGATAAACGTTAAAATGCAAGCGAATATGCAGTCGCTGGCCACCGTGAGCATACATGCAGGAAAAAAAACACGCTATAGAAATAAAAACAATCCCGCGGTTGAACTGATAAGGCAGGTAATAGCACACAAGGACTCCAACCGTATGGAAAGCTATAATTATACGGAGTATAAACAATATGAAAAGCTGGAGTTTTCTTTTATAAATGTTAACCCAAAATTGTCTGATAAGAAGGGTTTCCGCAAATATAAATTCATGCTGGACAATCGCGACACGACCAATTTTCCGGGTAAGTCCCTGTTGCCTGTTTACCTGGAAGAAAAATTAACGCAAACGTATTACCGCAAGGACCCGGAAAAAACCAAAAAGATAATTGAGGGCGAAAAGAAGGTAAACATAGTGAATTTTGTGGATGAGGAAGGCGTAAACAGTTATCTGAACCGGATGTATGCGGAGGTGGATATCTACTCCAACAATATCTTTCTGATGACCAACCAGTTTTTGAGCCCGATATCGGATGCTGCGCCATCATTTTATAAGTTTTTTATTACCGACACTATTGAAGTGGATCATAAAAAAATAGTCCAGCTAAGCTTTACGCCGCGCAATGGCAACGATATGCTGTTTGAGGGTTTGATACTTATTACGCTTGACGGGAAGTATGCGGTACAAAAGGCGAGTTTGTCGGTCAATAAAAATATCAACCTTAACTGGGTGAAAAGTATGTCTGTCGACCTGAACTATGAAAAGAACCCTGACGGGCGATACCACTTAAGCAAAAGTGATATGAAAGCGAGTTTTGGTGCGAATAAAAACCGGGATAAAGGGATTTTTGGTGAGCGAACCATCTCTTATCAGCATTACCTGATCAATGTGCCCAGGCCGGATAGCGTGTATGCGGGGGAAAGTACTATTATAGCTAAAAAGGCCCTTCAACAGGGTGATCAGTTCTGGTCGGACAGTCGCGGGAGGGATACCCTTACCGGGGTGGAGGCCAATGTTTATAAAAATATAGACAGCCTGCAGACTATGCCATCGTACAAACATACCATGGAGATCATTAACCTTTTTGCCACGGGTTTTAAGTCATTCGGTCCGTTTGAACTGGGCCCTATTGGCGCCTTATACAGCTTTAACACGGTTGAGGGCTCGCGTATAAGGCTGGGGGGACGGACAACAACTGATTTTAGCACAAGGTATTATATTGAAGGTTATGGGGCATACGGGGTAAAGGATAGAAACTTTAAATATTTATTAAGCACTGCCTACGCATTTAATAATAAATCGATCTATACATTTCCGGAGAGCTATATTAAAGCAACTGTTCAGCATGAAGTAAAGGTTCCGGGCGAGGAGATAGCCTTCCGGCAGGTTGACGCGTTATTTCTTTCGTTTAAAAGAGGGGTCGACGATAAATATTTATACAATAACTATTACAAGCTGAATTATGTAAATGAATTTCAGAATCATCTTTCGTACGATTTTGAATTCAAAAATTGGCGGCAGTCGCCTGCCGGTTCTCTATATTTTTTAGACCAGTTTCAAAATAATATACACTCAATTACCACCACGGAGCTTGCGGTAAATTTCCGTTATGCACCGCATGAACAGCTGGTACAGGGAAAGTTGTACCGTATAACGATTCCCAACAAATACCCAATCATTAATCTTGATTACCGGGAAGGGATTAAAAACTTTTTCGGCGGCAGTTATAACTATCAAAACCTGCGGCTAAGGATAGATAAGCGCTTCTATCTATCGCAATTGGGTTTCGCGGATGTGAGTGCAGAAGGTGGATATCTTTTTGGGCAAGTGCCTTTCCCGTTGCTAACCATTCACCAGGCAAACCAAACATATACTTATGATCCGGACTCGTACAATCTGATGAATTTTATTGAGTTTGTGAGCGACCATTATGCGAGCATGAAAGTGGAATATTGCCTTAACGGTTTCGTTCTGAACAAGTTTCCACTACTTAAAAAATTAAAGCTGAGGGAATATATCACTTTTAAAACCCTGTATGGTGGGGTGCGCGATGAAAATAATCCGACGCTTCATCCGTCCTTACTGGAATACCCGGTTGCGCAAAACGGCGTGCCTATAACTTACACACTTGGCAAAGCGCCTTATACGGAAGGAAGTGTAGGTATAGGAAACATTTTTAAAATTTTCCGGGTCGACCTTGTCGAGCGTTTCAGCTATTTGAATAATCCTAACACTTCCCGACTTGGGATTAGAGTGCGTGCTTCGTTTGATTTTTAGGACGGAGAAGACAACCAGGTGTTCACGAGCGTTCACGGCGTTGTGAGCGTGAACGGGGGAAGTGGTGAGTAGTCAGTGGTGAATAGTGAATCATTTATTGAATATTGACCATTGACCACTCACTATTGACCGGCGCGTAAAACAAGAAACCCCATCATCGTTAGATGACAGGGTTCGTGTAAAAAGGGGCACCGACCTACTCTCCCACGTATTACCGCAGTACCATCGGCTCTGGCGGGCTTAACTTCTCTGTTCGGAATGGGAAGAGGTGGACACCGCCGATATAGGCACCTGAATGTT